>OBAO01000002.1_pt1 | contig 444630 bp, 371 predicted proteins | sample 1517541 | NCBI WGS metagenome assembly OBAO01 (sample SAMN04571698, study PRJEB22368) | human gut metagenome | biome: human gut; material: stool | host: Homo sapiens | place: Luxembourg | collected 2012-08-10
ATTATCCATTTGTATTCTCCTTTTCGATATCTAAAATATACTTTGCCAGAGCCTCAATAACATTGGTTGTCACCGCATTTCCAGCCTGTTTGTAAAGCTGTGCGTCAGACATTCCTGTGGCTTTCACCTTTTCATTTTTCTTGCAAGTTTCAGGTGTCTGCTCACCATTTTGTAGAATTACAGGGGTTATAACTTATAGCTTTTGCCGGATTTGGAGATTAAGTAAAATTTATTTGTCCTTTCTACTTGAATTTCCTTTTTGGATATGATATAATTTAGAAAATTGGTTAGGATAAACTGCCCAACAAATCGGAATTTGGAGGTATCTTATGAATATTTATGAATCATGTCCTGTATTAGAAAATGAAAAGTTTATACTTAGATTATTTCAGAATGAAGATTGCAATGATTTATTAAAAGTATATAGCGATAAGAACGCATTGCCATTCTTTAACAGTGATAATTGTAATGGAGATAATTTCTATTATGCGTCAAAAGAAAAAATGGAAGCAGCGATGGACTTTTGGCGGATGTCATATGAAAAACGTTGGTTCGTTAGACTTTCGATTGTTGACAAGACAGTATCAACTGTAATTGGAACGGTTGAATTATGCTTGAGAGTGTCCGATGATGAATTTAATAACATGGGTATTTTGAGAGTAGATGTGAGAAGTGATTATGAACAGGAAAATGAATTGTATGATATTTTTTCACTTATCACACCAGAATTTGAGAAAATGTTAGGATATAAAGGTGTACTTACTAAGGCTCCAATATATGCGATAGAAAGAATTAAAGCAATTCAGAAAGTGGGATTCACTAAATCGGAACATTTATTGAATGGAAAAACTGGATATGCCTATGATGGATATTGGACAATTAAATAACATTAACAGATTCCAGTTTATCGGAATCAAAAATCACAGCACTCATAACAGGTGCTGTGATTTTTTTCGTAAAACTTGTGCTTGGTAATTTCTCCGCATATAAGGTCGAGATCGGGCAGCTCGTTTGGGTCGATTTTTCTTGCGTCATCATAAAACACCTCACCTTCTGTATCATACAAAGTTTCATAAGCTTTCTTTGCATACTTATCTATCTCGCAATATCCGACGCACTCAAATCCGCCTGCTTTTTCAAGTCCCGATCGGAATCCGCCTATTCCTGCAAAGATATCAAAATATTTTATCAGTACGAATCATCTCCTTTTCCGATTTTTCAAACAAAAAAACGGTCAAGCTTTTTTCAAAACTTGACCGTCACATTGATATATTCATTTCTTCATCTTCTGTTTGCTCACTATCTTCACTTACGATATGAAAGTCGTCCACACCAGGGATAACTCCGAGCGTTCTGCCGTTATCAAAGACGCAATGCACAGTGCCGATATCATCGACGTGATCGACCTTGCCAAACGTCCCCGACTCAACAGGGAACGGGTCATCGTTCATTTGGTCAAGACAGATACGAGTTCCTTCCGTATATCTCTGTCGCAGCCTTTCAACGTTTTCTTTATTGTAATACATTTCACATTCCTCCTGTCAAATTTATTTTCTCATCTGTTAATACAGCCTCTGCTACATTAGGATCACCACCTCTCTTAAAAAACAAAAAAGCCGATCCTATTGGTTTCTCCGTTTTAAGAGATACCAACAAAATCGGCAGATCCAATAAATTTATATTGAAAACTTTGTGAAAGTTTTTTCATAAAAAATCGGCAGGCTTAGAGCAAAATATACTCAAAGTCTGCCGTTTTGTTTGACGATGTTTAATTGTTGAGGGTTCAGATCCTTTTTTACGAAAAAGGATCTACGGTTTTACGCCTGAAATTTTTACCCTCAAAACGCAAAAAAAGCTCGTAAATACGAGCTTTTCGAGGTGTGCATCTATTTTATTGCACAAGTTTGGTGACCCGTACGGGAATTGAACCCATGATTCCGCCGTGAAAGGGCGGCGTCTTAACCTCTTGACCAACGGGCCGATTTTTCGCTATGAGAAATGTGGTAGCGGTAACTGGATTTGAACCGGTGACACCCTGGGTATGAACCAAGTGCTCTAGCCAACTGAGCTATACCGCCATATGCGTTTCTCATAGCGACTTGATTATTATACACTATTTGTGCCCCGTTGTCAACCTTTTTTGCATAAAAAATATTGATATTTTTGATTTTTGCTTTTTTGTACAGTATTTTTGCCTGCGAATTTACGAAAATCTATCATTTTGCATAATTTGATTGTGCCGATGTGGTCAATACTGCATAAAAGAAGAATATTTTACATGAATTTTGCTTAAACCTCTTTAACAGTTCGCCTTTTTGTGATATAATAAATTAAATTTATATAGATGTTTTGATATCATAATAAAAGGAGTATGGCACAATGAAAAACGTGTTTATGAATAGAGAGCTGTCATGGCTGAAATTTAATGAAAGGGTCCTTGAGGAAGCAGAGCGAGAGTGCGTGCCTCTTTGCGAAAGACTTTCTTTTGCTTCTATCTATCAGAGCAATCTGGACGAGTTCTTTATGGTTCGTGTAGGCTCGCTTACTGACCAAATGGAGGTCGATCCAGACAGCAGGGAAAATAAAACAAATATGACCGCTAAGGAACAGCTCAAAGCCGTTATCGCTAGAGTGGGTGAGCTTAACGAGCGTAAAAATAAGATCTACGCTGACCTTATGAAGAAAATAGCCGGGCAGGGTGTTGCTCTTGTTGATTTTTCCAAGCTTACAGCGGAGGAAAACTCTCAGTTGGAACAGTATTTTATCAATCAGATAGCTCCGCTCCTGTCGCCTATGGTGGTGGGCAAAAGACAGCCTTTCCCGTTTTTGAAAAATAAGGATATCTATGCCGCAGTTGTCCTTGAAAGCAAAAATTCCAAGGAGAAGCTTGGCGTTATTTCCTGCGGAAGCGAGGTCTTCCCACGCCTTATAAAGGTCGGTTCAACAGGCAAGTATATGCTTTCTGAAGAGCTTATCCTCCACTATGTACCTAAAATTTTCAAAGGCTACACCGTCAAGTCAAAGTCACTTATAAGAGTTACAAGGAATGCTGATATCGACGCTGACGCACTTTACGACGAAGATCTTGATTACCGTGAGTTCATGGCTGACCTTATCAAGAAAAGAAAGCGTCTTGCACCTGTAAGACTGGAGCTTTCAAGACAGCTTGATAACAATATCGTTGACCTGCTCTGCAAACAGCTTGAAGTGAATAAAAAATCTGTTTTCAGAAACAGCACTCCTCTTGATCTGTCATTCCTGTTCCAGATACAGGATATACTCAGACAGAAAACCGAGCTTTTCTATAAAAAGAGAGTTCCGCAGAGGTTTACTGCCTTTGACGATAACAAGCCGATCCTGCCGCAGATAAAAAAGAAAGACAGACTGCTTTCTTATCCTTTTGATAGCATAAAGCCTTTTATCAATATGCTCCGTGAGGCGGCTGACGATAAAAATGTTGTGTCTATAAAAATGACATTGTATCGTGTGGCAAAGCACAGTGAGGTGGTCGAAGCACTTTGTGAAGCCGCAGAGAACGGCAAGGACGTTCTTGTGTTGGTGGAGCTTAAGGCGAGATTTGATGAGGAAAATAATATCGAGTGGTCACGCCGACTTGAAAAGGCTGGCTGTACTGTTATCTATGGTCTGGAGGGCTATAAGGTACATTCAAAGCTTTGCCTTATCACAAAGCGTTCAGGCACAAAGACCGAGTATTATACTCAGATAGGCACTGGAAACTACAACGAGAAAACTTCAAGACTTTATACCGACCTGTCTGTTATGACCTGCGATAAGGACATCGCAAAGGACGCTATAGACGTGTTCAATGCTCTTGCTTCTGACGATACTGTAAAGAGCGTTGACAAGCTTCTTGTTGCACCGAATTGTCTGCAAAACAAGGTGCTTGATATGATAGACGAGCAGATAGCCATAGCACAATCAGGGGGAGAGGGCTATATTGGCGTGAAGATAAATTCTCTCACTGATAAGAAGATAATCGACAGATTTATCGAAGCTTCAAGAGCAGGCGTTAAGATAGACCTTGTGGTAAGAGGCATATGCTGTCTTATCCCAGGCGTTGAGGGCGAAACCGACAACATCAGGATAATAAGCATTGTAGGACGTTTTCTTGAACATTCCCGTGTCTATATGTTTGGCAAGGGCGAGGAAAGAAAGATATATATTGCTTCCGCAGACTTTATGACAAGAAACACCCTCAGACGTGTTGAGGTCGCTGCACCTATTCTTGACGAGGATATCAAGGCTCAGATAAGCATGATGTTCGACAAAATGCTTGCAGATAATTGTCAGGCAAGAGAGCTTGACTCTGACGGGGAATATACCCTTGTTTCAGACGGCAAAGAGCCACTTAATTCTCAGGAACTTTTCTATGACCTTGCCTATGAAAGAGCTTCAAAGGCGGAGGTCGAGGATAAATGACAATATTTGCCCTGAAGGGTTCACTTGAAGAAATAACACCGGCACAGCTAAGCGAACAAACTTGCTCGGCTGTGTTTATTACCGACTCTGCTCACGCAGAGGAAACCCTCAGAACGGCGAACATAACCTACGAGGGCGTGATATCCCTGCGTGACGTTGTGTTCTGTAAGATAGAATCACAGCCTTTCTGTCTGGCAGGCACGCTTTCTATCCCCAAGCTTCTTGACATAAGGGGAAGCCGCCACAGAATACAGTTTTTTATCGACAACAAAAACATGGTGATAATAGACGATGAGGAGTTCTCGCTCAGGTTAGTTCAACGCATACAGAGAAGCAGGCATAATCAGGGAGAGAGCAGGGAGCATTTTATCTACAATTTTTTCAGTGAATTTATGCTCCGTGACACCGAGCTTCTTGCGGAACATGAGCAAAAGCTTATGGAGCTTGAGGAGAATGTAAACGACGGCAAAACGGACGATTTTCTTGAAACCATAACGCCTATCAGAAAAGAGCTTTTGATCTTAAGAAGCTACTATGATGAAATAATGGATCTGGGCAGAGAGCTTGAAGAGGACGAGAACGGCTTCTTTGAGAAAAAGCAGAAAAAATATTTTGGCACTATCTCAGACCGTGCCGACAGGCTCATGGGCAGAACTGTACATCTTCTTGAATATGCAACGCAGGTGCGAGACGCTTATCAGTCCCATGTCAATGCTCAGCAGAACAAGAATATGGAGTTTCTTACGGTCATATCCACTATATTTTTCCCTCTGACCCTTATCACGGGCTGGTATGGCATGAACTTTCAGAATATGCCCGAACTCAAAGAGGGGTATCCGGGTGTTATATCCCTTAGTATAATAGTAGTGATAGTGTGTATAATCTTTTTCAAACGAAAGAAAATGCTTTAAGGCGGACTTTGTTCCGCCTTTTTTTCGTGCTAAAGGTCAGAAATGGCGGTAAATTCATATTTCACCTCTTGAATTTGGATGATAATTGTGCTATAATAATTTTATATTTGCGAAAAGAGGTGACTTGTCTGAATAAAGAATTACTGCTATTGCTGTTGAAGCTGGCAGCAGGCTGTGTCGTAATAATGACCTTTATCGTCATTGCCTGCCTTATCACTCCAAAAATAGCACGATTTATTGAAAAACGTCACCCTGAGCTTGCCGAAAAGGATGATCCCGAAAGGGTGGACGGTGAGAATTCAGGGAATGATCCTGAGAACTATAAGGTACAGGGCATATTTGATAAGTCCCACATTGACGGCTGGGATCCCAATTATAAGATATATAATGAGGATATCTATGCTCTTAATTTTAAAAAGAAAAAGAAGAATGTCAGCAGTGAAGCTGTTAAAAAAGACGACGGCAACAAGAATAATGACAATGCCTGAATGATATAAGAAAGAGGTTTTATAAATGGCTAAGGATAAGAAAATGGTTGATGCGATAACCTCCATGGACGAGGATTTCGCAAAGTGGTATACTGATATATGTATGAAGGCTGAGCTTGTTTCATACACAAGCGTAAAGGGCTGTATGGTAATAAGACCTTACGGCTACGCAATATGGGAGAATATCCAACATATACTTGACACAAAGTTCAAGGAGCTTGGTCATGAAAATGTTTGTATGCCTATGTTTATCCCTGAGAGCCTGCTTCAGAAGGAGAAAGACCACGTTGAGGGCTTTGCCCCTGAGGTAGCTTGGGTAACATACGGCGGAAGTGAAAAGCTTGAAGACAGACTTTGCGTAAGACCAACGTCTGAAACGCTTTTCTGCGAGCATTATGCTAATATAGTTCATTCCTACAGAGATCTTCCTAAGCTTTACAATCAGTGGGTATCTGTTGTACGTTGGGAAAAAACAACAAGACCATTTCTTCGTTCAAGAGAGTTCCTGTGGCAGGAGGGTCATACTATCCACGAGACACCTGAGGAGGCTATCGAGGAGACAGAGAGAATGCTCAACGTATACGCTGATTTCTGCGAGCAGCAGCTTGCTATGCCGGTCGTAAAGGGCAGAAAGACAGAGAGCGATAAGTTTGCAGGTGCAGAAGCAACATACGCTATCGAGGCTCTTATGCACGACGGCAAGGCTTTGCAGGCAGGCACTTCGCATTACTTTGGCGATGGCTTTGCAAAGGCTTTCGATATTACTTATACTGGAAGAGATAATAAGCTTGCACACCCATTCCAGACATCATGGGGCGTTACGACAAGGCTTATCGGTGCAGTTATAATGACACACGGCGACGATAACGGACTTGTTCTGCCACCTGCTGTTGCACCTGTTCAGGTAGTTATCGTACCTATAGCACAGCACAAAGAGGGCGTTCTTGACAAGGCTAATGAGCTTTACAACACGCTTAAAAATGCAGGCATAAGAGTTAAGCTCGACGATTCAGAGCAGTCACCTGGCTGGAAGTTTGCACAGTATGAGATGAAGGGCGTTCCTGTAAGACTTGAAATTGGTCCAAAGGATATTGAGAACGATCAGTGTGTGCTTGTTACAAGACACAACAGAGAAAAGGTATTCTGCAAGCTTGGTGAGCTTGTTGAAACAGTAAATGAAAGACTTCAGGCTGTTCATGATGGTCTTTATGCGAAGGCACTTGAAAACAGAGAAAGACGTACCTATGTTTGCAAGACACTTGACGAGATAACAAAGGCTCTTGAGGAAAAGGGCGACGGCTTTGTTAAGGCAATGTGGTGCGGCGATGAAGCTTGCGAGGATAAGGTAAAGGAACTCACAGGAGTAGGTTCAAGATGTATCCCGTTCGAGCAGGAAGAGATAACAGATACCTGCGTATGCTGTGGAAAACCTGCGAAGCATATGGTGCTTTGGGGCAAGGCTTATTAATAGGCTTTTTGGATAAAAAATATCGGGTGGCTGTCAATTTGTTATTGGCAGTCACCCGTTTTTTTTGTTTGTGAATTTTAGCTGTTTGCTTGGACAAGACTCTTTATTATCGGTATGATAAGGCAGAGCATATATATTATAGTGGCAGGGTTTGTAAAGACGTATCTGCGACATTCTTTTGGTGTAAGCACGTTTTCGCTGTCATCAATGATAAGCTTTTTAAGGCTTGTGAAAAGAACCATAAAGCCTACCAGACCTATGACTATCTCAGCAACGCTCATGAAGGTTTCATAGTGTTCAAGTCCTATCGCATCAGATATGGACGAGAAGTTTGCAAGCAGATTGTTTAGACAGTGTATTATAACTGTTGGCAGTATCGAGCCGCACTTTGCGGCGATAATAGCGTAAACAAGTCCCGTGCCGAATGCTGAAGCCGCCTGAGGGATATTTCCATGCATAAGTCCGAATGCAAGTGCCGAGAAAAGCACCGCCGCACCCCTTCCGTATGGGCTTAGAGCTGTGAGGATCGCTCCACGGTAGATAAATTCCTCCACGATAGGGGCTATTATCACAACGTATGAGAACTGCACTATTACTGCAAGGGCAGAGGGCTGATGAATGGAAAAATCGCTTGTGGGAACTGTCACTCCGTTTTGACCAAGTATACCCGTGAGGATAGATGTGAGCTGTGACAGCAGAATGTTTATCACAAAGCAGGCTGAAAACCATTTTAACCCTTTTATTGCCGTGCCTTTTTTCGGCTTTATGAAGCTTGATTCTCGTTTTCGGAAAAGTATAGAAAAAACTATCCCAAAAACAAACACGCTCATAAGAGTAATAAACAAATTTGCCGTCATGGAAAAAGTAGTTGAACTTATAAAAGCGGTCTGCTTTTTCAGATAGCTGAGAACTGCCGAGTAGCTAAGAGTGAATTTTCCTGAGTGATAAGTGTATGCAACGTAAAAGAATAACACTGCGAATATCCTGTTTAGCAGGTTGTATAAAATGAGCAGAAGTGAAATTTTCACGCAATCTATAGTAAGAAGTTTCTTTTCCTGCTGTTTTTCAGGGGTCAGCAGAGAAACAGACTTTTTGGTAGTCAAATATTATTCCTCCCTTGTTCGGTCTTATCTATATATTATAACACACAACATGGTGCTTTTGCAAATGGTATTTTGTCAGGTATGTGATGAAATGTTATGGATTTGTAAATAAATAAGAGAAATTTTGTGATAACTATTGCATTTTATCAACCTTGTTGTATAATATAATTAGCACTCAAATAGATAGAGTGCTAATTATATGGAACAGTATTCAAAGAAAGTAAAATATTATTAAGGAAAGGTCGAGATTTTATGCAGACAAAAGAATTTAAGGCAGAATCCAAAAGACTGCTTGATATGATGATCAATTCGATCTACACTCATAAGGAGATTTTTCTCAGAGAGATAATCTCAAATGCAAGCGACGCTATTGATAAGCTGTATTTCAAGTCCTTGACAGACACTTCTGTGGGAATGAAAAAGAGCGACTTCGCTATCAATATCGCTATTGACAAGGAAAACAGAACGCTTACAGTTTCTGATAACGGCATTGGTATGACCGAGGAGGATCTTGAAAACAACCTTGGTACTATCGCAAACTCAGGCTCGTTCGCTTTCAAGAAAGACAATGACCTTGGGGACGATGTTGATATCATCGGTCAGTTCGGTGTAGGCTTCTATTCTACTTTTATGGTAGCAAAGGAAGTTACCGTTGTAACAAAGGCTTTTGGCAGCGATCAGGCTTATAAGTGGACATCTGACGGCGTTGAGGGCTACACAATAGAAGAGTGTGACAAGCCTGACGGCGTCGGCACAACTATCACACTGAAACTCAAGGACGATACTGATGACGAGAAGTATTCAACATATCTTGATCAGTATCAGATACAGTCGCTTGTAAAGAAATATTCTGACTACATCAGATTCCCTATCAGAATGGAAGTCGAGCATACTCATTATAATGAGGAGGGTAAAGAGCCAGAGGTACACAAGGCTATCGAAACTCTTAACAGCATGACCCCTATCTGGAAGAAGAACAAGAGCGAGCTAAAGGACGAGGATTACAACAACTTCTATATGGAGAAGTTCGGTGACTATGAGCCACCTGTTGCACATATCCATTCAAAGAACGAGGGCGTTGCAACATATGACGCACTGCTTTATATACCTGCCCGTGCGCCTTTTGACTATTACTCAAAGGACTATGAAAAGGGACTCCAGCTTTATTCAAGCGGTGTAATGATAATGGAAAAGTGTGCAGACCTGCTTCCTGACTGGTTCAGCTTTGTAAAGGGTGTTGTTGATTCTGAGGACCTCTCACTGAACATCTCCCGTGAGCTTTTACAGCAGGACAGACAGCTCAAGATAATCGCAAAGAACCTTGAAAAGTCTATCAAAAACGAGCTTGCAAAGCTTTTGAAAAACGACCGTGAGAAGTACGAGAAGTTCTACAGCGTATTCGGGCTTCAGTTCAAGTTCGGTATCTATCAGTCATACGGTGCTGCAAACGAAACTCTGAAAGACCTTCTTATGTTCCCGTCCTCATTTGACGGCAAGAACGTTACACTCAAAGAGTATGTTTCAAGAATGAAAGAAGATCAGAAAGAGATCTACTATGCTTGCGGCGAAACAAAGGAAAGGATCGAAATGCTCCCTCAGCTTGAAAAGATCAAGGATAAGGGCTATGAAGTTCTTTACTTTACACAGGACGTTGACGAGTTCGCTATCAAGGTGATGATAAACTATGACGGCAAGCCTTTCAAGTCCATAAGCGACGCTGATCTCGACCTTGACACAGAGGAAGAAAAGGAAGAGGCTAAAAAGCTTGACGAAGAGAACAAGGATATGTTCACTTTCATGCAGGAAGCTATCGCTGACAAGGTAAAGACTGTCCGTCTTTCAAAGAAGCTTAAAACTCACCCCGTTTGTCTTTCGTCAGACGGCAGTATAACTATCGAAATGGAGAAAGTCCTCAACGCTATGCCTCAGAATGACGGCAACAAGGTAAAGGCTGAAAAGGCTCTGGAGATAAATCCAAACCACCCTATCTTTGAGAAGCTGAAAGACCTCTATGCTAACGATAAGGACAAGCTGAAAGACTATGCAAAGCTTCTTTACGATCAGGCTTTGCTTATTGAGGGCATGTCTATCGACAACCCTGTTGAGTTTGCAAATCTCGTTTGCGAGCTTATGACAAAGTAATAAAGCTATACAGATACTCTCTTAACATACCGAAAGCCGTGGGAACAGCAGTGTTTCCACGGCTTTTTTGTGCTTTTCAGGCTGATGATTGTAGATTTTATACAAAACAAAATGAGTTTATTTGTTAAAAAAACAGATTTGAAAAACAAATTTTATGTACGCTGTTGACAAATAAATATAGGTGTGTTAATATAATTATAGTGAAATTGATACATAACATCTTTTATTGGAGTGTTACCTTTCATTTATAGACTGGGCATGACCAACTTTGTACGGACATATTGTATGGGTTCGTATTAAGGTTGGTTTTTTTGATTTTATAGGGGGATTTTTAATGAAAATAATCAAGGTGATAAATAATAACACCGTAAGCGTTATAGACGATAAAGGAAAAGAGCAGATAATCTCAGGCAAGGGGATAGGCTTCGGAAAAAAATACGGCGACGAGCCTGACAAGGATAAAATACAGAAAATGTATTTTGTTACAGACTCAGAGCTTAGAAAAAGGCTTATCGAGTGTCTGACCGAGATACCATATGAGCATATAAAGCTTACGGCAGATCTTGTGGATTATATTTCTTCACATATCGACGGAAAGCTCAACGAGTCGCTCATAATAACACTTTCAGACCACATTTCATTTGCCATTGAAAGAAAAAAACAGGGACTTGAATTTGATAATCCTCTCATGGACGCCATAAGCGACTGCTTCCCGAAGGAGCTTGCTCTTGGAAGATATTGCGTGGCGGAGATATATCAAAGACTTGGCGTTGAGCTTAGCGGCGATGAGGCAGGCTTTATCGCAATGCACATTATAAACGCAAGACTGGGCACAAAAATGGGACAGATACAGGATATCACCAAAATGGTGAACGGCTGTGCAGAGATCGCGGACGCTTGTTTGTCAGGAAAGATAAACAAAACTTCGGTGGCATATGAAAGATTTCTTGTGCATTTAAAATATCTTGCGAAAAGGCTCTTCAAATCTCAGGAGCTTCCTAATGTTCTCAGCAGAGACGAGGAATTTGCAGGCATGATAAAAACAAATTTCAAAAAGCAGTATAAATGCGCAAAGCATATGCAGGATTATATTTTGAAGAATTATGCTAAAACTATATCGGAAGATGAAATGATAACTCTTTCGATTCATCTGAAGAAAATAAGCGGATAGGCATTATTGCCACAGCTTATATATAATGTATTCGCTGCGGTATTATCATTAACGGTACCATAATGATAATTCGCCTGAGATATAATTTTTTTGGAGGATATTATTATTATGAAGGATAAAATTTTCGGCGTATTGCAGCGTGTGGGACGCTCTTTCATGCTCCCTATCGCACTGCTGCCGGTGGCGGGTCTGCTTCTTGGAATAGGCAGCTCTTTCACCAACGCCACAACTATCGAAACCTATCACCTTGGCAAATTCATCTATGAGGGCGGTGTGCTTTACACTATACTCGACATAATGAGCAAAACGGGAAGCGCCGTTTTCGATAACCTTGCGCTTCTGTTTGCAATGGGCGTTGCTATCGGAATGGCAAAGAAGGAAAAAGAAGTCGCAGCTCTTTCGGGTGCTATCGCCTATATCGTAATGAACACCACTATCAGCGCACTTATCACCGCAAAGGGCGGCGTTGAGGCAATGGCAGAAAACTCCACAACGTCAGTGCTTGGTATCACCACGCTGCAAATGGGCGTTTTCGGCGGTATCCTTGTAGGACTTGGCGTTGCGGCACTGCACAACAAGTTCTATAAAACAGAACTTCCGCAGGTGCTCTCATTCTTCGGCGGAACAAGATTTGTTCCTATCGTTTCAACTGTCACATACCTTATCGTTGGTATCATAATGTTCTATCTGTGGCCTGTAGTACAGCTTGGTATCTCAAAGCTTGGCGTGCTCGTTCTCAACTCAGGCTATGCAGGCACATGGATATACGGAATACTTGAACGTGCTCTTATCCCGTTTGGACTTCACCACGTTTTCTATATGCCTTTCTGGCAGACAGAGCTTGGCGGTTCGATGATGATAGACGGCAACATGGTAGCAGGCGCACAGAACATCTTCTTTGCGGAGCTTGCTTCAAAGTCAACAGAAGTTTTCTCAGTATCGGCAACAAGATTTATGGCAGGAAAATTCCCGTTCATGATATTTGGTCTTCCTGCTGCAGCATTTGCAATGTACAAAACTGCTCGTCCTGAAAAGAAAAAGGTAGTAGGAAGCTTGCTTCTGTCAGCGGCTCTTACTTCAATGATAACAGGTATAACAGAGCCTTTGGAGTTCACATTTCTGTTTGTTGCTCCTCTTATGTACGCTGTTCACTGTGTATTGGCAGGACTTTCCTATATGCTTATGCACATTCTTAACGTTGGCGTTGGAATGACGTTCTCAGGCGGTCTTATAGACATGACCCTTTTCGGAATTTTGCAGGGCAACGCAAAGACCCACTGGATTTGGATAGTTGTTGTGGGGCTTATCTATGCAGTTGTTTACTACTTTGTGTTCTATTTTATGATAACAAAGATGAATCTTAAAACACCTGGCAGAGAACCTGATGACGTTGAACCTAAGCTTTATCGCAGAAGCGACGTGAACGAGGCTAAGGCGGCAAAGGTAAAGAGCACAGACAAGAGGGCTTCAGACGTTGTAAGCGCAATGATACTCAAAGGTCTTGGGGGCAAAGATAACCTTTCAGATGTTGACTGCTGTGCAACAAGACTTAGAGTTACAGTAAATGACGCCTCAAAGGTCATGGACGATATGCTCAAAGCCAGCGGCGCTTCGGGCATTATCCACAAGGGCAACGGCATTCAGGTCATTTACGGACCAAAGGTCTCAGTTATAAAATCGGATCTTGAGGATTTTATAGATTCGCCATACAGCGATGACCCTGACAGCATTATCGGTACTGAGGAAGCTTCTGATAAAACAGAAGAAAAACCGCAGACCGAGGGTGCAGAAAATACAGAAACTAACGGCAAGACAATAACGCTTTACTCCCACATGAACGGCACTGCCGTTAAGCTTGAGGACGTTGAGGACGAGGTGTTCTCACAAAAAATACTTGGCGAGGGTGCAGCCGTTGAGCCGTCAGAGGGCAAGCTTTACGCTCCATGCGATGGAAAGATAGACAGCGTTTTTGACACAAAGCATGCCGTAAATATGGTATCGGACGATGGAGTGGAGATACTTCTCCATATCGGTATCGACACTGTAAAGCTTGGCGGACAGTATTTTGAAGCCCATGTCAGTGACGGTCAGGAGGTCAAGAAAGGCGACCTGCTCATAAGCTTTGATATGGATAAGATAAAAGCCGCAGGCTATAAGGTGACAACACCTATCATAATTGGCAACACGGACGATTATGCGTCTGTTGAACCTGTCGCACAAAACAGCGTTTCGGCAGGAGATATGATCTTGAAGATAAAATAATTATTTGGAGGTATTCATCATGAAAACATTTAGCTACACAATCACAGACGAAGTTGGTATCCACGCAAGACCGGCAGGACTTCTTGCAAAGAAAGCAAAGGAGTTCGAGAGCGTTTGCACTATCGAAAAGGGCGGAAAGAGCGTGAACATCACAAAGCTTATGGCTCTTATGGGTCTTGGCGTTAAGCAGGGCGATACTGTTACTGTTACCTGCGAGGGTGCAGACGAGGACAAGGCTTCTGAAGCACTCAAGGCATTTTTTGAGGAAACACTTTAATTATTATCTGTTAGCTGGGCGGTAAAAGCCGTCCAGCCGACGGGACGTTTCTGCGGAGTGTTCGCAGGTGCGTCCCATCGGCTGGAAACAGCGTGAAAAATAATAAGATCTATGAGAAAAGGGGCGGATATTTATGACTAAGTATACAGGAAAAGGCGTTTACGGTGCAGTAGCAATGGGTAAGATCTCAGTATTCAAAAAGCAGGATACCGCTATAAAACGTATTCACACAGAAGACAGCGAGGGAGAAAAGAAGCGAGTTGCCAAAGCTAAGCAGGCAGCCACAGAACAGCTCCAGAGCATTTATGACAAGGCACTCAGGGAGGTGGGCGAAACAAACGCTCAGATCTTTGAGATACACATGATGATGCTTGAAGATGATGATTATAACGAGTCTATAGAGAATATCATCGACAGCCAGAAGGTCAACGCAGAATATGCAGTGGCAGTGACGGCAGACAACTTTGCGGAGATGTTTGCTTCTATGGACGATCCTTATATGCAGGCAAGAGCCGCAGATGTAAAGGATATTTCCAACAGGATCATCGCAAACCTCACGGGCAATGTCAGCGACGGCTCAGCAGGTGACGACAAGATGATAGTTTGTGCCGATGATCTTGCACCTAGCGAAACTATATCTCTTGATAAAGACAAGGTGCTTGCCTTCGTTACTGCACATGGCTCGTCAAATTCACATACAGCTATCCTTGCAAGAAATATGAACATACCTGCGGTAATAGGCGTAGGAAGCAAATTCCTGTCAGAAATAAAGGACGGTGACTTTGCTATCGTTGACGGTTTCACAGGAGAGGTATTCGTTGACCCTGATGAAAAGACCACCGCTGAGCTTACCGCAAAGCAAAAAGCAGACGAGGAGAAAAAGCGTCTTTTGCAGACCCTCAAAGGCAAGGAGAATGTCACCAAGGATGGCAAAAAGATAAATATTTATGCAAATATCGGAAGTGTTGACAACATCGGTGCTGTGCTTCTTAATGACGCAGGCGGAATAGGTCTTTTCAGAAGCGAGTTTCTTTATCTTGAAAACTCAGATTTCCCTACAGAGGAACAGCAGTTTCATGCTTATAAGCGTGTTCTTGAGAGCATGGCAGGGAAAAAGGTCATCATAAGAACGCTGGATATCGGTGCTGACAAGCAGGTGGATTATTTCGGTCTGAAAAAAGAGGAAAACCCAGCTTTGGGATACAGAGCAATAAGAATTTGTCTTACAAGACCGGAGATATTCAAAACTCAGCTCAGAGCGCTTTTCAGAGCTTCCGTATACGGCAATCTGGGCATAATGTTCCCTATGATAACAAGCGTTTCAGAGGTAGAAAAAGCCCTTGCTATGTGTGGTGAAGTCAAGGCTGAGCTTAAAGAACAGGGTATAACAGTTTCCGACAGTGTTGAGCTTGGCATCATGATAGAGACCCCTGCGGCGGCTATCATAAGCGACAAGCTTGCAAAGCTTGTGGACTTTTTCAGCGTTGGCACTAATGACCTCACTCAGTATACCCTTGCTTGCGACAGACAGAACCCTGATATAGAGCAGTTCTGCGACACTCACCATGAGGCTATACTTAGACTTATTGAAATGTCTGCAGAGAATGCCCACAAGAACGGCGCATGGATAGGTATATGCGGTGAGCTTGCGGCTGACACTACTCTCACAGAAACCTTCCTGAGAATGGGCATTGACGAGCTTTCAGTTTCTCCGACCTTTGTTCTTAAGGTAAGGGACGCTGTAAGAAATATTGACCTCTCCAAATAATTTCTCATAGATCTTCACACGAAGAACACATCCTCGTTCATATGGACGGGGGTGTGTTCTTTTATTTGACAGAAGCACTTTAATGTGCTAAAATATCTTATCGGCACAATCGTGTTTGTACATAAGTTTGTTATCAATGCACAAAAAATGAAAGTAAAATTTGTATACTATTTTGCCATAAAATCTCCCGTGCAGAATCGTATATAAGTTATCAAGGGGTGTGAAAGACTTGACCGACACTGAGTTCGATTTCAGGGTGGAGCTGATCCTGAAAAATGACAAAAACGGGCTTAGGGAGATCTATCAATGCTACGGCAAGGTGATATATAACATCATGCTTGACATTGTGAAAAGTCCTCAGGACGCTGAGGACCTTACATCAGATTTTTTCCTAAAGCTATGGGACACCGCAGGTCAGTACCGAAAGGGAACGGGGCATAAGCGATATCTGACTGTAATGGCGAAAAATCTTGCTCTTGACTTTATCAGAAAAAGGCGGCACGAAACGCCGACCCTTGATGATGAAGAAGCAGGGCATAAAGAACAGCAGGACAGTATGCGGGTAGACGACGATGTGATCGGAAAGCTCACCTTCGAGGAGGCTTTGAAGCTGCTTTCAGAGGGCGAAAGGGATATCCTGAACATGAGGCTTGGAATGGATATGACATTTCGTGAGATAAGTCGGGCAGTGGGGAAGCCGCTGGGTACTGTCACATGGAAATACCGTCAGGCTGTTTTCAAACTAAAAAAGACCATAAAGGAGGACAGTATCTATGGCTAAGAACATAAAATTTCTTTACAAAAAGCATATTTCTGATACTGCCCCTGACATGGAAAAGCTCTGGGACAGGATAGAGGGACAGCTTGAAAACAAAACGGACAAAGATCAGACACAGATAAAAGTAAGTCGCAGAAATTACAGAAAATTTGCAGCGGCAGCAGCCTCGCTCGTGCTTATTATCGGCGGCGTAAGCCTTTACGCCGATATCCGCTCAGAGTCGGACAGTGTTTCAAAGCATAGCGTAGAAACGGCTGACAAGGCTAGGCTTGAAAACAGAGAAGAAAAGACATACGAACAGCTCAGTTTCAGCCACACAGACACAAAGGCTTATGAGGACAGCTACATTCCAAAGGGCGATGATTATTTCACAGAGGACAGCGTTCTGGAAGATACAGACTTCTTTGCAGATGTGACAGTGCTTTCAGCAAGGCTTGACAGCGACAGCGCACATTACACCCTGAGAATAAACAGCCTTGTATCAAAGACAGGAGAAGAAAGCAAAACAAATATCACCATTGAAAGCTCTACCCCTTATATCATGCAGGAAAACAGAGAATATTTCATACCACTGAGGAAAGAAAACGGCACTTATTTTATGGCCTTTGAAAATGCACCTCAAATAGAAATTTCTCTTGACGGGGATATCGTTTTTCAAAACGGCTGGAAAAGTCTTGATGATGATTCGGGTATTCTCAAAGGCTCGCAGAAAAGCAAGAACGATTATTTCTATGACCGAATGAGATATTCCTCGAAAAACGATCTGCAAGACCTGCTTGCTAAGTGGAGGACTATGTAGCTAACAACGCAAGGGCATATCGCCCACGCTATTTTACGGGAGATGACAGCTATGAAAAAGACAACTTCAAACGGCATAAAAAGAAACTTGACCATGACTCTGTCGCTTATGATGACGGCGACAATGCTTGCTTCATGCGGAAGCGGTTATGACGGCTCGGAGAGCAGAAAGAGCGGCAGCTATAACAATGAAAGAACAACTGCGGAAAACTACAGATACAGCAATGTTACAGCCGGAGATACTGACGGCACGGCGAATATAGGAGGGGGTTACAATACCGAGGAATATAACCATCTGACGGAAAACGGCTATAAGCTCGTTTCAGACGAACCGCTTTCCACCTTTTCCACAGACGTTGACACGGCTTCCTACACAAACGTGAGAAGAATGATAAATGATGGCTGGGAGGTCGACCCTGACGCTGTGAGAACAGAGGAGTTCATAAACTATTTCAAGTATGACTATGAAAAGCCTACGGAGGGCGCGGTGTCTATAAATACCGAGCTTTCCGATTGTCCTTGGAACAGTGAAGCAAAGCTTATGCTGGTGGGGCTTCAGGCAAGGGAAGCAAAGGTCAAGGACGTTCCTACAAACCTTGTTTTCCTCATAGACGTGAGCGGCTCAATGGAGGACGAGGATAAGCTTCCTCTTGTTCAGCAGGCTTTCTCAATGCTTGCTGAAAACCTTGGGGCTGATGACAGAGTTTCTATCGTCACTTATGCAGGCAGCGACAGCGTTGTTCTTGAGGGCGAAAGTGGCGACAACAGCGAGGAGATAGTTTCAGCACTTAACAGCTTGTCAGCAGGCGGCTCGACAGCAGGTGCGGCAGGAATTACCACAGCTTACAAGCTTGCAGAGGAGTATTTCATAGAGGGCGGCAACAACAGGGTCATTCTTGCAACTGACGGTGATCTGAACGTTGGTCTGTCAAGTGAAGAAGAGCTTACTGACCTTATATCACAAAAGCGTGACTCAGGGGTATATCTCTCAGTGCTTGGCTTCGGCTCAGGAAACTATAAGGATAACAGGCTTGAAGCCCTTGCTGATAACGGCAACGGAAACTATGCTTATATTGACAGCGTTGACGAAGCAAAAAGAGTGCTTGTAACAGAAATGAGCGGAACTCTTTTCACTGTCGCAAAGGACGCAAAGGTGCAGATAGAGTTTAATCCTGAAAATGTTTCAGCATACAGGCTGGTGGGCTATGAAAACAGACTTCTCAATGACGAGGACTTTGAGGACGATACAAAGGACGCAGGCGATATCGGCTCGGGTCAGCAGGTCACGGTTTTGTATGAGATAGTGCCAAATAACGGCAATGAAAAGTCGCTGAAATATCAGGATAACGAGAGCAAGGCTGAAACCAACGAGCTCAGCGGAGAAATGCTCACAGTTTCAGTGAGGTATAAAGACCCGGAGGCGAGCGAAAGCAAGCTTATAGACAAGTCTGTTATGTGTTCTGACTATACAGAGGCTGTGTCACAGAATTTTGCAAAGGCTTGCTCTGCTGCAGAGTTTGCAATGGTGCTTAGAAACAGCGACTATGCAAGCGGTCTTACCGCTCAGGGCGTTGTGGATTATATGGAACAAAACAATGTTGACAACAGCGAGCTTTTTGAACTCATATACAAATATATGCAAAACGGCACAGGCAGCGAGGCAAGCTACTGGTAAAAAACTAAATCAAGGGGGTGCTGCATGGTCAGCACCCCTTTGGACCATAAAATTTACCTCTTACATAGATATCTGTACCTGTCAGCCAAAAGGGGTTTACATGGAAAGAAAAATAGATTATAATAAGGCTGTCAGATAAAACAGGGGGTGAAAGCGTGAAGGTCAGGATAGAGATAGATGAGAATATGTCTGAAGACGAGATAGTCATAAGGTGCGCCCAGCCCGATGAACGTGTGCTTAAAATGAAAAGGGCGGCGGAGTCCGCTGAGAGCGAGCCTGAGATAGCTTTTTTCAAAGACGCAGTTCAGTTCTATCCTCCCCTTGATTCCATACTGTTTTTTGAAACAGGGGAACATAATCTTAACGCTCATACCTCTGACGACGTTTTTCAGGTGAAAATGAAACTTTTTGAGCTTGAAGAGATACTTCCGAGAAAATTCGTGAGAGTGTCAAAATCAGCAATCGTGAATGTAAAGCACATCTATTCCGTTGAGCGAAACATAACCTCTGCAAGCCTTATAAGCTTTGCAGGCACTCACAAACAGCTTTACGCCTCACGAAGCTATTACAAGCTTTTGAAACTCAGACTTGGAGAAAGGAGATTTCTATGAAAAACAAAAATCTTATATGGGGCTTGTTCTTTATCCTTGCAGGCGTTGCGCTTATCCTTGACCGCACAGGTCTGCTTGGAAGTGTAAGCGTGTGGAGCGTTGTGATCTCACTGCTCCTGGTTCCTGTTATCGTAACGAGCGTCAGACACCTTAACTTCTGGGGAATATTCTTCCCTATGGCTATCATGGCGATACTCTTTGACGAAACTCTCGGTATCGAGAAGTTCACCCCATGGCCGGTTCTCGGTGCGGCACTGCTTCTCAGCGTGGGATTTTCATTTATTTTCCCTTATCGCTACAGGTTTACTCAAAGCAAGTGGACCACCCACACTACCGATAATCCTGCATGGGATAAGTCCTCAGACAACGGGGAATATGTGCGTATCGACGCAAAATTTTCAGGCTGCACAAAGTATATAACCTCAAAGGTGCTGAAAAGAGTTGACATAAGCTGCCGTTACAGCGGTATGGAGGTGTATTTCGATTCTGCTGATATGGCAGGAAACGAAGTCGAGCTGAATGTTGATGTGCTTTGCGGCGGAGTGGAGCTTTATATCCCGAAGAACTGGGGCATAAAGGTGGAAGCTGACTGCGTTCTTGGCGGAATAGACCAGCCTAACGGAGCTTATGATGAAAAAGAAAAGATCCTTATCATAAAGGGCAGAGCAAAGATCGCAGGAATAGATATAACATATGTTTAGTCTTAAGTGATAGAAAAAAGTAAAAGCTGCGGAGTTTTCCCTCCGCAGCTTTTTGTATGTCTAATTATTCTTGAAGTATCATCTTGTCTGAAAGTTCATCCTCGGCGGTGTCGGAATAAAGCTTCATAAGCTTTTCCACCGTCATGTTTGCTCTTTGCTCGCCCTCGATTGTAAGAAGCAGTTTGCCTTGGCTCATTACGATAGTCTTGTTGCCGTATTCAATGGCATTTGAAATGTTGTGTGTTATCATAAGAGTAGTCAGCGCGTTTTCTTTTACTATCTTTTCGGTTATCCTCATGACCTTTTCTGCGGTCTTAGGGTCAAGTGCCGCAGTGTGTTCGTCAAGAAGCAGAAGCTTTGGTGTAACGATAGTCGCCATAAGCAATGTGAGAGCCTGTCGCTGTCCGCCTGAGAGCAAGCCCACAGGCATTTTCATTCTGTCCTCAAGACCTAAGTCAAGCTCCTTGAGCCTTTCTCTGAACACTGAAACGTCCTTTTTCCTGATACCGATAGTCAGCGAACGACGCTTTCCACGACTGTAGGCAAGGCCGAGATTTTCCTCTATGGTCATGTTTGGTGCAGTTCCTCTCAGCGGGTCTTGGAAAAGCCTGCCTATAGTTCTTGCACGTTGATGCTCTTTTAGGTGAGTGATGTTCTTTCCGTCAAGGAATATCTTGCCGGTGTCAGCCTCGTAGCTGCCACTGATAACGTTCATAAGTGTGGATTTTCCTGCACCGTTTGAACCTATTACAGTAACGAAATCTCCGTCAGCCACATCAAGGTCTATGTGCTGGAGCGCCTTACGCTCGTTGGCAGTGTTCTTGTTGAAGGTTATGTTTATATTTTCAAGCTTAAGCATTTTAAACCTCCTATTTGTCACTGCATACACGCTTGTATGCCTTTGTAATATACTTCTTGATAGCAGGCAGAGAGATAGCAAGGGCAACTATGCAGGCTGAGAAAAGCTTTGTGTAGTTGCTGTCCATACCGAGATTCATTGCAAAAGCAAGAACAAATCTGTATGCTATCGCACCGAATATCGCCGCAAGTATTCCGCAGAGGATCGAGTGCTTGCTGAAGAATATCTCACCGATAATGATAGAAGCAAGGCCTACCACCAGCATACCTGTACCGCTGTTTGAGTCGCCTGCCGAGGAATATTGAGCGTACATTGCGCCTGAAAGGGATACCAAAGCGTTTGCAATGGCAAAGCCCATTATCTTCATTCTGTCTGAGTTTATTGAAGAAGCCCTTACCATGTATTCATTGTCGCCTGTGGCTCTAAGTGACATTCCTGCCTGAGTTTTAAGAAACCAGAAAAGCAGAACAGCCGCAATAACAAGCACGATACCTGCCGCCGCAAGCTTGTAATAGTCGCCGAAATATTTCTGAGCCATTGTAAATATAGTATCTTTCTTATAGAGTGAAATATTAGGTCTGTCCATGATTTTCAGGTTTATGGAATAAAGAGCCGTCATTGTGATTATTCCCGCAAGTATAGGCTGAACGTTGAGTTTTGTGATAAGTATTCCCGTCACGCTTCCTGCGATAGCTCCTGCAACTATTGACAGCAGTATGCCCTTGATAGGGTCGCCGTTGAAAGCCTGCATAACTGATACTGCAACGCCAAGGGTGAAAGTTCCGTCTACCGACAGGTCAGGGATATCAAGTATCCTGAATGAGATGAATATTCCAAGTGCAAGGATAGCAAAAACAAGACCCTTTTCAAATGTTCCTGTAACAACGCTTTCCGTGAGCTGAGTGTTTATTATCACAAGAAGTAAGATCAAAAGCACAGCTTTCGGTATAAGCGAGATAACTGTTTTCTTATTCAGTTTCATATAATTTTCCTTTCAATAAAAAATAGCAGGGAGCGAAAGTCCTGCTCCCTACTATTATACTATGTTTGATTTGATTTTGCAATAGTTTAATCAAAGTAAACTGTCTTTTCTCCGTTTGCAATATCGTCAGGAATAGTGATACCGATCGTGTCAGCAGTTGTCTTGTTGATATAAGTGCTGAGGTCTTCGTTGAATACCTTTATTGGTATCTCGGAAGCCTTCTTTTCACCGCTGAGTATCTGAGCTGCCATGTTTGCAGTTTCCTTTCCAAGGTCGGAATACTCGATACCAACAGTGCCAAGACCGCCGTCCATTACCATTGAGTCAGCGCCAACGAACATTGGAACCTTAGCCTTGTTCATAACTTCTGTAACTGTACCCATAGCGCCTGCGATAGTGTTGTCGTTAGGTGAGAATACAGCGTCGCACTTTGCGGCAAGGTTCTGAGCAGCTTCCTGCACCTCAGATGTGTTTGAAGCAGCGCCTTCGATAACAGTGATACCCTTTTCCTCACAGTAAGCCTTTACTTCTTTAAGGGTAGAAACTGAGTTGTCCTCGCCTGTGTTGTAAAGATAACCGAGAGTTTTTATTTCAGGCTTCATTTCAAGCGCAAAGTCAAGTATCTTTGTGATAGCGAGCTTGTCAGATGTGCCTGTGATGTTTGCCCCTGTGCTTTCAAGCGAGTCACAAAGACCTGCACCGATAGGGTCTGTTACTGCGGAGAATACTACCGGTATCTCCTCAGAGTATGGAGCTGCGAGCTGTGCGCATGGTGTTGTGATAGCGATGATGATATCGTCACCGTCAGCCTTGAACTGGTCGAGTATCTGCTGAACAGTTGTTGACTCGTTGTTGGCCTGCTGAGCGTCGATAGTGCAGTTTTTACCGTCAACATAGCCAAGCTCTGCAAGTCTGTCGATAACAGCATCTCTGATAGTGTTGAGAGATGTATGCTCCATTATCTGCACAATGCCTATCTTATAGTGCTTTTCTGATGAGCCGCCTGCCTTTGAATCGTTTGAGGAGTCCTCCTTAACGCCGCATGACGCAAGAGCAGCCACAGCCATTACCGCTGCAGCGGCAAGTGCCAGAACTTTTCTTAACTTCATATATGTACCATTCCTTTCGTATTTACGGGGATTTTACCCTACTACTCTATTAAAGCACAGCCGTAAAAGTTTGTCAAGTAAAAGTTAAAAGGATTGTAGAAATAGTAAAAGCTACAGAGAAAATTCCCATGGATTTTGTATGTTTTGCAGTCGGTTGACAGAAATGTGAAAAAAGGCTATAATGATATTTGTAATATTGCAGAGCGGGAGGTTTCATATTGGGACTGAAAAGAGTTTCCGTGATAGGGCTTTGTCTTGCGGCGGTGGCAGCGGTTGTAATGCTTGCTGCTGTGATAATAAGACCGCCGAAAATATATATAAGCGAGATATGCCCCTCAAACAGCGAAACATCTAAGAAAACAGCTATGCAGGACAAAAACGGAGAACCAAGCGATTGGATAGAAATATATAATCCTACAAATAGAGATATTTCACTTACGGGATTTTCACTTTCAAAAAATGGCGGTGGAGATCAGCCTTTGGGCGGATATGTCATTAAAGCCCATGACTATATAATAGTATACTGCTCGTCAGCAGGCTTTGAAAATGCTGATTTTCCTCACGCTGATTTCAGCATAGGCAAGGTCAGCGAAGCGGAGATAATATTGAAATATGACTCGTTCCAGTGTGAGAGCATAAAATTGCCTAAGCTTAACAAGGGCGTGAGCTATTCTAAAAATGTCAAGGGTGAAATGTACGTTTCAGAGCCTACACCTCTTGCGGCGAATGCAGAGAAAACTATCGGAGATACCCCTGTGTTTTCTCAGGCGGCAGGCAGCTATGAAAAGGCTTTTGACCTTGAGATAACCGCAGGAGAGGGGCAGACGGTGTATTATACCACCGACGGCACCGACCCTGCCACGTCGGACACAAGAAAGGTCTATGAAAATGCCCTGAGAATTGACGACAGGTCAGATGATGAAAATGTCCTTTCGGCTTATGATCCTATGAAAATACAGCTTGACTATCGTGACAGCATAAAACTGCCTGACAAAAGCGCAGTTGATAAAGGCACTGTCATAAGAGCCTGCGCAGAGGGTACAAGCGGAAAGTGCGGAAAAACTGTTACTGCCACTTATTTTGTGGACGTTTCAAGTGCAGATCATAACGATCTGCCTATAGTATCCATTACCACCGATCCTGACGGGCTTTTCAACGAAAAAACGGGCATTTACTGTCTTGGGGACGTATACAAAGAATATGACGAAGAAAATCTCGACCACCCTTGGAACGGCTCTATCCCTGCAAACTATAATCAGCGTGGCAGAGAGTGGGAAAAAGAATGTTATGTTGAGTATTTCGACAGCGAGGGCAACAGCCTTATTTCTCAGGATTGCGGCATAAGGATACAAGGCGGCTGGTCTAGGGCGGATTATCAAAAGTCGTTCAGGCTTTATGCTCGAAACGATTACGGCAAAAGCTCTTTTGATACAGCTTTCTGGGATAGCTTTACAGATGTAAACGGCGAGGCTATCACCTCCTGCAAGACCTTTGTGCTTAGAAACGGCGGAAATGACGCCAATTATTCAAAGTTCAAGGACATGATGATACAAAATATGGTGTCAGGCAGAGGTGTTGAAACTCAGCAGGGAACAGCCTGCGTGCTGTTTATAGACGGTGAATACTGGGGACTTTATACCTTGCAGTCGGATTACAGCGACAGATATTTTGCGGATAGATATAATGTTGCAAAAAGCAACGTTGTCATGTATAAAAATGATGAGCTGAGCGAGGGTGAGGCTGAGGACGAAAAGCTTTTCAATGATATGTATAAGTTTATCACAGAAAACGATATGTCCATTGAGGAGAATTATCGCAAAGCCTGCGCAATGATAGATATGGATAACCTTGTGGAGTATGCCGCCACGGAAATGTATATCTTCAATGACGATTGGCCGCAGAACAACTATGCTTGCTGGCGCACAAGAACCATAGAGCAGGGCAATAGCTATGCAGATGGCAGATGGCGCTTTGTGCTTTTCGATACGGAATCGTCATGCTCGCATTATAACGAGAAGGATCTGGAAACAAATATGTTCTCGTATCTTAGAAGCCAAAGCTATACAAAGTTTGGCGGAATACTTTGCAGCCTTATAGATAACGAAGAATTCGATTTGAAGCTTGCCTCGGCAATGTGTCAGCTTGGAAGCGTGAACTTTACTGCGGAGCGGTTCGGGGAGTATCTCGAATATTATAAGAATATCTATTACGGCGAGCTTGATAATTATTTCGACCGTTTTCCAACATGGGCAAACCTTGCGAAAGCTACAGACCCTATGATAATACGTTGGCAGAATTTTATTGAGGGAAGATATGATAAAGTGCTTGGCTATCTTGAAAGAGAGTTTGACTATTATGAGCGCAGAACAGTGAAGATATCAGCGGATAGCGAAAAGGGCGAAGTTCTTATAGGCGGTGTGAAAATTGAAAACGAGTATAGCGGCACATATTTTGACGGCTGTGAGATAAAATTGAACGCACAAGCAAAATCAGGCTGGCATTTTGACCATTGGGAGGGCGTAAAGGGCGATAATACCCAATCGGAGATAAAGGCTAAGGTGAATGATGATATGAATATCAAAGCCGTTTTTGAAAAAGATATTGTTTAGCATAAAAAAGGTCTGTCACCAAAATCAAGTGACAGACCTTTTACTATATAACTTAACCTGCAAAATCAATATCTACAGAGCATATCTCAGCGTCAGTTCCTACCCTCATGAAAGTGCCGTATACACCAACACCAGAGGTGACAATGGAGTACATATTATCTTTCTTTATCATGCCACATGGGTTTTCCCAGAAAAGACCTATTGTCAGATTGCCTGGGAAAAGCTGCCCGTCATGTGTGTGACCTGAGAAATCTATGTCCGCACCTGCGTCAGCGGTCTTTTGAAGCTCGTCAGGCTCGTGGGAAAGCACAAATATCGGCTTGGTCTTGTCAAGATCCTTCGTAAGCTCTGATATCTCAGCACGAGTGCCGTCCTCAGTGCCGGGTTTGTCAGTGTCACGCCTGCCCACAAGATAAAATTCATCGTTTATCAAAACTGACTCATCATTGATAAGCTTTATGTTACACTCTTTTATAAAGTTTGTCATTTTTTCACTATTAAGCTGCTTGCCTCCCCAATCGAATGTGAAGCCCATTAGTATCTTTTCATCAATGTCATGATTGCCGTAGACCGCATATACGCCATATTTGCTTTTTATGGACTTGAGCTGTGCCTTTATCCCTTCCGGATCGTCCATGCCGTCATAGCTGTTGTCAAAAATATCTCCTGCAATTATAACAATGTCAGCGTTCTGCTCATTTATTTTCTTAACCATATTTGTGATGTGATCCACACCGATAGCGTAACCCATGTGCAAGTCAGCCACAAGCACAGCTTTTAAATGCTTGTCACTGCCACATGACTTGTTGACAGTTACGCTGTATTCATTCACCTTGATGTTTCGTGCATTGAAAATGCCGTAAAGACAGGTCGCCACCGCACAAGCCACAACCACCGAGCCTATGGAAATAACGCTTCCTCGAGAAAAAAGCAGCGTGTTTTTTAGCTTCGTGTGTTTTGCAATAAGCCTTAGCAGGTCAAAAAGCACCACATACAAGAGCGAGTAGAGCATAATGCCTATCCAGTATGTAGAAATTCGCCTTATGACGATAGCAACGGCGGATTTCGGAAGCAGAAAAGCTATAACAGGCGAAAGCGCCATGAAAAGATAGACCACTGCAAAAGGCACTTTGAAACGCAGCCAGTTAAATCTGTGGTTGCAGTGCTTCATCCAGTAGAAAAATCGGAACATCATGTATGATGATACGCCCAGATAAAAGGGCAGAAGAAATAGAAATATCATTATTATGCCACCTTATAGATAAGTGAGGAATGAGGAATTAAGGTATCGCCTGCGGCGATGATTTTTATTCCTCTTTGAATCTCTCCAAAAAGCTGTGTCTGCCCTCGTCATCTTTGTATGCAATGACCTGATTGAGCATAACGTTTTCCACGCTCTTGAAAATATTATATTCCACCTGCGGATTAACAAGCTTTAGCTTTGCGATAAGCTGTTTTATCTCCATACGCTTTGATACTGTCCTGCTGTCAGGTGCGCAGGTGGTGCAGGTGTCGGTGAACTTGCAGGCACACTGTATGAAACGCAGCCCGTTATAGTCACGCCAGCGCTTGATGTCGTCCTCTCTTACCATATAGAGAGGTCTTATGAGCTGCATACCCTCAAAATTCGTGCTGTTGAGCTTTGGCATCATTGTCTGTATCTGTCCGCCGTAAAGCATTGACATTAGTATGGTTTCGATAACATCATCATAGTGATGTCCAAGTGCGATCTTGTTACAGCCAAGCTCCTGCGCTTTGCTGTATAAATGACCTCTTCTCATTCGTGCGCACAGATAGCATGGATTTTTCTCCACATTGTATACAGAGTCGAAAATATCAGACTCAAACACTGTTATGGGTATTCCAAGCCGCTTTGCGTTGCGCTCGATTATCTCACGGTTTGCAGGGCTGTAGCCCGGATCCATAACAAGATATTTTACCTCGAAAGGGAACTTGCTGTGGCGGTGAAGCATTTGTATGAGCTTTGCCATGAGCATTGAATCCTTGCCGCCCGATATGCACACCGCTATCCTGTCATTAGGCTTTATAAGCTCATATTCGTTCACAGATTGTGTGAATCTGTTCCATATCTCCTTGCGGAATTTCTTTTGTATGCTCCGCTCAGCGTCCTGCGAGATATCCTCTACGACCTCTTTGGAAAGCTTTTCTCTCAGCCAGCCATAGTAGCCACCCTCTAGGTTTTCAGCGTCATAGCCAAGCTCTCGAAGCTTTTCGGCCTCAGTGTCGCTTATAAGTCCGCTTTTACAGCAGATAAGAAGCTTTTTGTCCTTTGGCAGGTCGCTTTTATCAAGCTTTTCGGCAGGGATGTTCACTGCTCCGTCAATGTGACCATACTCAAAAGAAAGCTCGTCCCTTATATCTATTATCAGCGTGTTGCCGCTTGTGTTTATCATTTGTCAGTTGACCTCCGCAAAATTAATCACTATTCTTTATGATAGCATAAAAATCAACTTTTTTCAAGCTTTATGCACAAATACGCAAAAATAAAAAGGCAAAGCCTGATACTTTGCCCTTTGTTTTATGTCTTGTGTCTGTTTCTTATATAGAATATTATGGATATTGCCGCTACGATAAATTCCGTGACAGGATAAGCAAGCCATACGCCGGTTAATCCTGCTGCCTTGGACATAATGAAAGCCATTGGCACGATAAGAGCAAAGCCCCTTAATATGGTGATGGTCTGGGCTGGTATGATTTTTTCAGAAGCCGCAAAAAATGCAGATATTATTATATTGAAGCCTGAGAAAAACAATCCGGTGAAGTATATTTTCATGCCGTCCTCTGCCATGCGCTGAAGAGAGTCGATATGCTCGCTGTTGAATATAGCGGCGATAGGCGTGGTGAAAAATGCAATAGCAAGGTAAACCATAAGCGCTATTACAAGCTGTGATATAATAGAATATCTCAGCACTGCTCTAAGACGGTCTTTGTCGCCAATGCCGTGAGCTGCACTGATAAGCGGCTGACCGCCTTGTGCGATACCGGTGAATATGGATACCGCCACAATGGAGGTATTCGCTATCACTGCATAAGCTGCAACGCCTGTGTTGCCTGCAAGACCAAGTATTATTATATTGAACGCAAGCACTACGATGCCTGATGAAAGCTCAGTTATAAGCGACTGCACGCCTATGGACAATATGCCGCCAAAGGTTCTCCCTTCGTGCCTTGCCCTGACGATATGGAAGCTGTTCTTTTTGCGGAATTTGTATATGCTCAGTATGCAAAGGCTTATGACAGGCGAAAGCCCTGTTGCAAGGATAGCTCCGAAAATGCCCATATTCAGCGGAAAAATGAACACATAGTCAAGGATTATGTTTGAAAAGCTTCCCGTGAGCATTGCCGCCATTGAAAGCTTTGGGCTTCCGTCGTTTCTTATAAAGCAGTTGAAAGTGTCGTTAAGCAAAAAGAACGGTCCGAACATCATAAGCACTTTTAGGTAGGTATTAGTCATGCCCACAACGCTGCCCTTTGCACCAAGAAGCTTTGCAAGTGGCATTGAAAAAAACGCTCCGCCCAAAAAGTATATCGCTCCAAGCACCAGAGCCATAAGCAGTGCACAGGAGAAAACTCTGCTTCCTGCCTCGTCACGTTTCTGACTTTTGTATATTGCAAACTTTGTCGCTCCGCCCATGCCGATCATAAGTCCGGTGCCGTGGATAAGGCTGTATATTGGAATGGCGATATTCAGTGCAGTAACGCCGTCTGCACCCATGCCCTTTGCGACAAAGAACGTGTCCGCAAGGATATAGCACGATACACCAATCATTCCGAGAACGTTCAGAGAAGCGTATCTGGCAAAGTCCCTAAGATGTGAATTTTTCTCCATTTTTACCCTCCGTTTATCCCACAAAAAAACGCCGAACACCGCTGTCTTTTAAAGCCTAACGACAGCAGGTCCGATGCAAAACTTCTACCTGGCGGCAGAAGTAAGCCTTAAACATATAAGATTATAACAGAGTATAAAGGCATTGTCAAGAGGCAAATGACTTTGCTTTATGTTAAATAAATGTTAAAAAACGCTCCTTGTGGTTGACAAGTTTTTAACAAAGCTTTATAATGAAATTGACAGAAAGCATATATAATATTATATGACAGCCTTAAAATTTTATATACCGATAACAAAGAAGGGGAAACTATGAATTTAACTCATCTCAGATATATGGTAGAGGTCGAAAGACTTGGGTCTATCACAAAAGCAGCTTCAGCACTTTATATGGGTCAGCCTAACCTTTCAAAAGCCATAAAGGAAATGGAAAGAGAAGTTGGCATACCGATTTTTAAAAGAAGTGCAAAGGGTGTTGTTGCCACAGAAAAGGGCAAACAGTTCTTGCAGTATGCAAAGGCTATACTTGTGCAAATGGATAAAATGGAAAGCCTTTATAAGGATAATGGTGAAAACGCTGTGAACTTTTCTCTGCTTTTGCCAAGGGCAAGCTATATAACCCACGCTTTCACTTGCTTTGTGAACAAGTTAGGCACGAATGTGGAGCTTGACGCAAAAATAAGGGAAACAAACTCCATGGAAGCCATAAACGCAGTGGTGGAATGCGAATATAACATGGGTATAATCCGTTATCCTGTGGCGTATGAGAGCTTCTTCATGTCTATGATAGAAGAGAAAAATCTGAAATATCATAACGTGTGGGAGTTCGATTATGTACTTATCACAAGCGAAAACAGCCAGCTTGCTAAAGAAAAAGAGATAAACGAAACTGTCCTTGATAAATACATAGAAGTCCTGCATGGGGATAATATCGTGCCGAACATCTCAGCGACTTATCAGAAGAAAAACGCTGAGCTTAATAATCACAGCAGGCATATTTACGTCTATGAGAGAGGAAGTCAGTTCGATATCCTCTCGGCTTGTCCGGACTCATTCATGTGGGTAAGTCCTCTTCCAAAGGAGATATTGAAGCGTTATGGCCTTGTGCAGAGAGTTTGTCATAGCTTCAAAAAGACCAATAAGGACGTTCTTATCTATCAGAGCAATTACCGCCTTAGCCATGCGGATCAGATGTTCCTTGATGAGCTTGAAAGGGTAAGAAAAGAGATATCAGAATAATTTTTAGCATAAAAATGCGGGCGAACATGAAAAGTGTTCGTCCGCTTTTTGTTTAAGTCAATACCGCACAAGATCTAAGCTCTGAGCATATTATAGGTCAACGTGACTACAGAATATGCCACCGTCCTTTGTAATGTCAATATAGGCATAGCTTGCAGGCTTGCCATCTCTCGGCTGACCTGCACTGCCGGGGTTTAAAATGTGGATACCCTCCTCATAGGCGTAGTAGCGACAGTGTGTGTGTCCGAAAAGTGCTATCTGTGCGCCTATTTCCTTGGCTTTGTAAAAAAGTCTGTCGGTAGAGTATTTCACGCCCCACTTGTGGCCATGTGTGAAAAATATCTTTATACCGTCATCGGTCATGTATATGTCGTTTTCGGGAGTGAGCGAAGCAAAGTCGCAGTTTCCTGATACGTTTACTATCTTTTTGTCAAGATACTGCACTCTCAGGCTGTCAAGGTCACGTTCGCCGTCACCAAGAAAAATAAACAGGTCGGCGTCGCCGTTTCTCTTGAATATTTTGTGCATTGCAGAATAATTTCCATGAGTATCCGAAAAAACGATTATTCTCATAGTTACACCCCTTTACCAGTTATAACAAGCAATATTATAACATAAATATTTATAAATACTATAGAAAAAAGGAGAATTTTTTATGAGCGCAAAAAACAGCTTCAATTCTATGGATCCAAAAGCCATGCAGGCGCTTCTTGCAGTGGCTTCAAGAAAGCTAGGCACTACTCCTGATGTGCTGAAAGGTCAGCTTGAAAGCGGAGTTTATGACAGGGCGCTTCAGGGTATGCCACAAAACGAGGCTATGATGCTTCAAAAAGCATTGTCTGACCCGAAAACTGCCGAGAAAATATTGTCCTCACCGCAGGCAAGGGCGATATTCAAAAAGCTTCAGGGGAAATAGTATTTTACAGGGCAAAAGCTTGAACAGGCGGTGAAATAATTGGACGATCTGATGAACAAAATACAGAATGTGCTTAATGACGAGGAAAGCATGAAGCAGATAAAGGAGCTTGCAGATATGCTCACGGCGGATAACGGCGGACAGGGAGAGCAGGGCGGTAAAAGTGAAGCACCAACCCAAAGTCCACAGAACATGGACTTTTCTCAGCTTCTTCAAAGCCTGGGGGGCATTTCTCCGCCTGCGGAAAGCAAGCCTGCGCAAGCGACACAGACAGGGGGTCTTGATATTGCAAAGCTTATGAAGATACAAAGCATTATGCAGTCAGCTTCAAAGCCCGATAAAAATATCCAGCTTCTTCTTGCTCTGCGACCTCTGCTGAAAGAAGAAAATCAGGCGAAAATAGACAGGCTCATAAAAATATTCAAGCTTTTTGCGGTGTATCCCGCACTGAAAGAAAGCGGGCTTCTGGGAGGTGATCTGCTTGGCTTATTCTGATGACAATAATTTCACCACTATGCAGGAGGAAGCCATTCGCCGTGTGAGAGAAATGCAAAGGCGTTCACGAAGCATTGTGGGCGCAAGCCCTAATAGCGAGCCTGCACCACCTAAAGCAGAGGAAACCCTTCGCACTCAGAATGCTCATAGCCCACAAAAAGCCCCTCAGAGCAGTTCGCTTTTAAGCGGTCTGCTTGGGGGGAATTTAGGCGATATAAAGATAGACGAGGAAAAAGCTCTTATCGGTCTGCTTATTTACATATTATACAAGCAGGGCGCAGACATAAAGCTTCTTCTGGCGCTTGGTTACCTTCTTCTTTAAAGCGTCCATTCAAGAAGTGCAAGCATAGAAGTATCGGAGAAAATATCGGAAAGATAGCTGTCATCATATATCCTGTCCATGTTGTCACCTGAGTATTCTATCTCCTTGCAAAGCTCCTTGACGGTTTCAAAGCGTGCGTGAGCGTCCTGCTCACGACTGAGGTTTATGACCTCTGCGGCAAAAACGAACACTATCATAGCCTTTATTTTTGACAGCAGGTCGAAATCTCTCACAGCTTTAAGAAAATATCTGTATACAAAATACACCGCAAGCTTTTCGTACTCACCGCTTGTCTGAGCCTTTAAGGGTGCGGAAAGCTTTTTCACAAATCGGCTTGCGTCTTTTATCTGCTGTGGGAGAATGTCGCCTATAAAGTCAAGACGTTCAAGATACAAAAGCATATTTTCGGCATTTTCCAAAGGCTTTTCAGGCAAAGCCTTTTTCAAGCTCTCCACACGCTCTGCAATTATCTCAGGACGAGAAAGCTCCTGGGCAATGGCTTTTATCTCCTCTGTATCCTCTTCGTCAAGAGCATATTGTATCTCCGCTGACGCTGAAAGAACGTTCACAAGCCTGTCATGGAGAGAATACTCCCTGCTTTGAAGCAGGTCAATGAAAGCCGTTCGTGCAAAAAGCATGGTTTCAAGAAGCTGGGGATCGAACTCAAGGTCGTCAGGCTCTTCATCTATCTCTTTGGTAAAAAATCTTACAGGCTCATCGTCAGAAAGATACATTCTCACAGCTTCTTCGCAGGCAAGCCCCACGCCTGCCTCCTTGTAATCTCCAAACCACTCGTAAAACCTCGGGTGTTCACGGCATATGTCTGAGATGTTTTCCTCACCGTAAGCAAGCTGAACAGAGCAAAGCCCCTTTTCGTTGAGCATAGGGCATTTGCCGTCACAGTGGACAAGATATTTCACGCCCTCGTCTTCCGTAACTGAGTTTACAAACTTCCTGCCTATATCATTGTCAAGCTTTTTGTAAAAGCCGTAGGTGTCCTCGTCTATCTCGATATCCCAATCGGTCATACAGCAGTTGTCAGAACATTGCGTGCCTGTGCAGACAAATTCATCAAATATCTCAGGGTAAAAAAGCTTCATATAAATATCTCCTTATGAGGTGTTGACCTTATTATAATACTAATGCTTTTATCTGTCAACTTTCAGAATAAAAAAAGGCAGACACCTTGTCCGCCTTTTGTCACTCTTGTGTGAAAACTATCCATTTTATGTTTTTGGGGCTTATCTCGTCAAGATACTCTGACGGCACTGTGACAGTTATCTGCCGTTTTGAAGTCGCCCCTGCCTTGTTCTCGGGTATCTCTTTAGCCACATATATGAAAAGGGAATCCTTGTCTTTGACCGCCCTTACTACTTCATAGTCGATATGCTCATATCCAGAAAGCTCTCCTTTTAGAAAAATAACATGGTTGTTGAAGCCGCCTTCGTTTTCAAAAGCTTCCATATCCTTTTTCATTTCCTGAATTTGCAGTTCACCATTGTATTTCAAATAATATTCACTGAAATCATCATAATTTGAAAACATTTTTTGATAGGGGAATGTCATGTTGGCTTCACTGCTGCACTTGTATATCTTTTGCTCAAAAGGAACGTCTGTAAGCTCACTTGTTACATTCTCTGTCTGATAAAGCTTGTTGCTTCCTGCGTAATATACCGTCAATCCGTTTTCACAAACGCTGTAAAGGCTGTCGGAAGAAAGCTTTTTTGAGAAAAGCTTCATGCTGCCCTCAGAAAAGTCCTCAGATTCTATGGTAAGAACACCGCTGTCCCCCTCCAAAGAGCTTTCAGCATGTATCACCTGCGTGCTTGTGCATACTGTTATCTCAGCCGCAGTGCCGCTTTTTACGCACTCGCAGAACTCAGCCCAGCGCATATCGCTTTCTTCTGAAGAGTCCATGAAAAGCATACCATGCTCTCTGGCCGTGTCAGCGGTTATCTCACTGCCGTTCCATGCTGAGAAAAATATCTTTGCAGGGCTGTCAACGACTTCCTCCTGCTCGATAAACGAGGAGTTTTCAGTATTGACCACGCTCTCTTCAGACCGACCGCAGGCTGAAAAAAGGGTCAGGAACATTGCAGCAGACAATGCACCGCAGATAATTTTTTTATGCAATTTCCTGCCCCCTTGCTTTTATACTGTAGGGGCAACGCCTTCCAAGGCACGCCCTTAAAACTCATTATATCACATTTTGCTGATTCTGTTAATATGTATTTTAATCAAATTAGCAAACGCCTATTTGGCTATAATGTCAAAATATCGGTGCAAATATGGCAAATATCTCAAGAAGAGGGCTTGAAGAGTGAAATGTGACAATATTGTAATTAAACTGTCATTGACATTGATGATAAAAAATATTATAATATGTTTATGTACCTGTGCTTTGTTTGCAGGTGTGCAGGTGTGTTCCTGCAAAAGGAGGCGAAATGTGACGGCTTGTGCCGTGCAATATATGGATAATAACAAGAATAACGTTTCCCGCAAGGCTTCGGGAAATACGGCGAGCGTTGTCGCAATAATAGTTGTGGGCATATTTGTGCTGTGCGTGATACTTCTGCTTGCCAAGGGGCTTTTTGCAAGCAATAGTTCAGAGGTGCCAAAGGGTATAAATACTGCCACCATAAATACAAATGAGTCTGTGGCTGAGCCGGTGAACAGCACTGCCCCTGCGGATACGTCCGTTACTGATAACAGCAGTGTGGACGAAAGCGGTGCGGTAACAGATGTGTCTAGCGACGAGTCTAGCCAGACAGATGTGCTTGAAGTAATGTATGTCACAGAGTATGCTTATCTTCATGTGGCTCCTGATAATGACGCTGAGAATATCGTTTGTATGTCACCTGGTGTTCAGGTAAACGTTCTTGAATATGAGGATAACGGATATGTGAAGATAAATTTCATGAACATAGACGGTCCACTCACAGGATATATTTATAAGGATTATCTTACAACAGACAGCTCTATAGCAGTACAGTGGTAAAAAATACAGCGCCGCACAAAAGAATGTGCGGCGTTTTTGGATATGGGGGCTTTGAAGTGCCGAAATATAATACTTTTATCGAGGATAAAAACGGAGAGCGCATAGACTTTATCCTTGACGTTGCCAAAAGAAGTCGCCTTAATATGGGTATGCGTGACGGCACTTTGACAGTGCGTGTGCCTTACGGCTGTTCAAAGCAGCAGCTTGAAAGCTTTATTAATAACAATCTGGGCTGGATAAAGGAGCAAAAAGACAAGGCGGCGGTGGGTCTGCCGAAAGATTTCTGCGATGGCGAAAGGCTCAGACTTTTGGGGAACGAGCTTACCCTGACCCTTGTTCAAGCTGATAAGTATTTTTCTCCCAAGATAGAGGACGGCAAGCTTCTCATTGCCGTGAACAAGACCAGCGACCAGACCTATGTAAAAGAGCAGACCACTAAGTTCATAAACGATCTCACAGTGGCGGAGATAACAAAAAGTATGCAGAAAATGTCTGCCTCCACAGGGCTTGTGCCTGAAAAGGTCACAATAAAACCGCTGACAGCAAGCTGGGGAAGATGTATCTCAAACAGGCATATTTCCATAAACTCAAAGCTTATCGTTTTCCGCAGAGAGTGCATTGATTACGTCTGCCTCCACGAGCTTTGCCACTTGGTCTTTATGGATCACAGCAAGGATTTCTGGGCTTTGGTGGGCAAATTCTGTCCCGATTGGCAAGGCATAAGAGAAGAAATGAAAGGCTGACCATGCAGGCATACCCTACAAAATATACTCATGTGCTTTGTAGGTATTAACTATTGACAAATACAAGATATTGTGGTATCCTTTTATTGTGGCAACAATATGTATAACAAAGAAAAATGGAGGTAATGTAAAATGGTAAATGTGAACGTAACAGGCGGGGAGATGTCCCAGGCAGAGATAAATTCATATATCGACAGGGCGCAGAAGCTTTACCCTGAAAAGACTATCCAGACTATCGACCTAAAAATAGACGGCGACTTTGTTGACGTTGATTATCACTTTGCAGACGTGCCTTTTCAGCGTATAAGAAGAATAACAGGCTATCTTGTTGGAACTCTCGACAGATTTAACGACGCAAAGAGAGCGGAGGTCCGTGACCGAGTAAAGCATGGCCTTGCAAGCCCCAGCGTATCAGAACAGTAAAAATGAAACACGGCATATGTCACCGAAAAAGTGGCATATGCCGTGTTTTTTATGGAAGTGTATTGGTGTAGCTTTTTATACCTTGTTTCCGCAAACGCTGCAAAATTTGGCTCCGCTCTTCAGCTCTGAGCCACAGTGAGGACACTTTTCAGGTGCGGTCTGCTCGACAGGCTGTTCAGCCGTTTCTGTAGGTGGTTCTATGGGCTCAGTCTGTTGTGGTATCTCAGGCTCAACTACGCTCTGTGACATAACAGGCTCGGCATTGTCAGGCTTTCTGAACTGTGACATATCAGGCTGAGCAAAACTCTGTTCTTGCGGTGTAGTCATTGGGATAGGCGCAGGGGCATTGTCAGGCGTCTTTGCGGCAACAGGTATCTCAACTGCGAAATCTTCGCCCATAAGTCTGCCTGCAATAACAAGTCCACCGATAAAAAGCAGGAAAGCCGCAATAAATGGCAGAACATCATCAGCAAGTGAAAGGGCTACCCTGAACTTGTCATTGTCATAGCCCATTGTTATAGCGTTTGAAAAGTGACCTTTTACCGTAACATAGTATATCATTATGCCCTTTGTTATCATCACAACAAGCGGGAAAAGGATAAGAAAGCCTGCGAATGCACCGTCAAGCTTTTTCTTGCCCTTTGCTCTTGCAGATGTGAAAAACGCCACAAGGCTGAATATGGCGAGTGCGCATGAAAGACCATAGGTGTTCACATAAGCGAAAATGTCGGGGGTGAACAAAAAGTCTATCTTGTTTGTGAAAACGTTGTTGTAAACGAGCTTTCCCACAGGGTCAGCAAGAGCACCTGCCGCTGAGAGAATGAATGCGAAAAAACTCAGCAGACACAGGGACATTCCTGCATATGTAAGCTTCTTTGTGTAGATCTTTTTTGCCATTTTGATTAGTCCTTTCATTTGTGAAGTCTTTATCCGCTGTCCGAAAAAATAGGGGCGGATAGAATTTCCGTCCCTATTATAATACTATTTTATAAAAGCCTTGTCAATAGATTTTTTTCGCAGCTTTCGTCGCTATTTATCGTTTTTGCCGCTATCCTCGTCCTCACCGAGAATATTTTTCATCATCTCGTTTATGTGTCGAAGCTTTTCGTCATCATCATTGTCAGGTCGGTATATCCTCAGCGGCTCGTCCGTTGTATCAGTTGTGTCATTTATCACAGGGGTTGTGGCTTTCTCACTGCTCTCAGCCGTAAAGTTAGCTTTTGCAAGCACCTTTTTCATGACTTTTCCACGCTTATATTCAAACAGGAATATAAGCACCAGCAGGGCAACACCGAAACCTGTTATGATAAGAGATACTTTCCAATAGTCAGGTGAGAACTTCATTGTTATCTTGTTTTCACCCTGCTCCAAAGGGATAGTTATAAGGCTGTCAAGAGATTTTTCAGCCGTCACCTTTTTGCCGTTCACAGTGATAGTCCAGCCGTTTTCGTATGGTATGGTCGTGAACAGTACAGAGCCGTCGTTTTCAGCATTAACAGTGCCCTCAAGATAAGTGTCCTTAAAGCTTGTGACCTCAAGCACATTTTTCTGCATATCAGCGCAGGTCTGTGCAAAGCTGTCATAATCAAAGGTGTAGAAAAGCTGGTCTTTCCAGTAAGCTTCGTTATCGTCATTTGCCACCGTTATGCGTATGCGAAGCTCCTGCCCCTCATAGAATTTGCCAAGATTCATAATGGAATAATTGTCGCCCACAAAGAACTGACCTGCATATTCCATAGGCTCAGAGCCGTCCATATAATCGTCCTCGTCCTGTATCCACACGTTGCAGGAACGCTCATATTTGGTTGGAAGATACATATAAAGATATGAGTCCTTATCCATTTTCACAACATAGTCAATGTGACATTCTGCAATGGAAGTGTCTGTAGGGAAGTATTTCGTGTGTCCGTCAGTGAGCTGAGATGTAGAAACGTTCTCCATTTCGCTGTTTATAACAGGTATCTTTGTGAAATATTCCTTTGTTGTGCCTGCGAGGGCGTTGAATACCATGTTCTGATTTTCAAAAGGATTATCTTCAGAAAGTGACACGTCCTCAATACTAGGCGAAGATACCATGCCAAGACCAAGAGCGTTAGGGTTGTTGTAGAATTTATATGTTGCGTCGCCCTCGGTGTATTCTGTAGTGAGCTTGTATTCCTCAGGGACTTTAACTCTTGTGCCTACGAAAGAGGTGTTGCCCGTTTTGTCCATAAGATATTTTATGTCAAACAGAGCGTCCGTCATGAAAGTTGTGCCGTCATATTTTGTGTAGTGTCCGCCGTAAGCATAGCCAAGCTTGTGGAGCATCATAAGGGCAGGTGCGTTCATCGTTGAGCTTGAATGTGAAATGCCTTTGTAGCCTGTTCCGATAGGGTCGTTCACGGTTCTGTGGAAAGTTGCCTCCATGCGGTAGAAAAGCGACGGGTCATATTCCTTCATCATTGACACAGCGTTTCTCGTTTGCGTCATGTAAGGTTCATAAGAGGTGTATTTGCTGTATGCAACGTCAGTGTCTATCTTGTCGATAGTGTCAGCGCTGTTTGCAAAAAGCTCAACCGCAAGAACGCCTACCATTACGATACAAACAGCCTTTGATTTTGGATATTTCTTGATAAGATAGATAAGTGCAAAATATGCCGCCAGAGCTATCATGGATACCCATATGCCTTGTATAACGTTTGTGGTGTCGCCTGTTTCACTTGTCTTTGTTTCAAAAAGCTGGAAGTGAGAGTAGTTCTCTCGCTCACACCAGAAGAGGAATACCATGAGTCCGAAGAAGATACCGCCGATATTCTTTGCCGTAACGCCCTCAAGGTTTTCAAACGCCCTGAATGCCATTACTATCATCAGGAATGAGAATATGAAAGAATATCTGTAAGGCAGCCAGTTCGGCACTTGAAAGCCGTGCATTGCCATATCAGCAGGCTTTATATACATTAATATAACAAGCAGAAAAGTGAGCAGACCTGTAGAGGTCTTTTCTTTCATTGTTATCTTGTCGTTCATAAAGAACAGCGGAACAAGTATCAACACAGCCGTTCCGCAGTATATCATAGGCATACCCTCAGGGTAAACAGTGTCATATGACATTGGGAAAAGCTTTGTTATGAACGTAAGGAAATCAAATTGCGTTGCAAGTGAGAAATCAGGGTCAGTGAACTCAAACTTGCCAAGCTTCAAAGAATTGTAAACGGTTATAAGAACGAGCGCCGCACACATAAGCGCAACAAGCGTGCCGATACCGAAAGCCACACAGCGTGAGAAGAACTTTTTGGGCAATATCCTGCCCTCTCTTGAAAGGCAGTACCAGCAGAAGTAGAAAAACGTGAAAATTCCCACCATATAGCCGATGTAGAAATGTGCAATGAACATAAGCGCCAGCGGCACTATATAAGGCACAAGCTTGCCCTCATCAACGAGCCTGTGAACGCCCCAGCATATAAGCGGCAGATAGATAAGTCCGTCAAGCCACATAGGGTCCATAAGCTGTACCACCATGTATGACATAAGAGCATACATGGTAGGGAATATGATAAGTGAGATAGTTTTAGGCTTCTGCACTGATATCTTTTTTAAGAAGAACATGAACGTCACAGCCGCCGTGCCTATCTTTGCAAGCTGTAAAATAAGGATAGAGGTCGCCATCATCGTTCTCGGCAGCAGCACAAGTATCAGCATAAAAGGGCTTGCAAGATAATATGCAAACACACCGAACATTTCTCCGCTTAGGTTTCGTGACCAGTTGTAGATAAAACTGCCGTTGCCATGGAAAGCGTCACGGAACTGCTCGTAGTAGTAAACATACTGACCGTTCAAATCAAGCACAAGCACCGAGCTGTCGCCGATAGGGTGTATCTTGAAAAACGCATAGGCAGAAAACATTATTGCCACAGGCAGAAAGAACACAAAAAAGTACAGCCGCTTATCATAGCACCATTTTTTTATAAATGAAAGGGGAGATGTCTTAGTCTTTTCCATTCTTTTTCTCCTCATCGTCTTTTCTTATGATATCACGGATTATGTACCTAGGTCGCTGCTTTATCTCCTCGTATATCTTTGAGAGATAAAAGCCTATTATTCCAAGACTGAACATTATTATACTCGATGTGAGAAGCTGTAGGATTATGACAGTTGAAAATCCTACCGCCGACGCACCGATAAGCTTTTTGATAAGGGTGTGAAGTCCCAGTATGACAGAGAAAATAAACGTTATAACACCGCATACCGTCACTATCTGCAAAGGCGCAGAGGTAAATGAGGTTATGCTGTTTATGGCGAATTTGAAAAGCCCCTTTACAGACCACTTTGATTCGCCTATCTCTCTGTCAGCAACGTCAAAATATACACGCTCCGTCTTGTAGCCTACCCAGCTTGACATTGCTCTGAAAAACGTCAGTCTTTCAGGCATTGCATTCAGTGAATCTACCACAGCCCTGTCAAGAAGCTTGAAGTCGGAAGCCGCTTCCATGTCGAGTCCGCTTGACTTGTTTATCATCTTGTAAAACCACAGAGAGAAAAATTTGTATACAGGGTTTTCCTTTCCACGGGAATTTTTTCTGCCCTCAACAATGTCAACGTCATTGTTTTTCCAGATGTTGTACATCTCGATTATGACCTCAGGCGGGAACTGCAAATCACAGTCCAGCAGAACGCAGGCGTCACCCTTTGCAGTTTCAAGTCCTGCGAAAATTGCGCTCTCCTTGCCGAAATTTCTTGAAAAGTTCACGCCCACGATATGCTCGTCATTGCGTGCAAGGTTTGAGATTATATCCCATGTTCTGTCCTTTGAGCCGTCGTTTACAAAAACAAGCTCATAGTCTATACCGTTTTCGCTGAGAAGCTTTGAAACAACAGAAGCACATTTTGCAACGTTGCCTTCCTCATTATAGCTTGGTATTATTATTGATAGCATTTTTCGTTCTCCTATTCTTTGTTGCCTTTATACACAAAACAGAACGCCATTTGTGAACATGACGTTCTTGAAATATCCTTATTTGTTTTCTCTTTCACGGCGTTTTTCATAATCTGTCCTCAGCTTGTTGAAGTTGTAAAGCATGATGAGCAGGAAAATATACACAAGTATCTTTGCTATTGCCGCAATAACGCCTGCAAGGGTGGTGACGAACTCTATTGGTATTAGCCTGTTAAGCAGGTCGCCCCCAAAGTAAATAAACGTCATGAGAGCAAGCTTGTTGAAACTGCCCTGAAGCCTTACAATGTTTGAAACGTCTTCCACAAGCTCTCTGTGGCTGTCAAGTGCCACAAGGAACATTCTCATAAGGTTCAGTGACATATAGACAGTTGCCGCCGACAGCAAAATGCTTATAACGTTCGCCGCCATTGCCGCAGGGGAGAGAAGCTTCAATAGAAGCTGACATACCACCGCAAGAGCGCACATAGTGGAAGAAGTGTAAGCAGGCTTTTTAAGATGTGCGAAAGCGTCAGTGCGTTCTTCCGCCTCAGCCGTTCCCACCGCGAAAAATAAAAAGCCTACAAGCTTTATAACGTAATTAGAAGTCCAGCCTGCGTTGAGCATGAAAAGCATGAAAAACGAGCCGACCATAAAGAAATTCATTGTTTAAGACCCTTTCGTAGCTAATTATACCTATTTATTATATCTCATTTATATACCCTTGTCAACCGAAAACGCCTTGTTTTCACCTTTTGTACACAAAGCGTCAGCCCTGTATTCCGTAGGTGACACACCCTTTGTCTTGTGGAATATCCTTGAAAAATAAAGGCTGTCATTATAGCCTACCGACCTTGCCACGGCCGACACAGGAAGCTCAGTTTCTTCCAGCAAACGGCAGGCGGCGTTCACACGGAAATCAGTTATATACTGTGCAGGAGAAAGCCCCTCGTATTCCATGAAAGCTCGATATAGCGTGGCACGGCTCACGCCAACGAAATCGGTGGCATTCTCGACCCCTATCCCAAGGGTGTAGTTGTGTGCAATGTAGTTTTTCGCCTTTGTTACATATCCCTTTGCGGTGCTCCCCGAACGGCTTTGAATTCCCGAGCGTTCCATAAGAATGCCCAGCGTGATGTAAAGCTGACCTGTCATTTTCACAAGGTCTGAGCTTCTGTTTCCGCTAAGACGATAAATGCGTTCAAGACTGTCTTTAAGCTCGCTTCCAAAGTCTGCGGAGATAACGGGACACTCTCTTGTGAAGCCTGCACGATCAAGGATAAATTCAGCGTCAGAGCCGTTGAAGCCTGCCCAGTAGTATTCCCATGGGTCGTTCTTGTCGGCAGTGTATGTTATAACAGTGTAGGGGTAAATGAGAAAAGTGTCCCCTGCGCTAAGGTGATACTCTCCCTGCGGTGTTTTGTATACGCCCTTGCCACTTATGATGTGGTGGATAAGATAATGGTCACGAACGCCGCTTCCCCAACTGTGAAGCCCCTGACATTTTTCATAGCCCACGTTGTATACTGACAGCGAAAGTGCGTCCGTCTGGTCTGATTTAAAGGAATGGCGGTCTGTATTCATTCTGTGTGTTCCTTTCTGTGAGATGGTCTGTTATAGATATGATAGCATATTTTTATTCTCTTTGCAACAAAAATCCATGTGTTTGAAACAAAAATGGTATTGCAAAAACGTGAAAATATGGTATTACCAAACCAATTTCACACTGAGTACCACCGTGTCACACTGAGTCACACTAAAACTCCGATTCCATGGGGCTTTTTGGTGGTAGAAAGCCCAAAAACAGCGTAACAGCGCTGTTCTGAAAATACAAGCATTTTGAAGAATTCTGGTAGAAACTCGGTAGAAAACCAACTGGATAAAAGTTGGTAGAAACTTGGTAGAAGCCGAAAACAGCCTTAAAACGGTAGAAAGCCTGTTGACAAATCAAACTGGATAATGGACAAAAGCGGACGGTGTTTCATAACAGAAGCGCTGTCCGCTATTTTTATGCCCAAAATTGAATACCGTACATCGCTTCTCAGCAATGAGGAGCGATTTTTTATTTCAGATGAACTATGTCAAGGAGGTTTTTCTATGCCAAACCCTACAAGAATCAGCTTACCGAGGGTAAACTACAACTTCGATGCTAAGGCTTGTGTTCCGGTTCTTACCGTAATGCTCAACAAGGTCGAAAAGGATTATTCCACTGTCGATGAACTGTGTGACCACGATGAGCTGTCGAAGTTCACCCGTGATGAGATCAAAAATGCTGTATCTGAGCTGAACGGCAGAAAGTTTCTCCTGAAAGTGGATAAGCCGTATGGCTGTGTTTATGCGGTAAATAAGCTGTACATAGCGAACATGGAATTTGTGTACGGCAGATAAGCTGAGGGAGGAATGGAAATGGACAATCATAACAGGAAAAAGAAAACCGTGGACGATACCGTCTGCGAGATACATAAATTCAGCGGTTATGCCGTTCTGAGCAACTGCTTCGTGCGGTCTACCAATCTCAGTTGGAGCGCGATTGGTCTGCTTGCAAGAGTAATGGATTTTCCCCATGAATGGAATTTCTCTAAGGCTGGACTTATTGCAATATGTCCTGACGGAGAAACTGCTATCGACACCGCTCTTTCAGAACTGAAAGAATGGGGCTATTTGGAAATAAAAACGCTTATGCCGAATGAATCATCTACCGGCAGGATACAGCCGCTTTACAGTTTCTATGAGTATTCTGCAAGGGATACTTCTATCCCGCAGTATGATTATGAACTTGAAACATTCATGGTCGAGAATGCTGTGCTGAACCGTGTCAAGAAAACTGATAACTATACTATGATCAGCAGCAAGCTCCTGCGGAACAAGGAAATTCCGAATAAGCTCCTCGGCTTTCTTCTCAAAGTGCTTTCTCTGCCTGACTACTGGCATTTCTCCATGTCGGGACTGAAAGCGATATGCAAAGAGGGCAAGACAGCGGTTCATAACGCTGTGAACAAGCTCATTGATATGGGATACCTTGTTCGCACTCAGCTTCTCTCTAATGAGAGTATTCATAACTGCTTTGAGTATGTATACAGCTTTTTCGATGTTCCTGTCAGCAAGGAAGAAGCTGATGAGCTTGATGCAGAGACCAGACGTAAGGCGATCACGATCCGTGAAGGCGGACGGGCGAAAGCTGCTGTTTCTTCTTCAGGTGAAAAACAGAGGGTGGAAAACCCGTATCCGGACAATCCGCCTGCTGAAAGTCCGCTGTCTGAAAATCAGGGACAATATAATAACAACAATACAATACAGAAAAATCAATTACTGAGCGATAAATCCTCTATCATTCCTTCTGCGGGAATTTCACAAGTTTTCAACGGTGGAAATGTTGAAAAGAAGAATGAGGGATATAACGCAGAAGAAGTTGAGTATTACACGGAAGTCGTGAAACAGAATATCGACTACGGCTATCTCGGAGACTGGCTGACCGCTGACGGTCGGGACGGCTATGCAGAAGCAGATAATATCGTCGGCTTTATCGTTGACGAGATCTGCTCCCCTCTGCCGTACACCACACTCAGAGGTACAAGTTTCCCCAGAAGCGTGATAAAGTCCAAGATGCTCCAAGCAAATATCTACATGGTCGAGAGCGTTCTTGTAAAAATGGCTCAGGTCGATAATATCAAGGATTTCCGCAGATATTTCATCAGTTCCCTCTACAACGAGGTTCTGACATATCACTTCAACCAAGGCTGCGAAAGCCGATGGGCTGTTCAGGCTGTGGCAAGAGATTTCGGCTACGCTGTCTGACCATAAATACAGGAGGTGGTGCGTATGATTGCATCAGAAATAACGATCATCGCTGAAATATTCCCCAGGTTTACGGGCAGAGATGTACCGATCAGCGAGATCGCTAAGGCTACCGGGAAAAGTGAGCGATTTCTCAAGCGTGTTCTTCGTGAGGATATTATGCATTTCGGTATCGCTGTAAAATCCGATAAGGGTAATCAGTACCGATATTTATGCCCTGACAAGCTCGTTTGGGAGACATTCGGTTATTTTGCCCCTATGCCTGAAAAGTCTGTGGACGTAGAAAAGGCAGTAAACGACCTATTTTACAGCTTTCACAGCGAATTTGAAGCAATCGTCATGGATATGCTTGGTGACAGGATAGACAGAAAAACGCTTAACACCATGTTTTCTTATTATGACGGGCTTCAGGAGGAATATCACAACAAGCTCCATGAGCTTTTACGGAAAGAGGTGAAAAATCATGGCTAAGACTATCGCTACGCAGTACGGTGAGTTTCTGAATTATGATAATCTTGTCAGGATCGGCGTTATCACAAATTGGGAAGATGCAGAGCCGGACGAGAATGGTATTATCACTCCCGATTATGAAATGATCGGCACTGATACCAGCGGTAATCAGATTCCTATGGGTAACTACAAAACACCCGAAGCAGCAGAAGCTGCACTCAAAGACCTCTATGAATGGCTGAACCGTGAAGCCTATGCGGTCTATGAGATCAAGTCTGGCGGTGATGAGTAATGCCGTCCGACTATGAGAACGGTGCGAAGAAAACCATCGACATTTCGATCAAGGCAGAGAAAATGACCGCCGATGTGTTGAAATCGGCATTGCAGGAGTTTTTGTCGGGCAAGGCTGAGAAAAAGGGACGAATGACCTACAAGCAGTTGCAGGCTAAGTCCCCGTCCAAGCTCGACAGCATTGAGGTTTCAGACCGAAATATCGGGGATTTTCTGAAAACCGCACGGAAGTATGATGTGGATTTTGCCCTGAAAAGAGATAAAAGCACCGAACCGCCTACCTATCATGTTTTCTTTTCCGCTGCCAAAACAGAGGATTTCAAGAGAGCATTTTCGGAGTATGTCGGCAAGGGACAGGGCAAGACACAGAAGCGTGGCGAGTTCACCCGTGAGCAGATGCACCAGCAGGCGCAGAAGATCAGGAACAAGCCCCGCAAACAGAAACAGAGAGAGAAAACAAGGGAGAACAGACGGTGATCTATAACCACTTCCAGCCTGCACCCGTTCCACGGGCAAGGGGCGATGATATTTTTACGGCAGACTTTTGTGCCGATACCAACAGAAAGGAAAGGTCTGCGAATTGCAGATCGACACGAGAAAACTCAAAAAGCTGATCATCAAGGCTGTTCCCTATGTAGCTTTCTCTTATGTGGGCAACCTGATCGGCTTTGCGTACCGTACTGCTGAGGGCAACGGATTTCAGGAAAAAATCCTGCCTTTCATGAGCAATCTCGGTGTGGCGTTTGCACGAATCTTTCCCAGTTTACACCCGTTTGATCTTCTTTTCGGCTTGGTTCTTGCGGGTGTAATGAGGTTAGTCCTCTATGTCAAGTCGAAAAACAAGAAGAAGTTCCGCCAGGGCGAGGAGTACGGTTCTGCCGTATGGGGCGGTGAAAAGGATATTGAGCCGTATATGGACTTATCCTGCCCTGAAAACAATGTGATACTCACAAAGACGGAATCCCTGACTATGGGCAAGCCCTCTGCACCGAAGTTCGCCCGTAACAAGAACATTCTTGTGATCGGCGGTTCAGGCTCAGGTAAGACACGATTTTTCGTGAAGCCGAACCTGATGCAGATGCACAGCAGCTATGTTGTAACCGATCCGAAAGGCACGGTGCTTGTGGAGTGCGGTAAGATGCTTGAACGGGGCCGCCCGAAAAGAGTTAACGGAAAAGTTGTGTACCGCAGGGACGATAAGGGAAACTATCTCAAAGACAAAAATGGCAGATATATCCCTGTTTATGAACCTTACAAGATCAAGGTGTTCAACACGATCGACTTTGCGAAAAGTATGCACTACAATCCGTTTGCTTACATCAGCAAAAAGAACCGTGAGAAGGACATTCTCAAATTCGTGGAAGTGCTTATCAAGAATACTTCTTCCTCTCAGCAGCCGTCCGGCGATGACTTTTGGGTGAAAGCGGAGAAACTGCTCTATACTGCGTATATTGCTCTGATTTTCGCTATGTATCCCGAAGATGAATGGAACTTTGAAACGCTGATCGACATGATCAACAATTCGGAGTGCCGTGAGGACGATGAGGAGTTCAAGAACAGCATTGACCTTGAATTTGAGATCGTGGAGTGCTGGCTGAACGGCACAAAGCACGATGATCCTGATGTTATGGAGGACTATGCTGACCTGTTTGAAACAAAGCCCGATGCCGAACAACGGCGAATGGGTGCTTTTGCTCTCAAACAATTCAAGGCGTATAAGCTCGCTGCAGGAAAAACAGCTAAGTCTATCTTAATTAGCTGTAGCACCAGACTTGCGCCTTTTGCAATAGATGAGGTCTTGGAGATCACCTCCTACGATGAGCTGCACCTCGACAAGCTCGGTGACGAGCTGAGTGCGCTTTTCATAATCATCTCCGATACAGACGCTACATTCAACTTCCTTGTGGCGATCATGTATTCCCAGCTTTTCAACCTACTCTGCACCAAAGCAGATAATTCCCCAGGGGGAAAGCTGGACTATCATGTACGCTGTTTGTTAGACGAATTCGCCAATATTGGCGAAATACCGCAGTTTGAGAAGCTCATTGCGACTATCCGAAGCCGTGAAATCAGTGCGTCGATCATCTTGCAAGCTAAGAGCCAGCTAAAGGCTATTTATAAAGATAATGCAGATACGATTGAAGGCAACTGTGATACGATGCTGTTTTTGGGCGGTAAGGAGAAGTCAACGCTGAAAGAGATTTCAGAGAGCTTGGGTAAAGAAACGATCGACAGTTTCAATACCTCCACCAATCGTGGACAATCGGAAAGCTACGGTATGAACTATCAGAAGCTCGGAAAAGAGCTGAAAAGTCAGGACGAACTGGCGGTCATGGACGGCGGTAAATGTATCTTACAAGTGCGAGGAGTGCGTCCGTTCTTCTCGGACAAGTTTGACATTACCCGTCATAAGCAATATCCAATGCTTTTGGACGATAATCCTGAGATGGGGTTCAACATCGAAAAATATGTGAGTGACCAAAAGGCGATGCGTTTGAGACTGTCTCGACAGGAGAAGTTCACGGGGTATGGTGTTGATATGACGGCCGCCGGACAGGAAGTTACAACAGTATCAGCAACAGAAACAGAAACCGCTGATGCTCAAAAATCTGAGGAAACCGACGAAAAAGAGATATATGTCGGATTTTAACTCGGACAGTGAAGAAACCGAATAAAAGAGAAACGGTTGAAGCTGCGGACACTACTTTTTTTATTTTGAGGGAGACTTTTTACCTATGAACGAACTGAATATTTCTGCGGTCGATGCTACCGCTATGGAGACAGCAACCACTACCTCTGCACCTAAGCACAAGTGGCTCTCTAAGCTCACCCGTGGTGCAAAGAAGGCAACCATGTTTGCAACCGTTGCAGGCGTTATGGCTATGACCTGTACTACTCAGGCATTCGCAGCAGGCACCGGCGAGGTCGATACCTCGTCCTTCATCACTACTGCCTGCACCGTACTCAAGAGCGTTATCTGCCTTATCGGCGGCGGTGTTTCGCTTTGGGGTGTCGTAAACCTCCTCGAAGGTTACGGTAATGATAACCCCGGTGCGAAGAGCCAGGGCATGAAGCAGCTTATGGCTGGTCTTGGTCTGATCCTCCTCGCTATCATTCTCGTACCTGTTCTTGAGGGTATGATGACCGGTGCGGTGTAATCTGAATACCGAAAATTCAGAACGGAGACAAGCGTAAACCTCGGCTGAACGCTATATAAATAATGCCGTTCCAATAGAATTATGAAAGGTCGCTCGGCGGTGGGCTGTGGTGGGTATGAGCGATAAGACAGAATGGGAATAAACATCGGTTATCTGACAGCTAACCGAACAAGTGCAGGAGATGAGGTCTACACACCATTTTATGCGGTAGAACCGTTACTGGAGTTTCTTCCGAAAGACAAGAAGATATGGTGTCCGTTCGATGAGGAATGGAGCGCTTTCTATCAGTTTCTTTCGGAGAAAGGCTATGAAGTGGAGCGAAGCAGCTTAAAGGAGGGACAGGACTTTTTCAGGTATGAACCCGAACATTGGGACATTCTTGTGTCCAATCCCCCATTCAGCAAAAAGAATGATGTACTGAAACGAGCATTTTCTTTCCAAAAGCCCTTCGCTCTGCTCCTGCCCGTGAACAGTATTCAAGGCAAGGCGAGATATAAGATTTTCAACAACGAAATCCAGATGCTCTCCTTTGACGGGCGTGTGGACTATCATACACGGCAGAACATGGAATGTTACACTAAGGGCAATCACTTCGGCTCTGCTTATTTCTGCCGTGATCTCCTCCCCACAAAACTTGAATTACGGCAGCTTGTCAAATATGACAGACCTTTAGTCACTCCCACGATTGGAGGTGATGAATAATGGGAATTATCAGCGATGCGATCGATGCACTGGAAGATTGGTGTAAGGACTTATTTAAGGACGGCATCCAGTCTCAGTTTGACGGCATTTCCGACCTCCTGACCGACACTTTCTCGCAAACAACGGGAACAGGCGGCAGCGGTGGACTTGTCAATGACTTCGTAACTCAGCACCCGTCACAGTTCACTGGCGGAGGTACTGGCGGAACTACGATCTGGACAACGATCGAAACGCTTTGCAACAATGTCGTAGTGCCTATCGGCGGTTTCATTCTGACAGTTATCCTGTTGAACGAACTGATACAGATGGTACTGCGAGGAAATAACTTCAAGGACTTTGATGATTCTATTTTTATAAAATGGATCATAAAAGCACTTTGCGGTGTAATTTTGGTCGCCAACACCTATTACATCGCTTCGGCACTATTCTCGTTTGGCACAACGGTATGCTCCAACGGACTTGCCACACTATTCGGGACCGGAGATTATCTATCTTCCACGCTCTCGATCAATCCGTCGGCTCTCAGCGGTCTGAGCTTGGGTGAGCTGATGACGGTGTGGTTTATTTCCCTGATCGTTCATCTTGGGGTGCTGATATTGATAGTCGCTATCGTTATCACACTTGCAAGCCGTATCATCGAGGTGTTTATGTATCTCAGCATTGCACCTATCCCTATGGCAACCATGATGGACAGCGGTGAATGGGCTTCTATCGGTAAGAACTGGATCAAACAGCTTCTCGCTCTTTCTTTCCAGGGCTTCTTTATCGTAGTGGCACTCGGTATTTTCAAGACGCTTTTCAGCAATGCGATCGTTGCTCTGAACGCAAGTACAGACGGCGTGATCCTGCAAATGGGACTGCTTCTCGGCTATACCGCAGCACTCATCTTCACGATTCTCCGTACAGGAGCTATCAGCAAATCAGTATTTAACGCGCACTAAAACAAGATCGGAGGTCAATAATGGCACATTATGTACCGATCCCAAAAGATTTGAACGACATCAAGGAAAAGTTCATCATGGGATTTACAAAAAGACAGGTAATATGCTTCGGTATCGGTCTTGTTCTTGGTGCGCCTGTGTACTTTCTCACAAGAGCGTCTATCGGAATGTCGGGAGCGATCTTCGCTATGGGTGCGGTCGCTGCACCTGCGATACTCTGCGGCATTTACAAGAAAAACGGCGTGTTCTTGGAGAAACAGGTGAAGTTCATGCGTGAATACTTCACAAGACCGAGAAAGCGATATTACCGAACAACCAACATTTTCGTTTCTATCGAAAGACAGATCGAATACAACAGAATCAAGAAGAAGCTGAGAGATGCCGAAAGGAAGTAACAGCTTCACCTATATATAATAGTATAACTTTCGGTGTCTCCGCTTTGGAATATAAACGGAGGTCACAATGGGCTTTAGAAAGAGAAATGCCAAAAGAAGTGATAACCGCAGCTCGGCTAAGGTTATCATGGGCAAGCCTGCCTCTCAGTTATCAAAAGAGGAGAAAAAGATACTCTCCGCAAGAATGGCGGAGATCAGGAGTGAAAACGGCGGTAAGAATACTGTGCAGAACACGATCCCGTTCCTTTGTATGTATAAGGACGGCGTGTGTCAGGTCAGCGAGAACTTCTTTTCCCTGACGGTGCAGTTTTTCGATGCCAACTACTCCATTTCGGAGTTTGAGGAGCAGAACAATATTTTCAGTAAATACTGTGATGTTATCAATCTCTTTGACAACACGATTAAATTCCAGCTTACCTTTGAAAATCAGAACAGGTCAAAGGAAAAGCTTGTAAAAACGGTGCAGATACCCGAACAGGAAGATGATTTCAATGCGATCCGCAAGGAATACAGCGAAATGCTGACCGACAAGCTGATGAAAGGCTCTAACGGTCAGTCGGCAAGAAAATTCCTGACATTCGGTATCGAATCCACATCATACAAGGCAGCAAGGGCAAAGCTGATGAGCATTAAAAATGACGTAATCAAGGGTTTCAAAGCCTTTGGTGTCGAAGCTGAACTGCTTGACGGCAGACAGCGCCTTGAAGCTCTCTACTATGCTCTGAACCCTTACAGAAATTCCCCATTTCTTTTCGATTGGGACGAAATGCTGAGGGCAGGAATGGACACAAAGGATTTCATCTGTCCGCCCTCACTGAAATTCAATAAGGCTGACTTTGAGATCGGCAATGCCTACGGTGCTGTATGGGGTATGAATATCCTCGCCGGAGAGCTGCCCGATGAGATACTCAAGGACTTCCTTGAAATGCAGAATCTTTTCTGCGTGAATATCCACGTTGATCCGCTGGACCAGATAGATGCCCTGAAATTCGTCAAAAAGAAGCTCACCAATGTGGAGCAGATGAAGATCGACGAACAGAAAAAGGCTTCGCAGTCCGGCTATGATCCCGATATTCTTCCGCCTGCAATCAAGATGTATATCGAGGATATTGAAAAGCTCCTCGGTGACCTGAACAGCAAGAATGAGCGACTTTTCCATATCAGCATTTCGCTGAGAGCATACGCCAAATCAAAGAAAGAGTTGAAACTTCTTTCTGAGATGCTGAAAAGAACGTGCCAGAAGAATAACTGCATTATGTTTCCCTATGATTATCGGCAGGAACAGACACTCGTTTCCACGCTTCCGCTTGGATATAACGAGATTCCTGTCCGCCGTGAAATGCACACTTCGGGTATTGCGATTTTCGTGCCGTTCACCACAAAAGAGCTGTTTCAGGACGGACAGGCTACCTACTACGGTATCAATACGCTTTCGGGCAACATGATCAGGGCAAATCGCTCCCGATTGAAGAACCCGAACGGTCTTATCCTCGGTACACCGGGTGCAGGCAAATCCTTCAGCGTTAAGCGTGAGATTCTCGACTGCTTTCTGACTACGGTGGACGATATTATCATCTGCGATCCCGAAGGCGAGTATTTTCCGCTTGTTTCAGCTCTGCACGGACAGCTTATCCGTATCGCTTCAAACAGCGAACAGCACATCAACCCTATGGACATTACCATTGATGACTATATGTTCAGCAATCCTATGGAAGTCATTGCGAATAAGTCCGACTTCCTGATTTCACTTTGCGAGATCATTGTCGGCGGTCGCTACGGTCTATCCGCTGAGGAGAGGTCTGTTATCGACAAGTGCGTACAGCGTATCTACAAGCATTTTATTGAGAATGAGCCGACTGAGGACAAGATGCCGCTTCTATCCGATTTGCAGAGAGAGCTTCATGAGGAGGGCGAAGTCGCTCTGAGAGTGGCTAACTCTTTGGAGATGTTCGTCAACGGCAGCCAGAACCTCTTTAATCATCGCACCAACATTGATATGAGCAATCGTATCATCTGTTTCGATATTAAGGAGCTTGGCAACCAGTTGAAGAAAGTGGGGATGCTGATCGTTCAGGATACCGTGTGGAACAGGGTTTCAGCAAACCGTGAGAAAAAGAAGATCACTCGCTACTACATCGACGAGTTCCATTTGCTTCTCAAGGAGGAGCAGACAGCGAAGTATTCTGCTGAGATCTGGAAGCGATTCCGTAAATGGGGCGGCGTTCCCACGGGAATCACGCAGAATGTCAAGGACTTGCTTTCTTCTCAGGAGGTCGAGAACATCTTTGACAACAGCGATTTCGTGTATATGCTCAATCAGGCCGCCGGAGACAGAGATATTCTCGCTGAGAAGCTCCATATCTCAAAGGAGCAGATGAAGTATGTAACGAACAGCGGTCCGGGCGAAGGACTTATCCGCTATGATAAGGTCTTGCTGCCGTTTACAGACAAGTTCCCGACAGATACAGAGATGTATCGCCTTATGACCACGAAGCCAACCGAAAGCGCGTAAACTGCGAAGAATGGAGGATTTATGAGCTTACAGAGAAAAGAAAATAACCTCCGCAGAGCGCAGGCACGACTTGACCGTATTCAGAACCCTCCCCGATGGAAAGTGGTTTCACACCTGAAAGCAAGGGAGTTTCAGATCGACTATCGCCGTGAGCCAAATCGTCACGGCAGATACCGAACCCGTGCGTATATTGTCCGTGGTGCGAAAGCGTATCACGGCAATAACCGTGGACTTATCCACAAGGCTGTCAACCTGAAATACCGTGTGCAGGGCGATAAACCCTCGGTCACAAGGACGATCAAATCATGGCAGCCAAAGACCATGAAGGGCAAGCTGTTCAAGGCAAATGCCCGTGCTGTGAATTTTGCAGTTCACGATGTTACACAGACGGCAGTCGATACGGCTCTCGCAGCGGAGACTGTCGGTCTGAAAACATCGGATACTGCCCAGCGTGAAGTCCGCAACAAGCTCAAACAGAAGTACACCCGTGAAGCGGTGGACGATTATCACCGTGGCGTATTTCTCATGGGGCGCACGGCGGTCGATGCTGTCAAGGGTACACATCACCACCTGAAAACAAAGAAACAGCATAAACTCGAAAAGGCAAAGTTTCAGCTAAAGAAAGCTGATAACAAGCTATATAAGTCGAAAATCGGCAAGCCGAAGCTCAGGGCGAACAAGGCAGCTCTGCGAGGTGCTAAGGCTGAGTATAAGGCGAAGAAAAAGCCTGCCCACGGCAATAAGCTCCGCAAGGCGATGAATAAGCGTAGGCTGCAAGCCTACAAACAGACGAAGCGTGAGCTGAAATTTGAGCGTAAACAGCTCAGGACAGAAAACAAGTTCCGTGTCAAGGAATTCCGCAATCAGAAGAAGATCAGCAAATTGACCAGACCGGGACTGCTTGCATTGAAGCCTGCCACTTATACCGCAGGCAGAATGAAAGCGTCCGCTTGGCAAAAGGCGGTCAACGAAGATCAGGACAACGATTTTCTCCACGCTATCGACTCTGCAAAACGCAGAGTTGTAGAGCCTGCGGCACAGAAAGTAAGCAAGCCTCAGCGTTTGCAGAAAAAAGAGAAACAGCGTGACCGCCTGAATGACAAGAAGTCGAAGTCCAATAACCGCCTGAACAGGCAGGAGACTCGACTGAAAGACAAGCACGACAGCTATAAAAAGCGTAAAAAGCCGAAGCCGAAAAAGAAGAAAGGTGCTAAGGACACGATCTCCGCTGCATTAAAGGCAGCGTGGAAATTCGTGAAGAATGTCTATGAGAGCGAGGTCAAAAAGTTCTTTCTTTGTCTGGCGATACCTGTCATTGTGATATTGCTTGTATTCGGTATTATCACGATGCTGTTCTCTGCGACTTCCTCGCACAGCGGTTTTACGCTCGGCACATACGCAGCGCAGGACTATGACCTGAGTGAAGCGGAGAAATACTACACGGAACTTGCCTATAACCTCAATCAGAAGATTCGCAAGGTAAGCAGTTCTGCTGACTGGCAAAGCGGTCTTGCTGCTTTCGGAGCAAATACGGGTGATCTCTCCGATACCCCTGATGAATGGGTGTGGGGACGCTCCTCGGTCTATGACTTTGATCCTGTGTATGACTTCGATACCTACAAGCTGTGGTCGTTCCTCTGTGCTTATTACTATGATTTCGATGCCGATAACGATGATATTTACTATTGGGAGTTCGACGGCGATACGGAAGATCTGCTTGAAGAAATCTTCAATGATGAATATGAGTTCGTCTATTGGTATGATAATCAGTCCCGTTGGGAGGAGCTTTCCCCATACAACTATTGGGGCGGCGGTAACGCATCTTCGGGAACATATTACAGGGCTGAGAAAGATGCTTATATCTATGACGGGCAGCCGTACAGATACCGCTTCAAGCCGATTGCGATCACATCGGAGCTTTCGCAGTATGAGGACGATGACGGCTATCTCTGCATTACAGACGGCTATCGTGTGCTTGATGCACAGAACGATTACAAAGAAACAGGCTTCTTTATCATGGATCACCGTTGGTATTCCGGCACAAGCCACCCGTTCTACTACATCGACAACGATACCGACACATTTTTCTTTATGCACGGCTCGGAACGCCACGACCGCAGTTTTTGGGGTTGGGACGGTACAGACGCTTGGTTCTTGGTATCGCCTACGGATACGCATATCTGGAACAGCAGTCTGAACGATGTGTGTATGTACGCCTACTATGAAAAGTACAAGTGGAAAACGGAGTGCAAGCTCTACTACAATGTCAAGCAGAACAAGACCTTTGATGAGGTCATTGCCGATAAGCTCGGCAGTATGTCACATTCCGATGAACGCTTGCAGTATTACAGTCTGCTGATCGGTACGGACGGCTCTGCTTCGATGTACGGCAACCACCAGACTTTGCACAATCTTCTTCCGGGTGCTACTGTCCGTGACTATGACCTGAAACGTGAGTTCGGTTATGAAATGACGGGCTGGAACACCGACAGTGACGGATTGTATCAGGGCATCAAGGTGTACTGCACCAATGGCGATAAGCTCAAAGCTCCGTTCAAATGCAAGATCACCGATGTGAATACCGATGAAAACAAGATCACTGTCCGCAAGGACGATGTTGAGTATTGGTATGACGGTACGGGCGGTACTGAGCGTGATACTGAAGTCACCATTGCAAATGCTGTGCTTCTGAGTGGTTTCTCTGAGGGCGATACGGTCAATGACGGACAGGATTTCGCCAAAACAACAGCAGGAAATGTGAATTTCCACATTTATATAGACACGGACGGTTACGGTTGGGACTACATTGATCCCCGACTTGTGCTGTATTAACGGAGGGACTATGGAGCGAATAGACAAGAAAATCGCTGAAAATCATCAGCGACAGGACTTCCTGCGAAAGCGAATCCAGTCCGATAAGGAGGAGCTTGCAAAACTGGAGTCCGAAGCGAGGGTGCTTGAACACTCTCAGCTCGCCGTAGTTTTTAGCTGTGAGATCAAGGACGTAAACAGTCTTGTGACAAAAGAGCATGACACGCTCATGCGCCTTCGTTCACAGGGCATTACGGACGATATGCTTGAAGCGCTTGCAAACGGCGAAATATCAATCAATACAAATTCCGAGGAGGATACAAATGAAAGCAAGTTTTTTTAGTGCTATGCTTGCAGCTTTCATGCTTGCAACAGCAAGTGTAGGCGGTATTACCGCTTCTGCCGCTGAGAGGGCTTCTGCCGGAGAGGATACAGCGGAGACTACTGCGGTCGATGAGGACAGCTCGGCAGATACTACCGAAACCACCGCAGATACAGCGGAAAGCTCCGATACTGAGGAGACTTCTTCTGTTTCAGATGAATCCGATGATATGGAGAAGTTTCGTGAGGTCATGAGCGACCTTGCCGAAGCAGGGGCAACAGAGGTCGCACCCGACTATTACGGTGATGATTACTATGACACGGACGGAAACGCTACTCTGATCAAGTCCGAAAGAATTGTCTACAATTCCGAGGAGATGCAGTTCATCGCTGTGACCACTAAGGACGGTCATGTGTTTTACGTGCTGATAAACTATTCGGCGCAGAATGCCGACGACCAGGTTTTTTTCCTGAACAAAGTTGACGACTATGATCTGTACGCACTTCTCTACGCCGGAGCTGAGGACGATGATGAGAAAAAGAAGATCACGCCCGAACAGGCAGCTCAGGCGGCTGAAAGGGCAAACGGCAGAGTGCAGTCCGGCGACGGTGCAGATACCGCTGATACAGAGGAATCTGAGGAGGACGGCGAAGATGCAACAGATGCTCAGGTCCAGGCAAAGCCTGTGCCTATGAGCAAGAACAGCATGATGCTCGTTTTCGGTGCTATCGCTCTGATCGGTGTCGGCGGTGCAGGCTTCTTCCTGATGAAGAAAAAGAACGGCGGCAACAGTAAGACCGCTATGCAGGATGAGCCTGAGTATGACGATGATAATGAGATCACTGAGGACGAGGACGATATGAAGTTCTACGATGATCAGGACGATGAAGAATAAGAAAGAGAGGGCAAAAGAATGGGAAAGATGAAGAAGATCGGTGTATGTATGGCAGCGGTGGCAGGTGCCGCCGGAATTGCGGGACTCTCCGCTAAGGCGGTCGAGGGCGTGAGAAAGAAGTGGTTTCTCCGTGGCTTCGAGGCAGGACAGTTCATCGGCAATCTCACCGCTGCTGAGAGCTTTGCTCAGGAAAAGACCGTGATCCAGCAGAAGTATGACAAGCTCTGCAAGGAGTTTGACGAGCTTCAGGAGAACTATAACGAGCTTTGTGAGGACTACTACGAAGCCTGACCAACTTTGAACCCACTGGATTCAAAGTTCCCGACAACAGAACAAACAACATAAGACAATGAGAAAAGAGAGAGAATTTGTCTAATGAAGGTACTCAGCTTATTTGACGGTATCTCCTGCGGTATGCTTGCTTTACAGAGGGCAGGCATACCCGTGGAGTGCTATGATGCGTTTGAGATCGACAAGTATGCCGTCACAGTCTCAAAGCGCAATTTCCCCGTAATCGTTCATCACGGGAATGTTTATGACGGCGACTTTACGCAGTTTCGGGGGTATGACCTTCTGCTCGGCGGTTCGCCCTGCACCTACTGGTCTATCGCCAAAAAGGACAGAGAGGTTGACTGCAACGGTGAGGGGTTCAGGCTTTTCAAGGAGTATGTGAGAGCCTTAGAGGAATCCGGCTGTAAGTATTTCCTCTATGAAAATAACTACTCCGTTCATCAGCGTATCAAGGACGAGATCAGCAAAACGCTCGGTGTTGAGCCTATTATGATAAACTCGGCGCTTGTGTCGGCTCAGAACCGCAAACGCTGCTACTGGACGAACATTCCGTTTGCTTCTTTTCCTGCGGATAAGGGTATCCTGCTGAAAGATGTGCTTGAAAGCGGAGTTGCTTGGCAGAATAAGGCTTATTGTATGACCGCTTCTTATGACGGTGCGGTACTGTATAACACTTTGGAGCGCAAGCAGCGGACTATGGTCGCAGAGCCTATCCCAATCAATACATATCAGGGTACGGACAAGTCCCGCACTGTCATGGCAGGCTATCACAAGTACGGTGAAGCGACAATTATCAAAAACTCAGGTTTTAACGGTGGTACAACTGCGGTCGCTATGCCTGTCGGTGCCGCCCAGCGTGGAAGATACGTTGACGGAGAAAAGACCGAACAGCATATTGAAGTGCGTGAGGACGGCAAAGCAAACTGTCTGACAACAGTGCAGAAAGATAGCCTTGTATGTACTCCCGTCCGTGTCGGGCATTATGGCAAGGGCGGACAGGGACAGCGTATTTACTCCGTGGTCGGCAAGTCTGTCACACTTTCTGCCAACGGTGGCGGACAGGGTGCAAAGACAGGTCTGTATAAGATAGACCTTCCTGACGGTGACTATGTGATACGCAAGCTCACACCGATTGAAGCGGAGCGTTTGCAGACACTTCCCGACAACTATACCGCAGGCATTTCCAATACCCAGCGATACAAGTGTATCGGCAACGGCTGGACGGTGGACGTTATCGCCCATATTCTTTCTTCTTTGACGGAGAAAGGCGGTGCGGTATGAGGGTACTCAGCCTATTTGACGGTATTTCCTGCGGAATGGTCGCTCTTGAAAGAGCCGGTATCCCTGTCGAACGTTATGTCGCTTATGAAATAAATGAGCCGTCTATCAAAATCAGCAAAAAGAATTATCCGACTATTGAGCATAAGGGCGATGTAACAAATGCGGACTTTTCAGAGTATATCGGTTTTGATCTTCTGATCGGCGGAAGTCCTTGTCAAGACCTTTCAGGTCTGAATACAGTTTACAGACAGAAAGGAAAAACAGGTCTGAAAGGCGAAAAGAGCCGTCTGTTTTATGCCTATGTCGATGCTCTTAATACGGTCGCTCCGAAGTATTTCCTCTTTGAGAATGTCGCAAGCATGAAAGCGGAATGGCGTGATGAGATCACCCGTGAACTTGGTGTTGAGCCTGTTATGATAAATTCCGCACTTGTTTCGGCACAGGAGCGCAAACGGCTGTACTGGACGAATATCCCGAATGTCACACAGCCGTCTGATAAGGGAATTGTGCTTGACGATATTATTCTTTCAGCAGAAAAAGTTCCCGAAAAGTATTGGTATCGTGGTAAGAAATATACTCTGAATGGTGAAGATGATCGTGTCATCGCTACACTTGACGGAGAAAAAATATTCTCGGAAAACAAGCGTGTTTTCAATCCGAAACATAAGTGCGGAACGTTGTGCGGTGACGGTGCAGGCGGTAATTTACAGAAGAAAGTCTATCAGAACGGTGCTGTCCGCAAGCTGACTCCATTGGAGTATGAGCGTTTGCAGACACTTCCCGACAATTACACTGAGGGCGCAGCGGATTCGCACAGATATACCGCTGTCGGCAACGGCTGGACGGTCGATGTGATCGCCCACATCTTGGGAGGGCTTCACAATGCTTGATGAAGCCCTGAACAAGTGTGCTGATAACAACAACTACACCATTTACACAAGTATGTGCAAGGCACAGCGTATCCTGATGCGGTCTTATGATGCCGTGTGCAGTATCAGCGGCGGTTCGGACAGCGATATTGTCCTTGACCTGATTCACAAGGTCGATGAGGACGGCAAGGTCAAGTATTTCTGGATAGATACGGGACTTGAATACACCGCCACTAAGGAGCATTTAGACTATCTTGAACAGAAGTACGGTATCACCATTGAGCGTGTCAAGCCCGACAAGCCTATCCCGACCTGTGTGCGTGAGTATGGTGTTCCTTTCCTGTCGAAATACGTTTCCGAACAGATGATGCGTTTGCAGGCACATCACTTTCAGTGGGAGGACGAGCCTTTGGAAGTCCTCTTACAGAAATATCCTCGGTGCAAGACAGCTCTGCAATGGTGGTGCGGTGAACGCTATTCAGACAAAGACGGTATCCAGAAGATAAGCCGTTTTTCAATCTATCGCAACCGATTTCTCAAAGAGTTCATCATGGCAAATCCGCCGGATTTCCCCATATCCAACAAGTGCTGTGAATACAGCAAGAAGAAGCCTGCAAAGCGTATCGTTAAGGAACACGATGCTGACCTTGACATTACGGGAATCAGGCAAGCTGAGGGCGGTATCCGTTCGGCGGCATTTAAGACCTGTTTCTCTGAGTGCAAGTCTAAGGGGTGCAACACCTTCCGTCCTGTATTTTGGTACACGGACGGCGACAAGCGTGACTATGAGGAAATGTTCGGCGTGACACACTCTCGCTGTTATACCGAATACGGACTGCGGAGAACGGGCTGTGTCGGGTGTCCTTTCAGCAAGCATATCACCGAGGAGCTTGCGATCATCGAGGAACATGAGCCGAATCTGTATAAGGCGGCTGTCCATATTTTCGGCAAGTCCTATGAATATACAGCGAAATACCGTGCTTTCGTCAAGGAGATGAAAGCAAAGGAGAAAGAGGAAAAGAAACGTGATAGACTACGCAGCCTTAATGGAACATCTGCCTGTGATACTGGTGGTGACAGCGGTTCTTGCACTTCTGATCGGAATGCCGTATCTGCTGACTACAACGCTCCTGAGATCAGAAAAGGAGCGTGATAACGATGTTCAATCCTGAATTTCAGCGGAAAGCTCTGAGCTTGATCATGGGCTTTATTATGGAGTTTTCCGGCACTCCTGCTGAACCTGAGCCAATCGAGCTGACGGCTGATAACCTGATTGTATCGACTATCTCCGTTTCCTGCCTGAAAGTTACTTGGGACAGTGATACTGACCGTGATTACACTGTGAGCTGCACGGCTCACGATGATGATTACACTTATGCGGACAATATGTATTTTGAGTTCAAATCCAATGAGCTTTGCTACATAACAGGTCTGCGTGAGGGTACGGAGTACACGATAACAGTCGAGCCTATTCTTTCAGATGATGAAAAGGACGGCTATACCGCAGTTTCCGCAAGTGCTGACGGTAAGACGGAAACGGTAGAGGTCATTTATGAGTTTCCGTATGAGGACGGTTGGACAAACTGTTTCGCCGGAGAACGTGCTTCGGGCTTGACTGCAATGCCCAGCTCAGGAGCTATATACGGCTCAAAAGTCGATACCATAACAGACACGGGCATACGCCGTGATGATTATGGTGATTACTGCTGTGCTATGGGTGTGTGGTATGGCTACTGCAATGACAGATTTTTGATTGAGCTTGAGAATGGCACTCAGTTCACCACAAAGATATGTGACAGCAAGGGCTATGCCGACGATGGCGAGGGCAAGTATCACAACTTCGGCGGCAACGGTAAGTGTATCGTGGAGTTTATCTACGATGACGGTAATCTTCCGTCCTGCGTGGCATTCAGCGGAAGTTGGGGCTACTACAACTGGAACGGTCTAGACCTCGGAGCAAACATAAAATCAATCAAGAAAATCAACTACGGTGAACCCGTAGACTACTAAATTTGGAGGTTTCTATTATGAACGTAAAGAAGATCATCAAGGGTATTATCGGACTCGGTGCGATCGGCGGTGTTGCCTACGCAGCTTACAAGCTCGGTGAGTGCAGCGGTGAGGTCAACGAGCGTTTCCGTGAGAAGTACGGTGACGAGGACGATGAGGACATAGAAGTCGAGGAGGACGATGATTACAGGTTCTACGATAATATGGACGAGCCTGACGATGAGTGCCTTGCACCTAAGAAGCAGAATATGCCCACTTTTTCTGTGAGTATGCATAACTTCGCTTCACTTGATTCCGTTCATGTTGACGGCATCTCGGATAAAGATATGGATATGCTTGTCTATCATATCTCGCTTGACAAGTACACCTCTAACAAGCAGATCCGTGAGTGGCTTGAAGTTGACAGGAACACCGCTTCAAAGGTGATCGCAGCTCTCCGCAAGGCAGGATATGTCGGTGATGAGCATTCCAACTACATCATTCCGGTGTATATCACAACTGAGGTTTATTTCAGACTCAGAGGTGATCTGCATTGAGTATCCTGATTATCGGTGAAAAGCCGAGTGTTTCAAGAGCCATATCTGCCGTGGTCGGCGCTTCTTCCGCACACAAAGGCTACACCGAGGGTAATGGTTATATCGTTTCTTGGTGTGTCGGACATCTTGTCGGCTTGAAGTTCCCGAATGATTACGGCAATGGCTGGGACCAGAAGTGGAGCTTTTCTCAGCTCCCTATGATCCCCGACAAGTGGCAGTTTCAGGTCACGGACAGCACAAAGGCTCAGTACAATCTCCTGAAAAGCCTTATGAACAGGGACGATATTTCCGAGATCATCTGTGCAACGGACGCTGACCGTGAGGGAGAATGTATCTTCCGCTATGTCTATAACATGGCTCGTTGTCGCAAACCTGTGAAGCGTTTATGGGTATCAAGCCTTGAAGAGTCTGCTATCCGCAAGGCTCTCACAACGATGAAGCCTATGTCTGCATACGATAACCTGTTCAATGCAGGCTATGCCAGGGCAAAAGCTGACTGGCTTGTGGGTATGAACGGATCTCGTCTGTTTTCCGTTCGCTATGGCGGTAAGCTCAACATCGGCAGAGTGCAAACACCGACGCTTGCAATGATCGTACAGCGTGATGCTGAGGTAAACGGCTTTGTGAAGCAGAAATATTACACGGCTGACCTGAATTGCGGTGAGTTCATTCTTTCTTCTGCAAGAATTGATGATGAAAATACCGCCGATACGCTTGTTTACGGCTGTGACGGCAGTAAGGTTACGATCAGCTCGGTCAAGCGTGAGGTAAAAACCGACAAAGCGCCGAAGCTGTATGACCTGACTACGCTCCAAAGAGAAGCAAACAAGGCTTTTGGCTATACCGCCCAGCAGACACTCGACTATACGCAGTCGCTCTATGAGGGCAAACTAGTTACCTATCCCCGTACCGATAGCCAATATCTCAGTGATGACATGGCGCAGACTGCACTCGATGTGGCAAAGCTCTGTGATACCTATTTCGGGTTCGGTATCTTGCATACTCCCGATATTAGCAAAGTCATCAACAATGCTAAGGTTTCGGGGCATCATGCGATCATTCCCACAAGCGGTATCGCAACGGCTGACCTTTCTTCTCTGCCGTCCGGCGAGAGAAATATCCTCACGCTGATCGCCACAAAACTGATCTGTGCAACGGCTCCGGCGCACAAGTATGAGGCTGTCAAGCTCACAGGTATCTGCAACGGTACGGAGTTCACGTCAACGGGCCGCACGATGCTTGAAATTGGTTGGAAAGCCTATGCAAAGCAGTCCGACAAGAAGAATGACGAAAAGGCTCTGCCTGCGGTATCTGAGGGACAGACCTTCATTGTAACTGCAAGCAAGGGCGAACACTTTACTTCTCCGCCGAAGCCCTATACCGAGGACACACTTCTTTCCGCTATGGAGAGAGCCGGAAATGAGGACTATGACGAGGATACCGAAAAGAAAGGACTCGGTACTCCTGCCACAAGAGCCGCTACTATTGAAGCACTTGTAAAGAACGGCTATGTGGAGCGTGTCGGTAAGCAGCTCAGAGCAACGGATAAGGGCAAAGAGCTTGTGACGGTTGTTCCCGATGAGGTCAAGTCTGCAAAGCTGACCGCAGAATGGGAATCAAAGTTACAGCAGATCGAACACGGCAGTCTGCCCGAAGCAGTCTTTATGTCGGGTATTACGAAGTTCATCACTGAAATGTGCAGTAAATACGGCTCTGTTGATAAGTCTGTTTCTCTTTCTGACGGCGGTAATGAGCCTATCGGGAAATGCCCGAAGTGTGGTGCTGAGGTAGTCAAGGGTAAGTTTGGCTGGTACTGCAAGGGCAAATGCGGTATGAATATTGCTAAGGTGTACGGCGTGGAGCTTTCCGATACCCAGGTCAAGGGACTGCTTGACGGCAAGTCCACAAGCTACACATCTAAGGGCAAAAAGACGATCGTCCGCCCTGAGATCGTGGAGAATCCGTACAATGGGAAGATGTACTATCAATGGAAAACGGAGCGTGATAAGAATGGCTGATAATGAGGTGAAAATACACATTCCAAGCGGCTGGTTTTCACTGCTGTTATCTGAGCTTGATAGAAACAAGAGTATGATCTCAAAGGCTCTTGCTCATGATTCCGATCACGATGATCACTACTGTGAAATACTCAGACGAATGGGAGCAAGAGATGAGCGTGTAAAGGCGGCTCTGATCGGCAACATCACCAGCGGTGACTTTGTTGAGATCAATAAGAATGATTATCAGGATATTATATATATTCTGCTTGAAAACATTGATTTCTACGATAATAATGGGAGGTTGATTTATGAGTAATACTCAGCTTGCGGAAGCCGCAAAAATCCTCGGTGTTTCCGAGGACAGCATTTCCGCTATGGACGATGAGATCAAAAACAGCATGACAGCGGTTTTTGAACAGGTCGCCGTCAAGAACGATGAGGACAAAAAGGCTGTCTTTGAAGCCCTCGATAACCTGTGGCAGAAAGGCTCTATCTACATTGAGCTTGCAGAGGTCGCCAAGTCCACGGGTATCACCACCGAAACGCTCCGCAGCCTTGACTATGAGACTCAGCAGACGATCGTCTATGAGTTTCTCATGGATAGTTCGCAGGCTGCACGTTTCTATGACCTTGTGAACAAGGCGCTTGCAGTCACAGACCTCCCGAATGTGGCAAAGCTCATCGGCACTCCCGTTCGTGAGCTGAGGTCGCTCCCTCGCCGCATTCAGGAGAATATCTGCGGTGCATACGCTATGGAATACGATCCCGACAGCACCAATACCGAGCTGATCGACAATATCAGGGAGATGATCGCCCCGTGAATGATTTTCCCTACATCAGCGGTATTGAGATCACCGCTATCAAAAACCGTGAGTTTGTCCGCATTGAAACGGATAAGGCTCAGGAGATTGCGATTGCCCTCGATAAAAGCGGTATTCCTTTCTCTGCCCGATTCGGTGATGCCGAAATGATGCTGACCTATGACGGCAGTTTCAAGGAACAGGTCGAGGATATTATCGCAAAAGCACAGTCGGGAGAATATGAAGCACTGCTTCGTGAGCTGCTAGTCTACGGCGAACCTGACGGCTATTATCGACTCTTGGGTGAAGTCGCTGAGGTGCTGAATACCACGATCGGCACATTGCAGTCCCGTCCTGACGAGGTACAGCTTGCCCTCTGCAAGACATACGTCAACTTTTGGCTCTGCGATAAGGTCACGATACAGCGTGAGCTTGAACGTATCCATACCCTCAATGGCAGGACGATCTCGGATATTCAGGAGTATGAGCTTGGCAAGACTAAGGCGAAAGCTCCTGCCGAACCTGTGCAGAGTACAGCGGATAAAGTACCGACACTGAACGAGCTTTTTGACAGATATGAACGTCAGAACGCCCATTTTACAAGAGAATCACACAGACACCTGTCTGAGATCGCCCGCCGCAGACAGCGGAATGAACAGGAGCGTATCATTCAGACAGAAGAAAGAGAAAGGAAGAACAGACCATGAAGAAGTTTATCATCATTGGAAGTGCCGTTGTTACGGCTGTGACCGCAGCGGTTATCATCATCGTGAGAAAGAGAAAGTGAGGTAGCCTATGCCCGTACAGGACAATGACGATAAGAGAACCGCCGACCAGCCTGCGGTCGATGCGGAGGAAGAACTGAGAAGAAAACAGGCGCAGGCACAGGAACATCAGCAGGACGAGTCCGGCGCTCAGAAGTCGGGCAAACTTCTTCCTTTTCTGAACGCAAAGGCGGAGCATCATCAGAGCCGCATCGACTCCCTTGATGAGAAGATCGCCAATCAGACGGATAAGATAGACCGCAACAAGGCGAAGATCGAAGCCCTGTCTGCTAAGGCTGACAAGCTCGAAGATACGAACCGTATGCTGAAAGCGACTATCGGCAATCTGCCGGGTATCCGCACTCTGATTGCCAACAACGAGAAGCGTATTCAGACTATCCGTGAGGTGAAGATACCGAAACGGCAGGAAAAGATAGATCAGGGTTGGAAGAAGATCGACACCCTGACCGCAAAGCGTGACCGTATCGAACACAAGCTGAACCGTGTGATCGCTCTCAATGACACGATCAAGAGCTTCGGTATCCATTTCAACAAGGAGCGCAGAGAAGCCTTTGCAGATGCGATGACAAGGCTGAACAGCTCGACCGTGGACTGCCTGAGCGATAAGAAAGCTACGCTTGAAGCAAAAAAACAGGCTATCCTCGATACCTATAACGATCCTGCCACAAGTGCCGTGGACAAGCTCAAACTCGGTGAACAGCTCAAGGGCGTGAATGAGCGTATCGGCGCACTGGAAAGCAAGATCATGAAGCTCGCCCGTCCCGAAACACATTATGAGGAACAGACCAATGATCAGCTCGACGCTTCTATGAAGCTCACAGGAGATAAGCTCGGTGAAATGGTGCAGAATGGAACTATGGATATGCCTTCTCTTGCTGAGGGTGCTGTTCAGGCAGCACAGGAAGTTGAAACGCTCGACAGGTCAAAGGTCGCTGAACTTGCCGACCAGCTCGGTATCCAGCCGCTTGCCAATGCAGAAATGCAGATGGAAGATGATTATAACATGATAGATGGTATCATTAATAACGGCTCTAAAGAGGATATTGACAAGGCAAAGGCAGAGCTTGCAGATGGTATCAAGTCTATGGAAAGCCTTGCGGAAAATCCTTTTGTTCCGCAGGAGATGAGGGATAATGCCACGGCGGAGCTTGAAAAGATGCGGAAACAGCTTGAACTGCTTGACAGTGCCGATGAAGTCCAGGTGGATAGCTGGCTCTCAGCTATGATCGAGAATGGCGATGCTGTCCTTACCGATGACGGTGGTTTCAAGGTCAACCCCGACTATTACAAGGAGTTGCCGAGAAATGATCGTCATGTGGAGACTATGACGGAAGTTCAGGCGGTCGAGGTCATGTCCGCACTGACTGCCGCAGGCGTGGCATACTCTGCTGCCACTAAGGGTGAGGATAAGGTAGGCATTACTGTTTCAAAGCAGGATGTTCCTGTGCTGAATGATGTGATGTACGCATCTATCGGCAAGATCGCTCATACAGAAGCCGCAAAGGAAAACGGCGGTAAGGGCGAAAAGGGCAAATATCAGACGATCAACCCTGAATATTATGCTTCGCTCGGTAAGGAAGATAAGCACACCCGTGTTGAGCCTATCGACACAGCAAGGCAGATCGTGGCAGAGCTGCAAAAGCAGAATATCCCGTATTCTGCGGTAGTCCGCAAGAATGACACGGTGGCGGTCACTGTTTCTAAGGCGAATGCCGAAGCCTACAAGCAGATCGAGAGTGCCGTCAAGGGCGAAAGAGCTGTGGAGTATGTCAATCCCGACTTTTTCAAATCACTCCCGAAGCAGGAGCGTTTCACCCAGCGTATGGACGAGGGGCAGGCTCGGAAGAAGTCGGCAGAGCTGACTGCAAAGGGCGTGGAGCATTCTGCGGTGTTCGGCGGCGAGAAGTCTGCGGTCACGGTCGCAAAGAAGGATTCGCAGAGAGCTTTCTTCTCCCGTGGCAGAATGCAGCGTGACGCACAGCGTATCAGCGGTCGAGGACAGCAGAAGTCTCAACAGAGAGAACAGACACCCAAAAAGAGAAAGAATCAGGGGCTTGAATAATAGATGAGAATTACTGATGAACAGAAAGAAAGGGCGGCATTTGTCAATCTTCCTCAGTTCCTCATGGCTCACGGCTTTGATTTGAAGAAAGTCGGCAGAGAGTATGTGTGGAGGGATCACGATAGCCTGCACATCAAGGATAACGGTCCAGGTGAGCGTGGTGCTTGGTTCAGGTTCAGCGAGGACAAGGGCGGCGATAACATCGGATTCCTGCGTGAATACATGGGAATGTCTTTCGTTGATGCGGTCGAAGCCCTCACAGGCGAACACATTGACCGCACCTATACTCCGTCCCGCACATACGAACAGAAGCCAAAAGCAGTAACGGCAAGGGAGCTTTCCCTTGCCGAATCTGATAATGCTCGGAGAGTATTTGCGTACCTGTGCAAGACCAGAGGGCTTGACTATGACCTTGTAGCTTCACTTGTGAGACAAGGCGTGATCGCTCAGGAAGAAAAGACAGGAAATGTCCTTTTCAAATACTATGACGATCAGGGCAAAGTAATCGGTGCTGAAAAGGTCGGCACATCAACAGAACACAAATTCAAAGGAATTGCAACAGGCTCGGCAGCAGGACACGGCTTTGAAGTAGTCCGTGGCACAGGAGAAAAGGCTTTTTTCTTTGAGTCGGCTATTGATATGCTCTCCTATCTGCAAATGCACGATAAAGAGCTGACCGATTGCAGGCTCGTATCCATGATGGGCGTGAAGCCGAACATTGTCCTTGACACGATGCTTCGTAATAACATTTCGCCCGACCAAGTATTTTTATGCTCCGACAATGATACCGCAGGCAATGATTTTGCCCAGCGTTTGCAGGAGCAGTATCCCGACATGAAGCGTGTTATCACTCCCGATACATATAAAGACTGGAATGATATGCTTCGTGGTATCCCAAAAGCAGTAGAACACGAGACTGACAAAAAGGAGGTTCAGCAGACAGATATGCAAAGATACGGCAACGAAATGTGGCACAAAGCAACAGATAACAGAGACAAGAGCCTTGTGACGATCCAGGCTGCGGATTTTGCAAGATTGCAGGAACAGCTTGACAGATCGGGCATCAACTACTATGCCTATGCCCGTGATAATTCCGTCATTATGGCGATCAATGACAAAGATGTGGAGTGGTTCAAGCGTATCGCAGGCACTCCCGACCTTGTTCCCACCAAATCCAACAGACCTTACTCTCCGCCCGAAAAAAACATCTTCGGTAGTGCGGAGTATCGTTATATCCCGCAGAAGGAGTACCTCTCCGCTGACCGTGACCTTGTGCTGAAAATGGCTGAGATCATGAAAGCCCGTGGTATGCAGTTTTCGGGCAGAGTCTATCCGTCCGGCAAGGGTACGCTGACGGTTAGTCACGCTGATCTCTTTGCAGTTCGCAACATCAGGGACGAAGTCGTGAATATGCGTAAGCAGTTTGCAAGTCCCGATAAGGCGCAGGAAGTCGGCAACCGTGACTATCGTGCGAACCGTGACACTCATTATTATATGAGCAAGCTCACCCCTGAGCAGTTCAAGGAGGTCAAGCCTTTCCTTGAAACAAGTGTGAGCTATCATGCTGTTGTCCGTGACGGCAAGGTCGCTTTTGCAGTGGATAAGGAGAACGCTCCTGCTTTCCATAGAGCATTGGAGAACGCTGTCCGTGAGACAAATATGCTCCGCAAAATGGCTGACCTCGGTCTGCCTATGGAGCAGAATATCGCTCTTTCGCCCGTTGTTCACCGTCTTGCAGTCGAGGATATGCAGCTTGATCTTGCTGACTTCTTTGATAAGCGTTATGACGATGCTCAGTTTGGTGAGATGCTTTCTCTTGTTCAGGCATATATCGCCCAGGCTCCGGCTGAACGCTACGGTGAAAACAGCAAACTCACGGATATGCTTGAAGCAAAGTCGAGCTTTGACCGCAGTATCGAGCTTTCCGGCTTCTTCTCTCAGCACGATTTCTCTGATGAACAGAAAGCCGCTATTACTGCTATGTTCGTGGGTGATGTGACGAGAGGACAGATCGACAGCATTGACGAAACTTTCACCGCTGAGGATATTCAGGCATACGATGAAATACTGCATAATGCTTTGCAGGAATCCGATGTTGCTGACTTCCTGACTGCCCATAAGCAGGCAGTCATTGACCGTGAGAACGTAAGCAGAGTTCCGACTGAGGAGGAAGTGCTGTTCCCGAAGGCTGACCTTGCGAAGTTCCTTGCAGAGCGTACACTGTCCAGCGATGAGTGGGAGGATATGGCTTACCCTCTGTTTGACAGCGGTTATCTCGATAAGCATAAGCCCAGCGACAAGGCGGCTTTCGGCTATCATCTTTCTGAGCCTGCACTCTATGACCTTGCCCAGCGTTATCATGACGGTGAGGATATTCGCCGTGAGCTTGCTCTCGGACTTTTAGAGGGTAGTGGGGCCGCAGATATTGAGTTTATCTTTGAACAGGGCGATATTTCCGACCGCACCTATTATTATGCTGAAAACCTCCGACACTCCATGCATACGGAGAGGACTGAGGACGGTTTCATGTGCAGTTTCGGCGGTATGGAGCGTTTTGTTTCCTTTGAGGAGATCGGACAGGCTTTCATTGACCGCACCCATGAGGAGTTCAATGACCTTGCTTTCTGGTGGGTTCGTGACGATATGCTCGATGCTATCCCCGATATTTCCGATGAAAAGATCGCAGACCTTCTGACAGCGTTTGACGGTGCAGCTCTGCACGGTTGGGAGAACGGCGATAATATCCCGAAGCTCAACCGTATCAAAAAGGCTCTCTATGATATTCTCGGTGATGAAGCGCAGACTGAAAAGGCTTTTGCGATCATCGCAAAGGAAAAGTATCATGTGAGCTTTGAAGCAGAAACACCCGAAAAACAGCCGGATAGCCTTTCTTTCCATTTCGGCAAAGATAAGGGCGATGAATGGGTAAGCGAAAGCGACATCGTTCACGATTTCGCCCTTGCACACCCTGATTGCAGTTTTGCTCTCGGCAATGCAGTCCTTGAATACCTCGACGAAAAACAGCACTCGGAGAGAAATATCCCTGAGCTGAAAGCGGGCTGGTACAAAAAGACCGATTTCAGTATTACCGCTGTTATCAACGGTGAGGAGTTCAATTATGACGGCCGCTTTGATATTGGTGACGGCAAAGGTACGGGCGGCGGTTCGCTGATCGACCATATCCGCACCTATAATGAGGGTATCCTCGGCTATACGCAGCACCCGTTCAATCAGCCGGAATATAAGGAAAGAGCGCAGAGAATGCTTGACATTTTCGTTCCTTTCCTTGAAGCACATTCTGAACTGACCACTGAGGAACAGCGTATCTTCGATGATTTCAAGGCACAGCACCCGATTCGTACCTATGATGATGTGGAAAAGGCACAGGGTACTTTCAAAATCTATCAGTTGCCCAGCGGAGAGAAGTATCATGGTGTCCGCTTTGAGAGTATGGACAGGCTGAAAGCTGACGGCGTTCAGCTCAACAAGGACGATTATGAGCTTATGTATGAGGGTGAACTTGCCGAATTTAATGGCAATACCACTCTTGAAGGACTATTCGCTCAGTTCAATAATGACCGTCCCGATGATTTCTTCGGTCACTCTCTTTCTGTTTCCGATGTTATCGTTATCTCCGTTGACGGCAAGGATACAGCGTATTTCTGTGACAGTTTCGGCTTTACGGAAATGCCTGAGTTCTTCCGTGACAAGGAGCTTGTTCAGGAGAAGCCTGAAACCGCAAAGGTGTCCGATCTTGCTGTCGGTGACATTATCATGTATGACGGCGCTCGCCGTGAGGTCGAGAAGATCAGTGACAAGAGCATTTCCCTGAAAGACCTTGACGCACCAGATTACGGCGGTATTCTGCTCGGCGCTTCCGATGTGCTTGCCTATGACGGCTGGCAGCAGGATATGGAGGAAAAAGGCTTTGAGATTCTGTCTAAGGCAGAAAAGCCCGCACCAGTTGTCGATGCTCCTGAACAGGCAGAACCGGAGGACAAAGGTCCGGTATCGCTCCGTAAGGTCGGTGACTTCTATGAGATGCACGGCAAAAATGCGGAGATCGGTGAAGAAGTCCTCGGACTGCGTATGCTCTCAAAAAATGGGCAGCCTATGGTCGGTTTTCCCGCCCATGTCAAGGACGAATACTCCGCAAAGCTCCGTGAAGCAGGATATACCGTCCTCATCGAACAGGCTTTTGAGCTGAACCCTCCGAAGCGTGAAGCTGAGAAGCTCCAGACCTTACAGCAGGTCGTTGACAAGTTCTTTGGCACTGACTGCGAGTCTGTCGAAACAGAGCGTGGTACATGGAAACTGGCAATCGCTGACGGCGATAAGGTCGGTGAGCTGTTCTATGATGGCGATCCCGTCTGCGGTATCTATAACCGTGGGGACAAAATGGAGATTGAGCCTTACCGTGAGCTGACCACTTTCCCCGCACTCCTGCGTACTGCGATGCTTGAGCATAACCCCGACAAGCCCGTGGAGATCATGGACTTTCAGCGTACTTTCGAGACTCCGCTTGATAAGGCAAAGTGGCTTATCAATGATTTTTGCGAAGCGGAATACCGTGAGGGTGCTGATTTTGATGATTTGCACAATGTCGGTCTTGCGTTTACCACGCTGACAGATGATGAGCTGCCCATTCAGGTAACTGCTGACCTTGTGGATTTCAAGATCACTCACGAATTTGACGGCGAGGTATTCGATACAGAGCAATTTGACAGTATCGAGGATATGATCGAGAACGGTCTAACTGACTTGGACTTCTCTGACCTTGTATCCGTTCCCGATGAGGTTATCGACAGGCACACAGGCAAGGACGAACAGACGGTTGACCTTATGAGTGATGCCACCGATGTTTCTGATACTTCTTCTCCTGCGGAAGATGTGCCGTCTATTACGCTGAAATACAAGGGTGATGCCGAGCGCCTTGACGAGATCAAGGATAAGGCACTTTCCCTCGGAGCTACTGTTATCATTGATAATGCCGAGGGCGTTATCTCTATCGACACCTATGAAAACCATCATGCTGAGATCGATGGAGCCGCCTATGAGCTTGGTCTAATGGCAGTCGATGATGCTCCAACGGTTTCAGAGGATATTGACAAGCCCCTGTTCACTGATGATGCTGTTATTGAGGAAATTCAGCGGAGTCAGAACGATGATATTCCGTTTTGGGAGAAGCCCGATATTCAGGGCGAACAGCTTTCTTTGTTTGGCGATCCCGAACCGCTGACATCTTCAAAGCCAGCAAAAGAAAAGCCTAAGTCCGAGTTTGCAAAAGGTCCGGTGGTGGACGGTGTTCAGGTCTATGAAGCACTTGCCGCAGAGATCGACCGTGGAACAGGTTTTGTTCACGGCAAGCTCCGTGTGCAGGACTTCTATGAGGAACAGCACCCGACTATCCAGCAGCTTGCCGACTTCTTGAAAAAGGAATACGGCACAGGCGGACACAGCGGTGATGGCAAGATCTCACTCGTTGACTACAATTCTCAAGGTATCACATTCAGCTTTGAGAACGGCGAAAAGTTCCGTCATTCGTGGTACAATGTCGCAACAATGACAGAATCACGGCTCAGGGACGATACTTATCTCTCGGCTGAACAGAAAGAAGAAAGGGCTGCACTCAAAGCAGAACAGGCTGAACCCCATAAGGTCGAAGTCGGTGACCGATTTCGTCACAAGATTACTGGCGAGGTTTCTGAGGTTATTTCGCTGACAGGTGCGTTACCGTTCTATACGGACGATTGCACCGTTCAGCGTGAAAGCGGCGGTTTTGCTGTGACGGAGAATATTTCCTATGATAAGCTCCTGAACAGCGGTATGTATGAGTATATCGGCAAGGCTGAACCTGAAAAGGAGCAGTCTGCACCCGTGAAGCCTGAAAAAGCTGAGGTCACACCCGATAACTCTGCGGTCACTCCCGAAGCGGAAAAGTCCGAAATTCCTACGGTCAAGAACCTGTCTCAGCTCAAAAAGGCGATCAAGCCGGGAATGATGTTTGAGATCACTGACCACCTCCGTCCTGAATGTGTCGGGGAGCGCAGAGTGGTCACAGGTGTCACTACGGTCGATTTTACTTCCCGAAAGATCGATGAAAACGGCGAACCTACGGGCAAAGACCTCCACATGGAGTTTGACCGTGCGAAGAACTGGACTTTTGACGGCGGTGAGCTGACTTCCAGACTCGATAACGGCGATATGCTCATGAGTTTTCATTTCATTGACAGCTTGGAGCGTGAGCAGACGGTTCAGGCTGAAAAAGAGCCGGAAATCGTACCTGATGTTGATGCGGTCGAAGCTCCTGCACCCGAAGTAATTGCACCTGATAAGGGCGAAAACTTCACGATCACCGATGATGCTCTCGGTGAAGGCGGTGCAAAGGCGAAATTCCGTGCAAATGTCGATGCGATCAAAACGCTGAAAACACTTGAACGGGAGAATCGTCCTGCGACTGCTGAGGAAAAGGAAACCCTGTCGAAATATGTCGGCTGGGGTGCTTTGGCAAAGGCTTTTGATAAGGACGATCCGAAGTGGGCCGCAGAATACAAGGAGCTTTCCGAGCTGCTGACTCCGCAGGAGTACGCTCAGGCTCGTTCAACGGTCAATGATGCCTTTTACACCAGCCCGACCGTTATTGACGGAATTTACGAAGCTCTCAGCAATTTCGGCTTTGACGGCGGTAATGTTTTAGAGCCTGCAATGGGTATCGGAAACTTTTTCGGACGTATGCCCGAAGCTATGCAGTCGCACTCTCAGCTCTACGGCGTGGAGATTGACTCGCTGTCCGGCAGAATCGCTCAGGCACTCTATCCCGATGCGGATATTGCAATTCAGGGATTTGAGCAGAACCGTTTTCAGAACGGCAGCTTTGATGTGGCTGTGGGTAATGTCCCGTTCGGTGAGCTTGGTTTCCGTGATACCGTCCACGATACCACAAAACTGCACGATTTCTTCTTTGCCGAAGCACTCGACAAGCTGAAAGACGGCGGTATCATGGCATTCGTGACCTCGGCAGGCACACTTGATAAGCGTGACGAAAGCACTCGCCAGATGTTGGCTGACAAGGCTGATTTCATCGGTGCTATTCGTCTGCCAGGTGGCAAGAATGGTGCGTTTAAGGATAATGCAGGCACAGAAGTGACCACTGATATTATCTTCTTGAAAAAACATGAAGGCAAATCTGTTGCCGAAATGTCCGATATTCCCGATTGGGTTCATATCGGTGAAACGGCTGACGGTCTGCCGATCAACAAGTATTTTGAACAGCACCCTGATATGGTGCTTGGTACGGTGGTCGAGGGCAACAAGCTATACGGCAGCGGTACTATGGTTGTCGCTGAGGACGGTTTTGACCTTCGCTCGGCACTCCATGAAGCGGTTGGCAAGCTCTCCGCTGAGATCAGTCATGAGCGTGGCAGAGATGTTTATGCGAAAACGGCTGACGGTGTGCAGGTGCAGATTCCCTCTAAACTGCGTAATTACAGCTTTTTCCTCTCTGACGATCAGGTGTTCTTCAAAAAGAATAACGCTGCCTGTGAGTTCCGTTTCGATAAGGGAACAGCACAGCACAAGCGTTTCAAGGCGTTTATTGAGCTTCGTGACCTCACCCGTGAGCTGATCGAAGCGATGGAGCTTGACAAGCCTGACAGCGTTATCAAGGATTTGCAGGCAAAGCTGAATGTGGCATACGATGATTTCTATAAGAAGTTCGGACTTATCCACTCTCAGACCAACAAGCGCTATTTTGCGGAAGATGTTTCGTATAACCTTGTCGCAGGACTGGAAAAGAGCTATGATAAGACAAAGCTCCTTGAAAAGTCCGATATTTTCACAAAGCGGACTATCGTGCCGCCGAAGGCTGTGGAACACGTTGACACGGCACTTGAAGCACTCACTCTCTCCATTGCGGAGAAAGCAAGGGTTGACTTTGAGTACATGAGCAGTCTGACGGGGATGACCGAGGACGAGCTGAAGCACGACCTGACGGGTGAGATTTTCAAGATTCCCCATACGGAGAACGAGTATCAGACGGCTTCGGAGTACCTTTCGGGCGATATTCGCAAGAAGCTCCGTGAAGCTGAGGAGATCGCTGAATATGATCCCGACTTCAATATCAATGTATCAGCTCTGAAACAGGCTATGCCTGAACCGCTGAAAGCCGGAGATATTGACATTAAGCTCGGTGCTGCTTGGCTTGATCCGAAGTATTACGAACAGTTCATGTATGAGCTGTTGCAGACTCCGGCATATCAGCGGAGTGACAGTCCGTCTGCAAGGTGGAACAAGTCTGCTATCGTAGGGGTGGAATACTCCGTTCATGCTAACTCTTTCCATGTAAGCAACAAATCGTCCGACAGGTCGGTGCTTGCAACTCAGAAGTACGGCACTCACAAGATGAACGCTTATGACATCTTTGAGCATCTGCTGAACCTGCAAGAGCCAAAGGTCTATAAGACTATTGAAGTGCCTGACGGTTTAGGCGATACAAAGGAAAAGCGTGTGGTGGATATTGATGCTACCCGTGTTGTACAGCGCAAGGCTGACGATATTCGCAAGGCTTTCAAGGCGTGGATCTTCAAAGATTCCGTTCGCCGTGAAGCTATCGTGGAGCGTTATAATGAGCTATTCAACAGTATCCGTCCCCGTGAGTTTGACGGTTCGGCTCTTTCTTTCCCGATGATGACTGCGGATATTAAGCTCCACGATCATCAGAAAAACGCTATCGCACACGCTATGTTTGGCGGTAATACGCTTTTTGCGCACTGCGTTGGTGCCGGAAAAACATTTGAAATGATCGCAACAGCTATGGAAAGTAAGCGATTGGGCTTATGTACTAAGAGCCTGTTTGCTGTACCGAATCATCTGACAGAGCAGATCGGTGACGATTTTCAGAAGTTATACCCAGGTGCAAACATTCTTGTTGCAACGAAAAAGGACTTTCAGAAAGCGAACCGACAGCAGCTCTTTGCAAAAATCGCAACGGGCAATTATGATGCGGTTATCATCGGTCACTCTCAGCTCGGCAAGATTCCTGTTTCTAAGGAGAGACAGGTCATGACCATTCAGACGCAGATCGACGATATTCTGCAAGGCATTGAGGAACTGAAAAAGAGCGAAGGCTCAAAGTTCCAGATCAAGGCTATGGAGCGTACCCGTAAGAGCCTGCAAAAGCAGCTTGACAAGCTCGAAAAGGCTAATCAGGACGATACGCTGACCTTTGAACAGCTCGGAATCGACCGTCTGTTCATTGACGAAGCCCACGAGTTCAAAAATCTGTTCGTCGCCACAAAATTGCAGAATGTAGCCGGAATTTCCAATTCGGCTTCACAGAAAGCACTTGATCTTTTCCTCAAATGCAGATACCTCGATGAAAAGACAGGCGGCAAGGGCGTTATCTTTGCAACTGGCACACCTCTCAGCAACAGTATTACAGAGCTGCACACCATGATGCGTTACTTGGAGTATGACTTCCTGCGTGACCACGGCTTACAGCACTTCGACAATTGGGTTGCGGTGTTCGGTGAGCAGAAAACAGACTATGAGTTAAAGCCTGCGGGCAATGGCTTCAAGGAGCGCACCCGTATCGCAAACTATACAGGTCTGCCTGAACTGATGAGTATGTTCAAGCAGGTCGCTGACATTCGTACCGCCGATACGCTGAAACTTGATGTGCCTGACTGTGATTATCAGGTGGTTCAGGTCGAAGCTACTCCTTTTCAGCAGGAGCTTGTTCAGGAGCTTGCCGACAGAGCTGATGCTATCAACGCAGGAAATGTTGATCCCACGATCGACAATATGCTCAAGATTACGTCGGACGGAAGAAAGCTCGGTCTTGATCCTCGTCTGATTGATCCGTCATTTGAAGATAATCCCGATACAAAGCTCAACCGCTGTGTAGAGAATGTTGCCCGTATCCACGCTGAAACGGCTGAGGACAGGCTCACGCAAATCATCTTCTGTGATTTGGGCGTTCCGCACAAGGCAGCAGAAGCAGCGGTCGAGGGAGAAGATGCCGATGATGCTAAGGATAAGAAGTCAATCGCTGAGGTCGAGTCTCTTGAAGAAGAATGCGATTTTTGCGTGTATGACGATATTCGTGACAAGCTGATCGCTAAGGGTATCCCTGCGGAGGAGATCGCATATATCCACGACGCTAAGACGGAACAGCAGAAAGCTGACCTCTTTGATAAAGTCCGCAGCGGAGAGATCCGTGTGTTGCTCGGTTCAACCGCCAAGATGGGTACGGGTACGAATGTCCAGAAGAAGCTGATCGCAGTCCATGACCTCGATATTCCGTGGAGACCGGCTGATCTGGAACAGCGCGCCGGAAGAATCATCAGACAGGGCAACGAGAATAAGAATGTTCAGATCTTCCGCTATGTCACCAAAGGTACGTTCGATGCATACAGCTACCAAACTTTGGAGAACAAGCAGAAATTTATCTCTCAGATCATGACAAGCAAAACTCCTGCGAGAAAGTGCGAAGATGTGGACCAGCAAGCACTCACATATTCCGAGATCAAGGCACTCTGCACAGGCGATGAGCGTATCAAGGAAAAGCTGATGCTTGAAAATGAAGTGAAGGAACTGAGGGTACTCGCTGCGGAACACCGCAACACGGTATTTGAAATGGAGGATAAGATCGCTCGTTTCCCTGAACAGGAACAGAAACTTACGGCTATTCTTGCTGATCTCCATACAGACCGTGAAGCACTCCGCAAGCTCCCGATTGATCCTGAACGCAAACTGCCTGTATTCAAGATCACCATTGGTGAGACAGAATACACTGACAGAAAAGAAGCTGCAAAAGCTCTTGAAGATGCTGTGCTGGCTATCAAATATGCGGATACTCCCGTTAAGGTCGGTTCGTTCCAGGGCTTTGACCTGAGCGTGACGGTGAACAGCAATATGATGGGCGGCGGTATGTCCGCTTGTCTGCAAGGTGCCGCTTCACATACCACAAAGCTGATCGAGAGTTTTGCCCATAACCTGAACCGTCTTGAAGCTACCCTCTACAACATTGACGGCAGAATTGAAAGAACACAGGACAACCTCGCAAAACTCAGACTCGATCACGCAGAAGCACAGAAGATCGTAGCAGAGCCGTTCCCCCAGCAGGAGGAGCTTGATACTAAGGAGCAAAGGCTGAAAGTCGTAACTGATGAGCTGAATCAGGCGGCTATCGAAGCCAAGAAGAACGCTCCGAAGCGTGAAAAGACTTGCTACTTTGAGAGAGCGAAGATGAAGCGTGATGCCGCAAGGCTCGGCAAAAAGCCAAAAACGCCGAAGAACCAGACAAAGGGCAGGAGCAAGAAGCAAGGAATTGAATAAGCAACTATAAGATTATTCTAAGTAAGTATGCATCCCAATAAGTGAAAAATGATATAATTCACATTATTGGGATGCAATTTCTATCTTGACAGAAAGAAAAAAAAGATGTATAATATATACAATGGGGTTTGTGTACCCTTTTGATGTTTTCAAGTTATAATCCACACAAGTTGGCTTGTGTAAAATATTACTTAAATACAATGCGAGGAAAGGAATTATCATGGCAAATAAAGAGAAAATGGGCCCTCCTACATTAGAAATGATTCAGGGCAATCCGTACAATTATACTTTTGATGAAGTAGCCAAATGTATGGGAGAAGAACGAGCTAAGTCTTTATTCAAAACCTTGTATAAAAATGGCGTAAGTCCTAAAAATCAAACTATGACTATAAAAGACATATATGTAGGGGGAGATACTACAAAGTATGCTTTTGAATTACAAGATGGCTACTGCATTGAAACAGTATGCATTAAAAGAAGGACTGGCAATACGGTATGCGTTAGCACTATGGTCGGTTGTCCGGTGGGGTGTATTTTCTGTGCATCAGGAAAAAATGGATTTATTCGCAATCTTTCACCAGCTGAAATAGTTCAGCAAATCGTTCTTTTGAAAGAACGTGTCAACAGAATCGTTTTTATGGGGATGGGAGAACCTCTCTTTAATTATGATAATCTGATTAAAAGTATTCATATACTTCGTGATCGCAATGGACTTAATTTTCCTACAGATGGCATAAATGTATCGACTGTTGGACCAGTTGAACAGTTGAAGCGACTGAGAGAGGAGCATTTAAAGATTCAGTTTACACTCTCTCTTCACGCAACGGATCAAGCAACTAGAAACATGATTATGCCGCACATGAAATCCAATAGCATTCATAGTGTTGTCGAAGCTGCGCTTTCCTATTCTGAACGACATAACAGAAAGATTACCATTGCATATCTGCTCGCTCCTGGAATTAATGATAGGGCTTCAGACGTAAGACAACTTGGTAAATGGTTTAGAGGAAAAAATGTACTGATTAATCTTTTACAATATAATGAAACTGCCTGTAAGAGAATCAAACGTCCTAACAAGCAACAATTGGTTGCATTTAAGATTAGACTAGAGGAGGCTGGCTTGGAAGTAAAACTTCGGGAATCAAGAGGTAATAGAATAAAAGCTGCCTGTGGTCAATTAGTAAGTGATTATAATAAAGGGAACGACGCTCCTACGTCTGATTCACCTGAAAAGATGTCGCCTGTGATACACAAGCTTTCTGACAATAAAGCTGATACAACAAGAGGGATAAGAAAAGAAAAACGTCACCCTTTTGCAAAACATAAAGCCAAAAGGAAACGTAAGAAAAACTAATGATGAATTATCCCTCTAACCATTGTTGACTATTCTTTTAATGGTTATCGTTTGCGCTCACCATAATACTATGACGCACGGACGCACCTATGTATGCGCCCGTGCTAACCATAACATGAAAGGTGGGTGTACTGTCTTTCCTTTGCACGGCAGTAGGTGTGTCTCTACAATGACAATATAATGCAATTATTTTTGTGTATAAAAGGAATAACCATATTTTTTTATGTGGAGGGATAATATGAGGCTGGCAGATATGCATATTCATACTACTTTTTCGCCCGACGGAAAGTCATCTATGGAAGAGCAGTGTATAAAAGCCATAGAGATTGGGATTCCAATTATTTGTTTTACGGATCATGTAGATTTCAATTCTTCTGAAATAAATGTGGGAAGAATAATTAATAAAGCTTCTACAAATTTTGATGTGTCAGAATATTTCTATGAAGTGAATAGGCTAAGACGTATTTATAACTCCATTCAGATTTTGATTGGGATTGAATTCTCCGAGCCACATCTATTCCCTACTGAATTCGAGGATTACAGTTCTATGCCTTTTGATTATATTCTAGGAAGCATTCATCATTGCTATGGCTCTGTTTTTCCAGGTGCAAAAAACATAGAGGAATCAAAAGCGATTGATGAATACTATAATCTTATGTTAAAATCAATTCAGACCTGCGAGTTCCAGGCGATGGCACATATAGATTTTCCCAGACGTTATTTTGATAATTGGAACGTCAGTGATACTATCATGGATGAAATATTAAATGCTATGATTAAAAAAGACATTATTCTTGAAGTTAATACGTCTTCCATCATGAATGCTTCTGACGAACCGCTGCCTCGATACAGTATCATTGATCGATATGTTCAGCTTGGAGGACGTAGGGTTGTATTAGGATCCGATGCACATATTAGTGTTAAACTTGGAAATGCATTTAGTAGTGTTGTTAGAAAACTACCGAATACTTGCGTTATAGGGTATTTTAAGAACAGGGTGTTTTATGAACTGTAATATAATAAAATGATAAGGGGGATTAAAAATGAAAGAATTGGTAAGTGTTATTATCCCTTTTTATAATGAAGAACAGTATATAGGAGATTGCCTAATATCGCTTATAAAGCAGACATATAAGAACATTGAGATTATTTGCGTTGATGATGGTTCAACCGACAATGGGGCAATGATAGTCAAAGCAATACAACAGTCTGATAGCCGTATTTCTTTAATTCAACAAGAAAATATGAATGCAGGAACAGCGAGAAATGTAGGTTTTTCTAAAGCAAAGGGTGAGTATGTCCTTTTCTTAGATTCTGATGATTTCTTTTCTCCATCAATGGTCGAGCGTATGTTAAACAAAGCATTAAGTACAAACTCTGATATTGTATTTTGCACAGGATATGGTTTGAATGTGATAACTAAAGAAACATATATGATGCCTCCTGTTGGTAAAGACAATGCCTCGTTTCCAAATAAAGAAGTATTTTCTTCCGCTGACACAACTGACGGTATATTTCAGTTATCTGTTACATGGGCTTGGGATAAGATGTATAGAACTGATTTTATACGTAAAAATGATATTTTCTTTCAAGGGACAAAAGTGTGTAATGATCTGGTTTTTGTTTGCTTATCATACTTGTTCAGCGAAAGAATCACATCCGTGAATCAGCATTTTATATGTCATAGAACAAATATAGCTTCATCTTTGTATTCTGCTGGTGAACGCAACTGGAAGTGTTTGTTTGAAGCACTTTCAGAGTTAGAAAACAGATTGATCTGCGAGGATTTATATAATAAACATAGAATTAGTTTTCTCAATCTGGTTGTCGAAAATATAGTTTATTATCTGCTTATGAGATTTACAGATGGCAATTGTTTCAACTCGTTTTACACATATTACAAAAATAATGTAAGTGATCATTACAATTTCATGCAGTACCCTAAAGAGATTTACAGAGATGACTTTGCTTATAATATCATCAAATCTTTAGAAAATGATAGCAAAGATTCTTTTTTATTAAACTGTATCCATTTGTTAAATGCTAAACAATCCGAAGCATTACGAGTATCAAATTCAAAAAAATGGTGTCTTCCATATGATCTGATTGTGAATAAAAAGAAAATTATAATTTGCGGTGAAAATGACGCATCTATATCTTTTTTTCAGCAAATAACAAATAGTAATCTAAATTCTGTTTGCTCGATTTTAAGTTTAAGAGATATATTTGATGTAGAAAATGAAACCAGCATTTCATTCGACATATTTTATGAAATTGATTTGATTATTATTACTTATGAAGACTTTAATGTTTTTCATAGATGCAGTAATTATTTTCTCTCATTAGGAATCGACAAATCAAAAGTCGTTTGGATTAATGCGTTATACTCTGATGAGTGGATAGCAGACTATATATTAAGAAAGGATAATGATGACAGCATCATTAATTATTTCAAATGAGAATTTTAACATTTCTGAACGTTAGTAATCGTTCTCGTATGCAAGCTGATTCAGGCTATATTTTTTATAATCTTCTATCTCCATATTTTACGAAGCAGAATAGTTTTTACTTTGCCTCACCTGAGCCACTGTCCGATTGTAACTGTATTCACATAAATAAAGAATTCGGATTTAATAAATATGAAGTTAGGTTTTCTTTTGATTGGTCAAAAGTAATGGAGATAATATCAAAAGTATCTCCTGATGTTCTTATCGTAAATCAGGTAGAACAAGTTCCTCACTACAAGGCAATTATTCAAGCTCTTGGAATAAATGTGTCAATTGTATCTTATGCACATTATATTCCATATCTTTTTGTAAACAATGTCTTTCAATACGATGAGTCTCTTAATAATGGTGGAATCGGCTTTTCAGTATGCATGAGTTTTTTATCTGGGTTGGAGATGTCTGATGTGGTATTTACTCACAGTCAAACCTCAAAGGATTACTTGAGAAAACTCTATGCTAAGTATTCTATTCATTTTTGTGAGGAAAAATTCAAAATTAATCCTCCTCCGTATGATCCCTTTTTACTTGACAACAATACGCAATGTTCAAAAAGAATAATATACAATCACAGATTATATAGGCATTACGGAACTGATTTCCTTTTTAATCTTGCGAAAGCCATTACCTCAAAATACAATAAGATTGAGGTTGATGTGTTCGATGTTTTAGGCGAAAGAACCGCTATTCAAAAGAGAATGGATCCCTCTGTTGATATTGCTAGAGAAACACTTTCTAAGATTAATGGTGTCAAATTAATAAACGATACTCATAAAAGAGCCAGATATTATGAATGCTTAAAAGGTGCTTTGTTTTCAATTGCTCCATATCGTCAAAACTGCATTTGGGCTATGTCATGCATCGATTCGTTAGGAATGGGAGTTCCGGTAATTGCACCAGATGTTGCATGGTTTAGCGAGTTTATCCCAAAAGACTTGCGCTATTCGTCTATTGATGAAGCAATGGATATAATAGATAAACTGATAAATGATTCTGATTTTTGGAGGAAAAAATCTGCTCAAGCAAATAAACTAATATCATCACTATCTCCTGAATCAATTGCTAATACATTCTTGGATGAATTTTATAAATTGATTCTTTAAGGTGATCTTGTTACGAAAGGGTGTTTTGTATGGATAACATTAGCTCAAATACAATCGATGATTTGATCAGCAATAGAAAATACTTTGCTCAGATAACTCAAGAGTTTTTAAAAACAATTTCGCTTGAGAGAATCCCGCTTTTTTCAAGCATCGAAATAGAAACTATGAATAGATGTAATGGAAAATGCACATTTTGTCCTGTAAATCACGATATAGATCCTCGAAAATTCTCAAGGATGAGCGAACCCCTTTTTCAAAAGATTATTGATGAATTAAAAACACTCAATTATAGTGGTAGACTAGCTCTGTATTCAAATAATGAGCCTTTTTTGGATGTTAGAATAGAAGATTTTGCTCGATATGCTCGTTCGGCATTACCTAGAGCGTGTATATATATATATACTAATGGCACGGTTTTGAATAAAACTCGTTTAGAAAGAATTCTTCCGTCATTAGATTATATGATTATAGATAATTATGATGATAACGGTATCATTACGGATAGTATTCGTCAGCTTATTGAGAGTTGTAAGTCTAATACTGAATTTAGCAAAAAAGTAAAAATATCTATGCGCAAACAAAATGAAGTGCTATTCTCTCGTGGTGGAAATGCGCCTAACAAAAAAATTGTGCAACCACTTCAAATGTCGTGTATCTTACCTTTTAAGCAGATTATTATACGTCCCGATGGTAAACTTAGCCTATGTTCTAACGATGCTTTAGGAAAGTACACTTTAGGAGATATTACAACACATTCACTGGTTGAATGCTGGACTTCTATGGAATATATGTCAATTCGTAAGAAAATCATGTTAGGACGCTCAGAATGTGAGTTGTGCAGGGCGTGCGATTCTTTATATAATCCCGCTGATTATTGATTACAATAAAGTCTATGGTAAAAATACATAATCATAAAAGAAAGGGCTAATATGATGAGCGAATATATTTTAAGTATCAATCCTTGTGTTCATGGTCTTAATTATCACGATCCTTCCGTTGCAATTATTTCCGAGGGGAAAATTTTATTTGCTATTGAAGAAGAAAGGTTAAACGGCATAAAAGGTTCAAAAGGCATATTTCCCGCGAAAGCAATAAAATATGCACTTGATTATTGCAGAATTAAAGAGAGTGATATTACCGGAATCGCAGTCGGATACGATCCAATGTTGTGGCAAGAAAGAAAAGAAACTGAATTGCTATCTATATTGAGAAAAAATACGACTACAGGGAATGGTAGTCTTGTTTTTGACACTAATAGAGTATTCAATGATTTGATAAACTCTGATTTATTTCATCGATATGAGTTCTTTAGTGACCGTACCCAAGTATGCAATTACCTGCGTGAACAATGCGGCTTTTCTAATAAGATTAGAATCGAATTCTTTCCCCATCATTTATCACATGTCGCATCAAGTTATGAAGTATCAGGGTTTGATTGTGCAACAGGCATTGTAATTGATGGAATTGGTGAGGTTGCCACTACATCTATATGGGAAATAAACGGGAATGAGTATAAATTAATTAAGCAAATTGATTATCCTAACTCTTTAGGCTATTTTTATGCTGTGGCTACGAAATTCTTAGGCTTTGAGCCTTGGCATCACGAAGGAAAAACAATGGCGTTAGCTGCTTATGGTCATAAAAATTCCATGATAGATCAAAAATTAAGTACACTTTTTTCGATTAAAGAAGGTATTTATGATTGCTCGGAATTCATATATAGAAATTCAGCTTTGTTTTTAATGGTAGACATGGATAAAGCTATTGCTGAATTGGAGCAATTATTTGGAGTTAAAGCGAGGGATCACAGTGAACCAATTAGTGACTTTCACATGGATTTTGCGTTTGCAGTTCAAATGCTTCTCGAAAATAGCGTCATAAGTGTGGTGAATTATGGTATAGAAAAGACTGGAATAACGCAAGTATGTGCTTCCGGTGGAATTTTTATGAATTGTAAGATGAATATGGTAGTGAGAGAACAATCTAAAGCATCTGATTATTTCGTTCAACCACTTGCTGGTGATTTAGGACTTGTTCTCGGTTCAGGCTTGTTATTGTCAAGTAGTAAATATACAAGTGAATTTTATAGTGTGTCATTAGGACCGGATTTTTCCGATGAATACATTGAATCAATTTTGAAAAAGTCTGGTTTAAAATATATGAAGAGCCCTGATATCGCATATGATGTAGCAAAATTACTCTCTGAAAACAATATAGTATGTTGGTTTGAGGGACGTATGGAGATGGGAGCGCGAGCTTTAGGCAATCGTTCTATTTTAGCAAATCCTAGGGATGCTCAAATGTCTGATAAAATCAATGAACTAGTGAAACATAGAGAGGTTTGGAGACCATTTGCATGTTCTATACTTGAAGAATACTGTGAGGAAGTTCTTGAAAACTATCATTGCCAGAAAAGATACCCCTTCATGATCGAGGCATTTAGAGTTAAAGATAATTGGAGAGATAAAATCCCCGCAGTGATTCATAGGGCAGATTACACTACGAGACCACAAACAGTTAGCTGTAAAACTAATCCACTATACTATGATGCTATAAAACACTTTTACGAAATAACAGGTTGTCCATTGGTTCTTAACACTTCCTTCAACGACAAGGGGCAACCAATAATAATGTCGCCTGAATTAGCCGTTGATTTTATCAAAAAGAATCCTGTTGATGTTTTGGCTATTGGCAATTATTTGGTGATTAACAAATAGTTATCATGCCGTGATCTATAATAATGTTTTGATATGGGGGGGCGTTTTGATGTTAGAAGGTAGACTCTTGTTAATTAATCCTTGGCAGACGTATGAAAAAAAACTCGAATCCGAATACCAATCATATATTCCATATGGTTTGGCTTGTATAGCTGCAATTGGTGAATCCGAGTCTTTTATCACTAGAATTGTTGATTACCTTGAGGATGAAACAACAACTGAAATTGGGGATAAGGTTAGATATGGGAAAACGCCAGCAGAGGTTGAGAAAATAATCAAAGAGTTTAAACCTGATATTGTTGGAATTAGTGCAACTTTTAGTATGTTTGAAAAGGATGCAACAGAAGTCGCAAATATGGTTAAAAAAATAGATTCCTCTATAATCGTAATTCTTGGTGGAGTAACTGCAACTCTTCCAGAAATTTATATATCGCTTCTTCATAATAATGATGTATATGATATTATGTCTAGGGGTGAAGGAGAATACACTTTTATAGATCTTTTACGTAACTATAATAAAAAAGAAAAGAAAATAGATAATTTATCATCGATAAAGGGAATAGCATATAAAGAGAATGGCGATATCATTGTGACAGATGATAGACCATTTATTGAAGATCTAGATACGTTGCCTTTTCCTGCTCTCCATTTACTAAATCTTGACAAAGTATTCAACAATAAATATTATTCAAGGTGGAGAAATAATCCTAGTAATAAAAGAACAATTCCTATTTTTACTAGTAGAGGCTGTCCATTTAATTGTTGCTTTTGTAGCGTACATAGTCAAGTAGGATATAGACATAGGACATATAGCATAGAGTATGTTATTTCACTAATGAAAAAATGTATTTTTGATTATGGAATTAATCATTTTCATTTTGAAGATGACAATTTAACGCTTGATATTGAAAGAGCAAAACGTTTGTTTAAGGAAATAGCTAAACTAAATATTACTTGGGACACTCCTAACGGAGTGAGAGCGGATAGAATAGACGACGAAATGGTACAGCTTATGATTGAATCCGGCTTAACCAGCTTATCCATAGCAGCAGAATCAGGAAATGAGCAAGTTCGTATGAAGATAATACATAAGAATTTGAAAACTGAAAGTATTATTAATGCCGTCAGAATATGTGATAAATATGACTTACCATGTATAGTTTTTTTTGTATTAGGTTTTCCAGGTGAAACTATGGAGAATATTGAAGACACTGTCAGATTTGCGAAAGAAATAACTAATAAATACAACACAATAAATATGATTTTTATTGCCAATCCACTGCCAGGTACCGAACTAAGCAAAATATCTGCTGAGAACGGATACTTTGAGAAAGAAATGACTAATTCTGACTACTTTGTAGCTATTAGAGCTAATCAATCATCTATGATTAAAACGCCAGAATTTGACAAGAAGAAAATATTCTTGTTGTTAAAGCAGGAATTAGATTCACCTGAATACTCTGTACACAATATAGCCCAGCCTATGTTTTGGGCAAATACACTAATCGCTAATCAGAGAGCAAAAAGAGTTTTTCCTCGGATGTCTAATAAAAAAGTAAATTGGGAATGGATAGGAGAATAATATGGCGTTATCTATAATCATCCTTACACATAATTGTTATTCAAAAAAAGGAGGATGCATAGAAACTGTTTTATTGTCGATTTTAAATCAGTCATACACTCAATATGAAATCATTGTTATAGACAACAACAGTGAGTTAGAAAACTTTCAAAAACTCCATGAATTTACCAATTCAATTAAACCAAAATGCGATCTTCAAGTAATCCGTAATAGTCAGAATAATATTTCGATCGGTCGAAATATCGGAGTAAAAAAAGCAAAATATGAAACGCTTATTTTTTTAGATGACGATACAGTATTAATAGATAATAATACCTTGTTTCTGATTTCAGAATTATCCCAAAAGAGTATCTATGGTTATTCAGCTATTAGATATTGGACAAAACTTGGATGGTATGAAAAGAACAAGCACGTTATTGATGATAACATGGTAAATGGCTTACGAGATCATTACGGAATAGATTATTCATTGCCAGATCCTAGTATAAGAGATAAAGAAAACAACAGGCATCTTATAAGAACATATATAGGAAACTTTGGATTTGTGAATCGAAATGCTTTTATAGAAATTGGAATGTGGGATAGTTCTTATACTGGATATGGAGTGGAAGACGATGCTGCCGCTTTTGCTCTTTTCTCTGCTTATGGTCGCCCAACGCTACTGACAGAAATTGAAGTGGTTCATATTACTCATAGAATAAGTAAAGCAAACCTTAATGAGCTATCATTGAATCGTCAAAAGTTTGATTATTATTTAAAATCTAAGGGGATTAAAGAGTTTCATGTTGGGAGGTTACTGTATTGCGAACCAAATGTGATAGAGTATGTCGAATGATTCTCTTTTGTCCTATTATCGGAGGTGCTTATGCAGTTACAAGCCAAAAAGATAAGTATAACTATAAAAAAAGACGATCGAGTAATAATTGAAGATTTTTCATATGTTCTTAGAGCGAACGATAAAACAGTTATTATTGGAGAAGAAGGTAATGGAAAATCAACAATTCTCAAATTACTCTATTCTGAAAGCCTTATTAAGGACTACGCATCTTTTTCGGGAGAAATAGTTAGAGACGGTAAATTTGGCTATCTCCCACAATTCCTCTCAAAGGAAGATAGTGAAAAAAGTGTTGTTGAGTTTCTTGAAGATACTGATTATTATTCCAATTATAATTATGTTAATGATTTAAATCTCGATTATGATCTTATAATCTCAGATCGGCTATTATCAACGCTATCTGGCGGAGAGAAAATTAAGATTCAACTTTTAAAGTTATTATGCGAATATCCTGACGCACTTTTTTTAGATGAACCTTCAAATGACTTAGACATTGATACTCTTAGTTTCTTGGAGTCATTTATTATAAACAGTTCAATTCCAATTATTTTCATTTCTCATGATGAACAATTAATTGAACATTCTGCTAATACAATCATTCACGTAGAGCAGTTGATTCGTAAGACAAAAAGTAAAATAACGATTTCCCGCCTTTGCTACAAGGAGTATTTAGATAGTAGGAATCTATCATTTTTGCATCAGACACAAATTGCAAAAAAAGAACGAAGTGAATATAAGAAGAAGCGCGAAAGATTACTTCAACTATTTGAAAAAGCACGTAATAACGGCGGGTGGAGAAATTCTGATGGTACTCCTTCATCAGATGGTCACGCCAAAAGAAGTATGCAGGCTATTAAAGCAAAAGAGAAAAGAATGGAGCGTGAGAGCGAGGAGTTTACTGAGATACCGGATCGTGAAGATGAAATTATCACAAGATTTGACAGCACTATATCTATACCTAAACAAAAAATAATTTTGGATTATACTATAGACTCTTTATCTGTTGATGATAAGATTCTTGCACATAATATCAAGCTAAAGGTGGTTGGAAATCAACATATTTGTATAATTGGCTCAAACGGAATAGGAAAATCCACTCTGTTAAAGGAGATATGGAAACTTCTTGCTAAAAGGACGGATATTAAGGTGGGATATATGCCTCAAAACTATGAAGATGTCTTAGATTTCAGTCAAACACCAACTGAGTTTTTAGAATCTCAGTATGACAAAGAGGAACAAACTCGTGCAAGAATGTTTTTAGGAAATATGAAATTTACCGCAGACGAGATGCTGCATAAAATTTCAGAATTAAGCGGTGGTCAAAAAGCAAAGTTGATTTTTTTGAATATGGTACTAAAAAAATGCGATGTGCTTATTCTGGACGAACCAACAAGAAATTTCTCGCCACTCTCATCTCCCGTTGTATGTAAAGCTCTTATGAATTTTGGGGGGACTATTATAAGTATATCACATGATAGACGTTATTTAAATGATGTTGCTGATATAGTATATGTATTATCGCCTACAGGATTAACCTTGCTTTAAGTATTATTTTTGAAATGGAGGTAATACGATGAAAATAACAATAATTGGAGCGGGGTATGTTGGATTATCTCTTGCAATGCTTCTGTCATCCGATAACGAAGTAACAATTGTAGATAAAGATGAGAAAAAAATCGAGATGATTAATGATGGGGTATCTCCATTAAGAGAAAGTGATATAATAAAAGCATTTGCTGAAAATAAAGATAGTATAATTGCTACTTCATCTATAGAAGAACCTCTGATTAATGCAGACTTGATTATTATAGCCGTTTCAACAGACTTCAATAATGAATTGAATCGATTTGAGCTTCATAATGTTGAATCTATTATAAATGTTGCTTATCAAGTAAATACTAATGCAACTATAGTAATTAAGTCAACTATTCCTGTTGGATTTACAAATGAAATATGCCATAAATATAATGGTACATCTAATTTACTATACTGTCCAGAGTTTCTTAGAGAAGGTAAGTCGCTCCATGATAATTTATATCCGAGTCGAATAATTATTGGAACAAAAACTGGAGATCTTCGAAATGCTGAAAAAGCATCTGCATTTGCAGATGTACTTAAGCAAAGCGTATTATCTGACAATGTTCAAGTGTTATTTATGGGTTATTCTGAAGCGGAATCTGTAAAACTATTCTCCAATGCCTTTCTAGCTCTTAGGGTGGCATTTTTTAATGAACTCGATATGTTTGCAGAAACTAAGGGATTCAATACCAAAGAAATCATAGAGGGTGTATGCTTAGATTCACGAATAGGGATGTTTTATAATAATCCTAGTTTCGGATATGGAGGTTATTGTTTACCTAAAGATACTAAGCAATTACTAGCTGATTTCGATGTTATACCACATGATGTTATATCAGCTATTGTGAGTTCTAATCAAAAGAGAAAAGAATATATCGTTCATCGTATAATCTCTTTATCTGATAAAATAAAACTGGAAAAGAAATTAGACAATGTAGTAATTGGTGTATATAGACTTGTTATGAAGTCACATTCAGCAAACTGTAGGTATAGCTCTGTTATAGATGTAATCTATGAATTACTCAGGTTAAACTATTCTTTGGTTATATTTGAGCCTTGTGATATAGACTTTTCTCTGTGGCATAACGTTAGAATTAGCGAGAATGAAGATGAGTTTAAGAAATCTGTTGATATTATTATTGCAAATAGGTATGATGATAATTTGACTGATTTTGAAGGAGTGGTGTATACCAGAGACATTTTTTTCAGAGATTAACAATAGGCAGAATTTAAACGCAATTGTCACAAGAATTGTTAAAAAGGAATTACTAACGTTTCTTATCTCCATCTTTGAAAACGGAGACTTTTGTATATTGATTATTCAGTGCACTGGAAAGCATCAATCCAATACAAGGAAAGCACCAGCCTACGCTAGGAACACACTTGCCAATGATACCATTGCTGTTCCGACTGTGATCGACTTAGCTGTTCTTGAATTCGTCGCCGTCGGCACCGACTGCAAAGCATTTCTTTCAAGTTCTGTCAAGGGTGGCGAGCGTCATACAGTAACTTCCGTTAGGAAAACAACGCTTTGTCTATGCTATGCACGAAGTGCATTCCTCTGGCAGATTACTTCGTTCCTTGCACGGATAGGCGACATACACACGCGGCGGAACGATGTTTTCCTTCCGTCGTGTGTATGTCGCCAAAGGAACCGCACCCTTGCCGGACATGAACCGCACTTTACAAAATGCGCTAAACATGGACGATGAACAACATAATGATCATTCCGTCCGTTCGCATTTATTCCACAATCCACTTGACAGCAAGCCTCTATGAGCGCAGTAGTCTGGCAACACAGGCAGCAACAAGGGCTGTTGCCTGGCCACCAGCCTACCACACTCATACTCACTGTCAAGCGGGTTTTGCGGCATAAAAGCTCACTCCGTTATGCTGATTATCGAAGCGGCACACACACCGGCATACACAACAGATGCGGTTTGACTCAGGCAAGGGTGCGGTTCCTAGTCCGGCAAAGCGCGGTTTTGAGTCCGTGCAGGTGCGGTTCTGGCGCCGGCATACACAGTTGTTGACAAATATCGAAAAAAGTGGTATAATTAATAGGTATTGCTATTGAATTATAGCTGTATAATGACGGCAACATTTACTTTGCTGAGAACGTTGGGAACACGTAAAGCCAGAGGTAAACAATTATGAAAAAGAAAAAATTTAGGCTTGGAGAACTTTTTTGTGGTCCAGGCGGCATTGCTTGTGGTGCCCATAATGCGCATAGTCAAGACGGGAAATTAACCATTGAACACGCTTGGGCATCTGATTTCGATCCTGATACTTGTCTTACATACGCTCATAATATATGCGGAGGCGACAATAGCTCTGTGTACTGCGAAGATGTAAGAGAACTAAACATAGATGCTCTTGCTGAGATTGACGCTTTTGCATATGGGTTCCCATGCAATAGCTTTTCAAATGTTGGTGAACATGAAGGACTTGACAATGAAAAGTTTGGACAGCTTTATACATATGGTATTAAGGTGTTAAAGCGCTTTCAGCCTGATTGGTTTTTGGCTGAAAACGTAAGCGGGCTGAAATCGGCAGGCTCTGGAGATCATTTTAAGCAAATTCTTGCAGACATGGAGGATGCTGGTTATGTGCTCGTGCCTCATATGTACAAGTTTGAATTATATGGTGTTCCTCAGACGAGACATAGGATAATAATCGTAGGTATAAGAAAAGACCTTGATGCAAAAGGGATAAAGTTTCACGTTCCTTCGCCAGAACCTTATAAAGAGTGTGACATCACCGCCCAAACAGCCTTATCAAATATTCCTGCTGATGCTCCTAATAATGAAATAAGACAGCTTCAGGAAAAGGTTAAACGTCGCTTATCTTATATTAAGCCTGGCGAGAATGTGTGGCAGGCACAGGACTTGCCGGAAGAACTAAAAATACGAACCAGAACCAAAATCAGTCAGATATACAGGAAGTTAGATCCTGCGAAGCCATCATATACTGTTACAGCTGCAGGCGGCGGCGGAACTTTTATGTATCATTGGTCTGATGAACAAAGAGAACTTACAAACAGAGAACGAGCAAGAATCCAAACATTTCCTGACGATTTTGAGTTCTTTGGCAAATACTCCTCAGTAAGAAAGCAAATTGGAATGGCAGTTCCTCCTGAAGGAGTAAAAATCATCTTCAACGCAATTCTTGACACTTTTGCCGGAATAGACTATCCTCATATTGATGCTACTATGAATGAATAATATAGGAAAAGGCTGCTGGGAGTCATTCGACACTCAGCAGCCATTCTTTTATATTTTTTCAATCTGAATTTCAGTTGAGCTTATCCAAGTCACCTTAACTCTATCACCAACGTTCGCTCCCACTGCATAGTACCAATCACCAATTGCTTTTAAGTCATCATTTCCGGCAAACTGTTTGGCGTAATTATAATCGCCCCCCTGATTTCCTTGTGCTTTCAAATAGCTGCCTTTGTCAATAAAAACCTGAGCCACAGCGCTAATAAAAAAGTGAGCCAGTTTTGATAAAAAAATAATGAGCCACTAATCATTATTCATGGTCGAGTCGATGCGGTAAGACGAGCTGCAGTTCATATTCAGAACGAAGGATCTGAAAGTGACTCTGTCAATTAGTGCAGCAAGCATCATCTCGTTTTCAAAAAGCTGTGTCCATTCCGAAAATTCGAGATTTGTAGTGATAATAACACTGGCTCGTTCTGAACGCTCGGATATGATCTGGAAAAGCATTTCCGACTGGTATCTGTTGAAAGTCAGGTAACTGAGCTCGTCGATTATCAGCAGATCTATTTTGCTAAGGCTCTTTTCAAGCTTGGATAGCCTGTTCATCTGGACGGCTTCTGCAAGCTCGGCTGCGAGGTTGACGGCTGTGTAGAACTTTACACGGTATCCCGCTTCACAGGCATTCATGCCCAGAGCAATTGACATATGTGTCTTTCCGCTCCCCGGATTACCTATCATAACGATATTCTGACGCTGCTTTATGAAATCACAGGAAGCAAGCTGACGTACAGTGCTTTCGCTGACATTTTCAAGCCTTGTCATATCAAACTCGTCAAGTGTTTTCATTGACGGGAACTTCGCAGCTTTTATCCTGCGTTTCTGACCTGTCACCGAGCGCTCTGCAAGTTCCTGTTTCATCAGTTCTATCAGGAACTGCTCATAACCATCATCAGCTGAAAGATGACGGATTACTTTATCATAGTTATTGAAAGTAGGCACTCTGAGCTGCTTTGCATATAGCTTGATCGTTTCTTTCTGTACGCTGTTCATACTGCATCACCGCCTTTCAGCAGCGAATCGTATCGTTTAAGGTCCGGCAGTATTATCTTTACCGATGTTTCTATCGACGCATTATTTACTGTTTTACCGATAACGCAGGCGTACAGCGTATCATATGAATCAGCATAAGACAGGTGCTTCAATAATTCATCGCCGGTATCAATATACAGTCTCAATACCTTGACTATCTCCCTTGGACTATCCTGTTTCATCAAGAACTCATAAAGCTCTTTAGGGACAGTTTCCTTTATCGGTGCAGCATTGTAAACACTTCTCGGACGCTTTTCGATGAGTCCTATGTAATGTTCAAGACGATAATGAGTCTGATCATGACGGTAATCTCTGTCGTATTGAGCGATGGTTTTACCGCAGAACAGCATCACTACTTTATTTCCGCTGCCTTTGACTGTTATTGTTTTTGAGCTGTACTGATACGGCACTGAGTATTTGTTGTGATCGAATCTAACAAGTGAGAAATCATCAGCCTTGACCTGAATTGTGTTTGAAGTATCAAAGCGGTATGGTGGCAAAGGTATCCAGTGGCCTTTGCAGTTTTCAGCCATTTCTCCGACTGTCATGCTTTTGCCGGATATCCTATGGCTCCTGTACATACTGCAATATTCAAGTAGTTTTTTATTAAGCTCATCAACGGTTGAAATATTCGGCACAGGTACGAAGAAGTTTCTTCTGACAAGTCCGACCATACCTTCTACAAGACCTTTTTCATGCCCCTGTGCGGGATTGCAGAATATTGGTCTGAACGAATAATGAGCCGAAAGAGCAAGATACTTATCAGTCGCTTTGGCGTGATGCCCGAAGCCTTCCTTTACAGCGACACGAGCATTGTCAAAGATGATCTTCTGCGGAGTGCCACCAAAGTATTCAAGTCCTTTTACTATCCCTTCAAGAAAGCTTTCTTCATTCTGCCGATAGAAGGCGGTTACAAATATATCTCCGCTGTAGCATTCTCGCATACACCATATCTGTATCTTCTGTTTGCAGCCCTCGAGGATAACAGTTGCTTCACCCCAGTCGATCTGTACAGCTTCGGCAGGTTCGTATGACAGCGGTACAAATATATCATGAGTATTGCAGCGAAGTTCTGCTACAGTTCTTCTTACAGAGGCTTCACAGCCCTCAAAGCCGCATTCAGCAACCAGGCGTTCATAGATCTTGTGAGCTGTATGGTGCTGCTTCCGTGGCGCTTTCTTGTCAGATTCAAGACACTTGATAATGAAAGACTTGACTTCATCGGTGATTATATCATTCTTCCTGCCGCTGCCGGGCTTACGTTCCCACGGAACTGTTTGTCCTTCCCAGTATTTCTTTACTGTATTGCGGGATATGCCAAGTATCTTTGCTACATTACGCTGACTGTAGTCAGTATGCTCCCGATAATATCTGATCTTTTCATAGATCTCCATTGCTATTGCCACTCCTTGTTCCTCCTGTACACAAGCTCTTTCTCTTATTATACAGGATTTTTATTATTAGTGGCTCACTTTTTTATTATCATTTGTGCCATATCTGGCTCAGTTTTATTTTAGCATACATACAAATAGCCATTATAATGACCGTCTACTGAGCTACAATGAAAGATATTTTGTCCGAGAATATCCTGTCCATTCGTTCCGTTTGAATTAAGAAGTCCTAAACGATAGGCATCTTTTGCCGGTATAGGAATATATCCTTCTCCATACACTACTCCTCTGGAGTTTGTGTAACGGTAAGATCCCCAATTCAAATGAGGTTGTTTAAGAATAATAGTGAAAGTATCGCCAGCTTTTGCCATGTTATTTCCTCCTTACGGCAATCAATTTTTATTTAATTATACTTTGGTATAATTGAGACAAATATATATCAGCTACTTTTTTCTTAAGCTGACATTCCCATATAACAAGCACTTTCCATCCTTGCGCTTTAAGCAGTTCAATATTGGTTTTATCGCGTTCAACATTTCTGCTGATTTTATTAGACCAATATTCAGTATTACTTGAAGGCATTACAAACCTTCCACAGTCATGCTGATGCCAAAAACAGCCGTTAACAAAGATTACTGTTTTGTATTTTCGCAGCACTATATCCGGTTTGCCCGGCATATTACTCACATTTTTTCTATATCTCAACCCTTTTGAAAACAAGTATTTACGTACTATTTCTTCCGGCTTTGAGTTCGTACTTCGTATATGGGACATATTCATACTGCGAACTTCTTTTGAATGATTATCAGCCATATAACTCTCATCCTTATCAATCTGGAATATGTAAAGATGAAATGTCAGGCGGCATAGTTTTGACCATATAATCAATGATTTTGTCCCAATCGTGGTTAATATCTTCAAATCTTATTGCAAGATTGTCTGCTTGAAGTCTTGCCTTAGTGTTGGGGATAACATCACCTTTCTTCAAGTGTAATACTCGATGATTAGTATTTTTCAAAAGAGCGTATACACTGATTGCGCCTATTAGCTCGACTGATCCTCTCGGTTTATCATTATCTCTGTCCCAAGGCGTTCTGCACATGATAACTGCATCAGGCAAGTTGTTGATTTTCTGATTCTGACGCATTTTCAATTTGCTGGTTTCAAATAAAAGCCATTTCCCGCTTCTTGTTGACTTAATGTCAATAGTCCATGCCTTTATCTGAACATCGCAGTCATCCCACTCGCCACGGGGATAAATATCAAAATTAACTGGAAAATGAATCCCATATTCTTCCCGAAGCATCCTTGATACAGCAACCTCAGCCATTTTCCCAATCAGGTTGTCACGAGCTATTTCATCTATGGATCGAGGTTTTGTATCTTTTTGTCCAAACTCAATTTGCTGCTGAGTTTTTGCAGATTCTTCTGAAAAAGCAATACATTTCTGCATTTCGTCTTGAGTAAGCGTAATTATTTTATACAGTTCCATACTGTCTCACTCACTTTCTTCCGTCACATCGTAGTACATTGTACCATGCGGCAGCTTTATATTCGGTATCCAAAGCTTTCTGCCGTTCCAACCCTTATTGCCTGTAACCTGATACATAGTCAGAACAGGCTTGTCGGTAAACTGTCCGCCTAACTTCCAGTCATTTGGCGACAGCAATGCACCTGTTCCCTGTGCTACATCTCTTTCACGTCTGACAATAAGGATACCTTGCCCTGTTGGAGTATCTGCAAGCATAGTGTCCAATACAGACATAAATGCAGACAGCTTGAAATCGGGACTTGGAATAATATGCGACAGCACTTCCTTGATGAATCTAAGGCTGACCTGATAATACGGATCAGTGTTATCAAAAGTTTTCAGCAGTTCGCTGATGCCCTCGATGCTGTCATTATCCGGATAGAACGGATAATAGTTAGTGCCGCCTGAAATGATCTCAACGTGCTTGTTGTCAAGAACGTTCTTTCTTGTAGGATTAAGACCTTCTGGATAGTAAATCTTAACATCGTCAATTCCACGCTCGATCTGAGCGATGATTGAATTATTGGTAGCGTTTATATCGGAGAACAGCTTGTAAAGATGTTCGTCAATGTAAATCATCATCATGCCGGGATCACGGTCATATCCAAACATTCGGCTATGTTGCCACATCGTATCCGCCTGCGGCTTTTTGCTTGTTCTCGTATAGTAGATAGTCTGCAAACCGGGGAATGTAACACCTCTGCCGAGGGTATTTCCGCCGATAACGATGTTGCTGCCCTGAGCGTAAGCTGAACTGTCAACCTCGTTTGTACCGTTCATTATGTAAACGCTGATCTCATCGTTTGCCACAAGGCTCTCAGCTTTGCTGATAAGCACATCATCAGGCTGTTTATCGCTTTTCTGCGGTGAGAGATTAGAAACGTGCCTTGCTATTTCAGCTTTGAACTCTGCATTATTAGCCTTGCACCATTCAAGCACCTTCTTTACTTCCTTTGCGTAAGTGCTGTGAGCAGACTGTCTTACGCTTGGGTGAATAAGTGCGTTGCAGACCCTTCCGCCTGATGCAAGCACCTGAGCAGATACTGCAATGTGTCGGAGAACAGCTTCTTTAGTATCTTCTTTTACAGTTTCAAGGAATGTAATGCAGTCAGGCTTCTGTGATGACGGAAAGAAGAAATCTCCGCCCAGGTACGAGCTTCCCGGCTGAAAATAATAAGTGAAGTAAGGGTGCCAGCCAGATGCAAGTGTTTGAAGCAGAATAGCCTGCGGTGTGCCTGTGACTTGCAGATACAGACTGCTTGTAGCTCCGTTCTTTATTGAATCAAGATACTTGTTGATCGAGGACTGCTGATTTCCCCTGCGGTTGATAAAGGTGTTGAGTGAAGCGGCATCAGCCTCATCATCAATGATGAAAAGCGGATTGCCTTTCATAAAACCGGTGGTATTCAGCGTATTAGCCCACTTTCTCAATATTCTGTTATTCTTTTTCAGAATGATAATGGCAGGGTCTAACAGACTGTTTTCCACAAATTTGCCCATATCATCTTCGCCGCAAATGCAGAAGCCTTCAAGATCAGAATTAACTCTCTCTATTGTCTGCTGCTGAAGTGCAACGTTGTCCGTTGTAAGAATAAGAAATACAGGAAAGCCCAAGTCTGCGGCCTTGCTTAAAATGCCGAACATCTGACCTGTTTTGCCGGACTGAACATTTCCGAAAAGAAGTCCGATCTCATGGCTTGTAAAGGAGAATGTGCTGATGTAGTCCTTTCCAATATCCTCGGCGGTCTTTGAAATGGACTCTGCCAGCTTTTCATTTCCTCTTGAAATGATTTTATTCAGGTAGTTCTTTAGATACTGCATATATTAAACCTCGTCATTAGAGGAAATGAACTCAACGATCCACACGTCTAATTCATTTCCGTCCTCGTCTGCGGCTGTTTTATCGGTCTTTGTGAAAGTCAGGCTGTTGCAGCCGTATGCGGCAAGGACTTCCTTTGTTACCATGCCTACTCTGTCTTTATCAGCCTGAGTATCCAAAACGTGCTTTACTAAGCCTGCGTTCTCCAAACGGCCTTTAAGCCAGCGTCCAAGTATATGTTCGCTTCCTACAGCACTGAGTTGTTTGTTATTCTGGCTTGTTGTATGTGCCTTGAACATAAAGCCGTCATCTGTTAATATATAGAACGGTACGTTCTTTTCTGGATAACCGGGCAGTTTGTAGATCTTGCTCGATACGGTTATCTGAAATTCGTACCAGTCTCTTGACTTCGGTTTTTTCGGATTTCTTGTATCAAGAGAGTAGCAGACGTTTATATTGGATTGAGTATAGTGCTTTGTATCGTCCATAAAGCGTTCTTCGTATGCTGGCACTTTCAAAGGAAGCGTAAAGGTAAGGTCGGTCTTATGCCTCATGTAGATGTTTACATCAGTTTTAGGCAGTTCGTCAACCGAATCAATGCCTGTGAGAGAAACGTTCTGCTCTCTGATAAGCGGCATATCGCCAGCTTCGGTAATATTGACTGAGCAGGCAGGAGCTTTTATTCTTTCGATAAAGTCTGCAATTTCCTGTGCTTCGCCAAGATCCTCTGTCAGAGAACAGATCTCATACTGACGGCGGTTATTTGCTTCCAGTTTGAGTACGCTGAGGTTAGCAGAGCCGATTACAGCTGAAAAAGGCTTGCCGTCCTTGTAAAAGCAATATACTTTTCCGTGATACTTCAAGGGGCGAACGATACGCACTTCGCCTATCCCCATATCCCTCCACTTCTTGTTTATCTTTAATGCTGTATAATAGATTTTTTCGGGCATACCCTCGATATAGTACATACCTATAACAAGTGTGATCTGCTTAACAGAGCTTTCGCATATAATCCTGTCAAGCTCCTCTAAAGAAGCAAGAGAAACATAGCCGACAGCAATATCTGCTCTGTCCGCTTTCTCAATCTGCTTTCTGATGCTTTCATCTATTGTTTCCTGATTATCCTGAGTGCCTAATGGCAGCATATTTGAATATAATACTTTCATAAAAACCCCCGGTCTTTTTTACAAATAGCATTAATTACTACTTACCATAATTATATTGTTTATCAATTTGTTATATCAGAATGCATCCTTTTGATGTATTCTGAAGCTCTGACTGATAGTTCCCAAATATACTCGAACTCATCAAGATACAGTCTGTATGCTTCGTCTGTATTTTTTAAGCATAAACGTTGATCCTTTGAAATGTCATAGTTACCGTAGGTGTAATATCGTACTCTTATCCAACCATTTCCATTTTCGCCTTTAATAATATGCGTACAATGAAAAAGAGGGACTTCTGCTACACGAACTTCAATTAATTCGGGGTACATTTTTTCTCTTTCCAACCATTCTATTAGGCACTGATCAAACCCTGGGTACTTCTTTATAGGCTGACGCATATGCTTTGCGGATTTATCAATTGAGGATGTATTCACAATTATTCTAAACTTTACGTCATGATTAATCGCTTTCAAAAAGTTGTCAACATATTTTGTATCTGTCAGCCAAAGAAGTCCGCTGTGGGAAGCCATATCAATACTTGTCACTTTGCCTAATGGAGCGTTGTCCGATAGAGCTTTTTCTACCATCGAAGCTGTATCTTTGGGGATTTCTTCATACTTCTCAGCAACCAACTCAGAATATAGTTCACTCGCATTATCCCATATATAGTTATACTCGTTCATATAGACTCTATACGCATTATCGCCGCTATGAAAACATAAGCGTTGATCGTTTGAAATGTCAAAATTCCCATAAGAGTAATAAGTTACATTTGCCCAACCTTTGCTACACTCACCTTTAACAATATAGGTTCTACGTAATAATGGAATTTGTGCGATACGAACCTCTACATTGTCAATGTGTTCTGCCATAAAATGGCACCAATCACTTGCGTTTTTGTCAAAACCAGTATACATCAGACCAGGCTGTCTCATATGTGATGCAATTGTATCAACTTGCAGTGATGTGTTAATAATTATTCGTATTTTAATTCCTCGTTCAATTGCCTTTTTGAGAATAGCATTTTTTCTTCCATCATATAGCCATAAAGAACCTCCATGAAAAGCCATATCGATACTCGAAATTTTACCAAGTTCAGATTCATCAGAGAGTACTGTTTCAAAAAAATCAATTGTGGATAGCGGAATAGGATAAGTATGGGTTGTTTCCTCGCTATTAAATGTGTTTGAGGTAGATTCAATTTCTGACTGAAAAGGAAAAAAACCTTTATCCGACCAACGAGTGCGATATTTATCAGAAAAAAACAAACATACTTTATCTTGGAATATTGAGATCATGCATAATAAAGCTAACGCTTTATAAAGCTCTTTATTTACTATCATATTAGTAATATCGTCATAAAGCTCAAGATAGTAGGTGTTTTCTTTTTTTACTAATTCGCTTATCTTCTTATAAACCAACATAAGATAGGCATCATAATCTGATTCTTTTGAAATTTCGATTTTTAAATGGGGTAAAATATTGTTTTTGAAAGCATTATAAAAGCATACATAGATATAGCATTCATCATATTCATCTTCATATTCAAGATTTAATCTTTCAAGACGCTCTGTTACTCCTACAATCGCATATCCCCATTTACCATTGTTCAACTGACGTAGGTTGCCTCCTACAAAACTACTAAATACAGAGGAGCCAACAATATCATTATCAAATTCTTCACTTGATAGTAATAGACTGCCATCCACCAAAAGTCTTTTTGCGAAATCCCCATGTTGGTATTTGACGTTAGTGCCTTTTATCAATAAATTCTTAATGTCACGAATTTTAATCAAATTTTTCGGCTTATCCATTATAAACCTCCTCAAATAATAATACACGTACATACACATTGATACAAATCTTATGTATCAATAAGAATGGTATGTGTTTGAAATATTACTGTTTCTGAGTATAATTAGAGACAAGGAAGAAGACAGAATATAAATGAAACAGAAGCATCTATGTTCTATCATCTTCAAAAAAAGTTCGTTTTCCAACCACTAAAAATCAATGGAGGTAATCACTATGAAAAAAAGGTTCAATGTTGTCGTCAGCTCGGCTCTTGCTACGGTTCTGAGTCTTACACTTGCGACGGGGTGCTCTCATAAAAAGAGTACAACAGACAAGGTAACTATCGCCTATAATCCTTCTGGATACGGTTCGGCAGTAAGTCATCTCATGATAGCTGAAAATACACTTGATAAGTATCTCCCTGATGGTGTCACTGCCGAGTGGGTTGAAATGTCCTCGGCAAGTGATATTAGAGATGCTTTAGCAAACGGAACTGTTGATATTGCGGCCCCTGCATTATCAGCTTATATCTCTGCCAAGGAAAATGATATGCCCATTACGCTCATTTCCAATTACGGGAATGCAATGGTGAAATTGTACAGTTGTTGCGGATATACTGACATTTCTGACTTTAAAGAGGACGATGTTCTTGCTATTAAGGGCTTGAACACTAATCCGCAGATATCTTTCTTAGCATATGTGAAAGAAAATGGACTTGACATCAACAAGTATACAAATATGTTGAGTAAGATTCCTGAATCAGAATCGCTTGCTATGCTTGAAACCAATAACGGGGAAATAGAAGGAGCAATCCTGTCATATCCTGTATCTAACGAAGCAGAAAAAATTGAAAATGTTACTTTGATAGCCGATTTTAAGGACGTTATTGATGATTACAATCTGGGCAATTGCCTTTGTGCAAACAGTGATTTCTATAATGAGAATTACGAAGTCGTAGTAGCGTTTGAAAGCGCTCGTGACGAGATAATGGATTCCTGGAACTCAAAGCTTGATCATAATGCTCAGATACTCTCAGAGTTATATGAGTGCGATAAGGCTGAAATTGCAGGGATTATGGAATCCTTACCTCCGACTAAAGAAATAACCGGATATAACAAATTGAGTGCCTTGATGTATGAGAGCGGTATGCTTAATAAACAGCCTCTTTCCTTTGAAGAACTCCCTAACTACGACAAAATTCCTCATTAACGGGTTATCCAGTTGTCCGGTGCCGACAACGCACCGGACAACATATGAAAGAAGGTAATAGTGATGTTGAGCAAAAAATGGTTTTGGCTGATAGTAATTGCTATCACTTGGGAAGTAACTGCACGAAACGGTTTAATCCCTTCGTATATTTTTCCACCACTCACTACTATCATGGCGAGAAGCTATACGTTGTTGCGATATGAAGGCTTCGGAAATGTTATACTTGCTTCAATAAAAACCATTCTACATGGATTTGTAATAAGTTTCTCTGCGGCAATTGTCGTAGCAAGTATTTCAGGATACTGTAAGAGTTTCAGAACATTAGTCATGGCTTTGCATGATATACTAAATCCACTCCCCAGTGTAGCTATACTTCCAATAGTGTTACTCGTATGTGGGCTGACGAAGGATTCTCTATACATTCTTATTTTTCACGCTGTATTCTGGCCCTTAGTTGCGACACTTATGATGAGTATATGCACAATACCACAGGAATATCGGAATTTTTCGTACAATATTGGTATCCCAAAATGGAAAATGAGCATTTTTGTATTTATTCCTGCAATATTTCCATACCTATTATCTGGAGTTCGTAACAGCTGGGGGCGTGCGTGGCGCTCGTTAATTAGTGCAGAAGCAATCTTTTACATTTCAGGTTCTCAGCAAGGGCTTGGATATTGGATATATAGTAATCGTGCGTATGCAAATATGTGTGATGTTATGGTCGGAGTCTTAATGATCGTGCTTATCAGCATTGCTGTAGAAAAGATGTTTCAAATTATCGAGAACCGTACTATAAAGAAATGGGGTGTGACCAAATGAGAGACATCGTGTTAAAAGTTCAGGACGTAAGTAAACAATATACTAAAGATAGTAGTTTTGTGTTTTCAAATCTGAACTTAGAACTTTACTGTGGTGAAATACTATCTATAGTTGGTAATAACGGCAGCGGTAAATCTACGTTGCTTCGAATGATCGCTGGACTTGAACCTATTACTGATGGTAAAATCTTATATGAAGGTGTTCCAATTCAAAAGCCATCCAAAGACATTCTCTTACTATCGCAAACTACCGAGCAACTATTTCCGTGGCTGACGGCAGAAGGAAATGTAATAATACCGCAGTTGCTGTCATGCAACAGAAGATACAGAGATGCACAGAAGATAGCGAGAGAGAAGCTTAGTAGCGTGGGTATTGATTCATTGGAACTGTACAGGAAATACCCATCACAACTGTCCGGTGGACAAAAACAACGAATTGCTATCGCAAGAGCATTAGCTCTTGCTCCAAGCATAATATTATTAGATGAACCGTTCTCGGCTCTTGATGAGTCATCACGAGTAGGAATTGGCAATACAATAAAAGAACTTCCTCACAAAGAGAATATATCTATCATTTTTATTACACATCAAATGAGTGAAGCAAAAACGATAGCAAATAGGATTTTTTTCATTGAAGAAACTAAATCGGATAGTGTTATATGATATATTCTTATTTATTATACACCAAAATCCGCATATTGTCAATATTATTACGTGCACATAATCCCCCATATAACAACGCATTCATATCATGCAAACATTTTTTAGTCTATCAATCAGACGGATACTTAACTTTGAACCCACTGGATTCAAAGTTCTCAAAAAACGAAAAGGACGGCGCAAACCGTCCTTTTTTCGTTATTTCTGTATCTCAATCTCAAACTTTCCCTCGGAGTTCACCTTGAGCCGCAATGTCTTGACATACCGATTGCAGAAGTTCTCCATTTCCTTCATGGTAGCGGTCACTCTTGTGGCTTCGTAGATCTTGTGGGTAAGGTCCAGAGGGTTCTCACCGACAAGCGAGGGCAAATGCTTTTCAAGCTCCGCAAACAGAACGGCTCGCTTCATATCTTCCGTTCCTGCGGTGCAGAAATCATCTATGGCACAGTAGTAGATGCCGTGCTGTGCGAGGGCGTTCTTGATCGCCGTTCCGCATTTCTCGTATTCATACATAACAAGAAACTTCGCTTTCGGCAGGCTCTCGATGAGTCCCCAAAAGTCGGAATCACTCGACACAATGATAAATGATGTGATGCCGTCACGATAGAAGTCCGTGACTACGCTTGCTGTCATTCGCACATCGACCAGTGACTTTCGGTCGGTCACACGGTCGATCTCAATATGCTCGGTGGGTATCTGTGTGAATTTGGAGAGCCAGTCCCAGCCTGCTGTGGTGTGCGGATCGTCATAGAGCGTTATTTTCTCGATCTTGGCAAGTTCATCTTGATTTAAGCCTTTCAGCACACTGTACAGCTTGTACGGGTTGGAGTTCTCACAATCGACAGCGATAGCAGTTTTCTCGGCGGTGTCGATAAAATTATAAATATTGTTTCGTGTTTCATCGTCTGCGTCCCGATATTTCGTGGAGTCGGTGAAGCTGTCATTATGCTGACCGTAGATGATTTTCAGGAACTTACGGTCGGAATAGACGATACTTCCCACATCGGCAGGCTGCCAGTGAATATACATCTGAAACGGGTAATGCTCGATGTTCGCCATGTATTTGTTGAACTCCTGCTTCATGACACCGTTCTTGTTGTATTTCGGGACAAAAAACAAGTCTCGGATATACTCCCAATTCAGCCAGTCATAGAACAGACGGGAGCATTTGTCAATGTTTTCATTGATGAGCCTTGTAAACTCCTGCATATACTTCTCGGAGCGTGAGTTTGCCTGAATAATGGTAAAGCCCCATTTTTCAAGCTGTTTGATGTTTTCGTGGTCATACCACTCGATGTTATGCAGGTTTTTGAGCTGATACCGCATCAGATCATCGGTCTTTTTGAACTTCTGCATCAGCACGGTTCGCAGCTTACATAAATATCGTATCGCAGTAGCATCACGGTCGGATTTGAGCTTGTCTATCAGCTCGGCACATTCCCCATAACTTGCGGTGAGTGCCGACATTCGGACACCGATCATATAGGCGATCGTGGTGACTACTTCTTTGGTATCAACGGTCAAGGAAATTCCTCCTATTCATCGTTATTGATTGCAATATGTTTGTCGATGACCGTCATTATCTCGTTAAGCCGACTTTCTCCGATACCTTTGATCTTGCTCAGATCGGCTCGTAAGCTGTCATAATCAATGGGGTGCGTTTCTTCCTCGGCTCTCTGATAGCCCTGAGCAAAGACATTTCTCACGAAAGTCTCCATTTCGGCACGGTTCATTGATTTGATCTGCTTGTATAATGCACGGTTTACTAATTCTTCGGTTTCGTTATCCATTGCATTCACCTCCGATCTGCTCTATAAGTCAATTATAGCACAGACGGCGGTATATTGCAATGAAAAGGGTATGAAAAAGTGTGTGGAGATTGACTTTTTCGGGGCGGCTTGGTATAATAAGAAGTAGAGATAGCCCAAATCACGACTATTTCTTAGACGTAAAAAAATCACTATTATCGGGAGGTCGGTTATGAAAGATTTTGTTTTCAGCAACACAACAAAGGTATATTTTGGCAAGGATCAGCTTCATCATCTGAGCGAGGAGATCGCAAAGTTCGGCAAGAAAGTCCTGCTCGTTTACGGCGGCGGTTCTATCAAGAAGATCGGCTTGTACGATAAGGTGATCGCAGAGCTGAAAAAGGCTGATATGACGGTGTTTGAGCTTGGCGGTGTTGAGCCGAATCCGCATCACACTACCGTCAACAAGGGTGCTGCGCTCTGCAAAAAGGAAGGCATTGATGTTCTTCTCGCAGTCGGCGGCGGCTCGACGATCGATGCAACAAAAGCTATGGCTGCCACTGCAAAGTATGAGGGTGACGATTGCTGGGACATCATCACAGGAAAGGCTTTCGTTCCCGACAATCTGCCTATCGTTGCTGTCCTTACTCTTTCCGCAACAGGCTCCGAAATGGACATCGGCGGTGTTATCAGCAACGTGGAACTGAACGAAAAGCAGCCTATTTTCGGACCGACATTAAGACCAAATGTTTCCTTCCTCGATCCTACAAACACATTCAGCGTAAACGCATACCAGACCGCAAGCGGAAGTGCGGATATTATGGCGCACGTTTTTGATGTGGCATATTTCACCGATCAGGAAGAAATGGATATGCTCACCCGTATGCAGGAGGAGGTGCTGAAAACCGTAGTCAAGTACGCTCCTGTCGCTATCGAAAAGCCCGATGATTACGAGGCACGTTCAAATCTGATGTGGGCATCGAGCTGGGCGCTCAACGGCTTCCTGTTCAGTGGTGTTTCTCAGGACGCTATCGCTCACATGATCGAGCATGAGCTTTCCGCTTTCTACAACATCACCCACGGTCACGGACTTGCTATCATCATTCCGAGATGGCTGACCTATATCCTCAGCGATAAAACTGCACCGAAGATCAAGCGTTTCGGTGTGAATGTCCTCGGCGTAGATGCTTCTCTTTCCGATATGGACGGAGCTAAGGCAGCTATCGCAGCTCTTGAGAAATTCTACTTTGAGACACTCGGACTTCAGAGCCGTCTGAGCGACCTCGGCATTGACGATAAGAATTTCGCACTCATGGCAAAGAAAGCCTGCAGCGCAAAGGGCAAGCTGGTCGGATTTACAACGCTTACCCCTGCCGATGTTGAGGAAATCTTCAAGATGTCTTTGTAATAACGCATACACGGATAGACCGTCCTCATCAGACGGCTATCCGTTTCTTATTATTCCGCATACCCACAATCCAGCACTCTCAGCTTTGTATGCTCACTATCCTGCGGATCAACAATATCATAGGTGATCGAGCTGCACCTGAGCTGACTGCATAGCTCGGTGGCTCGTTTCAGGAAGTCCGGCGGTATCTCGATAAGAGAGCCGTCGTTTTTTATGAGCTTTACGCCGTTTCTCCGCAAATCCACGATAAAATCCTCACTCGTCATTGTCCTGTTCCTCGGTGGTTTCCGCACCCTCGCTCGTTTCAAGGGTGATCGTGTGGGTGTAGATCATGTGGTCGTTAAAACATTCCAGGGAGCAGTAACTCTGATTGGTGTCCTGATGCTTGTAATAGCTCTTGCCCGCCGGAATTTCCTTGTAACAGTTCGCACAAAACATTATTCGTCCCTCCATAAGTAGATCATCGTTTCATTGACGGCTCTCTGCGCCTGCATACGGAGCAGATTGCCGATCGCTCCTGACTGGTCGATCCGCCCTGACATGACAGCAGCCTGATAGTCACGGCTCGACTGCATCAGAAGCTCAGTCTGACGGTTTACTGCGTCCGTGACCTTTGTGTCAAGCTCGTCAAGGTGCTTGTAAATTTCGCCCTTGTCCACGATCTCCTGCAAGAGATCGGGCCGCTTTTCTTCGATGTGGTGCAGATAGTACCTGATGTGGTCGGTGTGGAACACATAACGCTCCGTTTTGCCTGTCTTGGGGTTGCGATGGCGAAGCGTCTGCGTGTCGGTATCGACTTCCCAAACCGGAGCGCCGTTGACTTTCTGTTTGCTGTGAAAAATCATATCATCACTTCCGTTTCCTTGTGAAGTAGTAGGCAGCACCGCCGACTCCTGCGAGAGCAGCCACTCCTGCAACGATAGGCAGAGGATTTGTCTCAGACCGCGCAGGATTGCCCTCAGAACCGCCTGACGGACTATCGGGGGTATCGTTACCCTCTGCGGAAGAACCGTCCTCAGAAGCCGTTTCCGTTCCTCCTGCGACCTCTCCGATCACTCTCGGACTGTCCTCGCCGTTATCGTTGATCTGATGACCGCCTGTGCTTTCTTCGGGTTCGTCTTTCAGCGTACTGAACGGAGGAAAAGTGTCTACGGTATCGCCGTTGCGGTCGATCATCTGCCAAGTACCGTTCAGGAGCGTGAAGCTGTAAAAGTTATCCTCAGTCTCAATGGTCCAGTTACCGCTGTTATCGTCCTCAAAGTCCCAGCCGTCGATCAGATCACGGTAGTATCTGCGATAGCCGTGTGTGACCTCGCCCACATCGGTCCAGTCGTATCCGCCTGTGCCGTAGTTATCATCAAGCCACTTGTCAAGCAAATGGTGCTTGTACGATGCTTCGGGATAGTCAAGACCGTTATCGCCCTTGCCGTTCCAGAGATCTTCCCAAATGGCAGTTTCAAGGCTCTCACGGTCGGGTGCTTCGGCAGCATAAGCGGTAAAGCCTGAGCTGAGTGCAAGTGCGGTGCAGAATACCGCTGTGATAAACTTCTTCATGTTAGTTCTCCTCCATATTTTCAAAGTAGAAAGCAAGTGCCTTTTCAATAGTTTCCGTGATTTCCTTAGCCTTGACACCGTCGCTGAAATACTTGGTATAAGTATCATTGCTGATCTTCACGCTCTTAGGCTTCGGCTTCGCTTCGCCGTCCTCTCCGCTGATGATACTTTCTACGGTGTAGCGTTCGATATTGCCTTCATCATCGGCAGATGCACGGAGCATTTTTGCCTTCTTCATGTCGATCTTGCTTTCCTCGGCACACTCGGCAACGACCGCCTGTGTATCTTCTGACAGGAAAGAAAGCTCAACTCCTGCACGGATAGAAAGCTCTCCGCTGTCCACAAGGGCTTTCAGCTCGTCGATCAGCTTGTTGATGCGGATAAGGCGGACAACAGAGCCTTTGCTCACGCCGTACTCCTTGCCGACGCTCTCGCTTGTGTCTAACTTTGAACCCACTGGATTCAAAGTTGCGGTGTCGGGTTCGGATGACGGATTTTCAAGGTGTGCAAGCTCCCTGAGAATGTCATTTCGCTTGCCCTGAGAAAACATTTCGCTGTGCCGAAGTGCAACAGCGGCAGCCTGTTCGCTGATGCGGAGGTTCTCAAACCCACGCTGCATCACATTACTCTCGATCACATACATTTCCGCTTCTTCCTCGGTCAAATCCGTCTTGACAATAGCCGGCACGGTCGGCAGTCCTGCGAGTTTTGAAGCATTCCAGCGGTTGTGACCGATCAGTATCTCATAACCGTCCTCGATAGGCTGTACGATGATCGGAGACAGCACACCATTCTCCTTGATGCTGGCGACCATATCCTCAAGGCGTTCGCCCGAATACAGCTCAAACTTGTGGTTATGGTAGGGCTTGAGCTGATCGCACGGTATCTGCTGAATGGCGGTCTGCGGTGCGGAGAGCATTGCTCCCAGGTCAAACTGCGGTGTATTCATCGTTTCATCTTCCTTTCCATATCCGTAAGCTGTTTGCGAAGCTCACGGTTATCAATATCAAGCTCCATGATACGCTTTTTCAGCATTTTTATCGTCACATCGGCACGGACGATCATATCCGCAAACCGCAGGAGCGTGTTCTTGTATCTGCGCTGATTGTAGTGAAATTCGTAGCAGAGCTTTCCTGAGAGCCTGTCACGGCTCTCGGAAAGGCTTGCAAGCACTTCCTTTGAAGTCTCTGCTACGATCTTGCTGTGGTCGGTGCTGAAATACTCGTTCAGTTCACCATCGCCGTGAGGAGTGAAAAGCCACGGCATCTTGTCGGTATCAAAGGGCTTCATGACTCGTCCTCCTCGTCATCATCTTCGTCGGTGCAGTAGTCAAGCCCGTTCTGAAGCTGAATGTAGATGCCGGAGTAGCGGTCATGCTCTGCGCCGTCGCTGTTCATCATTGCTTCAAGGAAATAAGCCTGTGCTTCTTCACGGTCGTCCCACTCCTTGACTTCGCCGTAGCATTTGGTAGTGACCTTGCGGTTGGGGTTCATTGCGAGTTCTGACATACTTAACATCTTGAAAGCACCTCCTGAGCCAATTCATCATATTCCTGACCTAACTTGTGACCTGTGAGACAAAGCGGTGTGCCGTTCTCGGAGCTTTTCGCCGCTTCAATGGACTTGCTGATGCTTGTCCTGAACAGCATATCACCGTACTTTTCGTTGAGAGTTTCTATCGCCGTTCTGCTGACCTTTGTGCGGTCAACCATAGTTGGCAGCACTCCGATGAGGTTCAGCTTCGGGTTGGTGTTTGCCCTGACGAGCTGTGTGAGTGCTTCAAGGGACTGCAAGCCGTCCATACTGAACTTCTGTGTCTGCACGGGTATCAGCACCCTGTCCGCAGCGGTGAGGGCATTGATAAGGAGCGTTCCGAGGGACGGCAGGCAGTCGATCAGCACGAAGTCATACGCTCCGACCACATCTTCCGTGAGTATCCTGCGGAGAATATGCTCCTTTGAGATCATCGTGACCATGAGCGTTTCCGCATTGGCGAGATTGATGTCGGCGGGAATGTAGTCCACTCCTGCGGTTTCGCTGTGACGGATAGCCTTCTGAGCTGTCTCGGCAGTCACGGGATTTCCTGCGTAGAATGACATGATAAGCTGTGTCATGGTCGGGTTGCCGTCCGGCTCGTATTTCAGGTATTCGGAGAGGTTTGCCTGCGGATCGAAGTCGATGAGAAGAACCTTCTTATCGTGATTCAGAGCAAGGCAAGCTCCGAGGTTATAGGCTGTGGTGGATTTTCCGACTCCGCCTTTCTGGTTGCTGATTGCGATGATAGTAGTTTCCATTTTCTTATCCTCCTGTGATTTTGGCTCAGAACAGCGGATCGTCCTCTGTTCCTGCGTATGGATTGCCGTTGCCGGTCGGTACTGTGTTCTCCTGCTTCTTTTTGCCGCCTGAGAAGTGGATCTCCTCGACCTTGACCTCGATAGATGAACGCTTCTGACCGTCCTTTTCGTAGCGGTTGTTGTGGACTGAGCCGACGAGTGTCACCATGTCGCCCTTACCGAACCAATCGACGATCACATCAGCGTTGCGATTCCAGGCGGTGCAGGGAAAGAAGTCGGTTTCGGGGTTTTCCTCGCCCTTACGCTTCGGGCGGTCGCAAGCAATGGTGAACTTGCAGAGGCGGTTCTCGCCAATGGTCTTGATTTCGGGATCGGCAGTCATTCTGCCAGCTACTAAGAATTTGTTTAACATAGGTATTTACCTTCCTTTCGTGGTTTCGGGTTTCTGTGTTCCTGTTGTGCTTTTATTATACTTGACTTTACACCCAATGTCAAGTATAATTTTCGGTATTTTGGAATCTTTGTAGGGGCGCAGCAATCAGCACCCCGATTTTCGGTTTTCCCCAGTGTGATTTGACTAAATTTCGGATTATACTTGACTTTGCACCCAACTTTTGATAGAATAGGTGTAATGACCTATATTCAGGGGGGGATAACCTTTGTTTAAGCATAAATGTGAAATGTGCGGACTGGAGTTTGAGACGAACAACACCCGTGCCAAATACTGTATTTACTGCCGTGATAAGGCTCAGGCTGCCCGTAACCGTGCCTATGCGGAGAAAAAGAAGTCCGGTTCTGCCGTGAAGATCGGCAGCGAACAGATTTGTCCGATCTGCGGTAAGACCTACACCGTGACCTCCGGCTCTCAGAAGTATTGCAAGGAGTGTACCGCAGGCAAGAAGCGAAAAAAGTCAGCTCCGAACACGGAGTACCTCAAAGGGCATTACGATTATATCCGTGTCAACGTCCCAAAGGGAGAGCGTGAGAAGATCAAGGCTTATGCAGAATCGCTCGGTATGAGCGTGAATAAGCTGTTGCTCACGGCGTTGGAAGAATACAAGACTAAACATAAAACGGAGAGTGATTGATATGTTATCAACACCTTTGGGAGATATTATCATTTTGATTGATAACAAAGCAATTAGTTATAATGCTATTCCTGTAAATAGAGATAAAACCTGTATGGACATTCATGGAAGATATAAAATTGTCATTGATTTCATTCCTGATGGTCAGGAACATCAAATCAAATGCCTTATAGACGGCTATGAAAATATAGATGATGATTTTGTCGAGACAGGCGATAATTTGGAATTAAAGAGTTTTGTAAAGAATAATATCAAGCTCTCTATCGGTATGGAGGGTGACAGCGGATATTTTTCTGACGGAACCAGAATAAGCGATTACTATGATTATGATAATGATTATTTCGATAACGGAGTATCATATCAGATTCTGAAAAACACTCAAACAAATAAATATGTCTTCGGAATTGCTTGGATAGTTGACCAGAGACCAGACAATGAAGTCCAAACTTGGTATGGTGCTGATCCTTCGATAATGTAATCACTCCAGATTCCCATTCTTTTTACGCTTGCGTTCTTGCTGCTGTTCATTGCGTTCCTGACGGAGAAACTCCTCAATGGTACGCTGTGCGTCGGCAAGATCACGCGCCCGCTTGTCCGCTTCACGAAACTGCTGATCTTTCAATGAACGCTCTTGTATAAGGGCGTTTATTTTTTTGTCCAGGCTCTCCACGGTCGGGATATGACCGGACGGGTAAAGTTCCAACACCTTAGTGCGAATTTGCCCGTACTCGGTAAGCTCTGCACTGTATTCCTTGCGGTACTTCTTCGCAGCACTTCCGCTGAGGGCTTTCAGCTCCTCACCGTACACTTTCAGCTTGCGGTATTTCCGCAGGACTTTCAGCTTTACTTGTAAGTCCTCAATCTCTGTTTTCATGTTGTTCAGCTCGGAGAGAAGTCCTCGGCTGTGAGCGTATTCCGATATAGCCGCCTGTTTTATCTGATCAGGCTCAACACCATACTCGGCTATCACATTCTTTGCGATACTGGCGAGCTTCATATTGCCACGGTCGATAGCGTCCTGAACGAACTTGTTCGGTGGCTTTTTTGTGATAACTCTTATCTTCGACCTCGGCACATAGACAAGCACTCCCTGATACTGTGCGATACGGCTTTTGATCTGCTCAGTTTCATAGAACCAGCCCAGCGTTCGGGCGCGAGTCATCTTTGCTCTCGGATTGCGTTCTTTCTGCTCAGCAAGCATAAATTTCAGGTCGATCTTGTGGTCGGGATTGTACTCGACAAGCACTCTGAAATCAGCGCACTTTCGCAGAAAATCATCGAAGTCCTCGCTCTCCTTTATGACCTGATCTATCGTGTATTTCAGCTTTGCCTTCCACGATAGTCCCTGACGGTTCATATCCCACTCCCAATGAGATTTTCCTTTGCCCATTTCGGGACGCTCGACAACGGAGAGATGGTGCCGCTTGCATACCTCGTCAGCAAGAGTGCGGAGCTTGTTGTATGACCTGTCTTTCTCGGTATATCTGCGGTTCTCTAATGTCTCGAAAGTTAGTCCGTTGATGATGTTCGTATTATTGAAGATACAATGAAGATGTACATGACCTTTATCCGTATGGACGGCAAGAAAGTATTGGTACTGGTCTTTCAGGTACTTCTCACACATTTCCTTGCCAATCTCCATAGCCCTTTCAGGGGTAACTTCACCGGGCTTGAACGCCATAATGAAGTGCTGTGCAAGGACTTTGCTTCTGCCTGTTCCTGTTGCTGTGACCTCGGCAAATTCCTTAGCAGCTTTATCGGGGATACGACTGCACAAATAGGTGCTGATCAGTCTGCCGTTGTCGGTCTTAGCAGAAGCAGCAATGTAGGCTATTGCTTGACCGACCGTAGCTGTGATTGGAAATATCTTAGTTGTTGCCAAATCTTCTCCACTCCGTCCTTGATGTTGTTCATATCCTCAACATACACTTTGTCGGTACTGTTTACACGGACTGCTATCTGATTCACGTTGTTGGAAATACTGCGGACAAGTCTAAGAAGTTCCTGCATATCCTCGGTGCTGAATTTCACGATAAGGGTATCAAAGAATGCGATACGCATAAACTCACTCTTGGACTTGTAACCGCTGAGCTGAAACTTCTGCTCAAGGAAGTCGTATTCTTCCTGCGACAACCTAACCTGAACACTCCGTGTTCTCTTGATTTTTTCTTTCATTTTCTCTCCTTTCTATTCGGGGTTTTAGGGGCAGAGCCCTCTGACAAGCATCTGCATTGAAAGTCACTCAAATCTCAATTTGTAGTGCATCAATGCCGTGCTTGCTGGTTTTGAAACCGCCCTGATCGGGCGTTTTTCAAATTGAGCCTGCGGCTCTCGGATTTTTCCCACTTTGTATGGGAATTGGAGCTGTGCGACTGAGTGCGCATACCCCCTCACTTTACTACCGTGAAAATAGAAAAAGTGGGAAAGAAAAATGGAAATGTTCACAAAAAATTTACAATTACGATTTCCTTGAATCTTACTTCTGTTATGATACTTCTCATCATCAAATCGTGTCATACCTTGACCGATTTTGCCTGCCATGATATAATAAGGAAAAGGAGCTGAGATATATGGCAGGTATGCAGTTCACGATCTGGTCTGAAGCTGACTTGATAAAAGCGATAAATAAGTACGGATTTCTTCCGTTCTTCCGAAACAGTATCGAAGGCTTTTCCATAGAGGAACATATTGCACCGGAACACTGGTATTATTCCGACAGCGGACAGTGGGATGCGTGGGAATGGAAAGGTCCGGTCATTCAGAAAACAGGCTGTGCCTATGGAAAGTTCTTTGAGCATAAGGCGGTCTATATCAGCAAGGTATGGTTTCCCGACTTTGCAAACTATCGTCGTGACGGTTATGACTTCGATGCAAGGTATGATGAGGGACTTGCAAAACATACCGATAAAGTCCTCTATGATCTGCTTGACAGTCACGCTCCGATCATATCCAAAGAACTGAAAAAGCTCGGAGACTACCGCAAGGGCGGCAACAAAGGCTTTGATACGGCTATCATCAGATTACAGGAGCAATGCTATGTGATCACAAGCAACTTCGCTTACATGACAGACAAGAACGGTCAGCCATACGGGTGGGGCGTAGCTGAGTATTCCACTCCTGAAAAGTTTATGGGTGCTGCCTTTACGGATAAGGTTTATCAGAGGGAACCGGAAGAATCCTATCAACTTATCCTTGACCACCTGAAAAAGATACTGCCCCAGGCAAGTATGGAGCAGATAAAAAAGATACTGAAATAAAACAAGAGCTGCACCATGACGATGCAGCTCAATTTAGTTATTATTGACTTGACACTCAATCTCTGTTGTAGTATAATAGAGCAAGTGTGTGAAATCAGGAGGTTATAGCTATGATGGATTTAATTACAGTCGGGGCAAAAATCAAGATGACAGAGACGGTCACCGGAGAATATCCTGTAGGCTCTACGGCAACTATTATCTACATAGATGAAATGGACAATGTTTTCATAGAATGGTTGGACGGCAAACTCTCAAAATTCTCAGATAAACAGCTATTGAATGGCTTTGAGAAAATAGGAGCGTGACAATATACAGTCGGCAGCAATGTCGGCTGTTTTTGTTTCTCACGATTGACCTTTTTAACTCACTATGGTATAATTAACATATAAACTGCTGTGGTGGGAGTGATGCTCTGATGGCAATCTATATCGTGTTTGACGTTGAAACGCCAAATAGTGCAAATAATCGTATGAGTGCAATCGGTATCTCTGCGATCAAGGATAATAAGATCGTTGCGAATTACTTTTCGCTCGTTGATCCCGAAACACACTTCGACTACTTCAATACGCAGCTCACGGGCATAGATTCTGAAAAGGTTAAAGACGCTCCGAACTTTGCAGAGCTTTGGAAGAAGATAGAGCCTATAATGAGCAAAGGTATCCTTGTTGCCCATAATGCTGTCTTTGACATGGGTGTCCTGCGTTCCTGCCTGCAAAGTTATGGCATCACATGGAAAACGTCTGCGGAATACCTGTGTACGGTCCAGATCGGCAGACGGGTTCTTCCTGATATGAAGCATAACCTCAATGTGATGTGCGATCACTACGGTATAGCCCTCGATCATCACCAGGCTGACAGCGATAGCCGTGCCTGTGCGGAAATACTGCTTCGGTATATGGAAAGCGGTGTTGATGTGAGTAAATATGTGAAAAGATACGATCTATCTCTATGAAAGAATAAAAAGGACGGCAACACCGTCCTTTTTCAATTATCTGCAAGATTTATAATGCATTTTCCTCTCTTTTCAGCATACTGCATTGTTTTATATGCTCCGCCGCTTTTGCGCTGGATACAGCACACAATAAGGTCGGAACGGTCAACAAGATTCCTGTTTCTGATCTGAATAGCTGCCTTCGAGTGAGCATCGGACGATTCCTCACATACCTCGACCTCATCATAGTAGTTGAGGTATTCTTTTTCATTGTCACGATACTCTGCCTTCATGTATGGCAAAACCAGAGTAAAATGCGTGTTACCGTATCCATATTCACGGACAGTTCTCTTAATGGCAGCAGAAGCAAGAAGGTCAAATTCCCCATCACGCCCTATGAGAAATTCGACATACTCTTTCTGCGTGATAATGTCATGCAGGAGTTTATCAAGACGGTTCTCGATCTCCGAAACTCGTTCGATGCTCCGATGCCCGAAAAAACTAACGGTGAAGATATTCAACATAACACAAACTCCTTTGCATACAGTATATACTAAGTATAACATGGTATCAATGTGGTGTCAACATGACTGCATACAAAAGTAATCTAAAGTGGTATGATAATAGTGAAAGTGAGGTATCGCTATGGCTATTATAAAAACTTCGTTTACACTTCGCCTGAATCTGATTGACCATGCAAAGATAAAAAAGATTGCTGAATCACAGAACCGCTCTATGACTAACATGATCGAAACTCTTGTGAAAGAAAAAATAAAGGAATATGAAAAAGAGAATGGAGAGATCGAGCTTACTGATGAGGAAATCATCGGTGAATGAACGCTCCATGATTAAGAACTTTGAACCCAGTGGATTCAAAGTTCCGATACGACGAGAGCTGTTAGATAACGGCTCTTTTCTTATAATCACAGGTTATATCCGGTTTTCCGGTGTAATAATACTATGACAAGCATACAACTCGGTTTTTGTTTGTTCCTATACAGTACCATACAGACCTGATCGGATATTTCGATTTATACGGAGGTGATAGCTGTGTACAGGACAATTACAATAGATGACAGTCTGCAATGATTGCCTTGCGGATTTCTTCTTTGCTGTAACAAATGCTGAGTATGTATGCCCATAGCATACAGCTTAAAGGCGGTCTGAGCAGATCAGACCGTTTTTTCTATGCTGAAATGTGATAGAATGATGAAAAATTGCCTTGTAAAATGAAAGTTCTGTGAAAATTATTCCTTTTGGAATAATACATAATCAGATGCTTTATTACTTGTCTACTGATAAAAAGTATCATTCTCGGAAAGGAGTATATCACAAAGGCGGTATCACATAAATGCGGAAATACGGTGTTTTGAACGATAACGATTATTCCGTTCGGAAACGGTTGTTATCTGGCTTTTTCGCGCTGTTTGGTTTATAATTATGTGAGTAAGCAGTCCGATATGAGGACTCTGCTCCATACAGTGAACCTAATGCGCAATAGGGTTACTCGATCACTGTATGGACAACTGAATAATGAACAGTCAAATGAACGAGTAATGTTTGATTGTCGGACGGTCAAGAACCGAATGACAGGATTACTGTGTTCATTTGCGCTTCTCCGTCCGACGGAAAGGACGGAGATTTTTATGAAAACTATTATTCAGATTCCTCGGATTCCGCTGTTCACTGAAATAGAAGAACCCCAAAGCTATGCCATCTACATATTTGGGACGGACAATAGGCTTCTTCAGGATGCAGACACCTTTGGTGATGCACTTGCACGTTATCTGAACGAGTACAGTATCACTCAGGATATGTTTGCAAGAATGACGGGTATAAGCCAGTGTACGATCTCCCGTTACCTGAAAAATGAGAGAACAATACGGCAGCGGTATCTGTGTGCAGTATGTATCGCTCTCAGACTTCACCCATTCAGGCAGAGACACCTTTTCTTCAAAAGCGATAATCTGATCCCCGGCACATACGGCTTCAAGAGCCAGGCTGACTATATCCTCACTGACTACCTGAACGGCTGTGCCTACAACGAGAGCTATACCCTTACAGCTTATAATGCTCGCATGAAGAAGCTCGGTATGAAACCTCTTACGAACCTGACATCTGATATGGAGGACGGCAAGTAATGGGGAGATTTTTCTATACACACTTTGGAGATGACGTGCCGCAACATATCGAAAAGGAATATAACAAGCTCAGACGCCAGGAAATGTGGCTTGAGGAAAAAGAAGCTGACTTCCGTGCGTTTTCCGTGGATTATAAAGAGATCGAAACAGTTCTAGCTGATCCTTCTACACTTCCCGTAAACGAAATAGCAGCCGAAAAAGAAGCGATGTTTCAGGCTCGGCTTGATTTCCTGCCTATCGCAATGGAGATGCTCAAAGCAGAGTTTCCGGAGGGATATGAGCTTATTAAGGACTATTTTTATGGCACGAGCAAGGTGACTCTGATGTATCTCGCCAGCAAGTATGGCATTACAAAAGATAAGGTGAGGTATCGGCTCAGGCTTGCAAAGGAAAAGCTGAAAGAGTATATCATCATGCACGAAAACAAATAGTTGCTTTTGTGCAAAATGCCGATTTTTTCTTTTTGAAGCAAAAAAATCATGAAATTCTTTCCCACTTTTTCGATTTTCACGGTAGTAAGGTGAAGGGGTTCATTCCGCAGGTGCGAAGCGGACACAGTATTTCTCACGATCCTCCTTCTTGTTGAAGGTTATATAGAGCTGAGGGAACGGCGCGGCTTTTTTGTCCATTTTCAGGCTGTGCCGTTTCCGAAGGTTCGCTTTTTTCTTTCATTTTTCGATGATATATCGAAACTCCTTTCACTAAGACAGCAGAGATGCTGTCGGGAGAGCCTGAGCTGACGGCTTGGGTTCTGCCAAAAACATCTCTGAATGCGACAGTTCCATTTCTCCTATTTTCAAATAGACAGCCATACGCTGTCGCTCCTGTGTCGGGGACGGGATTCCGTTCCCGACAATAGCAGGGGTTCTTTTCAAACACAAAAACACCGACAAGAAAGAGAGAGGGTGTTACATATGAATGAGATTTCAATAGCTGTGAGATATAACAACGATCTGCGCACCGTAAGCGGACGGGAGCTTCACAAAGTGCTTCAGATCAAAACGCACTATGCATTATGGTTTGACCGGATGCGTGATTACGGATTCCGTGAAAATACGGACTTTTTCACGGTGTTCAAAAATGTATTCCGTGAAGATGGCAGAGCTATGCCGCAGAAACAGATTGACCATAACCTGACTATTGATATGGCAAAGCAGCTCTGTATGATACAGCGTACCGAGATCGGCAAGCGCTGCCGTGAATATTTCCTGAACCTTGAAAAGCAATGGAACAGTCCCGATGCTGTCATGGCGAGAGCGTTACAGATCGCTGACCAGAAACTGGAGCTTGCAAATCAGCAGAATAATAATCTAATCGAAACAACTGCTGTTCAGGCAAAGCAAATCGAGGTCATGAAACCGAAAGCCGATTACTGTGATATGGTGCTACAATCCGAAGGGCTTATGACCATAAGCACTATCGCAAAGGACTACGGCAAGTCTGCGATATGGCTGAACAAGTGGCTTCATGAGCACGGCATACAGTATAAGCAGGGGCAGATATGGCTTCTGTATCAGAAGTATGCTGACAGAGGATATATGAAGTCAAAGACACACACTGTTTACGATAAGAATGGTGATCCTACTGCCAAAGTCCATTCATATTGGACGCAGCAGGGCCGCATATTCATCTATTACCAGTTAAAGAATGAGGGTATCCTGCCCCTTATCGAACAGGACGATAGCTGAAACGCTGTCGGGAGTATCCGTTCATCGGGTACTGCCTATGGTGCTTCACACACACCTCCTTGTTTTGAACGACGGTCGATGTGCCGTCGGGAGCTTCTACTTCTCTGAGTAGGAGCTGCCAACAGTACATCAATCTTTGGACATAAAAATAACCGACAGACGATGTACGCCGTCCGATAAGGTCGGCTCAGTATCTTGAAAACTGAATATGAAACATCAACGCTATTTGTTTTCTTTTTCTTCTTCCTGAGAGATAGGAGGAGCGTTATGCAGAAAAAATCCGTTAGACAGATGTTCAGGAAATATCCTGATGTGGTTACGATACCACAAGTATGCGAAATGCTCGGTGTCAGCCGTAACTACGCATACCTATTAGTAAAGCAGGGAAAGCTCACAAGGCTTGACTTGGGACGCATCGTCAGAGTGACAAAATCCTCTGTGATTGAGCTAAAGGAAAAAAGTTTACAAAAATCGGAGAATTCCCCAGTGTAAAGCGCCGAAAAAAGGAAAAAGCGGTCTGATCGTATTGCATTATATTTGGTTACGCGCTATAATAGAGTAGTCAACAGCAGACTTCTACCGCTTTCAACTCAAAGGAGGATATTAGAAATGAAAGCAAGTCTGCCTTACAAATACATTACTTCCGTGAAGAACGGAAAGCATTATGTTGTCTTTGACTATAAAGATCACAGCGGAAAGCGTAAGCGTAAGTGGGTAAACACGGAATTGCCTGAGAGGTGTTCAAAGAAAGCTCTGAAAGAAGCAGTCGATGCTATTGTTGCGGAGTTCGATAAGAGCATTTCATCGGGTGAGATCGCTGTCAAGTCTGCAAACGCTGTGCCGTATGCTGTGATGAGCGATGAAACCACTTCAAATATGTTGCTCGATGATTTCTTTTCCGAGTGGCTGACATACATCAAACCGAATGTAGCTCGTACCACACACCTTTGTTACCGCAGGGTTAGCAAGAGATACATGGAGTACATTAACGAAAACTATCCGAATCTCACACTTGGACAGGTCAATCATAACCACATTCAGAACTATCTCAACTACAAACTGGATAGTGGCTGCAAGGGCAGTACCGCAAAGCAGTATTATCTGGCATTGCATTCCGCATTCGCCTACGCTGTAAAAATGGAACTGATACCAAAGCACCCTATGGACAAGTTGGTAGTACCGAGAGCTGACAGGCACGAAGCTACCTTCTACAATGCTGATGAGCTGAATGAACTGTTTGAGGTTTTCAAGGGCGACAAACTGGAACTTGTAGTGAACATTGCAGCATATTATGGTCTTAGAAGATGCGAGATACTTGGTCTGAGGTGGGATGCAATCGACTTCAAGAACAAGACTATCACGATCCAGCGTAAGATCGTAAGTGACTACGACGAAAACGGTGAGATGAAGATCTTTGTAGAGACCAGGCTGAAAACCAATTCCACAAGAAGAACTCTTCCGCTGATTCCTCACATTGAGGAAATGCTTCTTGAAAAGAAGAAAACGGAAGTCAAGTTCAAAAAGGCTTGCGGAAAGAGCTACAACAAGGAGTTCGACGGATTTATCTGTCGTGACAACTACGGCAATATGCTCTCGCCGGGGTATGTGACACAGCACTTCCATTACGTCATTACCCGAAATGGTTTGAAGCATCTGCGTTTCCATGACCTCCGTCATTCCTGTGCGAGCTTGCTTCTTGCTCATGATGTTCCGATGAAGGCTATTCAGGAATGGCTCGGACATAGCAATTTTACTATCACAGCGAATCTTTATAGCCATTTGGAATACAATGCAAAGGTCAATTCGGCTGAAACGATCGCAAGGGTTCTCGGCGGTAAGTCAGAGGATAAACCTGAAGCTGAAAAGCCTGCCGAAAAGAAAAAGGCCACAAGAAGAAAGTCAACGTCAAAGGCAGCAAGTAAAACACCGCCCAAAAAGACCGGTGGTAGAAAAAAGAAAAGCGATAGTCCCGAAGGTACGGGAGAATCGCAGATGTCAACATTATAAAATATAATCAACGAAATTGGAATCAAGAAAAAGAAATCAAAAAACGTGTGATTTTGGTAGAAAAAATGGTAGAAAAAAAGTGGCATTCACACTTATATTTTCTACCAACGATTAGCAGAAACGACGTTAAATCGGGCGTAAACGAAAAAATTTACAGTCAAACTCATATAATAGAGTAGACAAATGCACGATTTTATGGTATAATGTAAGTGTAAGAAAAAACCTGACATATTTGGGAGGTAAAGAATATGGCAAAAATACTCGTTACAGGCGGAGCAGGATTTATCGGAAGCCATACCTGCGTTGAACTTCTTGAAGCAGGCTATGAAGTAGTTATAGTTGATAACTTTTCAAACTCAAAGCCGGAGGCTCTTAACAGAATAAAGAAGATAACAGGCAAGGACTTTGCTTTTTATGAGGCGGATCTTCTTGACCTTGCAGCGCTCGAAAAGATATTTGAAGAAAACAAGATAGACGCTGTTATACATTTTGCAGGTCTTAAAGCGGTTGGCGAATCTGTTCAGAAACCTGTTGAATATTACCATAACAACATCACAGGCACTCTCATGCTTATCAAGGCAATGAGAAAATACGGCTGTAAGAAGATAGTTTTCTCATCTTCCGCAACAGTTTACGGTCCTGTAAACAAAGCTCCATATACGGAGGATATGCCTACATCAGCAACAAACCCTTATGGCTATACAAAGGTAATGATAGAGCAGATACTGAGAGATGTTTATGTTTCCGACAACGACTGGTCAGTTTCACTTCTGAGATACTTCAACCCTATTGGCGCACATAAGAGCGGTCTTATTGGCGAAGACCCTAACGGTATACCAAACAATCTGCTTCCTTACATCTGTCAGGTAGCAGTAGGAAAGCTTGAAAAGCTCGGTGTGTTTGGTGACGATTACGATACTCCTGACGGAACAGGTGTAAGAGATTATATCCACGTTGTTGACCTTGCTAAGGGTCACCTTTGCGCAGTCAAGTATGTAATGGAAAACAAGGGTGTTGAAGCTGTAAACCTCGGCACAGGAAAAGGCTCAAGCGTTTATGACGTTCTTCACAGCTTTGAAAAAGCCTGCGGAAAGAAGCTCCCATATGTAGTAAAGCCAAGACGTGCAGGCGACATCGCAACCTGCTATGCTGATACAGCAAAGGCAAAGAAGGTCTTTGGCTGGGAAGCACAGTATGGTCTTGATGAAATGACAGCAGACAGTTGGAACTTCATTAAGAACAATCCTAACGGACTTTAAGACATAAGCATAGAACATAATAATTTTCCTAGGCAGGGACACACAAAAAAGTGTGTTCCTGTTTTTTTATGCCCTTTTTCCATTCATACAATAATGCGACAAAAAAATCCCACTGTAAGTGATAATATATTTTCAGCGGATAAAACGAAAAGATGAAAGGAATGATAAAGCATGAATGTGGAGATAAAAAACTATCCGTCAGCCAGAACTCTTGTGGCAGAGATATGCGGCGATATCGACCACCATACAGCAAAATATTTCAGGGGAGAGATAGATAAAGCCATTAGAAGCCATAACCCTCTTACCCTTATCCTCGACTATTCTCAGGTGACTTTTATGGATAGCTCAGGTATCGGACTTGTTATGGGCAGATACAAGATAATGTCAGAAATGGGTGGCGAGGTGATAGTGGCGTCGCCTCCTGCTTATATCCGAAAGGTCTTGCAGCTTGCAGGTATGCACAGACTCACAAAGATAGTCACGGATATTGCCCCGTATATACAAGAGAAGAAAGCAGCTCAGGAACAGAATGAAAGCCCCGATGACAAAACAAAGGAGAGTGATAAAATTGAAACGAAAACCCCTTAATGAAATGAAAGTCAGTTTTCCCAGCTATTCTGAAAATGAGCGCTTTGCTAGAGTTGCAGTCAGCGGTTTCCTTACTCAGCTTGACCCTCAGATCGACGAGCTTGCAGATGTCAAGACCGCAGTGTCAGAGGGAGTCACAAACGCCATTGTCCACGGATACCGAAACACCCTAGGGGAGATATTCATGCAGATAAGGATATTCGAGAACAGACACGTCTACATAAAAATAAGGGATAAGGGCTGCGGTATCGCTGATATAGAGCAGGCTATGCAGCCGCTTTTCACCACTGCACCTGAGGAGGAAAGAGCAGGCCTTGGCTTTGCGGTCATGGAAAGCTTTATGGATAAAGTGAAGGTGCGCAGCAAGCTTGGAGAAGGAACTACCCTTATCCTTGAAAAAACCTTGAAAGAAAGAGTATAAAATGAGCAGCATAGTCGAGACCCCTCTTGCAGAAGAAAATCTGGGGCTTGTTCACCTGTGCGCAAACCGCTTCCGCAACCGTGGCATAGAGTATGACGACCTCTACGGTGCAGGCTGTATAGGTCTTGTAAAAGCTGCGAAAGCCTTTGACAGCGACCGTGGTGTGAAATTCTCCACCTATGCAGTGCCAGTGATATTAGGGGAGATAAAAAGGCTTTTCCGTGACGGTGGCACGATAAAAGTGTCACGGAGCATAAAAGAGCTTTCCATGCGCCTTGTAAGAGAGCGTGAGCGATTTTCAATACAGCAGGGGAGAGAACCTACAGTAAGCGAGCTTTGTGAGCTGTCAGGAGAAAGCGAAGAAGCCGTTACTCTAGCCATGAACGTCGCCCTGCCCCCTGTTAGTCTTACTGAAAGCTCAGATGAAGACGACCGCCACGGACAAATAGATATCCCTGTTGATGCTCCTGACATAGAAATTGCTGACAGGCTCTCTCTCCGTCAGGTCATAGCTTCCCTTGAAGCGGGGGATAGAAAGCTTATATACCTGAGATATTTTCAGAATAAAACTCAAATGGAAACGGCAAAACAACTTGGTATGTCACAGGTGCAGGTGTCAAGGCGAGAAAAAAAGCTGCTCACTTTAATGCGTGAACAGCTTAAATAATATCATTACAGTGGGCGGCTTTTGGTCGCCCATTTTTTATAAATAAGACCTGAGTATCTCGATAGTTTCTTCATGTGAGCAAACAGCGTCAGAATCTATAAAGTGCTGAAAATAATCCCAGAAAGCCTGAACAAGGCTCGTTTCGCTTATCTTCAAATAAGAAAAATCAGAGAAGCAGTTGTTTCTGGCAACGATGTTAAGACTTGTGTTGTCAGAAATGTTGATACAAAGGTTTTTCGACACTGCAAAATAGTCGTCCTTTATTATCCTGTAGTCTGCCATGCCGTTTTCACAAAGCGATATCATTATCTGCAGCATTATCTTGCGTTCTGCAAGAGTGGGAAAAGTATATGAATTTCTCGGAAGCTCAAAGATCTCTCCCGTCGTCATAAACTCTGCAAGACCCTTTTCACTGAACAGATTTACAAATTTGTGTTCAGAAAGAGCCTTCTTGCCCATGGTGAGCTTTGCTTTTACAAATTTCTTTGCGTCAGCTGGCAAAAGTGCATGGGCGTTGTATATATCCTCTGTAAGACAAAGCATGGTGCATGGCTGAAAATCCACGCCGATGAAATTTGCGTTGTCATCGTACCAAAAGTAAACATATTCCAAAATATCCACGGCGTGGTCGAGAAGCTTTGCACATTTTGTCTTGAACTTTTCAAACTGCCGCATATAAAATTCAACCATAGGCTTAGATCTGTATATAACTCCCTCGCAATAATCGCTGTCTGTTCTGATCAAAAAATTATTCGTTATCATTATGTTTGGCATGATGTTCGTGGAGTTGAAATATGCCGACGCACCCTCATAATAATAAAAAGCCTCATATTTTTCATGCTTTTGTGCAAGGTGACATATGAACGGAAAAATATCCAGATTGTATTTTGCGGTGTTTTTTTCACCTGAGGTGTTGTCAAAGAAGAACAGATGGTTTATGGTAGACTCGCTGCCTTCTGCGGCAATGGACAGCAGATTGGTAAGAAACTCTGTTGGCTGAGCGATGACCTGAATGTCAGAACCATTATGAACATCGCTGCATATAAGCACCTGCAGGTTTTTTCTAAGCTCACGTTTGTCGGTGTAGATGGATATCTCAGGCACAGAGTCAATATCAACTTCTGTCTTGAAAGTCAGAGCGTCAGGATCTTCCATGTTGGTGTTTGCCATATCGTGTATTATCTTTGACACCTGCTTACGGCGATTGTAGACATCTTCCCCCATCTCAGAAATGTTATAAAGCTCCATGAGCCTGCTTTTATCCTCTGTGGAAAGCATGAGCTGCAAGCTTATATTTTCTACAAAATCTACGCTTGGCACTTTCCTTTCACCTTTGAGTATCTTATGAAGATATGTTCTGTCGATACCACATTTTTCGGCAAGGGCTTTTATAGTAATATCTTTTTTCTTTATGTATTCTCTGAGAAGTTCCGAAAATTGTGACATTGGCATCATATCCTTTCTGTAGAAAACAGGCATTTAAAGTATATTTAAAGTATATTTTTACATACCGATACCTATATTATATCCTATTTACGCACAATTGTCAACCTTTGATAATTTTATCTTATTAAGGCAAAAACCGTATATTTTTATAAACAGCTGCAAAAAATACAAGCGTAAAATGAAATACTTTAAAATTTGGAGGAGTTTTCATGAAAATAATATTCTATGACGCAAAGCAGTATGATATAGATTCATTTGAAAAGCAGCGAAAAAACTATCCCGATATAGAAAGCGTTTACCTTGAAGCCGACTTGACGGAAGACACAGCAAGGCTTGCCGAGGGTTGTGAGGGCGTGTGTGCCTTTGTAAGCTCAACGATAACAGGCTCAGTGCTTAGACGGCTCCATGAACACGGTGTAAAGCTTCTTCTTATGCGATGTGCAGGCTATAATAATGTTGATATAAAAGCCGCCGATAAATACGGCATAACAGTGCTTAGAGTGCCTGGGTATTCTCCGGAAGCCGTGGCAGAACACGCCATGGCGCTTTCGCTTGCAGTAACAAGAAGAATACACAAGGGCTATATAAAGGTAAGAGAGAACAATTTCAGCCTGAATGGTCTTATGGGACTTGATTTCCATGGCAAGACTGCTGGTATAATAGGCACAGGCAGGATAGGTGCGGCAATGTGCAGGATATGCCACGGCTTTGGTATGCGTGTTATAGCTTATGACGTTTATCAGAACCCTGACCTTGACTTCGTGAAGTATTATCCCCTTAGCGAAGTCCTGAGAGAAAGCGACCTTATCTCGCTCCATTGCCCCCTGACAGAATCAAGCTATCATCTTATCAATACCGAAACTATCTCCCTTATGAAAGAGAATGTTGTTTTCGTAAATACCTCCCGAGGTGCGCTTGTGAATACCGAAGACCTTATAAAAGGTATCAGAAGCAGAAAATTCCACGGAGTGGGTCTTGACGTTTATGAGGAAGAAACAGAGAACGTCTTTGAAAACCGACAGGAGGATATCCTAGAAAGCTCCGTGACCGCAAGGCTTCTGTCTTTTCCTAACGTTATCGTCACCTCTCATCAGGGCTTTTTCACCGAAGAAGCCCTAGCCGCCATAAGCCGCACAACGCTTGAGAATGCTTGTGCTTTTGAGCGTGGCAGGATAATAAAAGAAAATCAGGTGAAATAGACGTGTGGGAACGTTCCATGCGTCTTTGAAATATAACAAAAAACGGACGGCATAAAAACCGTCCGTTTTGTATATAGCTTTGTTTATACGCTTATATTAGTAAGCGATACCCTGCCACTTCATAGCGTCAGCGACCTTCAGGAAGCCTGCGATGTTAGCACCTGCAACGAGGTTGCCTTCAAGACCGTACTCCTTAGCTGCATTGTATGAGTTGTGGAAGATGTTTGTCATGATGTTCTTGAGCTTAGCGTCAACTTCCTCGAATGTCCAAGAAAGTCTCTCGCTGTTCTGTGACATCTCAAGAGCTGATGTAGCAACACCGCCTGCGTTAGCAGCCTTGGCTGGTCCAAAGAGAACGCCTGCATTCTGGAATACAGCGATAGCCTCTGGAGTTGAAGGCATATTAGCACCCTCAGCAACAGCAAATACACCGTTAGCTACGAGAGCCTTAGCTGACTCTTCGTTGATCTCGTTCTGTGTAGCGCATGGGAGAGCGATGTCGCACTTGATAGTCCAAATGCCGCTGCAACCCTCGTGGTACTCAGCACCCTGTACTCTGTTTACATACTCCTTGATTCTGCCTCTCTCAACTTCCTTGATCTGCTTAACAACATCGAGATTGATGCCGTTTGGATCGTAGACATAGCCGTTAGAGTCAGAAAGTGCAACTACCTTGCCGCCCAGCTCTGTAGCCTTCTGTGTAGCGTAGATAGCAACGTTGCCAGAACCGGAGATAACAACTGTTTTGCCTGCAAATGTTTCGTTCTTCATGCACTTGATCATCTCAGCTGTGTAGTAGCAAAGACCATAACCAGTAGCCTCTGTTCTTGCAAGTGATCCGCCGTATGAAAGACCCTTACCTGTAAGAACGCCTGTGAACTCGTTTCTGATTCTCTTGTACTGACCGAACATATAGCCGATCTCTCTTGCACCTGTACCGATATCACCTGCTGGAACGTCTGTGTCAGCACCGATATGCTTGCAAAGCTCTGTCATGAAGCTCTGGCAGAATCTCATAACTTCTCCGTCAGACTTGCCCTTAGGATCGAAGTCTGAACCACCCTTACCGCCGCCGATAGGAAGACCTGTAAGGCTGTTCTTGAAGATCTGCTCGAAGCCGAGGAACTTGATTACTGATGCACATACTGAAGGGTGAAGTCTGATACCGCCCTTGTATGGTCCTATAGCAGAATTGAACTGAACTCTGAAACCTCTGTTTACCTGTACCTTGCCATTGTCATCTACCCAAGGAACACGGAAAATGATCTGTCTTTCTGGCTCAACTATTCTGTCGATTATACCTGCCTCAACAATGTCAGGTCTCTTTTCTACAACAGGAATGAGGCTTTCCAGTACCTCATATACTGCCTGGAGGAATTCCTTTTCGCCGGGATTTCTCTTCTCAACCTTCTCATAAACGCTTTCAAGATACGAATTGTTCAAAGCCATTATTAAAACTCCCATCTTATAAATTATAATTTGTGCACGGCTTTTTTACTCATTCCGCACATCACCTACTTATTATAGCACACTATTTTGCAATTTGCAAGTAGTAAAATGCAAAATTTCATAATTTTATTGAAATTGTATAAAAATCATAGCCTTTTTTTGAAATGTGAAGTAAAATCACGATTATAAATTCATAATTCGTGTAAAATTTCCGTGAAATGTCGACAAATCATTGCACTGTGACCAAAGCTGTTTCAGCCCGCAAAAATGACAAAACGCATTTTTATGCCGATATAACGCACAAATCCGCTGGAATATCGTCCCTGATATGAAATTTTGGTTGACGAATCCTGCAAAAAAGTGTACAATATAAAGTAATAAAGCACTTATAAACAAAGGAGCAGTACCGATGACAAAGAAAGAACGTGCACAAATGATAGTGGAAAGGCTGGAGCAGGTCTACCCCGAGGGCATATGCTCCCTTGACTATAAAAAGCCACACGAGCTTATGATAGCAGGCAGGCTTTCTGCACAGTGTACAGACGCAAGGGTGAATATCGTCACGAAAGAGCTTTTTGCAAAATATAAGACCATTGAGGATTTTGCTAACGCAGATGTTGCTGATATCGAGGAGATAATACGCCCCTGCGGTCTGTATAAAACAAAAGCTCGCTCTATCGTAGCAATGTGCAGACAGATAATGGATAACTTTGGCGGCGAGATACCTGATACCATAGAAAAGCTCACTACCCTTGCAGGCATAGGCAGAAAGACGGCAAATCTTGTTATGGGAGATGTTTTTCATAAGCCTGCGGTGGTAACGGATACTCACTGTATAAGGATATGCGGCAGACTTGGGCTTACAAAAAATAAAGAGCCTGCAAAGGTGGAAGAGGATCTGAGAAAGATACTTCCCCCTGAGAGATCCTCTGATTTCTGTCACCGCCTTGTACTGTTCGGACGTGAATACTGCAAGGCAAGGGGAGAACGCTGTAGCGAGTGTCCCCTACTTGATATCTGCGGCAGCAGAAAATGACCGCAGGCTGTTGAAATAATAAAGCAAAAGTAGTATAATAAGGTCACAAGATGAAATGCAGAGGAGATGAGCGTTTTGATAAAGGCATGGGAGCATTTCAAGACCATTACAAGACATCGCCACGGAGTGATAAAAAACTGCTATAAGGCAGGCATTTTGTGGCAGGGTCTGAGGCATGACCTTTCAAAATATTCCCCGGAGGAGTTTCTCAAGGGCTGTAAATATTATCAAGGCACACGTTCGCCCCATGAAGCAGAGCGTGAAGAATACGGATTTTCTTACGGCTGGATGCATCACAAGGGAAGAAATAAGCATCATTTTGAATATTGGACAGACTATGACCTGCGGACTAAGTTGATGACCCCTGTGAAAATGCCCCTTAAATATGTGAAAGAAATGTTCTGCGACAGAGTTGCCGCAAGCAAGATATATATGAAAGACAAATACGACGACGGTGCACCTCTTGCGTACTTTTTAAGAGCAAAAAAGACAAGAGCCATCCACCCTGAAACATCAGACCTTTTGGAGAAGCTTCTTACAATGCTTCGTGATAAAGGCGAGGACTACACTTTCGCTTATATAAGACGTTTGAAAAAATATTAGGGGGAATTTCCGTGGGAATTTTCAAAAAGAAAACTGTCAAGCCCGTCCCTGAGGAGTGCAGGGGAATGGAGATAAAAATAATGTCAAGCACCTGCACAGGCGAGAAAACTATCGGCTTTTATAACCGCAACACTCGTGAGATAATGTATCCCGAGCTTGTGAAAAGCGACAGCGATGTTGAGGCTTTTTATGAAAAATACGGATTGAAAAAATGAATTATGTTACATGAGAGAATATATAAAAGAATGTAAATATTTAATGAACTTTGAAATGAAATATATGTAAGAATATTTTGTGGGTGATTTTTGCAGAGCGCGAAAAATAGGCGTTTATAAAAAAATAATGATGCTGGCCGAAAGTTAATTGTGGCTAAATTATAAATACTATTTCTAACGTGTGAATAAGTACAAAAATCAAGCGGCGACTATGCCTCTTTTTTATGTAAAGCTACAAAGATTGCAAGAAAGCACGCAAAATCGGGCAAATTAATTGACAATAGGGGTCAAATACGTTATAATAACAGCATGAAAACAATGTAAAAAATTATAACGGAGGTAGATTCAAAATGACAAAAAATGATCTGATATCCGCAATAGCAGAAAAGGGCGGCTATTCTAAAAAGGAAGCAGAGCAGGCACTTGCGGCTGTAACAGAAACTATCACAGAGGCACTTGTAAAGGGCGAAAAGGTATCTATCGTAGGTTTTGGTGCATTTGAGGTAAGAGATCGTGCAGCTAAGGATTCTATCAATCCTGCAACAAAGAAGCCTATCCATGTTCCTGCAAAGAAGGTTCCTGCATTCAAGGCAGGCAAGGCTCTTAAAGAGGCTGTGGATAAGTAATTAGTAACACTTTTAAAGGAGAGGTTTTACAATGGCTGAAAAGAAGATCGCCGCTGACAAGAAGGCAGAAGAGGCTGTAAAGGAAGTCAAGGCTGAGGTAAAGTCTGCTGCTGAAAAGACAGGCGCAGCAGTAAAGGAAACAGCAAAGAAAGCTGTCAAGACGGCAGAAAAGGCAGTAAAGACCGCAGCAAAGGCAACAAAGGCAAAGAAGGAAACTGTAAAGAAAGCAGTTGAGGCTGAGATAAAGGATGAGGTATTCGTTCAGTTCGCAGGCGGAGAAATAAACGTTGAAGCTGTAGTGGCTGCTGCAAAGGCTGACTATAAGGCAAAGGGTCACAGAACACCTAAGACAGTTTCAGTATATATCAAGCCGGAAGAGGGCGTTGCTTACTACACTGTAAAAGGCGTAGGCTCAGAGGATTACAAGGTAGAGCTTTAAGCCGCTCACTGTGGCAGGCTTTTGTATACTTTTATAAGCTGTATCAAGCGGAGGACAACACCTCCGCTTTTTTTGCGTATATAAACAGAAAGTGCAGCATATTTCCATGCTGCACTTTCTGCGTTATTTAAGAAATCGTAAAACACATTACTGTGGTGGTGTCGAGAAGAATGTCTGCCATGCGTAGCCCTTTGTGCCATTGTATTCAACATAATACCAGCCGTTTTCGTTGCGGTAGTATTTGCAGGTCGCACCCGATGGGATAGTGAGAAGATTTTCACTGCTCGATGTAGGCTGTGGGTGGAGATAAACTGCACTTATGCACTGGATATCACCAACAGCGTCACCGTTGTCATCCTTATCACCGTCATATGGATCTTCGTCAGGCTCAGTGGCCTTTTTGGACTTTTTAGATGTTTCCTGCGGCTTTTCCGAAGTTGTGGTGGTCTTTGGCGGAATGTATTCTGTAGAAGTTATCGTACCGGTCTTTTTCGGAGTGGTGTTGGTGTTCACAAAAAGAGTTTTTGCAAATATCATTATTACTATGGCTACCACAAGTACAGTCAGCAGTATCGCTATTATTCCCTTTACAGTAGGAGTGAGCCAAGTGGAGCTTTCCTGCTGCTGAGGCCTGTTTTGACTCTGCGGTCTGCGATTCTGTTCAGGACGATAGTAGCCTTTATTGTTTCTGTTGTCAGGCATTATTTATATTCTTCCTTTCGGTTCATTGACTAGAGTTCGACACATTTCGTGTCTATATCTTTAATTATACAAAATATAAACTGTTCTGTCAATTAAAATTCGGTTACGATTTACATTTACTTTATAACAATATGGTGTAAATCGGGAGGCGTTTTTATGTAACAGATGTGAAAATTATCAAAGTGGATAGATATAACGTTTTATTGAAGGCTTGTTTTGTTACAAAGGGAAAAAATATGTTAATAAATTTTCATAACCCTTTTATTTGTATATATAATATGCTATAATAATAACAAATATGAGAATTTTAATATTCTCAGTAAGCTGTAAGGAGATTGATGATAATGAATATTGCCGTTGCACAATCAGGAGGACCTACCTGCGCTATCAACGCTTCATTGGTGGGAGTTTTCAAACAGGCTGTGAAAACACCACAGATAGACGCCGTTTTCGGCTCGCTCAATGGTATCGAGGGTATCATAAACGACCAGCTCATAGATCTTAAGCTTGTTATAAAAACAAACGAGGATATGGAGCTTCTAAGACAGACACCGTCAACAGTTCTCGGCTCGTGCCGTTATAAACTTCCTGATGTTGAGGAGGGCGGTGAAACATATGAGCGTATCTTGAACTGCCTTGAAAAGCATAGGATAGAAGCCTTCTTTTATATCGGAGGAAACGATTCTATGGATACCGTGGCAAAGCTTTCCGATTATCTTGCGGCAAGAAATTCAAAGATAAGAGTTATAGGCATACCAAAAACTATAGATAACGACCTGCCTGTAACAGACCATACACCAGGCTTCGGCTCTGCTGCAAAGTATGTTGCCGCAACGGTTCAGGAGATAATCCGTGACAGCTCGGTTTATTCTATCGAGTCCGTCACTATCGTTGAGATAATGGGCAGACACGCAGGCTGGCTCACAGCTTCTACCTGCGTTCTCAGAGCAAATGACGAGATAGCCCCTCACCTTATCTATCTCCCTGAAAATAACTTCACCGCCGAAAAGTTTCTTGAGGACGTAAGAAATCAAATGGCAAAGCATAAAGCCGTTATCATCGCAGTTTCCGAGGGCGTAAAGCTTAAGGGCGAGGAAAATAAGCCGAGAGTTGTGGATAATTTCGGCCATGAGTATCTCTCTGGCATAGGAAAGACACTTGAACAGCTCGTTAAAGAGAATATCGGCTGTAAAGTCCGTTCTATTGAGCTTAACGTTATGCAGAGATGTTCTTCTCATATCTGCTCAAAGACGGATATAGACGAAGCCGAGGAGATAGGCTCAGCAGGCGTAAAAGCGGCTCTTGCAGGGAAAACAGGTAAAATGATGATATTCAAGCGTATCAGCGACGTGCCTTATGTTGTGACCGTTGACAGCGTTGACGCCCATGATGCTGCAAATAAAGAAAAATTCTTCCCTGCCCAGTGGTTAAGCGAGGACGGCAATGACGTAAAACCGGAAGCCGTAAGATACTTCCTGCCCCTTATCCAAGGCGAGGTAAAAATAGCAATGAAAAACGGTATGCCCGTTCATTTCAAGCTGTAAGCGTCAATTCGTTTTTATGCAAGTTGTAGGGGACGGCGTCCTCGACGTCCCGCTTGTTTAAGTCTTTTTCAACACTCTCAGCAGAGCAGTTTCAAGCTGTTCTGCTTTTTTCGTTCCATACCGTCATCAGCCCTTGACAATTCGGTGCAAAAGTGAGATAATATTATAATAGGTGCAGTAATGCCATATCATGCGGAAAGGAAAGAATATAATGTGTGATCTCAAATTCAGCTTTCAAATGAAATTCACAGTTCCGTTTCGCAGACAGCCTAAGACACGAGTCTGACGGCAAAAAGGCAACACCTCTTGGTCTTGCCACGATACTGTGATAGAAAAATATTTGCGAAAGGAATTGTTTTATAATGAAAAAAGAGCTTTCAAAGCTTTATGAGCCTAATAAGGTAGAAGATAAGATCTACAAATATTGGCTTGACGGCGGATTTTTCCACGCTGAGCCTGATTCCAAGAAAGAGCCATACTGTATAGTTATCCCACCACCGAACATCACAGGACAGCTCCATATGGGTCATGCCCTTGATGAAACTTTGCAGGATATACTTATCCGCTGGAAGAGAATGAGCGGATACGCCGCAGAGTGGATACCTGGTACAGACCACGCTTCTATCGCAACAGAAGCAAAGATAGTTGAAGCTATGCGTAAAGAGGGTCTTACAAAGGACGATATCGGCAGAGACGGTTTCCTTGAAAGAGCATGGGATTGGAAAAAGAAATACGGCGGCAGAATAGTTGAGCAGCTCAAAAAGCTCGGCTCTTCCTGCGATTGGGACAGAGAGCGTTTCACAATGGACGAGGGCTGTTCAAAGGCTGTAAAGGAAGTTTTCATAAACTACTATAATAAGGGACTTATCTATAGAGGCGAAAGAATAATAAACTGGTGCCCACATTGCCGTACATCTATCTCAAACGCAGAGGTTGAGTATGAAGATCAGGCCGGTCACTTCTGGCATCTGAAATATCCTCTTACAGACGGAAGCGGATATGTAGAGCTTGCCACAACACGTCCTGAAACACTTCTCGGCGATACTGCCGTTGCAGTAAATCCAAAGGACGAAAGATATAAGGATATCGTAGGCAAGACACTCACACTGCCGCTTGTTGGCAGAGAGATACCTGTTGTTGCCGACAGCTATGTTGATATGGAGTTTGGTACAGGCGTTGTAAAGATCACTCCTGCCCATGACCCTAACGACTTTGAAGTCGGCCAAAGACATAACCTGCCTGTTATCAACGTTCTTACTGAGGACGCAAAGATAGTTGACGATTATCCTGAGTATGCAGGCATGGATAGATACGAGGCAAGAAAGAAGATAGTTGAAGACCTTGAAAAGGGCGGCTTCCTTGCTTATGTTGAGGATCATGAGCATAACGTAGGTACTTGCTACCGCTGCGGAACAACTGTCGAGCCAAGAGTATCCCTCCAGTGGTTCGTTAAAATGGACGAGCTTGCAAAGCCTGCAATAAAGGCTGTTGAGGACGGCTCTATCAAGTTCGTTCCTGAAAGATTTGAAAAGAACTACCTTAACTGGATGAACGATATCAGAGATTGGTGTATCTCCCGTCAGCTTTGGTGGGGTCATCAGATACCGGCATTTTATTGCGACGATTGCGGCGAAACTGTGGTAACAAAGGAAGACCACGCTTGCTGTCCTAAGTGCGGCAAGGAAATGCGTCAGGACCCTGATACCCTCGATACATGGTTCTCATCAGCACTGTGGCCATTCTCAACTCTCGGCTGGCCTGACAAGACAGAGGAGCTTGAGTATTTCTATCCAACAAACACTCTCGTAACAGGCTATGATATCATTCCATTCTGGGTATCCAGAATGATAGTTGCAGGCATGGAGAACATGAAGCAGAAGCCTTTTGATACTGTTCTTATCCATGGTCTTGTTAGAGATTCACAGGGCAGAAAGATGTCAAAATCTCTCGGCAACGGTATCGACCCGCTTGTTATCATCGACCAGTACGGCGCAGATGCCCTGAGATTTATGCTCGCAACAGGTAACGCACCTGGAAACGATATGAGATTTATCGAGGATAAGGTAAAATCCTCAAGAAACTTTGCCAATAAGATATGGAACGCCGCAAGATTTATCATGATGAATCTTCCTGACGATTTCAAGGCTGATAAGCTCCCTGAAAACCTCAATGTTGAGGATAAGTGGGTAATATCAAAGTTCAATACTCTTGCAAAGGAAGTAAACGATAATCTTGATAAGTTCGAGCTTGGTGTAGCAGTTTCAAAGCTTTATGACTTTATCTGGGATATCTATTGCGACTGGTATATCGAACTTACAAAGCCAAGAATAGCCGCAGGCGGTGAAACAGAGGCAACAGCACAGGCTGTTCTCGTGTGGGTAATGAAAGGTATGCTTAAAATGCTCCACCCATTCATGCCTTATATCACCGAGGAGATCTGGCAGGCTCTCGTAAATGACGGCACAGCTATCATGGTTCAGGATTATCCTGTATATGACGAAAAGCTTGAGTTCGCCGACGAAGAAGCAACATTCGAGAAGATAATCGCAGGCATAAAGAGCATAAGAAACTGCCGTGGTGAAATGAACGTTCCGCCGTCTGTAAAGGCAAAGCTTTATATTGAAACTGCTCAGCCAGAAGTATTCTCACAGGGCGTAATGTTCTTTGAAAGACTTGCTTCTGCGTCTGAGGTCATTATCACAGATAAGTGCGAGGAAAAGGATTGCGCCGCCGCTGTTACAGACAGTGCAAGATTCTTCATTCCGCTTGCGGATATCATAGACGTTGACAAGGAGCTTGCACGTCTTGATAAGGACAGAAAGAATGCACAGAAGGATATAGACTTCCTTAGCAAGAAGCTCAGCAATCAGGGCTTCCTTGCAAAAGCCCCTGCACAGCTTATCGAAGCCGAAAAGGCAAAGCTTGCAAAGGCAGAGGAGAAGATGTCAAAGATAATGGAATCTATCTCCGCTCTTGAGGCAAGAAAGTAATATAAAAAACCAATGGCGAGGTCTTTTACCTCGCCATTTTTTTGTGTTTTATGTAGGAGGAGCTGTGCATGGCTTATAACCCAAAACAAAAAAGCAGGATAGCCCGAAAGCTGTCCTGCTTGATTTTTTTATATCTCAGAATTAGTTCTTCTTTACGCCGATAGATACCTTTTCGCCGTTGATATCCCAATCCTTTTCGTTGCCGACATTTTCGCCAAGAACGATATCGTCTGCAAGAACGTCATGAGAAATAGCCTCTCTGTTCTTGTCAACAACAGCCATAACCTTTTCGCTGCCGCTTACAGAAACAGTGATGTGATCCATTACCTCAAAGCCCGAATCCTTTCTCATTGTCTGAACCTTGCTGATAACTTCTCTTACAAAGCCCTCTTCAATAAGCTCAGGAGTGAGAACAGTGCTGATAGCTACAGTAACACCGTTTTCAGAAAGGGTGTAGAAGCCCTCTTTCTGCTCAGACTCGATAAGAACATCATCCTTGTCAAGTGCTATCTCACCGCTTGAAAGCGTGAGTTTCAGGCTGCCGGTTTCGTTCAGTTCGCCCATAGCCTTGTGTCCGTCAAGCTGTGAAAGCTGTGTTCTTATCTCACCAAGCTGCTTGCCGTACTTTGGACCAAGTGTCTTGAGTTGTGGCTTGAACTTATAATCAATATATGCAGATACATCATTTGAGAACTGAACGTCCTTAAGATTAAGCTCGTCCCTGATTATGTCGATATAGTAGCTGTCAAGTGGGTGGTCTGCGGCAACGTACATCACGCTCAAAGGCTGACGGTTTTTAAGGCTTGCGCCGTTTCTTGCAGAACGTCCCAGAACAACTATCTCCAGAACTTCTTCCATGTCAGCTTCAAGCTTTTCGTCTATCATGTTCTCATCGCAAACAGGATAATCGCAAAGGTGGATACTCTCAGGAGCGTCCTTGTCAACGCTTCTAACAAGATTCTGATAGATCTCCTCAGTGATGAACGGTACCATAGGTGCTGCACACTTGCAGAGCGTAACGATAGCAGTGTAAAGAGTCATGTAAGCGTTTATCTTGTCCTGTGACATACCCTGTGCCCAGTATCTCTCTCTGCCTCTTCTTACATACCAGTTGGAAAGATCATCAACAAACTCCTGCATAGCCTTTGCAGCCTCAGGTATCCTGTAGTTGTTAAGGTTGTCGTCAGCAGCCTTTATCATAGAGTTCATCTTTGAAAGCAGCCACTTGTCCATTACAGAAAGCTTGTCATATTCTATCTTGTGCTTTGTAGGGTCGAACTGGTCTATCTCAGCATAAAGCACATAGAACGCATATGTGTTCCAAAGCGTACCCATGAACTTTCTCTGACCCTCTGTTACGCCCTTGTCATGGAACTTATTAGGCAGCCATGGAGCAGAGTTTGTGTAGAAATACCACCTGATAGCGTCTGCGCCGTATTTAGCCAGTGCCTCGAATGGGTCAACAGCGTTGCCCTTTGACTTTGACATCTTCTGACCGTTCTCGTCCTGAACAAGTCCAAGCACGATAACGTTCTTGTATGGAGCCTTGTCAAATATAAGCGTTGAGATAGCAAGGAGTGAATAGAACCAACCTCTTGTCTGGTCAACAGCTTCTGAAATGAAGTCAGCAGGGAACTGTGACTCGAAAAGCTCCTTGTTCTCAAATGGATAGTGATGCTGAGCGAAAGGCATAGAACCTGAATCGAACCAGCAGTCTATTACCTCTGATACACGGTGCATCTGTTTTCCGCACTCAGGGCATTTGATAGTTACAGCGTCGATGTATGGTCTGTGAAGCTCGATATCATCAGGGCAGTTGTCTGACATTGACTTCAGCTCTTCGATAGAACCGATAGAATGTCTGTGACCGCACTCGCACTCCCAAATGTTCAGCGGAGTACCCCAATATCTGTTTCTTGAAATGCCCCAATCCTGAACGTTTTTCAGCCAGTCACCGAAACGTCCCTTACCAATGCTCTCAGGGATCCAGTTGATAGTGTCATTGTTTGCGATAAGTCTGTCCTTGACATCTGTCATTTTGATGAACCAAGTATCTCTTGCATAGTAGATAAGAGGTGAGCCGCATCTCCAGCAGTGCGGATAATCATGCTCGAACTTAGGAGCGGCAAAAAGCTTGCCTGACTTGTCAAGGTCTTTGAGTACCTCAGGGTCAGCGTCCTTTACGAACATTCCGGCATATGGAGTTTCAGCAGTCATTTCGCCCTTGCCGTCAACGAACTGAACGAAAGGCAGATCATACTTCTTTCCGACCTTAGAGTCGTCCTCACCGAAAGCAGGCGCAATATGAACGATACCTGTACCGTCTGACATAGTTACATAGCTGTCACAGGTAACAAAGTGACCCTTTTTGCCCTGCTTCTTTGCGCTTTCGCCTGCGCACTCATAAAGCGGCTCGTATTCAATATATTCAAGATCCTTGCCCTTGTAAGTTTCAAGCACCTTGTATGCAGGCTTGTCCTCAGTTGCAAGCTTGCCGAGAACAGTGTCAAGAAGTGCTTCGGCAAGAATATAAGTGTAGCCGTCAGCGGCTTCAACCTTGCAGTAAGTTTCATCTGGGTTTACGCAAAGGGCAACGTTTGAAGGGAGCGTCCAAGGAGTTGTTGTCCATGCAAGGAAGTATTCGTCCTTGCCAACAAGCTTGAAACGAACGATAGCAGAACGTTCTTTAACCGTCTTGTAGCCCTGAGCAACTTCGTGAGAAGAAAGCGGTGTGCCGCAGCGTGGACAGTAAGGAACTATCTTGAAGCCCTTGTAAAGCAAGCCCTTTTCGTATATCTGCTTTAAAGCCCACCATTCAGACTCTATAAAGTTGTTGTCATAGGTAACATAAGGGTGTTCCATGTCAGCCCAGAAGCCAACGGTGCCTGAGAAGTCCTCCCACATACCCTTGTATTTCCATACAGACTCTTTACACTTCTTGATGAACGGCTCAAGACCATATTCCTCGATCTGCTCCTTGCCGTCAAGCCCCAGCATTTTCTCTACTTCAAGCTCAACAGGCAGACCATGTGTGTCCCAGCCGGCCTTACGAGGTACCTGATAGCCTTTCATAGCACGGTATCTTGGTATCATATCCTTGATAGCACGAGTGAGAACGTGACCGATATGCGGCTTGCCGTTAGCCGTTGGAGGTCCGTCATAGAAAACATAGGACTCGCCCTTTTTACGGCTGTCAATACTTTTTTCAAAGATATTGTTATCGTCCCAGAACTTTTCCACTTCTTTTTCTCTCTGAACGAAGTTCAGATTGGTGTCAACCTTTTTGTACACGAAGATCAATCCTTTCTGATTTTGTAATAAACGATCAGTTACGCATAAAGATAAAATGCAATAAAAAAGGCTTCCGCCCTGAAACAGGACGAAAGCCGTAAAGCCATTCGCAAACCACCTTTTCAGCATACTGACATATGCGTTCCCTTTAACGCAGGAAAAGCGGCGAAGCTTACTTATCATACTGATTTTCAGCCTGCAACTCGGAAGTGATATTCAGCCTGAAGCTAATCATACCGCCCTCTCACTGTCGGCGGCTCGCTGAGATTTTCGCATAAAGCCTACTGTCTTCGTCAACGTTTTTTACATATGAAATCAGTATATCACCATGCTGATGTTTTGTCAATGGTTATTTTGTTAATTTTCATGTATCCGACTTTTTTATTTTTGATATAAAGTCATTGAGCCTGTGTCCACGTTGTTCCTCACGCTGTTTGTCACGATACTTTTTCAAATGCTCGCCAAGCCTTGCACCTGAGCCCATGGAAAGCATAAATCTGTATTTCTCTTTTCTCTCCTCTGAACTTTCCCTGATGTGCCGTTTGAACTCCTCGTATCTGATGACCATATCGTTCTCTTCCGCAAACGTTTTTATCTTCTCTGCCAGCTTCAGGGAATAGAACAGGTCGATAGCAAAAACACCATAGAAAAATCCAATAAAGAACGAGAACGCCAAATTATTCGCAAGCCAGTTGAGTGCATCAAGAATGTATGGGTGTATAAAGAAATAATAGACCGCGCCCAGTGCTGCCCATATGAGTGAATACAACGGACATATTATGCCTTTATAGTTGAATTTGTTTCCAGTGTAGTCCCACAGCTTGACGTGCATTTTCACAATGAATATCTCGCCTGCAATAAGCTCTATCACTGTCATTGCAATAGCCATAAGCAAAAAAAGTATAAACTTCTGCAAAGCCGTGTTGTCAGTGTGTATAAATTTTTCAAGTCCCGCCAGCAGATAAAGGGTGCAAAGCCCGAAGCCGTATAAAGGCAGATAAGGACCAATAAGAAAGCCAGGGTTTATCCATTTTCTTGCTTTGTTGCTAGGCTCAAATCGTCTGAAAATAACTTCTATCCCCCAGCCTATCAGACACCCTGCAAAGAACAGGAATGCCAGAATAAGTATATTGCTCATATAAAATATCCTTTCAAGGTTTATAAAAGCATTGTATCATATTTGCCGTTATTTTTCAATACTTTCAGACGAAAAAGTTTGACTTTAATCAAAAAACATCAGCCTGCCACCACCTGTAGGGGAGCGGCGCAATTTCTGCTTGGCAGAAATGCGACGTCCTGCTTCTTTCGTTTATCATCTGTGCTATTCTCCACTTCATTCCTCGCAAATAAAAAAGGCAGGAAACCGAAGCCTCCTGCCTTATATGATTTGAATAAGATGCTATTACATATAGCTCTTGAATTCGTTGTTTTCTTTTCTAATGCCTTCGATCTCAGCGTTTACCTGGCTGATCTGAATATCAACCTGCTCCTTCTCGGCGTTGAGTGCCTTAGCCTTTTCCTGAAGCTTAACGATCTCCTCGTAGATATCGCTTGCCTGCTTACCGAGATTCAAAGACTTTGCCTCAGTTTCAGCAATGCTTGCCTTAAGCTCGTCGATCTTCTTGTTGTTCAGCTCGATCTGCTCCTGCGCAAACATACGCATTTTTTCCATTGGACTCATACCCATATTCTCGCCCTCCTCATTATTATTTGTATTTTCAGCTTCCGCAGCTTTCTTTTCAGCTATCTCGTCTTCTATAGACGGCATAGTGGACTCAGGGGCAGGTGAAACCACCATTGTGTCATCAAGGCTTATAGGCTCGATTGACGGCATCTCGACCTCGTCCATTGTAGGAACTTCCTCAGCCACAGCAGCTTCAGCCTTTGCATTTTCCTCTGCCTTAGCTTTTTCCTCAGCCTCTTTGAGAGCCTCAGGAGTAACAAGGTGAACGCTATTGTCCTCAGGAGGAACAGGAGCGGAAGCAGGTTCGGCCTTTGCAGGTGTTTCGATACCTGTTGCATACATATTGCTCTTTCTCTTTGCAATGCCGCTTGCAAGACTTGCCGCCAGCGGATCAGTTATGTTCTGAGCAGGCTCTTCCTTAGGCTCAGACGCAGGCTCTACCTTTGGACCCTTGTATGTATTCATTCTTTTGAAATGCTCGTCCATACAGCCCTGAACAGCCTTGATATCCTCAGGATCTTTATTAAAGAATCCTGCAATATCGTTTACGCTTCTGCCTTTCTGAAGCATTGAGGCAATAGCCGCAACACTGTGATCAACAAATCCGTCATCGTCCATAGCCAGATTTACAGTTACCTTTGCAGGCTCAACATTCTCCTGCTTTTTGTTCTTCTTTCCGAAAAGCTCGCTTACAGACATATTGAAAACGCTCTTTTTTCCGTTGCCGTTTTCATCAGCACCCTCTCTTACAGGCTGTTCAAAGCTTGCATAGTCAGGGAAGTGCTTTTCAAGTATTCTCGGAACATTATCCTTAGGCATCTCCATTTCTTTTGCTATCTCAGGAATAGAGTAGCCCTCCTTATACAAACGAACGATCTTGTCGCTTATGCTTTCATTCTTCTTTGCCAAAGCAATCAATCCTTTCAATCAATTTCCCGATACCGTGACCTTTTGTAAATAAATACATTCCCACAATAAACGTTTAAGTAATTATGAACTGTCACGGCGGCACTATATATATTATACAACACAAAGCAGGTTGTGTCAATATAAAATATGCAATTTTTCTTTAAAAAGAGCAAAAAAATGAATATGGTTAAATGACTTATTATTTACATATAAATTAACAAATCACGTTCCACGAGAGCAGTTTTCAGGCAGTATAAACTCCCGACCCTTGAGATTTATCAGCCCCTCACGGTGCATTTTTCCAAGCTCTGTTGACAGCGCACTGCGGTCAACGCAGAGAAAATCTGCAAGCTGTTGACGGTCGAAATTTGTGGTGACAATGTGCGATCCGCTTTTCTTTGCAAGCGAAGAAAGATAAGCCATAACACGCTCTCTTATAGTCCTTGGGGTTATCACTTGTATCTTTTCGTTGAGCCTGAGATTTTTCATAGCCGTTATCTTTAGAAGCCTAGCCGTCAGCGTCGAACTTTCCTTTATAATAGACTCAGGGGATAAAAACAGCACTGTGCATTGCTCCTTTGCACATACGCTCACCCCAAGCGGTTCACCTGTGCAGGCATAGACCTCTCCGAAAAGCTGTCCTGCCTCTAAAGGAGCGATTATGCTCCTGCCGCCCCAAAGCTCGTCACGTTCGATAAGTGCCTTGCCCTCCAGAAGTATGCCAAAATAAGCGGTCTTGTCTCCTGCGTGAAAAATATAGCTTTCCTTGCGAAAGCTTTTTATGCCGCTGCCGTCAGGTCTGAGAAACTGAGCTATCTCCTCGTCGCTCATGCCCTGGAAAAGGGGAGTGCCTTTTATTATCTTGATGTATTTATTATCCATTTTATCTTCCTCGTTTTTACGAAATAATTTTATGCTTTTGTTGTAATTACAACAGACTTTGTGATAAGATTATATTATAATCATAGCATAAAGTCAAGAGCTTTATGCCGAAACGAAAGATATCAATAAAAATACGGAGGTAACCATATGATAAGACGAGTAATACAAATAGACGAAGAAAAGTGCAACGGCTGCGGAGCTTGTGCAAAAGCCTGCCACGAAGGCGCAATAGGCATGGTGAACGGCAAAGCAAAGCTTATGCGTGACGATTATTGCGATGGTCTTGGAGATTGTCTTCCAGCCTGCCCAACGAACGCCATATCCTTTGTTGAGCGAGAAGCTGCCGCCTATGACGAAAAGGCAGTGGAAGAAAACAAAAAACGCCTTGGCAAGCCTGTTTTCCATGGCTGTCCAGGCTCAATGATGAAAACCTTTGCCAAAAAGTCAGCTCCGGTAGATACCCCGTCAGCAAAAACTCCGTCACAGCTTATGCAGTGGCCTGTGCAAATAAAGCTTGTACCTGTGAACGCTCCATACTTTGACGGTGCAGACCTGCTTGTTGCTGCGGATTGCACAGCCTATGCCTGCGGAAGCTTCCATTCCGATTTCATGACAGGCAAAATAACCGTCATAGGCTGTCCTAAGCTTGACGCCACAGACTATTCCGAAAAGCTTGGCGAGATAGTGAAAAGAAACAATATCCGCAGCATAACAGTAGCCCGAATGGAAGTTCCATGCTGTGGCGGAATAGAACACGCAGTAAGAAAAGCAGTCACCGACAGCGGCAAAAATATCCCCGTGGCAGTAAGAATAATCACCACAGACGGCAATGTGATATAACACAAAAGGCAGGACAAAACGTCCTGCCTTTTTCATATCTGTAGGGGCGACCTCTGGTCGCCCGCATTTTTTTGTGTCTGATTTATCTGACTGAGCGAAATTTATTCACCCTTAGCCATGACCTCAGCCAGCTCGCCCAAAGCCTTTTCCGAAACTTCATTAAGCGTAGAGCGTATAGTCACAACAGGCTCAGCAATGGTAACATTCTTGAAGTTTTCCACATAGCCCTTCATGACCCTGGCCGCAGTCGGAGCCCATGAGCCGTTCTCTACAAGACCTATCTTTCTGTTCTGATAGTTCTTTGATTTAAGGTGCATAAGGAAATCCTCCATAACAGGGAATACGCCGCCGTCATAACTGCTTGCCATAAGTATTATTCTGTCATATCTGAAAGCGTCCTCAATATTTTCTGCCATGTCGCTTCTTGAAAGATCGCTGATAACTACCTTCTCAGCACCCTTTTCTTTCAGCATCTCACCAAGCTTCTCAGCCGCCTTTGCAGTGTTTCCGTGTATTGAAGCATACGCAACGAATACGCCCTTGCTCTCAGGCTGATAGCTTGACCATGTGTTGTAAAGTCCAAGATAGTAACCAAGATCTTCTTTGAGTATAGGACCATGTAAAGGAAGTATCATCTTTATGTCCAGTGCCGATGCCTTTTTAAGAAGCGCCTGCACCTGTGCACCGTATTTGCCCACAATGTTGAAATAGTATCTTCTAGCCTCGCAAGCCCAGTCCTCATCAACATCAAGTGCGTCGAACTTTCCAAATCCGTCAGCAGAGAACAACAGCTTTTCGCTCTGCTCGTATGTCACCATTACCTCAGGCCAGTGTACCATAGGCGCCATTACGAACTGAAGTGTGTGGTTTCCAAGTGAAAGCGTGTCCCCCCCTTTTACCACAACAGACCTATCGTCAAGTCCGTCAATGGTGAAAAACTGCTTCATCATTGGGAAAGTCTTTGCGTTTCCCACTATCTTCATTTCAGGATATTTCTCAGCAAGCTTTTTGATGTTTCCTGCATGGTCAGGCTCCATGTGCTGAACAACAAGATAATCAGGTCTTCTGCCGTTCAAAGCCTTTTCAAGATTGTCAAACCAAACGTCCGTTACCCTAGGGTCAGCAGTGTCCATTACCGCTATCTTCTCGTCAATGATAACATAAGAGTTGTACGAAACGCCATTTGGCACAACATATTGGCTCTCAAAAAGGTCAATGTCATGATCGTCTGCACCAATATAAATAACTGAGTCTGAAATTTTTGTGTCTGCCATTTTTATTACCTCCGTTGTATTTTTTTAAATATACTATTTTAATATACTTTGATTTTATCACAAGCTCAGCATTTTGTCAATAACTGAAACAATGTTTATGAGAATTTTACCTCCTCAAAGAAAAGGTCTTTCCCCATGACTTCTTTCACAGGCATTTCCTCCTGATTGTAAGCAAGCAGAAGCTTCATATAAGCCGCCACCGCTGAGGTGGTGTATATTGGTATGCTGCCTGCCTTTATTATCTCCGCCACAGTGGAGTATATAGGCACTTTTCTTTTCAGACCGCAAATATACACCATGATGTTCTTTGTTATGCACCGCTTGATAAATTCCGTCAGTGCATAGCTTTTCCCTTCTGAAACGTCAGTGCAAGCCGTCGCACTGTGATAAGGTGAGTAAAGCACCGCCGCCGTGTCCTTGCTTGGCACAAAGCACCCAAAGTCCATTGCAGGATAACCCTCTATAAAAAGAACACGCTTTCCAAATTTGACATCATTATGGAAAATCCGTTCCCTAGGGCGTGACAGCATATTCTCGCTCACTCCGCTGAAAACAGAGAAGTCATTGATGCCGTCATAACCGTATACCCCGAATCTGTCTCGACAGGTGTCTGCAGGTATCACTCTAGTAGGAAGCATGACCCTCTCGTACAGCGTGAAAACGCCCTTGTATTTTCCCTCTTTTATAAGACCCACCGCCGAGGTGAAGTTGAAAAGCCCGTTCGAACCTTTCTCGCCAATGGGCTTGTTGCTTGCGATAATAAAAAGGGGTATATCAAAATGCCTGAAATACATTCCAAGCAGAGCAGAAGTGTAAGCAAGGGTGTCGCTTCCGTGGGTGAGGATAACTCCCGAGTATAAAGCCGTATCAATGCTGTTTATCTCGTGTATCATTTTCTCCCACCCCGAAAACCCCATGTTTTCGCTGAGTATATTAAGTACCTGTCGACATTCAAATTCCACATCATCGCCGTATGCACTCTTGTAAGCCTCCACAACAGCGTATTTTCCCTCACGCTCAACATCTATTATGCCGTCAGTAGTAATGCTCCCGATAGTTCCGCCTGTGAAAAGCACAAGTATCTTCTTCATATTTTTATCCCTGCCTTTACCAAAAATCAACCCTTGACATTTGTTATAAATATAATATCATTTCACGATTGATTTGTCAATAGTTGTACAAAATGCACAAAAGTGTGGATTATATTAATGAAAAATGAGCATTGAGAAATATGCCAAAGTTTGATATAATAATAAGGCGACACCGCACAAGGCACGCCTGTCGGCTTTGCACGCAATCTGCTTGCAGATTTTCCGTCATATCGCACTAAAGCTCTCAAGCTGGTTCACCAGCTTTGAATACGTTAGTATTCCTGCGTCGCTTTAGCACAATCTGACGAAAAATCTGACGGCGCATCTTACGCACAATCCTTGTGCGGTGTTGCCTTTTGTTGTATTTTGTACAGTTTAACTATAGTTTCGCAGATATCTCATAAAATATAAATAAGCTGAGAAATTTAAGGACTAGAAACGTCATGCCACCCCTGTAGGGGCGAACAGCTTTCGCCCGCTTTTTCTCAGCAAATCATATTTCATCTGCGAACAACATTTTCTATTAGTATCAGAAAGGAAGATAATATTATGTGGGCATACGAAAGTGTATTTTATCAGATCTATCCTCTTGGATTCTGCGGTGCGCCATTTGAGAATGACGGCAAAGAGGAAAGCAGGATATTAAAGGTAATAGATTGGATACCTCATATCAAAAAGCTTGGTGCCAACGCTATCTATTTTTCACCGGTGTTTGATTCCGACACTCACGGCTATAATACCAGAGATTACCGCAAGATAGATTGCCGCCTTGGCACAAATGAGGACTTTGCAAAGGTCTGCAAAGAGCTTCACGAAAACGGTATAAAGATAGTTTTGGACGGTGTTTTCAATCACGTCGGCAGAGGCTTCTGGGCTTTTCAGGACGTTCTGAAAAACCGTGAGAACTCACCATATAAAGATTGGTTCCATATCAATTTCGGCGGCAACAGCAACTATAATGACGGACTTTGGTATGAGGGCTGGGAGGGTCACTTTGACCTTGTTAAGCTAAACCTTAACAATCCGCAGGTAGTGGATCATATCTTGGAATGCATAACAAATTGGGTCAAGGAGTTTGATATAGACGGACTCCGCCTTGACGTTGCATATTGCCTTGATAAGAACTTCTTGAAGCGCCTCAGACAGCATTGCGATTGGCTCAAGCAGGATTTCGTCCTTATCGGTGAGCTTCTACATGGTGATTACGCTCAGTGGGTAAATCCTGAAATGCTCCATTCCTGCACGAACTACGAGTGCTATAAGGGACTTTATTCAAGCTTCAACTGCATGAATATGTTCGAGATATGCCACTCTCTGAAAAATCAGTTCGGACCTGAGAACTGGTGCAGATACAGAGGTATGCACCTGCTGTGCTTTGTTGATAACCATGACGTATCAAGAATAGCAAGCCAGCTCACAAATGAGCGTCATTTGCCACTTATCTATGGAATGCTCTTTGGTATGCCTGGTATCCCATGCGTTTATTACGGCTCAGAGTGGGGAACAAAGGCAAACAAGAGCGAGGGCGACCCTGCTCTCCGTGTAAGCTTTGAAAAGCCTGAGTGGAACGACCTTACCGAGCTTATTTCAAAAATGGCAGAGGCACACAAAAACAGCAAGGCTCTCTGCTATGGCTCTATCAAAATACCTGTTCTTACCAATAAGCAGTGTATAATCGAGCGTGAGTTCGAGGGTGAGCGTGTCCTTATTGCAATAAACGCTGACGATCAGCCTTTCACAGCTCACTTTGACGCAGGCTGCGGTCAGGCAGAGGAGCTTCTAACAGGCACTATCCATGATTTTGGTGGCGGCAGCGAGCTTAAGCCATACTCTGTAGAGTTCTGGAAAATGGAAAGATAGACCTATATGAATATAGAAAAAGGACAGCATTTTTTTCAAAGTGCTGTCCTTTTTTGTGTAGCAATAAAAAATGTAGGGGCGAACATTGTTCGCTCGTTTGGTTTACCTCAATTGTGTAGCGTACCAGTCATGTATCGTAGTGGCGACCGATATATGGCGAAATTACACAAGTTTTTTGCAATCTTACAAATGGTAACGTTCCGAAATCGGGTCGTCGTATTTCTGCAAAGCAGAAATTGCGCCGCTCCCCTACAATGCTTGAACTATCGTAGGGGCGACCTTTGGTCGCCCGCATATCACCTATCGCTTGCTTATTTTATATCATATGTTTCTGTATCCAGCCTACCTAACAATAACCATAACCGCCTGCGAAAAAGCCCCGTAAGAAGTCTTTCCGTTCACAGTTTTGTAAGCCCTTACCTTTACCATTCTAAGTGAGTAAGGCTCAAATCCTGATACGATAGCACTCTTTTGAGAGCCACCCACCTTTGCCGACTTCACATAATCACTGCCATTTGAAGAGGAGTATATCTCATATCCGCTTGCACCCCCAACAGCTTTCCATGATACCTCAATGCTGCCGCTGCCTGCTGATTTAGCCGTGCATGAAGCCTTTGCAGGCTTTGTGACAGCCTCTACAGCCTTTGAGTAACTAGCCGAAATGTATTCTTTTCCGCCAGTTTTTTTCACAGCCTTTACCTTGTAGCTGTACCCCTTTGCACGAGCAAGTCCGCTGTCAGTGAAGCTCACAGCCTTTACAGTTTTTATCCTCTGCCATTTCTTGCTTGTGTTGTCATATCTGTATATAGCGTAGCTGTCAGCACCCGTTACCTTTTTCCAAGAAAGCTTAACGCTCTTTTCACCGGTGGAAGAAACTTTTAGCTTCGTCACTGTGGCAGGACGAATGTTGAAGTTCACAGTTTTTGTGCCTTTGTATAAACCCTTGCCTGTTATTTTTACGCTTGCCTGACCTATGGCTGTGTTCTTTGAGTAGCTCACAGTGTAGTCAGTGTTCTTTACAAGCTTTTTGCCGCCATATGTGACCGCAGGCGCAGGAGAAACCGCCTTCCCTGTGTAGCTTTGCGTCTTTATAGCCGAAATACTGCTGTCACTGATCTTACCCTTTACAGTGACGGTGCATTTAACATTTTTTCCTCCTGTTGTGTATGCCGTGATAGTTGCTCTGCCAACCCCTTTTGCAGTGACCTTTCCGTCTGACACAGAAGCAATTTTGCTGTTAGAAGACTTCCAGGAAACAAAGTCCGTCAGACCGCTTCCACCACCCATTTTTGCAGAAATAACACTGCTTTTGCCCTTGTCAAGAGTCAGTGAAGCCTTATCCAATGTTACCGAAGCCGCAGGCTTTATGCTAGCCTTTATAGTTTTTGCTGAGCTGTTTCCGTATTTGTCATAAACCGTTATCTTAACGGTAAATTCACCGCTTTTTACTGAATAGTCCTCGGCAGAAACATAAGCCGAAGCCTTGCCACCCGAAAGCTTTCCGCTTGCGTATTTCTTTGCACTTTCACCATTTTTTGTAGGGTAAGCAGGGAAGACCACCTTTGAAACTCCGCTCTTGTCGCTCACATTGCAAGAAACATCAAAGCCCTTTGCTGTGATGTTCTCCACCTTTGCCCCCGATATGGTTGGCGCAGTTGTGTCAACATAAGTCTTTATGACCTGCTCAGAGCTGTTCCCTGCCTCGTCAGTAGCCGTTATGGTTGTAATATAATATCCGTCCTTGCCCCCAAGGTCAGCTACCTTTACAGAGTGTGAAAGCGAGTTCACCGCCGATGTGTAAACACGGCTTATGGTCTTTGACTTGTTGCCCTCAAAATAAGTGGATACCTTTACCGAAGCCACAGCCCTGTTGTCAGAAATATCCGCTTTAACAGTGTAGCCTTTTCCTGTGATGTTCTCACAGCCTGCGTTTGCGATAACAGGCCTTGTTGTGTCGATGTCAAGGCTTTGCGCAACGCCGTTTATGTAAAGTCTGTAGAAATAATGATTGTTAGTAAGTACCTTTCTGTTTTTCACAGTGTAAACAGTGTCGTTCCAAGTCCATTTGTAGTTCTGCTCGATAAGCGTGGCTGTAGTTCCCTGACAGTCCTTTACAATGGCAACATGAGAGTAATCCTTGTCCTGCATTATGTCCCCGGCCTGCGGAGTTTTCACTTCACGAAGCTCCGCCTTTTTGCCGTAGCAGTACACGCTAGGCTTGTCGTCCACCATGTTTATGTTGTATACTGTAACGCCGAACTTTTCTTCATAAAAACGTGAAACATATCCTGCACAGCAGTAATAACCGGTGTCGGAATAGCCGAGAACGTATTTAGCGTCAACGCCCTCAAAAGAGTCTATGACCTGATAATCATAGTCCACGGTGACGGTCTGTTCGCTGTAGCTCACCGCATTCGTCACCTGACAAAGCATTATCATCATAACAGCACAAAATACTGCACCCATAGCCGAAAAAACTTTTTTCAGCCCCTTTTCCATTCCAAACGCCCCCTAACTGACAGAATTATCTTATACGTTTTCGTATATCAACTTCATGATATCATAAAGGTTACAATTTGGCAACAGATTTTATCGCTTTTTGCCGAAATGACTAAAATATTTGTTTGTTTTCACAGGGAACACAAGTTCTATATTCAAATATATCCCCAAAATATAGACTGTTATATGCCATACGAACAAATGTCGGAACAAAAATTACAATTTGTAACTTTTATACTGAACACGCTATCAATAACGTTTAAATTAACATATATCCCCGCAAAAAACTGTAGGGGCGAACATCGTTCGCCCGTCAAAGCTACTATCCCACTTAGATATCCGTATCAATTGATCGCTTTACCCAAACGCAAAGATCGTAAACTGAAATTTGTTTTTCATTTGCACAAAAATTCACCGATCCTGCACGAGAAGATATTGAAAAGCCATCTGAAATAGATTATAATATCTGTAAAATATAAACGGAGGTCACAATATGAAGTACATAAATCCGGTCATATCAGGCTTTTATCCTGACCCTAGCATCTGTAAGGCTGAGGGCAAATATTATCTTGTTTGCAGCTCTTTTCAGTTTTTTCCGGGCGTTCCTCTATATGAAAGCGACGACCTTGTGAACTGGAAGCAGATAGGTCATGTTCTAACAAGAAAAAGTCAGCTCCCATTGGAGGGCGCAGGCTCTTGGGGCGGCATCTATGCCCCAACTATCAGATACAATAACGGCAGATTTTACATGGTAACGACTAACGTCACAAATGGCGGAAACTTCTATGTCTATACTGACGATATCCACGGTGAATGGTCTGAGCCTGTTTATGTTCAGCAGGGCGGTATCGACCCGTCACTGTATTTTGAGAACGGCAAAGCCTACTTTATGTCCAATGGTGAAGACGATGAGGGCAACCATGGCGTTACACAGTGCGAAATAGATATCGAAACAGGCAAAAAGCTCACGCCAAGCAAGACCATATGGACAGGTGCAGGCGGACGTTTCCTTGAAAGCCCGCATCTCTACAAAATAAAGGGCGAATACTATCTTATGGCGGCTGAGGGCGGTACGGAATACGGTCATATGATAGTCTACGCCAAGGGCAAGACCCCTTACGGTCCTTTTGAGAATTATCCTCACAACCCAGTCCTCACAAACAGAAATCTCGGTGGATACGAGATACAAGGGTGCGGTCACGGTGATCTTGTGGAGGACGAAAACGGCAGCTTCTGGTGTGTTCATCTTGCTTTCAGAATGATAAATATGTGGGTGATGCACCACATTACAGGCAGAGAAGTCTATCTCGTACCGGTGACGTTCGACGAGAACGGCTGGTTCACAATGGGTGATAACGGCACAACTCGAAAGGAAGTCGAAACTGACAAACTCAGGGATATCAGGCAGGAGTTTTGGAAGGAATACACTTTTGAGAATACCAAAGTCGGGCGTGAGTGGTGCTTTATGCAAAACCCTGACATGGGGCTTTATTATCTTGATGATCACCGTTTTGAGCTTACTCCGAATGAGCATACGATCTTTGAGGCAGACGGCTCGCCTGCTTTTGTCTGCATAAGACAGAAAGAAATGAATTTATCAGTGGAGTGCAAAGTCGAGATAACCGAGGGCGAAGCAGGATTGGTGTTCTACATGACCCCCGATCAGCATTATGAGATAGCATTAAGACGCACGGATAAAGGTGTCGAGCTGTTCCGCAGACTTTGCATAGGCGATATTCGCCATGAGGATCATGTCATAGCATTGCCGCAGGGAGAAAGCTCGGCTATGCTTTGCTGTAATGCCTCCAACTTTACATACAATTTCTCGGCGAAAACGCATTCGGGAGATATAGACTTGGGCGGAGCACAAACGAAGTTTTTGTCTACTGAGCTTGCAGGTAATTTCACGGGAGTTGTTATTGGTCTTTATGCTCAGAAATATGAGGATAAAGGCAATAAAGCGGTGTTTACGGATTTCAGATGCGAAAATAAGGAAAAGTATGATAGCTAAAAGATAAAAAACAAAAGGTCCGTGGGCGTATCCATGGACCTTTTACTTTGTTATGCTTTTTCATCACAGCCGCAATTTATACCATTTTTAACATCATCAAATGCCTTCAGCATTTCCTCGGACGGCTTCTTTGTGCAAAGGCTCACTATAATGATAAGTATAAGACTTACCGCAAAACCTACTACCAATGAGTAAAGCCCCGTCTTATCACCTAAAGTCTGTCCACCTGCAAGAGGTATGTAATCCCATATTATTACCGATAACGCACCGCTTGCAACGCCTGCCGCCGCACCTGCAAGGTTTGTTCTCCTCCAATAAAGGGACATAAGTATTATCGGACCAAACGAAGCTCCAAGACCTGCCCATGCGTTTGAAACAAGACCCATTATACTGCTGTTAGGGTCAAGTGCTATTATGTATGCCACTACCGCTACAGCAAGAACCGTTATCCTGCTCACAAGCAGTACCTTCTTGCTCTCCGCCTTAGGTGCAATACATGAGTGGTAAATATCCTCCGATACCGATGAGGCAGTTACAAGCAGCTGCGAATCAGCCGTTGACATTATGGCAGCAAGTATTCCGCAAAGGAAAATTCCGCCGACGAATGGCAGACCGATATCGGAGTTGAATACCTTCTGTATCATCTCGATGAAAACATTCTCAGACTTGTTGTTTGCAAGTGCAGGCACAAGATAAGCCCTGCCCACGATAGCTATGAAGCAAGCGAAGCAAAGTGATATAGCACACCATACACAGCCTATAACTCTTGACTTTTTTACCTCTTTTTCAGAGCTTATAGCCATAAATCTTACCAGAATGTGCGGCATACCAAAATAACCAAGCGCCCAGCCGAGCTGAGAGATTATGTCGATGGCTGAAAGGGTCTGACCCTTTTCATCATTGAATATGTTAAGATAGTGATGTGCCTCAACACCGCTTGCAGTGATGTTGTCCATAACGTTTCCTGCTCCAACAAGGAAAAACGCAATGATAGGTATAGTCACAACTCCTGCCAGCATGAGCAGACCCTGAACAAAGTCCGTTACACATACTGCCATAAATCCACCCATGAAAGTGTATCCCAAAATTACTACCGCACCGATAGTAAGACATATCTTGTAGTCGATACCGAATATAGAGTTGAAAAGCTTTCCGCCTGCCGAAAGAGCAGACGCTGTGTAAACAAGGAAGAATATGACGATTGCCACCGACGATACCAAAAGCATTATCTTGTGCTTGTCCTCAAATCTGTTTTCAAGATACTTAGGAAGTGTCATGGAGTTGTTCGCCCTTATAGTGTATCTTCTCAGTCTGCCCGAAACTATCGCCCAGTTAAGTATAGTGCCGATAAGCAGACCCACAGCTATCCATATCTGACCTGTTCCGAATGCGTAAACAGCGCCAGGCAGACCCATGAGCATCCAGCCTGACATATCAGAAGCCTGAGCAGAAAGTGCCGCTACCCAGCCGTTAAGTCCTCTGCCACCAAGGAAAAAGTCCTCGGAGCTTTTTGTTTTCTTCATATATGCAGCACCTATGAGAAGCATTCCTGCCAAATAGAATGCAAATGCCACAAGCGTCCAGATCATATCTGATTTCATCTATTACCTCTTTCCCGAAGCGGATTTTATCCTGTCCGCCCCATATTTTATAAACGGCAATGCCGCACAAGAGAAACTCCTCCTGTGCGGTATCGCATAAAACGTCTGTATAAAACACATTGACAGCAAAAGCCAACGGGCAAACGAAAATTGTTGTTTGGCAAGGCTCACAACAGTTTTCGCCCATACATTAATTTGTAGGGGACGGCGCCCTCGACGTCCCGTCTGTTGCCACAAACGTCGTTTTTACGCACCTTTCGATGTTTTGCTACCAATTACTTAGCCTTAGTCTTTATCTCCTCATCAAGCTTAGCGATAAGCTCGTCAACAGGCATTGCAGGAAGTTCGCCCTCTTTTCTTGAACGAACTGTAACAGTGTTGCTGTTTACCTCGTTGTCGCCAATGATGAGCATATAAGGAATCCTCTCAAGTCTTGCAGCCTTGATCTTAGTACCAATGTTCTCATCTCTGTTGTCAACAGTTACTCTCATGCCCATAGCCGTCATTCTGTCAGCTATCTTCTGAGCGTATTCAGCATGGCTCTCCTTGATAGGAAGCAGTCTTACCTGCTCAGGAGCGAGCCACAGAGGAAGAACGCCGTTGAAATGCTCAAGCATATAAGCAAGTGTTCTTTCAAAGCAGCCAAGTGAAGTTCTGTGAATGATGTAAGGAAGCTTCTTCTGACCGTCCTTGTCAACATAGTACATACCAAATCTTTCAGCCAAAAGCATATCTATCTGGATAGTAACAAGCGTGTCTTCCTTGCCGTAAACGTTCTTGTACTGAATGTCGAGCTTTGGACCATAGAATGCAGCCTCGTCGATACCGATATCGTAATCAACGCCAAGGTCGTCAAGAATAGTCTTCATTGCAGCCTGTGCGTGCTCCCACTGCTCAGCCGTACCCTCGTACTTGTTCTTAGGGTTAGCAGGATCCCACTGTGAGAATCTGAATGTGCAGTCATCAAGCAGACCAACAGTGTCAAGGAAATACTTAGCAAGCTCCAAACAGCCCTTGAACTCCTCTTCAAGCTGGTCAGGTCTGAGAATGTAGTGACCCTCAGAGATAGTGAACTGTCTTACTCTGATAAGACCGTGCATCTCACCGCTGTCCTCGTTTCTGAACAGCGTAGAAGTCTCTGTCAATCTCATTGGAAGCTCTCTGTATGAACGCTGTCTGTTAAGAAATACCTGATACTGGAATGGGCAAGTCATAGGACGAAGTGCGAAGCACTCTTTTTCCTCATCATAAGGGTCGCCAAGAATGAACATTCCGTCAAGATAGTGATCCCAGTGACCTGATATCTTGTAAAGATCTCTCTTTGCGAAAAGCGGAGTCTTCGTAAGCAGACAGCCCTTTGCCTGCTCGACATCTTCTACCCAACGCTGAAGAAGCTGGATAACTCTTGCGCCCTTTGGAAGCATAACAGGAAGTCCCTGACCGATACAATCAACAGTTGTGAAATATTCAAGCTCTCTGCCTATCTTGTTGTGGTCACGAAGCTTAGCTTCCTCCTGCTGTTTAAGGAACTCATCGAGCATTGAAGCCTTAGGGAATGCAGTTCCGTAAATTCTTGAAAGCTGCTTGCCGTCCTCTGCCTTGCCCCAGTATGCACCTGTGCATGAAAGGAGCTTAACAGCCTTGATAGGTGCAACGCTCATTATGTGCGGACCTGCGCAAAGGTCAACGAAATCACCCTGCTTGTAGAATGAAAGCTTTTCGCCCTTATCGTCATGCTTGTGGATAAGCTCTACCTTGTAATCTTCGTGTCTTTCCTCCATGAGCTTTATAGCCTCGTCAGCAGAAAGCTCAAAACGCTCCAAAGCATAGCCCTCTTTTGCAAGCTTCTTCATTTCGGCCTGTATCTTTTCAAGGTCAGCAGGCGTAAAAGGCTTTTCCACCTCAAAATCATAGTAGAAGCCTGTGTCTGTAGCAGGACCTCTTGCAAGCTTTGCCTCAGGGTAAAGATTTTTTACAGCCTGCGCCATAAGGTGAGAAGCTGTGTGCCAGAAAGTTTCCTTACCAGCCTTTGAGTCAAAAGTCATGACCTCAAAATGGCAGTCATGGTCAACGACAGTTCTCATGTCGAAAACTTCGCCGTCCAGCTTTACACAGCAGGCAGCCTTGTAAAGTCCCATGCCGATATCCTTGATTATCTCGCTTGCAGGCATTGCCTTTTCGATCTCACGGACAGAGCCGTCTTTTAATTTCAGCTTGATCATTTTTGATTCCTCCGATTTATATAATATTGTAATTCTTTATTATAACGTGCATAAACACGTTGTTTCTTTTTGTAATGCGTCACATATCACACGTTTTTTTGTGGGCGACCTCAGGTCGCCCCTACAGGCATATTATTTGAAGTTCAGCAGTTCAGTATACTGCGAAACATACACATATATCCAGAAACAAAGAAGCACTACGCTCAGCACCGTTGAAATGTCGCTCAAAACGTGCCTTGCCCTTTTTTTGATAGCCCATTGCCTGGAGCCGTCTTTTTTCACCCTGCAAACAAGCTGAGAGAAAAATGTGTTGAACCAGTATGATACTATCCATATGGGCAGAAAGGTGAGAAACCCTTGCTTGTCGGATATAGTCCCGTTCCATGATAACCAGCAAACATATCCCGCTGCACCATAAGCGCAAAACCCAATGGTATAGCAAATGATCGCAAGGATACGCCTTGTTTTCATGGCTTTCCTGTCTTTCATAGTATCATCACCCTCTTACATAACAAAAAATCCCATAGGATACAAATATCCTATGGGACGATGATATCGTGGTTCCACCCAACTTCATGCACAGTTTCCTGCACAACTCATTAGTCGCTCCTTTAACGCTGAGCCTGCGGCGTGTATTAAACGCACTCAGGGGCGGTATCCACACTCTGCATAGTCCTGCACCGCTCACAGCTCGTATAAAAACGTGCGGTGCTCTCTGAAAAGACCTTTCGCCGAGGGGCTTCCCCGTCAAAGCTTTCAAGTATAACTGCAAAAGACTTTATCTTTTGCTTCGACTAACATTTTAACACCTCTTCACCCGCTTGTCAAGGGGTTTGTTAGAAAATATATAATTTTGTGGATTTAACTAAAAAAATTCTTGACAACAGAGAAGTTTTATTATACAATAATATTATGCATTATAATTTTTATATAACTGAAAGATGAAGTATAGTTTTTTGTATTATTCTGATGTTTTTTATAAAATAAATTTTGCAATTTTGTATCTTTACAATTTAATATCAGGTGGATATCTTTTTTTCATGCGTTTTTTTACGCACAAAATATGGATATCCATACTTTCTAAGAAGGAGGAAAGCTATACATGGAACCAGGTATTGCTATTCTACTATGTGTAGTTGCTCTTGTTCTTGGTGCCGGTGTGAGCGGATTTATCTGCTTCAAACAGGGTATAAGCTATCGCAAAAAAACAGCCGAAGCTGCTGTAGGCTCTGCGGAAAAGGAAGCGGAGCGTATCGTTGACGACGCAAAGAAAAACGCTGAAACTCTGAAAAAAGAGGCATTGATCGAGGCGAAAGACGAGATCCACAAGTCACGCCAGGAAACGGAAAAAGAGCTTAAAGAGAGAAGGATCGAAGTTTCCAGACAGGAAAGACGTGTTCAGCAGAAAGAGGAGTCTATCGACAGAAAGCTCGATAATTTGGAGAAAAAGGAAGAAACTCTCCAGAACAAGCTGAAAAATGCTGACGAAAAGGTAGCTGAGGCTGACAGGATCAAGAAGTCACAGCTCGATATGCTTGAAAAGATATCTCAGTTCACTGTTGATCAGGCTAAGGATTATCTGCTTTCAAAGCTGGACGAGGATCTGGTGCATGAAAAGGCTGTGAGGGTCACAAACTTTGAAAATCAGGTGAAGGATGACTGTGAGGCTAAGGCTAGACAGTATATCTCGCTTGCTATCTCAAGGTGTGCCGCTGATCAGGTGTCTGAATCAGCAGTGTCAGTCGTTGCATTGCCTAATGATGAGATGAAGGGCAGGATAATCGGACGTGAGGGAAGAAATATCAGAACTATCGAAACTCTCACAGGCGTTGATCTTATCATTGACGATACCCCTGAGGCTATCACCATCTCGTGCTTTGATCAAGTGAGAAGAGAGGTCGCAAGGATCGCACTTGAAAAGCTTATCCAGGACGGACGTATACACCCTACACGCATTGAGGAAATGGTAGAAAAGGCTAAGCGTGAAGTCGAGCTGAAGATCAAGCAGGAGGGCGAGAGAGCTATTCTCGAAACCAATGTTCACGGCGTGAACCACGAGCTTGTTAAGCTTCTTGGACGTCTGCGCTATAGAACGAGCTATAGACAGAATGTGCTTAACCACTCTATTGAAGTCGCTCACCTTGCAGGAATGATGGCGTCAGAGCTTGGCGTTGACGCAAATCTGGCAAGAAGAGCAGGACTGCTCCACGATATAGGAAAGGCTCTCAGCTATGAGATAGAAGGCTCGCACGTTCAGATAGGTGTTGACGTATGTAAGAAGTACAAGGAAAGTCCTGAAGTTATTCATGCTATCGAGGCTCACCATGGCGACGTTGAAACAAGAACTGTTGTTGCGGCACTTGTTCAGGCGGCAGACGCAATAAGCGCCGCTAGACCGGGAGCAAGAAGCGAGAACTATGAGAACTATATCAAGAGGCTCCAGAAGCTTGAGGAGATCTGCACGTCCTACGAGGGCGTTGAGAAATCCTTTGCTATACAGGCAGGCCGTGAGGTTCGTATCATGGTACAGCCTGAGAAGATCAACGATGAAAAAATGGTGCTCGTTGCTCGTGAGATCGCTAAGAGGATCGAAACTGAAATGGATTATCCGGGACAGATCAAGGTCAATCTTATCCGTGAGAGCAGAGCTATCGAATACGCAAAGTAAATTGTGTAAACAGCGGGCAGACTTTAGGGTTTGCCTGCTTTTTTATTTCCCACTCTGTTTTTAATGAGGAATGAGGAGTGAGGAATGAGGAATTAAGGTATCGCCTTCGGCGATTGATTTTTAATTTTCAATCATAAAATAATAAAATATCTATGCTTTTTGGGGGATTTTTTTATGTCAAAAGCAAAAGAGAAAAAAGAGGTCACTACCAATCAAGGTAAAAAGCACCTTTTCGGCAGTTCGGAAAAGTCGGATTTTATTCTGAATATGTCTGCCGAGTCTGCACAAAAGCTGTGCGGAGTTTACAGCATTATTGCTGTGCTTGTTCTGTGCGTTATCACAATTCCGTATTATTTCACACAGAATATCAAATACGGTATGGACGAAAGCGTCAACCGTACTCTTTATCTAAACGAAAAATTTATATTCTTTATATCTGCCGCTGTGCTTGCGGTCGGCTTTGTGGGATTTATCATTTTCCTTATTGCCAACATGAAAAAGCAGGTGGAGCTTAAAGACAACAAGAGCCTTATCGTACCACTTGCGGTGGTGCTTCTGTCGGTGATATCTTGCTTGCTTTCAGCGGATATCTTCACATCTTTCTACGGCTATCTCGACCGCTCCGAGGGTATGCTCACCATACTTGGTTATTGGGGACTTTTTGCCGCAGGAATGACAGTTACGGCTGACGACCGCAGGATAAAGCTTTCAGACTTTATCGTAGGAATAGGCGCATTTGAAGCTATCGTGGGAATTTTGCAGGCTATACCTGCTACCGCCAAAATAGTTCCAAACTATTTCAAAGAGATATTCTCGGGCTTCTCATCAGGCGGTATGACCTATACAAAGGAATATATCGCAACAGGCTTTTTGTGTACGCCTTTTGCATTGGCGGCAGTGCTTACAGTGATATCTGCCTTTGCACTTAATGGTATGCTCTATGATGATAAAAAGACAAGAAAGATATTCTATGCTATCTCCCTTGCACTTATGACAGCGGCTGATATCCTTGCCTGCGTTGTCCCTGCTATCTTGGGACTTGGTGCGGTTTATGTTATATCTCTTATTATTGCCGCTGTAAAGTCGGGCTTTGCAAAGGATAAGAAGCCTTTTATAGCCTGCCTTGTGGCTTTTATAGTCGCAGGAGGGATCTTTGCCGGACTTTTCGCCTCAAACGAATTCAGACTTATGGACGAGAAAATAATCTTCCATGACAGTTTCGACAGACTTTCTATCACAGGCACAGGCAGAGGCGATGATACCGAACAGTGGATATATCCTTATCTGTGGGACGACGGAATGTATACTGCCGAGCAAAACCTTATCTGGGGAACCGGTCCAGACAACTGGGGAACGATATTCGAGTCGGGTGCTATAATAGACCGCTCTTATAATGAGTATATCGACCTTTTGCAGTCAAGAGGACTCATCATTTTCGCATTTACAATAGTATTCCTTATTATGACTATAGTAAAAATGTGCAAGCTCGTAGCAGGCTTTATGAAAGACAAAAACGGCTGGACGGGCTGTGCAGTATCAGCGGCAGTGCTTTGCTATCTGATACAAGCCTTTTTCAACATAAGTTCTGTTACATCATCACCATACTTCTGGATCGCGGCTGGACTTGTGTGGAGTTTCACAGCGGTAAAATCCAGTGCAAAGAAAAAGAGCTAACAAACCTATCTGTAGGGGCGGCTTTGGGTCTCCCGCTCTTTCATCAATACATTGATAAAAAAATTCGGACGCAGTAAAATGAGTCCGATTTTTTTATGCCTTTTTGCAGACAATGATATAAACATATTAGCTTTTACATATATTGAAATATGGCTATAGACCTGTGTGGAATTTTTCACCCATAAATAACGAGCGGATTTGGACGAACGAGAATAGGTGAGATCGCAAGAGATACAGTGAGCTAAATCAAAAAATCTGTTCACTGTTGACTTCCGCTGACTTCCCCGAACTTTGTCGGACTTTGCTAATTTGTAAGGCTTATGATATAATCATATTAAACCAAAGGACAGAAAGCCTTTGGTTAGACGGCAAGTCGAAAGACTTTGTTTTATATGAAAGGAAAAAATCATGAGCAAAGAAAAGGTCATTGACATTTCAACAAGAAAAACAGGAAAGATCGTTGGCATTTGTGCGGCGGCAGTTGCGGCTATAATAGTGGTCGTATCCTCCTTGTCCATAGTTCCGGCAGGCTGTACGGGAGTTGTGACGACCTTCGGCAAGGTATCAGACACTGCGCTCAACGAAGGATTGCATCTGAAAGTGCCTTTTGCACAGCGTGTAACAACAGTGTCAAACAAGATACAAGTTTATCAGGCTGACGCTGACGCAGTTTCAAAGGACTTGCAGACTGTGAACTCTACCATAGCGGTGAACTTCCGAATAAAGTCGGCTTCTTCTGCAAGCATTTTCAAGAATATCGGCTCAGATTACGAGAACGTTATCCTTATGCCAACAGTGCAGGAATGTATGAAGTCGGTATGTGCAAAATATACGGCTGAACAGCTTATCACTGACAGAGCGCAGGTGGGCGAGGAAATAAAGGCACAGCTCGTTTCAAAGGTGGATGAATATGGTATCGAGATAGAGAAATTCAACATTGTGAATTTTGATTTCTCATCTGAATTTAATGAAGCCATAGAGGCAAAGCAGGTAGCAGAGCAGAATCTTTTGAAAACAAAGACCGAGCAGGAGCAGGCTATAGTTGTAGCTGAGGCGGAGGCTAAGAAAAAGGTTATTGCTGCAGACGCTGAGGCAACTTCCATAAAGACCAAGGCTGAAGCTCAGGCAGAAGCCAACAAGACTATCTCTGAATCTCTTTCAAACGAGCTTATAAAGTATCAGACCATCGATAAGTGGGACGGCGTTCTGCCTAAGGTTGCCAATGACGCAAACCCTCTGATATCTCTTGACCTTGACGAGCAGAAAACCGCTGAATAACGCTGATTCCTGACAGAACGGCTGTCAATCGTTAAAAACACCAATGAAAGGTATAAAAATATGTTTAAATGGACAAAAAAGAATTTTTTTTGAACGTTGTATGACATATTTCTTGACATGAAAAGCGTTTTCTGCTATCATAAATATATGTGAACATATTTTAGTTTTATGTAAAATATGGAGTTGGGAGGAGAAAAAATGTTGAAAAAGCTATACCGCACATTAGGCTTTGCACTTATTTCCTGCAATTTGTTTTTCACCCCTGTCATGGCATATGCCGACAGCAGTGTGAGCGTGGGAACAAATATGTGCTTTGCTATACCGGGAGGACTTATAACAGGCTTTGTGCTTGTTTCAATGAGCCGCACAAAACAGAAAGCTACCAAGGCAGATAAATACATAAAGAGTAATCTTAAACTCAATGGGCGTAACGACACCTATCTGCGTACCACCACTGATAAGACTAAGATAAAAGACGATTGATAGGGGGTACGGAAAATGGCTGTTAATATTTCTTATAAATGCCCCAACTGCGGAGCGGAGCTTTTCTGGAGCGCTGACAAAAACTGCTGGGCATGTGAATACTGCGACGGACAGTTTACTTTGAAAGACCTTGAAGAAGCAGGCGGTGACGCTAAAAAGGCTGAAGAGCTGAACAAGGATAATGTTGAAAAGCATGAAGAGGTCGATAAGGACGAATACAGTATGTCAAATGACGGAACTGTAGGAAATGACCTTGTAAAATATACCTGCTCACACTGCGGAGCGGAGATAATCACCGACCGCTCAACTGCAGCAACGGTTTGCGTTTACTGCGGAAATGCGGTAATAATGGGAGAGCAGATAATAGACAATTTCTCCCCTGACTATGTTATACCTTTTAAAGTGCCGAAAAATCAGGTAATGGACGCTTTCCAAAAATTCAGCAAGAAGCCTCTTACACCGAAAGATTTCAACTGCGATAGGGTAGTGGACAAGATGCAGGGCGTTTATATCCCGTTTTGGCTCTATTCAGGAAACTGCGAAGGCTCTATTACTGCGGAGGGCATAAACACTAGAACTTGGACTTCGGGAAATTACAGATACACTGAGAAAAAGTATTATTCAGTTTACAGAAACGGAAATCTCGATTTCAAAGCTGTTCCTGTGGACGCTTCTTCAAAGACTGACGATGACGCTATGGACTCTATCGAGCCTTTTGATTACTCGGAAATGACAGCGTTCAACCCGGGTTATCTTTCGGGATATCTTGCAGAAAGATATGACGAGGATAAGGATAAGTGCCTGCCTAGGGCTAAAGAACGTATCGAGAACACAACTCGTGACGAACTTAGAAATACTTGTAACTACAACAGCGTAAACGTTCAGTCATATGAAAAGCACACCGAGATAAAGGATGTTAAATATGCTATGCTTCCAACATGGCTTTTGTATACAACCTATCAGGATAAGCCTTATTTCTTTGCAATGAATGGTCAGACAGGTAAATTTATCGGAAACCTGCCTATAAGCAAGGGAAAGCTTGTGGCTTACTCGCTTCTTGGTGGCGTGGGCGGATATATTATCGGAGCTATACTTCAGATAATGGGAATATTCTAGTAGGGGGTATCAGCTAAATGCCTGAAATATCAACGGCGCTTATAATAAAAATAATAGTTATAGCGGTCGCCATAGGCGGTGGTATAGCGGTGATATATTCTGTGAAAAAAGCGGTATCGAACGCCATTGGCAGACAACTGAGCCGTGCCAACGACCTGCTAAGGACCATAAATGACGCAACTGAGGAAAGACAGAACAACGCCATGCAGTTTACTTATGTTGATCCTAATGTGGTGAACAACATAAAGAGAGATTTTCCTGACTATGATGAAAATATAGCAAGGAGCATAGTGGAAAACACTGTGATGAAATATTTTCTTGTTATAAACGGAGAAGCAAGCGAGAATCAGCTTGAATACTGTACCGAAGCGTTCAAGCAGAGAGCAGCCACGATGGCAAAAGACAACTCCTCAACGGTTACGCCAAAGCATTATGACGATATACATATCCACAAGTCGCAGGTGGCGTCTTATCATAGAGATCATGACGCTGCAACGGCAAAGTTTCAGGTATCTCTTGAATACAAGCTCAACGGGATAAAGGCACAGCACATTTATGAGGCGGATTATTCATACTATCTTTCAATGGGGATAGAGGGCGAAAACGCCAGCCTTATATGTCAGTTCTGCGGAGCGCCTGTGGATACCGCAGGCTCGGTTTGTCCTTACTGCGGTTCTGAGATACACAGCTCTGTAGAGCGCACATGGAAAGTCAGCAGGATATCCATGCTGAGATAGACAAGTTTAAAACCCCTTGGGGTGAAATAATACAGACAACGAAAGGAATTTAACTATGGGACTTATTAAGATGTTTACATCAGCAGTCGGCTCAACATTTGCCGATCAGGTAGTAGAGTACTTCAGATGTGAGGATATGTCAACTAAGATACTCTGCCAGCCGGCTACTCTTGTTAAGAGAGGAAAGACTGTGAACAACGGTACAGAGGGCGTTATCTCAAACGGTTCACGCTTTGACGTTGCGGTAAATCAGGCGGCTTTGCTTATTGAGAACGGCAGAGTACACGATTTTGTTATCGGTACACAGGAAACAGCGGGTCAGTATAAGTATGATTCAACTGTATCTCCGTCACTTCTTGGCGGCGGCTGGGGCGACCTTGGCGCTTCTATCAAGGAGATAGGCAGAAGATTTACAGCAGGTGGTCAGGCTATGAACACCATGCGCCTTATCTACATAAACCTCAGACCTCTGCCTGGAAACAAGATAGGCTTCGGCAAGATACCTTTCAGAGACGGCGAAATGAACCTCACTCTTAACGCACAGGGTCATGGTCAGTATGAACTTCAGATCGTAAACCCTATGAACTTCTATGAGAACGTTGTTCAGAACGTAAATAAGGTACTTACTGTTGACAGCCCTGACGGCGTGGCAGTTCTCGGCCAGCTTAAGGCTGACATGACACCTAAGTTCCAGAAGGCTCTTACAAGGATATCCGCTCAGAAAATACCATACGATCAGCTTGGTCTTTATCCTGATGAGCTTGCTGAAGCAATGAATGCAGAGCTTGAAGAAAAGTGGGCTACAAAGGGTGTTAAGATAACAAGCCTTGCTATTGAGCTGAACGTGGACGAAGAGTCAAAGCAGAGGATCGCAAAATTCCAAGAGGCAAAAACTGTTGGAAGTGATCCTTCAATGCTCTATGCTATGGACAGAATGTCTATCAACAAGGCAAGAGAGGCAGCGGCAAGCAACGCAAACGGTGTTATGGCAGGCTTCATGGGAATGGGCATGGCAGGCGGCATGATGGGTCAGCCAATGGACGCAACAATGTATCAGCAGCAGATGCAGCAGAACATGATGAATCAGCAGGCTGCACAGGCAGCTCCACAGCAGGCAGCTCCAGCAGCTGCACCAACACAGGCTGCACCTGAGAACGGCTGGACTTGTGCTTGCGGAACAACAAACACAGGAAAATTCTGTGCTAACTGCGGACAGCCTAAGCCTGAGCCAAAGCCGGCAGCAGACAGCTGGAAGTGTTCATGCGGCACAGAGAACACAGGAAAGTTCTGTGCAAACTGCGGTTCACCAAAGCCTGAGCAGCCAGTAGGCTGGACCTGCTCATGCGGAGCAGTGAACAAGGGCAAATTCTGCGCTGAGTGCGGAAAGCCAAAGCCTGCATCAGAGCCGCTTTACAAGTGTGACAAGTGCGGCTGGGAGCCAGAAGATCCGAAAAATCCTCCTAAGTTCTGCCCAGAATGTGGAGATCCATTTAACGATAACGATATTCAGAAATAATTCTTATAGTTATTTTGAGCCGTCCTGCGGAATGCGGGGCGGCTCTTTTTGTGGGGCGATGTTCGGAAATGTGTCGGTTTATATAGTTTGTTTACATATGAAATATTGAAATTATCACGGATATGTGATATAATATATAGCGTATGATATTTTATATGGGTCTTTACCGATATACTAAAAATTTTTCCGAAAGGACTTGATCTAAATGCTGTCAGATATCGAAATCGCAAAGCAGGCGAAAATGCTCAAAATTGGGGAGGTCGCTGCTAAGCTCGGCATCTCAGAAGATGAATATGAGCCTTATGGTCACTACAAGGCTAAGCTTTCTGAGTCGCTTTATGCTAAAACTAAAAATGATCCGGATGGTAAGCTTATTCTTGTTACCGCTATAAACCCTACGCCTGCAGGAGAGGGCAAGACCACTATTTCTGTTGGATTGGCTGAGTCTATGAACAAGATAGGCAAGAAAGCTATGCTCGCTCTGAGAGAGCCTTCACTTGGCCCTGTTTTTGGTATCAAGGGCGGTGCGGCTGGCGGTGGATACGCTCAGGTCGTTCCTATGGAAGACATCAATTTGCACTTCACAGGAGATATGCACGCTATAACTGCGGCTAACAACCTGCTCTGCGCCCTTATCGACAACCATATGCAGCAGGGAAACGAGCTTCACATTGACCAGAGAAGGATACTTTTCAAGCGCTGCCTTGACATGAATGACAGAGCGCTGAGAGATATCGTTATCGGTCTTGGCTCAAAGGTGAATGGTATTCCTAGAGAGGATTCTTTCCAGATAACTGTCGCTTCTGAGATAATGGCTATTCTTTGCCTAGCTTCCGATCTGGCTGACCTTAAGGCTAGAATTGAGAAGATACTCGTTGCTTACACAACTGACGGAAAGCCTGTTTATGCTAAGGATATAGGCGGTTGCGGTGCTATGACTGCTTTGCTGAAAGACGCTTTGAAGCCTAACCTTGTTCAGACGCTTGAGAACAATCCTGCTCTTATCCATGGCGGTCCATTCGCTAATATCGCTCACGGCTGTAACTCAGTAAGAGCCACAAAGCTTGCTTTGAAGCTTGCTGACTACACTATCACTGAGGCTGGCTTCGGCTCTGACCTTGGCGCTGAGAAATTCTTTGATATCAAGTGCAGATACGCTGGCCTTAAACCAAGTTGTGTAGTTCTGGTGGCTACTGTAAGGGCATTGAAATACAATGGCGGTGTTCCGAAAACTGAACTTACTAACGAAAATGTTGAGGCTCTCGAAAAGGGTATCGTAAACCTGAAAACTCATATCGAGAATATGCACAAGTTCGGTGTGCCTGTAGTGGTGGCTATAAATAGATTCCATACTGATAGTGAGGCTGAGCTGGCTGTTATCGAGAGAGTTTGCGGTGAAATGGGTGTTGAGTTCTCACTTGCTGAGATATTTGCTAAAGGCTCTGAGGGCGGTATCGACCTTGCGGAGAAGGTTTGCAAGACTATCGAAACAAAGCCGTCTGAGTTCAAGCCGCTTTATGACGAGAAGCTGCCTATCAAGGATAAGCTTGATATACTTGCGAAAGAGATATACCGTGCAAACGGCGTGATCTATACAAAGCAGGCTGAAAAGGCTATAAAGGAGATCACTGACCTTGGATTCGGGGATATCCCTGTTTGCGTGGCTAAGACGCAGTATTCACTGTCTGACGACCCGACAAAGCTTGGAAAGCCTGAGAATTATGAGATAACAGTAAGAGATGTAAGGCTTTCAGCCGGTGCAGGATTTGTGGTAGCTTATACGGGCGATATTATGACAATGCCTGGTTTGCCTAAGAAGCCTGCGGCCTATAATATTGATTGCGATAATGAGGGCAATATCTACGGATTGTTCTAAGCCGTTTAAGTGAGGAGCAGGGGGTTAAATAAGGAATGAGGAATGAGGAATTGGCATAGCTGAACCGAGCCGATCATTCAGAACCGAGCGTAGCGAGCACTAAAACGCAGGCTCAAGCCCGGCGTTAGAGGGCTTGTGGGTTCTTAGGGCAAAGCCCTAAGCGGAGTATGAGGCAGAGCCTCATTCGGCGTAAGCCGACTAGGTGCAGATTTAATGAAAAAAAGCATGCAAAAGTTGTGCCTTATCACAAAGTAATATCGGAGTGAAAAATCTGCACCGCCTACCCTCTCCCTTAGCAAATGTAACCCCGCAAAGAGCATAGCGATTTTGCGGCGGAGCAAACTATCCTGAAACATTGTAGGGGCGAACAGCGTTCGCCCGTGTGTGCAGAGTGGCGTGATATTCAGAAATGCGACAGCCCGTTCGGAGGGGTAATGCCGTGATTGTCATATTCTTGATGTCGAATTATTCGGGCGACATTGTTGTGATATTCTCCGTTAATTCAACGGACGAGAAATAACGGGACGCCGAGGGCGTCGTCCCCTACAGATGTGATAGGATAGTTTTTATGGTTATTCTAACCATGTTGTTACCGTTGGCTTGTTACTTCGGCGGGCAAGCAAATGTGTTTTGATAGCAAGTGAAAATATACGAACCGAGGTGAGCGGCAGTGACAGATACAGCGGTGAAAAAGAGTGCGGAAAGTGTGAAAATGCCTGAGAACGGCAAGATAAAACATCTCTCCTGGCAGGTCGTTGCCTGCGTTTGCCTTGTGGCAGTCAGCGTGGTGCTGAACGTGGTCGCCTGGAAAAGTACGGCGTTCTGCGACTGGTATACGGCACACGTTTTTCCAATTTGGGAAAATACATATGGCAGGCTCACTTCGCTGTTGCCGTTTTCTTTCGGGGAATTGCTTATTGCGGTGGCAGTTTTCGGTATTCCGCTTTCGCTGGTGGCTATGCTGGTGCTTGTGATAGTCAGAAAAGGCAAGAGAAAGAAAACTGCGAAAATTTTCGGGCTTGTTTATATGTGGATAGTCACTTTTGTGGTGACGGTGCAGACCTTTAACTGCTTCGTGCTTTATCATTGTTCAAGCTTTGCAGAGCTTAACGGCATACCTACGGAACAGCACACTAGGACGGAGCTTGAAGCACTTGGCAACAAGCTTGTTACGGAGATAAATGTGCTTAGCAAAGAGGTGGAGCGTGACAGCGAGGGAAAATTCGTGTTGACCGCTGACCTTGACAAGACGGCTCAGGAGGCCATGCGTGGGCTTGGAAGTGAATTTAAAAACCTCGGGGGATTTTATGTCACTCCGAAAGCTATAAAATGCTCGTTCTTTATGAGCCAAATGGACCTTATGGGCATCTATTTCCCGTTCTCTATGGAGGCTAACTACAATCAGGATATGTATAAGGCGAAGCTTCCTGACACTATCTGCCATGAGCTTGCTCATACGAAAGGCTACATTCAGGAGGACGAGGCGAACTTTATCGCCTTTATGGCGTGCGACAGATCGGACAATGCTGATTACCGCTATTCGGGCTATCTGGCGGCGCTTGGAGAGGTTAGAAACAAGATTTTTGACTACGCTTCTGACGATAAGAAGATAGAATTTGACAGCTCTATCTGCGATGAGGTGTGGGCTGATATGGAAGCAAACTGGGACTACTGGCGGAGCGTTGACGAGGCTAAGGACACTGTTTTCGACAGCGAGGCAGTGGGGGAGATATCTGACAAGGCTATGGAAAAATCTCTGAAGCTCAACGGCGTTGAGGACGGCAAGCAGTCTTATGGCAGAATGGTGGATCTTATGCTAAACTACTTCAAGGACAAGGGTGAGCTGTGATGAAAATCCTTGCGGTCGTGCTTCTTCTCGGGATAATGCTCAGTTCATGCGGAAACAAGGCGGACAGCGAAAGGCTCAATGATTCGGCTTTTACCACTACTGCGGAAAGCTCTGCAGTGGATAGTGACAGCATGGACGTTGACGAAAGCTCGCAGGTCGGTAATGAGAGCGATATTCAGAGCGACAGCTCGGAGGACGATATGAAGTGGCGGCTCTTTGAGGACACTTATAAGGAAACTGACAGCGGCAGGGCTGCGGAAAATTATGCTCACAACAAGGGCATAAAGATAGAGGGCTTTGTGAAATATGGGCAGGAAAATCCCCCTGTGTGCGATCTGATACTTGGCAAAACTAGGTTCGCAGGGGTAGGCTGTGAGGTCATTGCGGCTTATAATTATCTCACATACGAGGGGTTTGAGCCTGATATGGCAAAGCTTGCTTATGATTTTGAGAAAAATGCTCTTATTGCGGCGGACGGGTCGCTGGGGTCTAATCCTAGGAAAATAAGCGGTCTTTTTAAGGCAATGGGAGTGGGATACAAAAGATTTTATAAGGTTGATGAGGCTCAGGCGGCTGTTGAAGAGGGCAAGCCTGTGATAGTTTCTTACCATATCGGGTTGAATATTTTCAGCGGTATTCACACGGCTTTTGCTGTTAAAGAGGAGGGCAGGCTGTATGTTTACAACTGCTACAATTCAGCGGCGGACAAGACAGAGATGGAGAGCATTTATCAGCTTATGAATAAAAACAGCCTTTTTATTGTGGGCTACACGGAAGATGACGGTCAAATGAGGTGATAGGTTGACAAAGGTATACAAAACATCATCTGCGGCGGAAACTATCGCTTTGGGTGAGGAGATAGGCAGACGGCTGAAAGGTGGCGATCTTATCGCTTACAGCGGTGGTCTTGGTGCAGGAAAGACTACTATTACCAGGGGAATTTCTATTGGCATGGGACTTGGCGACGAGGTGACTTCGCCCACGTTCGCACTGGTGAACGAATACCGTGGGGACAGTCTCAGCCTTATACACTTTGATATGTACCGCATAAATTCGGCGGACGATCTGGAAACTACAGGCTTTTTTGACTACATGGACGAAGACACTGTGCTTGCGGTGGAATGGTCGGAGAATATTGCTGAGGAGCTGCCTGAGGACGCTTTGAGGATAGATATTCAGCGCATTGACGAGGACAGCAGGGAGATAAGCATAACTGCACCTGAGGGAGATGATAGATTTGAAGATATTAGCTATTGACACAAGCGGAAAGGTCGCTTCAGTGGCGGTGACGGACGGAGAGAAGCTTCTTTGGGAGAAATCTGTATACACAAAGCTCACTCATTCCCAGGTGATATTGCCTATGGTGAAGCAGGCACTAGAGGAAACAGGGCTTACTTATACTGACCTTGACTGTGCGGCTATCGCAAAGGGTCCGGGGTCATACACCGGTCTTAGGATAGGCGTGGCGGCTATAAAGGGAATGTGCTTCGGCTGTGAGAGCTTAAAAAGCGCAGGAGTTTCCACTTTGCTTTCGCTGGCGTACAATTGCATAGATTTTGAGGGCAGGATAATTTCTGTTATGAGGGCAAGGCCTAAGATAGTTTACGCAGGCGAGTTTCAGTGCAAAAACGGTGTTGTCACGAGGATATCCGCTGACAGAGTTTGCCCTGAGGAGGAAGTTTTTTCGGGAGAGTTTACTGAAAAGACAATGCTTGTGGGTGACTGTGCGGCAGAGATAAAGGCGAAATATTTCGCTGACAACGAAAATGTTCAGCTTGCAAGCTATGTGAACAGGCTGCAGAGGGCTTCGTCGCTGTGTCTTGCGGTGGAGGCTCAGCCTGAGATAATGGTTTCGGCAGACAGGCTGGAGGTATCATATTTGCAGGCTACAAAGGCGGAAAAGGATAAGGCACATAGGGATAAATAGGAGGAAATTAATATGAAAATTGCTATCGGCTGCGACCATGCAGGTCCTGAGCTTAAGGCGGAGATATTGGCACATTTGGACGAAAAGGGTGTGGAATACACTGATTTTGGTATTCAGGCAGGAGAGAAAGTGGACTATCCTGACAAGGCAAAGGAAGTTTGCGAGAAAGTGGCTTCGGGCGAGTACGAAATGGGAATACTCATATGCGGAACAGGCATTGGAATGTCAATGAGCGCAAACAAGATAAAGGGAATAAGAGCGGCTTGCTGTTCGGATTATTTCTCTGCTAAGTATACAAGAGCGCATAATGACGCAAATGTGCTTTGCATTGGTGCGAGAGTGCTGGGTGCAGGCTTGGCTATCGAGCTGGTGGACGTTTTCCTTGAAACGGAGTTTGAGGGTGGCAGACATCAGAGGAGAGTTGATAAGATCTCTGAGTTGGAGAAGTAGTGAGGAGTTAGAAATTATGGTATCGCCTGCGGCGATTGACTTTTCTTTTTTCTTTACGTTAGAAGGGTAGGGCGGCTTGTTGTTGCCCTGCTTTTTTTATGGGTACAAAAACGGCTGACAAGCTTTTCGCCTGTCAGCCGTTTCTATATTGAGGTTTGTATTTTTAGATAAAAACCGTAATGGCAAAAGGTTTTTATTAGATAGCGTCGAATGCTTCGCTGAGATCGTAGATGATATCGTCGATATGCTCTGTGCCGATAGAAAGTCTGATAGTATTTGGCTTGATACCCTGATCTGCAAGCTCTGCTTCGTTAAGCTCTGCGTGTGTTGTTGATGCTGGATGGATAACCAGTGACTTAACGTCTGCTACGTTTGCAAGGAGTGAGAAAAGTTTCAGGTGGTCGATGAAGTCCTGGGCTGTCTTTGCGTCGCCCTTTATCTCGAACGTGAAGATAGAACCACCGCCGTTAGGGAAATACTTCTTGTAAAGTGCCTGCTGGCTTGGATCGTCTGATACTGAAGGGTGATTTACCTTTTCTACCTTTGGGTGCTTGTTAAGGAAGTCAACTACCTTAAGTGCGTTCTCAACATGACGTTCAACTCTCAAGGACAGTGTTTCAAGACCCTGCAGGAAGATGAATGCGTGGATAGGTGAAAGTGTTGCACCTGTATCACGGAGAAGGATCGCACGGATACGAGTTACAAATGCTGCGCCAGGGGCTGCGTCTGCAAAGCTTACGCCGTGGTAGCTTGGGTTTGGTTCTGTGAGCTGTGGGAACTTGCCTGACTTCTTCCAGTCAAACTTGCCGCTTTCAACGATAACTCCGCCGATTGTTGTGCCGTGACCGCCGATAAATTTTGTTGCAGAATGGATAACGATATCTGCGCCGTACTCGATAGGTCTTACGAGATATGGAGTAGCGAATGTGCTGTCAACGAGAAGTGGGATATTGTGTGCGTGTGCGATATTTGCGATAGCTTCGATATCAACTACGTCTGAGTTAGGGTTGCCAAGAGTTTCGATATAGAGAGCCTTTGTGTTCTCCTTGATAGCCTTTTCAAAGTTAGCTGGGTCAAGCGGATCGACAAATGTTGTTGTGATGCCGTAATCAACAAGAGTGTGTGCAAGCAGGTTATATGTGCCGCCATAGATGTTCTTTGCAGCTACGATATGATCGCCTGCAAGGGCTACGTTCTCAATAGCGTATGTTACTGCTGCTGCGCCTGATGCAACTGCAAGAGCTGCTGTGCCGCCCTCGAGAGCTGCGATACGTCTTTCAAAAACGTCCTCAGTTGGGTTTGTAAGTCTGCCATAGATGTTGCCTGCGTCCTTAAGAGCGAATCTGTCAGCGGCATGCTGTGAGTTGTGGAAAACGTATGATGATGTCTGATAAATAGGAACGGCTCTTGCGTCTGTTACAGAGTCTGCTGTTTCCTGACCAACGTGAAGCTGAAGTGTTTCAAATTTAAGATTTCTTTCGTTTATTGCGCTCATTTTAAATTACCTCTTTCATTAAATTGATGTTTTTTAAATCCGATAAAAATTTTTGTTACTGAACTTTATGCTGATTTTAACAGCAACACATACAGCACATACACATTCGTGAATCGTACGCTGTTTTCAGTTTCAGTATTTTTACACTCATTTTCAACGCCTCATTTCAAATTCATATTAATCCTAGTCGTTTAGTATGTTTTAGCGTATCTATACTATACCACACCCATAGAGGAATGTCAATAGGTTTAAGATGATTTTTCGCATTTTTGTGAAAACTGATATTAATTCTATCAATTTAGTAGGATTTAAGGGCGAAATGCACAAGAGGAAGTGAGAAATGAGGAGTGAGGAATGAGGAATTGGCAAAGCTGAACAGAGTTGTGCTCAAGTATGAAGTAAAAGACAGCACCGAGCGTAGCGATTTTGCGGTGGTAGGAAGTTGCCCGAAATATTGTAGGGGACGACGCCCTCGGTGTCCCGTTCGGAAGGGCAATGCCGTGTTTTTACTGTTTGTTATTAAATATGTATAAAAGTATCGTTTACCGACGCCTTATAATTGTATACCGAAATAAATATTTTTGGTTGACAATAGGCTTGGTATGTGATACAATATTAATTGTCAAATAAAAAGTAAAGGATAGGTTTACAATGAATAACAATGCTAAAAACAAAACAAAACAAATAGTCGGTATCGGAGTTATGACGGCTATAATCGCTGTGCTTTCGCAGATAACTATTCCGCTGCCTACTCACGTTCCTGTTACGCTCCAGACTTTTGCTGTGGCTCTCGCAGGATATTTTCTCGGCTGGAAGGGCGGTGCTGTGTCTGCTCTGGTCTATGGTCTGCTGGGCGCTATCGGTGTGCCAGTGTTTGCAGGCTGGTCAGGCGGTTTCTCCGTTATCGTAGGGTATACAGGCGGATTCATTTACGGTTTTATCGTTATGGCTCTTCTTTGCGGTCTTGGCGCAAAGTTCTGCTCTGACAAGATAAGCGGTAAGGTCATCGCTATCGTGCTTGGTATCGCAGGTCTTGCTTGCGACCACCTGCTCGGTGCTATCCAGTACGCTATCGTTGCTAATATCTCTATCGGCAAGTCTATCCTTCTTGTTTCTGTTCCTTATCTTGTAAAGGACGTTATCTCTGTTGTTGCTGCTTACCTTATCAGCATCGAGCTTGTAAGCAGACTTGCAAAGACAGGCTGCTATGCTTACAAGAGAGCCTGAGCTTAGATTTCATCATCTGCTGTGCCTGCCGCTTTTTCAGGGAAAAGGCTACAGTGACGGTTTTTCGGTGAATATGCAGTCTGTGAAAGACAGATTGGAGAGCGAGGACACTGCGGTGCGGTTTGTGTGCAGCGGAGATATGATATGTCAGCACTGCCCAAACAGGACGGAGGACGGTTGTTTGCTTGACGGCTGTGGCGGAACGGTGGCACAGAAAGACAGCGAGGTTTGCAGACTTTCTGAGATAGAATGTCACTCAGTGGAGAATTATCTCAGTGCGCTGACAAGGCTGAGAAGCAAAATGGATAAAAAGGCATTTGATATACTATGCTCGGAATGTCGCTGGGCAAAGCTTGGTTTGTGCAGCTTTGAAAAGTGGCGTGAGGGCGTTGATGGATTGCTTTCTTCGTGACAGGTCACGTCTGTCATTTTTTTACACAAAAGTACAGCTCCTGAGAAGAAACTCGGGAGCTGTACATTTTTTTGCTTATTCTTCACTTGCCTGATATGCGGATAGGAATTTCTCGTAGATATCGGGATAATGTTTTTTTAGTCTTACAGGCTTAAGGTCGGGGCTGGTGAAGCAGTGGGAGGTGTGGGCAAGGCAGGCTGTTTTCTGAGTGGTAAGGTCAAAGACCTCGTAGTCCAGCTCGTAGGCACAGCCGTTGAACTTTGACAGCTTACAGCGCACTTCAAACTCATCTCCGAAACGGACGGGATATTTATAGTGTGTTTCAACAGAGAGAACAGGAGAAACTATGCCACGTTCTTCTATTTCGTGGAATGGGCAGCCAAGCTGTTCCATAAGGTCAACACGGGCTTCCTCAAGCCAGCGGACGTAGTTGGAATGGTGGATTATATCCATGCGGTCTGTTTCATAATAAAAGGCTTTTCTTTTGTAGGGGGTAAGTGTCATTTTATGTCCTTCTTTCTGTGGGTTTGACGTTGACGTTATATATGTGTGTGATAAAAATAGCGGGCGACCAATGGCCGCCCCTGCTTGCTTATGAATTATTCAAGCCAGATGAAGTTGTTGTCGGTGTTCACAAAGTCCATATTATAAAGGAAAATGACCTTTGTTATGCCGTTGTCTTTTACATACTCGCTGACTGTTTTATCCATGATGTGGTAATAACGCATATCTATCATTGTGATGTGCTTATACTTGTCGGCAAAGTATGGCATAACTGTGTTTGCGTAGCTGTCCTTTATAATAAGGACGTGTTCATCGCTTTCGCCGTTTGTTTCTATTTCCGTGAGGGCAAAGTTTCCGCCCATAAAAGTGGAGTATTTATCCTTTTTGTTCTTGAATGAATCGTCAAAAAGAGTGTCGGTCTGTTTGTTTTCTTCAACATAATTTACCTTTACGCTGTTGTCAGGGTTTGTGTAGAAGTGCATTTCGTCAGCAGCGGAGAAGTCTGTTGGGGCTTTTGAATAGAGTGTGCCATGAAAGTCCTTTACAGTTTCTATATTGTAGGATACCTGTGGGATATCTTCATTCATGGCTGTCATAAGTGCGTCAAATCCCACTTTTGCGCCCTCGGCTGTCCAGTGGTGGTCGGTCTTATAGAAAACCTGCGTGGACTTTGCGGCGTCTTTGAGTTGGTCATATGGGAAGCAGAGCTTTATCCTGTCGCTGAGGATAGAGCTTATATACTTTTCGCTTTCAAGCTGATCGTCGGTCTGTGTGACCGCAGGGAGCTTGTCTGACATAACGGAAACTGCATTCGGCACAAGAAGAAAGCTTACGTCGACGGATTTATCAAGGCTGTCAGCAAAATCGTTAAGACAGCTTATATTTTTCTCGATAAGAGGTCTGTTTTCCTGATAGTCTTGGAGATAATAGCCGTCCTTGCCGAAATATACACCGTTCTGATAGTTTTTCAGAAGCGTGCGGTCGGTGACTGTTTTAAGACTCACAAGCTGGTCTTTCATGAATATCTGATCGGACATATAGCTTTCGATATCCGATGTGAACTCGCCTTTTTCAAGCTTTTTCCATGAAAATTCAGGGGCTTGCTGGAGATAGCGGTTCTCGTTTTCGGAGAATTCACGATCCTCGGAAATAAAGCTTGCCACTGCAAATCCGAATATGAACAGCAGAAAGCACACTATCATAATATAGTTTTTAAGTTGTTTTTTCATATCTGCCGTCCTCCTTTAAAATCTGAAATACAGGAACGGATTGAATGAATTACCTGCAAGGTAGGCGGTGGAAACTGCCAAAAGTGCTAATGCGAACAGCGGTTGGAGTATACAGCCGCATATCTCAGGACACTTGATCTGAAGCTTAAGGCAGAGCTTTTTTGGAAGCTGTGTTGAAGCTATCACAAGTATCACTATTGTTACTGCATACTGTGCGAGCCAGAACACTGTTTGGTGATTTATGAGAGGAAGTCCCCCTGCGCCGAACATATTTTTGAAGTTCTGTGTGAGCTTGCCGAAATCTTCATAGGAGAATATTCCCCAGCCTATGACTATAAAAAGAAGTGCATAGATGTGCTGGAAAAATGCAGGTATCTTTTTCAGGGCTTTGCCTAAGAAAAGCTTTTCACATAGGAGTATCACACCGAAGTACACGCCCCATAGCATAAAGTTCCAGTTTGCACCATGCCAGAAGCCTGTGAGAAACCACACTATCATGATGTTAAGGCACTGTCTTGCTTTGCCCTTGCGGTTACCGCCAAGTGGGATATAGACATAATCTCTGAACCAGCTTGAAAGTGACATATGCCAGCGTCTCCAGAAGTCTGTGATAGAGGTGGAGATGTAAGGGTAGTTGAAGTTCTCGAGAAAGTCGAAGCCGAACATTTTGCCAAGACCTATCGCCATATCGGAATAGCCTGAGAAGTCAAAGTATATTTGGAAAGTATAGGCTATTATGCCCAGCCAGCTTGCGGCAACGCTCAGTTCAGATTGTGCTGAGTTTGAGATAGTGTCGAAAAGCTCGCCGATAGTATTTGCGAGAATGACTTTTTTGCCAAGACCTATGGAAAATCTCCACACGCCCTGTGCGAAATGCTCTATGCTCTCGTTACGCTTTTTGAGCTGTTCCGCAACGTCGATGTATCTTACGATAGGACCTGCGATAAGCTGTGGGAAAAGGGCAACATAGGTGGCGAGGTCAAGAAAGTTCTTCTGACTTCTTACTTCGCCCTTATAAACGTCGATAACGTAGGAAAGGGTCTGGAAGCTGTAGAATGAGATACCGATAGGGAGGGCAAGACCCAAGGTCTTTATCTGCGTGCCGAAAATGCTGTTTGCCGCACCGATGAAAAAGTCGGTATATTTAAAAAACAGAAGAAGCCCGATGTTCCACACCACCGCTCCTATCATTGCGATGAGCGGAGTGTATTTTTTTGCGTTTTTACGCTGTTTGTCTGCCAATAGTCCTGTTATATATGCAACGATAGTGGAAGCTATCATGAGGACGATATAAACAGGTTCGCCCCATGCGTAAAACACAAGGCTGAAAATAAACAGCACCAGATTGCGTGTTATGCGTGGGACGATATAATACGTTATCAGTACAATAGGCAGGAAAGCGAACAGAAATGTTGTACTTGAAAAAAGCATATATTTATTACTCCTAGCCTATTATCTCTTTTGCTTTATCGTTATCGTTTGAAAGACAGAGGTAAACATAATTGCCGTTGGTTACAAGAACAGGGTCATTAAGCTTTGTCATTTCCTCCGGAACATAGTTTTCAAAAACCTTTTTCTGGCTTTCAACTCTTGCTGTAAGTGCATCTGCGATAGCCTTTGCACTGTCTGCGTCCTTGGCTTCAAAGCAGTCTATCTCCTCGGCTGTTCCTCCTGATGAGCTTACATAGACCTTAGCCTTTGTATAGCTGTCTGCTGATATGCCGATTATCTTTTCTATCTTTGCTTCGTCAAGCTCTGCGAGCTCGTCCTTGAACTCTATGCCGTTCTTGAGCTTGTCCGCAACGGCTGTTACGTCAACGTTTTCGTTTGTCTGAGCGGCTGCCGCTGAATTTGCGGAACTTGCTGTGCTGCTGTCAGAGTCTGAACCGCAGCCTGTAAGTGCTGCTGTGCCAATGCACATAACTGCCATAAGAGTGCAGAGTATCTTCTTTGTTTTCATAATTCTTCTTTCCTTTCTTATGTGTTGTCGATTATATAGTTGAGCCACTTGTCGCAGTATTCGCTCATAAGGTGTATTCCGTCTGAGGAGGCTTCCTCCGGAAGAGTGCCGTCTGCGCCTGCTACAGCGGAGGTACAGTCAAGATAATTTATACCTGTCTGCTGTGCCACCTCTGAGATAGCCTGATTGAATGTGGCTACATTTGTGTTATTTATGGCGTCGCCCTGCAAGCTTCTTGAAGCTGTTACAGGGAGGATAGATTCAGCATAGATAACAGCGTCAGGCTGTATCTCCTGAATTTTTGTGATAAGCTGTGTATAATAATCCTTGAAGGTGTCGATATAAGGCCAGCCAAGCTCGTTAGTGCCGAGGTTTATATACACTCTGCCATATTGTCTTTCTCCAAGAGCGTCGATAACAGTGCCTGCATTGCCGTCTGAGAGGGTGATGTTCTGTTCTGTCATAACGGTGTCGATGTGCATTCCCACAGAGCAAAGGAACGTTGCTTTTGGCTTATCGCAGTTGTTTTGCAGACCAACTGTTCGTGAGTCGCCTATGAAAACTGCGTCGGAAAGGTCATCGGCGTCATCATGGTCAACTGAGCTGTCAGTAAGGCTTTCGTCAATGCCGCTCTCATCGACTGTGCTTTCTGCCAGAGAAGAGCTTTCTGCCTTGCTCTCGGAGCTTTCGTTCTCTGCCACAGAGCTTGAAGCTGACATCTTCTTTGCTTCCACAGCCCTGCTGTTGCCGCTTCCTGCATGGAAGCCCCATATTGCCGCAAATGCTATGCACACAAGACAACTCAATGACACTATGCTTTGCTGTGCTGTGGCTCTTTTTTTTCTTATATTTTTCAAATTGCTACCGTGTTGGCTCTCCATTATACTACCTCTTATATTATCTCTCCTGATCTGCAAAATGCAGATCCGTTTCAAAGATTATCATAACACATTTTACAGCCTTTTTCAAGTGCTTTTTAGTCGAATTAAGGATTTTCTTCACTTTTTACAAACAGACGCAAAAAAGTCGGGAGAATTTGTTCTGCCCGACTTATTGTTGACAAATTATTCTGTTTTATTTGTTTGAAAAAGTTTTATTTCCAAAGCTTTTCAGGATAAACGCCAGCCTCTATAAGCCTTGCGATATCGGCTTTAACGGTTGGCTTATCCTCTTTATATGTAACGCCGAACCACTTATCGTGAGTTTCCAGAAGCTTGCAGTCTGCAACGTCTGTTTTTATCATTGTATCGATACCCGCAGGGAGGAGAAACTCCGCTGTCAGGCTGTCTTTATTTTCTTTCATAAAGTCTGTGAACATACCATTGAGCTTATCTATAAAGCCGTCAGGGCAAGCCCACATATTCATTGACACATAGCAGTTCTCGTCAAGCTCGGCTGTTTCTTCCTTGCCTGAATAGACCTTGCCGTCATTCTCACGGCGGATGTTGTAGGTTTCAACAACGTCTGTGAGCATAGAGTCTTTCACTTCGCAGACGCCTCTGTTCACTGCACCGAAGTCGCTTAGAGTGTTTTTCAGTATGAAGCCTGCCATGCCGAGATGAAGTTTTTTGCGATCTGAGTTTTCATTGCAGAGAAAATCGTGGAGCTTTACAAAAGCTTCCTTGCCGTAAAAATCATCAGCGTTTATTACTGCGAAAGGCTCATTTATAACGCCCTTGCAACAGCAGACTGCGTGACCGTGACCCCACGGCTTAACACGTCCCTCAGGTACGGAATAGCCCTCCGGAAGACAGTCAAGCTCCTGATAAACGTAATCTATCTTGACGTATTTTGAGATACGGTCGCCTATCATTTTATCAAAGGCCTCACGGATATCCTTTCTTATAATGAATACGACCTTGTCAAAGCCTGCCTCAACGGCGTCATAGATAGAATAATCCATTATTATCTCGCCGTTTGGACCGAAAGGTTCAAGCTGTTTTATGCCGCCTTTGAAGCGACTTCCAAGACCTGCGGCAAGTATGCAAAGGGTACAACTCATAATTTTTATCTCCTTGTTCTTTGTTCTTTGATTTCTCAGTTTAATTTTATTCTATTTCTTAAAATTATATTAACATTATGCCATACTTTAAAGTAAATGTCAAGAGATTTTGACATTTTTATTCAGTTTTTTGCGATGCTTTTCTGCGTATTTTACATCTGTCTGACACTTGACAGGGTGATACTAATGTGATATACTGATATGACAAAAATCAAATAATATCCCTGAAAAGGGTGGAGGATGATATAAATGGCTAAGACGGCTTTGGTAACAGGCGCAAGCTCGGGAATTGGCAGAGAGATAGCGAGAGATCTATCTGCAAGGGGATTTCGTGTGATACTCAGCGCAAGACGTGAGGAAAGGCTCAGAGAGCTTGCGGAGGAGCTTGGTGACAATACAAGGGTGATAGTTTGCGACGTTTCCGACAGGGAAGAATGTCTGCGGCTTTATGAGGAAACAAAGAACGAGAAGATTTCGGTGCTTGTGAACTGCGCAGGCTTTGGCGCAGTGGGCAGCTTTGACAAGCTTCCTCTGGACACTGAGCTTAAAATGATAGACACCAACGTTACGGCGGTGCATATGCTTACAAAGCTGTTTTTGAAAGACTTTGTTGCCGCTGACAGGGGTTATATAATGAATATAGCTTCCTCAGCAGGGCTTATGTATGGCGGTCCTATGATGGCAACGTACTATGCTTCAAAGGCTTATGTTGTGAGCCTTACCAGCGCAATATATGAGGAGTTGAGGACGAGAAACAGCAGGGTACACGTTTGTGCGGTATGCCCGGGTCCTGTGGATACGGAGTTCAATGACGTCGCAAACTGCAAGTTCGGCGTAAGCTCCATAACACCACAGTTTTGTGCAAAAAAGGCTCTTGAGGGAATGTTCTGCAGAAAACTCATCATTATCCCTGAGAAGTCTATAAAGGCACTTTATGCAGGGTCTAAATTTGCTCCTAGAGGTATCGTGCTGAAAGTGACCGGAAAGGTGCAGAAGAAAAAGCTTGATAAATGACGGTTTAGTATTTTTACATAAGATAAAAAAGTTTTGTAAAGTGCGAAAATTGGGCTATACTTCTAAAAATCAATAGTATAAATTGTCATGATTGCATAAGAAAACGTTATCATATTTGGTAAATCGGCCGATTGAATTTTTTCGGAAAATAAAGTACAATGTAAGTAAAGTTATTTAAGAAAGGAAGTTTTAGAAATGAAACTTACAAAGATTTTCGCAGGCATGGCTGCAGCAGCTATAGCTGCAACAGCTATGGCAACAACAGCTTTCGCAGCTGATAAGGGTCCTAACGGATCAAATGGCGTTTCTGTATTTGGTATCTATATCCCAATGACAGAGGACGAGGCTAAGGCTAACGGTATTCTTGATGAGAACGGCAAGGGTCCGGAGGATTGGTCTTCACTTCCTATCACAATTACTGTTGACGGTGTAAAGATCGATGGCGAGGACGCAACTATCAACGAGCAGCCAAAGCTCCTTTATTGGCAGAGCGGCGAGCTTAAGCTTGAGCTTGCTAATATCTACAATCCAAGCGTTTATGGCGAAGAGAAGGCAATGAACGATCAGCTTTTCTCAACAATGCCGGCTAAGTCAATTGAAGTAACATTTACTATCAGCGGACTTACAAGCGATCTTTCAGCAGCTGCTTGTGACAAGTCTACAACTGGTCAGGCATATCTCGGCGGTGGTTTCTCACTTGATGGTGCTGCATTCAACACAACATTCTGGCAGGACGGCTCAGATCTTAACCCTGCAGAAACTCAGTTCACACTTGCAAAGGTAACAGGCAATGGTCAGTACACAGTTGGTCTTACATTCCCGGATCAGGGCGGAGATGACACATCAAGCGGCACTGACAGCAAGACTGACTCAACAGCAGACAGCAAGTCTGACAGCAAGACTGATTCAAAGGCTAACAGCACAGCCGCAACAACTTCTTCAAAGACTGGTACAACAGGTACAACAACTGCTACATCTTCAAATGCAGCTTCTGACAAAACAGCAGCTACAGGCGCAACAGCAGGTATCGCTCTTGCAGGTATCGCTCTCGCAGGTGCAGCTATCGTAGTTTCTAAGAGAAAGTAATCTTAACTGAGGACTTGTTTCTTAGGGTACATAATTAAAATAACTAAAGGGACTTCCGCTGTGAAGTCCCTTTTTGTGTGTGGTATAAAAAATAAAAAAATATCGGCGAATAGTCTAGACAAATGGTAATTAATATAGTATAATGATTGTATACTTTTATTTTGGAGTTATTTTTTATGAGAGTTATTACAGGTTCATGCAGAGGAAAAAAGCTTAAAACTTTGGAGTCGTTGGATACAAGACCAACTACAGATATGGTAAAAGAGGCTGTTTTTTCCATTATTCAGTTTGATGTACCAGCAAGCTCGGTGCTTGACCTTTTTGCAGGCAGCGGTCAAATGGGTATAGAGGCTCTCAGCCGTGGGGCTAGTCACTGCGTTTTCGTAGACAGCAATCCTGAGGCTGTGGCTATCGTCAAGGATAATGTGGATTCATGCGGTTTCAATAAGGAATCCCGTGTGCTTTGCATGGATAGTCTGGAATATCTTAAAGTTGCCAAAGCCGGGCTTGATATAGTTTTTATCGACCCGCCTTACAGAATGGGCATAGTTGAAAAGGCCTTGGAGCTTGTGGAGAGCAAGCTCAATGATGGTGCTATCATTGTGTGCGAGCATGAAAAGGAGCTTGAGCTTGGAGAAAGCTACGGCAGACTTAAGCTTCATAAGAGATATAAATACGGTAAGACCGCTTTGACGGTCTATAAGATACCAATGAAAGAAGTGGACTATTGATGCGTATCGCTGTTTGCCCGGGAAGCTTTGACCCTGTTACGCTGGGTCATCTGGATATAATCGACAGAGCTTCAAAGCTTTTCGATAAGGTGATAGTACTGGTGTCCTTTAATGCTAATAAATCAAGGGCTGCTTTCACACCTATAGAAAGAATGGAAATGATAATTGAAGCCACGAAGCACCTTGATAATGTGGTGGTGGATTGTTATAACGGTCTGCTGGCGGATTATCTGCAAAAAACAGGAGCTAATGCTATCGTAAAGGGCCTTAGGGCTGTGTCTGACTTTGAGTATGAGTTTCAGATGGCTCTTGCAAATAAAAAGCTTTACAATGACGCTGAAACGGTGTTTCTCACCACTACGGGAGAGAATATGTTCCTTTCGTCAAGTGTTGTAAAGGAGATCGCAAGCTTCGGCGGAGATATCACAGGCTTCGTGCCGAAACAGATACAGAGCAAGATCACTGACAGGCTCTATAAGCCTGCCAATAATATAGATCAGTAATGAAAGGGTGTTTAAAATGACGGTAGAGGAAATACTTGAACTTATGGACGAACTGCTTGACAAGTCTTCAAGCGTACCGTTTTCTCAGAAAAAAATGATCGATGTTGAGCAGATGCGTGAATACATCGACAGCATAAGACTTAACCTTCCGGGTGAGATAAAGCGTGCAAAGGATATGACAAGAGATAAGAAAAATATCCTTACTGAGGCCAACAAGGAAGCCGAGGAGATCGTAAAGAAGGCTAAGGAAGAGGCTAAGAAGCTTGTGGCTCAGGAGGAGATCATCAAGCAGGCGGCTGACTATGCAAAGCAGATAGCTGCAGAGGCTAACAAGCAGGCGGCTGATATCGTTGAGCAGGCTAAGGCTAAGGACAAGGCTATCCGTGAGGCACTTTCTGAAAATCTGAACAAGTCGCTTTCTGAGGCTGCTGAAGTTCTTACAAAGAGCCTTAAAGACGTTAATACCACAAGGGACGCTGTTTCCAAGATAGGTGCGGCTGAGAAATAATATTGTTTGATGTAAGCAGATGGGCTTTGCGGCTCGTCTGCTTTTTTTTCATAACTAAAATTGCCCATATGAAATTCAGGCAGAATGTGAAAAATTGTGACAATATCTATTGACAAAGAAGCATATGTTGCCTATAATAAATAGTATATGATAAAAAGGCGAGCTTCTTCGCCTATGTGAAAGGGACGGTATTTTTTCTATGGACGATGTCGGGCGACTGTGGACGGGAATAGGTGTTTGTGCGGCGGTAATATTGCTTATGGCTTTTCTTACCTTGTGCGAAAATGCGGCTGTGGAGTTCAATGACGCTAAGCTAAAGAAAATGGCTGAGGAGGACAAAGACCCGAAAGCAATAAGGCTTGCGGCTTTGCTTGGCAGAACGGGCAGGGTAGTTGCGACAAACCTCATCGCACGTTCTATTATGATAATCGCAGTTTCGGTGGTGGGAGCGATCTACTTTTATGCACCGCTTTCAAATAAGCTTCACAAGCTTTTTGATGTATATACTCAGGCTTCGTATTATATTATCGGCATATGTTCATTTGTTATAATAAGCTGTCTGCTTGCCCTTGTTATATGCACTTTTGGCGTAGGCATACCAAAAAAGCTTTGCATTTCGGGCAAGGTGGGCGAGAGATTTATTCTAAATAGCTGTGTGGCTTACAAGGCGCTTTTGGCGGTGTTCAGCCCATTGGCGATAGTGAGCGGAGCGGTATCAGCAGGGATATTAAGGCTGTTTGGTGTTAAGTCAACAAACAAGGCGGACGCTGTCACTGAGGAAGAGATCCTCATGATGGTGGACGCTGTAAACGAAACTGGCGGTATCGAGGAAAGTCAGGCGGAAATGATAAGCAACATTTTTGATTTTGACGATATCGAAGTTCGTGAAGTTATGACACACCGCACAGAAATGGTTGCTATAGAAGAAAATTCCACGCTTGCGGAGGCTGTGAAGCTTGTTATAGGCGAGGGCTTTTCGAGAATACCTGTTTACTGCGACAATGCCGACAACATAAGTGGTGTTATATTCGCAAAGGACTTGCTCAGGCTGGTTTTTGAAGAGGATAAGAAAGAACGTCCCGTAAAGGAGTTCATGAGAGATATAACCTTTGTGCCTGAAAGCAACAAGTGTGGTGAGCTTTTCAAAGAGTTCACTGAAGATAAGACACAGATAGCAGTTGTGGTGGACGATTACGGCGGAACAGCCGGTATCATTACTATGGAGGATCTGCTTGAAACTATCGTGGGTAGTATTCAGGACGAATATGATGACGAAACGGAGGAGATACAGAAGGTATCTTCTGATTGCTATGATATGGTAGGCACAGCGGCGTTTGACGACGTTATGGAGGCTCTTGGCAAGGAGTATCACGGCGAGGTGGATTATGACACTATAGGCGGATTCGTTATGGACCTGCTGGGTCATGTGCCTGAGGATAACGAAAAGGTGACGGTGCATTGGGAAAACGTGGAGTTCAAGGTGCTGTCGATACATGAAAAGAAAATAGAACGGCTCAGGGCTGTGATAAAAAGAGATAATGAAGAGGTCACGGACTAAGGGCTGAAAGATACAGACAGAATTTTGTGTAAAAATCGAGGACAAAAATTGAAAAAAAAGAAAATGGTCGCCGCACTCACAGCGGCAGTGCTTATCTGCACATCGGGGTGCAGTTTAGGCGGAACGGGAGAGAAAAATAAAAACCGTTCAAAAAATACTTTTGTGAACACTCATGCGTATGTTGAAGCCGGTTCGGAAAGACATACTGAAACAGGGCTTGACAGCAGAAACGAGAGCTTTACGGCACTTGAGATACCTGACACGGCAGAGTATATCGCCGATTTTCTTTGTGCTGACGAAAAACGTGTGTTTTCACAGCTTTACAAAGGGCTGAGCGGATTTGAAAGCTCTGTGGAGCTGGCTGAGGGAGTTATAAGCAAGGACGATATCGGTGCGTTTATCTCCATGCTTACTTCGGCGTGTCCTTATATCGATTATATAGGTTCGCAGTATACTATCTGCATTGACGGAGAGGGGTATGTGACATCTGTGGAGGTCACATATGACAAGACCGCTGAGGAAGCGCAGGCTGAGAAAGAAAAGCTGGATAAAAAGGTCGGGGAGATACTTGCAGGCATTGAGCAGGGCTGGTCGGATTATGACAAGGTGCTGTATTTCCATGACAGCATAATTCTTGAGTGTAACTATGACGATACAGCAAAAAATTGCTATTCTGCATATGGCTGTCTTGTAGAGGGCAAGGCTGTGTGCGAGGGGTATGCAAAGGCAATGCAGATACTTTGTACCAAGGCGGGTATAAAGTGCATACCTGTGGCAGGCAAAGCCTATGACGGCGGAGCTGTTCAGCCACATTTATGGAACAAGGTCATGATAGACGGTGAATGGACGAACGTTGACCTCACTTGGGACGATCCTGTGACAGATGCAGGGGAGGACTATATCCGCTATGACTATTTTGGCATCACTGACGCCGAGTGTGCAAAAGACCATACAGCGGACGATAACAAGTTTTTGAACTATCCTGAGGCATTTTCCTCGGGTGCAAATTATTACAGAAGAAACGGTCTGTATGCTCAAAGCGGTGATGATGTCGTTCAGATGATGTGCCGTTCTGTGGCGGAGGCAATGGCTGACAGTGGATATGCAAGGCTAAAATGTGCTGACAGTGAAATGTATGACAAGGCTGTGGATACGCTCTTTGATGAGAACAGCGGTGTTATCTTTGACGTGCTGAGGCGTGCATACAGTCAGGCTGGGGGAGATTGGTCTACCTCGAAATATGCGGTCATAAAAAATGACGAACTGTGTACTGTCACGATAATACTTTACAAAAATGAATAATTTTCTCAAAAGCAAAAAATATGCTCAAATGTGTTGAAATTTGCGGCGCTTTGTGATATAATAAATGTATTAGTGCGATAAAATATGATATTTTGGATATATCTTGGAAAGGAATGTTATTTTTAGTATGAGCAGTGCTACTAAGCAGAAGTCATCAGCAGGCAAGAACGTGCTGATATTCTTTATTGTTTTTATTATTCTGGAAATGCTTATAGTTGTGGGAGTGGGACGTGTTTTCAAAAACAAGAACGTTACACCGAGCATTGCAGGCTACAGCCTGTACATAATGAATGGTGACGGCATGGGTGACAGAGTTCCTGACGGCTCACTTGTTATCACTTCGAACATGACCCCTAGCACAGACAAGATAGGCGAGGCAGTTGTGTGCGAGAACGTGCCTGATATTGGAACAAGCGTGTTCTGGCTTTATGACATCACTTCAACTGACGATAACAACGGCGTTGTTTACACTGTTTATCAGGAAAAAGACCCTGCGAAGCTTTATGAGATAAGCTCAAAGAACGTTGTGGGCGTAGCTTCTACATATTACATGACAGCAGGCAAGGTGCTTACGTTTATGTCGTCAACATTCGGCATGATAGTGTGCGCTGTTGTTCCTATATTCCTGCTGGTTGTTATCGAGCTTATAATTGCTATCGCTACTCATTCTTCAGATGATGAGGAAGAGGACGATGACGAGGAAGAACCTGCAGAGAGCGTTACTCTTGACGATTTCCTGTTTGGCGGCGAGAACGAGGGCGAGCAGATCGCAAAACATCGCAAGCACGTTGACGACGAGATAGCTTCTCACCACAAGGCTGAGCCTGAGGGTGAAGAGAAGGCTGAAACGGAGGAAGTTATCGAGGAAGTAGAAGAGGTCGAGGAAACTATATTTGAAAGACCTGCGGAAAAGGAAGAACGTGCTGAGATAGACCGTTCTTACTACGAGAGAGCTTCACAGCTTCTTGACGAGGCGGCTTCAACTGAGGGCACTGTAGCCCCTGAGCCTGAGAAAAAACCTGTGCCAAAGGCAAAACCTGCGGCAAAGCCTGCACAGCAGACAAAGACAGCGTCAGCTTCCTTGGAGGAACTTATGAAGCTTATGGAGCAGGAGCAGGAAAAGCTCAAAAAACAGCTTGATAAAAAATAATTCTTGAAAAAAATTTATCCGTCGGGCGTGTGGTTCGGCGGATTTTTTTGGGGGGAAAGCCTGATGAAAAAAGCCCATTTCAAGGCAAAAAGTGCGGCTTTGATGTTGCAAATGCACATAAGTTTTTAAAAATATCGGACTAGCATTGTAAAATGATACAAAACATAAAAAATATCAAAAAAGGTGTTGACAAACAGGGCGGGATAGTGTATAATAGATACTGTTGTGAGGGACACAACAAAACAAAGTCCTGAAAACAACAAACCAGCTAAAAGGGAGCATAGCTCAGCTGGGAGAGCATCTGCCTTACAAGCAGAGGGTCACAGGTTCGAGCCCTGTTGTTCCCACCAATTATTTCGTGACAGGTAAAGAGATTTGCCTGTCAACGATAATAATTATTCTTCATTCTCGGAGAGCTGAACTCGAAAAGTTTGAAGTTATTTTTTTCAATGGCCGGGTAGTTCAGCTGGTTAGAACGCTAGCCTGTCACGCTAGAGGTCGTGGGTTCGAGCCCCATTCCGGTCGCCATTGTTTTGCTTCTGTAGCTCAGTCGGTAGAGCAGAGGACTGAAAATCCTCGTGTCGATGGTTCGATTCCGTCCGGAAGCACCAAATGCGGATTTAGCTCATCTGGTAGAGCGCCACCTTGCCAAGGTGGAGGTAGCGAGTTCGAGCCTCGTAATCCGCTCCAAAAAGTCCTTACGATGAGTAAGGACTTCATATTTTTTGCGGGTTTATTTCAATTACCAGAATACTTTTCTTCCTGAAAGGAGATGGAGGTGCGACCCCTCTGACCCGCTCCAGTAACGCCTTGCTTTTTAGCAGGGCGATTTTTTATGCCTGCGTGTTGGCGGAGGTGCTGCAAAGTGCGTAAATAGGCGGCTTGACTGACAGTCCAGCTCGATTTTGTTGACTTTTTCAAAACCTTGGTCTATAATGTTGACCATAGAGAGCGCACTCTGAATTATACTGAAAGGTGACGATGAAAATGGAAGATAAATCTACACTGGGAAAATTTATTCAGACAAAAAGGAAAGAACTTGGCTTATCACAGAAAGAGCTTGCAAAGGCGCTTTATGTTACAGAGTCGGCTGTGTCAAAGTGGGAACGTGGTATTTCTTATCCTGACATAACCATGATATCAGGCATATGCGAGGTCTTGCACATTTCTGAGCATGAGCTTTGCACTGCAAGCGAGGATCGTCAGCAGAGGGAATCCGACCTTATGGTGAAAAGCTATAAACGCTTTGTTCGTGGGTACACTATCATAACTGGGATAGGCTATCTTGCGGCGATAATACCGAGCTTCATTTATAATGTGGCTCATGGCGGTATAGGTTGGTTCATGGTGCTTATCACGTCGCTTATGCTGACGTTTTCTTTCATCAATGTGCCTGTGCTTGTGAAGGAGAATAGGGCGCTGTGGACGTTTGGGGCTTCAACAGTTTCGCTTATGCTTCTTTATGCCGCAGGGTGCGTTTATTCACACGGGGATTGGTTTGTTATGGCGGTGCTTGGAACGCTTCTTGGTGAAGCTGTCGTTTTCCTGCCTTTTGTACTGAGGAGTGATGTGTTTGAAAAGTATGCAGGAAACTGCAAGGGGCTTATCTGCATGGCAGCGGATTCTGTGCTGACCTTTGCTTGCGTTATTTATGGTACTCTGAAAAATGGTGACGTGGCAGACCTTCGTGACGGCATGGTCGCAACGGTAACTTGTGTGGCGTTGGTGTGGGCAGTGTTCCTTATTATAAGGTATCTAAAAGTGAATGGCTTTTTCAAGGGGGCGCTTTGCTTTGCGGCATCTGCGGTTTGGGTAGCGGTGATGACTGTGCTGAGCAATGCGTGGAACGGCATGGAACTGTCTGACATAATTTCACTGAAAGGTGCTGATAACGATCGCTATGATGTTATAGTCTGCATTTGTCTGATAGGAGTTGCAGCGGTGCTTGCTGCTGCAGGGGCAGTGTTTAAGTTTGCGAGAAAGAGGTCGCAGGATAGATAAGTATGATAGAATAAGAGATATACAAAACGGATAGGGATAATTGGAACTATACAGAGATATTGGGACGTCGAGGGCGCCGTCCCCTACATAAATGTGATCGGAAATAGGAAATACTGCACTTGGGTGAAAGCTTGGGTGCGGTATTTTTATTTTGCTGTGAATATTTTACCCGTATATGTCAAAAATAATGCCAGAGGACTTATGCCGCCGATAGCATAAGACTGCCGTGGGCGCAACAGTGGCTGCGGAAATCATATCGGAGAAAGGTTTTGTGTGTATGAAAAAATTCAGTATCAGAAATTCACACGCAGGCAAGGCTCTGGGAGCGAAGGGTGTTTACATTACACTTGCGGCGTGTCTGCTGGCTCTTGGCGGTGCGGGTATAGCTGCATATAACAAGGCTATGGAGGATATCACCGACAATCTGACTATTTCGAGCGTTGACAGCACTGCGCCAAAACAGGCTGATAACAAGAAAACGGACGTTAAAAAGGACGAAAGCTCCAAGCCGGATGTGGACATTCAGACGCAGCCAAATGTTATGCCTGTGAACGGTGAGATATTAGAGCCGTTTTCTAATGGCGAGCTTGTGAAGTCGGAAACTCTCGGCTACTGGAAAACCCATGACGGCGTTGATATCAAAGCTGACCTTGGCGAGCCTGTCAAGGCGATGAACAAGGGTGCTGTCACAAAGATATGGGACGACCCTCTGTGGGGCAACTGCATGACTATCGACCATGGAAACGGCATTGTAGGGCATTACTACAATCTGTCAAAGGAAATGTCCGTCAAGGAGGGCGATGAGGTGAATGCAGGGGAGGTCATAGGTGCTGTGGGCGACACTGCTCAGGCGGAAGCGGCAGAGCTTTCTCATCTGCACTTTGGCTTGAAAAAGAACGGTCAGTGGATAGATCCTATCGAGTTTATTGACCCTGCGGACAAATAAGCTTTCTTCATTTTGGTGCTTTGTAATACAAAGTGCTGATGTTATAATCCCCCATATAACGCCGCGTCTGAAAATTTTCGGGTGCGGCGATACATATGTATTGCAGAATAGAGAGAATTGTGCTATAATTATACTTTAAGGCAATATTGCTGATGTTTTTACACAGAACATAGAGTGGTGGGACGCCGAGGGCGTCGTCCCCTACGGTCTGTTTTATATTGTGTGGATAATGTATAAATTATTGTGAGGTATAATAATGAAAAGCAAAAGAATCTATCCTGCGTTCACTATATCGAAAAAAGGGGAAATGTCCCTGAAAAACGGTCACCCATGGGTGTATTGTGACGAATTGAGAAACGAGCCTGAGGGCTTGAAAAACGGCGAGCTTTGCGATGTTTTCTCTGAAAAAGGCTCATATTTGGGAACGGGTTTTCTCAGCCTTAACAGCAAGATAAGGATAAGGATATTATCTGACAACGCAAATGAAAATTTCTCGGAAAACTTTTTCCGCAGACGTATCCGCTATGCTATAGATTACAGAAAAACTGTTATGGGGGACGATTTTTCGGCTTGCAGGCTTATTTTTGGTGAGGCTGACGGCATGCCGGGGCTTACTATCGACAAGTATGGAGATATACTTGTTTCGCAGGTGCTTTCCTACGGCATGGATATGATAAAGGATATGATATTCAGGCTTCTTGTTGAAGAACTTGAGAAAGACGGAGTTAAAATTTCGGGCATAATGGAGCGTAACGATGTCGCTATCAGAAAGCTGGAGGGCTTGGAGCAGTACAAGGGCTGGTATAGGGCTGAATTTCTCCCTGAGCCACCGTCAAATATCACTGAGATAACGGAGAATGGCATACGCTATGAGGTCGATGTTGAGAACGGTCAGAAAACTGGATTTTTCCTTGACCAGAAATATAACCGCCTTGCGGTGTCGAAGATAGCAAAGGGCAAGAAAGTCCTTGACTGCTTTACCCACACAGGTTCGTTCGCACTCAATGCGGCAATGGGCGGTGCAAGGCACGTTACGGCGGTGGACGTTTCACAGTTTGCTGTTGATACGGCCAGGGAGAATGCTGAGAGAAACGGTCTGACGGACAGAATGGATTTTCTTTGCGCAGACGTTTTCGACCTGCTCCCGAAGCTTCTTGAAGAAAAGGCTGATTATGACATGATAATCCTCGACCCGCCTGCTTTCACAAAGAGCAGAAAGACAGTTGGAAGCGCTGAGAGGGGATATAAGGAGATAAACTACAGGGCAATGAGACTTCTGCCAAGGGGCGGATATCTTGCAACTTGCTCATGTTCGCATTTTATGGAGAACAGGCTGTTTGTGAAAATGGTAATGAGTGCTGCAAAGGACGCAGGCGTTCAGCTCAAGCTTATTGAAGCAAGACAGCAAGCCCCTGACCACCCGATACTTCTCAATGTGCCTGAAACGGATTATCTGAAATTTTATCTTTTTCAGGTGGTATAGGTGTTGACAAATGCTTGCGGATATGCTATAATATAGTTGTTTAATAAACCAGATATATTTCAGCGAGTCTGCTGAGTTCGGACATAAGTAGCTTATTTTTCCGCAGTAATGCGGCTGCTTCCAGCCGACAGAATAGACATTTTAGCCCTGCTTTTTTCAGCAGGGCTTTTTATTTTGCGTTTTTGCTATTGACAAATGCTTGCGGATATGGTATGATATAGGTGGCTTAGAAATAAGCGTGGCGCACCCCGTTCAGCGCATTATAAATGTACGGCATGTCATATATTACCGTTTGTCTGCGGTATCGGACATAAGTAGGTATTTTCTGCAGAGGCAGCTGCTTCCACCGACAAAATAGACATTTCAGCCCTGTTGATTTCAGCAGGGCTTTTTTATGTGTTGATATTTAAAAACTGTCATATTGCACATAAAAAGTGAGCAAATATTGTATAAGATTTTATGTATAAAAGTGAGAAAAACCTATGGTAATTTGGCTTTAAATCTGTTATAATATATATGTAACCGTGGGCGACGGGATAATTGTGTCCGCACGCTTCGGAATTCAAAAAATTTTTGGAGGTAAAAAACCAATGGCAAAGAAGTATTGTTATCTTTTCTCTGAGGGTAATGCCAACATGAGAGAGCTTCTCGGCGGTAAGGGTGCTAACCTTGCTGAGATGACAAATATCGGTCTCCCTGTTCCTCAGGGCTTTACGATCACAACGGAAGCTTGTACTCAGTATTATGAGGACAACCGTGAGATCAATCCTGAGATCATGGCAGAGATCAACGAGTACATTGTAAAGATGGAAGAGATCACAGGCAAGAAGTTCGGCGACAAGGAGAACCCACTCCTCGTTTCTGTACGTTCAGGTGCTAGAGCATCAATGCCTGGTATGATGGATACAATCCTTAACCTCGGTCTTAACGAAGAAGTTGTTGAGACTATCGCTGCTCAGTCTGGTAACCCAAGATGGGCTTGGGACTGCTACAGAAGATTCATTCAGATGTATTCTGACGTAGTTATGGAAGTTGGTAAGAAGTATTTTGAAGAGCTTATCGACGAAATGAAGGCTAAGAAGGGCGTTAAGCAGGACGTTGAGCTGAACGCTGAGGATCTTAAGGAGCTGGCTAACCAGTTCAAGGCTGAGTACAAGTCTAAGATCGGTTCTGACTTCCCAACTGATCCTAAGGAGCAGCTCATGGGCGCTATCAAGGCTGTATTCCGTTCATGGGATAACCCAAGAGCTAACGTATACAGAAGAGATAACGATATCCCTTATTCATGGGGTACAGCAGTAAACGTTCAGTCCATGGCATTCGGTAACATGGGTGACGACTGCGGTACAGGTGTTGCATTCACAAGAGACCCAGCTACAGGTGCTAAGGGTCTGTTCGGTGAGTTCCTTACAAACGCACAGGGCGAGGACGTTGTTGCCGGTGTTCGTACACCAATGCACATCTCTGAAATGGAGCAGAAGTTCCCGGAGGCATTCGCTGAGTTCAACAAGGTTTGTAAGACACTTGAAGATCACTACAGAGATATGCAGGATATGGAGTTCACTGTTGAGCACGGTAAGCTTTATATGCTTCAGACAAGAAATGGTAAGAGAACTGCACAGGCTGCTCTTAAGATCGCTTGTGACCTCGTTGATGAGGGCATGAGAACTGAGGAAGAGGCTGTTGCAATGATCGACCCAAGAAACCTCGATACACTTCTTCACCCACAGTTCGACGCAAAGGCACTCAAGGCTGCTACTCCTATGGGCAAGGGTCTTGGCGCTTCTCCAGGAGCTGCTTGTGGTAAGATCGTATTCACAGCTGATGACGCTGAGGCTTGGAACGAGAGAGGCGAGAAGGTCGTTCTCGTAAGACTTGAGACATCACCTGAGGACATCACAGGTATGAAGGCTTCACAGGGTATCCTTACAGTTAGAGGCGGTATGACATCACACGCTGCCGTTGTTGCTCGTGGTATGGGTACATGCTGCGTATCTGGCTGCTCAGATATCGTTATGGACGAGGCTAACAAGAAGTTCACACTCGCAGGCAAGGAGTTCCACGAGGGTGACTATATTTCAATCGACGGTTCAACAGGTAACATCTATGATGGTATTATCCCAACTGTTGACGCTACGATCGCCGGCGAGTTCGGCAGAATCATGGGCTGGGCTGACAAGTTCAGAACAATGAAGGTCAGAACAAACGCAGATACTCCTGCTGACGCTAAGAAGGCAAGAGAGCTGGGTGCTGAGGGTATCGGTCTTTGCCGTACAGAGCACATGTTCTTTGATCCTGAGAGAATCGCTGCATTCAGAGAGATGATCTGCTCAGACACAGTTGAGGAGAGAGAAGCTGCTCTTGCTAAGATCGAGCCAATGCAGCAGGCTGACTTCGAGGCTCTTTATGAGGCACTTGAGGGTAACCCTGTTACTATCAGATTCCTTGACCCACCACTTCACGAGTTCGTACCAACAGAAGAGGCTGATATCGAGGCTCTTGCTAAGGCACAGAACAAGCCTGTTGAGACTATCAAGGCTATCATCGCTTCACTCCACGAGTTCAACCCAATGATGGGTCACCGTGGCTGCCGTCTTGCAGTAACATATCCTGAGATCGCTAAGATGCAGACAAAGGCTGTTATCAAGGCTGCAATCAACGTTAAGAAAAATCACCCAGACTGGACAGTTAAGCCTGAGATCATGATCCCACTGGTAAATGATATCAAGGAGCTTAAGTATGTTAAGAAGTTCGTTGTTGAGACTGCTGACGCTGAGATCAAGGCTGCTGGTTCTGACCTTGAGTACGAGGTTGGTACAATGATCGAGATCCCAAGAGCTGCTCTTACAGCTGACGAGATCGCTAAGGAAGCTGACTTCTTCTGCTTCGGTACAAACGACCTTACACAGATGACATTCGGTTTCTCAAGAGATGACGCTGGTAAGTTCCTCAATGCTTACTATGATGCAAAGATCTACGAGAACGATCCATTTGCTAAGCTCGACCAGAACGGCGTAGGCAAGCTTATGGAAATGGCTCTTGAACTTGGTAAGCCAGTTAATCCAAAGCTCCACTGCGGTATCTGCGGTGAGCACGGCGGCGACCCAACATCTGTTGAGTTCTGCAACAAGATCGGTCTTGACTATGTATCTTGCTCACCATTCAGAGTTCCAATCGCTAGACTTGCTGCTGCTCAGGCTGCTATTGCACAGAAGAAGTAATTCTTGCAAAGTTTAGGATATCTGAATAGATAACAAAAGTTTCACCCCGTGTCTTATGATACGGGGTGTTTTTGTGTGCGAATAAAAAATAATAGAGGTCTGACGTTTGAGCCAGACCTCTATTTTGCTATGGATAATCACTTTTTCTTTATTTTTTTGTAGTCACGCTCTTTGAAACCGACCATGCACCGTAATATTTTGTGCCGTTCACTGTCGTGTAGGAACGGACACGAACGTAATATTTCTTTTTGCCGCTAAGTTTGGAAATTGTGGTCTTGTCGGTCTTGTTGTTTTTTATGGTGACTTTCTTTGCGTTTGTAAACTTGGAATTAGTTGCATACTGTATCTCATAGCCCGTTGCAGAGCCTTTCTGCGCCCAATCCACGAAAAATGCTTTGGATTTAGACGTAAGCTTTTGTATCTCCTGCTTGGCAGGATTTATTGTAAAGGTCTTTGTGATAACGCCGCCATATTTGCCTTTGCCTGTTATCTTGACAATTGCCTTGCCGATTTTTTTGTTGTTTGAGTAGGAAGTTGTGTAATCAGTTCCGTTTTTCAGGGCAGTGCCGTCGTATTTCACAGTAATGTTCTGCGTTATAGCCTTGCCTGTGTATGCCTTGGTGGAAATGCCAGAAACGGAAGCTTTTGTGATATCATATTTTGCGGTCTTTATGTTTTTTATGTCAGACCATGGGCCATAATAAGTCTTGCTTTCAACGTTTGTGTAGGAACGCGCACGGACGTAGTAGGTCTTATCGGCTGTCAGACCGCTTATTGTCAGTTTATCTGGCTTGTTGGCAGTGAGGTGTTTGGAAGCCGCACCGCTCATGTTTGCACTGGTGGAATACTGAATGTCATAGCCCGTTGCAGAGCCTTTCTGCGCCCAATCCACAAAGAAGCCTTTGTATCTTGTTTCAAGCTTTTGTATGGTCTGCTTGGCAGGGATAATGTCAAAGCCTGCGGTATAACTGCCGTAATAGTTGCCCATGCCTGAGATAGTGATGTTAGCGCGACCGATTTTAACATTGTTCGTGACTATCACACGATAGTCGATGTTCTGACGGAGAACTTTGCTTTTGTCCTTAACAGTGACTGTCGGAATAATTGCACTGCCTGTGTACTGTGCAGTGCTTGCGTAGAAATAGCCTGATGTTGGAAGCTTTTTTGTGGTGACCTTTACTGTGCAGACGGCAGACCTTCCGTTAGGCAGGGAGGCTGTTATCTTTGCTGTGCCTTTGCCCTTGGCGGTCACAACACCGTCTTTTACTGTGGCAACAGTTGTGTTGGAGCTTTTCCATGTTACTGTCTGAGGAGTGCCTGAGGTCACGCTGGCTTTTAGGGTAATGCTGTCGCCGTATGTGACTTCTTTTGACGTGGAGTCAAGAGTTATCTGTGTATTGTCGTCGCTGATAGGATAGCTTTTCAGATCGGGCAGACTTGAAAGTGTCACGGCATAGTCGCTGTTATAGACCTTTTGCCACATACTTTTCTCGGTATATTTCTCAGAGCTTGATATGCAAAACTCACCGCTCCATGTGCCGAAATACGACCATGCGGTGTTTGCATCAAAGGCTTTGTCAAGGTCGAAAAGACAGCCGTTTTCTGTAAGGGCAACTATTTTTCCGTTTGGTGAACAGTCTGTGGCTTCAAGATATTTTGAGCTTTGTGCTGAATAATCTCTTGTGCCTGGGTAGATATCCTCTCCGATTATGTCAACATATTCGTCGCCAGGATACCAATTTGCCGCCTGACCATTCCATACCCATATGATATTGTCAAGCTTGTATTCATTCGTGAGCTTGTTATATATTGCCTGCCAAAGCTTTTTGTAGGCTTCCGAGCCGTCTGCACCCCACCAGAACCAACCGCCGCTTGCCTCGTGGAGTGGTCTGAACAGTACCGGAACGTCTGCGTCAGAAAGACGTTTGAGTTGTTTGGCGATCTCGTCAACGTCGCTCATAAGAGTGTTGTAGCCCTTAGGGTCTGAGCCGTTCATTATTTTGGTAAGCGAGAACTTTGAGCGGTCAACGTTTTTGGTGTAAAAACCACCCCACCAACGTGGATTTCCGCCGTCTGTACCTGAGAGAAGATATTTGTCAGGGACGTTCCAATGCCAGCAGAATGTTACTATTCCACCTGCCTGTGAGAACTCGATAGCCTTTTCGACCGCGTCGGAGGTGTCACCGTTCTGGACACGGCATGGAGTATAGCGCATAAAGTCAAGACCCAACATAGCAGGAGTCTGACCTGTGGCGGACTTTATAGCTTTGAACTCAGCGCCGTTAAGACCACCGTCGCAATACTGCCCTGTTATGACCTTTTTGCCGTAAACGTCTTTCATATAGCTGTAAAGGCGCTGTGTGCTTTGTGAAGCGTATGGGTCAACGAGATTTTCAGCGGCGGTGTAGGCATTTGAAGAGCTCATTTTTTCTATGGTTATGTAGTCAAGAGAAAAATATCCCCACGACATTGTTATTTTGACAGTGTTCTGACCCTTTTTGAGATAAATACCATTCACTGTGGACGCTTTATAGGCAGAGCTGTTTGCACTGCTGAAAGTGCCTGCATTTGAGCCGTTTACAGAAAGGTTGTTTATCTTATTCGAGCCTTCTCCGCGGCTGTAAAGCTTTATTTTGTAGTATCCGCTTTCGCTGACTGTAACAGTCTGTGACCATGTGCAGCTTGAGTCTGAAAAACGAACTGACCTAGAGCCTGATGCGGAGCTGTCTGTTTGGATATAGGCAGAGCCACCTAGAGTGCCGTTTTCGGCTTCGTATTTAAGCGTCTGCTGTGCAAAAACAGAAAGCTGAGCCGAGCCTGTGGTGAGCATTGCCACACTTAAAAATGTGGCTGCGACCTTTTTGATATTGAACTTCATAGATGTTTTTTCCTTGTTATATTATTTACTGATAAAGCTAAGAGCTTAAAAGCATACGTTTATTTTAGCATAATTTTTGTGAATTGTAAACAATATATCAAGGCTAATTATAAGATGATTTGTAAACTTTAATTTTGCTTATTTCATCAGCCAGATTTCGCAGATGTATTCGGAAGTGGATGAATAATCACCGTTAGGTTTTAGCTGGCTACGACACATATCATATATTGTGCAGCCGAGATATTTGTAATCCAGCCTTTGGGAATAAACTGTAAGTGTGCCTTCTTCATCAGTGAAAAGCACGTTTGAAAAATTTTCTTTTTTGGCATACTCAAATATTTCATCATAGCTTTTGCAGCAGTTCATTACATAGCTTACCCCTTATAAATTCACTGTCTGAGGGAAGTCCAACGTCGCTGAGGTTGCTTTTTAGCTTATCCAATGTTATTTCATCCCAAGTGTCGATCTCGCCCTCACTTTGCACATAGAGGACAAGTTCTCATTTTTTTACGCTCCCTTGATTTGGTTATTTTAATTCTATCACATTTTCTGTAAATTGTAAATATGTGTGAGACGTTTTGCATGATTTTCTTTTATAAAAGAATGCTCACTGTCTATGCAGGCTTTTATTTGACATTTCGTCATTCATGTGATATAATCATAGTGTGAGCGAGCTATGCGATAGCGTAAACGTTCTAGGTTTATGAGGAAAGTCCGAGCATCATAGAGCAGGATAGCTGATAACGTCAGCCGAGGGTGACCTTAGAGCCAGTGCAACAGAAATATACCGCCAACTTTTGTTGGTAAGGGTGGAAAGGTGGGGTAAAAGCCCACCAGAATGGCGGAGACGTCATTGCTATGTAAACCTTATCCGATGCAACACCAATGGTAGCTTGCAAGTCAATGGCTGCTCGTCAGACTTGGGGCTATAGGTGGCTAGAGCTGTGCGGCGACGTACAGTCCAGATAGATTATCGCACTCGACAAAACTCGGCTTATCGGTTCGGTCACATTTGCTCCGTCAGTTAAACTTTTTTAAGCTTAACTACGGGGCTTGCTTTTTAATAATATATAAATTTAGTCATTTGTTTTGTATATTATAAATAAATTTCTATAATTCCCCTTGTGATTTTACGGAGAATATGTTATAATAACGCTAGACGTATTTATATAAGCAGAGGAGGGCTGTTTGTATGGACATACCAGATAAGACCTATAACGAAAAGTTCGAGAGCTTTTTGAAAATACTTGAAAGCGATGACAGATTTGATAATGTGTGCAAGAATTTTCTCGAAAGTATTTGCTCTGCGCTTTATGTCAATGCGGCTACGGTAACTGTTTCAGGCTATGAAAACTCAGAACCTTTGAGTTATGAATTGATCGCTGATACACATAAATATACTGTATTTGCTTTTGATAAAGAATTTAATAGAAATAGATACAATGCAATGAAAAAAGCTCTTATGCAAACTGGTATCCACGTTGCGGATAAGGCTCACCCGAATGGAGATAATGAGGAAATAACCCTGCGTGGAGCGGTGTATCCTTGTTCACTCACTTGTGCTGTCAAGGACGCAAATAAGTATGTTGCATATTTCAATCTTTTGTCCTCTGATCCTGAGAGAGTATGGTCACCTGAGGAGATACAGCTAGCCTCACGTCTGACATACATACTTTCTGGTATGCTCCATACCAGGAGAGCGGCTGAACATGCTGAAAGCACTACTCGCACGCTTACTGACGTTATGGATAATATGAATTCCTATGTGCTTGCAGTGGTACAGGACAGCGGTGAGATAGTTTTTGCCAGCAAGATTTTTGAACAGTATTATGGAAAACTGGTCGGCAAAAAGGAAAGTGACGTTTTCAGCAAGACTTGGTGTGAGCTTCCTGCTCACAAGGAAGGAATGCTTTTTGGAGGAGATTATTATTCCGAGATCATGGACAAATGGTTCAATGTGTCGGAAAAACTCATAAAATGGCATGATGGCAGGACTATCAGACTTTGCACACTTAATGATATCTCAGAAAAGATAAATTATGAGAGGGTCATCGAAAAGCAGGTCTTTTACGATAATCTCACAGGTCTTCCTAACAGATTAAGTCTTGATAAGAGTATACAGGGCATTATTGAAAGCGATGAGATCAGCACTGTTATGCTCATTGACCTTGATAATTTCAAAAACATAAATGACAGCTATGGTCATAATAATGGTGACCGGCTTCTCAAAGAGATAGGTAAATTCTTTGAGAATTATGCCTGGAAGAATAAAAAGCTGAGCGTTTTTAGATTTGGCAGCGATGAGTTCGTTGTGCTTCTGAGGGATCAGGATCAGGCCGAGATCGACGAGATATGCAAGATCATACATGATAAGTTCAACACAGAGTGGCAGATAGCTAACAGCAGTTGCTATTGCACTTGTTCAATGGGCGTGGCGAAGTTTCCAAAGCCCGATGATACTGTAAATACGGTACTTAAAAGAATCGACCTTGCCATTTCATATGCTAAAAAGCAGGGCAAGAATTGTACTATAAATTATAATGAAACTATCGGCAGGATACTTTCAAGGCAGATCGAACTTGAAAGGCTCATGCACAAGGATATCACAAACGGCTTTGCACATTTCACGGCGTACTATCAGCCTATATTCAGCAGCTCCGAAAAGAAGCTTGTGGGCTGTGAAGCGCTTATGAGGTGGAATCCACCTGAGTTCGGTCAGGTTTCTCCTGCCGAATTTATCCCCATGGCGGAAAGACTTGGCTATATCAATCTCTTGGGCGAGAACATGATAAGGATCGCAGGCAGACAGTGCAAAAAGTGGGCTGACGCAGGGCTTGATTTGAGAATGAACATCAATCTGTCTGTAGGTCAGATAATTGAGCCTGATTTTCTTGACAAGATAGACGCACTTTTTGACGAAACAGGTGCGCCCCCTGAGAAGATATGCTTTGAGGTCACGGAAAGTCTTGCTATCCATGATATGGAAAAGATGAAGGAGCTTTTGAGGCATATAACAGACAAGGGCGTGAAGATAGCACTGGACGATTTCGGAACGGGATATTCTTCGCTTAACTGCATAAAGGAAATGCCGCTGAATACCATTAAAATAGACAAGTCGTTTATTGATGATATCGCAAAAAATCCTGACACTGCGGTGTTTGTTAAAATGATAGTTAATCTTTCTCACGACCTGCATATAGCAGTTTGCGCAGAGGGCGTTGAGGAACAGGTGCAGTTCGATATCCTGAGAGATCTGGAAACTGACGTTATACAAGGCTATTATTTCGGCAGACCTATGCCGTCAGACAAGTTTGAGGAGAAGTTCCTTATCGAGAAACTCCAGTCAGTAAAGTAAGTCGCCAAAAAAAGAAAGTTCGACCGTCGGGCGTAATACTCGGCGGTCTTATAAATATGTAAAAATCAAAAATAAAGGGGAAAGCTTATGAGTGATGAGAAAAAAGACGTAAACAGCCAGCAGGAGAATGTGGGCAAAAAGGGCATAAACAAAAAGCTTATTATCGCTTTTGCAGGCATGGGCGCTGTTATAGTGGGGCTTGTTATTGCACTGATACTGGTGGCAACATCAGGTAAAAAAGACGTGGACAGCTCGGCTTCAAAGGCGGAGAGCAGTTCTGCGGTGATTTCAGAAACCGATGACACCAGTGAGGAGGACTCTGTGGCTGATGAAAGCGAGGACGAGCCTGATGCTGATGAGGAGGAAAGCAAGGACGATAAAAAGGAAAAGGGCTTTATCATCTCCTATTCAGGGGACAACAGTTGGCAGGACGGCGACAAGGTCATGACGGGCATGGAGATAGGCATTGAGAACAACTCCGATGAAGCCCTCAAGGAGTGGACGCTGGAGCTTGAAATAGACCAGCTCAAAAGCTGTGACGGCTGGAACGGCAACTTTAAGGTCAAGGGCAACAAACTCACGGTCACGAATGTTGATTACAATGGCGAGATAGCAAAGGGCGGTTCGACCTCTATCGGCTGTAATATCGGAACTGGAACAAAGCTCAATGTTAAGTCTGCAAAGCTAAACGGTGTGGAGTGTATTGTTAAAAAGGGCAAGGTATCACAGAATAATAACAATAACAACAATAATCAGAATAATGACAAAAAGGTCACGGAAAAGGACGTTAAAAAGCTTCTAAAGCGTACCTCAAAGGCTAAACAGGGTGATGATTGGCTTCACACAGACGGAAGCAAGATACTTGATAAGGACGGCAAAGAGGTTTGGCTCACGGGCGTGAACTGGTTTGGCTACAACACAGGCACTAACACCTTTGACGGACTTTGGAACAGCGAGCTTGTGACATCGGTGGAGGCTATTGCAGACCATGGCTTCAATCTTATAAGAGTGCCTATGTCAGCGGAGCTTATCAACCAGTGGTCGGAGGGCGAATATCCAAAGGCGAACTACAATAACGCATACAATGAAGAGCTGAACTCTATGAACAGCCTTGAGATATTTGATTATTTTCTCAAGCTTGCGGAGGAAAACGGTCTTAAAGTAATGCCTGATATCCATTCAGCTGAAACCAATGCCAGCGGTCATACTGTAAATCTGTGGTATACTGACAAGGTCACTGTAAAGGACTATTACCATGCTTTGGAGTGGCTTGCTGACAGATATAAGGACAATGACACTATCATTGCATTTGACCTAAAAAACGAGCCTCACGGCAAGCCTAACGAGGGTGATGCTGCGGCGATATGGAATGATTCAAAGGACGCAAACAACTGGAAGTATGTGGCTGAAACGGCAGCGAGCAAGGTGCTTGCGAAAAATCCTAATGTGCTTATAATGGTCGAGGGTATCGAAATATACCCTAAAAACATCAAGAAAAACGGGGATTATTCCTCCACCAACAGTGATGATTACTATTTCAACTGGTGGGGCGGAAATCTCAGGGGCGTAAAGGACTATCCTATCGACCTTGGCAAATATCAGGATAAGCTTGTTTACTCGCCGCACGACTATGGTCCGACAGTTTATCAGCAGCCTTGGTTCGAGGGGGATTACACATACAAGAGCCTTATGAAAGATTGCTGGAAAGACAACTGGTTCTACATTCAGAAGCAGGATGTCGCACCGCTTCTCATAGGCGAGTGGGGCGGCTTTATGACAGAGCCTAACCTAACTTGGATGACCTACATGAGAAAGCTCATAAAGGACAATCATGTAAATCACACTTTCTGGTGCTTCAATGCAAACTCAGGTGACACGGGCGGACTTGTAAAGGACGATTTTGTTACATGGGATGAGGAAAAGTATGATTTTGTCAAGGAAGTTCTTTGGCAGGAGGGAGGCAAGTTCGTTGGACTTGACCACGCTATCCCGCTTGGAGATAATGGTATAACTTTGAAAAAGGCAAAGGGTCTTTGATATCACATATAAAAATAGCGGACGAAGTTTTCGGGCTTCGTCCGCTTTTGTATTGTATTTTTATCGCTGGTCGCCCATAAAGAACAGAGCGAGAGTTCCGGGTCCTGAGTGTGAGCCTATAACAGCACCTGTGTAGCAGATATGCACAGTGGTCTTCTTGCCAAGCTTTTTTCGCATAAGGTCGGCTGCATATTCTGCGTCTGAAAGGCAGTCGCCATGGCAGACGGCTACTGTGGAATTATCCCAATTTCCCATGCGTTCGCACATCATATCCACAAGCTTTTCAATGGATTGCTTTCTGCCTCGTATCTTTCCAACTGGGATAAGATGTCCCTCGTTGTCAACGTGGAGAAGCGGTTTAATGCCGAGAATAGAGCCTGCTATGGCGGCAGTCTTTGATACTCTGCCACCTCGGTGGAGATATTTCAGGTCGTCAACTGTGAAAACATGGCATAGGTGAAGCCTGTTGTCAGTGATCCACTGGGCAAGCTCGTCAATGGAAAGACCCTGCTTTTTCTTTTCGTCAGCCTTTATGAGCAAAAGACCTTCGCCTGTTGAAGCACAGAGGGAGTCTATGCAGATTATCTTGCCTTCTGGGTATTTTTCCATTACGCTATCTCTTGCAATGCAGGAAGTGTTGAAGCTGCCGCTCAGACCTGATGAAAATCCAAGATAAAGCACGTCATAGCCTGCGGCAAGTTCCTTTTCAAAAGCCTGTTCATAGTCGGAGATCCCTATTTGCGATGTTTTCGTTACTGCTCCGTTTCGCATTTGGGAATAAAATTCAGGCAGCGTCATGTCATTCTTGCTCTTTACAACACCGTTTACTTCAAAAGATAATTCCAGAAGCGTCACGTCCATATTTTTTAATATATCCTCCGACAGATCACAGGTGGAGTCGGAATATAGCTTGTATTTTCTGTCAGACATTTTTATCCTCCTTTTGCCGCTTGGGCAACAATATAAAAATATTATAACATATGGGCGGGCTTTTGTAAAATATCCCTCAGCTATACTTTGTAAAATTTCTATGAACACAGCTGCCTGCGGTGCTGTGCGACAGTTAAGGTGTTTTCAGATAAACAAACAGAAAAGTCACGGCAGGCGGAGGAGATAAGCATATCGCTTATGCGATTTTCTATGAGGGCGGTGATTATATGGCGTATTTCTCGTGCAGAGCCGCTTTTTGAAAGTGCCTGCTTTGCGATAAAAGGGTAGACCTCTGGCTGACAGGCGAGTGTACAGCCAAGTTCGGAGAGCCTTTTTTCAAGAGCAGATATTTCAAGGCGTGTAATGTTTTCCATATCGGAAAGGGTAAGGTCGTTAAAAACAATCACCTCATCTATCCTGCCTAAAAGCTCGGGAGACATAAAGCTTTTAAGCTCTGAGAGCATGGCTTTTTTCTTGGCTTCGCCATTTGACTTGCTGTTTGAAAAGCCCACGGTCTTGGTTTCGGCAAGCTTTTTCACGCCGATATTCGAGGTCATTATTATAAGGACATTGGAGAAAGAAACTGTCCTGCCAGCAGAGTCGGTAAGACAGCCGTCCTCTAGTATCTGCAAAAGCAGATTGTAGATGTCAGGGTGAGCCTTTTCTATTTCGTCAAGAAGAAGCACACAGTAGGGCTTGCGGCGAATTTGTTCGGTAAGCCTGCCACCCTCGTCAAAGCCTACATATCCAGGGGGCGAGCCTATGAGCTTTGAAACGCTGTGGCGTTCCATGTATTCTGACATATCAAGCTTTACAATGGCATTATCTCTGCCAAAAAGCGTTTTGGCAAGATCTTTTGCAAGCTGGCTCTTGCCCACTCCCGTTGACCCCAAGAAAATAAAACTTCCCATGGGGCGGTCGCTGCCCTTTAGTCCTGCACGACAGCGGCGGACGGCAGAGCAGAGTGACTTTATAGCCGTCTGCTGTCCCACAATGCTTTCGCTTAGCTTATCTTCAAGCCCTGTGAGCCTTGCGGCTTCGTCCTGTCCGATATCGGCGCAGTTTATGCCTGTGAGCGATGAAATAACGCTGTCAATGTGCCTTTTTTTAAGTGGTATGCGTTTTGGGCGGCACTCTGTTATGGCGGTGAGATATTCGTCACGGGTGAGTTTGCCTTTCACATAATCGTTGAAAGCGTCTGATATTTTCTCACCAGAATTATTTTCACTTTGCTCTATGACCGCACGGGCACAGGCTTCGTCAAGGATATCAATTGCTTTGTCAGGAAAAAATCTGTCGGTGACATACCTTGCGGCAAGCTTAACTGCATATGGTATAAGGTCAGGGGAGATGTCAACGCTGTGGTGCTGTTCATATTTGTCTATAAGACCGCTGAGGATACGGCAGGTCTGACTTTGATCAGGCTCATCTATCTTCACTTTCTGAAAGCGTCGCTCCATAGCTGAGTCTTTTTCAATATTTTTGCGGTATTCCTCAAAAGTCGTTGCGCCTATGAGCTGTAGACCGCCTCTTGCAAGCTGTGGTTTAAGAATATTTGCAGCGTCTATTGCACCCTCTGCCGCTCCTGCACCCATTATGTTGTGAAGCTCATCAATGAAAAGTATCACATTTCCAGCCTTTGCGGCTTCGTCCATACAGCTTTTCAATCGCTCCTCAAAGTCCCCACGATATTTTGCCCCCGCAAGAAGAGCAGTCATATCAAGGGAGAAGATCCGTTTTGAGGACAACGCAGACGGCACTTCTCCAAGCATGATCTTTCTCGCAAGCCCCTCTACAACAGCGGTCTTTCCCACACCTGCCTCACCCACAAGGCAGGGATTGTTCTTTGTGCGGCGGCAGAGTATCTCCATGATACGTTCTGTTTCAGCTTCTCTGCCTATGCAGGGGTCAAATTTTTCGCACTCGCTTTTGCGTGTAAGCTCTCTGCCGTAGCGTTCAAGGGTCTTTAGTTTGGGATAATTTCTGTCTGAAAAAATATTAGGCTCGTTGCCTGACAATGAGCAATCGTTGTACATCTTGTTGCAGTTCACCCCTAACTGCTGCAATATCTCAAAGGCACAGCAATCACTGCGGCGGAGTATCATAGCAAGAATGTATTCCGTTCCTGCGATACCGCCACCCATGCTCTCGCACAGCCTTTTTGCGCCTTTTAAAACAGCGGCAGCGTTAGGAGTGATGTCATTTTTCGTAAGACGGCATGGCGTGCCTCTGCCTATGATGTATTCTATCTGCTCCTCTATCCTTTGAGCCGTGACCTCGTGGCGCAGAAGCACTGCACAGGCTGTGGAGTCCTCCTCATAGGCGGCAGAGAGCAGGATATGCTCAGTGCCGATATAAGTATGCCCCCAGCTTCCTGCCAGAGTGACGGCATTTTTCACAAGCTCTCTTGCCCTTGGTGTAAAGCTGTCGCTATCAAAAAACTGTTCGTTCATAAAATTCACCCCTTAAAATGTTTAAGACAAAGCTTTGTCTTAGCTACATTCTTGACAGTTTTGCGTCTTGTTATTCTCGCATTTTTATCGCTTTTATATTCTTATGCACAGGACAAATTCTCCTTGCAGATTTTTTTGTAACACATTTTTCTCTGCGTCATAAACTGTAATATAAAGCAACGGAGCAAAGCTTCAGCTTTATAAATCTTAATAAAAAAGGAGATTTCATTTATGAACGGTTGTGGATTTGGCGGTTGTTGGTGGATCATTATCCTTATTCTCATATTCTGCTGTGGCTGCGGCGGTTGCGGAAATGGCTGTGGCGGTTGCGGAAACGGCTGCGGTGGTTGTGGCTGCGACAATGGTTGCGGCGGCTGCGGATGCTGATCTGACGGCAAATAAAAGACGGCGGAGCATTACGCTTCGCCGCTTTTTTTACTTATCTTCTTTTTCCAAACGCTTTTCAAGGCGTTTCACAATAGTTTTCAGTGCTTTTATGCGGGCGTATTTTTTATCGTTGCCCTCAAGTATCGTCCATGGTGCTATATCTGTGGAGGTAAGTGTTATCATGCGGTCAACATATTTCTCATAGGTATCCCACTTTTCACGGTTGCGCCAATCCTCATCGGTTATCTTCCAACGCTTTTCAGGCGTGTTCTCACGCTCGTTAAAACGGCGGAGCTGTTCGTCTTTATCAACATTCACCCAGAATTTTATTATCTCTGCGCCCCAATCATGAAGCTGGCTTTCAAACTCGTTTATCTCACGATAAGCCATGTTCACACGTTCTTCGGAGGTGAGCTTTTCGATAGGCTCGACCATTACTCTGCCATACCATGTGCGGTCAAAGATAGTAAAGTGACCATTCTTTTCAAGACGTGTCCAGAAACGCCACAGATAGTGCCTTGCAAGCTCTGACGGCTCAGGTGCTGCGATAGGGTGAACTTCATAGCCCCTTGGATCAAGGGCAGCCGCAATACGCTTGATATTTCCGCCTTTTCCTGCTGCATCCCAGCCTTCATAGCATATTATAACAGGTATCTTCTTCTGATAGCAGAGATTTTGCAGCTTGAAAAGCTTGTCCTGATATTTTTTCAGCTTTTTCTCATATTCCGCTTCGTCAAGGGACTTGTTCATATCCACTTCTGCAAGAGCAGGCATTTCAATAGTTTTATATTCAGGATAATTGTATCCGCAGGTGTCAAACTGTGGTTCGGGAATATAATGTTCGCCCTTCTCCTTGGCGGAAACTGCAGTGCTTACTGCCTTTGTGACCGCTGTCAGCACTTCAAGCTCAGCAGAGGCACGTTCATTTGCCCCAACGCAAGTCCACGGAGCAAATGCCGTGTTTGTGCTTTCAAGCATTTTGTCATATCTGCGGAAAAACTTATCGTATTTTTCCATGTTCTTTATATCGTGGCTTTCCACACGCCAGCTTGTAACAGAGGAGTCTTCCAGCTTTTCGATACGTTTTTTCTGTTCGTCTTCGGTAATGTGCAGGAAAATTTTCACGATAACATATCCGTCATCTGTAAGCTGTCTTTCAAAGGTGCAGATATCTTCAAGGTGTGTGTCCCTTGTTTCCTTGTCTATCTCACCGTACATAAAGGCGTTCACAGTGTCACGATACCAGCTTCGGTCGAGGATAAGAAACTCACCTTTTTTCGGCAGCGTCTGCCAGTAACGCCACAGCCATGGCATACGCTTTTCCTGCTCATTCGGTGCACGATAGGAAACCACCTTGTAAAAACGTGGGTCAAGAGAGCGTATGAGCTTTGCTATCATTGAGCCTTTGCCTGCGGCAGACCAGCCGTCAAATGTGATTATAACAGGCACTCCTGCGGTCTTTATTTTGTTTTCAAGCAGGGTGAGCTGTTCTCTCAGCCCTTTTAGCTGTTCGGATATCTCTGATTTTTCTGTGTTTTTCTGTATGATCTTTTCAAGCATTGCTATCTCTCCTCTTTCCACTAAATTGTTATTATCACAACTTAATTTATTTGATTTATGTATATTATACACAATTTATCTTTAATTGTATATAGACATTTTTCATGAAAATGCTATCTCTTTTTTGTTAATACGGAGTTAATATTATTGGTTTATACTAATATGATATAAAATATCTCGCAAAGGACGGCAGTGATATGTCAAAAAAAGACGAAAAGGACATTAATATATCAAAGCTCGACAAGAGTCTGGAGGGTCAGGGTCTGTTGGAGGACGCTGATGACGCAGAGTATGAGCGCACGCTGGCTCAGCAAAGGCGTGAGGCTGAGGAGCGTGAAAGGCAGGTTTTAGAGCAGGCGGAAGCTGAAAGACGTGAGCGTGAACGTCAGGAAGAAAAGGAACGTGAACGCAGGCTTGCTCAGGAGCGTATCGAGCTTATGAAGCTCAAAAGCGGAGTTATCGACGAAAGCGAGTCTTCCATAAAGGAAGAGCATGACCAGATAAGAGAGCTTCACGGCTTTGAAAAGGTGCAGAATTTCTTTTATCACAACAAGGTGTGGATAATCTTTGCAATATTTATCATAGCGGTGGCGGCATTTATTTTTATTGACGCTGCAAGGCGTGAAAAGGCTGACCTGACAGTGCTTATGATCGCAAACAACGGCTTGGAAACACGTCAAGAGGAACTGGAGGAGTTCTTTGAAAAATACACGGACGATCTTGACGGCAATGGTTATGTCCATGTTGAGGTCATTATGATTCCGCTAAATTCTCACAGCGACGATTATCAGCAACAGAACGTGAACAGCACTAAGTTCTTGGCACAGCTTCAGGGTGGCGAGTCTATACTTGTTATAACAGACTCAAACACTGACGAGGAGTTCAAGTCAATAATGACTCCTGAGTTGCCAAAGGAATTTCCAAACAACAAGTATGTTGACGATATGGGCATGAGCTGGAACATGGAGGTCATGGCAAAGGAGCTTAACTTCGAGAATATGCCGAATGATATCCACCTTTCAATGAGAACACCGGTTAAGACTTTGGGCGACTCTAAGGAAACTATGCAGGAGAATTATGATAAGGCGTTCAAAGTTTTCAAACGCATAGTTGACGATATGACTGAGAAAGCCGTAGAGGCAGGAGATAAGGGTCTTACAACTGAGCCTGTCCACTATGATGACAGCAGTTTGGAAAGCTCTGATAGCACAGAAAGCTCAGAAAACAACTAAATAACAGATAGTTTCTTGCAGGTGACAGCGTCCTCGACGTTTCGTATGACCAAGTAAAAAAGCGGGCAACCACTCTTGTGGCTGTCCGCTTTGTGTTTGTATCAGTATTGATAATCATAATTTGTGTTGTCCTGATAATAGCCGTCCGCCTGACTTGATTGTGTGTCGGAAGTGTTCAGGCTTGAACAGTTTTGATCTTCGGCATATTTGTAATCAGAGGTGACACCAAGATATTCTTCAAGGCAAAGTCCGCTTTTTGTTACCGCCTGGGCTTTTTCCTTGCCGAGATAGCGGATATGCCACGGCTCATACACATATCCTGTTTTGTCCTCTTTTCCCTCAGGGTAGCGGATAATAAAGCCGTACTCTGCACAATGTTCAGCCAGCCAGTTGGCTTCGGGAGTGCCTGCAAAGCTGTTCTCGGTGGTGTTTACATCAAAGGTCAGACCCGTCTGATGTTCTGAATGTCCCGGACGGGAAGATACCTCGTCTGCGGCTTCTGTGCCACGCTCTGCGGCATAGGAGTTATAAAGAGATTCCTGATCCTGATATGAGCGATAGCTTGAGTTCACAAACAGTGTTATGCCGTCCTGAGCCGCTGCAGCTGCCATTTCGTCAAAGGCGTTCTGTGCAATTGTGCTTACGCCCGGTGCATAATCTGATGGCAGGGAGTAGGTCTTGTTCACAATAAGAATACCGTCAACAAAGGTCATGCCGTTTGACTGCTCTATCTTATGCTTTGTTTCCTCTGCTTTGCTGTTGTCGGAGATTTTCTTTTTGGTGGTGGTCTTTGCTTCCGCCTGCTTTGTGCTTTCGGTCTGTGATGATGAATCAGCAGCAGGCTTGTTGTCTGACTTTCCACCACAGGCTTTCACTATCACAAAAATTATCACCAAAAGAATTGCTATGGCAATGATACGGTTTTTCATAACACGCCTGTGTTCTCTTGCACGCCTTTCGGCACGGCGTTTTTCCATTTCAATGCGCATTCTTTCGTATTCTTCGTCAGAGTAGTCATAGTTGTTATATGGCTGTTTGTCTGTGTTTTCAGTCGTGTTGCCGTTATTTATATGTTCGTCCATAGCTATCCTCTTTTTTTGCAGATTATTTCACACTTTTGTGTAAGTATTATACCATACTTTGACGCAGTTTTCAAGTCGGATAATGTCGTCTTATTTCATAACATAAACATAGCATTGATATAGCGGCATAGATTCGTATTCATCATTATCCGGGTCATTCCACATATGGTCTTTTCTTTCCTGAACTATATCATCATGGAAAAAGCAAACACCAAGATATGTGTAATCTTCCAAGCCGTTGATCAGATTGTCACCGTAAGAGAGACCGAAGCTTGCATTATTTTTTAACCAAGTAAAAAGCTCTGTGTATGCCTCGTCATAGTCTGAAACACAGCTGTTGTTTGCTGTGAATTGTCGTATTTTGCTGTTGTTAGGCAGACCAACCTCAGAGAGATGTTCGTATACGTTGCCAATGCCTTGGCAGTAGTCGTCCATTTGATACAGGCTCTTTTGCAGACATTCATCAAGCTGTCCGCTTGCACGGAGTGGTTTCAGACCATATTTCTCACGGAGAGGATTTACATAATCGAGCAGGTCAAGGGTCATCTGACTTGCACCATCAGGGGAGTAATATTCAGGCTCGACAGGCTCGTCCTGCTGAGTATCTTCTGTGTTTTCCCGTGGTATATCCTGCTGTATCTCAGGCTCTGTCACAGGCTCAGTCACTTTTTCTGTAGTGGTAGTAGTGGTGACTGCGGCGGCTTTTGACTCTGCTAATGCCGCCCCTTCTGCAATATCTGACGCAAGGGCAGCCTTGTCAGGCTCACGCTTTTTTGTGGTAGTAGTCATGACAGTGGTGACGGGAGGCAGAGTAGTTGTCACAGGTGTATTTGTGGTGACAGTGGCAGTAGATCGAGGTGTGCTTTTTTTCACAGCCGTGGTCTTATCACTATTGTTATTATAAGTATATACCCCGAAAACAGTTGCGGATACTAATGCCACAGCGATTATTGGTGTGGCTATTTTTGCTTTTAAAAACACTTTTTTGGGGGTAGCGAGAACTATTTCTTGCCTCTTGTTTATTTCGCTCATGCAGCCAAAGCAAAAAATGGAATCGTCATGAAGAATTCTTCCGCAATTAGGACATTTTTTCATTTTTTCAAATGCCTCCTGACTTTGTCAAGTGCTTTGAACATTTCCTCCGCCGAGCTGTATCTGTCAGACGGATTTATGGAAAGTGACTTTTTGATGATCTTCAACAGCTTTTTGTTTTCGCACATTTTGACTGACGGGTGCTCGCCTGTCAAAAGAACGTTCAGAAGCACTGCCAGAGAATAGAGATCTGTTCTTGCGTCAGATTGCTGCATACCGAATTGTTCAGGTGCGGCAAAGCCTACAGTTCCCAAAGTTTGGGTGTCAGAGCGTTGATTAGATTTGTAAATTTTAGAAATATCAAAATCTATAATCTTGACATTATTGTCGTCACATATTATAATATTATCAGGCTTTATATCACGGTGAACGATGCCGCTGTTGTGAAGAGCATACAATCCCTGGCATATGGAGCAGGTAATGTTCAGGGCGTCGTGTTCTGCTAGTGTTTCGCCGTTTGCATAATCCGTAAGAGTCATGCCGTCGCAGAATTCTTCATAGATAGTATACGCTTCACTGCTTTCGGAGATCTCGTAGATACGGCAAAGATATGGATTATTTATCAATGCGAGCCTTTGATATACAGAAACGTCAGCAGGCTTATAGATAATGTGCCGCACCATTTTTACACCTGTGTCACTCTCTAAAATGACTTTTTCGTGCTTGCTGTTTTTAAATAGATAGTTTTTGCAGTCGAACATTTTGTCAATCTGTTCTGTTTCAAAATCATATAAGCTTTTTTGTGACATATTTCTCATCTCCAATGTAAAAATGTAAAAAAATAAATTATTATAGGAAGGAACTGGTGACATGAAAAAAACAACACAGCTTATGGAGGAGCTAAATGGAAGCGATGATATCAACAGTTTTCTAAGCAACAATAAGGATTCTCTTGACAGACAGGATTTTGCAAGTTATCTTTGTGAGCTTCTGAAAAAGAAAAAGATGACAAAGATAGAGGTCATAAGAATATCCCAGCTAAATCAAATATATGGATACCAGATATTTGCAGGAGCAAGACTTCCAAGCAAGGATAAGATAATCGCTATCGCACTTGCTATGAAGCTTGATGTTGATACCGTTCAGCGACTTCTGACTCTTGCGGGTGAAGCTCAGCTTTATCCTAAAAACACCCGTGATTGCATACTCATTGACGCAATAAACAAAGGCTATGATGTGGCAAAGCTCAACAAAGTGCTTTTTGAAAATGGTTCACAGTGCCTTAAATAACGATCGTTTCATAAAGCAGCTCCGGCTCTTCGGAGCTGCTTTTTTATTATTGTAACAAATATTATATCACATTTTGACAAGGTTTTCAAGAGTTGTCAGAACATAAAAACACGCCGCAGAAAAATTCCGCAGCGTGTTTTCTTAATTAACTCTTATGGAACGAGAGTTGTAGTAGTTGTTGCCTTATCCTTTGCAGTTGTAGTTGTTTCTGCTACAGAAGAATCGGTCTTTGTTGTTGTAGTTGTGGTGGTTGTTGCTTCGCTTGCTGCAGCTGATGAAGAATCGTCAGTTGCAGGCTTTGAAGCCGCACCAGCCTTAGTTGTTGTGTAACCCTCGGCTTCAATTACCTTCTTCTTGAAATCTGCTTCTTTGTTGTAGTAAGATGTTGAGAAGTAAGGCTCTTCAGTAAATGTTTCACCTGTTGCAACGATATTTGAGCAGTAGATCGAAGCATAGAATGAAACTGCTTTTTTCTCCTTGTCTGTCTTTACAGTTATCTTGTAAAGATTGTAGAGTGCATTTGTGTTCTCCCAAGAATCATAATTCTTCTTGTTTGTGAACGCAACATAAGTGTCAACGTAATCAAAAGACTCGATAGATGTTACCTTGCCGTCAAAGTCAGCAGGATATGGAGCGTAATGACCCTTTATATCCTTTCTCATATCTTCGATCTTGTCGTCGATATATGACTTATAGCTGTCCATAGCAGCCTTACCGTTGTCAGCTGTTACATATGCAGGGAATGTTTCGTCAACTGTTATTTCCTTAACATAAACAGTGTCGCCCCAATCGTTTGTTTCAGTTTTGCCGGAAAGTGTGATACCATTTCTTGCAAGTGAGGAATAAGGGCTGCAAGTTACCTTGAATGTGCCGCCGATGCCAATATAATCATCGCATGATACTGAGTAAGAAACATTGTCCTTAAGAGCAGCAGGGATAGACTCGCTCTTTACTGAGTAAGGCTTAACAAATGGAACACCGCCTGAGCATTCAAATTCAAGTCCCTCGAACGGGTCGATCTCCTGAGTTTTTTCAAGACCCTCAACAGTGAAATCCTTTGTTACCTTGCCGTCCTTAACGTCGGCTGTCTTGTATGTATAATACTTGTCGTCATATTCAAACCAAGTCATGTCACCGCTTTCTTCTGCGCCATAAACGTCTATGTTAGCTGTAACAGTGTACTTGTCGCCGTTTTTCAGATCTGACTTGTAGTCATAATCATAGTAGATAAATGGATATGCTGAGTCATATGAAACGTCAGCAGAGCCGTTGCCGTCAAAGCCTGAGAACTTGACCTCAACGCCCTTGAAGAAGTCGATCTCCTCACCGTTTTTAAGATCCTTTACAGTTACCTCAAACTCAGTGTTCTTTAGCTTTATGTTCTTGTCCTTGAGAGAATCCTCGTTGTACTTTACAGTGCATTTTACCTTGTCACCGTTTTTAAGATTCTTGTTTGCTTTCTTATCAAAAGTGATCTTCAGCTTATACTCGCCATCGCTGTTTGTTTTGAGAAGGGCATTTCTCATCTTCTTAGCTTCTGTAAAATCATCAGCTTTGTTAAATGCTTTTGTAAGAGTTTTCTTGTCAAGTGCAAAATACTTGCTTACCTTTGATGACTTGTCAGATGAGCTTGCATAGTCGGAAAGATCATCAAGGTCGCCAAGGTCAAGATCTGTCTCGTCAGCAAGGTCGCCGAGAGCGCTTGTAGCGTCTGCCATTGAATAGTAGCTCTTGTCATAGCAGTTAAGCTCTGCCTCAACATAGCCACAGCCGTCAATGCCCTTAAATTCAAACTTGAAAAGATCCTTTGCGTCGATCACCTGATATTTAAGAATGTTGCACAGAATGATGATCGCAACGATAACGACGATAAGAGCCGCAGCAGCGATAAGCGTTATCTTCTTGTGACCCTTTACCCATTCGCCAAGCTTAGCGAAAGGATTTGGCTTTGCAGCCGCAGGAGCTGCTGCCTGAGCGTAGTTGTTTGCTGGTTGTGCATACTGCTGGTCATACTGAGGAGCCTGCTGCTGTACAGGCTGAGCCTGCTGAACGGGTGCCTGAGCAGGTGCTGCCTGCTGTGTGGAAATGCCTGCCTCGGCTTCCATTTCGGCGATAGACGCACCGCAGCCGCCACAGAATTTTTCTTCTGGACCTATTGGCGCTCCGCACTTAGCACAAAACTTGATAGTGTTCATTTCATACCTCCATTGATACTTCTTTTCTAAACAGGATAAAATTTTTTATCCTATTCATACATTCTAAGTATAATATTAGCAGAAAGAAAAGTCAAGAAAAACTCGTTGAAACCGCCTTGTTCTGTATGATTTTTGTAGATTTGTACAATAACGCAAGAAAAAATCATACACTTTGATAACGTTTTAGACACAATTTTTCTACATTAAAAAACCGAATATAAATGAGGATACTGAGTGTGGTATATCTTCTCTGTCCATGAGCGTATGCTCTCGCACTCTGACAAGAATTCCTCAGAGCCTTTTTCCAATAGGGCGGGGAGCTTTGCCACTGCATAGGAGATATCATCAAGTGTGCAGGATTGTGCTATATATGATATTCTTACATAATATTTATTCCAGGCATTTTCGAGTTCTTCGAGCCTTTGGGCTGTGTCGCTGTCATCATTTCTGTAGCTGTTTTCAGCGGCGTTCACAAGACTTATGAACTTATCGTTTTCTTTTTTTACCGCAAATACGGAGAACACTGACATGGCGGCTATGACAGTGAGGATAATAATGCAGGCGGTCAATCTTTTCATTGTGATTGCTCCTTTATACTTTTTTCTTGCCCTTGTCTTTTCTTATGGCAACTATCTGCCCTGAGGGGTCAGCGGTGCAGATGTAAACATCTTTCAGGGGCATACCCTTTTCTCCTAGCTTTTTCATGAGCCACTTTTCGTCTTTGCCGATAAGACCAAGGGCGGAGTATATTATCCTGCCGTTGTCGACAACGAGCTGCGGAGGGTCGGTCTGAGAGTCTTTTATGCCCATTCCGCCATTGTTCACAGGTCGAAACTGTGCTTTCTGATAGACTGATATCTTGCCTGTTGTTTCCACCACCGCAAGCTGTACCTCGTTTATATCGAATATACCCATGCTTCTTAGGGACTCCAAAAGATCGTCTGCAGAAAAACGCAGGTCTTTGAGCTGTTTTTGATCTATGATCCCACGGGACACGACTATTTTCGGAGAGCCGCATATGAGCTTTCTAAGTCCTCTGAATTTAAGCGAGCAGTGAGAGAGTATAACGTCAAGGCACACCAGCGTGAATATAGGCACTATGCCCATTGACATCGGTATAGTCATATCCTCGATAGGCAGGGTGGCGATGTTTGAAAGCAGAAGCGTTATAACAAGCTCCGAGGGCTGTAATTCGCCTATCTGCCTTTTGCCCATAAGGCGTATGCTTATGACAATGAGTATATAAAGTATCACGGCTCTGAAAAAAACTATCAGCATTTTGTTTTCCTCCAATATGGTCAAAGCTATTTTTTGCAGCTTTAACGCAGAATATTCTGATAACAGCCGCAGATAATAAAGACGATAAGAATTTTTATGTAGGAGAAACAAAATGAACACACCCGATTTCAGAAATTACAAAGACGCTGAGATAGATAAGACCATTGACGCCGCCATGACTTCCCTTCGCACCATAACAGGCAATTCAATGGATCTTAACATAATGAATGTGAAGATATGCTCCGTAAGCTGTGCGTTGGTATCCATAGAGGGAATGACATCAACGAGCGCAATGTCAGAGCTTATTTTCAGACCTATAATGGAGCTTTCTGCACAAAAGTCAAAGGGCAATGCAGAGCAGGTATTCGACTTCCTAACAAAAGAAAGCCTGCTTGCCGCCGAGAGAAAAACGGTCTTTAATTATGGTGACGTCATACAGTTTTTGTTTTCGGGCTTTGCGGTCATATTTGTGGAGGGGCTTTCAAAGGCTGTTGTTTACGGTATCCAGGGTTACGACAAGCGGTCGGTTTCTGAGCCTGCAAGCGAGCAGACTATAATGTGCGCACAGGATTCTTTTACGGAAACAATAAGAACTAATATTTCTCTTGTGCGCCGACGAATGAAAACACCATCGCTGAGGTTTGAGATGATGCAGATAGGAAAGCGTTCTTCCACCGACGTGTGCATGGTCTACATGAGCGACCGGGCAAGCTCAGACGCTGTGGACAGGCTGAGAAAACAGCTCAAAGGCATAAAGCTCGATACTGTTCTTACAAGCGGATATATCGAACCTTTTATCGACGAAGGCTTCGGTTCGTCAGTGTTTTCACAAATGGCTTATTCCGAAAGACCTGATATGATATGCACAAGGCTAAATCAGGGCAGGATATGTGTTTTTGTGGACGGCACGCCATTTGTGCTTATCTGCCCATCGCTTTTTGCGGAAAATTTTCAGACCATGGACGATTTTGCGGAAAAACCTTTTTACGTCACCTTTATGCGATGGCTGAAATATATTGCGTTCTTTCTAGCGGTGGCTTTTCCGGGTCTGTATGTTGCACTGGCGAGCTTTCACCCTGAGGTCTTCACATTGAAGCTTCTTCTGAATCTTGCAGTTTCAGAGGAGTCAACGCCTTATCCGTTGACAGTGGAGGTGCTTGTGCTAATGCTTCTATTTGAGATAATGAAAGAAGCAGGCTTGCGGCTTCCAAAGGCTGTGGGAAGCACTGTTTCTATAGTGGGCGGTCTTATCATAGGCGACGCTGCCGTAAAAAGCGGACTTGTGTCCGCACCCCTGCTTATAGTGGTGGGGATAACCACAACATCATCGTTCGTTATACCGAGCCTTTATCAGCAGACGGCTATATTAAGGCTAGTGTATATCCTGGTGGGCGGCGGCTCGGGGCTTTATGGCATTGCACTTTGCACTGTGCTTTTGATGATAAATATAAACTCCATGGACGACCTTGCAGTATCTTACACCGCTCCTGTTACGCCATTTTTCTCAAAGGGTATAAAGGACGTTATTTCAAGGCGGAGCTTTCGGTCATATGAGAAAACTCACAGCACCATTAAAGAATACAAGCTTGACGAAAAGGGGGGAAGCCAATGAAAAAGCTTACGCCATCGCAGTTTTTTGCAATGCTTATCTGTACAAGAGCCTTTTCAATGATGACATTTCTCCCTGAAAGCACCGCAAACGCTTTGGAGCTTATGCTTGGAACAATGCTGTCTACAGTTTTTCAGATAGCTATGATATGCTGTATGGCGGCTTTTCACAAGCGCTTTCCTAATGATGACCCATGCACCCTTGCGGTGAGCCGTTCAAAGTGGGCAGGCAGGGGAGTTTGTACAATGTATCTTGCATATTTTCTTACAGTGTCATTTTATGTTATCGGCACCTTCACCTATTTTATGGATTATTATTTTTCTGATTATATACCACGGCTCATGATAGTTCTCAGCGTTGCCGCCTGCGGGATATATATTGCAATGTCAGGCCTTGGGGTCATAGGAAAAACGGGGACAGTGCTTTTTGTACTTTTTCTCTTTGTGACATCCATCCTTGTTATAAGCTCTCTTGAAGATTTCACATTCGTTGATTTTCACCTTGCGGAAAGAAACGTTGGAAAAGGCATTTTTCATTCTGCTGTCAGCGAGCTTGCAAGAAGCTCTTATCTTGCAGTGATAGTTTTTCTTTTACCCTCAACAAAGGGCAATGCAGCAAAAACGTCTGTGTATTTTCTGCTCACAAGGCTTGCCCTTGTTGAAATAGTCTTAGGCTTTATCACAATGATACTTGGAGATTACACTCTTCTTGCAAAACTGCCATTCTTCGCACTTGCGGCATTTTCACGCACTGCCATAATAGAACGCTATGACGCCGCTGTTATGGGCGTGTGGGTAATGCTCTCGGTATATAAGCTGGGAGTATATTTCCATTGTTCAGGCAGATGCCTGAGATATGTTTTTCCTAAGCTCGGTTCTGGCTCGGGCGTGATAATAACAGCGGTGATTCCTGCGGCGGCAACGCTCTTTTGGCTTTTGCCTCACAAGTGGGAGAGCATCGCATACGCAGGGCTCAGCCCTATCCCACTCATATTTCTCGGAGGCGTAATACCGCTTCTATTCCTGATATTTGTGAAAAAGGGGGCGAGATCTGATGAAAAAGCGTAAGATACAGGTAGTTGTTGTGCTTTTTATCGCAGCAGTGACGCTGTTGTTTTCTTCTTTCGGCAGGCAGGTGGATATCGAGGAGCGTGTTCTTTGCCACGCCATGGGCGTTGACTATGAAAACGGGGAATACAATGTGTCATTGCAGGTCTTTAAGACCCAGAGTATGGGTTCTGACACTCCTCTTGATGTGAGCCAGTCCAATATACAGACTGTCAATTGCAAAGGCAGGAGTATCCGAGACGCCATTGAGGGCTGTCAGTATCAGATAGGCAGGGAGATATTTTTTGGCCATCTTCAAATAATATGCTTTAATAAAAATATAGATCTTTCCTCTCCGGAGGAGCTGTTCTCTTTTGCTATAAAGGACAAAAATGTTTTTCTTGGAGTGGAGCTTTGCTTGGCGGAAAATACTGCAGAGGAGCTTATGAACGTTCAGCTAACAAGGGGAACGATGTCCTCAGAAAACTTCACACAGGTCATAAAAATGGGTGTGAGAAACGGCATAACGGTGGAGTGCCGCCTTATCGATCTGCTTTCCTGCATAAGATCACCGCAGTATATCGCAATGCCGGTTATCTCTATCAAACAACCGCTGGGAGATTTTGCGGAGAGCCATGAGGAAAAGTCAGCGGAACAGCAGGAGCCGCTTTTGGAAATAAAAAAGACCGCCCTTATACGAAAAGGTACGGTACTTGAGAGCTATCTTTCCCACGCTGACGCATCAGGCTGTCTGTGGCTCACGGGAAAGGCAGAGCAGTATTCTGATATTATCGAATATAATGGAAGCCCCATGGACGTTAGGATAACCTCTGACAGCCACAGCCTGAAGCTTGATAACGAGAACGGCAGGCTCGTATGCAGATTGAAGCTCACTGTTCTTGCACACACTTCTCTTGATATCCGTGACGAGAAAAGCTCAGACCAGGTTGTGGCACTTGTGAAACAGCGTCTTGAAGAAAACATCACAGGGGTGTGGAACAAAGCCCTGTATGAGAACAGGACGGATATTTTTGATGTGTGGCGGCTTTTCCGTCACAAATATCCGCAAAGCTATCTAAAGTATGCCGACCGCCTTGATGAAGTGCTAGGCTCGGTGGAGCTTGAAACGGATATTACCTGTCGGGTGTCATAAGACAGAGCATATCCTCGGGAAGCGGTGCGATAACAGTCACTATCCTGCCGTTTTCGGGGCTTTGAAAAGTCATTTTCTCGCAGTGGAGAGCCTGACGGCTTATAAGAGGGCTTGCCTCGCCATAAAGGTCATCACCCAGGAGAGGATAGCCCATAAAAGCCGTGTGTACTCTTATTTGGTGCGTTCTGCCGGTTTCAAGAAAGAAGTCCACAAGAGAAAGATCTCCCAGCCTTTTGCGTACAAGATAATCCGTTGCGGAATATTGTCCGTCAGCCCTCACACAGCGTTTTATTATAGTTTCCTGCTCCCTTGCGATAGGCGCACAGATACGCCCGCCGCAGTGGGGCAGGTCTTTTATTATTCCAACATAGGTCTTCTCAAAGCTTTTTTGGAGCATTGCAGCGCTTCGCTGACTTTTTGCCACAAGCACGCATCCGCTCGTGTTGCGGTCAAGGCGGTTGACAGGTCTAAAAGCGAGGCTTGGATAAAGTGCGGCAAAAAGATTTCCCAGCGTATCGTCACGATGCTTTATTGACGGGTGGCAGGGCATAAAAGGCGGCTTTGAGAACACCACCACCTCGCTGTCCTCATAGAGGATATCAGCTTTCAGGTCAGGATTATGGTCAAGAGATTCACCGTCACCCTCGTTTATCATGATGATGTCATTTTCATACACAAGGTCAACAGTGCGGATAAGGACGCCCTTTCTTGTCATGCCATTTTCAGTGCGTTTGAGCCTTGTTATGAGCCTTTTTGAAAAGCCCCTTGAACGCAGTACACATTCAAGGGCTTTTTCATTTTCTTCTTTTGTTATTGTAATGGTCATTTGCTGTATTTCCTCCAGCGCTTTATCATTGACGGCATTTTGTCCTGCCAGTAGCTTCCCATTATATCCTGCAAAAACACTATATAGCTTAGTCTGAAATATGGATAGATGATAAAAACAGGATATACTAACAGAAGTGCGGGGATATACATAACAAAGCTCAGCAGGAACGAGATATATCTGCCATGCTGACCGTCCATGAGCCTTACAGAAAGATCGCAGGCGTCAAAAATGTTGGTGCGTGGGTTTAGCGTCATTATATATGGCGCAAGGGCAAGGGATATCCAGTAATGCACCATAAGTCCGAAAAACACAACAGACAGACCAAGTGAGAACATGAAACAAAGAAGACCTGCGGAGGTAAGCTCGCTGAGCTTGCATACCCAGCCCCAATAATACACGCTGTAGGTTGAAATAGCGAAAGGTACTGCGGAAAATAATTTCAGTAAATTAATTATAATGGAAGAAAACATGGTGTGGGAATAATATACATAAGAATGTGAGTTTATATACTGCCTCGATCCCACATAGCTGTCTGCTCTTGCAATATCAACAAAAAATCTGCGGACAGTCCACATTTCAAAAGCTGCAAAAGGTATAACGACAATGAGGTCAAGAAACCAGAATAGCCTTACGGAAACATGATCTTTTATTCCCTGCCACGAGAAAAAGTACTCCCAGCCGATGCGTTTGAAAAGCATAAAAAGGGCAAGCTCGCACAGACCAAGAAATACAAACACCGCAAACAAAAATGCCGTGAGCGATACGCAGTTTCCCATGTTCTGGCTTATATTTTTTCTTGCCGATTGTTTTATCTCTTTGTTTGTCAAGCCTTTTCCCCCCTCGTTTCTTTTTTTGCTTACTTATCTTCCTCGTCGGTATAATAATCCTCAACAGTGTAATCAGGCATTTCCTCATATTTTGGCGGATAAGTTCCTATTACCTCGAAAGCGTTTGAACGCTGCCACATGGAAGCTGTCACCATGACTTCAAAGCCCTCACCGAAATCGCAGGCGTAGTCCATAGGCTTTCTTTTCGGCACGCCGAAGCCTGCCAGCATATTCATTATAAGACCTCCGTGGGTGCATACCGCAACATTTGTAAGACCCTCGTACATCATATCGGAAATGATGATGTTCAGAGCTTCATAACAGCGGTTTATGACATCTCTTGTTGACTCACCGTTCGGCGGAGGATTGTCAAGTCCTCCTTTTATGAACTGCTCATAATCAGGGTCGTTCATAAGCTCATCAGCGGTCTTGTTCTCAAACTTGCCGAAGTCCATTTCACGAAGCTCGGGCATCTCAGCCACAAGCCTGTTAGGCTGGAGTATAGATATAGTCTGTTTGCACCTTTTTAAAGGCGAGGTGTAGACCTTCTGCACCGAAGGGTAATCATACTTTTCTATCTTTTCATAAAGCTGGTCAGCACCCTCTCTGCACAGCGGCAAGTCGGTAGTACCGATATAACGTCCGTCAAGATTTGCCTGCGTCATTCCGTGACGGATAAATGCTATTCTGTAGCCTTTCATATTTAAAATACCTGCTTTCTTTTTTCTTTTATGATAAGTGCTTTAAAACCTGCACAAATTTTTTTCACTTAAATACGTCATTTTATAGATTTTATATTTACAAATACATAAATTTATAGTATAATAGAATAATGGTTGAAAAGCCAATATGATTTTATATATGGGAGATATTACATGAGCAATGACAGCAAAGATGAGCTGACTCTCAGGATAGGTGAGAAGCTTACCGCCGCGAGGATAGATAGCGGCTATACACAAAGCTGTGCGGCCAGAGCAGTCGGCACCAGCCAGTCTTGCATATCAGCCGTTGAACACGGCAAAAAGCAGAACGTCAATATCATCATTGCTCTTATAAAGCTTTACGGAGCTTCCTATGAAGATGTGTTCGGTTTAGTCAAGGTCAGAGAAAAAAACTCTGCGTTAGGCTGTCCGGACGAGGGAAGCGAGCTGCTGAGGGAGCTTATAAAAGACAGCGGCATAAAGGGTCTTGAAACTCAGACGGACATGGCGGTGAAAATATGCACCTATATGCTTTTGAGAAAGCTTTACTCTGAAAATCCTCACAACTCCCACAAGCTTTTTGAGCTTGACACTGAGGAAACCATGGAACGCTGTGTAAAATATCTTTCCGCTCAGCCTAAAGACCTTGACAGGATCCTTGGCATGGCAGGAAAAAAGGTGAACAGGCTTGAGGTTTCAGTGGGGAAAAATCCTGAACTGAGGGCGTTTATCAAAGAGTGCGAACACATTTTGCTCGCTTGCACATAAGAATTTTGATACCGATGTTATCATACTTCGGATATTATAACACACTTTTCAACTAATTTCAAGTGAGGTATAAAAATGAAAAAGCCTGAAAGGCGGCTGTTTGTATCGGTAGCGTGTGCGGCGGCTCTTATGGTGTGCGGAGCGGTTATGATGCACTTAGATAAAAAGCCTGACGAGGCGACATTTTTCGCCATGGATTGCCCATGCACAGCCGCTGTTTACGGAGGTGAGGCAGAGCAGGTGAAAGAGCGGATAAAGGCTTTGGAAAAGCTTTATTCGCCTTATGAGGAAGGCTCGGAGATATCACGGCTCAATGAGAGCGGCAGGCTTGAGCTTTCTGAGGAAACTGCACAGCTTATAGAAAAGAGCATAGAGCTTACAAAAAAATACGGCGGAGCGGATATTTCCGCATGGGCAGTGACGGAACTTTGGAACGTTACTGGTGATGAGCCGAGAGTGCCTGAGCAAAGTGAGATACAGACTGCTCTTTCCGCTGTGGGATATGAGAATATAAAGATTTCGGGGAACGAATGTGTCCTTGAAAACGGCACACAGATAGACGTGGGCTGTGACGGAAAGGGCTTTGCCCTTGACGAAGTGAAAAAGCTTTTGGATAGTGAAAAAGCCGATTGTGCGGTGGTGAGCTTTGGCTCGTCAACGCTTCTTTACGGGCAGAAGCCGGATAAAACAGATTTCAAGGTTGCGGTCACAGACCCTTTTGATAACGATAACATCTGCCTTAGCTTCACAAACGGCGGCGGATTTGTTTCCACATCAGGTGGATATGAGCGTTATTTTGAAGCACAGGGCAAAAAGTGGAGCCATATTTTTGACCTGACAACAGGTTATCCATGCGAAACAGACCTTGTTTCAGTCACTGTGATAGGGCAGAGCGGCATTGAAACCGATTTTCTGTCTACCTGCATTTTTATTGGCGGAAGCGGTGAGCTTGACAGGTGGCTCGGTGATGAAGATATAGAAGTTATTGCCATTGATGAAAATGGCGTAGTTTATTGCTCTGACAGTATAAAGAGCAGGATAAGTATAAGTGATGATAAATTCAGGTTTGAATAGTCATAAAGTATGATAAGGGGGAAAATTATGAAACTCAACAGCATTTTTCTTTCCCACAAAAAGGGGACGGAAAACAGCGAAACTATCGCCATGCCGCTGCCTGCAAGAGTGAAGATATCCATGTCACAGCACATGGGAGCACCTTGCGAGCCGACAGTTGCCAAGGGTGACAGAGTGCTTGTGGGACAGGTCATAGGCGAAAGCAACGCTTTTATGTCATGCCCTGTTCACTCGTCTGTGTCAGGCACAGTGGCGGCGATATCCGAACTGCTCACAGCAGGCGGAAAGGTGTGCAAAATGGTGGAGATCGACACCGACGGAGAGCAGGAGGTATCACCTGACGTAAAGCCGCCTGTTATAACAGACAAAGCGAGCCTTTGCGAAGCCGTAAGGCAGTCAGGCTGCTGCGGAATGGGCGGCGCAGGCTTCCCAACGCACATAAAGCTCAACTTTGACGAGAACAAATACAAGGTCGATACCCTTGTTATAAACGCCGCTGAGTGTGAGCCTTACATAACAAGCGACTACCGTGAGATGATGGAGAACGCTGACGATGTTATGTGCGGAATAAAGCTCGTGCGTGATATGCTGGGGCTTAAAAAGGTCGTTATCGGTATCGAGGACAACAAGCCACAGGCTATAAAGCTTATGCGTGAAAAGTCGGCTGATGATGAAAGTATCGAAGTAAAGGTGCTGAAGTCATGCTATCCTCAGGGTGCAGAAAAGGTGATAATATTCAACGCCACGGGACGTGTAGTTGGCGAGGGTCAGCTTCCGTCAGATCAGGGCGTTATCGTAATGAACGTTACCACAGCAGGCTTTATCGGAAAGTATTCCAAAACAGGTATGCCACTCATATCAAAGCGTATAACTGTTGACGGTGACGTGGTATCTACTCCATGCAATGTGAAAGTACCTATAGGAACTTCTGCGGAGGATATACTGAAATTCGGTGACTGCGATAAAGAAAAGGTTAGAAAAGCCATTTTTGGCGGTCCTATGATGGGAATGTGCCTTTATGAGCTTGACACCCCTGTGACAAAGACCACAAACGCCATTCTTGCATTCGGTGAAAAGGCTGATAAGAAAAAGGGCATCGAGGACAGATGCACACAGACAAACTGCATAAAGTGCGGAAGATGTATCTCTGCTTGTCCGCTGAATCTTATGCCTACAGAGCTTGAAAAGGCTTATGACAGGCGTGATAAGGAAGCGCTTATGAAGCTCAAGGTAGGTCTCTGCATGAACTGCGGTTCGTGTTCATACGTCTGTCCTGCAAAGAGAGATCTTGCAGAGAAAAATCAGCTTGCAAAAGCTTTCATAAGAACGTAAGGAGGTAAGATGATATGGAAAAAATGCTGGTAAGCCCTTCGCCTCAGATAAGGGATAATATTTCTACCTCTAAGGTAATGACTCATGTGCTCATTGCTCTTTGTCCTGCACTTGCAATGTCTGCCTATGTTTTCGGCGGACGTGCGCTCATGCTCACAGGCTTCTGCATGATAACGGCACTCATATGGGAAAGGCTTTGCAATCTTATAATGAAAAGACCTGATTCCACAAAGGACGTTTCGGCACTTGTGACCGGTATGCTTTTAGCGTTCAATCTCCCTGTGACAATGCCTTATTGGCAGGCTGCTATCGGCACATTCGTTGCTATCGTTATAGTAAAGCAGCTTTTTGGCGGTCTGGGACAGAATTTTGCCAACCCTGCTATTGTGGGAAGAATAGTTCTTATGCTTGCATTCACAGGCAACATGACCCATTGGGTAGTGCCTTTCTATGACCCTGACAATATCGTAACAGGTGCAACACCTCTTGCGGCGGCACATTCCGCCCCTGCCGATTATCTCGATCTTTTCCTTGGAAAAGTAGGCGGCTGTCTGGGTGAAGTTTCTGCGGCGGCTTTGCTCATTGGCGGCATATACCTTGTAATGATGAAGATAATCTCAGTACATACACCTCTTGCATTTATAGGCACGGTGTTCGTGTTCTCATATCTTTGCGGCGAGGACGGCATCTATCAGATACTTGCAGGCGGCGTAATGCTCGGTGCATTCTTCATGGCAACTGACTATGTTACAACTCCTGTTACAAAAACAGGCAAGGTGATATTCGGTATCGGCTGTGGTATCATCACTTGTGTGATACGCTTCTTCGGCTCTTATCCTGAGGGTGTTTCATTCTCAATATTGCTTATGAATATACTTACACCATATATCGACATGATAACAAAAACAAAGCCTTTAGGGGCTATAACAAAGAAGAAGGAGGCGAAGTCTGAATGAAAGATAAAATAATGCCTCCATTGGTGCTGACTATAATATGTATAGTTGTCAGCGGACTTTTGGTGCTTGCCTATAATGCCACATATGTTGACAATACAGGTGTTCTTACAGACGATATGAAAAAGGGCTGTGAGGAGATATTTGGCAAGGGCGATTATGAGATAATGCTTGACGGCGAGGGTGACAGCAAGACCCCTGTCACATTTGATACAGAGGGCGTGAACTCCATTATCACAGATAAAGATAATGGCAGATGCGTTATCGAGATAACTGAGGACGGCTATTCAAAGGGTGGACTTCATCTGCTTATCGGTATAAACAGCGAGGGAACTGTCGAGGGGATAGAATTTCTCTCTATAGGTGAAACTCCGGGTCTTGGCACAAAGGTGCAGGACGATAGCTTTCTTTCAAAGCTAAAGGGCTTTGGTGTTGACACTGATGAAAATTCTATCGACAATGTTACCGCTGCCACCTATTCTTCAAAGGGAATGAAATCTGCGTGCAAAAAGGCTGTGAAGCTTTTTGACGAGCATAAGGAGGAGATACTCAATGGCTGAGAAAAATTCTAATCTGTATGAATTTACAAAGGGTATCATAAAGCAAAACCCGACGCTTGTTACGCTTCTTGGTATGTGTCCGACGCTTGCGGTCACAACAATGGCGAAAAACGGTATCGGCATGGGACTTGCCACAACGTTCGTGCTTGTCTGCTCAAACTTTGTTATATCCCTTTTGAAAAACGTTATCCCAAAGGCTGTAAGACTGCCTTGTTTTATCGTAATAATCGCAGGCTTCGTTACTCTTATCGAGTTTCTTATGAAAGGTTATATACCTGAGCTTTACAGTGCATTAGGCGTATTCTTGTCACTTATCACGGTAAACTGTATTATCCTTGGCAGAGCGGAGGCTTTTGCCAGCAAGAACAAGATATTCCCGTCCATACTTGACGGACTTGGAATGGGTCTTGGATTTACACTTTCACTTTTCACAATGGGTTCTATAAGAGAGATACTTGGCACAGGCTCATGGTTCGGCTTCAAGATACCTTTCCTGTGCGACGATCCTATGACAGTGTTCATCATGCCGGCAGGCGGATTTTTCGTGCTTGGCTGTCTTATCGCACTTGTGAACAAGATAGCGAACAAGAAGCCGCCTAAGGAGATATCCTGCTCGGGCTGTCCAAATGCAGCTTTGTGCAAGGGTCAGTGCAGAACAGAGAGTGAGGAGGCATAAAAATGAGCTACATACTTATACTTATTGGCTGTGTGTTCGTAAATAACGTTGTGCTTTCTCAGTTCATGGGAATATGTCCTTTCCTTGGCGTATCAAAGCAGATGAAATCATCTGTGGGAATGGGTGCAGCGGTAATATTCGTTATGATATGCGCAACAGCTATCACATATCCTGTATACAGACTTCTTGAGCATTTCGGTATAGAGTATCTAAAAACAGTGGCGTTCATACTTGTTATAGCAATGTTCGTTCAGCTTGTTGAGATAGTAATGAAAAAGATGATGCCGCCTCTCTATAAGGCTCTGGGCGTTTATCTGCCTCTTATCACAACCAACTGTGCAGTTCTCGGTGTTACTATCGGAAACATAGACAACGGCTATAATTTTCTTCAGTCCCTCACAAACGCACTTGGAACAGGACTTGCGTTTACTCTTGCCCTCTTGCTTTTCAGCGGAGTAAGAGCAAGGATAGAAAACTGCGATTTTCCTGAAACTTTCAAGGGCGTGCCTGCAACGCTCATTGCGGCGTCTATCGTTTCGCTAAGCTTTATGGGCTTTTCGGGAATAATCTGATAATAATTTATCGATATGAAACGATCAAGGGTTGAATTTACAAAGCCGATGAAAAAGACCCACACTATATTGATACCATCAATGCTTGACTTCCACTTTCCGCTGCTTAAATATGCATTTCTTAGCGGCGGATATAAGTGCGACGTTATCGGGGTGAACGAATACAGTCGGTCACAAATGATAAACGCAGGCTGGGAATATTCAAATAATGATGTCTGCTTTCCCTGCAACATCATAATAGGACAGTTCATATGTGCATTGAAAAGCGGCAAATATGACACCGCAAAAACAGCCCTGCTGCTGCCTCAAACAGGAGGAGGGTGCAGAGCATGCAATTACATTATGCTGCTGCGAAAAGCTCTTTTGAAAGCCGGTCTGCAAAATGTTCCTGTGGTGTCACTTAATGTCAGCGGCGTTGAGAAACACAGCGGATTTTCCATAACGCCTAAAATGGTGCTGACGGCTTGTGCAGCGATCTATTACAGTGACTTGCTTTTGTATCTTTATAATGAGCTTTCACCCTATGAACTAAAAAAGGGTGAAACGCTTGATAAAGTCCGCCTATGGAACAGCAGGCTGTCACGGCTCTTTGAACATGGCAAAGCAGCCGATCCGATCTCAATGTGCGTCATATTCCGCAAGATATGCGAAAGCTTTGCTACAATAAATTGTGATAAAAGCAGATCGGTCAAAAAGGTCGCCGTAACAGGGGAGCTTTACATAAAATTCTGTGCTCTCGGCAACGGCGAAACGGAGAAATACCTCCGTGATCTCGGTTGTCAGATATATATGAGCGGCTTTGTTCCATACATAATGTACCTTGCCGATTCCTGTACAAATGATGATAACATTTACGGAAGAAAAACCTTGGCAGGTGTGGGAGCAAAAGTCCTTATTGCCTATATGAAAACGCTTTGGTGCAAAATGAATTCTGCACTTGTACAAAACGGTTTCGAGCCTATGGAAGACTATAGATCCTTGAAAAGCTACGGTGAAAACTTTGGCTGCCTTGGCGAAACAATGGGGGACGGCTGGCTTATCGGTGCAGAAATGTGTTCAGCGTTGAAGAACGGCTGCAAAGGTGTTGTGATGCTGTTGCCGTTTGGCTGCCTTGTGAGCCACACCTGTGCAAGAGGCATAATAAAGCGTATAAAAAAGCTCTACCCAGACAGCATCATAACGGCGGTAGATCACGATTCGGGAACAGCGGACGTTAATATCAAAAACCGCATTAAGATGACCCTTGATTTTATGGATAATAATATAATGAAACACAACAAAAACTGAAATTCTGAAAGAGGAGAATGATATGGAATATTTGATCCCTTTGGCTATATTTGCCGCTTTGGGCATATTGGCAGGCGTTCTGCTGACGGTGGCTTCAAAGGTTTTCGCCGTTGAGGTAGATGAGCGTGTTGACGCTATCGCAGAAGCTCTTCCGCAGGCAAACTGCGGTGCTTGCGGCTTTTCAGGCTGTGCAGACTATGCCGACGCTATCGTGAACAAGGGTGCGGAATGTAACCTTTGCCGTCCGGGAGGCGAGGCTGCTGCAAAGAAGATAGCCGAGATAATGGGCGTTGAAGTGACTGTAACAGAGCCACAGGTGGCTTTCGTGCGCTGTTCGGGAGATTGCTCTCATACACCGCATAAATACGATTTTGACGGCATTCAGAGCTGTGCGGCTTGCAACAGGTTTTATGACGGAAGCAAGCTTTGCACAAGCGGCTGTTTAGGCTACGGCGATTGTATCAAGGTCTGTTCTCAGGGGGCAATATCTATCGTTGACGGCATTGCCGTTATCGACAAAGCAAAGTGCATGGGCTGTGGGCTTTGTGCAAAAGCCTGTCCAAATGGTCTTATCGCAGTGAGAAGGATCTCTCAGGCTGTGGATATCTGCTGTTCATCAAGAGATGTGGGCAGAGTGACAAGGTCTGTTTGTCCTAACGGCTGTATAGGCTGTAAGCTGTGCGAGAAAAACTGTCCGTCAGGTGCCGTTACAGTGCAGAACAACCACGCTGTTATCGACTATGACAAGTGTACAAACTGCGGAAAGTGTGCAGAGGTGTGCCGTGTCCACGCTATCAGGTCTATCATGGGCGAAAAAGTGGAAGTGCAGTAAAATATTTTGCTTTAAAGGCTCTCTTGACGTTTATGCGTCAGGGGAGCTTTTTTTGTGCCAAAAATACACAGCCAAATTTGTGCAGTGTTCACGAAAAGTTTAGCGTTTGTTGACAGATACTTATAAATGATTTATAATACTATTTGTACGAATAATTGTCAGCGGCAAGAAAAATATAGCCGAACTTTAAGGAGAACACAGAAGAATGAACATTAAAGACTACAGAATTATCAGTGAAAAAAACGTTTTCAGACGGATAGCGGCACTTTTGACAACGCTCTTGCTCGTTATCACAGCGATTCCCGAGGGCTTCTCTACGGCTATAACATCGGTGGCAGAAGCGGCAGATACGGCTGTGACAGGTGCGTATTTTGATACAGACGGCATGGAAATCGTCACCTATAACGTGGTTAATGACTTCGGTGCAGACAACACAGGAAACGCTATGACGGAAAAGCAGATACAGCAGGCGCTTGACGCTGCACAGGAAAATTCCGGACAGGGCATTTTCACAAAGGTCGTGATACCAAAGGGAACGTATCTTATTTCTTCTGCACTTGTGGTATACAGCGATACTTGGATATACTGTGAAGAGGGCGTTGAGATAAAAAGGTGCATTTCCTATGGACCTATGCTCAGGTGCGATAATAATGGTATCGGCGGCTATGACGGCGTTAAAAATGTTATCGTTGAGGGCGGGCTTTGGAACGGAAACACAGACCAGTGGCCAAATACCGCAGATTTTTCAAATATCAGATTTGCACATTGCAGAAATATTCTTCTGAAAGATATGCACGTCAAAAATAACGAGAACGGTCATCATATGGAGATAGGCGGTGCGGCTGACGTCACCATAGAGGGCTGTACTTTTACAGGATATACAGGCTACAGGAAAAAAGAAGCCATTCAGCTTGATTGCATGAACAACAGCAGAGTTTTTGCAGGCTATGCGCCTTTTGACGATACATCATGCGAAAATGTGGTCATAAAGAATAATCTTTTCTCAGGCATTTGCAGAGGTCTTGGTTCTCATTCCGCCACTCTTGGTATCTATTACACAGATATCCTTATCGAAGACAATGTTTTTGAGAATCTCGACGATATGGCAATGATAATGTACAATTATAAAAATTGTACCATAACAAATAACACTATCACAAACTGCGCAAGCGGTATAGAGTTCAAGGCAATGTCCAGCCTGCCTAACAACAATTTCAATCCCCCTGTGGTGAAGTCTATGGAGGAAGCAGTTGACGGCTTTGATGACGACGCAAACTCTGTTATTTCATCTAACACTATCTCTGTAAACGGTGATGACGAATATGGCATTACAAGCGGCATACGCCTGACAGGGTATGAGGTCAAGGACAACGGTGTTATCCCTGACTATAATTTCAGAGTGGCAGGAGTAAAGGTCGTCGAAAATCGAATCGAGAGCAACGGAACCACTATCGCACTTAATGACGCTGAAAATTGCAGTATCGAATCAAATATTCTCGTTACAAAGCAGGACGGTGTTAATTACAAGGATAAAAATGGTCTTACTCTTAACGAGTGTGACAATATAAAGATAACAGATAACTACATTTCAGGCTCAGCCAGAAACGGTGCTTCCCTTACTGACAGCTCAGGGAATACCCTTGAGAACAATACCATAGAGAACGTTGGAATGAACGGAATAAATATCTACAACGGCTCTGAGAACAATAGTGCAAGCTCAAACAGCGTAAATTCAGCGAAAAAGCATGGCATAGCAGTGGCTGCAAATTCTTCCGCTGTGATAAAGTCCAACAGCATTTCAAAGGCGGGGGACACGGGCATTCTTATTTATAACGGCTCAAAGGGCGAGTGCTCAGGCAACAAAGTTAAAAATGCCGTGGGGCATGGTGTCGTGTTCAGCAAGAACGCTTCGGGCAAGGCGGCCTCAAACACTGTTTCTGGCGCAGGCAAGCATGGCGTGCTTGTTACAGACCACTGCGGTAGTGTGGCTCTAAGCTCAAATAAGATATCAAACAGCAAGCAGAACGGCGTTTGCGTGTCAAATTACAGCAGTTCTGTGAGTGTAAATTCAAACAGCATAAGCGGCTCAGGAAAAAGCGGCATAAGCGTAAGCTCTCACAGTAAGGCTTCGCTGAAAGACAACGCTGTGAACGGCTCAAAGTCTGCGGCAGTGTCAAAGAGCGCTGATTCTTCTATCAGCCTGCCAAGAGTATCAGGATTGTCTGTTAATTCTGTGAATAACACGGATATACAGATCAGCTTTTCTGGCAGATCAACTAACAAATGCGGTTATGAGATATACAGAAAAACAGGCGCAAAGGGAAAATACTCTGCCGTGGGGACGACTGCAAAAGGAAAGTTTACAGATGGATTTTTCAAGGCGAACACAGATTATTATTACAAAGTACGCTGTTATGAAACTGTGTCAGGCAAGAGGGTATACGGTGGATATTCCGCTGAGATAAAGGTAAGATCAGCAACGAAAAGATCTGTCGGGAAGGCGTCTGTCAAGGTGTCAGATCAGGTGTGGACAGGTAAGGCGCTGAAGCCTGCTGTCACTGTAAAGGACGGAAATGTCACCCTCAAAAAGGACAGGGACTATACTGTAAGTTACTCCGCAAACAAGGGTATAGGCACTGCTAAGGTGACTGTCACAGGGAAGGGAAGCTACACAGGTAAGATAACAAAGACTTTCAAGATAAACCCACAGGGACAGAGCGTTTCTGCTAAGGGTGACAAGAGCGGAAAGAAGATAGCGGTCACTCTTGCAAAGCACAGCTCAAATTCAGGCTATCAAGTGTCATATGCCGACAACAGCGGCTTTAAGAACAGCAAGTCCTTGTGGCTCAGCGGAAATTCAAAGAACAAAGGCACAATAAAAGGTCTTAAAAGCAAAAAGACATATTATGTCAAGGCAAGGGATTATAAGACCATTGGCAAGACCAAAGTGTACGGCAAGTGGTCGGCTGTGAAGAAGGTAAGTATTTAGGGCAAAAAATTTTCCAAGCCGATTGACAAGGCTCTTATAATGTGGTATAATTCAAGATATGACAAGGAAGGTGAATATAATGACCAATGTTGTAAAGGGCGATCAGGTAAAGGATTCATACGGCAAGATCTATGATGTTATCGAAGTTCATGAGCATAATGTTATGGTGCTTGAGCCGGGTAAACCATACTGGGAGCGTATCTGCATGGGACGTTTTGATTTCGACTCATATTTCAGAAGAGCAGATGAGCCTATGACAGATGATATGCCTCGTCCAATGGGCATCGATGAAGAAGATTTCGATGAGGACGAAGAGGAAGAAGAATAAGATTTATTGCGGTTGGCTTTTGTCAGCCGCATTTTTATTGCACAAAAACGCCACGGAGATATTCTCTCCGTGGCGTTTTTCTTTGGGCGGAATAGCCCCTTTTATGCTGTTTCTTCTGCGAAGTTTCCTGTGTAGAGCTGATAATACTTGCCTTTTTTGGCAATAAGCTCGTCATGTGTGCCACGCTCGATTATCCTGCCCTGCTCAAGTACCATTATGCAGTCTGAGTTTCTGACAGTTGAAAGTCTGTGGGCGATAACGAATGTTGTTCTGCCCTGCATGAGAGCGTCCATGCCTGCCTGTACAAGGCTCTCTGTTCTTGTGTCGATAGAGGAGGTAGCCTCGTCAAGGATAAGAACAGGAGGATCGCCGACTGCCGCTCTTGCAATGGCTATGAGCTGACGCTGACCCTGTGAAAGGTTCGAGCCGTCGCCTGTGAGAACAGTGTTATAGCCGTCAGGAAGTCTTTCTATAAAGCCGTTTGCGTTTGCAAGTCTTGCGGCTGCCATACATTCCTCGTCGGTGGCGTCAAGGTTGCCGTAGCGGATATTTTCCATAACTGTGCCTGTGAAAAGGTGTGTGTCCTGCAAAACTATGCCGAGAGTTTTTCTCAGAGCAGGCTTCTTTATCTTTGTGATGTTTATTCCGTCATAGCGTATCTTTCCGTCCTGAATGTCATAAAAGCGGTTGATAAGGTTTGTGATAGTTGTCTTTCCTGCGCCTGTTGAGCCAACGAAAGCTATCTTCTGACCAGGCTTTGCAAAAAGCTTTATGTCATGAAGAACTATCTTGCTGTCGTCATATCCGAAGTCAACACCGTCAAATACGACCTCACCTTCCATTTTCTTGTAGTCAACAGTTCCGTCAGCCTGATGACGATGCTTCCATGCCCATATGCCTGTGCGTTCTTTGCATTCTTCAAGCTCACCGTTCAGGTTATATTTTGCATTAACGAACTCAACATAGCCCTCGTCTGTTTCAGGCTTCTGGTCGAGAAGGTCAAACACTCTGCCTGCGCCTGCGGTAGCCTGAACAACGAATGGCATTTGCTGGCTTATTTGTGTGATAGGCTGTGTGAAGTTCTTGTTAAGGGATACAAATGTTACGATAGTGCCGAGGGTAAGACCTGCATAGCCGTTTATGGCAAGGATAGCTCCCACAATAGCACAGAGCACATAGCTGAGGTTTCCGATATTTGCGTTTATCGGCATCATGATGTTAGCGTACTTGTTAGCTTCGTTTGCACTGACTCTCAGCTTGTCATTTATCTTTACAAAGTCTTCTATTGCCTTATCCTCGTGACAGAACACTTTTACTACTTTCTGTCCGTCAAGCATTTCTTCGATAAAACCGTCAACTGCGCCAAGGTCACGCTGCTGAGCCGCAAAGTGCGCTCCTGACTTTGAAGCGAGATCGTTGGTCACCTTTACCATTACAAATGCCATTGCAATAGAGAGTATGGTAAGAGGAATGTTGAGGACTATCATGGAAACGAGGGTGGATATAAGTGTTGCAAGAGAGTTTATAAGCTGAGGTATGCTCTGGCTGATAAACTGTCTGAGAGTATCAACGTCATTTGTGTATACTGACATGATGTCGCCATGCGGGTGTGTGTCAAAATACTTGATAGGAAGTGTTTCCATGTTGAGAAACAGATCATCTCTTATGTTTCTCAGCGTACCCTGACCGATGTTTACCATTATCCTGTTGTATGCGTATGAAGCCGCAATGCCCACAACGTATACTACAGCAAGACCGCCGAGAGCTTTTGCAAGTGGTGAAAAATCATGGCTGGAGGTCTTTAGCATCGGTGTGATGTAGTCATCAACAAGTGACTGTATGAACATCATTCCCGCAAGTGTGGTGACAGCCTGAATAAGTATGCACGCCACAACTATTATAAATGAGAACTTATAGTTTTTGAGCATATATTTCATTACTCTGCCGAGGACTTTCATCTGGTCGCCTGACATTTTAGGCTTGCCGCCCATTTCTTTATTCATTGGCTTAGGCATTTAAGCTTCCTCCTTTCCTGCTGACTGAACGTCGAAATCTCCGCCGCCCTTTACCTGAGATTCATATATCTCACGGTATATCTCGTTTGTTTCAACAAGCTTTTCGTGTGTGTCAAAGCCGTTTACTCTGCCACCGTCAAGAACTATTATCCTGTCGGCGTCCTGAACGCTTGAGATCCTCTGTGCGATAATGAACTTTGTTGTGCCTGGGATAGACTTTGCGAATGCCGCTCTTATCTTTGCGTCTGTGGCAGTATCTACTGCGCTTGTGGAGTCGTCAAGGATAAGAACCTTTGGCTTTTTCAGAAGCGCTCTTGCAATACAAAGTCGCTGCTTCTGTCCGCCTGATACGTTTGTACCGCCCTGCTCGATATAAGTTTCATACTTGTCAGGGAAGCGTTCAATGAATTCATCAGCGCAGGCAGCTTCACAGGCTTCGATACACTCGGCGTCTGTGGCGTTTTCGTTGCCCCAGCGTAGGTTGTCAAGGATAGTGCCTGAGAAAAGCACGTTTTTCTGCAATACTACAGAAACCTGATCTCTCAGATATTCCATATCGTAATCTCTTACGTCCTTGCCGCCAACGCACACAGAACCGTCGTCAACGTCATAAAGACGGCTGATAAGATTTACAAGGCTAGTCTTTCCGCAGCCTGTTGAGCCTATGATGCCGATAGTTTCGCCGGACTTGATGTGCAGGTCGATATTGTTAAGCACCATTTTTCCGCTTCCATGCTTGTATGAGAAGCTTACATTGTTGAAGTCAACAGAGCCGTCTTTCATATCCTTTGCTGGGTTCTCACCGTTGTGAAGATCAGGTGTTTCCTTGAGTATCTCTGAGATACGTCTGATACTTGCTGTACTCATTGATATCATAACGAATATCATAGAGAGCATCATAAGTGACATCATGGCGGAGATAACATATGTGAAAACAGATGAAAGCTCGCCTGTTGTCATCGTACCTGCAACAACATTCTTTGCGCCAAGCCAGCTTATGAGCATTATGCAGGAGTAGATAACGAACATCATAACAGGGCTGTTCAGTGCGATAAGGCTCTCAGCCTTTACGAACATCTTATAGAGATTGCCCGAGGCTTTCTTGAATTTCTTCTGCTCGAAGTCCTCTCTTACATATGCCTTTACAACTCTGATAGCCGATACGTTTTCCTGTATGCTTGCGTTAAGGTCGTCATACTTTTTGAAAGCTTCTGTGAAAACTTTCATCGTCTTTTTAACGATGATCCCGAGAACTATGCCAAGAAGAACGATAGCTGCAAGGAATATAGTGCTCATTGAGCCGCTTACTGCAAAGCACATTGCCATTGAGCAGATGAGCATCAGCGGCGCTCTCACTGCAATACGGATTATCATTTGGTATGCGTTCTGAACGTTTGTAACGTCAGTTGTCATTCTTGTTACAAGACCTGCGGTGCTGAACTTGTCGATGTTTGAGAACGAATAGGTCTGCACCTTGCGGTAGATAGCTTCACGAAGATTGCAGGCAAAGCCTGATGAAGCCGAAGCCGCATATTTTCCTGCAAGAAAGCCCGAAAGCAGGCTGACCATTGCCGCCACTACCATTACGCCACCGAAAATATAAACGTTTGTCATGTTGCCCTTTTCAATGCCGTCGTCGATTATTTTCGCCATTATAAAAGGCAGAAGCATTTCCATAAAGACCTCAAGTGCGGTAAAAACAGGGGTCAGAATGGAGTCCTTCTTGTACTGTTTGATCTGTGCTAGTATTTCTTTCAAGCCAGATCCCTCCTCTCGCTTATTTTTATATTGTATTGTCTATCATTTTTTTCTGGAGCCGTTCCATTTCGTCAAGCTCCTGATCTGTAAAATTACGGAAAGCCATTGTTTCTATCTTTTTAAGACAGTCGCAAATGTCCTGCTGGAGGGTATAGGCTTTCTCGGTTGCTATTATCTTCTTGTGACGCTCGTCATCATCACTGCCCTCATAGGAGAGATATCCTCCTGCACGGAGCTTTTTTATAAGCCCTGATACCGTCGCACGGGAAATATTCAGATCGTGGTGTATCGCCGTTGAGAAAACAGGCTCGCCATTATGTTCCATTATGTACATAAGCACATGGCTCTGAGCGGCGGTTATACCCTTGCCTGCGAGCATGGTGTTTATCTCACATTCTATTTTCAGATGAATGTATTTGGAATACCGCAGAATGTTCTTTTTTCTGTTATCTGCCAAATTGTTCGCCTCCTTACATTTTTGCACCTAACATTTTGCTTTAATTAATAATATCACACTTTTACTTGAAAGTGAAATACAAATATGTTATAATGAATAAAAGAATTTTATAGATTACTATCAAATTTAATTTTTATTAAGAATTGTTTACCAAACGAAACAATTTGCGGAAATGAACAAACATAAAGGGGCGTTTTTTGTGAATACTGTACAATTGGAGTGCTTTTTGGCTGTGGCGCAGTATCTTAACTTTTCCAAGGCGGCGGAATCTGTGAGCATCACTCAGCCTGCGGTGAGCCACCAGATAGGTTCTTTGGAGGACGAGCTAGGGGTAAAGCTTTTCGTGCGAACGAGCAAGAGCGTTTCGCTCACAAGAGAGGGAATAATGTTCATTTCAGACGCAGAGCAGATACTAAAAATAGCAGGCTCGGCAAAATTCAGGCTGTCAGAAAAGCCTGAGGACGAACCTGTGAGGATAAGCATAGGCTGTCACAATCAGGCGGAGCTGAACGTTTTGACTCCTGCCCTAAGAGAAATGTCCAGGCTTTATGATGATCTTTTGCCATATATAGATCTTACTCCCTTCAAGTCCATAGACAATCAGCTCAAAGATCAGAAGATACAGCTTCTTCTGTCATTTAAAAGTCCTCATAAACAGCCTTTTGACTATGTGGAGCTTTGCCGCTGTCAGTTTATGTGCCTTTGCCAGAAAGATCACCCCCTTGCAAAGGCGGATAGCCTTGATGTGGACGATATCTCAGGCAGACCTATTTTTATAGAGCGCCACACCTGTCCTGATGAGATCTTTGCTTTTCAGCATAGGATACTAGCAAACGGCAAGGTGGATAAGATAATATTCTGTGGAGATTACGAAAGCGCAGTTACAATGGCTGAAGCGGGGCTGGGGTTTATGATTTTCCCCGCCATAGGGGACGCTTACAAAGGTCCGCTAAAAGCGATACCAATAAAAGGCGTGAAAGAGGTATCTTTCGGTGTCTATTATCTCAGGTCGCAGCTTGAACAGCAGGCAAAGGATATGCTTAGGATACTCAAAAATCAGTTTGCAAAATAAAAGCACTGTATCGGTGGGTGATACAGTGCTGTGAAATATGTAGGAGCGATCTTTGACCGCCCGTATTTTTGTATATCAAACTATCGGTACACAATTTTTTATGACACATTCTGTAAATATTCTTCAAGGCAGAGGCCATTTTCATACATTTCCTTTGCCGCCTTTTCGCCAACATATCTGTAGTGCCATTCTTCTGGGATAATGCCGGTAATATCCTGCTTTTCGGCTGTGTAACGCTCTATAAAGCCATATTTGTAGCTGTTTTTGGCGAGCCAATCCCATACTTCCTGATTTGTAACTCTGTTGTCACCGCTTGCGATATCAACGCACAGACCAAGCTCGTGTTCGCTTGTGCCGGGCATCGCCACCCATTCTTCCGCATAGGCTTTCGCCTTTTTGTCGCTGTAGCCTATTTTCTGATAGTGTTCATATTTGCTCTCAAGTATGTCCTGCTGATCCTCTGCGGTGCGGAACGATGATGTGATAGTTGGATATATCCCCTGCGAGCGTGCGTCATCAAACATTTTCTGAAGCTGTGGGTAAATGCGGCAGTCCACTGCCTGACCATTGTCAAGGGCGGTGAGTATCACTGAGCAATTCTCGCATATAGGCGTGTCATTGTTCACCAATGTGAGCTGCCAGTCCTGCCGGGCATTATACTCTGCAAGCTGAGATGAAGTCACGCTGTCGTCATAGGTGTATTCCACTGATGCAGGTGTGAACTGCTTCTTGGGCTTCATATCAGGAATATAATATCTGTATATAAGTAATGCCACAACCAAAATAATAATTGTGGTGGCAATTACGATATGCTTTTTGTTTTTCTTTGTCATAATGACCGCTCCTTTGCTTTTGCTGTATCAATGATACCATACTAAAGAAGCTTTCGCACGAGTATTAGCTTAACTGTTTCATAAGATTTTCTTAATTTGTCGGACTAGCGTTAAAATATTGTCGGTGATAACAAATTTTGCATGACAATTTGTGCATATTGACGGTTTTATAGAAAAGGTCTTGACTTGGAGCTAACTCCAGGTGGTAAAATATAATTGAAAAATCAATAGGCAATATCACATAAACCCCATGTGGTGTTGTTAAAAGGAGAAAGCTATGACTATTTCTGAAGTAAGCGAGAAATTCGGACTTACACCCGACACGCTGAGATATTATGAGCGTATAGGACTTATCCCTCCTGTGCCGAGAACGAGAAGCGGTCTTAGGGACTATGATGAAAGTTCATGCAATTGGATAGAGTTCATAAAGTGCATGAGAGGCGCAGGTTTGCAAATAGAAGTCCTTATAGAGTATGTTGCTTTGTATCAGCAGGGCGACAGCACTATCGAGGCAAGAAAAAATCTGCTTATAGAGCAGAGAAAAGATCTCCTTGAAAAGCAGGCTGAGATAGCTGCGACTATTGACAGACTCAACTATAAGATAGACAATTACGAAAAGATATGCGCTAAGGTCATAAAGTGACGGATAAGGTCTTGATACAAAGGACGGCAGGAAAATGCCGCCCTTTTTGTGTTGTTTTAACAGCCTTATCTGCGTTGACAAACAGCGGTTTTAATGGTATAATGGAATAGCTTACAGATTTGTGGGGATAATTTTGACAGAATGAAAAAAGGACGGTGCGCTATGGTAGTGAAAAATGTGGAGTTGCCTGAATACAGCGTGCTTATGTCTGTTTATGCAGGAGAGAAGCCTGAACATCTCAGGGCAAGTATCGAGAGTATGCTGTCACAGACCTATGTGACGAACGATTTTGTGCTTGTGTGCGATGGAAAGCTCACAAAAGAGCTTGACGAGGTCGTAGACTACTATGAGGAGAATTACGAGTGCTTTCACCCCATAAGGCTCAAGGAGAATGTTGGCACAGGAAGATGCGCTAACAGAGGTATAGACGCCTGCAAAAATGAGTATATAGTCAAAATGGACTCTGACGATATAGCTAAGCCTGACCGCTGTGAAAGGTCGCTTTATGCTTTGGCGAAGCACCCTGAGATAGATATGCTTGGGGCTTATATAGACGAGTTCGACAGTCAGACGGGCGAAGTGATAGCCACAAAGAAAACGCCGCTGACCAATAAAGAGATACACAAATATGCAAGGCGGAGAAATCCGTTCAATAATCAGACCCTTGTTTATAAGAAATCCCGTGCTTTGAGCGTGGGAGGTTACAGCAATATAAAACGCTGTGAGGACTATGAGTTCGTGGTGAAAATGCTTGCGGACGGCGCAAGGGGAATAAATCTTGACAAAACGCTTGTGATGTACAGAGTTACGGCGAACAATTATGAGAGAAGAAGAAACTGGGCGAACACAAAGTCCTTTGTGAATGTCAGGTGGAAGATATTCCGTATGGGATATTCAAACCTGTGGGACTTTATTGTTCCATGCACTTTTCAGTTTTTCATTTTCATAATGCCGAAATCGCTGACAGGCAAGATATATAAGAGGTTTCTTAGGGGATAATGGAGAGCCGCAAACGTATAATAAGACAGCACATAAAATCAGCACTGCAAAAAACGCTTTTGCCGCTGTGCTACAAGCTGTCAAAGAAAAAGGATATAGACAAAAAGCTCGTTATCCTTGCAGACCTTAACAGCGTTTCTACTCCTGAAAGCATGGAGCTTATAAAAGCGGAGCTTCAAAGCCGTGGCTATAAGGTCAGGGAGATGTACTGCGACCTTTCAAGCTGTGGAATGGTCTCGGGGCTTAAATATATGATGAGCTTTATGAAAGCTTACGCAAATGCAAGGGCTGTGTTCATATGCAACTATTTTGTGCCTGTGACTTCCTGCAAAAAGCGTGAGGAAACGACAGTAGTTCAGCTTTGGCATTCCTGCGGAGCATTGAAAAAGTTCGGCTATGACAGCGAGGAGGATATATCTTCCCATTTCAAAGGTTCTGTTACAAGAAATTTTGACCTTATCACTGTGAGCAGTAAAGAGTGCGTAAAGGCTTTTGTGTCTGCGTTCAGGCTGAAAGAAGATATCGTAAAGCCCCTTGGCGTCAGCCGTACGGACGTGTTCTTTGATGAAAGCTACAACGAGCAGTGCAGACGTGAGTTCTTTGAGAGATATCCCGACTATAAGGGCAAGAAGATAGTGCTTTATGCGCCGACGTTCAGGGGGAATGCTTTGGATTGTCATTGCGTGGGCGAGGAGTATGCCGCAGAGCTTGAAAAAAAGCTTGGGGAGGCTTGGAAAGTCATTATAAAAATGCACCCCAGACTTCACAGCGGGCTGACTAACTGCGATATTGCTACAAACAGGCTCATGCCTGTGGCAGACGTGCTTGTGACGGACTATTCGTCGCTTGTGTTCGAGTATGCACTGTATAAAAAGCCGTGGGTGATATTTGCCCCTGATATTGAGAGCTACAGCAATGGCAGGAGCTTTTATCTTGATTATAAAGCAGATATGCCTGCGCCTTTGGTGACGGAGGGAGAGAAGCTTGCACAGGCTGTGCTTGACAGTGAAAAGAGCTTTGACCATGAGGGTGTGGAGCGTTTCACGGAAAAATATATGTCTGCCTGCGACGGCAGGTCAACGGAAAGAATAATCGACAGCGCTTTGGAAAAAGAGCGTTTTTGACGGAGATGATAAAAATAGAAGGAAAAAAGTTTGATTGGTTCGGGCTTACCCAGATATTGAAAGAGCATAAGGGAAAGCTCAGACAGATAAGAATGTTGTCGGTGAACGAACTGAAAAAGAAGTATAAGGGCGCGGCGTTAGGTCCGATTTGGGCGCTTATAAAGCCGACCTTTACTCTGTTTATACTGTGGTTTGCCTTTGAGATAGGTTTAAAAAGAAACGGTGGAGTGCATTTCATTAACGGAAAGTATACTCAGTTCGTTTTCATGCTCACCGGCTATGTGCCGTGGTTTTATATTTCAGAATGTATCGTTGGAGGATCGAGGTCAATAAGAAGCAACAAGCAGTTTGTAACAAAGCTGTCCTTCCCTGTTTCAAATATCATGACCTTTACTTCACTTTCGGGACTTTATATCCACATTTTGCTGTGTGCTATAATGTATGTGGTGTTGCTGTGTCTGGGCTTTGGACCGAGCATTTACAATCTTCAGTTTATCTATTATGCGCTGATGATGTATTTTTTCTTCCTTGTGCTTTCGTGGATGACTGCTCCTCTAAGTGCGTTCAGCAAGGATTTTGAAAATCTTATAAACTCTATTATAACAGGGCTTTTCTGGCTTTCAGGTATATTCTGGAACACATATGATATCTCACCTTTGTGGCTGAGAAAGCTTATGTATTTCAACCCTATAAACTATTTTGTAAACGGCTATAGAAAAAGCTTTCTTACAGACACGTTTATTTTTGATTCTAACTATACCACCGAAACTATGGTGTTCTATGCGGAGTTTATCTTTATGATATTCCTCGGAGCGCACACCTATAAGAAGTTCAGGAAGATACTTCCTGACGTTCTGTAACAAAGGCTGAAAGGAACTGACTTTTAAATGGAAAATCAAGCGACTGAGCCAATTATTGAATTTTTGGACGTAAAAAAAGAATACTTTTTATATAAAAACGAAAAGGCACGCTTTAAGGCTATTTTCACAAAAAACAGGGGAGTAAAGAAGCACCCTGCCCTTAAAGGCGTGAGCTTCAAGATATACCCAGGCGAGTCTGTGGGAATTATCGGAAAGAACGGTGCAGGAAAATCGACCATTCTGAAAATGATAACAGGCGTAAGCTTTCCAAACAGCGGCACTATCACTGTAAGAGGAAAGGTTGCCGCATTGCTTGAGCTTACAGCAGGCTTTTCACTGGATATGACGGGTATGGAAAATATCTATCTCAAGGGCTATCTCCTTGGTCTTAATGACGATCAGATAAAGGAGATAGAGCAGGATATAATTGATTTTGCAGATCTTGGAGAGTATATCGACCAACCTGTAAGAACATATTCAAGCGGAATGAAAATGCGTCTTGGCTTTGCTATCAATATAAATATCAAGCCTGATATCCTCGTTGTTGACGAGGCACTGAGCGTTGGCGACGCAGACTTTCAGAAGAAGTGTCGTGATAAGATAAATGATGTTATCGCCACTGGTGTAACGGTACTGTTCGTTTCCCACTCACGCAAGGCTATCGAGGAAACTTGCACAAGGGCGATATTCCTAAAAGACGGCAAGGTGCAGGTGGACGGCACTGTTGAGGAAGCCTTTGACGCTTACGATAAGAAAAAATGATCATGAAAGCTTTTCGTTTTTTGACGGGAAGCTTTTTGTTTGCACCTGTTATAGTTGATATTTGATAAGTATATACAATTATCAATATTTAATTTTGTATAATAAATCATAGTCAAAAAGCTTTACAAAATCGCAAAAATGTGTTATAATAAGATATTATCGAAAGGAATTGATATTATGAATTGGGTTGAAATGGATATATATACCACAACAGAAGGCATCGAAGCAGTAACGGGAAGTCTGCTTGGAATGGGTATAAACGGCTTTGTTATCAAGGATGCAAAGGATTTTCAGGACTTTCTTGATGATAAGGACGGCAACTGGGATTATATAGATGATGACCTTATGGGTCTAAAAAACTGTGAAACCACAGTGACAGTTTATCTCCCTGAGAACGCTCAGGGTCTTGAAAATCTTGAAGCTATGAAGCTGGAGCTTAAAGCGCTCAAAAAGCGTGACGTGAACAATGAGTTCGGCAGACTTGAATATGAGCTTAAAAACGTCAAGGAAGAGGACTGGGCGAACAACTGGAAGCAGTATTTCAAGCCCCTTTGCGTTGGCGAAAAGCTTCTTATAAAGCCGTCTTGGGAAAAGGTCGCTGAAGGTGAAAAGAGAAAGATACTGGAAATAGACCCTGCCTCATCTTTCGGCACAGGTCAGCATAACACAACCCAGCTTTGTCTGGAGCTTGTGGAGAAAAATCTTCATGAGGGCGACAGAATACTTGACCTTGGGTGCGGAAGCGGAATACTTTCTATCGGCGCATTGCTCCTTGGTGCTGAAAGTGCAACAGCGGTGGACGTTGACGAAAATTCTGTTAAGATAGCAAAGGAAAATGCAGAGAAAAACCATATAAGCGCAGAAAAGTATACAGCTTACTGCGGAAATATCATAGACGATAAGGCTCTGGTGGAGCAGATAGGCACAGGCTATGATCTGCTTTGTGCAAATATCGTGGCAGATGTTCTTATAGGCATGAGCGGGATTTTCGGCGGATTTATCAAAGACGGCGGAACGCTTATAGTTTCAGGTATAATCGACCAGAGAAAAGACGAGGTGCTTGACAGGCTTAAAGCAGAGGGCTTTGAGCTTATTGAGATAAGAGAAAAAGAAGACTGGGTGGCTGCGTCATTCAGGAAATAAGAGATGAAAGGACGGATCAAAATGCAGTTATTGTTTTTGGTTATCAAGAGAATCGAGTTAGTAGACGAAATCATGCGTTCGCTGGCACAGGCAGGCATAAGAGGCGGAACGGTCATTGACAGTGTGGGAATGGCAAAATCTATTTCTACAATGGATAATCTGCCTATGATCGGCGTTCTGAGATCTATTCTCAGCGGTGAGGACGCTGCACAAAAGGGCAAGACCATTTTCGTTGCCGTTGCAGACGATCAGGTAGATGTTGCAAGAAAGGCGATAACTGATATTACAGGCGACCTTTCACAGCCTAACGCAGGTGTGCTTTTCGGTGTGCCGATCAGCTTTGCAGAGGGCGTAAATTAACACTTTATACAAGATAAAAAGCGTTGCACTTTTCACAGTGTAACGCTTTTTTTGGTGGATCAGTTTATTTTCATTTATGAAACTCTTAGAGAATAAAACAGATAAGTCCCGAACAGCCCTCGTTTATCATGCGCTCAATAGTTTCCTTTATCTTCATGCGTGCGTCCTCCGGAAGCTTTGAAAGCTTTGTGTGCAGACCCTCGCTCACAAGTTCGTGGAGTGACTTGCCGAAAATGTTTGACTCCCATATCTTTTCAGGTGATTCCTCAAAATCGTTGAGCATATAAAGCACAAGCTCCTCAGATTGCTTTTCTGAGCCGACAATAGGTGCTACCTCGGTGTTGATAGTGGTTTTCAGCAGGTGAATGGCTGGTGCGGCGGCTTTGAGCCTTACGCCGTATTTTCCACCCTGCTTTATTATCTCAGGCTCATCAAGAGTCAGCTCGTTCATTTCAGGCATAACTATTCCGTAGCCTGTTTTCTCCATTTCATCAAGGGCAGAGCTGAATTTCGAGAAACGCTCTTTTATCTTCACAAGCTCCAAAATTCTCGGCATAAGGTCGTTTTCGTCCTTTATCTCAAGCCCTGTGGCTTCGCCTATTATCCTGAAAAACAGTGCAGGGTCAAGCTCCACCTTTATGACAGCCGAGCCTTTTCCAAGGTCTATCTCAGCCACCGATCCAGAAGATACTTGCTCACAGCAGCATATCTTTTCGGCACAGTCTGAAATGTCACGAAGATTTGTCACAGCCGAAGCCGCTTCCTTGATATGTCCGAAAACCGCCTCTTTCAGCCAGTGACCCTTGTCAAGAGAGTTTATCCATGAGGGCATTGAGATGTTTATCTCTTTCACAGGGAAAGAGTATAGCAGAAGCGTAAGTATCTCTTTTATCTCTTTTTCCGAAAGCTCCAAACAGTTTATAGGCATAACTGTAGTGCCATATTTGTCGGAAAGCTGTTCGCAAAGGTCTTTTGTCTGCTGAGAGTAAGGCTCAGTGGTGTTCATGAGAACTACAAACGGCTTGCCTATCTGCTTCAGCTCGTCGATTATACGTTCTTCGCATTCCTCGTATTCTTCACGTGGAAGGTCGGTGATACTGCCGTCTGTTGTCACCACAAGACCTATGGTGGAATGTTCTGTTATGACCTTTTGCGTTCCCACCTCAGCCGCCATGTTGAATGGTACTTCCGTGTCAAACCACGGTGTGACCACCATTCTTGGGGCTTCATTCTCAATGTAGCCTATGGCGCTTGGGATTATGTAGCCCACACAGTCTATCATTCGCACGTTGAAGCTTGCTCCGCCCTCTAGGGTGATGTTCACAGCTTCCTCAGGAATGAACTTAGGCTCAGTGGTCATTATAGTCTTGCCTGCGGAGGACTGGGGCAGCTCGTCAATGGCACGCTCCTTGCGGTAGTCGCTTTCGATGTTCGGTATAACGAACTGCTCCATGAACTGCTTTATAAAGGTGGATTTTCCCGTGCGGACAGGACCTACCACGCCTATATAGATATCGCCTCCCGTCCGTGTGGCAATGTCGGTGTAAATATCGTTTTTCATGTGTCTGTCCTCCTAGTTCATTAATGGGATAAGCAACATTCCCTGTTTTGATATTTTATCGTCGGTAAGCTCGTTTTCTTCAAGTATGGCGGTTATGGAAGTTGAATACTTTTTCGCTATCTCCCAGATGTCGTCACTCTCATTGCAGTAGCATATTTTCAGAGCGTATTTGTCATTTTTCTCTTTCGGCTTATCTGTGAGTACCCTAAGCTCTGATATCATAGTCCCTGTCTGTTGAATAGTCATTTCGCCGCCTATCTTGATATCGGCTTTAAGCTCCGCTGTTGTTTCGTCTGAAAGATAGTATGTGCAGTTTTCTATGCACAGGTCAGGGGATATGGATATCTCACCATTGACATTCTCTGGAAGGGGTATCTCATGCTCAAAAGGCGAATCGTTTTCAAGATAAAGGGGAGTGCCGTCCTCGTTCCTGCCGATAATACAGAACGTCACGCTTCCTGAAATGATAAAGGCTTTCTTTTCCTCGTCAAGCCTTGATGTCACATTGGAAAGGGTCGCCCAACTGTCGTGAACACAGCGTATCTCGCCCTCCTGGCAGGAAAGCTTTGCAGTAACGCTGTGGCTGTCAGATAACTTTATGCTTTCGCTGTCAAGCTTGCTTTCACACCTTTCAGCCTCGCACTCAAAACAGGTGGAGTATGCGTCTGTGACGATCTCACAGGTGGAAAGCTTTTTGGCAACGCAGTTCACAAGAAGCACAAGCTCACATTCAAGTGTGCCGGAATCGTCAGACTTTGGTATGATATCACAGCCCGCAGGAGTTATCCTCACGTCTGCGGTAAAAGTATCGTCAATGCCGTCTATGTCGATTATCTGTGAGAACGGCAGAGTAAACCGCATTGTTTCAGCGGTTTCTTCTCCGTCGGTAGTTACGCAGGAGTAAAGCATCATTATCTCAGCGTCGCCCTTTGTCACAAGCTTGCCTGCTATCATTTTGTGTTCCTGTGGGATAATGCGGCAATCTGTCCGCAGGATAGTGCCAACAGGGGCTTTTGCCGCAGAAAGCTGCAATTCTTCTATTAGTGTGATACGCTTTGCTGCGGTAAGGCGTTTTGCAGGGTATGTAACAGCAACTTTTTTAAGCTGAATTCCGCAGCCGAATGCGTCTGTGACTATAGGCACAGTTACTTCGCCCGTCACATTTGCGTGGATAGTCACAGCACCCCTGATATCAAGTCTGCGCTGATTTACCACACGGCAGTTGACGTAATCGCATTTTGGCGTGAGCCATATCATAGGGTCGCCGCAATCCCCTTGCAGGTCGAAAGACTTTGTGTAGTTCATTTTCTGCTCGATGCAGTTTATCCGCTTGTCGTTCTGGCTGATGTAAAGCACTCTTATGAGCACTGCCATGTCAAAGCTGAGCTTTCCGCCGTTTATGGAATGGCTCTGTACCGTTGGCATGATAACGCATTTTAGTACCCTGAAAATATCGGGATAATAGTCGGGCAGCAGAAAATCCTTTTCCACAGCCTGCTCGCAGGAGGCGTCAAGGATAGTCCGTGTCATTGACAGCATCTCTCTGTTAAGCTTAAGATCCATAGTGTTCATCTTGTCTGTTTCCTCCTAAAAATAAACTGATCATACGATCGTAAAGGGCTTGTAATGCCCTGCTGAGAACATTATATTCACTTGGGACGGGTCATATTCTGAAAATCTCAGACAAATTTAATGTATTTTGTCGGCAGAGGCTTTTTCACACAGCGTAAAGGCTTTTCATAGACTAAGATATGTCATTGTATCTGACATAATACTGTCTGAAAGGAAACATAATAGTATGAATGGTCTACTTTGGGCTGCGGCAGGCACGGGCTTTACATTCTCTATGACGACGTTAGGTGCGGCTGTGGTCTTTTTCATGAGAAAAGAGGGGCAGAGCGAAAAGGTGCAGAAAGCCTTTCTAGGCTTTGCCGCAGGCGTTATGATAGCCGCAAGCGTGTGGAGCTTGCTTATCCCTGCCATAAACGAGGCGGAAGCTCTCGGCAGGATAGGCTGGATACCTGCCGCAGGGGGCTTTGCACTAGGCGTGCTGTTTCTTATGGGGCTTGACAAGGCAATGCCTTATTTTCTACCTGAGCCTGAAAGGGAAGAGGGCGTCCGCAGGGGTCTAAAGCGTTCGGGAATGCTTATTTTCGCTATCACACTGCACAATATCCCTGAGGGCATGGCAGTAGGTCTTGCCTTTGCGTTGGCGGCACATAATGACAGCTCGGTACTGCTGGCTTCTGCTATTGCACTTGCCATAGGCATGGGAATACAGAACTTTCCGGAGGGTGCGGCTATCGCACTGCCGCTGAGGCAATCGGGCATGAGCAGGGCGAAAGCTTTCGGCCTTGGCACTCTTTCAGGAATTGTTGAGCCTGTTTTCGGACTTCTCACCGTTCTTGCCGCAGGTGCTATCCAACCGCTTCTTCCGTGGCTTCTTGCCTTTGCCGCAGGAGCAATGCTCTATGTGGTGGTGGAGGAGCTTATCCCCGAAGCACATCTGGGGGAAGGTCACATGGGAACAGTTGGCGTAATGCTGGGCTTCTTGCTTATGATGATACTGGATGTGGCACTGGGATAAAAAGACGTATTTGTAAAAAGCTGCAGTGAAATTTTTCACCGCAGTTTTTTTGTTGTGATAACGCACAAGTATCATGCGTTGACTTTGTGAGTTATTGCTTTCGTCTTTTTGACGTTTTTCGGTTGACAAATGGGGCATGATTTGGTATAATTGAATATGTGTAAAATATGTTCTGCTAAAAAGATAAAAAGAACAAAAAAGAGAGCAGCGATAACCCCAAGACAACGAAAGGACAGATGAGAATTGACAAAGATCACTCGCACCTTTATTGCCTCTGCAGCGGCGTGTTTACTCGCCATTATGCTTATGACAGTAAGGTGCTTTGCTTATGATTATTCCACTATCACTGGCACAAAAGCCAGTGGAGCGGAAATAAGCGGATATTCGGGAGCGCTTGAAGTGAACGTGCTTGACTTCGGTGCAGACAAAAAGGGCAAGAAAGACTCCTCAAAGGCGATACAGAAAGCCCTTGACTATGCCATTGACAACGGCTCAAACTCTGTGCAGATAAAGGTCGTTGTGCCGAAAGGGAAATACAGGATAGACAAGCTTTTGGAGATATATTCAAACACTTGGCTGTATCTTGAGGACGGAGCGACAATCGTCAGAAATTTTGACAAGGGCTGTATGATAAAGAACGCTCAGGCGAACGGTGCAGGCGGATATGGCAGCGAGAGAAATATCGTTATCGAGGGAGGCTGTTGGGACGGCAACCCTTCGTCTACTTCAAGACCATTTTCTAATATGAGATTTGGTCACATGAAAAACCTTTGGATAAAGAACGTTGAGATAAAAAACAATTACAATGGTCATCATGTAGAGATAGGCGGCGTAAATGGCATCACTATCGAAGACTGCGATTTTCACGGCTATACTGGAACATCTCAGAAAGAGGCTATACAGCTGGATACCATAAGTAACAGTGATGTTTTCCCGGCGTATGAGCCTTTTGATGATACCCCTTGCGACAATGCTGTAATAAAGAACAACAAATTCCATGACCTTATAAGAGGTCTTGGCTCACATTCAGCTTGTCTTGGTGTATATTATACTAATACACTTATATCAGGCAACTCATTTTATAATATGAGCGGAACAGCTATCGTACTTATTAATCATAAAAAATGTATAATCGAAAACAACACTATGAAAAACGTTGGCTGTGCCATAGATTTCAAGTACATGACCGATTATGAAAATGCAAATTTCCATGTGCCTAATTCAGGCTATGCAGGCATAAAGGATCGTCTTGACGATAATGCCAACACCATAATAAGAAACAACGACATAACCGTTGTGGGTACATATTATTATCCGGAGCCGTATGCGATACAGATATTCGGCAAAAAGCTTGAAAAGTCATATTCACACCCTGATTACAACTACACTGTAAAGGGCGTGAAGATAGTAGACAACACTATAAAAACAGCTGGTTCAGCAGTAAGGCTCACGGACGTTTCGGGAATTTTCATAGGTTCTAACGATATAAGCTATGACTATGACAGATATAATTATTCCATGGATCTTATCTGGCTCAGCGAATCGTCACAGGTGACTGTGACCAAAAATAAGCTTACAGGCACAAAGCAGAACAGCGTTTATATAAGCGGTGGTTCAGGCAATGAGGTAAGCTCAAATACCATAAAAAAGCCAGGCGTGTCGGGAGTTTATGTTTCAGGCGGTTCTGATAAAAATACCATATCAGGCAATACTATAACCTCCGCAGGCTCCAACGGCATAAAGATAACCAAAGAAGCTAAGGCAGATGTGAGAAAAAACACGGTTAAGAAGTCTAAAAATCACGGACTTATATTCACTGGCGGAAGCGGTAAGGCTTCTGACAATATCCTTGAAGAAAACGGTCTAAGCGGTCTTATGGCTGACAACAGCGCTTCTGTGGAGTTTTTCAACAACACCTGCAATAAAAATAAAGGCTACGGAATAAAAGCTAATAAGAAATCTCAGGTTAAAATAAGCGGAAACAGCTTTGCTGACAACAGCAAGGGCGATGTTTACGTCACAGGCAGTGCGGCAGTGCTTCTGAACGCACCTGATAACGTAAAGTCGCAGGATATCTGCTCTGATAAGCTCACTTTAATATGGGACGAGGTGTCGCAGGCTGACGGCTATTATGTTTACAGAAAGACCGACGCTGAGGACGCAGAGTTTGAGCAGATAGCTACTGTAACCGACGGCACTTCATTTACAGACTATGGACTTGTTCCAAAAACAAGATATGTTTATAAAGTGACAGCTTTTCTTGACACTGTTGACAGTATCCAAGAGGGAAGCGACAGTGCGGATATGAGCATAAAAACAAAGCTCACTATTGTGAGCTGTACCACAAATATGCGTGGCTCTATGTCATACACAGGCAAGGAGAGAACACAGATATTTGACGTTTTTGTTGGCGGCGAAACACTTATTCCTGACGTTGATTACAGAACAGTTTACTCTGACAACGTGAACGTTGGAACTGCAAAGGTGACGGTTATAGGCATGGGTCAGTATTGCGACTCGGCTGATTTTCAGTTTGACATAACACTAAAGTCTGACAATGTGATGGTCATAAAGCCGCAGGAGCTTAACAGAAAGTCTATCGTTTCGGGCAAGCCTACAATGAAAGCACAGGGCTATGAGGTAGCAGAAGCGGTCAAGGATAAGCTTGACCACACATCTCACAGAGAGCCTGCCATAGTGGTGAACTACAATTCACCTTCACAGGTCATTGCAAAGGCAAGAGCAGATATGCTGGATCTTAGAGTGCGCTCATATCGTGAGCTTACAGGGGAAACTATTTACGGCGCTTGGCTGTAAAATATAAAAATTGGCATAATAAAACACGGCTGATATTTTTTCAGCCGTGTTTTTTTGTATGTCTTTATTCTTTCCTTACTGTGGTGTCTGCTGAACGTCCTGCATTTGCGGAGCAAAATTTGCAAGGGAATAGAGCCTGTTCATGAAATCACCGTCAACAAAGAGGTTTTTCACAAGCACCTTTGTGTCAGGATTTTTGTTCTTAGGGTTGATCGTCTGCTGATAAACTGTGAGATAATTCTCATTGCCTGACTTGCTCACATAGCAATCTATCACCATATATGTAGGCAGGAATTGAGTAACAGCCGTCTGATAATCAAAAAGCGTGTAAGGGCTTTGCTCCATTGAAACCTTAAATGACTTTATGTCCTCAGGCACCATGAATTTGTATGCACCCTTGAGGTTTTTGTATTCTGCCCAATCGTCCTCAGACTCTATGAAAGGCTCTTTTGACTTGAGTCTTACGCCGCCCACAAGAAAAGCCAGCAGAAGGATAAATTCGCTGCCCCATACTATCCACAGGATCGTGCCGTTCACAAGCGAGCCGTTATCTTTTGATGAATGTGATGACTTGTAAGACCAGCGACCCTCCTTGTTGATAGACTTTATATCATTCCAAAGGTCAGACGGGTGTGCGATTATGTCAAAAAGTCCTGTTTTATCATAATCTCTGTAATCATAAGTGTAGTCATATGCGTTCATGGTGTATGACTTTTCAAGGCTTTTCTGTGCGGATTTTTTATCCTTGCCAAGAAGCTTGTCAAGCTCGAAAAACTGCCATACAGACTTTTTCTGCATGGTGGCAATGTCCTCGTCTGTGAAATCGCCTGTTGAATCGTTGCTGAAAAGATCATATGCCTTGGTCTGGTGATAAAAGTCATAATAATCACCGAAGCCGTCTGTGTTTTCATCGAAAAGCATATTCAGCTCGTCATAATAATCATAGGCTGTGTATTCTTCCATAAGCTCATAGCCATATTTTTTCAGATCGTTGTAATCATACAGCGCCCATTTAAAATATGAGGCAAATAAAAAGCCCACCACTGCACAGGCAACTGCCACAACTGTGTTTCGCATTTTGAATGCTCTGACTATCTTTCCTCCCACAAAGCCAAGTGCGCATGACACCGCTATCGCAGCGATAACATTGAGATAGATGATAGTACACCAGCCCTCAAAAAGCAGATAGAGCCAGAAAAGCAATCCGCCGCATACTGCCGTTGCAAGCACCATGAGCACTGCTCCAACTGGGCTGAATTTGCCCGACTCTTTGTAATGTTTGTGTTCTCCCATTTAAAATACCCCCTTATATACTTCAGGCGTAAGCCATGAAGAAATTATATCACAAATTTAAAGATTTTTCAATGGTTTTAGCTGAATTTATTCAGGCATAAAGAAAAATTTTTGTGGAAAACTATTTGCAATTATGAAAGGAGCGAACTTAGATGATAGAAAAGGATACAATAAAGCTTCTCAGGGAGTGCGATGCAGGAATAAAAATGGGCGTGCAGTCTATTGAGGATTCGCTGAAATACACTTCAAACGGAGAGCTAAAGCGAACGTTAGAGAAAAATCTTGCAGGGCATGTGGAGATACAAGAGAAACTTCAGGGACTTTTAAATTCATATCATGACAGCGGAAAAGAGCCGCCTGCTATGGCAAAGGGCATGGCATGGCTTAAAACCAACTTCAAGCTTGCGGCAGAGAGCAGTGACGACGCTGTGGCAGATTTTATAACAGACGGCTGTAATATGGGCGTGAAGTCCCTGTCTGGTTATCTCAACAATTATAAGGCGGCAGACGAGAAGTCCAAGAACATTGCCAAGGAGCTTATATGTCTTGAGGAACGCCTTTCTGTAGACATGAGAGGATATCTCTCTGCAAAATAGGCATGAAAAAGGCAGCCGTGGAGTTTTTCCTACACGGCTGCCTTGATTTTATTTAGATACAACGCAGTTTTTGCCCTGATTTTTGCCCTTGTATAGCAGCTTATCGACTTTTGAGATACCCTCGTCATAGTTTTCGTTCGGAGTTACTGAGTAAACTCCAAAAGTCATGGATATATTGAAACTTCGAGAATTTTCCTTAAATGTACACTCATGTATTTTCTGGCAAATATTCTTTGCTATCTTCTCACAGCTTTCTGTGTCTGTATTTGGAACAACGAATAGTATTTCCTCACCGCCCCAACGGCACACATAGCCCTCGCTAGGCACGTTTCCAGCTATAACATCTGATACCGCTCTAAGTACCTTGTCACCGACTTCGTGACCATATGTGTCATTAACGTGCTTGAAATCATCGATATCGCCCAAACACATAGAATATACGCTGTTTGTCCTGCGGCTGTTGCTTTCTATCTTTTTGATAAAATCCATCATGGCACGGCGATTGAAAAGCTGAGTGAGTGGGTCGATAGTGGCGAGCTTTTGAAGCTTTTCGTTCTGTGCTTTTGCTTCACGCTTGTTATGCTCATTTGTGAAAATGTATATGGAAGATACATAGATAATTATAATAAAACTGCATAGAGTATTGTAAATGTATAAGATATTCTCTCTGCTGGTATCAAAGCTGTAAGGTGCGACCCTGTTTGTGACTATGATACGCATAACTATGAACACAACAACATCAAAGGACGAAAGTATATATGGTATCGCTTTCCTGTTTTGTGCAATGAAAAATGGAATAGGTATTATACACAGCATTATCTGCGTAAATCCTGCTGACCAGCCTATGTAATAAGCACCCATGCAGGCGTGTACTATTATCTCGCCAAGCACAAGGTAAGTAAATGATATTTTGCCTATCTTCTTAAAATGAAGCAGGAAATACATCACTGCATAGAATGCTACGCTGAAATAGTTATAATATACCATTTGGTATACTCCAAACCGATAAAACAGCACAAGATATATTATATGACCTAACAGCAGTATGATATCACCATAGCGATATATTTCCTCTGCGGTGAACATTCCCGCAAAGAGGTTTATTTCTTTTTTTATTTTCATACATTTGTTTCTTTCTTTGATAATTGGTTTGGTGCTATAAACAAAATCACTTTGCTTTAATAAGCATATTATATACTATTTTAAACGTTTTTGCAAGACTAAATTTGAACAAATTATCATGATGAATTTTGTAGGTGCTAGCCTAAAAAGTGCGAAAAATGGCGATTTTTTGTTGCTTTTCATAGCGCGCATAAATCATATTATATTGATATGAACAATATGAAAAAATATAGTGAAAAAAATATTGCCGACAAGCCATGGACTATTGAAAAATCCTGATGGATATGTTATAATAATATTTATGAGTATTTTTTAAGAGGGTTTTATTATGCAGGGTTGTAAAAAGGTTGTTTCCATTCAGGATATATCAGGTCTTGGCAGGTGTTCGCTAACAGTGGTGATACCTGTGCTTTCCGCTATGGGCATTCAGGTGTGTCCTGTGCCTACGGCTGTGCTTTCGGCACACACCGGCTACAGCGAGTTTGTTATGAGAGATCTTACAGACTTTATGAAGCCTGCATTGGAACACTATAAAAAAATGGATATGAAATTTGACTGCGTGTACAGCGGGTTCCTAGCTTCAAGCGAGCAGATAGATCACTGCCTTGAGTTTTTCGAGGCTTTTCCTGACGCCCTGAAGGTCGTAGACCCTGTTATGGGTGACGGCGGAAAGGCATATAAGACCTACACAAAGGAGCTTTGCAGCCGTATGGTCGAGCTTGTAAAGGTGGCGGATATAATCACGCCTAACCTCACAGAGGCGGCTATACTTCTTGGTGAGGAATATCCTACGGCTTCAATGCGCAGCTCTGAGATAAAATCATGGCTTGTAAGGCTTTCAAAGCAGGGCGCAAAGATCGTTGTTATCACAAGCGTAAATCTTGCAGACGGCGGAATGTCAACTGTGGGCTACGATAAGGAAAACAACAGCTTTTGGAAAATAAAGAACGATTATGTTCCTGCACACTATTCAGGAACGGGAGATATGTTCACAAGTGTTCTTATTGGAGGACTTCTCAAGGGCGACAGCCTGCCTATCGCAATGAACAGAGCCACAGCGTTCACAGAGCTTACTGTCAAGACTACATACAGCTACCAGACCCCATGGACAGACGGTCTTATGCTGGAGGGTCAGCTTCCTTGGCTCACGGGCTATCAGGAGCTTAGGGACTATACAAATTTGTGATATCTGGAAGTGTTACCGAAGATGAACAGACTTAATATCGTGCTTGTAGAGCCACAGATACCGCAGAACACAGGCAATATTTCAAGGACTTGTGCAGTGACAGGTGCGGCACTGCATCTTGTGAAGCCTTACGGCTTTGAGATAAGCGACAAAAAGCTAAAGCGTGCAGGGCTTGATTACTGGGATAAGCTTGAAATATACGAGTATGATAATATTGATGACTTTTTTTCTAAGAACAGTGGTGAGTTTTACTTTTTTACCACAAAGGGCAGAATGGTACACTCAGATGTGGATTATCCGCAGGATAGGGAAGTGTATATAATTTTCGGCAGGGAGGACAAGGGCCTGCCTGAGAAACTGCTTTATGAAAATCCCCAAAGCTGTGTGAGGATACCAATGAGGAAAACGCTCAGAAGCCTTAATCTTTCAAACTCAGTGGCGATAGCCTGCTATGAGGTGTTAAGACAGTGGAATTATCCCGACCTTGGCAGAGAGGGCAAGCTGACGCAATATACATGGGACGAATAAAATAAATAAAAAAACGGAGGGTGAATTTATGGCAAAAATAAAATTTCTTACCGACTCAGCGAGCGATATCACTGAGGAGCTTGAAAAGAAGCTGGATATCCAGATAATGAATTTCAAGGTGGCAATGGGTGATGACAGCTACACATCAAGGATAGATTTCGACAACGAGAAATTCTACAAAATGCTTGACGATTTTGACGGCATACCTGTTACATCGCAGATAACAGCCTTTGAATATCAGGAAACTTTTGAGAAGCTCTACAGCGAGGGCTATACTGATGTTATAAATACTACCATAAACTCAAAAGGCTCGGCAACATACAACAACGCTGTTATGGCGGCAGAGGAGTTTTATTCCGCTCACCCTGAGGCAAAGGGCAAGTTCACTATATACAATATAGACGGCGAGAGCTACACAGGAGCGTATGGTTATGCAGTAGTTCAGGGCGCAATGAAAGCCACAAAGGACGTTCCTGCGGCTGATATCGTGGCATTTATGGAGGATTGGATAAAGAACTGCGTTATTTTCTTTGCACCATATACACTCAAATATGCAAAGAAGTCAGGAAGAATTCCGTCTGCGGCTGCTTTTGTGGGCGAGGTAATGGGTCTTAGACCTATCATGAGGATACATGACCATGCTATCGTTACAGAAACAAAGGTAAGAGGCGACAAGGCTATTGTGCCAAAGATACTTGACCTGACTGTAAAGGAAATGATACCGCAGACACCTTACTGCATAGTTTACGGCAATGACGAGAGCGTCAGGGACGAAATGACACAGGCTATGACGAAGAAGGTGGGCTATCCTCCTGTGGAGTGTTTCCAAATAGGTGCGGCTATTGCAATAAACGCAGGTCCAAAGGTGACGGGCGTTATCTTTAAGGCACAGAACAAGTAAGTTTGATATGGATATAAAAAGACGGACGTTTCGCTTTGAAACGCCCGTTTTTTGTCAGCTCATGCTGTTATTTGTTTTTGCGTGATCTTCTGCCTGCCACTACAAGTCCGCTTCCAGCTATAACGAATGTAAGCAGTATACCGCTTACATTATTGCCTGTGTTAGGATTTGTGCTTCCTGCGTTGTTCTTGGCAGGGTTCTTGCTGTCAGTATTTGAGTTGCTGTTTGTGCTTGTGCCACTGTTATTTGAACTTGTGTCTTTGCTGTCAGAGCTTGTATCATTTGCCTTTGGCGTCATAGTAAGGTCAGTGATGACCCACAAGGTGCCGTCAGAGCCGTCGCTCGTATCATTTTCATAGCGTTTGTAATTTACAAATTCGCCGTTGATCTTAAGCTTCGTGTCGGGTCCGAATACATAATAGGTATTTTCACTCTCAACAAAGCCAACAGCCGTCACATACACACCATAATAGTAAGTCTTTCCGGCTTCAAAAGCGGTGATCTTGTTTTCATAAATTTCGCTTCCCCACTCTGGCTCTGTAGAGATCAGACCGGTCTTGCTGTCAAGCTCCCACCACGCAGCTCGGAGCGCATAGTTTGCGCCGTCTGGCACATTGCCTGTAAACACGGGCTTGTCGCCGTCCTTGAAGCTGACGGTGGCGTCGTTGATCTCCACCACATCAATAACTTTCACGGTGGACGGCGTCATGGTCAATACATTGCTGAACCAAATGGTCTCGCCGCTATCATCAACATCGATCTGATCGGGTGTCAGGGTGATTTCTTCGCCGTTGATATAGAGCTTCGTGTTCTGATCGAAGCGGTAGCCCTCTTCCATGCCCAAATCGGAAATCTTGAAATATACGCCATAGGTATAGCTTTTGTCGGCTTCAAATTCCGTAATGAGCTTACCGTTATAGCGTTCGTTCCAGTAGTCGCTGGAGGTAATGCCATAACCGCTGCTGTCATTGGCGTCCCACCGCTGATGATCGGTGTCAACGATAGGGTCAATGACACCGGTGCTGAAAAGCGGTTTATCTCCGGCATTAAAGTTGATAATGGCATCAAGTCGGATCTCTTCAACAGCCTGACCGGGGCGTGTCTCTGTTCCGTAGGTAATAAGACAGGTTTTGCCGTCATTCATTACATCGACCCAAGAGCCGAAAGGCAGGCTTGCTCCATTCAGCGCAACATTTTCATCTTTCAAATTGCTGTCAAAGGTGTAGCCGTCCTTTGCTTTAAGTTTTACGGAATATCTATATCTTCCGCCTTTCTCAAAAGTATTGAATCGAACATCACCGTCCGAATAATCGCTTTCATCAGAATACCAGTAGCCAACGGTGTTCATGGTGTCACTGGCGTCCTTTTCACGTTTCTCCCAACGCTCGAAGAGAATATCATATTTGTCCTGATTGGCGCCTGTTCGCTTGGCAGATACCTGCGGGGTATTGCCCGGCTGATAATCGAGCTTCACGTTTTCGATATCGATCATGTTAATACTGCTTAAAGTTGCCGCAGGCGTCCAATGTGCTTTTAGAGTAATATTCCCAGTGATCTTGGTACCAAAGGTATACTTTGCATCATTTAGATACCACCCAGCAAAATCATAGCCGTTCCTCTTCGGTTCATTTGGCTCGATCGCAGAAGTATTCAATACCTTTTGCTCTGACACTGCACTTCCGCCGTCTGAATCAAATGTCACTGTGAACTCATCAAAAGACCATGGAAATACACCACAGTTCTCGATCGTACCTCCAGAAATGACAACGATCGCCGTATTGTTTTTGCCATATACTGCATTGCCGAGACCTCCCAAGTCTACCTTGCAGTCCTTAATTGTGCCGCCGGTCATGGTGAAGCTGCCATTTTCGTATATGTTCACTGCACCGCCATTATTGCATGCAGAACAGTTTTCAATCGTTCCGCTGTTCATCACGAAGAAGCCGCCCTGTTTGACAAATACAGCACCGCCGTCGTCCTCCGCTCTGCAGTTGCTGATCGTACCATCGTTCATTGTAAATGTGCAGCCCATGCCTACATCCACAGCAGCGCCGTCATCACCTGCTTTGCAATCCTTAATAGTACCGCCGTTCATAACGAACTTGCCGTACTTGACCGGAGTTTCCGTTACACCAGTGTTGGATACATCCACTGCGCCGCCGTCTCCGTCGGCATCCGTGCAATTCACGATACTGCCGCTCTCTAGAGTAAGCGTTCCGCCCTTGACTTCAAATCCGCAGTTCTTGTTCTGCCCATTGATCTTGCCATTGGTGCCGCTGTCCTTTACTGTTAGGTTTCCGCTGCTGCGCACCCGAATTATATCCTCATCTGTCGAGCTGCAGCTCAGGGTATATCCGTTGAGATCAAGAGTAACAGTGCGCTCCACATCTAGTTCCCAAGTGGTCTCAATGTTTCCGCCCAACTTGATCTCTGCAAATTCCGTATTTTCCAATGCCGACTTCAGTTCCGTTTCATTACTGACTGTAGAATTTTCAGCAAATGTCAACATAGACATTTGTGGTGCTGCCAAACATAGGGTAAGGATAAAAGCGGTTATTCTCCCTTGCAGTGATCGTTTTTTCATAATATACATCTCCTTTTGATATTATATTTTTTCTCATGTTCGTTATTATCCTATAAGCACACCTCCATTACTTTGTATTTTCCCTAATGTGATATCCTTTATCACATTATAACAAATCTATGAATAAATTTGTGATTTATTTCATAATAGTCATATGCCAATTCTGAAATTATATATCGTGGGGGACTTCCTTTTTTGATAAATATGATATATAATTAACGTAATACCATATGACAGCGGGAGGGATCGTTAAAATGAAGTTTTGCGAACAGCTTGGTAAGTATATAGAACAGCTTTCCTGCACGGCAAAGGAGCTTTGCGAGTTGTCAGGGATATCTCCCTCAACATTTAGCAGATACAGAAGCGGAGAGAGAATACCTGAGATAGACACTGTGGCGTTTGACGGGCTTTGCAACGCTCTTGAGGCTGTGGCAAGGGAAAAAGGCTATGGCGATATGACAAGGGAGAACATAAAAAGAGCCTTTCTTGACTGTGAAGATATCATACCTGCCGACAGAGAGTCTATGCGGCAAAATTTCAATACCCTTATCTCAGCCCTTGATATAAACATCAAGCGTATGTGCAAGGAGATAAATTATGATGTTTCCACCGTTTTCCGTATACGGAACGGTACTAGAAAGCCTGCCGACCCTGAACGCTTTGTCGCCGCAATAGCAGGCTTTACTGCAAGGGAGCTTAAAACTCCCACAGAGATATCAGCGGTCGCACAGCTTGTGGGCTGTAATGAAAGTGATATAGAGGATGTGTCACAGCGTTATGAAGTGATATGCAAATGGCTGTTCAGCGATCATGCCAGACAGAGCAGAGAGATAAAAAGCGGTGGAATTGAAAAGTTTCTTGATAAGCTTGATGAGTTTGACCTGAACGAATACATAAAGGTGATACGTTTTGATGAAATGAAAGTACCTGCATTGCCTTTTCAGCTTCCTGTGTCAAAAAGTTATTTTGGCATCAAGGAAATGATGGAAAGTGAGCTTGATTTTCTGAAAGCCACAGTCTTGTCACGTTCTAATGAGCCTGTGATAATGTACAGTGATATGCCTATGAAGGAAATGGCTGATGATCCCGAATTTCCGAAGAAGTGGATGTTCGGTATGGCTCTGATGCTTAAAAAGGGTCTGCACCTTTGTCAGATACATAATCTTGACCGCTCCTTAGATGATATGATGCTTGGTCTTGAAAGCTGGATACCGATGTATATGACGGGGCAGATAGCGCCTTACTATTTGAAAAACGTACAGAATAATGCTTTTTTGCATTTGCTGAAGGTATCAGGTGCGGCGGCTCTTTCAGGGGAAGCCGTGGCAGGCTTTCACAGCGAGGGCAGATATTATCTGACCAAGTCCAAAAAGGAGCTTGGATATTATCGTAAACGTGCCAATGATCTGCTTTCAAACGCCTGCCCGCTTATGGAGATATACCGAAGTGACAGGAAAAAAGATTTCAGCGATTTTCTCACTGCCGACTCTCACAGACGTGGCAGGCGCAGGAGTATTTTATCTGCTCTGCCTGTTTATACTATGGATAATGACCTGCTCAATAATATACTTGACAGAAACGGCATTGACGACCGCCGGGGCAGAGATATAAAAGCTTATGTCAGCGAGCGTAAAAAGCGAGTTGAGAGCATACTGGAAACCATGACCATAGAGGACGAGATATGCTGTCTTTCCCAAGAGGAATTTGAAACACGTCCCCATGCCCTTGACCTGTCGGGCGTATTCTGTGCCAGTGACGTTCTTTACAGCTATGATGATTATTCTGCACATTTAAAAAGCACAGAACGCTATGCACAGACACACGAAAACTATAGCCTTAAATATGCTAAGCGGCAGACCTTCTGCAATTTGCAAATACTGATCCATGAAGGTCAGTGGGCGATGATATCAAAGGGTAACGCGCCTGCTATACATTTTGTTATACGACACCCGAAGCTTCTCAGCGCCTTAGAGAATTTCATTCCGCCTGTTATAGAAGATCAATAAAATGCAGGATCATACTATCCCCTTGGTGTTCCTGACGAAAAACGGACGCTTCCGATGGAAACGTCCGTTTTTATAGCCAAAAGAAATATATTCGGTTATTATTCTTCGTCCTTTGCGGCAAATCTGTTGAAGATAACTGCAAATATCGCAAAAATAACATATCCTGCGGCAATGACAGTGAGAATGTTCTTTGTCATTTCAACGCCTGTTGACGGATTTACTTTTGAGCTGTCAGCCTGCGATGAAGCCTCGTCAACTATCTGCTGTATCTTTTCTGTTGCCTGTGATCCTGTAAGCTCCTGCGAACTGTCGCCCTCGCTTACTGTAGTAACAGCCGCACCGACATTTGCAGGCTGTCTGGCTGCTGTTGTGGTGGTGCTTTCAGGCTGCGTGTTTTCGTCAGCCTTTGGCTCTGTGCTTGCTGTTGTAGTAGTTGTGGTCGTTGTATCGTCAGCAGGCTTTGGTTCTGCCGCTGTGACCTTTGTAACAGCTGATGTGTCAACTGCTTCCTTGACAGGCGTTACTTCCACGGAAGCTATCTGAAAATCTGCATTTGCCTTTAAGTAATAAAGCTGTACGAAAACCTCGTCACTTGTTCTTGAAGGGTCAAGATCTGAGTATATCCACTGTGCTTCCTCGCCACCTGTGAGCTTCGTGCTCTGTGCAGACCAGCTTCCGTCTACCAACGCACCGACTGCACCGCTTGCGTTGCCTGATGACTTTACGTTGACCTTTACATTGTAATGCTGTGAATAGTCTGTTATGTAGTCAGAAAGCTTGAAGCCGAACTGAAGGGAAGTTTCGCTGTTGAAGTCAGCGTCACCCTGCTTGTGTGTGAAAAGCGGTTCGGACTCAGGCTGTGCAGATGTTGCGGTTGTAGTGGTCTGAGTTTCGCTCTTTGCTGTTGTAGTCGTTGTGGTGGTTTCAGCAGGCTTTGTCGTAGTTGTTGTAACTTTCTCAGACTTAGCCTTAGTTGTGGTAGTCGCTTCGGACTTGGTCGTAGTCTTTGCTGTAGTCGTCGTTGTAGTTGTGGTCGACTTTGATGTAGTTGTAGTAGCTTCAGCCTTAGATGAAGCAGTCGTAGTGGTCGTGGCAGGAGTTGTTGTGATCTCCTCCCCTGCACTGACAGTGAGCGGTGAACCCTCTGTAGGTGCTGAGTATGAAACTGACTTGTATCCACCGTCAGCTTCCGCCACCATTGTTTCAACCTCTACCCAATAGTTTATCTTGCCTGTTACGCCGTCCTTTACCTTGAAAGTCGCAAGGGCAAGGTCTGTGCTGTCCTTTATATTAGAACCCGTGAGGTTTGCACCGACTATTTTTATAGTGCCTGATGAAGCAACATAGTTGGTTATAACAGAGAATTTGCTTCCCACATTGTATGTACTCTCGCTCTCCTCATCGGTCGGCACATATACTGTTACCTTTGACGGGTCATAATGCAGGTCTATAGTGAAGCCTGCAACGCCTGTTTTATCAGGTTCAAGGCTCGCTTTTACGTTTATGCTGTCGCCTGCCTGTGCAAAATTCTTGTCGCTTGTGAGCTTTATCTCGTTTCCGCCTGATGCACTAGCCACTGTGGAAACAATGCTCGTGAGCATAAGAAACGCTGTTGCCACCGACAGCGCCACCTTGTTTATTTTCAGTTTTTTCATTTGATACCTCCGTTGCAAAATCGTGTTTTTCTGTCAGTATTTTGCTCTTGATTAATTTTGTTTACTATTGTTTTGTCTTTAATTTGTAATATTTCATTATAAAATATTACAAGTTCTGTTACCTTTGTCGTAATAGGATTATATCACAATATAAAGTAACACGTCAATAGTCAAAACAGCGAAAATAAGCATATTTTTTTGGATATATTTATAATGAGAGCATTTGTGTCACAATATGTATGTACCGATCAACAGCAAAGCCACTAAATACGCTGTAATAAATCTGTAACTTTTAAGTGAAAGCTGTATTTTGCTAAATGTAAATTTTTTATGAATCAAAAAGACTGTTGACAAAGCACTGAGAAATGTACTATAATGAGGGTGAAGTTTTGTACTTGATACAGAAAAATGTACAAACCAATGTGTGTAAAAATAAGGACTTATACATAGGCGTGCTTTTTTGCGGTATTGCCTATATCTTCTGAGGTGAACGAGTTGATAAAAAAGATGATTTCATATATCCTGTCATTTGCTATTGCAGCGTCAATGGCGGCTTCATGTTTGACGGCTTCAGCGGCAAATATGACGGGAAGCTGTACGGCAGACGTTCTGAACGTTCGCAGCGGTGCAGGCACAGGCTATTCTAAAACAGGCACAGTAAGCTATGGCGACAGCCTGACTATACTTTCCGAAACCACCGACTCAAGCGGTGCGAAATGGTATAAGATATCATGCGGCAATGTGACGGGCTATGTTTCTGCTGCGTATGTTCAGCTAACATCAAGCGGTTCACAGGGCAGTTCTGACGCTGATTTTGAGAGCTATATGACAAAGCAGTGCTTTCCTGAAAGCTATAAGCCATATCTGCGAAAGCTCCATGAACAGCACCCAAAGTGGATATTTACCGCTCAGAAGCTTGGCGTGGATTGGAACACTGCGTTAAAGGAAGAATGTGTTGTGGGCAGAAACCTTGTCCACTCGTCGGCACTGGCTTCATGGAAGTCCATGGAAAAGGGTGCATATGATTTTAACGGCGGTTATTGGTATGGGCTTGACGGCTCGTGGGTGGCGGCTTCAAAAGAGATAATAATGTATTATATGGATCCGAGAAATTTTCTCAACGATACATACATTTTCATGTTTGAAAATCAGTCATATGATCCCTCGTATCAGACGGAAAGCGGTGTAAAAACTATTCTTGCAGACACTTTTATGAGCGGAAGCTACACTTGTCCTGACACAAAGAAAAAGTATACATATTCGCAGACCTTTATGGACGCTGCAAAGAAATCGGGCGTTTCACCTTATCATCTTGCTTCAAGGTGCAGGAACGAGCAGGGCGTAAATGGTGCGCCGCAATCCCTTGGTACTGTGAAAGGCTATGAGAATTATTTCAACTTCTTTGACATTCAGGCTTATGCGACCTCCACCATGACAGCCGCAGAAATGGGCTGTAAGTATGCAAAGACTACTAATCCGACCTATCTTCTTCCGTGGACAAATCAATACAAGTCCATAGTGGGCGGCTCGATATTCTTAGGCACAGGCTACATAACAAAGGGTCAGGATACCCTTTATCTGCAAAAATTCGATATGGTAGACGGCGGAAACGGACTTTATTACCACCAGTATATGACCTGCGTTTTCGGTCAGGCGAATGAAGCAATAAGCCTAAAAAACGCCTATTCTCAGGATATTTTGAACAGTGCAATGGAGTTCAAGATACCTGTTTACAACAATATGCCTGATAAACTTTGTCCAAAGCCTACAAGCAGTGGAGATAACAACAATTATCTTAAATCTCTCAGCGTTTCAGGCACGAGCATTTCACCAAAATTCGATAAGTTCACCGCAAGCTATACTGCCAAAGTCAATGCGGAGGTTTCTTCTGTTACTGTTAATGCAAATCCGCTGGGCAAAAGTGCAAAGGTGTCTGGGAAGGGCAAGGTGAGCCTTAAAACCGGCGAAAACACTGTCAAGGTCACCTGCACGGCGGCAAGCGGAGTGAAACGGACGTACACAATAAAAATAACAAGAAAAGCCGCTTCACAGACTCTTCAGCAGGGAGATGTGAATGGTGACAAGTATCTGACAGTTGTGGACGCTTTGCTCATGCTGCGTTACAATGCAGGCAAGACGCAGCTTGATCCCGCTCACCTAAAGCGTGCGGATATGAACGGTGATGGAAAGGTCGATGTTATCGACGCTCTTACGCTGCTGAAAAAGATAAGTCAGAGTTAAAAATGCAAAAAAACAGGAGCGTTACCACCATGGTACGCTCCTGCATGAGGGCTATTTCATCATCATTGAAATGCCGTCCATTACGTCACCGATAGCTCTGATAGCACGTCCTGTGCGGCTTTTGAGCATTTTCTTTTCGCTTGATGTCGCCTCTGTGACTGCATAAGCCACTGTTCCTGCGGCTATCGCCATTGAAACGCCTGTTATCATTGACTTCATCTTCATTGCTGTTTCCTCCTTTTTTCTTTGTAATATTATTTTTCGCAGAAAGATAACAGCTATGCCATGCAAATGAAGTCAAGAGGGCTGACGGTATTTTCCCGTGAATGTTAGTATTTTGTGATGTTGTGAAAGATATTTCAGTTGATACGCAGTGCTATTGTTTAAAATGTGATTAAAATTTTCGCATTTTATATGTAAATGTAAAAGAGATATGTTCATATCTCAAACGTTTAGTATAAATATTATTCATAGATATATAATAAATATGTATTTGCATTAACATCAAAATAGTGGTATAATAAATGGGTATAAAAAATAAAGGATCTTGGTATGCTCTGAGATCTGATAGTAAGGAGTAATATTAAATGGGTATGACAATGACTCAGAAAATTCTGGCAGCCCACGCAGGTCTTGACGAAGTCAAGGCAGGTCAGCTTATAATGGCGAACCTTGACCTGGTTCTCGGCAACGACGTTACGTCACCTGTGGCTATAAACGAGTTCAATAAAGCGGGCTTCACAGATGTTTTCGATAAGAATAAGGTCACAATGGTCATGGATCACTTTGCACCTAACAAGGATATCAAATCCGCTACACAGTGCAAGACCTGCCGTGACTTTGCTTCAAAGTATGACATAAAGAATTATTTCGACGTTGGCGATATGGGCATTGAACACGCTCTGCTTCCTGAAAAAGGACTTGTCGCTCCAGGCGACTGCGTTATCGGTGCTGACTCACATACTTGTACATATGGTGCACTTGGCGCATTCTCAACAGGTATCGGCTCAACAGATATGTGCGCAGGCATGGCAAAGGGAAAGACTTGGTTCAAAGTCCCTGCCGCTATCAAGTTCAATATCGTAGGCAAGCTTCCAAAGTATAGTGCCGCTAAGGACGTTATACTTCATATAATCGGCATGATAGGCGTTGACGGCGCACTTTACAAGTCTATGGAATTTTCAGGCGAGGGTCTGAAGAACCTTTCCATGGAGGACAGGCTTTGCATGGCTAACATGGCTATCGAAGCAGGTGCAAAGAACGGCATATTTGCAGTTGACGATGTTACACTTGATTACATCAAGGATAAGGTAGACAGAGAGTATAAGATATACAAGGCTGACGATGACGCTGAGTATGAGGCTGAATACACTATTGACCTCAGCCAGATAAAGCCTACAGTCGCTTTCCCGCATCTGCCTGAGAACGCAAGAACATTTGACGATATCCCGGAGGTCAAGATAGATCAGGTGGTCATCGGTTCATGTACGAACGGCAGGATAGAGGATCTGAGATGTGCCGCTGAGATACTTGACGGCAAAAAGGTGGCAAAGAACGTTAGATGTATCGTTATCCCTGCCACACAGAAGGTGTATATGCAGGCCATGAAAGAGGGTCTGCTGGAGATATTTATAAATGCAGGCTGTGCGGTTTCTACACCTACCTGCGGTCCATGTCTTGGCGGACATATGGGTATTCTTGCAAAGGGCGAAAGAGCCGTTGCAACAACAAACAGAAATTTCGTGGGACGTATGGGTCACCCAGAATCAGAGGTTTATCTGGCTTCACCTTACGTTGCCGCCGCTTCAGCTGTGACAGGCAAGATCTCACAGCCGTCGGAAGTTATGTGATATTCGGGGAGAAAATCAGCTGACAGATCTTGCGTTGGGGGAATAATTGATATGCGGCATGACCGCATATACGACTTGGGAGCGAGAACAGATGAAAAATTATCTTAGGGAAATATTCTCCGATATACTTCTTAGTATTGTTACAAAGAAGTACGGAACTTCACTAAATGACTATCAGCGTGAGGAAAAGGCTGACGAGATCATTCAGGAACTCCATGACAAAAATACATTTACCGTGGAAATGACGCAGGCTCTTATTGACAAGAAGGGCTTCAATACCTTTTATACCTCCAATATCGGGGGTACACCTGTGTATGCTCTCGTTAAAGAGGGAATGTTCCACAAGGTAAAGATCTGCTATTTTATTACAAGAAACAAGGATACTATAGACGGCCCGTATCTTGAAAAGATATATGAAGAGCTTAGAAAACAGGCGATAGGAGAAAATATATTCCATTCGTCAGAGTTCAAGCAGGGCTGATAAAGTTTGACGAAAGGGGTTTTCATAATGAAAGCTTGCGGAAAAGTACATAAATACGGGGATAACGTAGACACAGACGTTATTATCCCTGCAAGATACCTCAACACACCTGATATGCAGGAGCTTGCACAGCACTGCATGGAGGATATTGACGTTGACTTTGCAAAGAACGTTCAGAAGGGCGATATAATGGTAGCAAAGAGCAATTTCGGCTGCGGTTCATCAAGAGAGCATGCGCCTGCTGCTATCAAGGCAAGCGGAATATCCTGCGTTATAGCAAAGACATTCGCAAGAATATTCTACAGAAACGCTATAAATATCGGACTTCCTATCATCGAGTGCGAGGAAGCTGCTGAGAAGATAGATAACGGTGACGAGGTGGAGATAGATTTCGACAGCGGCGTTATCACAAACAAGACCAAGAATGAGACTTATCAGGGTCAGTCGTTCCCTGAGTTTCTTATCAATATCATCAACAGCAATGGTCTTCTTAACTCACTTAAATAAGATATTTTGAAGCTTTAAGGGGGATCTCTCAAAAGGGGTCGCCCTTGAACTGTTTCTATGAAGGGGTGAAGCTATGGAAGCTAAAAAGCTATTTGCGGCACTTGCAGCAGGGGTAATGCTGGTGTGCAGCGCAGGCTGCTCGAAAAAAGAGGAGAGCAGTAATAAATTTGAATACAGCAGCAAGGATTTTCTGCCTTTTATGGTAATGGTGGACGGCAGCAAGATAGACCTGACCCTAAGCTCTGCAGAGATAAACAGAAAGCTTGGCGGCAGTTTTGCAAGGGGAACTGCTTCAAACAGCAGTATAGTGCTTGTGGAAAAGGACGAAAAGACCGATAAAAAAGGCGTTACAACAAAGACCTTTGCCTGCAATAAGCCTGAGATAAATGGTGCTGGATTTTCCACTTTCAACGGACTTTGGGCGAATATAGACGAAGCAAGCATAGACAGCACTGTTTCACCCAACAGCATAAAGGTCAAAGGCTCTGACGGTTTGTCTTACTACTGGTCATATTATATGGACGGCGAGGAGATAGACTATAGTCAGGTGAACTTTGACGGCACTGATACGGCGGACACTTATATGCAGTATCAGCTCAAAGGCATGGCTGCTGACGATTATTGCAAAAAGAAGCTTATTGACGGCGAGTGTTCGGTCTATACAGGTATTTTGTTCATGACAGCCGAAAAGCAGAGCTATTCCTGCGAGATAAGCGTTTCGACTTTAAATTCTGAGGAGGAAAAATAACATGGAAAAGAAAATAACAGTTATAAAGGGCGACGGGATAGGCCCTGAAATAGTAACAGAAGCACAGAAGGTCCTCGACAAGGTTGCTGAAAAGTTCGGTCATAAGTTTGTTTATACTGATATCCTTATGGGCGGCTGTTCTATAGATAAATATGGCGTTCCGCTTACAGACGAGGCTGTCGAGATAGCAAAGAACTCAGACGCAGTTCTGCTTGGCTCTATTGGCGGAAATACTTCCACTTCACCATGGTATAAGCTTGCTCCGAACCTCAGACCTGAAGCCGGACTTCTGAAAATAAGAAAAGAGCTTGGTCTGTTCGCCAACCTGCGTCCTGCAAATCTTTATCCTGAGCTTAGAGAAGCTTGCCCCCTTAAGGACGATATAATCGGCGACGGCTTCGACATGATGATAATGAGAGAGCTTACAGGCGGTCTGTATTTTGGTGCGAGAAAGACAGAGAATGTTGACGGCGTTGAAACTGCCGTTGATACTCTTACATATAACGAGAACGAGATAAGAAGAATTGCTATCCGTGGCTTTGACATCGCCATGAAGAGAAGAAAGAAAGTTACAAGCGTTGATAAGGCTAACGTTCTTGATTCTTCAAGACTTTGGAGAAAGGTAGTAAACGAGGTCGCTAAGGATTATCCTGAGGTCGAGCTTGAGCATATGCTCGTTGACAACTGCGCAATGCAGCTTGTAAGAGATCCTAAGCAGTTTGACGTTATCCTTACAGAGAATATGTTCGGTGATATCCTTTCAGACGAAGCCGCTATGATATCAGGCTCACTTGGTATGCTGGCTTCCGCTTCACTGAACGACACAAAGTTCGGTATGTATGAGCCTAGCCACGGCTCTGCACCTGATATCGCAGGACAGGATAAGGCTAATCCTATCGCAACTATACTTTCAGCTTCAATGCTCCTGAGATTTTCTTTCGATATGGATAAGGAAGCAGACGCTATCGACAATGCTGTCAAGAAAGTCCTTGAAGCAGGCTACAGAACAGGGGATATCATGTCAGAGGACATGAAGCTCGTTGGCTGTAATGAAATGGGCAGTCTTGTTGCAGATATGATATAACAGCACGATACCAGTTTTCAGACGGTGATAATAAATGTATTATTATATTTTCGGAATAACAGACAAGGGAAATTACCGTGAACAGAATGAGGACTGCATTTTAATAGACCACGAGGTCATCAACAGCGGCAGCTATGAATCAACTGTCGCTGCTCCTTTTATTGCAGCCGTTTGCGACGGCGTTGGTGGAGAAAATGCAGGAGAGGTCGCCTCGGAGCTTTGTTTAAGGCATCTTTCCATTCTTGAATATAATTCAGGGGTGGATATGAAAAGAACGCTTATCGATGTTCACAACAAAATAAAAAAGCAGGGCGTAAGGGCTGAAAACGCTGCAAATATGCAGACCACCCTGTGTTGCCTTGCAGTGGACGAGGAAAGCAGAGCTATGTGCATAAACGTTGGCGACAGCAGAATGTACCGCTATGTGAACGGCACTATCAGACAGATATCTGTTGACCAATCCTATGCACGATATATGTATGAGCATGGCAGGATAGAAGATGTGTCAGAGCTTGAGCCACAGTATCAGAATGCCATAATATCTTCTATCGGCAGCACTCTCAATGAACCTGATGTGGCACAAACACCATTGGTGGCTGATTTTGGCAAAGAACCTGACGATATGATAATCATAGTGTCAGACGGCGTGTCGGATTACGTTTCTGAGGAAGAAATGGTGGTGGGGCTTGGTCTTGACCTTTCTGTTTCTGAAAAGCTAGGCGCTATAATGGAGCTTGCCCTCACAAACGGCGGAACTGACAATGTTTCCGTTGTGGGCATAAAGCCTTATCTTGACGATCATGAGCTTAAAACGCTCACAGCAAAAAAGGCTGTGGAAAAGACAGTGAGCGTGCAGGATATGCTTGAAAGTAAGAAGCCTGAAAAGGCGGAAGCTGTAGAGGAAAAGAAGCCTGACGAGCAGGCAAAGCTTTTCTCTGATACGGTGGAAGAGCTTATGAGCCAAATGAATGAAAGTATTGACTTTTTAAAGCAGATATAGTATAATCATATATTGATATATTTTTATGATTTTAGATGTATTTTGTAATTTGGAGGAAATAAAAAATGTTGAAAGAGTTACGTGGCTCAGACGTTATAATTGAATGTTTGCTGGAGCAGGGCGTCGATACAGTGTTCGGCTATCCGGGCGGAGCAGTTCTAAACATATATGACTCGCTGTATAAATATTCTGATAAGATACACCATGTTATCACCGCCCATGAGCAGGCTGCCTGCCATGCGGCAGACGGATATTCAAGAACAACAGGCAGAACTGGCGTTGTTATCGCAACTTCAGGTCCAGGTGCTACGAACCTTGTAACAGGTATCGCCACAGCTTATATGGATTCTATCCCTATGGTGGCTATCACAGGAAACGTAACAAGAGATCTGCTTGGTCTTGACTCTTTTCAGGAGGTAGATATCTGCGGGATAACAATGCCTATCACAAAGCATAACTACATTGTGAAAGATCCTGCGGAGCTTGCTGACATTATCAGAGAAGCTTTCTATATTGCAAACGAGGGCAGAAAGGGTCCTGTTCTTATAGATATACCAAAGGATATCACAGGCGCACTTATGGTCTATGAGAAGAAAGAGCCTAAGAAGGTAGTAAATCACAATCCTGAGGGCATAAACGAGGAGATAGCTGCTGCGGCAGAGCTTATAAAGAATGCTGAGAAGCCTTTTATATACGCAGGCGGCGGAGTTGTTTCTGCTGACGCAACAGAAGAAATGGCTGAGTTCGTAAGAAAAGTGGACGCACCTGTTTCATTGTCACTTATGGGTCAGTGTGCACTTGACAATACTAAGGACTGCTATATCGGTATGCTTGGTATGCACGGCACAAAGACAGCCGCTATGACGCTCAGCGAATGTGACCTTATGATAGTTCTTGGCTCGAGATTTTCCGACAGAGTTCTTTGCAACGCTAAGACATTTGCAAAGGATAAGAAGATCATACATATTGATATAGACCCTGCCGAGATAGGCAAGAATATCGACGTTTACAGCCATGTTACTGGAGACGTTAAGTATATCCTTGCAAAGCTTTGCGAGCTGCTTCCTGATATGAAGCACGAGGCTTGGATGAATACTGTTATGGATTGGAAAAAGCAGTATGCACTGAGAATGGTGCCTATCGAGAGCGAGGACGAGGTGCTTCCGCAGGACGTTATCGAGGAGCTTGACAGACTTACAGACGGCAAGGCTATCATCTCCACAGAAGTCGGTCAGCACCAGATGTGGGCTGCACAGTATTATAACTTCAAGTGTCCAAGAAGCTTTGCTTCAAGCGGTGGACTTGGTACAATGGGCTACGGCTTTGGCGCAGGAATGGGCGCAAAGGTGGGCAACCCTGACAGAACAGTCGTAAACATCGCAGGCGACGGAAGCTTCTTCATGAACTGCAACGAGCTTTCTTCACTTGCAAAGCATAAGATACCGCTTGTTGAGCTCGTTTTCGAGAATGACGTTCTCGGAATGGTAAGACAGTGGCAAAGACTTTTCTACGGCAAGAGATTTTCTCAGACTAACATTGAAAGAGGAACAGACCTTATGAAGCTTGCCGACGCATTTGGCGTTGAGGGCGTAAGGATAACAAAGAAATCCGAGATAAAGCCAATGCTTGAAAAGGCACTCAAATGCGGTAAGCCTTGCCTTGTGGACGTTATCATCAACAAGGATATAAACGTTCTTCCAATGGTACCTGCCGGCGCAGACGTTTCACAGCCGATAATGAATATCGAACTTGATTAAGAAATCGAAATATAGGGGGTAATAAAATGGTAAAATATCCAAATGCCGCAAGCGGTATCAAAAAGGTGTTTCTGGCAAAGATCATAGGTGTGATAGGAGTTCCGCTTGCTTTTATACCGGGGATAGGCGCACTTCTTTTGATGACTTGTACCGTAGCCGCAACTATTTTCAATGTATGGGGAATACTTGAAGCTTCAAAAGACCATAATGGTTATCAGACAGCTCTTGTTTTCACAGTGGCTGATCTTATCTTTTCAATAGTTGACACGTTTATTGACAATACTGCGATATCAAGTGTTCTGAGTTTTGCTGGCAATGTAATGAACATAGCGGTGCTTTATTATATCTGCAAATCAACAGGCGACCTGCTCAGGGACGTGAAGAACTACGGCCTTGCAAACAAGGGCGACCATGTGTGGAATGTAAACAAGACCTGCCTTATTGTCATGGCAGTGTGCCTTGTTGTGGCGTTTATCCCGATACTGAACATTCTCGCCGTATTTACAACATTGGTGGTGCTTGTTGTAACTATCTATGCGTCTGTGGTATATCTGATCTATCTCTATCAGAGCGGACAGTATCTCAGCCTTAACACTAATTTCTAAGCGATTTGAGAGCTGTACGGCAAAGGCTGTACGGCTCGTTTTTGTAAGGAGAAACTAATGAAATTTACAAAAAAATTCAAAGAAAATGCAGCCCTTGTGGTTCTTGGCGTAGTGCTATTTTGGGGATTGACCAACTATGACAAGTTTTTTAGACTTCTGGGCGTAATGATCGGGGTCTTGAAGCCTGTTATATTTGGCTGTATAATCGCATTTATCCTGAATGTGCCAATGTCAGGCATTGAAAAGAGGCTTTTTAAGAAGCCTAAAAAAGAGAAATATGCCAAAACTGTGGAAACGCTGAAAAGACCATGCTCGATAGTGCTGACCTTTCTGCTTTGCCTAGGCGTTGTGGCACTTGTGTGCTGGCTTATTATCCCTGCACTCATAAAGACTTTCTCTCAGCTTTCAGACGATATCCCTGTGCTTATTTCAAATATTTCCAACAAACTCAACAATTCCCCTGAGATAGCAGGGTGGCTTGACAGAATGAATATAAGCACTGCTGATATTATCGATAAGGTTACAAGCTGGCTGAAAGACGGCGTTGTGATCTTGAACACACTCAGTTCAACAGTAAGCTTTGTGACAGATCTTTTCTCAGGTCTTGTGAACTTCTTTTTGGGAATCTGCTTTGCGGTCTATATGCTTGCCGCAAAAGAGCGGCTCAAAGACCTGTGTAAGCGCATAAGCCGTGCTTTTCTCAGCAATCGTATCACTGACCGCATAAGCCGTATATGCCGTCGCTCTATCGACACTTTTGCGAACTTTCTTGTGGGTCAGACCACGGAAGCCCTTATCCTCGGCTCCCTTTGCGGTATTGGTATGGCTATCTTCCGTTTCCCGAATGCAGTGCTTATTGCCATACTCGTTGCCTGCACTGCACTTATCCCTATTGTGGGAGCTTTTCTTGGCTATGTGGTGGGCTTCCTGCTTATATGCGTGACGGATTTCAAGCAGGCTGTGCTGTTTTTGTTGTTCATGTTCATTATTCAGGCTATTGAGGGCAATCTTATCTATCCAAAGGTGGTAGGAAACTCGGTTGGTCTGCCGTCACTATGGACACTTTTCGCTATCACCATAGGCGGAAACCTCTTCGGCATATTCGGAATGTTCATCGCTGTTCCTGTGTTCTCTGTTATATACTGCACTTTTGGAGAGGTAGTCAACTACAGAAATGAAAAGAGAGCTGTCAAGGTGGAGGATATATCATAATAAAATAATCCGTCAAAAAAGGCTGCACAATTTCGTGCAAACTTGAGCTTATTGACAACGTCCTAAATAAGCGGGACGTTGAGGGCGCCGTCCCCTACAATTTATGTAAATACGCTGTTCATATGTAGGGGCGACCTCAGATCACCCCTTTATTATAGTTTTTCGACACACAAAAAAGGCTGCACAATTTCGTGCAGCCTTTCGCTATTTATGCTATTTTGTTATTTTACATAGCTTACATGAAGCAGTTCATGCTCTCTGCCCTTGAGGATACCCTCGTAAAGCTTATCCATAAGCGGATTTTCTTCTGAACGTTTCAAAGTGCAAAGCTTGTCAGCATTGTAAAGATTAACACTGCGCTCTTTCTTCTCGTCGATAGTAGCCTTTGGCTGACCTGCGCCGCCTATACAGCCGTTCGGACAAGCCATAACTTCGATAAGGTCGAAATGCTCGCCAGCTTTCATTCTGTTCATTATGACTTCAACATTGCGAAGTCCGTTTACAACGCAGACCTTGATAGCCTTGTCGCCAAGAGGTACTTCAAGCTCCTTTATGCCCTCGAAGCCTCTTACGCCCTCGAATGCAAGATTTCTCAGGGAAGCGAGTGACTTGTCTGTGGAAACACGTCTGATAACTGCTTCTGTTACACCGCCTGTTACACCAAAGATAACACCTGCGCCTGTCATAGTGCCGAACGGCATATCAACAGCTTCCGGCTCTATTTCGTTGAACACGATACCGGCTTCTTTTATCATCATGATAAGCTCCTGAGTTGTGATGACAAAATCAACCAACGGTTTGCCGTTCTCGTCCTTGAACTCATCTCTTGCGGCTTCGCCCTTTTTAGCAGTGCAAGGCATAACAGCAACAGAAAGTATCTTCTTGCCCTCGCCCTTGAACTTCTCGTTTATTACGGAAGCAAACATCTGCATTGGTGAGCGGCAAGTGGAAATGTTAGGCAGTATCTCAGGATACTCGTTCTCAGCATACTTTATCCATGCAGGACAGCATGATGTGAACAGCGGGAGCTTTCCGCCGTTTGCAAGCCTGTCTGCAAACTCCTTTGACTCTTCCATAACAGTGAGGTCTGCGGCTGTAGATGTGTCAAAAATGTAGTTGAAGCCTATTCTTCTAAGTGCTGCAACTATCTTGCCCATAACGTTCTCACCGTTGTAACCGAACTCTTTTGCCACTGCAACTCTTACAGCCGGAGCTACCTGAGCCACTGCAATAGTGTCCTCCTGATTAAGCTCTTTCCAAAGCCTGTGGCTGTCGTTCTTTATGATTATAGCGCCTGTTGGACAGACTGCCGCACACTGACCGCAGCCAACGCAGTTTGAATCGCCTATAGGCTTGTCAAATGAGCAGGCTACCTTCATTTTTGAACCTCTGAATGCAAAATCTATTGCACCAACGTTCTGTACCTCGTTGCACACTCTTACGCAGTCACCGCAGAGGATACACTTGTTGGCGTCCCTGGTGATAGATACAGAAGAATCATCGATACAAGGCTTGGACTTTGGATTGTCAAAACGTACCCTGTGGATATCAAATCTTGCGGCAAGCTCCTGCAATTTGCACTTGCCGTTTTTATCGCAGGTCGTACATTCGCCGCAGTGGTTTGAAAGAAGAAGTTCCAATATCATCTTGCGGTATTTTCTCAGCCTTGGTGTGTTTGTGTATATCTCCATACCGTTTCTCGGAGGAGTTGAGCAAGCGGCTTCCATGCCACCCCACTTGTTTTCCACCATGCACATTCTGCAGGCACCGTATACTGAAAGCTCAGAATAGTAACAGAATGTAGGAAGCTCGATGCCTGCCTTTCTGATAAGCTCAAGCAGATTTTTTTCACCGTTTATAGCAACGGGGATATTGTCGATTATCATAAACTCTTTATTCATAGCTAAAATTAAACCTCCTTGACAGCTTTGAAATGGCAGTTGGAAATACAAGCTCCGCACTTTATGCACTTAGAGGTGTCGATCTTGAACGGCTTTTTGATCTCACCGCTGATCGCACCCACAGGACAGACTCTTGAACACTTTGAACAGCCCTTGCATATCTCAGGGTCGATCTGATATGTCACAAGCTTCTTGCAGTTGCCTGATGGACACTTCTTATCTCTTATGTGAGCTTCATATTCCTCACGGAAGTTCTTTATTGTAGATACAACAGGGAATGCAGCCGTCTTTCCAAGACCGCAGAGAGCAGTTGAGGAGATAGTGTCGGCAAGCTCAAGAAGCAGTTCGATATCCCCCTCCTGACCGTTACCATTTACGATACGCTCAAGTATCTCAAGCATTCTCTTTGTACCCTCACGGCACGGAACGCACTTTCCGCAGGACTCGTTCTGGGTGAAATTCATGAAAAATCTTGCAACTTCTACCATACAGGACTTATCGTCCATAACAACAAGTCCGCCTGAGCCGATCATAGCACCGACTTTTTTCAGCGAGTCAAAGTCAAGCTGGATATCGAGGTTAGGCGTAACAAGACAGCCGCCTGACGGACCGCCTATCTGAACAGCCTTGAACTTTCCGTCACCTCTCATGCCGCCGCCGATATCGAATATTACCTTTCTGAGAGAAGTTCCCATTGGCACTTCTATAAGACCGGTGTTCGAGATGTTGCCCGTAAGAGCGAAAGCCTTTGTTCCAGGGGAGTTCTCAGGGCCTATGCTCCTGAACCATTTTGCACCGTTGTTTATGATAACAGGCACGTTGGCAAGCGTTTCAACGTTGTTGAGAACTGTAGGCTCGTTGAAAAGACCATGTTCAACAGTTCTTGGCGGCTTAACTCTAGGCATACCACGCTTGCCTTCGATAGAAGCCGTCAGGGCAGAGCCTTCGCCGCATACAAATGCGCCTGCACCACGGTTTATATGTATTCTGAATGAGTAATCTGTGCCGAGTATATTGTCACCAAGCAGACCAAACTGCTCAGCCTGTGCGATCGCACCTTTAAGACGTGATACTGCCAGCGGATATTCCGCACGAACGTAGATATATCCCTCTTTTGCGCCTGTTGCGATACCGGCTATCATCATGCCTTCAAGAAGTCTGTGTGGGTCGCCCTCCATGATAGAACGATCCATAAATGCGCCAGGGTCGCCCTCGTCACCATTGCAGACTATGTATTTTGTAGGGCTTTTCTGCTTTGCAACGCTTGTCCACTTTCTGCCAAGGGGGAATCCTCCGCCTCCACGTCCACGAAGATTAGATTCTGTCATTTCGTTGAGGATATCCTCAGGTGACATATTGAGAAGTGCCTTTTCAAAGGCTCTGTAGCCGCCTATAGCAAGATATTCCTTTATGGAAGTAGCGTCAATGTGACCGCAGTGTTCAAGGACAATACGCTGCTGCATCTTATAGAATGGTATTTCTGACTGCTGGCGATATATTTCACCGTTTTTCTTGTAGCACAGTCTTTCAACGCACTCGCCATTGCAGATAGTCTTGTCAACTATCTCGTCAACATCGTCAAGCTTTACCTTAGTGTAAAGCCAGCCCTCCGGCTCTATTCTAACAAGTGGACCCATTTCGCAGAAGCCGTGACAGCCGCTTCTTTTTACGCCGATAGCGCCCTCGTGGACATCATCATCATGTGGCTCGTCAGCAAGTGCCACCACGCACTCCAATCCCTTTGCGGAGATAGTTTCTATAAGCTTCTGGTATATGTTCAGCGAACCGCCTGCAACACAGCCTGTACCTGCGCAAACAAGCACTTTTCTAGCCTGCTTGTCAACAAGCTTACCATACTGTTCACGAGCGTTGTCAAGATCGTATTTCGTTTTCAGCAGCATATTATTCAGCCTCCTTTTCTCTCAGTTCCTTAAGCAGAGCCGCAGCCTTGTCAGGATTCATCTCAGGGTGAACAACATCATTCACAGTGAGAACAGGGGCAAGACCACAAGCACCAAGACATGAAACAGTTTCCACTGTGAACATCAGGTCGTCAGTGGTGGTTTTCTTCTCGCTAAGACCAAGCTCTCCTCTGAGATATTCGAGAATAGGTATAGATTTTCTTACATGACAGGCAGTGCCGTCACAACATTTGATAACGTATTTGCCCTTTGGCTCGAGAGAAAAATTCTCATAAAAGGTCGCAACGCTGTATATTCTTGCTTCGCCTGTGCCAAGCTTTTTTGCAAGATATGGGAATATTTCCTTTGGAAGATAGTGGTATATCTCCTGAATATCCTGCAATATGGCTATGACCGCTGTTTTTTCATGATTTTCAAGAATTTTGTCGATCGGTGAATAATCAAATTCTTTTGTCATAAAATTTCCTCCATATAATTAAAGTTAAATTTGATTACAAAGTCAATAATCAAGACATACTGTCAACTATAATTATATACTATATGACACAAAATGAATAATGTTTTTATTTACATGGGATATATATAATTAGAATAAGCATTGACTAACTTGTAGAAATACACATAAACGAAAACGTTTATATAGTTATAATGCATAAAAAATCGAGTCATTTCTCAATGACTCGACCTGCTGATACTATTTGATAAACTGAATTAATTATAAAAAATCATAGTCGTTTGTTTCATTAGATATACCTAACATTTCGTATATTATGTTAAGCCTTGCGAATACTTATCTCTCCTGAGGAAATATATTCTTCTCTGCCGTCCTCATATCTGACGTGCAGGCGGCAGTCCTCATCAGCCCCAAGCATTGTGGCAGGAGTTTTTTCGCTTCCTCTTATGACGTTTATCTTCTCGCCTACCCACAGCAAGCGTTTTCTGTATTCCGGGTAAAAGCTGTTTTCTTCAAAGCTGTCATAAAGACGCATGAAATTGTTTATTATCTCTGCGGCTATCCTGTTTCGCATATCGCTTTTTCTTTCGTGGAATATCGGTCCTGCGATATCTCTTATTGCCTCAGGAAAACCGCCTTCCGGCTCGTAGGTGTTCACACCGATACCAAGCACAGCGTAGTCAAGTCCGCCGCTTTCCATGCTGAAAGAAGCCTCCGTGAGTATTCCGCATATCTTCCTGCCGTTTATGTATATGTCGTTCACCCACTTTATGTCAGGCTTCTGATCGCTGACCTTTTCCACAGCAAGGGCAACAGACACCGCAGCAGCGGTGGTTATCTTAACAGCGTCAGCCGCAGCCATGTCAGGACGGAGAAGAATGCTCATGTAAAGTCCCGAATCAGAGGGAGAAAAGAAAGAACGTCCAAGCCTTCCACGCCCCTGCGTCTGCATACCTGCAATGACTATCCTGCCCTCGGGCACACCCTGATTTGCATAGTCTTTGAGTACCAGATTAGTGGAGCTTAATTCCTTGTATACCTCTATTTCAAGCCCCTGACGGTCAGGGTCAAGATATTTTTTTATGCCTTCAAGGGAAAGTATATCGGTGTTTTCATCAAGGGAATAGCCCTTGTTCGTCACCGCAGAGATAGGGTAGCCGTTTTCCTGCAAAGCTTTCACAGCTTTCCAAACAGCCCCTCGTGTGCAGCCCAGCGTATCAGCAAGCTGTTCGCCTGAAAGATATTTGCCCTTGTTATCGTCGAGAAGTTCCAGCACTTTGTCTTTTATTGCCATAGAAATGCCTCCTTAATGAGATAATTATAGCACAAAAGGTCAAAGTGTTCAACCCTCATCCTAAAAAATCCCTAGCCTACTCCACATTAAGAAACCATTAAGAAAAAATTGTGCAAAATGACGGATAATAATATTTGCATTTTGCACAGCTATGTTGTATAATATAATAGTATATGTATGAATTGAAACAGAAAAGGACGATGACAATGTTTTATAACCTTTTGGCTAAGACTGATAATACCACCTTGGTGCTACTTGTACCAATGCTGTGCAGTTTTCTTATTGCATTTTTCAGCCTGAAATTTTTCAAACGTATTTTGCCTAAAGATCAGGGCAGAGCGTTCGCTGTGAATGGTGCTCTTTCTGAGGGCAAGCCCCGTGGTGCAGGAATAATCTTCGTGACTTCTTTTACACTTTGCACCGCACTTTTTTATCCTCTTGACATTGAGAACATAATCTATCTCGTGCTTGTATATGCCGCCATGCTCAGCGGATATTTTGATGATGCCGCCGAAACTCCTTGGGGCAACCTGAAAAAGGGTCTTATTGACCTTGTCATATCTCTTGGCATTGCGTTTACATACTATTTTTATAACGGCTCGCAGGTGAAGCTTTATATCACAAATTCCACTTTCACTATCCCTGCGCCGCTGTTCATCATCCTTGCAGGCGTCCTCGTTTGGACGGCTATAAACGTTACAAACTGTACAGACGGCGTTGACGGGCTATGCGGTTCATTGGTCATGACAGTTCTTCTGCCACTTGCATTTATGGTGACAAAGAGCGGTGCGGCTGATATGCTCCTTCCTATGATAATGTTCGTGACGCTTGCGGCTTATCTGTGGTTCAACTGCTCACCTAGCCAGATGCTCATGGGTGACGCAGGCTCGAGAGCGCTGGGCGTTTTCCTTGCGGTGATGTTCTTAAAAACTGCCGCACCGTTCGCATTTATCCCTATGGCTATAGTTATCATACTTGACGGCGGACTCGGACTTCTGAAGCTTTCTTTCAGACGTTTCCTGAAAATAAAGAATTTTATGGAGGGCATAAGAACTCCTCTTCACGACCATGCAAGAAAGAACAAGGGCTGGTCTGATACTCAGGTAGTAATAAGATTTACAATTTTGCAGATAATAGTAAATCTGTGCTTTATGGCATTCGTGCTGTAAAAAATATGTGTGGGACAAAAACGGTCTGACCTTTTAATGGACAGGCTGAAAATTCGGAGATGATGAAAATAAAAAAGAACCTGAAATATGTTCTTAATATATTCTTTATTGTGGTCATAGGCTGGCTGACAGTAAGACTGCTTTTCAGAGGAGAAGAATTTTCCGACATAGTGGCAGATCTTCACCTTGCAAAGAAAAGCTGGCTTGCAGTGGGTGCTGTGTGCGTGTTCTGCTATGTGGCAGGGGAGTCGGTCATAATAAAGTATATGCTGAGGCTTTTTGAAGTAAAAACTCCTTTCAGGCGTTGTTTGAAATACTCGTTTATAGGCTTTTTCTTTAGCTGTATAACGCCGTCTGCTTCCGGCGGACAGCCTGCGCAGATGTATTACATGAAGAAAGACGGCATAAAGATAGGCTTTTCCACCTTGATAATGCTTATCATCACCATAGCTTTCAAGGCTGTGCAGGTGCTTCTTGCAGTGGCGTTCCTGCTTTTCAACTTTGGCTTTATAAAGATTCATGTGGGACGGCTTTGGTGGCTTCTGCTTATCGGCTTTATACTGAATATCGCCTATATCGCAGGGCTTGTGTTTATTTTCTATAAGCCTTTGTGGGCGAGAAAAATGGGCATAAAGCTTATAAATCTTCTGACACGCATAAGGATACTCAAAGAAAAGAACAACGAAAAATACATAAACAAAATAAAGCGTATCTGCGACAATTACATGATCGGTTCGGAATATATAAAGAGCAATGTGCATACTGTGATAAATATTTTTCTTATCACACTGGTGCAGAGACTGTTCCTGCTGGCTGTCACATGGATAGTGTATAAGTCCTACGGCCTTAGCGGAACAAGTTTTTGGAATATTATCGCACTTCAGACTATGATAGGCGTTGCAGTTGAAATGCTGCCATTGCCTGGCGCGGCAGGCGTAACAGAGGGCTGCTTCACATATATGTTCAGTAGCATTTTCACCGCAGAGCTTGTAAAGCCTGCAATGCTACTGAGCCGTGGACTCAGCTTCTATTTACTGCTGATAATGAGCGCATTGGTAACGTTCGTGGCTCATTTTATCGTTATGAGGAATGATAAGAAGAATAGTCTTGAGGGGTCGCAGGAAGTTAAAAAAGAAGTCGAAAAAGAATGAGAGGAAAAGAAAAAATGATCGGTTTTTATAATTATTCGGTAATACTCACATACATAGGACTTGTTTCGTCAGTGTTCGGGATCACTCAGGTCTTTGAAAATCATATGTCCATAGCCTTTCTCTGCCTGCTTCTTTCGGGTATCTGCGACCTTTTTGACGGCAAGATAGCAAGAAGCATGAAAAACAGAACAGAGCATGAAAAGGTCTTCGGCATACAGATCGACTCGCTGTGCGACCTTGTTTGCTTCGGTGTTTTCCCTGCTGTCATAGGCTATCACTACAATTCAGTTTATCCGCTTCGTCTTATCGCAAGCATTATGATAGTTCTTGGTGCTGTTATCAGACTTGGCTACTTCAACGTTATGGAGGAAGAGCGTCAGAGAAACACAACAGAGAACAGAAAAGAATATAAGGGTCTGCCTGTTACAACAGTTGCTATGATACTTCCTCTGCTGTTCATGGGTCAGCACAATATACCGAGAAATATTTTTCCATTTGTTTTCCATAGCTTTATGATACTTATTTCAATACTCTTTGTATTGAAAATAAATGTCAAGAAGCTTTCCATGAAGGGCGTGCTGATACTCTTTACTATAGGTGCGATAATCCTTCTCGGCTATCTTAAAATGCAGCATATAATCTAAGATAAAAGTTACCTGAATGGGAAATGTTTTTGCCGGACAGGTGTGTGAAAAACAGGACGTCGGGTGTGTCGTCCCTACAATAATGTAAATAAAAGGAGAGAAACAGATGAAATATCGTGACAGACAGGGTAGAGAATACGAACAGACCACATCTCAGGATAGCTTTCTTGCGGCTGCCTACAGCTCGGCAATGGGCAGGGCGCTTATGAAATTTCTCGGCTGTCCGATATTTTCAAAGTGTGCAAGAGTGATACTTGACAGCAAGTTCTCAGTGCCTTTTATTTTCGGCTTTGCAGAAAAAAACGGAATAGATATGTTTGACTATGAGGAAAGAATGTATCGCTCATTCAATGATTTTTTCACAAGAAAAATAAAGCCTGGCAGACGTTTTATCACTAAGGACAAGAATCTGCTTGTTTCACCTTGTGACGGCAAGGTGACTGCTTATAAGATAACACAGTCTGATACCTTTATTATAAAGAACGCAGTGTATAATACCGCCTCGCTTCTCAGGGACAGCAAGCTTGCAAAGCGTTATGAGGGTGGCTATGCAGTTATCATCAGACTTTCAGTGGACGATTATCACCGTTATTGTTATTGTGCAGACGGTGTAAAGAGCCACAACAGAAAGATAAATGGTATCCTTCACACTGTGAACCCTGTGGTGAACAATTATCTGCCTGTTTTCAAGGAAAATTCCAGAGAATATTGCATGATAAGAACGGAGCAGTTCGGAGATATTATTCAAATGGAAGTCGGTGCTCTTATGGTGGGCAAGATATCAAATCTGCACACTGAGGGCGGCGTAAAGGTCACAAAGGGCGAAGAAAAGGGATATTTCGAGTTCGGCGGCTCAACTATCCTGCTGCTTCTTGAAAAGGACAAGGTAAAGCTTTGCGATGACCTGCTTAAAAATACGAGGGAGGGCTTTGAAACTAAGCTTCTTCAAGGCTCGGTGCTTGGCGAAAGTCTGAAGTAAAAATATCTAAGAAGTAAAAAACATAGGCAAGGGGCATGGTTGATGTACAGATTGAATTATGAACAGTTCGACAGAGATAATCAATATATAGGAAACGATCTGGGTGCGGTCATGAAAGAGGGCAAAACTGTATTTAAAACATGGTCGCCGCTTGCAACGGGAGTTTATCTTAATCTGTATCTTGACGGCGAGGGCAAAAGCCGTCTTGAAAGCCTGCCTATGGAAAGGCTTGACCACGGTGTTTGGTATGTCGAGATACTCCGTGACCTTGACGGCGTTTTTTATACCTATACATTTGAGTTCGATCACAAAACAAGGCATGAAACTATAGATATCTATGCAAAAGCCTGCGGAGTCAACGGAAACGTTGGTGCGGTGGTGGATTTCAAGACCACCGACCCTGAGGGCTGGGACAAGGTCAAGAAGCCTAAGTGCAGAAATGCCTGCGACGCAGTGGTGTATGAGTGCCACGTCAGGGATTTTTCTGCGGACAGTTCATCAGGCGTTGCTCCTGAGCATAGAGGTAAGTATGTGGCTTTTGCCGATAAGGGTACAAAATATCAGGGCGTGAACACTTGTATCGAGCATCTAAAAGAGCTTGGCATAACCCATGTTCACCTGCTTCCTGTGGAAGATTATGCCACTGTGGACGAGAGCAAGCCCTGGCTCAATCAATATAACTGGGGTTATGACCCTAAGAACTTCAACTGCCTTGAGGGGTCATATTCCACAGACCCTTATGACCCTAAGTGCAGGATAAGAGAGTTCAAACAGCTTGTTATGGCACTTCATGAGAACGGCATTGGCGTTGTTATGGACGTGGTATACAATCACACTTACTATACTGAGGAGTCAGCTTTTGAGCGTTCTTTTCCATATTATTATCATAGGATAAGAAATGACGGCTCATTTTCAAACGGTTCGGGCTGTGGAAACGAAACGGCTTCAAACCATATGATGATGAGAAAATTCATGATAGATTCTCTCAGATTTTGGGCAACGGAATATAAGATAGACGGCTTCCGCTTTGACCTTATGGCGCTTCACGATATTGAAACTGTGAACATCATAAGGGACGAGCTTAACAAGATAGACCCTCAGATACTAATGTATGGCGAGGGCTGGACGGGAGGAGAGTCACCGCTCCCTGCTGACAGACTTGCATATAAATGGAATTCATATCAGTTTGGAAGAGTTGGACTTTTCAACGATAACATCAGAGATTCCATTAAGGGCGGTACTTTCAATCCATATGACAAGGGCTTTGTCAGCGGAAACAGAAATGCGGCTTCTACTCTAAGGCGTGGTATAGCCGGCTCTGTGCCACACTATCAGATAAATGACGCAAAAGAAGCTTGCTGGGCTTTTGAACCTACTCAGGCGGTGAATTACTGTGAGGCTCATGACAACAATACTTTGTGGGACAAGCTTTGTATATCGGCAAAGAATGACAGTGAGGACGTAAGGATAAAAATGGACAAGCTTGCGGCGGCTATAGTGATACTTTCACAGGGCATGCCGTTCATACAGCTTGGTCAGGATTTTCTTAGGTCAAAGCCGAGGATACTCAAAGAGGGCGAAGAGCCAAACGATGTGAATATCTATTCCCATGACAGCTACAATGCGCCTGACTACACTAACTCCATAAAGTGGAACAGGAAGCTTGAATATAAAGAGGTTTTTGAATATTACAAGGCTCTTATAAGGCTGAGAAAGGGAAGTCCGCTTTTCCGAATGAACACTAAAGAGGACGTGAACGCACATCTTCATTTTATGCACAATGACGATTGGAACTGCGTAAGCTGGAAGCTTGAAAAAGACGGACAATGCTATGTTGTCGCACTTAATCCATATTACGAGAACAGGGGCTTCGGTCTGCCTGAGGGAAGCTTTTATCTCAGGCTTGACGAAAACGGTAAGATGAACAAACAGCCCGTTTCAGGCAGCTTTGTCTGTCCACCGCTGTCGGCTGTGGTTTATAAGAGGATAAAGAATATCTAACAGTCTTGTTAATAAAATGACGAATAAACATTAACAATAAATTAATGTATATATCTTGCAGATAGAGTATAATTAAATTATTGGATCGAGAAATATTAAGGCAAAAGATACAAAAAAATTAAACAATGGAGGAAATCATAGTATGAAGAAGTTTTTTGCAGGCTTCTGTGCTGCGGCAATTGCAGCAGGCTGCATGGGAATGACAGCCATGGCAGACACGGAAGCAACGGACAAGCTCACCTCTTATGAGGCAACAAGCGACAATGTTAAGCTTATCGGTCGTACTTACAGAAAGGGCGACACAACGATACTTGGCTATTCTGCAAGCGGTATCGAGTTCAAATGCACAGGCACAAAGGCTGTTTTCAATGTAAACGGCAGCGTAGGTGAGGCAAGAATTGGCGTATTTGTAAACGGCAAGCTTGTTAAGCAGGGCTACATAAAAAACAAGAAGACAAACGCAGTTGAGGTAGAGCTTCCTGAGGGCGAAAGCACAGTTAAGCTCATAAAGCTTTCAGAAGCTGCACAGAGCGTTATCGCAATTGACAGCTTTGAGGTAGACGGCAAGCCACAGCCAACAGAGGCAGCAAAGCATTCTATCGAGTTTATTGGTGACTCTATCACTTGTGGATACGGCGTTGACGATCCACTTGGAAAGTCATTTTCTATCTACAACGAGAACGCCGCAAAGACATATGCTTACAAGGCAGCACAGAATTTTGGCGCTGACTACAGCTTTGTATCAGTAAGCGGAGCAGGTGTGATCTCTGGTTATTCAGGCAACGGCAAGGTAAATGACGCACTGCTTGTGCCAAATTTCTATGATAAGTTCTGCTTTACATGGAGCTGGTTCGACGGTGAACAGACAGCTAATTATGATTGGGATTTCTCACAGTATCAGCCTGAGCTTATCGTTGTAAATCTTGGTACAAACGATAACTCATACACAAAGGGTGACCCTGATAAGTGTGCTGAGTTTGAAAAGGGCTATGTAAATTTCCTCAAGGAGATAAGAGCTAAGAATCCAAATTCTGAGATACTTTGTACACTCGGTATTATGGGACAGGAGCTTTATCCTTCTATTACAGATGCAGTTGACACTTATAAGACTGAAACAGGCGACAGCAAGGTATCAGTTTTCCAGTTCAGCGTTCAGGACAGCGAAAACAATGGTTATGCAGTTGACTATCACCCATCAGCTGTTTCACAGAAGACAGCAGCTTATGAGCTTACATATGCTATTGAAGGCATTTACGGCTGGGAGAGAGTTGAGTTGGTTAACGACGGCGTTGACGAAATGACAAAGGACGACGATGTTGAGTTCAATAACGTTGTTGAGGAGTCGTCAAGTGAGGAGAGCAGCGAGAGCAAAGCAGAGGAGTCATCTTCCGGGGCTTCTTCTGAAGCAACAAGTGACAGTAGCGCAGCGGCTTCATCATCAAAGACAACGACAAATCCTAACAGCACCACAAACCCTAATACAGATGCGGCAATGGGCATAAGTATAGGTCTTGCAGCACTTGCAGGTGCAGCTATGGTGGTTTCTAAGAGGAAGTAATTAGATCGAATATAAAAAACAGATCAAGCACAAATCATTTAGTGTGCTTGGTCTGTTTTTTTGATTAAATAAACATATTGCAATACGGAAAATGCTCTCATTGCTGGAAGTGAACTGCCGAAAATGCAAGTCCAAAGTTTAAGAAGCAATGTATAAAGGTGAGGACTATAGTCCTCAGGTAAAAGTTTCATTATATTGCTCAGGCTATGTCTTGTTAAAAATACTGATAGGAACTGTCATAGTTTATTATATCTGCATTGAACGGAGGCTGTATGTGTATAACTGTATCACATTTATTCGTGAAAAGCAAGCCTTTTTGTCATATTTGCCTCTATTTTACGGTAAATATTTGGCTAATGAGAGAATATTGTACTTTTGGAGATCTATGCTATTCAGAAGCGTTTTTTAAAAAAAATCCGATAATATTGACGATTTCAAGTAAAAAGCTCCGCCACAGCGAAATGCCGCGGCGGAGTTTTTAGGACTTTTAGGAGAAATTACTTGTTGCCTGTTGTCTTGTAAGCGTCGATCATCTTCTTGACCATCTGACCGCCTACAGAGCCGACCTCACGAGCTGTAAGATCGCCGTTGTAGCCCTGCTTGAGGTTTACGCCAACTTCGTTAGCTGCTTCCATCTTGAACTTGTTGAGTGTTTCTCTGCCTTCCTGAGTTGTGATACCTTTCATTTTCGTATCTCCTTTTCATTTGTTTTTCGGGTTTGCAATAATATTATATGTCTGCATGATTTGATTATAAGAGGTAATTTATAGAACGAAATGGGGCGGTTTTTGGAATGAAAAAAATTAAAAGCTAAAATTAGTATGATTTTAAACGGAGCAAAATTCAAAAAAAATCATTTACATATAAATTATACTTCTTTTGGAAATTGTGTGATTTTGTATAGTCACAGTTTTCAATTGTCAAAATACCACTGGACACAGTGATTACATGCCCTGCACTGCTGCCGTATTTCAGCACATAACCGTTGAGATCAAGGGTGACGGTGCGGTTGACCACTAATGTGGTGTAAATGGTAATGTCTGACGTCAGTTTGACTGTTCCGTATGAAGCTTCTCTGATTGCTGAAACCAGTTCCGCCGCTGTGGAAACTTTCGCCGTCCCACTCGCTGCCATATTATCCTCGGCAAATACACTTGTCGACACAAGGCAAAGAACCATACAAAGGGTGAGCATGATACTGAGTATTCGTTTTTTTATTTTCCGTTACCTCTGTTTTCGTATATGTCGGCTCAATCAAGAGCAATGATTGTAATATTATAGACAGCACCGTTCAGCTGTGTGCCGGGGGTCAACTGGATAAATTCATATTGCAGCACAATATCACTGCCGGCATTGTAGATGCGGTTGAATGCAAACGGCATCCACACTCGTGAATTATCTGCATCGTTCATATACCTTTCGATCAATGTATCATTAAGAATGCCTTGTCTGCCTTTCAATACTACCGAGTACCATCCACCCATGTCGTGAGAAATGCAGACCGAACCGCTGAATGAAATACTGTATGTATGTCCGGCTTTCAGCGTTACGGTTCTATTGGCTCGATCCCATACAAAAAGTCCTCCGGAATTGCAATCTTCAAACAACTGAAGCGGCTGATTGAATGAAGCGCCGGTGCCGCCGTTTGAGGCGTGAAAATACCCCGAACAGCTGCCGTTCTGACCGGCATCGCCCTTGTCGCCTTTATCTCCCTTATCGCCCTTGTCACCCTTTTCGCCTTTGTCACCTTTTTCGCCGTCGATGCCGTCAGTACCGTCTGTTCCGGCAGCCTTTACGCCCGTATCGGTTTCTCCGATCCACCAGTTGCCGTTTTCACCAATGAAGGGGGTGTTGCCGTCCGCACCATCGGAGCCGTTTTGTCCGTTTGTTCCATCCTTGCCGTCGGCTCCGTCCTTTCCGTTTATACCATCCTTGCCGTCAAGACCTTTCAAAACCGAAAGATCGTACAGGTTCAGCCATATTTTATCGCCGACATAGCGCCACTGCAGGGTGTTTTCGCTTACACGAAACTCCGGTGTCTTTCCGTTTGCTCCGTCTGCGCCTTTCTGCCCGGTGGGGCCTGTGATGTCGGCTATCGCCACAAGGTTCTGCCACTCATCGCCTTCGTAACGCCACTGTATGTGGGTTTCAGCTCGCTGCACCTCTATGTTTTTGGCGTTAATGCCGTCAGTGCCGTTGATACCGTCTTTACCGTCAACGCCGTTAATGCCGTCTTTTCCGTTTGTACCGTTTATTCCGTTCTTACCGTCGGAGCCGTTAATGCCGTCTTTTCCGTTTGTACCGTTTATTCCGTTCTTACCGTCGGCACCATTAGAGCCGTCTTTACCGTCTGTGCCGTTCTTTCCGTTTTCTCCGGCAGCGCCCCGCAGCTCGGTAAGCGCCACAAGGTCGTGCCAGTCGGCTTCGTCGCTGTATTTCCACTGAATCGCCGTGCCGTTGTTTCGCACCTCCGGCAGTGCGTCGCCTGTTTTTGCCGCCTTGCTCCATCCTATTGCAAGCACGCTGCAAAGCACCAATAGAGCGGCGCAAATCGCCAAAAGTGTACCTGTGAGTAGTTTTTTTCCTGTTTTCATCTTTTTTCCTCCGTTCGGAATTGTTTATCACGGCGGAGTTTTGCACCGCTGCCCACGCCGTAAATGAGCGGCGGTCGATAGGCTTATGCTTGGTTTGCTTTGTACTTATCCACAAACAGGGCGACCCCCTGTTTTAAGACCTCCATCTGGGTTTTCAGATAATATTCATCCTCAAACATCGCATAATGAACGCAGGCACGGACGAATATAAAGATCAGCGGCGTGATGACCGTATATGGAATGCCTATCTTCGGCTCCAGCCGCTTGGCATACTCGGTATAGCGTTCGTTCACGCCCTCAAAGAATTTCTTGCCGTGCTCGATATACTTCGGGTGCGTATATATCTGATACATCAGGCGATATTTTTTTCCGTGCTTTTTTGCTGTCCAATACGGGACCTCCTTCACAAAACGGACAACATCCTCGGGGTTGGTGGGAGCCATCTCCATAAAGTCATCCTCAACTTTTTCCATGCAGTATGCCGTTGACTCAATGATCAGTTCATCAAGGTTTTTAAAATACGAATACAAATTTGCTTTCGTGCATCCGCACGCATCGGCTAGTGCTTTAATTCCTGTGCCTGTGAGCCCGTTTTCCGCATAGCACTCGAAGCACTTTTCCATTAGTTCACGTTTCCGCTCATTGTGCTGTTGCTCAGTTGTTTTCATGTTGCTTCGCTCCTTTGTATGTACCGACCGTTCGTTTATGATTAGTATAACACAGATTTGTAACAAAGTCAAGAATTGTTCAAAAAATGAAGAAAATAAAGTTTCAACATGATCTCATAAAAAAGTCCTTACAGCAGAAAGAAAATAGCGGCTTACATTAACGATCAAAACCGTACTAATAAATATGTCCATAAGACTTACGGAAAGACGGGATAGGCTTATTGACTTTCCATGTTCTCATATGATATAATAAATTCATATTAACACAACATTTCTGTTCAGGGGGTATATCAAATGAAAAAGCAAAATGCAGGGCTTATCGCTCTGAGTATCGTTTTTATTTTTATGGGTGGTTTCTCTACTATCTATAACCTCAGCAAGTATGTTTCAAACAGGGTTTTCATGTCAAGTGCTGAGAAAACCACAGGCTATGTGAAGTGGATAGACCATGAGTTGAAAACTTGGGGACATAACAAAAAGGCAAGCAACAAAGCTGAAACATATTACATAACTGTTGCTTTTGATGTTGGCGGCAAGGAGTACACAAGAGAGATCTTCACAGGCACATATTATGTGAGTCAGAACGAAAAAGTGAACGTGTATTACAACACTGACAAAAATGGTGAGCCTGATAAGGTCGTGACCGATATTGATAATGATAAAAGACCGTATCTTACTTGGCCGCTGATACTTTTGCTTGGCATTGTGCTACTTGTGCTTACTAAGAAAAATATTATCTCAGTGGGGAGAAAAAGATAAAAAAGTAATCATTAAAATAGTAACCAAAAGAAACTTTGTGCAACTAAATAACAGAAAAGCAGAAAGGAGGTCTTTATGAAGGTGATCTATAAATGTGCCGCCATTTTGACGGCGGCGATATTGTCAGTGCAGTTTCCTTGCGCAGCTTTTGCGGATATGGAGTATGGCGGAGATAATGACAGCCCGAAATTCAAGATGGGCAGGATAATTTTTACTGATAATGGTTATGGCTACGAAAAGGAAGGTCTGGAAAAATCGGAGATCGCTGATGAAGATCTGGTCGATACGGACGACGGGGGTTCAGCTTATGCACAAAAGGCAACGGCTTCGCTGTCTGCGAAATATGACCCCAGATCTAAGAATACGCTGACGACTATCAAAAATCAGTTCCAGACAGGCACTTGCTGGGCGTTTGCGGCACTTTCCTGCACAGAGAGCAATCTTATCCAAAAGGGGCTTGAAAATCAAAACGTGCAGTTTTCTGTGCCGAGCCTTGTCCTCTCTACATATGCTAACGGCGGATTTGACGAGTCAATATGGGATTGCGGCGGAACGTGGATGGATTCGTCCCTTGCAATGGCGGCTCATAGGGGACTTTGCTATGATGAATATGAGCCTTTCGTGTCCGACGGAACGGAAGCCACTATCGTATCTGAGGAGAAAAAGGGAGTTTGCGAATATCAGCTTAATTACGCTTCCACTATCACAGGCGGACGAAATGCCATTAAAAACAAGATAAAAGAGCTTGGCGGAGTAATGGTGAGCTATTATGCAGACGGCCTGTATATGACCTTTGATAACAAAAGCTATTACGATCCGGAAACTACAAAATATAGTGGAATAAATCATGCCGTAAGCGTAGTGGGCTGGGACGATAATTATAGCAAGTCAAATTTCCTTGCAGGCTATCAGCCAAAGAAAAACGGGGCATGGCTTGTGAAAGGCTCTTGGGGTGTATCCAATGGCACAGACGGCTATTACTGGATATCCTATGAAGAGGCAGAAATGACCGATTGGGTGGCGTTCGACCTCACTGAAAGCTGTGATAATAATTACCATTATCCTGCTAATAAGGATAATTCTATATTTTATGTTAGCAATGAAAACAAAATGAGCGGTGCTGATGTTTTTACAGCAAAAAAAGACGAGCTTCTTGACAAAGTGGGCTTTATGTATCTTGGCTACACCGGAAAGTCTGACTACACCGTGCAGGTCTACACTTCTGTTTCAGACAGCACTCCTGTGGGGATACTTGAATGTGAGGTCAGCGGAAAGGTGCAGAGCGACGGCTTTTATACTGTGGATATCCCTGATGTTGAGCTTGACGAGGGCGAAAGATATTCTGTCGTGATGACATTCAGCGGTGATGACGGCTCAGGCTATGTGACCGTTTATGGCTATTCAGACGGGGTCATGAAGCCTGGTCAGGCGTATATTTCCAATGACGGCGACAGTTGGACGGACGTTACCGACAAGGACGCTTATACTGGTCAGCCTATAATATTTGCCTATACCGATGATATAGATAAGTCTGATAAAAGCGAGCTTGAAACACTTGTGGCAAAGTATGAAAAGCAGAGCGGTTATGAGCGTGAGGTCAATAACGGCAAGAAAGTTATTGCAGACGAAAACGCATCAAAGAACGATATCACCAATGCCAAGCTTCTTATAAAGGCAAAGGCGAAAGAGATAAAGGAACAAAGCCTTGTTATAAAGACAGCGACTGATTGGAAAAACTTCGCAAAGCGTGTATCGGGCGGTGAAAGCTTTGCAGGAAAGCGTGTTGTGCTTGAAAAAGACATCGACTTCGGTGGTGCAAAGATATCGGCAGTAGGAACGGCTTCAAAGCCTTTTTGCGGATATTTTGACGGCAACGGACACGTTCTGAAAAACGCTGTTATCCAAAACAATTCTTATGCAGGTCTGTTCGGCTATGCTGAGGACAGAGCGCAGATAAGAGATCTCAGTGCTGAGAAAATAACTGTCAGCGGTAAGTACGCAGGCGGGATCGTTGGTGAATTTGATGCGGTATCTATACAACGCTGTGCGTTCAGCGGAACTGTCAAGGGTACAAGTTCCACAGGCGGAATCGTGGGCAAAGCAGGTGGTCTGACCCTGACAGAGTGTGCTTCAGACCTTGCAAAGTCAAGCAGTTCAAATGCTAAAGCTATGGTGGGCAGCATTGATAATGACGCTTTTTATTATGGACAGCAATATGCCGATTGCTGGTATAACGGCAACTTTTCTGACAGCAGGGTAAAGAAAACGGCTTTGTCTAACGTTACAAGCTCTGCAGCTTATTCGCTGAATACCATTGGCGGAAAGCAGACGGACAGCGGCAGGTGGACAATGGCAGGCGGCAAAGCAAGGCTGACTCGTGTAGGTGAGCAGGCTTCCCACAAGATAACATTTGAAGCCCCTGACGGCAAGCATTATGCCTGCACTGATAAGGACGGCAAGGTGAAATATCCTGCTGTCAAAGTGCAAAGCGGTTATGCTCTTAAATGGTACAAGAACGGCATTGCTGTCGATGCGAACACAGTTTATACTGCTGACAGCACAGTAAAGGCAAAGCTTGTTGAAGCAAAATTTGTCACTATCGACTATGTTTTAAATGGCGGCACGAACAGCACAGGCAATCCAGAATACCTCAGCAAAGGCGAAAGCGTGACGCTTTCCGAGCCGACAAAAGAGGGTGCAGACTTTGCAGGCTGGTATGATAACGCTGCACTTTCAGGTGACAGAATAGAAAGCATCTCATATTCAGGCGGTGCAAAGACCCTTTATGCCGCATGGAAGCCTTATACATATAACGTTACGTTTTTGGATAAGGACGGCAAGGTGATAAGTCAGCAGACAGTGGAATACGGTAAGTCTGCAAAAGCTCCGAAAGCCCCTGCTATAAAGGGTCTGCGTTTTACAGGCTGGGACAAGGACTATAAAAACGTCACAGAGGATATGACTGTCACAGCGGAGTATTCTGACAGCAAGCTTATTGCAGACTGCGAGATATCAGGCTTCAAGAACAGCTTCACATACACAGGAAAGAATATTGAACAGCCTGACGTAACGCTCACTTATGAGGGCAAAGAGCTTAAAGAGGGCGTGGATTACACTGTTTATTATAAGACCAATCTTAACGCAGGACCTGCAAAAATGACCTTTGTTGGAAAAGGCGAATACAGAGGCTCAGTTGCAAAAAGCTTTACTATCCAGCCAAAGGACGCTTCCAAGTTCAAGCTTTATTATGCTACACCACTGTCGTTCACCGGCAAGGAGATAACACCTGATGTGCTTATAAAGGACGGCAATAAGACTCTGGAGCGTTATGTTGATTATATGGTGATGTATTCCTCTAATGTGAACGTTGGCACGGGCAAGATAACAGTTGAATTTTACGGCAACTATAAGGGCAAGCAGACCGTTTCCTTTGTTATAAATCCTGCAAAACAGCAGATACAGGTGCTTGAAACAAGATACAAGGGCTTTTTTGTGGATTTTGTGCAGAAAGGATCTGCAACAGGCTATGAGGTCCAGTATGGCACAAGATCTGATTTTTCAGATGCTTCCACATACAGATCCACCAACAACAAGACGGATAAGATGACGGTACTTGGATTAGGGACTTCAAAGACATATTATGTAAGAGTTCGCTCTTATACTGTCAAGGGCGGAAAGACCTATTACGGCAATTGGTCAGACGCTAAAAGCATTGTGACGGCAAAGACTAATTTTGCAAACGCAAAGGTCAGCGGTATTTCTTCAAAAAGCTTTATCGGCAAGGCGATAAAGCAGAAGATCACAGTAAAATACGGCTCAAAGGCCCTTAAAAACGGCACAGACTACACTGTGAAATATTCAGCAAACACAAAGGTCGGCACCGCAAAGGTTACTATCACAGGCAAGGGCATTTACGGCGGAGTTATCACCAAAAGCTTTGCTATCTATCCTGCAAAGCAGGTGATACAGAAGCTTTACGGCACATATGCAGGTTTCTTTATAGATTATGCACAGAAAGGCTCTGCCACGGGATATGAAATATCATACTCACAGCGTTCCGACTTGAAGGGAGCAAAAAGCGTAAAGGTAACAAACAACCGCACCGATAAAAGGACAGTTTCTGGGCTTGCGAGATATCAAAAATATTACGTCCGTGTAAGAAGCTACACTGTCAAAGGCGGAAAGACTTATAATGGAGCGTGGTCCGATAAAAAATGGGTCTATACTCAATGATCTGACAGACGATAAAAATGCCCCTGATCATTTTCTGGTCAGGGGTATTTTTTATGCTCAGAAAAGTTCTGCTTTGTACTTGATAGAATCCTCCTCAGTTATCTCACGGATAACTCTGCATGGATTTCCTGCCGCAAGAGAATTTGGCGGTATGTCACGGGTGACAACGCTTCCTGCGCCGATAACACAGCCCTCGCCTATGGTAACTCCGCCGGTGATGACAACATTGCTCGCTATCCAGCAGTTGGAGTGTATTGTGATAGGCTTGCCGTATTCATCATCATAAACAGTGCCGTCAGACTTTTTCTTCATGTTACGCTCCTGCCATCTGAATGGGTGAACAGGTGTGGCAATGGTGCAGTTGGGACCGAAAAACACGTTGTCGCCAATCGTCACAGGGCAGGTGTCAAGCACTGTCAGATTGAAGTTTGCATAGCAGCCTGAGCCGAACTTTGTGAAAACGCCATAGTCAAAATACACAGGACCTTGGAGAAAAAATCCCTCGCCATGGTCGGGAAGAAGCTCGTCAAGGATAGCTTTTCTTCTCTCATCATCTTCATACAAACTGCTGTACTGCTGTGAAAGCTTGTGAGCCTTTGTCCTCAATTCTGCAAGCTCCTTGTCGGAGGGGTCATATATCTTGCCCGCAAGCATTTTTTCTTTTTCAGTCATTATAAAACGCCCTTTCTGTGTGTAGTGTCATTTGATTTTGTTGAGAGTATAGCACAAGTTTCGGGCTGTGTCAATAGTTTTTGGGGGTCGAGTGATAGAATAAAAAATGGTATACAAAAAGTGGAGAATGCTTATGAGCAAAGCACTCTCCACTTGATGAGTATACTATTTAAAAATCTTGGCAAGGTAGAAAAAGTTATAGGTAAAATCCCTGCATATAATTTGTGTACATAAATGTGTCCTCGTCATCAGCGGTATTGTCACCAGCAGGCTTTTTTCTGCCAGTAACACAAGAAGCCAAAATTATCAGACCGCCTAGAACAATTGCAACGCTTACTCCAAGGGCTACCAAAACCGCACAGAAAATTTTTACTATCATAAACACCGCTCCAATCATATTTCTCATACTTCACTATAATTACTATTATGATTATATGCTGGTTTTGCTTGATAATCAATAAAAGCCGTGTAAAATGCAGATAAAAATCAAGTCAGCTTTTGTCTGCATCAAAAATCTTGTGGTAAAAATATTTTTCAAAACGTTTCATGATTTAACAATTTTAAATGAAGAAAATTATAGCTTTCAGCTTAGTATAAAATTGCACAAACTGAGCTTTTTGTAAATGGTTAGCATTGTATATTACACTGAAAATGTACGATTCTTGAAAAAATATACATTAATATGGGGCAAATACTTGACTAGATTAAAATTTTGTGATAAAATTATTAACGTGAATAAGTGCAATTATAGTTACTTATATGAAGTAAATATGGAAGAGGGAAAAAAATAATGGAAAAAATAGAACCCTTTAAACAAAAAGTATGGCTTGCATCACCTACAATGCATGGTGAGGAGCTTGAATATGTTACTGAGGCTTATAATACCAACTGGATGTCTACAGTCGGTAAGAATATAAATGAGGTCGAGAAGATAGCGGCGGAGAAGTCTGAAGTCAAGTATGCTGTTGGTCTTTCATGCTGCACGGCTGCGCTTCACTTGTGCTGTAAGCTTGCTGGCGAGAGACTTTATGGCAAGCCTGCGATATCTCATGGCGCTCTTGAGGGCAGAAGAGTTTTTTGCAGCGACATGACCTTTGACGCTACTCTCAACCCAGTTGTTTACGAGGGTGGTATCCCTGTTTTTATCGACACTGACAGAGATACTTGGAACATGGATCCTGTGGCGCTTGAAAAGGCTTTTGAGATGTATCCTGAAGTCAAGCTGGTAGTAAGCGCTGAGTTATACGGTTTTCCTGGAAGAATGGACGAGATAAAGAAGATATGCGAGAAGCATGGTGCGCTTTTGATTGAGGACGCTGCTGAAGCTATGGGTGCTACTATTGACGGCAGACAGTGCGGAAGCTTTGGTGATTACAGCGCTGTAAGCTACAATGGCAATAAGATAATAACAGGTTCTAGTGGCGGATGCTTGCTGACGAACAGCCTTGAAGATGCAAATAAGGCTCGTAAGTGGTCAACGCAGGCTCGTGAGAATGCGGCATGGTATCAGCATGAAGAGGTCGGGTACAACTATCGTATGTCGAATGTTATTGCAGGAGTCGTTCGTGGTCAGTATCCATATCTTGAGGAGCATATTGCGCAAAAAAAAGCAATATACGAGAGATACAAAGAGGGCTTTAAAGGGCTTCCCGTTAAAATGAATCCTATCGTTGAGGGAACAGAGCCGAATTATTGGCTGTCTGCACTTATCATAGATAAAGACGCAATGTGCAAGCAGGTTAGAAATGACAGCGAGGCTTTGTACATCAAAGAAGCCGGCAAGACTTGTCCTACTGAAATTTTGGAAGCGATCGCAGGCATAAATGCAGAGGGCAGACCTATATGGAAGCCGATGCATATGCAGCCTATGTACAGAATGCACGAGTGCGTTGGTCGCAACGGCAGTATCAGATGCCGCACAAATGCTTATATTGCAGGTGGTGCAGAAGATGTAGGCGCTGATATCTTTGACAGAGGCGCTTGTCTGCCTAGCGATAATAAGATGACTGAGGAACAGCAGGAGAGAATTATTCGGGTTATCAGGAGTTGTTTTGAGTAATGTATGCGAAATACATAAAGAGAATACTTGACTTTGTTTTGAGTTTAATGGCACTTATCGTTCTGTCTCCGCTGTTGGTGATATTGATAATTCTTGGTGCAGTCTTTATGAGGGGCAACCCGTTTTTTACTCAGGCACGACCTGGTAAGAATGAGAAGATCTTTAAACTCATAAAGTTTCGGACTATGGACAATCGCAAGGACAAGGACGGAAAGCTTTTGCCTGATGATGTGCGTTTGAATAAGTATGGAAGGATACTTAGGAGTACTTCGCTTGACGAATTGCCAGAGCTTATCAATATTTTGATAGGGGATATGAGCATTGTGGGTCCGAGGCCGCTCGTGCCTCAATATCTTCCATATTATACGGAAGAAGAGAAGCATCGTCATGATGTAAGACCAGGATTAAGTGGATTAGCTCAAGTGAATGGAAGAAATGGCTTACAATGGGAACAGCGATTTGCATATGATTTAGAATACGTAAGAAACATTACGTTTCTAGGAGACTTGAGAATTATATTTTTAACTGTTAAGAAGACAATAAAAAGTGAAGGTATAGTAGTAAGAGGTACGGGGGTTACTATCGATTTTGATAAATATCGCCAAATGCAAATGGAGGAGCGGGAGAATGATATTAAAAGATGATATTGTTTTATTACGTGCCATAGAGGAAGATGATGCTAGGGTTTTAATGGATTTAATTAATGACCCTGAAGTTGAAAATTCCGTCTTTGGTTGGTCCTACCCTGTTTCACTATCGTCGCAAAAAAAATGGATTTCAAATATTACAAATGACACGGCGGTACGATATATTATTGAAGTAGGACAAGAAGCGGTTGGTGTTGCAATTATTTCGTCTGTAGATATGAAGAATCGTACGTCAAATATGAATATAAAATTATTAAAAAGCGCACGAGGCAGAGGCATTGCAACGCATGCTCTTAATTTAATAATTCAATATTGCTTTGAAGAATTAAATATGCATTGTCTGACAGCTAATGTCATAGAACGAAATGAGGATAGTCGGAAGCTTTGGCTAAAGCTTGGATTTAATGAAGACGGTATTCTAAGACAAAGAATATATAAAAACGGGACATATCATAACATAGTTTCGTATTCTTTATTGAAGGAAGAATATTATGCGAGAAATAGGAAGTGAATTTCATTTTTTTAAAAGCGAATGTGCAAAAACAAGTAATAATTTATTTTATATGGATCATGCATATTTTGTTTTCTCGGGACGAACCGCTATTGAGGAAGTACTAAAAAATGAAAAAAATATAAAAAAAGCCATGTTGCCTTCATATTGCTGCGATTCAATAATCGAACCATTTAGGAATGCTGGAATAGAAGTTTGTTTTTTTTCTGTAAGTTTTGATAAAAAAATAAAAATAGATATAGATGTTCCAGATGATGTTGATTGTCTGTTTTGGTGTAATTATTTTGGCTTTGAGGCACCAATGCCCGATTTGGTGAGATTTAAAAACCGTGGTGGCATTGTAATTGAAGATATTACGCATAGTCTTCTTTCTGTGAAACAATCCCACAATTGCAGTGATTATCTTGTGGCTTCTTTGAGAAAGTGGGAGCCTGTTTTGTGTGGTGGATACTTCGTAACTACAAAAGATGTGGAGCTTTCCTGTAAATTTAATCAGCCTTCAGATACTTTCTTAAATGATAAAATAAAAGCAATGAAAATGAAGCAGTTATATTTGGCCGGGGATAAAGATGTTAATAAAGCGGATTTTTTAACTTTATTTTCAAAATCAAATAAATGGTTAGCGGACAATTATTCTGGTTTAGCAATTGATACATATTCGAAAAAGTATCTATTGAGTGTAGACTATCAAAGGCAAAAGGAAATAAGAACAAATAACGCAAAGATATTATATGAAGGTTTAAAGAACAATCAATATATCGATTTCCTTTTTCATATTGAAAGCATGGATTGTCCTTTATTTGTTCCAATAATTATTTCAGATGGAAAACGAGATATATTAAGGAGAAAACTGATAGATAATAAGATTTATTGTCCAATACATTGGCCACATCCCAAAGAAGAATGTCAGTCTAATTTGTATGATTTAGAATTGTCATTGATATGTGACCAGAGATATAATGAGGATGATATGAATTGGATTGTAGAGGTTCTAAATAATTGAAAAGAGGATAGATATGAGTAAAACAATCTTAGTGACAGGAATTGGTGGATTAACACCTCGTTCTATTGCAACTATTATTAGAGAAAATCACCATGATTATAAAATAATTGGGTGTGATATTGACAAGAAAGCAATTGGTTTCTTCATGCTGATGAAGGACGGCAGAAAACTTGTTGATGAGTATTATGTATGCCCACGATGTGATACACCGGAGTATTTCCCTTGGATAGAAAAACTTGTGACTAATAAGGAGATAGACTATGCTTTTGTGCAGCCTGAAGCAGAGATTGTTGAGTGGGGAAGTTATTATGAGAAATATGGCAAATATCCTTGCGCAGTATTTATGGGTTGCAAATTACTTTCAGAATCTTTGAGAGACAAATCCATAATGGCTGATCTTCTTGAAGGAACTGAGTATATACCTAAAACAATAAAGGTTACCCAGGAAAATCCTCGCTTTAATGATATAGAGAAAGAAATTGGGTTTCCATGTTGGATACGAGCTACAGAAGGAACTGGAGGACTAGGTTCTCTTAGGTTGGATGACATAAGTAGCTATAAAAGTTGGCTTTTTATTAATTCGAATATCCCTGAGTTTACAGTTAGTGAGTTTCTTACTGGTCGACATCTTGCAAATGAGATGCTCTATTACAATGGAGAGTATATTAAAGGGGCAGCATTGGAGTGCGCAGAGTATGTAATGGCCAATACAGCACCATCACACGTAACAGGAAACACTCACTTTGGTCGTTTTCTTAATGAAGATAGAATAAATGAGTTTTGTGATAATTGTATAAAGTATTTAGAAAATAAGCTTGGCGTTCCAGCTCATGGCATTCTTTCTTTTGATTTAAAAGAAGATAAAGAAGGTAATATGAAAGTGACAGAAATAAATATTCGTCATATGGCTTATACTGGTGTGATGGCGCATGTTGGATTTGACCTCATTGAGGATACTATTAGAATTATGGAAGATGGAAATTGCAGAAATATTGACCGTGCCCCATTTTTTCACTATAAAAAGCCATATGTTTTTTTACGTGATGTTGATGTAGAACCGATTGTTTTAGAGAGTGAATCTATTTTTGACATAAGAGAGAATTTATGATGGATATTTTGATTATAGCAAATTTCTGCCGAGATTTTTCAAGTTCGGATAATGGTCGTTTTATGTATCTCTGCAGGGAACTTTCAAAAGAAAATAATGTCGAGATTGTAACAAGTGATTTTTCACATGGTAACAAAGAACATAAAGGTAAGTTAACTGTAGATTGGCCATTTAAGATTACTTTTCTTCACGAACCAGGATACAAAAAGAATATAAGTGTCAAGCGTTTTATTAGCCATCATAAATGGGGAAAAGAAGTAAATAAGTACCTTAAAGGTAGAAGGAAACCTGATGTAATATATTGTGCTATACCTTCACTTACCGCATCAGCATTTGCAGCGGATTACAGTAAGAAAAATAATGTTAAGTTTATAGTTGACATTCAGGATCTTTGGCCAGAAGCATTTCAGATGGTTTTTAATCTGCCTCTCTTCAATAAAATTATTTATGCACCATTTAAAAGATTGGCAGATAATATTTACAGCAGTGCTGACGAAATATGTGCTGTCTCTGATACATATGCAAAACGTGCCTTATCTGTGAATTCAAGGTGCAAAAAAGGTCATGTTGTTTTTCTTGGTACAAATCTTGATATCTTTGATAAAAATGTGGAAGAAAATCGTGTTGAAAAGCCTGAAGACGAGATTTGGCTTGCTTATTGCGGAACACTTGGTGCAAGCTATGATTTGAACTGTGTAATTGATGCTCTGTCAATAATAAATGAGAGTGGAAGAGTAACTCCAAAGTTCATTGTGATGGGTGATGGACCAAGAAAAACGGAATTCGAGGAATATGCAAAAAAGAAAAATGTATCTTGCACATTCACTGGAAGGCTTTCATATCCAAAGATGTGTGGGCTTTTAGGTGTCTGTGATATTACTGTGAATCCTATTGTGACAGGTTCAGCTGCTAGTATTATAAATAAACATGGTGATTACGCTGCATCTGGCTTGCCTGTAATTAACACTCAAGAATGCCAGGAATACAGAGCCTTGGTTGATGAATACAAAATGGGATTTAATTGCGAAAATGGTAATTCAAAAGAAATGGCAGATAGAATAGTTCAACTTATTGAAAATCCAAAACTTAGAGAGAATATGTGCAGAAATTCAAGAAGATGTGCTGAAGAAAAGTTTGATAGAAAGACATCTTATCAGTCACTAATAGATTGTATATTGGAGTAAAAGATGAATATTTTATTTATTTCTCATTTATGTGGTTCGTCGTTTGCGGGTCCAACTTATAGTGTTCCAAAACAAATCGAAACACAAGCAACAATTGATAATATTTTTTGGTATAATGCTTCTGCTAAGGGGAAAGAAGAATGGAAATCATTGCCTTACTATCATAACCTTACTGAATTCCCTGACGAATCTATTTATAGTTTGCCAGATCCATTTGATAAACCAGATATTGTAATTGTGGAGCAGTTCTATAACATGGCTAGAAGTAATATCAGAAAAGAGCTTGTTAAAGGGAAAATCCCATATATAATTATTCCTCGTGGAGAATTGACAAATCAGGCTCAAATGAGAAAAAGAATGAAAAAAAGTTTAGCTAACATATTTATGTTCAGAAAATTCGCAAGAAATGCTTTAGCAATTCAATATTTAACTGAACAAGAATACATAGATTCGGGTGACAAATGGAATTCAAAGCACATTGTGATTTCCAATGGTATTGATATACCAGCTACAGCTAAAACGGAGTTTTCTACAGATGAAATAAAATGTGTTTCGATAGGGAGAATTGAACCCTATCAAAAAGGGTTGGATTTATTGATTGAAGCTTGTTCTTTAATTAAGAATGAACTTTACAAAGCAAACTGCACTATCACAATTTGTGGCCCAGATAGAGAAGGAAAATTAGAATCATTAAAAAAAATGGTAGCTGAAAAAAATTTACAAGAAATTGTATTGTTTCACGATGCTGTATATGGAAAAGAAAAAGAAAAAATGCTACTTGATAGTGATGTGTTTGTAATGCCATCTCGTTTTGAAGGACATCCTATGGCATTGATAGAGGCGCTTTCTTATGGTTTACCAGTTATAGCAACAACAGGTTCAAATATGAGAAAAGTTGTTGATGAATATAAAACTGGATGGACTGCTGATTGTAATGCAAAAAGTATAGCTCGTGCGTTAATGAAAATGATTAATAATTTTCAAAGTATAAAAAATTATAGCAAAAGCTCTATAGAATTATCAAAACAGTTTTCTTGGAAGTTAATTGCAAAGTTGCAGAAAGAACAACTTTATTCCATTCTTAATTGTGAAAAGGAAAAATAGATGTACATTGTTGGAAGATTACTAAGTTTAATTATATATGCAATTATTTTAGTGGCTGTTTGCTTTATTATCACAAACAGCCAAAATAAAAAAAAGATAAATTGTGTATTAAATCTATATATAATTATTCTTGGAATTATGGGATATTTCTTTATTCCACATACAGGAGCTGATCTATACAGATTGCTTAACACGATGAAATATTATTCTAATGGAGATTGGAGTGACATTAAGTATAGAATATTAGAATCTTCTACTCCAGGCACTGGATTATATTTCTGTTTGGTAGGAAATTTGAATAATGATCATTTGTTGCCAGCCATATCTGCAATTATTACTTTTTCGTTTTGTTTTTATATATTGAAAAGTGAATCAGACGACCCTGATACAAAACCAGTGTATATAGCATTGGCTTTGTTTGTATTTATGTCACGTGGACTGATGATGCAGATAATAAGTAATATTAGAACTATTATGGCTTTGTCAATATGTGCCTTTTGTGTTTATAAGGAATTCTATAAAAAAAAGAATTTGATTGCCATATTGCCACTTTATATCATAGGTGCATCACTTCATGCTATGGGACAGGTTATTTTTTTATATAGAATAATTTTTCTTTTAATAGAAAAAAATAAAAATCCAATGCAAATTTGTTTCAGATTAGTTTGTACGGGAGCATTGTTGGGTGTAATTTGGCCTTTTGGCCAAAAGTATATTTCAGCGTTATTCGAAAAAGGTGACGCATATGTTTCTGCACAAAATGGTTATAATTACATTTGGGAAAAAATATTAAGTGCTATGTCTTTGTTGTTATTAATTTATTTTTTGAAAATTCTTTCTGAACAAAAAAAAATTCAGAGTGATAAAAATTTAGAGAATGAATCCGTTTTAAATTTAGCAAGATATATATATCCCTTGTTATTTATTGACATAATCGCATTTTTTGTTGAATTTAACTTTTTTCAAAGATTAAGCTGGTATATGTGTATATTAACAATGCCACTGATGCTTTCTGTTTTCAAATTGGTAAATGACCCCCAAAAAGAAAAGGTTCTAAGAGAAAATACAATTGCTTATTGTACGTTTATGCTTGCTTTGGCATGTGCCAGAGGAGATTTATGTAGTCTAAAATTTTTTGAATTGTGAGGAACGTTATGAATAAATATTCTTTACTAAAAATTATTCCGGATAAGGCATATTTGAGGCTTATGTACTTTAAGCATTTTAAGAAAATGCCTTCTTTTCGTAGTCCTAAAACATATAATGAAAAATTACAGTGGCTGAAGTTATATGATAGAAATCCTATTTATACAGTTATGGTGGATAAAATTGAAGCCAAAAGATTTGTTGCTGATAAGATAGGGGAAGAGTATATTATTCCAACCTTAGCAGTATATGATTCTGCCGAAGATATTGATATTGAAAAACTTCCGAATCAATTTGTTTTAAAGTGTAACCATGATTCAAAGAGTGTCCGCGTCTGTAAAGACAAAAAGGCTTTTGATTTCGAGGAGGCCAAAATTTTTTTAGAACCAAGGTTAAAAGTTAATGGGTATTGGTATGGTCGTGAATGGCCATACAGAAATGTTGTTCCAAGAATTTTTGCTGAAAAATACATGGAAGATGCAACCGTTAAAGAACTAAGAGATTATAAAATATATACTTTTAATGGCAAGGCTAAATTTTGTATGATAAACACAGATAGAGGTACAGATACAAGAGCCGATTATTTTGATGAATCATATAATTGGATGAATTTTACATGGGGATATCCACATGCAGATGTTAAGCCTGAAAAGCCTGTAAACTACGAAAAAATGTTTCAGCTTGCTGAAAATCTTGCAGAGGGTACAGCAACATTAAGAGTTGACTTTTACGAAGTAAATGGACAGGTTTATTTTGGAGAGTTGACTTTCTTTGATGCAAGTGGTTTTGACAAAATAATACCAGATAGTTATGATTTGAAATTTGGAGAATGGGTCAACCTTCCTAACAAGAGAGGATAAATTAACGTAATGGCTGGAAGAGGTAAGAAATTAGCTTTAAACACTATAACATCACTTGCATTGCAAGTAGTAAGTGTTATATGTGGGTTTATATTACCACGTTTGATACTTGAGTCATTTGGCTCTGATGTAAATGGCCTTGTAAATAGTATTACGCAGTTTCTTGGAGTCATAACACTTTTGGATTTGGGCGTTGGTGCTGTTGTACAATCTGCCTTGTATAAACCACTGGCTGATAACGATACAGACATGATCAGCAAGATATATGTATCTGCAAATAATTTTTTCAGAAGACTTGCGGAAATACTGCTGGTTTATGTAGTATTGCTTATGATATTTTATCCGATGCTTGTGAATAAAAGTTTTGGTCATATGTATACTGCATTGTTAATTGCGGCTATTTGTATCAGTTCCTTTGCTCAGTATTATTTTGGTATCGTAAATAGCTTGCTTTTAAATGCGGATCAGCGTGGATACATTCAGTATGTAGCTCAAATTATTACACTTATTTTAAATACATTTGCTTGTTATATAATAATCAAATTAGGTGCTTCTATTCAGATTGTAAAACTTACAACATCGCTTATTTTTTTGCTTCGACCATTATTTCTTGTGTTTTATGTGAAAAAACATTATTCTATAGACCAAAAAATTACATATACTGAGGAACCAATCAAGCAAAAATGGAATGGTATGGCTCAGCATTTTGCAGCTTATGTTCTTAGTGGAACTGATAACATAGTACTGACATTGTTTTCTACACTTTCCAATGTATCAATCTATTCAGTATATTATATGGCTATTGCAGGTGTTAGAAGTGCGTTGTTGTCTATAACAAATGGTTTTCAGTCACTTATAGGAGAGATGCTTGCCAAAAAAGAAACTATGAAACTTAATGCATTTTTTGGATTTGTTGAATGGTTTTTACACACTGGTACAACGTTGGTTTTTGGTTGTACAGGAGTTTTGATTGTAGATTTTGTAAGAGTTTATACTTATGGTATTAATGATGCTGACTATATACAGCCATTATTTGCAGTTTTGATAACTATTGCAAATGCGGGACATTGTCTTAGATTGCCATACAATATTTTAATTTTAGCTGCCGGACATTACAAGCAAACGCAGAGTAATTACATTATAGCAATGATTTTGAATATTGTTGTTTCAATTGCGACTGTGAAAATGTGGGGTCTTGTCGGAGTAGCTATAGGAACATTAATAGCTATGGCGTATCAGACAGTATGGATGGCAAAATATGATTCAAAGAACATTATTTGTTGGCCTTTTAAGAATTTTTTGAAACAGTGTGGGGTTGATGCAATAACAGTAATCATTGCAAGTCTTGCAACGTTTAAAATACCTATGTTGTCCGTTTCTTATGTTTCATGGTTTTTACTTGCTATTGAAGTCTTTGGTATTTGGCTTATCATTTCCATTGTAATAAATACTATATTTTATCGAGAAAGAGTTCTATCAATATTTATAAGAGTGAAAAGGAGATTTGTAAATTGAAAACAATCTTAGTCACCGGCTCAGCCGGTTTTATCGGAAGCAACCTTGTAAAAGAGCTACTGAAAACAAATGAAGAAATAAGCATCATAGGCTTTGACAGCGTAAATGATTACTATGATGTCTCCATAAAGGAATATCGTCTTGCTGAAATAGAGAAGCTTGCAGAATCAAAGCCGAAGTGCAAGTATACGTTTATCAAAGGCAATCTTGCTGATAAAGCGTTGATAGAAAAAATATTCACAGAAAACAAGATCGATACTGTGGTAAATCTTGCAGCTCAGGCAGGCGTTCGTTACAGTATCACAAATCCTGATGCATATATAGAATCAAACATCATAGGTTTCTATAACATTCTTGAAGCTTGTCGAAATCATCCCGTTGAGCATTTGGTTTACGCAAGCTCGTCAAGCGTATACGGAGGCAATAAGAAAGTGCCTTTTAGTACAGATGATAAGGTGGATAATCCTGTAAGCCTTTATGCGGCGACTAAGAAAAGTAACGAACTTATGGCTCATGCCTATTCAAAGCTGTATAATATTCCGTCAACAGGACTCCGCTTTTTTACAGTTTATGGTCCTGCTGGTCGTCCTGATATGGCGTATTTTGGATTCACAAATAAGCTTGTAAATAACGAAACTATCAAGATCTTCAACTATGGAAATTGCAAGCGTGACTTTACATATGTTGATGATATAGTTGAGGGTGTAAAGCGTGTCATGATGAGTCCACCTGAAAAGAAAAATGGTGATGACGGACTTCCTGTGCCTCCTTACAAAATATATAACATTGGAAACAATAACCCTGAAAATCTTCTTGACTTTGTGCAGATCCTCAGTGAAGAACTTATCAGTGCAGGAGTATTGCCGCAGGATTATGATTTTGATGCACATAAGGAGCTTGTTCCAATGCAGCCAGGCGATGTACCTGTAACATATGCCGATACAAGTGCATTGGAAAATGACTTTGGTTTTAAACCGAGTACAAGTCTTAGAGAGGGACTTAGAAAATTTGCTGAATGGTATAAAAATTTCTATAAGATTTAAAAGGGAGAGATCTTTTATGAAAATTGCAGTAGCAGGAACAGGATACGTAGGACTGTCAATTGCAACATTGCTTGCACAGCATAATACAGTAACAGCAGTTGACATTATTCCCGATAAGGTAGAACTTATCAACAACAGAAAGTCACCGATCCAAGATGACTATATCGAGAAATACCTTGCAGAAAAGGAACTTGACCTGATAGCAACTCTTGATGCAGAATCAGCATATAAAGATGCCGATTTTGTAGTTATTGCAGCGCCAACTAATTACGATAGTAAGAAGAATTTCTTCGATACAAGTGCAGTTGAGGCTGTTATCGAACTGGTCATGAAATATAACCCAAATGCAATTATGGTCATCAAATCAACGATCCCTGTAGGATATACAAAGAGTATTCGTGAAAAGACAGGTAGCGAGAATATCATATTCAGCCCTGAATTTCTGAGAGAATCAAAGGCTCTTTATGATAATCTTTATCCGTCAAGAATTATCGTTGGCACCGATATGAATGATGAAAGACTTGTGAAAGCTGCTCATACATTTGCAGAGCTTCTCCAGCAGGGTGCGATAAAGGAGAATATTGATACGCTGTTTATGGGCTTTACAGAAGCCGAGGCCGTTAAGCTTTTTGCAAATACTTATCTCGCACTCAGAGTTTCATATTTCAATGAACTTGATACTTATGCTGAAATGAAGGGACTTAATACTCAGCAGATCATTGACGGTGTGTGCCTTGACCCAAGAATCGGTACACACTATAACAATCCAAGCTTTGGATATGGTGGATATTGTCTGCCAAAGGATACAAAACAGCTGCTTGCAAACTATGAAGATGTACCGCAGAATATGATGTCTGCTATAGTTGAATCTAATAAAACAAGAAAAGACTTTATTGCTGACAGAGTTCTTGACAAGGCTGGCTATTATAGTTCAAATAGCGAATGGAATGCAGATTTTGAGAAGAAAATCGTTATTGGAGTATTCCGTTTAACAATGAAATCCAACAGCGATAACTTCCGTCAGTCTTCAATACAAGGTGTTATGAAGCGTGTTAAGGCCAAAGGTGCGGAAGTCATCATATATGAACCTACGCTAAAAGACGGAGAAACTTTCTTCGGAAGTGTCGTGGTGAATGACCTTGCAAAATTCAAGGAAATGTCTGACGCTATCATCGCAAACAGATACGATCCTTGCCTTGATGATGTTGAGGACAAGGTGTATACAAGAGATATATTTAGAAGAGATTAAAAGGAGACACTGTTATGTGCGGAATTGTTGGATTTACTGGAAATAATGAGGCAGCCCCGATCCTCTTGGACGGCCTGTCTAAGCTGGAGTATAGAGGCTATGACTCTGCCGGTATCGCTGTAAGAAACGGTGACGCAGAGCCTGAGATCGTAAAGGCTAAAGGTAAGCTGAAAGTCCTAAAGGAAATGACTAACGATGGAAAAGCTGTAAAAGGTGCTTGCGGTATAGGCCATACCCGTTGGGCTACCCATGGCGAGCCGTCAACTGTAAACGCCCACCCTCATTGCAGCGACGATGAAAATGTTATCGCCGTACATAACGGTATTATCGAAAACTATCAGGAACTTCGTGAAAAGCTTATCAAAAAAGGATATACCTTTAAGTCAGAAACTGATACAGAAGTTGCCGTAAAGCTTATCGACTATTATTACAAAAAGTACCTTGGTACTCCTGTTGACGCTCTTAATCATGCCCTCGTCCGTATCCGTGGCTCTTATGCCCTCGCTGTTATGTTCAAGGACTATCCCGGTGAGATATATGCCGCAAGAAAAGACAGCCCTATGATAATAGGAGTAACTGGCGGTGAAAGCTACCTCGCTTCTGACGTCCCTGCAATACTTAAGTATACAAGAAATGTCTACTATATAGGCAATATGGAGCTTGCAAGACTTACAAAGGGCGCAGTTGCTTTCTACAACCTCGATGGCGAAGAAATACAGAAAGAAATGAAAACTATCGAGTGGGACGCAGAAGCTGCAGAAAAAAGCGGATATGAGCATTTTATGCTCAAAGAGATACACGAACAGCCAAAGGTGATAAAGGATACTATCAATTCTGTACTTACAGATGGAAATATTAGCTTTGAAAGCGTCGGACTCTCTGACGAGGATATGAAAAATATCCAGCAGGTGTATATAGTTGCCTGCGGCTCTGCTTACCATGTGGGTATGGTGGCTCAGTATGTTATCGAAGAGCTGACTTCACTATCTGTCCGTGTGGAGCTTGCTTCTGAGTTCAGATACAGACAAATGAAGCTTGCAAAAAATAGCCTCGCTATCATCATCAGCCAGTCAGGCGAAACTGCCGACAGCCTCGCAGCTCTCCGCCTTTGCAAAGAAAAAGGAGTAAAAACTCTCGGTATCGTAAACGTTGTTGGCTCATCGATCGCAAGAGAAGCCGATAATGTCTTCTATACCCTCGCAGGCCCTGAAATATCTGTCGCAACAACAAAAGCCTATAGCTGTCAGCTCGTCGCCGCATATCTCCTTGCAATGCAGTTTGCAAAAGCAAGAGGTGAGATATCCGACGAAAGATTTGCTCAGCTCGTTGAGGAGATCAATACTATCCCTGAAAAGATAGAGAAAATTCTCGAGGATAAGGAACGCTTGCAGTGGTTTGCTTCAAAGGTAGTGAATATAAAGGACGCATTCTTTATCGGCAGAGGTATCGACTATGCAGTAGGCATGGAGGGAAGCCTTAAACTCAAGGAAATAAGCTATATCCATTCCGAAGCCTATGCGGCAGGCGAGCTTAAACATGGCCCTATCAGCCTTATCGAGGACGGAACTGTCGTGTTCAGCGTGGTAACACAGTCTGCACTTTATGAAAAGACCATAAGCAATATGGTCGAGGTAAAGAGCCGTGGAGCAAAGCTTTTCGGACTTACTACCTATGGAAACTATGCTATGGAGGACGTTGCTGACTTCACAGTTTACACTCCAAGGATAGATAACCTTTTTGCGGCAAGCCTTTCAGTAGTACCGCTTCAGCTTTTGTCATATTATGTATCAGTAGGAAAGGGCTATGACGTTGATAAGCCGAGAAATCTTGCAAAGAGCGTTACGGTGGAGTAAAAAGAGAAAAATACTTACATCGCTGTTTGCAGTGTACATATTTGCCGTCCTCTGGCTCACACTTTTAGACCGACAGTGGGGAGAACGTCAGGCGGAACTTGTGCCCTTCTGGGAGGTGCGAAACCTTTTGGAGAACATAAGCATCAAGTATCTGCGGGATTTTTGGCTGATACAGATTTTCGGAAACATTGCAATGTTTATCCCCTTGGGTGTTCTGCTGCCATATCTTTTAAACGTCACAAAGTTCAAAAAAGTTTTTCTTATGTCCCTTGCCTTTTCAGCAGGTATTGAGATAACGCAGTATATCACAGGCAGGGGGCTTTGTGAATTTGACGATGTTTTCAACAATACTCTTGGGGCTTTCGTGGGGTTCACATCTTGGCGTTTAAAGATGAGATACAATAAAAAATACAAGAATGAGCAAAGTCCGTGGTGAATGGGCTTTGCTTTAAGGCAATATATTTTAGTATTGCCTTTTTGCAAGCATAGTACAATGGTCAGTATACAAGCTTCCCAAGCTTGGGATGCGGGTTCGATTCCCGTTGCTTGCTCCAAATAGCTGAGCAGACGTTTTGCCACGTCTGCTTTTTCTGTATTTGGTTATTGATTTTTTACAGATTTTATAGTATAATTAGGATTGTAAAAATAATTGCTATCAATAACTTGGTTGGACTTTATCACGTTCACTTCGTACAGGCGATGTGCTTGTTCTCAGCAATGGTGAACTTGTAACTGTTGAATGGGTTCAGCACGAAATTCTTGAATCACCTATCAAGGTTTATAACTTTGAGGTTGAGGATTTTCATACTTACTTTGTGGGCGAAAATGGCATTTTTGTTCATAATGGGTGTGGGGATAATTCTTGGAATGATTATCAGAAAGAACATGCTGGTGAAGGTAAGAACAGGTCAGAACTTGCAGCCGAATATAATGCTACTAAATCTGTTAAATCTACTAATAGTAAAGGTAAAGTTCATGGGAACTCTCTTGATTATGAGGGTACTAATTATGGATATGAATTAAAGGATAGGACTACTGGTGAAACTTTGAAATATGGAGAATCCATTGATCCGCAAAAAAGATATTCTCAAGCTGAATTGGATCGTTACAACGCAGATATGTATATACAAGTTCAAGGAAGTAAAAGAGAAATTCATAACTGGCAACATGAAAAAATATTAGATTATATGTATGTGACAGATCAACACCCTCTATTAAATAAATCTTTATGGTAAGGTGGTGAATAACTTGAGATTATTTATATCTACTGAAGCTCAATCATCATCAGGACATATTATTTCAAATATACGCAATCAGATTGAAAGTAGAATTGGAAATATAGAAGTTACAAATTACACAAATGATTTAGATAGTATTGGTATAATAATCAACTGTTTTGATAAAAACTTTTTGTCAGTTGGTTTTGGGAAGACTAGAAAGTACATTAGTTATAAAAATCGTTATGCTGATATTAGATTAAATATCCCGTTCGAAGAGTTTATGGAAGCTGATAAAGATAAAAGAATTGATATGGTCAAAAATAACATATATGAATCTATTCGAATTATTGATAGTAAGCTAAATAAGAAAAATGGATGTAAATTTGATGGGGAACGAATGATATCAGATATAGAAGAAAAATTGAAATAAAAAGAAACACTGTTTACAAAGGTATAAGTTAGCTAGTATCTGTTACTTTTCAACAGATACGCATATGTCAACGGCAATCCGATAAGCCTGAACGACCCGTTCGGACTAAGTCCGTTCCTTAACTGGCTTGACGGAATTACGGGGCATGATATTCTTGATCTGCTTGGAATGCTTCCGGGTATTGGATTTGTATTTGATGGAATCAACGCTGCTTGGTATGCCCAAGAGGGAGATTATTACAACGCAGCTTGCAGCCTTGTGTCAGCATTGCCAGGAGCGGGCGACGCATTAGGCGTGTTTGCGAAAACAGGAAAGTCATGTAAACTTGTAACTGCATTCCATAAAACAGGATCAGCAGGAAATCTTATGATTGGCTCATATGAATTGGGAAAAACGGCTGATAAATACATAAGTGGAGATGCAAGTTTCACATGGGAAGAGATAAAGGGCGACTTATTTAAAGTTGCAATGACAGGAACGTCAATGTGGGGTTCTGCAAAGGACTTTGGCACTTCGTATTGCTTTGTTGCTGGTACACTTGTAACTACTGAGGACGGACAAGAACCGATTGAAGAAATCGAAGTCGGCGATAGGGTTCTTTCGGAGGACGAAACAACAGGTGAAGTAGCAGTTAAAACGGTTACTGACACCTATATCAATGAAACAGACGAGCTTATTCATATTGGTGTAAATGGCGAAACTATTTCTGCTACGCCGACACACCCATTCTATGTTGATAAACTTGGTTGGACTTTAGCACGTTCACTTCGTGCAGGCGATGTTCTTGTACTTTCAAATGGTGAACTTGTTACAGTTGAATGGGTTCAGCACGAAATACTTGAATCACCTATCAAAGTTTATAACTTTGAGGTTGAGGATTTCCATACTTATTTTGTGGGCGAAAATGGCATTTTTGTTCATAATGGGTGTGGAGATGAAATTCCATGGTCTTCAAAAGAAGTAAAATCTGGTGCTGAAGATTTAGAAAAAGGTGCTTTATCAGTAACAGTTACAAATCGCTCTCAGGCAGAAGAGTTATTCTTGGGAATGTATCAAGGTGATGGATATGTCAATACATCTGGTTGGTCATCTAAAGAGGTATCTAATTTTTACGGCAGTAGAGGAGGTACATATCATTGGGATGATACTTTTGACAGCAATGGAGTATTGCAGTTCCATAGTGATAAGAATCCAGATAGTAAAACTCCTCATTTGCAAATACACCCTGAATGTGGAAAAGTTATAAGAATCTTCTTTGGAGCGTGACAGGTATGGATGCAAAAATGTATTTATTTTCTGGTGTTACAATGTCAGCAGAACTTGAAGCAAATGCTAAAACTGAAAGACGATTTATTACGGTTGGTGGGTATATTGATATAGGTGGTAGAACCTTTTCAATATCAAATTACAGAAAGAAATATCCAATTAATAAAGAAGATATAAAATTCTATTTTCATATATATTCTATTCCAAATTATTTTATAGATGATGATTTGGACGTTCATGAAAATGATTGCATTGAATATATTTATGTGGGAGATATTAATGGTTATGAGAATTTAGAGTGTGAAATCAAAAAGCACATTCCACAATTTGATGTTGATAGTTTAATTCCTATGTGGAAAACAGATGCTCCTATATAAGTAGTTTTAATAGTATAACGGCGAACTCGGCGTAGCTACGGACAGCAACGGTCTCTACTACATGAGGGCGAGGTATTACAACCCCGAGATCAAGCGCTTTATCAATCAGGACGTTATGACGGGTTCAATCGTCAATACGCCGACTTTGAACAGGTACGCATATGTCAACGGCAATCCGATAAGCCTGAACGACCCGTTCGGACTAAGTCCGTTCCTTAACTGGCTTGACGGAATTACGGGGCATGATATTCTTGATCTGCTTGGAATGCTTCCGGGTATTGGATTTGTATTTGACGAGCTTGTTCTTATTTGTGTAAATGGCGAAACTATTTCTGCTACGCCGACACACCCATTCTATGTTGATAAACTTGGTTGGATTCGCTATTTCACTAAGTAATGTAGAATGGTGGTATCCGTACGGAAGTGGTGGAGTATGAACAGGCTAACATACATCGCTGCCACTCGATCGTAGACAACTGGCTTGCCGATTGATAATGCTGCTTCTCTGTTATATCCTCGAAGTCGATAAGGTTTGTCGAGATTCTCTTTGAGTTTTCTACCGCAACGTTTAAACTCATCCTTGATTTTCTGAATGTATTCTGCACGCTTTGCAGGATCATTTTCCATGTCCTGCAAAACGGCATTATATGTAATCTGTGCGCACATAGCCCTGCAATAGTGGAGTCCATCTGGGACGCGTGCTTCTGCCTTTGTCAACAAGAAATCATTATTCATTTTCTCTGCACGACTAATATATTCTTTTAGCTTTGCCACTGCGACTATTCCTTTCAATACAGTACGATTATGCTTACCGCCCTTACCGATACTGAAAATGTGGACAGTTTGGCAGTCAATGAATTTTATATTATCGACTTTTAAGTGCCCAAGTTCACGGCGCCTTAATCCTGAGATCAATGCAACATCACGAGTTGTTTCACCCGTTTCAGTATTGTATTTTGTCGGATCATTCTTTAAATGAGCTCCGTGGCGTGGAGGGTGTCTAAATTCAATTGTCCTTCTTCCGAAAACTTTACAAAGTGCAGAAAGATCAGTGGGGTTTATTTTATGGCTGAGTAAAGAGAAATAGACAGTAAAGGTGATAAATATGTTTGAATCAACACGAAAGAAAAAGAAAGATAAGAAACATTTGATAGGTTCTGCTGTTGTAGCTGATCATGCTGCTGTGGAAATGACAGAGAAAGCAAATGTGGAGTATCATAAACCCAAATATTCATCTCAAAATAGGAAAAAGTTTTATGATAATCATTCGGCGTTAAATAACGCAAAAGACAAAGCTTTTAAAAATGGTGAAAATGCAATTGATCCTTATTCGGGTAAGAATTTGGTGAAAACACAAAAAGAGGCTGTTGCAAACTATGGTGATGATTGGCAAGCTCATGTTGCTGAATCTGATCATATATATCCGCTAAATAAGGGTGTAAAAGATTTTCAAGATGACGCATTCTTAAAGACCGATGACATAAAAGCGATCATGAATAGTGAAGATAATATTCAGATTATTTCAAGGAAGAATAATCAGACAGGCGGTAAAGGCGGTCAAACTCAAAAAGAATGGAGTACGGATCAAGAGGAAATGGAGCGCCTTGGCAAAGATAGCGGACGTTCATCTTCGGAAGTATCAGAACAGATAGTTGAAGAGGGCGAAAGAGCCAAGGAGATAATAGATAAGCGGAAAAAAGCCAGAGTAAGAGAAAATGTTATTAAAACTGCAAATTCATCAGGTTTATATGCGGCGGGACTTTCTGCGGCATATACCGGTACAACATCAACAATAAGTAATATATCGGCTGTTGTAAGTGGTGAAAAAGATCTAGATGATGCTTTGCTTGAAATCACTGAGGATACAGTAAAGGCGACAACAAAAGGGTATGCTTACGGCGCAGGCACAACTACATTAAATCATTTCATGTCAAGTTCGACCTCAAAATTTATTGCATTTTTGGGTAAAAATAATGTGCCTGGCAAAATTATTTCTGCAGTGTCAGTTACAGGAGAAACAGTTTGTAAATGGGCAGACGGAACAATATCTGACGAAGAGTGTATTAGGGAAGTTGGAAAAAACGGTTCAACCTTTGTTGGCTCAAAAATCGGCTCAGTGGTTGGAAACTGGCTGATCCCTATTCCTGTTTTTGGCGAAATTGTTGGCTGTATGTTGGGAGGTACATTATTCAATTATGTGTATAATTGGGTAACGAGTCTGACAGACAAATATGCAGAAGTAAAACGTGAAGAAAGGGAACGCATTGAAGAATTAAAACTTAAGGCTGCATTAGAATTGCAACGACAAAAGGAATTTCAGGAGATATTTAAAAGCACATCTATTAATGCTATTGAAAATTCATTAATATTTATATTGAAAAGTGAAACATTCAAAGAACTTATAATTGAGATCAAGTCTTACTTTGTACATCATGCAGAAATTGAGTTAGAAATTGCTATGAGCATCAACGCCATGCTGAGATTGAGATATTATAGAGAAAGACTTGATGAGTATGCAAGTCGGTATTGTGAGGATCTTAGAGAGTTTTTTGATGAATCGTTTGAAGCAATGGATATTTTCTTGAAAAATAAGGAGTATGATAATGCGATCGCTGCGTCAAATAGCGTGACAATTGCATTTGGAGGAAAACCAGCAATAGAAAGCACAGAAGATCTTATACCGAAAATCAAGAAAAAATCAAAATTTAATGTTGAGATGTGAGATATGGATACTAATAAAAACAAATATGACGAAAAAAGTAATATTTTTCTGATAGGTGGTTTAATATTTACGGCTGCTAATGTAGTGGTAGGTGGTATTGGAAATATAGTATCTGGAGTATTCAAGAAAAAAGGAAAAGCTATCATAGATGAGGCTCAAAAACGATATGATCTGATACAAAGTGATTATCAATTAGCGTTAGATACTATAAAAGAAAAAGCATTGCATATTGTTGAGCTTAGAAAATCTATATATAAAAAAGAAGAAAAACGATTTTTCAAAGCGTTAAAAAGGTTGTCTCCTAATTTTGAGTGTACAATTTCTGGCGAAACAAATTGGATAACTGAGATAGAAACTTGTTTGAATAATATCGACGTAAATTTATCAAACATTGACATCTATATCAATAATTATACAATAATAGAGCAAAATAGAGATAACAGTGATCTTAACTATTTACTTCAGGACCTTTTTTCAGAACATAAGTTAGCACAGCTTTATGATGATGGAAAAGAAATACTTAATATAATGAAAAATAAAGAAAAAGACGAATACAAAGAAAGAATTTATGAAATAAAACTAAGTAACGTAGAAAATCTGTTAGAAGCCTGCACTTGTTCGGTTTTAGCTTCTTTAAATAGTATTAAAAATGTTTTTTCATCAAAATCTTTTGTAGATAATGCACGGCTTTTCTCTCAAAAATGCGATGAAGAAATTGAAAAGCTGAAATTAGCTAAAACTATGCTTGACAATACATTGAAGATGATTAGCCTGCAAATAAAAGCGCTTTATGAGTGTGATAAGGTAATGCGAAATTATGTTCAGCAAACTATTGATCTAATAAAAGAAAAAGACAGCTTGATACATTTCAGAAGAATATCTTTAAATAAATTTACACATGATGAAATAGGTGAGATCGCTTTTACGATATCAATAGTGCATAATGTAAATGTTATACTTAACCAGCCACTTTTTCAGGAAAATGGTTTAGAATACAATGGGGATATGAGTGACTTTAATGATGCGTATCAAAGTGTTATAAATGCAAGGAAATTGATAAAAAATGATGAGTGGGATTGACATTTGGCTAGAGATAATTTCGAAAATATTATAATAAAAAAGCAAAGCCCATAATGAACAGGATTTGCTTTTTGCACATATAAGATGTTATTTCACCAAATAATGCAAGATAGTAGTATCTGTGCGGAAGTGGTGGAGTATGAACAAGCTCACATACATCGCTGCCACTCGATCGTAGACAATTGGCTTGCCGATTGATAATGCTGCTTCTCTGTTATATCCTCGAAGTCGATAAGGTTTGTCGAGATTCTCTTTGAGTTTTCTACCGCAACGTTTAAACTCATCCTTGATTTTCTGAATGTATTCTGCACGCTTTGCAGGATCATTTTCCATGTCCTGCAAAACGGCATTATATGTAATCTGTGCGCACATAGCCCTGCAATAGTGGAGTCCATCTGGGACGCGTGCTTCTGCCTTTGTCAACAAGAAATCATTATTCATTTTCTCTGCACGACTAATATATTCTTTTAGCTTTGCCACTGCGACTATTCCTTTCAATACAGTACGATTATGCTTACCGCCCTTACCGATACTGAAAATGTGGACAGTTTGGCAGTCAATGAATTTTATATCATCGACTTTTAAGTGCCCAAGCTCATATCGCCTTAAACCTGAGATCAATGCAACATCACGGGTTGTTTCACCACGTTTGGTGTTGTATTTAGTTGGATCATCTTTAAGACAAACACCGTGGCGAATAGGGTGATCGTAGTCACCCATGTACTTTCCAAAAGTTTTGCAAACTGCAGCCAAATAATCATGGATAGTGTTGCTGCTCCGGTTTCTTGCCTTTAAATCATCAACGAACTCTTGGATATGTTTTTCAGCTTCTTTTAAAGTCAGGTATGAGGTGCGATACTTTTTCTCGAGAAAATGACAGAATTGAACATTTCCTTCAATATAGTCTATTTTGGTCCTTTTAGCAAAGAGCTTCCACTTGAAGCAGTTGATACGGTTGCAGATATCATTAATCTCTTCTTTTGATTTTCCCTCCAACGCAAGTCTTTCCCTAACATTTTTTCGTTTTGAAATTGTCCAAATCTTGTACTGGTGTTTGCTTTCCTTGAAAGCAGCCATTCCATTGAGTTTCTTGATTATAAGTGTCCTCAGCGTGTACGTACCTACTTCTACCTTTATATTTTTACCCTCGATGCAAACTGTGATCTTATTAAATTTATTCATAATAAAAAACTCCTTTATTCTTTAGTAAAATAAAAAGCACTTGTTAAGTGGCTCTGAATGCCAAAACTAGGATGTTCCCAGTTCAAATGAAGCAAGATATCAATAACTGACATCTTCTTTAAGTGCCTTTCAGCCTTGACTCAATGGAGGCTGTGTCCCATTCAATGTTTGCAGTGTGTTGATTCACCTGACTTCTTTGCAGCGGAAGTCGCGCTTGCGTTTTCCATATGGGAACGCATCCCATTCGACCTTTGTAGTGAGCCGATCCACTTGGCTTCGTTGCGGCGGAAGCCCTCGCTCGCATATGCTAGAAGAAATATGCGTTACTTTTGGCAATATTTTTAAGTTCTACAGACGTTTTTTGCATCATTAAAAAGATCAGTATTCTTATATAATCATTTAATTTACTGATTTTTTATTGGATATTTCAAAGCATTAACAATTTTGGAGAACAAAAAGCACACATTTGAAAAAATGTGTGCTCATTTTTTTTATAACAAAAAAAAGAGCCCCCACTTACTTAGGAACTCTCAACTTATATTTTTTCTACGCTTTAATAATACCATATTTCAAATTAATTTTCAATTGGCAGAACCAACAAAATATCACTTGATAAATTATGCATTATGACGCAAACTAATGTGTGCTTTTAACAAGTACACATTAGTTGGTATAGAGAGAACATCTTTGATCTAAGATCAACACTCATTTTATATATAATATAATAAGGAAGAATGCAAATTTATACTATTAATAGCATTATTGATATTGAGATACTATCACTAATTCTATTATTTGGTGATAGTAGCTTTTTATCTTACTACTATATAGCATTTTGTTTATATAAATGAAAACGTGATGTTTCCTAATGCGTTATCTTCAAGCTTTGCAGCAATATTACCAATGAAATGTTTGCGCATTTGTACAATACGATGATTTTATCTTTGAAACTACTTGAGCTATTGCTTTTTTAGGGCAAACGTGATATGGAAAAGAAACAACTATTATTTGCATTAAAATGATATATCTTCTTCCTTTGTAATATAAGAAGTAGTGCTTTCTTCTTATATATTATAATGAGTAGCTTACTCTTCTTATTTTATTTTATAACAAGAATAAGTAAACATACTGAGTATATATGATCAAATAAAACTGAACTACTTATCCTTATTTCTTATTTATTGCTTATTTATTATAGCTTTATGTTTATATAAATGAAAATTTGTTATTTTATAATGCGTTATCTTCAAGCTTTGCAGCAATATTACCAATGAAATGTTTGCGCATTTGTACAATACGATGATTTTATCTTTGAAACTACTTGAGCTATTGCTTTTTTAAGGCGAATGTGATATGGAAAATAAACAACTATTATTTGCATTAAAACGATATATCTTCTTAATTTTGAATATATAATATGTCATTTATTTTCTTATCTTATAAGTTGAACAAATATATCAAGTAATAAAATTTTATTTATAATTATAAACAGTGTTATGGTGATCTGTCGTGGCACTGTTTGTATCTTCATCTGGGTGTCTTTCGTTGATAAATATATATGCTTTCTTTTTTGCTATGTCAAAAAGCTTTTGCAAAAATTCTTGGCTATCTTCAAATATCACTCTTTTGCGTCTTTTTAATTAATTCTCTATTTTTATATTCCAGAAATCTGTATACTTTATAGGATGTGTATTATACAAAAGTGCAACTGTCCGAAATTGTTCGCTTTTAAATTTGATAGATCATTTTGATGTGTGATACAATATATTTGGCAAATAAATGTCAAAATGTAATAAAGTAAACATTATATAACGAAAGGGGTTTTGAATGAACAATTATTGTTTAACAATGTGGGCAGAAGAACCGATAAGGTGCAGTGAATGTGGAAAAGATATTGGGTGGGAAAGAGTAAGTATTGAACAAACACCTGTAAAGATCGTTCCTGAGTTACTGCGGTGAGTGGTTTTGGCTGCTGTCATACGCCGTAAAGAACGGGCTTTTCCACCCCAACTGCCGTCACACAATGACGCAGTATATACACGGCAGAACGCAGATACCTGAGCCGATACCGGCGGAGAAGATAAAAGAGCAGCGAGAGCTTGAGCATAAACAGCGTGCAATGGAGCGGAAAGTCCGCAAGTTCAAACGCTTTGCGGCAGGCACCTGCGACCCTGATACAGCAAAGGAATACCGCCGAAAACTCAGGCAGGCTCAGCAGGAATTGAAAGCCTTTATAAACGCTAACAGCGAAGTTCTGCGGAGGGATTATTCTAGGGAGAAAGTGTATGGCGGCTTGACAGAAAAGGAAAAAGATGATAAAATTGAATTAACAACATCTAACGGAATTGGTGTAACGAAATTTTCAAAACATATGGAAGAGCGAGCTTCCGAAAGAAAGGTTTCTGTAAATGATATAAAAGATGCACTTATAAATCGGCTGTATATTGATAAAATTAAAATTGATAGTTTGGGCAGACCAAGCCAACGATTTATTGGTGAGAAAGCAACTGTTAATGTAAATCCCCAAACTGGAACTATCGCAACTATATGGAAAACAGGCAAGAGCAAAATCAGTAAGTACAAAAGGAAGTGATCGTAATGTCAGAAAAACAGAAAGAGTTTCTTATTTCTATTGGTATTGACCCAAATGATGAACTTGATGTCATAGAAGATAAAGTTGGTGATTACTTGACTTTGAACTGTTTGGATGAAAATTATAATCCAAATGAAGAAGGCTTGATGTGCGAAAGTATTTTGGATTATATCGGTCAGTTATAAATCTAACCGCTCCGCTACGGCGAGGCGGTATTTTTATACCCAAACATCGGAACTAAGCACCTTACCGGGTGCTTTTTTCATACACAAACTAGCCATAAGGGACTCTATCGACAATGGCATCGATCTTCATTGTCACAAAAAATGTTTCGCTAGATCAGATGCTATGAATATAACAGAAATTCACGAAAGGTGAGAATGAAATCCACCCCACAAATTTCAACTATTTAGCAAAATATCAAACCATAGCAAAAATAAGAACGAATTCGTAAAGTATATCTAATAGTATTGTATTTTATACCGTCTTGTAGTATAATGTACATATGACAAAAGCCGTAAACCAACTAAAAACAGGACGAATATATGAAGAAATTACTTATTACTATTTGTGTGGCAGTGGGCGTATATTTTGCATTTAGCAATACAATTGATGAATTTCTGTATCCAGAGAAAAGACCGGGATTGAATACATACGATACATACACCACAACAACACAGCAGACCACTACCGCAGTTACTCAGCAAACACCCATAGTCACTGATGAGGACGGATATGAGCCTCGTGACGACCGAAAGCCTGACTATGTTCAGCCTGCAGACCCCACATGGTCGAAAAGTACTTTTAACTGGACGAGCTATGACAAACGATATACCTTTGAAATATCAATGAATATTCAGGATGATATGTATGAATATTATCATAGCCTTTTGAGATACTCATATGTGAAAGATTATCATAACTATGTAAGTGACGACAATAATCATAAGCTAGTAAAACAGCTTGCAGACGAAATAAAAAGCCTTTGCGACCAATGCGGCTATGGCGAATCTGAGACTATAAGAGAAACTGCAAATTTCGTGCAGAGCATAGAGTATGTTGATGACATGACCTCAACGGGATATACTGATTTTCCAAAATATCCTCTGGAAACGCTTTATGACCAGTGCGGTGATTGTGAGGACTCGTCCATACTTTTGGGAGCTTTGCTCAAAGAACTTGGCTATGGCTGCATTTTTATTGAGCTTCCTGAACACGTTGCAATAGGAGTAAAGGCGACAGACGATGCCCCCGGTACATACTATGATTATAATGGAAGCCATTATCTTTATATAGAAACTACCAACTCCGGCTGGGATATCGGAACGCTTCCTGATGATTACAACGAGGAAAAGGCTAAGATATATGATGTGTGGTAAAATTTCAAAAGCCCACAGATGCGATCAATGTGATCGGGTCTGTGGGCTTTTTATTATCATTTCAGACCTTTCCGGCTTAGTTTTATTTTAGCATACATAGCATTTTTCTGTAGCAAAAACAAGGTGCAAAAAAAGTTTATTGTATGAGAAATACACTATCAAATATCTCGCAAAAAAAAATATAAGAAAAAAGAATATATCTTAATTGTGCCGAATTGGTTCGGTAAACTGTACTATACGGGTGCTATAATATATACAGAAGCTTGAAAAGGGAATAAAATCAAAAAACACACCACAGACCATTTTGGAACAGTAAACAGAACCTTAAAGGTGCTATAATAAGCACATAAGGTCAAGACAGAGTTGATACGGAGGTAAGGCTATGAAAAAGAACACAAAGATTTTTAACACAGAGGTCCTTGCAACTAAAAAAGAGCTTGTGGAAGAAAGCAAAAAGCGCATGAAATTCATGACAGACAGAATGGGGAGTGGAAGAATAAACAGAAAGAAGCTCACAAAAGCGGAAGCAGAGGCTCTGGCAGCGTTTGATGAGTTTCAGAAGTATCGTGAGGATAAGTGTTATCCATATGCTATCATAGGTGGCAATGCAGTGCTTTATGTTAGTCCGTACAAAAACGATTGGAAAGCAGAGCGTGAGTGCCTGGATATGAAAGGCGACGGCATAGACGGCTGTGTTTCAGCCTTTGTGTATAACAGTATCACACCTGAAACAAGCGAGAAAGGAGATATTTTTTTCAAGATAATTTCAAATACTATAATTCGTGTGGCATAGTTGATTGACAGGGATATATTCCCTGTGATACAATATAATTATAGAGATAATTGTTATAGGAGGGCAAACTATGGCAGAAAAGGAAAATATAAAAGATAAGCTTGAAAACCTGAAAAAATGCTCGACCTAGTTATGGATAAGGTCAAAACAAGATCTGAGAAAATGGAAAACCTGATAAACGAATACAAGCAAACTAATGATACAAAAGGAGAAAAGCATGAAAATATACTGCATGAGTGATATCCACGGTTGTTATTCAGCACTTTGCGACGCTTTGGAGCTTGTCATTGACCACCTTGACGAGCCTGACACAAAGCTTATCTTTCTGGGAGATTATATCCACGGCGGTGAGGACAATATAGCTGTGCTTAAAAAGATAATGGGCTTGCAGAATATATATGGTCATAGGAAGGTGGTGGCGCTTCTTGGCAATCACGAGGAAATGGTGATGAGCGGTTTTTCTTCTGTCAATGAAATGCTAGGCAGCGGCGAATATGATGACTCTGATGACTCGTATAGATATTGGTTTGAACGTCTGCCGAGATACCATGTTGAGGGCAACACTATCTTTGTCCACGCAGGCATTGACGAGGATTCGGGCAATGCTTGGGAATACTGCACCGAGGATTATATTTTTACAGAGCAGTATCCCCACAGGCTTGGCAAGATACACGGACTTGACAAAAAGGTGGTGGCAGGGCATGTCCACACCAGCAGTATAGCAGGCGACCGCAGATTTAACGATATCTACTATGACGGAGCGAGTCACTACTACATTGACGGAGATGTGCTCAGCACAGGAGATATAAATGTTCTTATGGTAGACACTGACACTGATAAGTGTTATAAGGTAACAGAGAATTACAATATTCCTATTGAGCCTTATGACAGTGAAGCTTGGTAGACTATTGTATGCCGTCTTAAAACCCAATATAACACTAACGTCCCCAAGCTTTCCTCGGGGACGTTTTTTTACTTTGTCAACTGCCATGAAAAGAGTTAATTAAAAATTCAGAACTTTTGTTCGATTTTCTATTGTAAAACAGAAAGTTTCGTGGTATACTATTATACATAAAGGAAAAAGGCGGTGATGCTATGGAAAAGACCTATGTTGCAATAGACCTGAAATCTTTTTATGCTTCGGTTGAGTGCGTGGAAAGACAGCTTGACCCGCTGAATACAAATCTCGTGGTGGCTGATGAGAGCCGAACGGAGAAAACTATATGTCTTGCAGTGTCACCGTCACTGAAAAGCTTTGGTATTTCAGGCAGGGCAAGGCTTTTTGAGGTCATTCAGCGTGTGGAGCAGGTCAATAAGGAGCGTTTGCAGAAAGCTCCTAAAAGACAGTTTGCAAAGAAAAGCTATATCTATTCGGAGTTATCCGACCCTGCCTGTGAGCTTGATTATATCGTGGCAACTCCGCAAATGGCGAAATATTTGGCTGTGAGCGCAAAAATATACGGGATTTATCTGAAATATGTGTCACCAGAGGATATTTTCGCCTATTCTATCGACGAGGTCTTTATTGACGCAACGGGCTATCTTGGGCTTTATAACGTTGACGGACGTGGATTTGCACAAATGCTCATTTTGGACGTGCTGAAAACTACAGGTATAACCGCCACAGCAGGCGTTGGAACGAATATGTATCTGTGCAAGGTGGCAATGGATATTGTGGCAAAGCATATCCCTGCGGATAAAAACGGCGTCCGTATCGCTGAGCTTAACGAACAGCTTTACAAAGAAACGCTGTGGGGGCATACCCCTATCACGGACTTTTGGCGTGTGGGCGCAGGCACAGCGAGTCGTCTTGAAAAGCTTGGTATTTACACCATGGGGGATATCTCACGCTGGTCGCTGGACCATTATCTTATAGGGAAGCTTTACAAGGTTTTCGGCAAAAATACCGAGCTTCTTATCGACCACGCATGGGGTATCGAGCCTACCGCCATACCTGACGTGAAGTCATACCGCCCCTCGAACAACAGCATTTCCTCTGGGCAGGTCTTGCAAGAGCCGTGTAATTATGAGCGCACAAGGCTTATTCTGTGGGAAATGGCTGATATGCTGTCCCTTGACCTTGTGGATAAGGGCGTTGTAACAAATCAGATCGTTCTCACTGTGGGGTATGATAAAGAAAGCTTGGCGGACGGTCACTATACGGGCGAGGTGGTTTGCGACCACTATGGCAGGAAGATACCAAAGCACGCCCATGGCACTCAAAATCTAGGCAGGCACACTTCCTCGACCAGAAAAATAATAGACGCAACCATGGCTCTTTTTGACAGAATTATCGACAAGACTTTGCTTGCAAGACGGCTTAATCTGACCGCCTGTAATGTCATAAGAGAAGAGGATATCCCCGAAATTGAGAGCTATGAGCAGATAAGCTTGTTTGATATGGCGGAAGCGGCAAATGCTGATAACAACGCAGAAGAAAAAGAAAGGGCATTGCAGGAAGCAATGCTCTTGATAAAGCACAAATATGGGAAAAATGCCATTTTAAAAGGCACGAACTATACCGAGGGAGCTACGGCAAGAGAGCGCAACCGCAGTATAGGTGGTCACAAGGCATGAAAGGTGGGGCTTACAATGTATGACAATTATTATGATATAAAGCAGTTTTCACGTCCTCACTATGACGATCATCCGCAAATGTCTATATCGGACAGGGCGGCGCAGTTCAGCCCTTTTGCAGCTTTGACAGGCTATGACGCTGCTGTTGATGAAACCGCAAGATACACCGAAATCAGGGAGGAGCTGACCGAGGACGAGGTAAACAAGCTCAATGACGATCTCAACCGCCTGCTTGATATGCTTGATGAACGCCCTGAGATAAGGGTGACATATTTTGTTCCCGATAAGAGAAAAAGTGGTGGCAGTTATCAGACCAAGACAGGCATAGTGAGAATTTATGACGGCTATACTAATGAGCTTGTTTTTATGGACAAGACTAGGATAGCTGTGGAGGATATGTGTTTGGTGGAGTTTGTGGAGGAGAGAGGGGAAATACAGTAGAATAAACCTTATTTGCTGATTTTTTTGAATTCAGATGTTTGCCGTAATGTTTTTGCGTTTTTTTTGTGGTTATGCGGAATAAGAAACGGATAGCCGTCTGATGAGGACGGTCTATCCGTGTTTGAGTGTATTCGGTTACTAAGCTAAATGAGAATTTACAGTGCAGAACTGTTTATCCCGTCAAAAGCAAATTCTTTCGATTCATCATCATAAATAAATATCAATTCTAATCCCAAATAATCGTCTGGATATCCAAGATCAGTTCCAAGCAGTGCTGTTTCAATCGAAAGAATATCATCTTCAAATGATACTGACCTAATATACCACTCACCTGTAAGCACCGATCGTTTCGGGAACATTCCCTCTTCATCATTACACAGATCATCATTGTTGATATAATCCCGTATTTCATCTTCAGAAATCTGCAATAAAGTTCTTTGGCTATTTTCAAATAAGGTCTTTGAAACCGAGGATGTGAAAAAATACTGCGGTTCTAATTGATTTTCATAGTTAGAAAACAGGTTATCCGGATTTGGTTTGGATAAACGTATCATTTTTAAATTCATAAGCCACAACTCCTCTAAATTCCGATTTAGCAGAGAAAGCTATATCACTTTCTCATTTATCTTTATTATACCAAACCGCCCCGAAAAAGTCAATCTGTAAACCTTTTGCAAACAAATAGCGTTGCAATATACCGCCAGTTGTGCTATAATCAGGATATAGAGCAGAGCGGAGGTGAATCGCAATGGATAACAAAAACGAAGAATTAGTAAACTGTGTATTATACAAGAAAATCAAACGGGTGGAGAGCGCAGAAATCTCTATCAGCAAGACCATGATAAAATCGGCTCAACAGGATAATGACGGCAATTGAAGATCATATTAAATGAATAGGAGGGTTTTACTTGACCGTTGATACAAAAGAGGTAGTTACTACTATAGCCTATATGATAGGCGTCCGAATGTCAGCTCTGACCGTGAGTTACGGTGAATGTTCCGAACTTATCGAGAAGCTCCAAGCCGACAAAGACGCTACTACCATACGATATTTATGTAAGCTGCGAACCGTACTGATGCAGAAATTCAAAAAGACCGATGATCTGATGCGGTTTCAGCTCAAAAATTTGCATAACATAGAATGGTACGATACGGATAATATCAAACAGCTTGAAAAATGGGGATTTACCATTATCCAAGCGAATTGCCGTTCAGAGAAGTATATGCAGGAATTTACAAGGCTCATCAATGAAAATATCGACAAATGCTCTCAACTATTCTACGATTGGCTGAATTGGGAGTATATCAGAGATCTGTTCTTTGTCCCGAAATACAATAAGAACGGTGTAATGAAAGCCGAGTTCAATAAATATATGGCGAATATCGAACATTACCCATTTCAGATGTATATTCACTGGCAACCTGCCGAAGTCGGGAGCATCATCTATTCCGACCGTAAGTTTTTGAAGATCATCTACGGTCAGCATAATGACAGCTTCACCGATTATACGAAATATCGGGACGCAGATGATGAAACACGAAACAATATCTATAATTTTATTGACAGCACTGAGAAAACAGCTATAGCTGTCGATTGTGAGAACTCTGATCCATACAAGCTTTATAGTGTTCTGAAAGGCTTGAATCAGGAGGAGCTTGCTAAGATCGAGAAGATCACGCTATATGACGATCCGAACACTACCGCAGGCTGGGATTGGCTCCCTAAATTCACGCAGATACCCGTTGAACATATAGAGATCGACCGAGTGACAGACAGAAAGTCACTGGTCGATGTGCGAATGACCGCAAGCGTAGTCACGGACTTCTACCGTGACGGGATAACATCTTTTATTATTGTGTCAAGTGATTCGGACTTTTGGGGACTTATCGAGAGCCTGCCGAAAGCAAAGTTTCTCGTTATGTACGAATACGAGAAGTGTGGAACGGCGATCAAAAACGCCCTCGCACAGCATGGCATCTATTATTGTGCCATTGATGATTTCTGCACCGCAGGCACGGAGGAGTTGAAACGTGCTGTACTCTTTGCAGAGCTTGAAAAGCATTTGCCCTCACTCATTGGAGAGAATCCTCTGGAGCTTACTCACAAGATATATGAAGCCACAAAAGTGACCGCTACCATGAAAGAAATGGAGAACTTTTGCAATAGATATGTCAAGACATTGCGTCTGAAGGTGAACTCCGAAGGAAAATTCGTGATAGAGATCCAAACAATCTAAGGAAAACTCGCATGGCTTTCTATCAATATCATTAAGCTAATAAAATCAAGAAATAAAATTGCGTGAAAATATCTAAGCCCCACGGTGTATTTAAGGTCATCAGAAGAAAAAAAGATCTTCAGATAAATTTGTAGCAATTACTTCATAGCTGTCATCTGATATTTTAAAGCGAACAATCCGTACAGGCAACTCATAAATAACAGTAGGCTCTGATTTTTTTTGAAGGAAGAAAATCAAAGGTACAGTTAAAACTTTTTTTGCATAAAAAAGACTTCATACTGCTGTGAAACAGTATGAAGTCTGAAAAAAATCTTAGATCACCAGCAGTAGCATACAGAGTAGATCGTTACTGTGCCGTTTGCTGCACCTGCATGGATCTGATCCAGCTTTCCGCCGAAATCGGAAGTGCCGAATGCTGACTTGCAGTTGTTGTAAGAATACTTTGCGTAGTAGTGTCCGTTTGCTGTGCCTGTTTCGCTTGTTGAAACCTTTGCCCACTCTGCTCCGCCTGACCAGCTCTGAAGAACAAATTCTACCTGATTCTGTGTTCCTGAGTATTCAACGTAGAAGTAGCCGTTTGACTGAATGTCATATGCGTTGAAGCTTCCGCCATTCTTTGAAGTCATTGCTGAAACAGCCTGACCCCATGCTGCAGCAGTTGAAGAACCCCAGAAGATCGATTTGTAATTGCTGCCTGAGCTGCTTGAAGAAGATGAAGATGAGGAAGAACCTGATGTTGATTCAAGATACCAAAGCTGGCACTTTCCGCCCCAGTAGCTCCACTGGTTAATGTTTGCTCCGTCAGCTGTGTTCTGTTCGTAAACGTCAAGGCATGAGTAGCAGTCTGAGATCTTTGTCTTGATAGCATAAGCGTCGCCGATCTTTACAAGCTGGAATTTCTGACAGTCACCGCCGTGATACTGCCACTGGTTGATGTTAGCACCATTGTCCCTGCTCCAGTTGTATACGTCAAGACAGCTTTTGTAATTTGATGCACCTGTGTAAATAGTGTAATAGCCGTTTCCGTCGCTTACAAGCTTGAATTTCTGATTGTTTCCGCCTGTACCTTTGTACTGCTGAACGTTTGTGCCGTTGTCAGCCTTTGCCTTGTATACGTCAAGATACTTGCCGCTGAGTGCGCTCTTGATGTAATATGTTCCGTCAAGTCCGAGAACTCCGCCGTTAGAATCTGTTGAAGTTCCTGAGGAAGAACCGCCTGAAGAAGAACCGCCGGAAGAGCTTCCTGAACCGCTGTAAACTGAGCAGGTCTTAGAAGTTGCCTTAATTCCGTTTGAGCCGTTGATAAGTGTATTTCCCCATGAAGAAAGGCTTGAGCCGTCCCATGAGTTTGCAATGTCGAGGTAGCTCATGTCAGAGTTGTTTCCCTTCCATGACCAGCCAAGATAGCCTACGCCCTTGCTTGTGCAGTAGCTCATGATAGTAGCCTCATCAACGTCGCCGTTTGTGTGCTGACCGCCGAACTCGCCGATAACAACAGGCACACCGATGTTGAGTGCGTTATCAATGTTGTTTCTTACAGTTGATGCGTTTCCGCCTGCGTATTCATACATATGAATGGAGAATACGGTATTCTTCTGTGAGTCTGCGTTGAAAACAGACTTACCGTAATCCTTGATGCTGTCAGGATACTGTCCCCAGCCTGCGCAGTCTACCATAAGCATATTTGTAATGCCTGCGTTTCTTACAGATTGGATAGCAGACTTGTAGCCGTCAGCCCATGCGCTTCCGTTCCATGTGCCGCACCACTCGTTTGCGATGTTTACGATAACATATTTCTCAGTACCGCTGAGAACGCTCTTCATTTCCTTCCAGTAGTCAACGCACTTGTTAAGATCATAAGTGCTGTCGCTGCCTGTTGCGTCATGTACTTCAAGAATGCATATCAGCTTGTTTGACTTGCACCAGCTGATGATGTTCTTTACTTCCTGTGCGCTTGTTTTTGTGTACTTTGAGCCGTTTGCAAGTACGACTCTTACGGTATTTGCGCCGTTGTTTGCAGCGCCCTTGATAGAAGTTTCAGTCTTCTCTGTGTACCATGCATGAGCAATGTTCACGCCACGCATAACGAACTTGTTTCCGCTAGCGTCATAGATACTAGTACCGCTTACATAAAATCCTGATGCCGCCTCTGCGGTCGGTGTTGTCATAAAACCGAAGCAGGTTATTACGGCAAACATTACAGCAACAAAAGTCTGTAATGCCTTTACAGAAAAAGTTTTGTTCTGTACCATAAAAAGCTCCTCTTATACAATTAATTTTTAAATACCGGTATTCTAAGGCAGCACTGTATTATCCTCGTGCGTTGCTGCCTTAACTCTGTCAACGTAAAACATTATATTATTAAAAGTATAATAAGTCAACTTAAATATTTGAGTAAAACGTTTACACAAATAATTTTCGTATTTTAGCACAACTTTTCGTAGGTTAATTGAACAATATGACTAATTTTTATCACATATGCAGTATAATATGTTGTATGTACACAAAACTCTGCTTTTAAATTTCAGAAAATTAAGAAACTTTTTGAAACAAAAATCGGTATATACGCTGCGTTGAGCATATATACCGATATAAAATTTCCTTTATATTGATTCTATCAAGCCGTCAGAATATATCTTTTTTGTTCTCGTACAAATTCAGAGATCATAATCAAACCTCCTTATTCTTGTGTGGTATCACCGTATTTTACATCCTCCACTTCACGATCTAACTGAATGTCATGAGGCTTTCTATTTGTTGTATTTTTTCTTGACATTGTCACATCTTTGTGATAAAATTAGTAATATATGAGAAAATTATAGTGGAAAGGAAAAAATAATATGAAGTTATTTAAGCGGACGCTTACGACGGCAGTGGCAGTGTGCCTTGCACTGCAAAGTGCAGTGGTATGCTTCGGAGCTGAGGCAGAGGAGCAAATTCCTACTGGCGGAGAGGAAGTCGGTCTTTATACGTCTGAGAACGATGAAGCCATTCAGTTGACTGAGGATATGTATAGCAGTTGGTATGAAGGCGATCAGACGTATGACGGCACGGAAAAGACGCTTTATGGCTATTCACTTATGGATAGCAGCAACTATTACCGGCTCACTGAGGACGAGGACTATGTTGTTACTTACGAGAACAACATAAACGTAGGTACTGCGACGGCTACTTTCACTGGTATAGGTAATTACACAGGAAGCTTTACAAAGAATTTCAATATCGTGCCAGCTGATATTTATAATGCGGATATTGACTGCGAGTATGAGCAGAGCTATTGTGCCGGTAAACCTGTTCAGCCAAAACCTATTGTTACATACAATGATATTGTGCTTGCTGATGGTGTTGACTATGAGATCGAATATGAGGACGACTGTGGCGAGCTTGGCTGGCATTATGCTTATATTAAAGGTATCGGCAACTTTAATGGGACCGATTCCTTTGAGTATAACGTTGTAGAGGCTGAAATATCCAGCGAGAATATTTCTGTGGATACTAGCTGCACCTACACGGGTTATGCTCAGACTCCTGCACCTGTTGTTACAGTTAGTGGTGCGGTGCTAAGACGTGGCGTTGATTATAATGTATCATACACAAACAATGTGAATGCCGGAACAGGCTATATGACCATAGCAGGAATGAACGGCTATACAGGATATGTGACAGTGCCTTTCACTATCAGCCCGAAAGCTGTTTCTGAGGTCGAGATACTAAAGATAGCTGATGTGGATTATACCGGCAAAGCTGTCAGACCGAGCCTTTTTGTCAAGGCGGACGGAAATATGATCAAGAGTTCCGACTATACTGTAACATATTACAATAACACAAATATAGGCACTGCGACCGCTGTTGTTACTCTTGGCGGAAACTACGAAAGCAGGTACCCTGTTTCGACAACATTCAAGATCATCCTTGGAAAGCCAAAGGGATTTAAGGCTACCGCTGACTCTACCACTTCTGTAAAGCTTAGCTGGAACAAGATCGGCAATTGCAAATACAGGGTTTATCGCTATGATCCAAAGAAAAAGACCTACAAGCGTCTGACGGTCACGAGTTCCACAAGCTATACTGACAAGAAACTTTCAGAGGCAACGGGTTATACTTATGCCGTAAAGCTTGAATACAACTCTAAGACCGGCCCTTATATAACCGTAAAAGGCAACACAAAGTTATCCGCTCCGAAAATGACGGTAAAGGCTTATAATAAGAAAGTCACAATAAGCTGGAAGAAGAACACAAAGGCTGATGGATATCAGATATACTGGTGCAAGGGCGATGAGTGGACTATCCCACATAACGATTATTATAGTATGCCAAAGGATTGCTATAACGATTATGTTCAGCTCAAGAAGATAACAAAGAACAGCACAACTTTTTATACAAAATCAGATCTTTCAGGTTCAAAGAATTATCACTTCAAAATGAGGGCTTATAAGACCATAAACGGAAAGGTGGTTTACAGCAGCTGGACGGGTATACAATGCAAGATAAACACAGTTTCAAGACTTAATGCGGCAACAAAGAAGAGTCACAGCACTTATAAGATCTACAACGTTCAGGGTAAGAAAACAAAGACCTCAACGCACACTCTTACAGCAGAGGAGAAGAAGATACTTAAAAACTTTGCCTCAAAGCATTTCAAGAAAGATTGGTCGGCGGCAAAGAAGGTCGAATATACTGCGGATTGGATAAGAAAGAATTTGAAATATGGCAGGATACCGACAGGCTCGCATAGCAAGAATATCTTTGTTTACAAAGAAGGTCAATGTTCTGATTACAATGGCGCACTGGTGGAAATGATGGTTTATCTCGGCTATGACGCAAACCTTGTTATGGGCAACCGCAAGGGCGGAGGACAGCACTTCTGGGGCGAGATAAAGATAGACGGAGTGACTTATCTGCTGGAAGTCGGAGAAAAGGTCTATGACAGCCCACAATGGAATTACAAGTGGCAGTTTATGTGCCTTAAATATTCAGAGGCTGACGGCGGTTACAAGAAAAACGGAAAGCTATACTAAAACAAAATGCTCTGCGGAGAGTGTGATTCCGCAGAGCATTTTTTCGCTTTAATAAATTTGCGATACCTAATAAACCATTATTGCTTCTTTGCTGATTTTTTTCTGACATATAATGAAGAATATGTTATAATGGTTCAAAATAGAACGATAATGAGAAAGGGAAGAGTAAATGTTTTTTTGGGATAAGCATAAAACAATCACCTGCTATTATGAATCTTTGACAAAAGCGGTGCGTATATCTGGATGATAGTTATGGGACTGCAATTGCTATTTCGATAATGATCGTTTTTTTGTAAACTAAAGGGCAACTGATGTTTTTCAGTCGCTCTTTTTTTGTTTTATAATGGCGAAAAAATCTCATGATACTTCTTGCCAAATCCCTTCCAATATATTATAATGTATTTAGAAGATCATATTTGAAAGGAACATATGGAAAATGAAAAACATTGTTACAGCCCTGATGCAGTTTGTGATACTTGTGGTCGCACTTGTCATTGTGACCTTTGCTATACCTAAGATCGCAGGAAACGATGACAGATATGATAAGTACATAGCTGAAAACTCAAAGCAGACCGTTACAGTGGGAAGCGCCTTTGGCGTTGTCAAAGACGGTGAAAAGGCTTCGTATACTGATATTGACAACAGCCTTAAAAATATCTTTAGTAAAGTGACTCCACTGCAAAAGCCTGTGAATAAAGTTTTGAACAAGCAAATAAGCTTCAAGCAGGCAAAATATTTTGAATATTATTGGCTCACTGCGCTTATTTCAGGCGTGCTTTGCTGGATATTTGCGGCAGGCTTTCCGTTTAGGATAGGACGAAAGGGCTTCAATGTGTTTGGCTCTGTGTATAATAACTTTTCAAAAGTTGTTCTCCTTGAAGATGAAATGACCCGTGAGGAATATGAGGTCGATCTAGGTATGACCATATGGGGACCTTTGTGGATAATCCTTATTGCCCTGCGTGCGACCTTTGCTATTACATGGGGCTTTATCCTGCCTTTTGTGATAGCCGCCAATCTTGCCATAGGCATTATAAGAATAGTTGGAAATATTATTATCGTCAGCGTCCGTGGTGCTGCCGCTGATGCAAAAAGGCACAGCCTTTCGCAAAAGCTTGACAAAACGACCTTTTCTATTTATCCTGAGGGCGGATATTTCAGAGTAGAGCAGGACCAGGACAATGGTCAGGGCGTATATGTGAAAAATTATTGGAACGCTGTTGCGGCAAAGGCATTGTTTGAAAGCGAAGCTGGAAATAAGTCTTTCAGCAAGGAGGATTCTGAGGAGAATATTCTTCGTGGAGATATAAAAGAGAAGAAGTTTTATGAAACATATCGTTTGCTCAGCCGTATAAAGGGTCTTTTCAATAGTGATATCAAGAGTAAAAAAGCAATTATCACCGCTTCATTAAAGAATAAAGAGGGTGGCTATGAATACAGATTTATTGCCGACTCAGAATTATATCATGTGTATATGGTGGGTGATGAAAAGGCAGAAAACCTTAGCCATAAGGATCTGAAAATAGATTTTAATGCCGCAATGCTTCTTGACTTGCTTGATTTTGACCGAAAGGGTCAAAGATATGATCATAATGATTTTCTTAATTTGTATTACGCTGATAGTGATGAATTTACGGCCAAACTTATGAATTATAATCATAAGCTGATAACAAAGTTTGGCAGAAACAGATATGACGAGTATTTTGAACAGCACAAACAGCAGATAATCGAACACCGCCGATATAAAAAGCTTTCGGCTGTGGGAGAGGACGATGAGTGAGATAATAAATATTTGATATAATAAACCAGCCTCCCATGGAAATTGTTTCTGTGGGAGGCTTTGCTTTCCGTACATCAAATCACCTACCGCTTGTGCAACTTTTTTTGCCGTTTGTGCAAATATTATTGACTTTTTGTTAAGAATGATAGATAATTATTATAAATATTCATGCTGTTAATTAGAGATGCTTGTTAAACAATGAAAATGAGAATAATAGAAAACTCAGCGAAAGTGCTTGTGCAGACGATGAGCTATGATACTGAAACAGTTGAGTGAGCAATGGCGGACACTATGGCGACTGTCATAATGTCAGATGAAGAGAGGCGAAATATGGATAAAAAGATAAAAGCTTTTTTTGCAGCTATGGGAATTGCCACGGCGTTGTTAGTGTCTGTTCCTGCATCTGCGGATAATTCTGACTCAAAAGTGCAGGTGAGCATCGACATCACTTGGGACTCTTTGGAGTTTACCTATACAGACGGGCAGTGGGATCCTGAGACCCACTCATATAAAGGTGGCGGTTGGTCTGACAGCGGCGGAAATTTTACTTTGACAAACACAGGGAATGTGGGTGTTATGGCGGATTTTTCATACAAACAAGCAGAGGGCATGACGAGATAAAAGGCTATTTTTCTAGCAGTGAGCTAATAGTGCCTATTTCAGAAAGCCGAAACAGCAAACTTACTTTGTCAGGTAAACCGACAGAGCATTTTGAAAGCATGACCGTTGGCACTATTACAGTGAATGTCACTACTGATGATTCGGGAGATGCAGGCGACAGTACGATAACAGGCTGGTATAAGGATGAGGAAACCGGCGATTGGTACTATTATGATAAGAACGGCAAATTGGTCACAGGTTGGTTTAAGGACGGCGGAACTGAATGGTATTATGCCGATGAAGACGGCAAGCTTGTCAGAGGTTGGTTCAATGACGGTGGAAATGATGGGCGTTATTCTGGTGATGACGGAAAATTTCACTCAGATTGGCTCAAAGTTAATGACAATTGGTACTATTTTGACTGAGACGGTTCAATAGCAAAGAACACCACTATTGACGGACGATATATTGGACTTGACGGCAGGTGGGACGGAATAGGCGTCGCACCAAATACATAAATAATGATGATTTGTAAAGGACTAATTACTTATGAAAAAGACGATCTCGACCATAATGGCATTAGCACTTGCGGCAACACTCAGTACGGTGGTGTTTGCAGCGGAGGCTGATGACGGAAACATCAAAAAGAATATCAGTGTAAAGGCAAAGTATGTGGAGGATATCGAAGCCTCAAAAACTATCCAGGCTGACGTTGTATGGGGTAAAATGGAGTTTACATACAATATGAGCGGAACAAAGACTTGGAATGAAAAAACTCATGAATATGATATCGACACAAATGGCAAATGGTCTGCAAAGGGTAATGATATAAGCGTTATAAACCATTCAAATACGGATATCGACGTTGATTTTACATATGAGCCACTTGATAAATACAGCTTGGTAAAGGGCGAATTTACATATGATGAAGTCACAATACCAACAGCTGAAAACAAGGCTGTCGATGACGAAATTCTCACAATAAGCACAGATCTCACCCTCAGCGGTGTGCTTTCATCGGACGTCACAGATCTAACAAAAGTAGGAAATGTGGCAGTAACTATCGCAGAGGCAGTGCATGGATCGGCTTGACAATGCCGGAATCATAAATGTGTGTTACTGTTTAGGCTTTCCTGAATTACCCTTGAAAGGGAATTATGGCAACAATAAATTTAAGCTATATTTTGCTGATAGCGGTTTATTGGTAGTGATGCTTGATAATGAAGCTCAAGATGATCTTTGGGCAAATAAAATTCCACAGAAGTTGAAATAGTCTGAATTCCACAACAGTTGACAAAACTGCAAAAATATGATATAATTTTAGTGTAATAATTTAAGGGCAATGACGCTCCGTGTATTTTTCACGGGGCGTTTTTTGTTTTTTTGTGGGGGTGTTTTCTGTGAAGGTCAGTAAAAAGAAGGGCAGAAGTGTGCTCAAAAGCCGCAATATCACCATCTGTGCAGTTGTGGTGTTTCTTCTTATTACTGCTCTTACTTTAATGAGCAGCAGATATATGTCCCGGTGTATCGACAGAGAGAATACCGCACAATCAAACAGGGGAGAGCTTTCTGACCTTGGGCAGGAGCTTGCGGACGCTTCCGATTATCTTACCGATGAAGCTAGAAAATTCTCCGTAACAGGAGATATCGAACATCTTTATAACTATTGGTATGAGGTCTATGAGGAAAAGACCCGTGACCGTGTTATAAATAGCCTTTCCGCTCTTGATCCTCCTGAGAACGAAACTGCGCTTCTTGCGGAAGCCAAAAAGTATTCTGATACTCTCATAAAGACCGAAACGGTGTCAATGAAGCTTATGCTCACTGCAAAAGGCATAACAGCTAAACAGTATGGCGACAGCAAGGGAGGCAGGTTGGCCGAGTATGTTTCCATTGTGGAGGATACGCCACTGCCTGAGGAATACAGCGGACTTAGCCCTGATGAAATGAAAGAGCGTTCCCGCGAGATACTTTATGACAGCTTTTATAACGATTCTAAAACCATGATAATGTCGCCTATAGAACGCTTTCGTCAGGCTCTTAATAAACGTCTTGATGCAGAGGTGGAAAGCGCTGCCGCAGGACGTGAAACTGCACTGGTGATACAGCTTGTGTGTTCAGCGAGCGTGCTAGTTATTGTGGGCATAGTACTGATAGTTTTTGAAAGCCTTTATGTCAGACCTATAAACGACTACTCTGAGAGCCTTTCAAAGCGTAATGAAAATTCTGCCGAATTTGACCTTTCAAACGTTCGTGTGTCACCAAAGGGAGCGTATGAGCTTTTTCGATTTGGCGAGCTTTTCAACCGCCTTTCGCAGATACTTCAAAATGAGCTTAAAAAGCGTGAAACAGCCGAGGCACAAATGCGGCAGGCTAAAGAAGAAGCAGACAGGGCGAACAGTGCAAAAAGTGATTTTCTTGCACAAATGAGCCATGAGCTTCGCACGCCGCTTAATGCTATCACAGGCTATCTTTATATGCTTTCAAATACCAGTCTTAATGATGCTCAGAAGAGATATTGCACTAATATAAACACAGCCTCAGAAAATCTTCTTGGTCTTATAAATAACGTTCTTGACTTTTCCAAAATAGAGTCGGGAAGCTTGCAACTCGAATACACCGATTTTGACCTGGTGAAGCTTATAAGCGACACCTATTCCATAATGGAAAGCACAGCCATAGCAAAGGATATCCCATTGCGTCTTGATATATCGGGGGATTTGCCGAATTGCATCAGCGGCGACCCTTTGCGATTGAGGCAGGTGATTGTAAATCTTATCGGAAATGCGGTGAAGTTCACCGACAGGGGCGAGGTGGCCTTTGACTGTAAATGTCAGGAAATAAAGGACAAAAGCGTTGTTATCAAGTTCAGTGTTTCAGACTCAGGGGAGGGCATACCCCAAGACAGGCTTGAGAGCATTTTTGAACCTTTTATCCAAAGCGACGCAGGAGTGACAAGACGTCACGGCGGAACAGGTCTGGGGCTCCCTATCTCGCAATCTATCGTCAAGGCGGCAAGCGGTGGTAAATATAGCATCGAGGTTACATCTCAGCTTGGAAAAGGCTCGTGCTTTAGCTTTCTTATGCCGTTTGATGTCGCAGAGCCGTCACAGGTGCAGAGCGAAAATGATACTTCTCAGGGCGTGCTTGTTGAAAAAACGGTAATTTTGTTGGTGGACGACAACAGTGTGAACCTGGATATCGAAAGCGAGATATTAGGTACATACGGCTTGCAGGTGGATACCGCCGACAGCGGCTCAAAGGCTATAGAATATTGCCTTGGTCATAGTCCTGATATGATAATTCTTGACCTTCATATGCCTGATATGGACGGCTATGAAACAGCAAGACACATAAGAGAACTTCCTGATTTCAGACTTACGCCAATAATCGCTCTTACTGCCGACGTTGTTTCGGGCATAGAGCAAAAAGCCTATGAAGCAGGCATGGACGGCTATATCTCGAAGCCTTTCCGACCTGATGATCTGAGAAAAATGATATACAAGCATTTGCACATAAGGCGTGAAATGCCCGAAATAACTGTTGAGCAGGGTGACGAAGTGTTTGACTGCGTTGCCTGCCTTGACGCTTTGGGCGGCAGCAAAAGCATACTTTTTGATATAATAAAGCGTTTTATTTCCGACCACGGAAACGACCAGAAATATATCTGCCAGCATATCGAAGCGGGAAGCTATATGAACGCACGGATAATTCTCCATGACATTATGGGGCTTTCGGGCAATCTCTGCTGCAGACGGCTTCATGAAAGCGCAAAGGCGCTAAACGATACTCTTAAAACTGATGCACTGCAAAATGCTGATACAAAAGATTTTGAGGAACAGTGGCATAAGGCTGTGAGCAGGCTTGAAAAATTTTTGCAGCTTGATGATGACAGCAGTCCGCAGAATGCAGATGATCAGAAAAACTCACAGCTTGTAAAAGGGCTTTTAGACCGTTGCAAAGCCTTTGATATCTCTGTGGCAGAATATTTTCAACAGCACAGGGCAGAGTTCAAGAAGTTTATGAAAAAGACGAATTTCAGGCGGCTTGAAGAATACATAAACAGATATGATCTTCTAAGCATCACACAGTCTGAGGATCTATGGAGGTGACAAGTGTGTATAAGATACTTTTGGCGGAGGACGACGCAGATATGCGTTTTATCTACTCACGAATGTCAGTGTGGAAAGAATGTGGCTTTGTTATAGCAAAAGAGGTGTCAAACGGCAAGGACGCTCTTGCTGTGCTTAGATCCGAAGATTTTGACCTTGTGCTGACGGATATAAGAATGCCGTTTATTGACGGCATAGAGCTTCTTGGAAAGATAAACGAGCTTGGCATAGATGTGGCAGTGGCTTTCATAAGCTCATATGACGAGTTTGAATATGCACGAAAAGGGCTTGTGCTTGGGGCGTTTGACTATCTTTTAAAGCCAGTCAATGAGCAAAAGCTTGGAGATATGCTAAGACGTGTAACCGAAAAGCTTGAAGAGAAGAAGGTTGAAAACACCTGCTCAGACTATGTGCTTTCGGCACTTGAAGCCGTGGGCAAAAGTAGCGGAGACAGCTTTACTCAGGATATCTGCGCATATTTTTCAAATACAAGCTGTCGGGATATCTCAGTTGAGCAGGCGGCGGAGCATTTTGGCTTCAGCCGTGACTATTTCGGCAAGCTTTTCAGGCGGCAGATAGGGGAAAGCTTCAGCAAATTCAGCACCCTTGTGAAAATAGAATACGCCAAAAAGCTTTTGCGGCAAAGCGGAATGAAGGCCTATGAGATAAGCGAGGAGCTTGGCTATTCAAGTGCAGACTATTTCACAAAGGTGTTTAAAGAGATAACGGGCGTTTCCCCTGCACAGTATAAACAATCATTGTGACTTGTCTGAAAAATATAGGATTTTCTCTGATTTTTAGTGTTTTTATCTTTTGACCCTTGTGCTATACTATAAGCACAGGAGGTGATAGAAATGGACAATTTCGTTATTACCATAGCAAGAGGTTTCGGAAGCGGAGGAAAGCAGATCGGACTTGCTCTTTCAAAACAGTTTGGGATACCTTGCTATGAAAGCCAGATACTCAGCATGGCTTCAAACTACAGCGGAATAAACAAGGATCTGTTTTTTCAGGTGGACGAAAAGCTGAGGGGCTACCACCTTATCAAAAGACTTATGAAGTCTGCGAACAAGGACGATATCGTTGAGCCGACGGACAAGAGCTTCATTTCCGACGTTAATCTTTACAATATTCAGGCGAAGATAATCAAGGAGCTTGCCAAACAGCAATCCTGCATTATCATTGGAAAATGTGCAAATCACCTGCTGCGTGACTATGAAAACACCGTAAGCGTGTATATAGAAGCTCCAAGAGCTTTCTGCGTGAAAAATGTTATAGAACGTCTTGGCGTTACCGAAGAAGAAGCTCACAGAATGATCTATCAGACCGACCGCTATCGTGCCGATTACTATAAGTATTACACGGGCGGTGAAACGTGGACAAATCCGGTGCTTTACGATATGACCCTTAATTCTGACCGTATGGGAATGGATAAATGCACTGAGCTTATCATTCAGTATCTGAAGATAAAGCTTGGAGAGGATATTCTCGATAAAAAAGGTACAGCGGAAAATGATAAGGCACTTAAACAGCTTGGTCTGTTTTAGGTAAAAAACTGAATATCACAACAATGAAGTTGGTTTATCTGTCAAGGGAAATACCCTTTGGTGCAGAGAGCCAATTTTTTATTGCATTTAGTATGGAAAAGTAAAATGAATTGGAGGAAAACACTATGAAAAAGACAAGAATGAAGAGATTTTTAGCGGTGCTTTCAGCAGCGGCTCTGGCGGCAACGATGCTCACAGCCTGCGGCTCAGGAGGGGGCTCAAGCAGTGGTGACGGCGACACAGTTAAGGTAGGGCTTCTTCACTCCCTCACAGGCTCAATGGCTATCAGTGAAAAGTCAGTTCGTGACGCTGAGGTGCTTGCTATCAAGGAGATAAATGCCGCAGGCGGTGTAAACGGCAAGCAGATAGAATACGTCGAGGAGGACGGAGCTTCCGAACCGTCAACCTTTGCAACAAAGGCTGAAAAGCTTATTGACAGCGAGGGCGTTTCAACTATCTTCGGCTGCTGGACTTCATCGTCAAGAAAGGCTGTTAAGCCTATTGTTGAGGAATACGGCTCACTTCTTTGGTATCCTGTTCAGTATGAGGGCATGGAAAGCTCATCGAATATCGTATACACAGGCGCAGCGCCAAACCAGCAGATCGTTCCTGCTATCGATTATCTGCTTGATCAGGGCTATAAGAAGTTCTTCCTCCTTGGCTCTGACTACGTTTTCCCAAGAACAGCGAACATGATAATCAACGCACAGCTTGAAGCAAAGGGTGCAAAAGCCGTTGGTGAAGAGTATGCAGATATGGATCAGACGGATTTTGCAGCTATCATCTCAAAGATCGAAGCTGCAAAGCCTGACGTTATCATCAACACTCTTAACGGAACAGGCAACGTTTCATTCTTCAAGCAGATGTCTGAAAAGAACTATACAAGCAAGGATTACATGACAATGTCATTCTCTATCGCAGAGGAAGAGGTCGCTACAATTGGCGCTGATATCCTTAAGGGTCACATGGTATCATGGAACTATTATCAGACAACAGACACAGAAAAGAACAAGGAATTTGTTAAGGCATATAAGGACGCGTACGGTGAGAACAGAGTAACATCTGACCCTGCGGAAGCCGCATATGACGCAGTTTACCTTTGGAAAGCAGCCTGCGAAAAGGCAGACAGCTTTGAGCCTGAGGACGTTATCAAGGCGGTTGAATCAGGTGAGATATCCTTTGACGCACCGGAAGGCACTGTAACTATCCAGGGCGACAATCACCACCTTGTAAAGCCTGTAAGGATCGGTCAGGTGGGCGATGACGGACTTATCAACGAGATATACGCAACTGACCCTGTTGCTCCGGACCCATATCTCTCAACTTATGAATGGGCAGTTAAGGCAGGGATCCAGCCTCTTGAATAAGCATATTTCATAATAAATCCTCTGTAAGTATCCTTTAATGCACAGTCAGTAATTTGGCTGTGCATTATTAAGGGCACGAAAGGACGTGGCAAAAATCTATGGATCGTTTTATAAACACTATGTTCAACGGCGTAAGCCTTAGTTCTATCATACTACTTACTTCTCTCGGTCTTGCAATAACTTTCGGGCTTATGAGAGTAATAAACATGGCTCATGGAGAGTTTGTGATGATAGGCGCATATACGACATATGTCGTTCAGCAAATATTCGTAAAATACTGTCCCGAAAGCATTCGTGACGTTTATTATTTTGTTGCTATCCCTGCCGCATTCGGCGTTACGTTCATTCTTGGAAGCTTGCTTGAAAAGTTTATCATCTCCCGATTATACGGGCGGGAGATAGACAGCTTGCTTGCAACATGGGGCATAAGCCTTATTTTACAGCAGGCGGCAAGAAGCATTTTCGGCACACAGGGCGTAAACGTAACAGCACCGTCATTTCTGAACGGTGGAATAAAGATAGGCGGCTGTACATTCTCATACAACAGACTTTTCATCATTCTTCTTGTGGCGCTTTGTCTGCTTCTGGTGTGGTTTATTATGTATAAGTCAAACTTCGGCAAGCAGATGAGAGCGGTTATGCAAAACAGAACAATGGCAAAATGTATGGGCATAAACTCACGCAAGGTGGATAACATCACCTTTGCTATCGGCTCAGGTCTTGCCGGTATCGCAGGCTGCTCGGTGGCGCTTCTTGGTTCTATCGACTCGACAGTTGGTCAGAGCTACATAGTAAACAGCTTTATGGCAGTCGTTCTCGGCGGCGTTGGCAAGCTTCTTGGTACTGCTATCGGCTCTGTGATAATAGGCTCTGCAAGCATTTTCACAGAGAATTATACTTCATCAACTATCGCAAAAGCTATCGTTCTGCTTATCGTTATTATCTTTTTGCAGAAGCGTCCACAGGGACTTTTCGTTATCAAGAGCAGAAATCTCGACGAGTAAGGGAGGTGTTTCGGTCAATGAAAGTTAGCGGATTTTTCAAAAAGAGAGGAGCGGCTATAAGCTTTCTTATAATAGCAATAATACTTGGCATCATGCCGTTGCTTCTTAATGCCGGAATGCTCTCCGGTTCATCTACAGTTATATTTCTCGGCAAGTGTATGGCGTTCGCCATTGCCGCAATGGGTATCGATCTTATATGGGGATATACAGGTATCCTGAGCCTTGGTCACGGACTTTATTTCGCACTTGGCGGATACTGCATGGCAATGTACCTTAAGCTTCAGGAAACAGGCGGAAAGATAACGGACTTTATGCACATAGGCGGACTTGATGAACTTCCTCTTATCTGGAAGCCTTTCAATTCCTTTGCTCTGACCCTTATCCTTATTATAGCAGTACCCTCAGTGGTTGCGTTCGTTATCGGATATTTTATCTTTAAAAACAGAGTAAGGGGTGTTTATTTCTCTATCATCTCACAGGCACTCACATGGGCGGCTTATTCTATCTTTATCGCTCTTTCTACTTACACGAACGGAAATGTCGGTATCACAGAGATAAAGACCATTTTCGGAAGCATCAAGGGCAATCTTCACAGAAACGAGATGTTCAAGCTCTATTATCTTGCACTTATCCTTATGACCCTTATCTTTGCACTGTCAAGATTCCTTGTTAGCCGTAAGTTCGGCAAGCTCCTTATCGCTATCAGAGACGGCGAGAACAGAACATACTTTTCGGGCTATAAGGTAAGCGCATATAAGAACTTTATCTATGTGCTGTCTGCAGCTTTGGCTGGTATCGCAGGCGCAGTTTTTGTAAATTTCAACGGAAGCATTACTCCGTCACAAATGACTATTTCCTATTCTATCACAATGGTCATATGGGTAGCTGTCGGCGGCAGAGGAACGATAATAGGCGCTGTTATTGGTGCGCTTCTTATAAATCTCTGCGAGTATAATCTCAGCTCAGGAAGCATGGTTGAGATATGGCAGTATATAATCGGCGCAGTGTTCTGCGTGACTATCATATTCTTCAAGAGCGGCATTGTTGGAATCGTCAGCGAACAGCTCCCAGCACTTTTCCGCAGGCTTAAAACAAAGGGCAAAGACAAGGCAAAGGAGGCAGCGTAAAATGGCTACAGCTACAAAGACAAATGATGTTGTTCTTGAAATAAACAATATTTCCGTTTCCTTTGACGGCTTTTACGCCCTCACAGAGGTGAAAACAAAGGTCATGCGCAACAGCATACACTTTTTTATCGGACCCAACGGCGCAGGAAAGACCACGCTTCTTGACATAATCTGTGCAAAGACAAAGCCCACATCCGGCACTGTTATTTTCCACCCCAAGGGCAGAGAAGCCGTAAGGCTCACAGGCATGAAAGAATATAAGATAGTGCGAGAGGGTGTGGGAAGAAAGTTTCAGGTGCCGTCAGTGTTCGTAAACCTCACAGTGGAGGAGAACATGATACTCTCCCTAAAGGGTCACAAGGGCATACTTGATTCTATTTTCAAAAAGCCCTCAAAGGAGGATATGGAAAGTATTCGTTCCACGCTTGAACGTGTGGGACTTGAGGATAAAGCGTCAGAACGTGCAGGAAGTCTTGCTCATGGTCAGAAGCAGTGGCTTGAGATAGCGATGCAGCTTGTGCAGAAGCCTGAGATAATAATGCTTGACGAGCCTGTCGCAGGCATGGGTAAGCCCGAAACTTTCCGCACTAGCGAGATACTAAAGGAGATAAAAAAGGATTGCACCATTATCGTTATTGAGCATGATATGGATTTTGTAAAGCAGGCAGCTGATATCGTAACCGTGCTTCATGAGGGCAAAATGCTCATGGAGGGCAACATCGGCGACATACTTGCAGACAAGACAGTTCAGGCTGTTTATCTTGGAAGAGGAGGCGAGTAAAATGCTAAGCTTGAAAAACGTTGACTCATATTACGGTGAGAGCCGTGTTATAGAAAACCTGAGCTTCGAGGTAGAAAAAGGCGGGATAGTGGGGCTTATCGGCAGAAACGGCGTTGGCAAAAGCACCACTCTCAAAAGCATTATGGGAATTGTAAAGACACCGAAAGGTGAAATAATATTTGACGGGGAGAACATCATCAAAAAGCCTGTCTATGAGCGTGTAAAGCTTGGCATAGGCTATGTTCCACAGGGACGTGATATTTTTCCCCAGATGACAGTTGAGGAAAATATCGAGCTTGGATTGCAGCCAAAGGGAGGAAAGGGCAAAGTGCCTGACTATATCTATGACCTTTTTCCAATACTGCCGAAGTTTGCAAAGCGTAAGGGCGGCGACCTTTCAGGCGGTCAGCAACAGCAGTTAGCAATTGCAAGAGCCCTCGCAGCAGAACCGAAGATACTTATTCTTGACGAGCCTACAGAGGGCATACAGCCGTCAATAATTCAGGATATCGGAGCGGCGATACAGAAAATAAACGAGTGGAAAGGCATAACAGTGCTTCTTGTGGAGCAGTATTTGGACTTTGTTCTTGAAAACACCAACAAGCTTTATGTAATGGAAAAGGGCGAGATAATCTATGCAAACGAAACAAAGCTTGCAGACAAGGACGAGGTACAAAGACTCATGACGGAATAGCATTTTTTAGGCAAGGCGGTGATGAAATGTTTGAAAAATCGGAGATACTTATTGTTGACGATATGCCTGAGCATATCGCCTTTGCAGGCACTATCCTGCGAAATGAGGGCTTCAGGGTGCTTGGGGCGACAAGTGCAAAGGCGGCTCTAAAAATGATGGAAAAGAGCAAGCCACACCTTGTTCTTTTGGATATCAAAATGGAGGGCATGGACGGTCTGGAGCTTTGCAGGCATTTCAAATCTGATGAGGAAACAAAGGAGATGCCTGTTATCTTCATGACTTCTGAATCCGACCCTGCTATGATAAAAAAGGGCTTTGAGCTTGGGTGCTGTGACTATGTTGCGAAGCCGTTTACAAAGGAGGAGCTTTTGGCACGAGTGAAAACTCACCTTGAAATATACAGCAAACGCAGAAAGCTTGAGGCGGCAAACAATGAGCTTAGTCTGTTTTGTTCGGCAATATCTCACGATCTGCGTTCACCGCTGAATGTTACGCAGATGTTGGCGGACACGCTGAAACAAGACATACGAGCAGGCAACACAGAGGACGCATTGAAGATAGCTTCAATGATTGAGGGCAAGACTGCAAAGCTTATCACAATGATAGAACGGCTTCTTAGTTTCTCAAAAATGTGCAGTATAGAGCCGGAATATGAAACGCTTGATATGAATGAATTGGTAAGGGACATCTTCGATGAGTGCAAGTCCGCTGAGTCTGAGAGAAATATAGCCCTTATTGAGGGCAGCTTGCCGCAAATAAGCGGTGATGATGTGCTGGTGAGAATGCTAGTGAAAAATCTTATGACGAATGCTTTCAAATTTACCCGACACAGGCAGAATGCTGTTATAACAGTGTCTGCGATACCTGACGAAAGCTATGGTGTGATATCCTTCAGAGATAATGGCACAGGGTTTGACATGGCATATGCTGACAAGCTTTTCGGCGTTTTTCAGCGGCTTCATCTTGACGAAGAATACGAAGGCAGCGGCATAGGGCTTGCCACGGCAGACCGCATAATAAAGCGTCATGGTGGCAGGATAGAAGCATATGGCGAGGTTGACAAGGGTGCAGAATTTACTCTGTATTTTCCTAAATAGCTATAAAAGCTGTACTGTTTGTTTGATGCTCTCGGCTGATTTTTTTTCATACAAATGAGAAGGTTAGGCAGCTTTTTTCACGCTGCAATGAACGGCATGGCGGCAAGGGACAAGATGTTCGCTATACTTGACGAGCCGACAGGCAATCTTGACAGCCTTAACGAAGCGGTGATACTCAAAGTGCTCCGCGACGAGGGCGCAGGCAGAACAGTGGCAGTGGTTTGGGTGTGCCATGTGGTATATTTTGTTTTTGGCGTTAAGACTATCTGCGAGGAAGAATAATATATAGCGGTACTCTCAGTGGGAGTGCCGCTTTTTGATATGTTTTTAATAATTATTAACAAAATGTCGTAAAATTACTCTATAAATAGTTGTATTATTAAATCATATAATTATGACGGTAGAAAATGCCGTTAAAAATAACGGAGGAAAGAATATGTCTTACAACGAATTTTTACCAAGCTACTCTATTGGCGACGATTGCTACAAAGAAATACCCTATGTTACCCGACGTTATGGAAAAACCGCTGTTGTTATCGGTGGAAAGACCGCTATGGAAAAGGCTAAGCCTGAACTGCTTGCGGCTCTCAAAGGCTCTGACCTTGAGATAATCGACTTCATATGGTATGGCGGCGACTCAAATTATGAGAACATTGAAATGCTTAAAGCTATGCCGGAAGTGCAAAATGCAGATATGGTCTTTGGCGTTGGCGGCGGACGTGCCGTTGATACTGTAAAGACCCTTTGCGACAGAATGGACAAGCCGTTTTTCACTTTCCCGACCCTTGCTTCAAACTGCGCTTCCTGCACGGCAATATCTGTTATCTACAACGCTGACGGCACTTTCAAGGAATATGCTTACCTCAAAGCACCTGCACTTCATACTTTCATAAACACAAAAATAATCGCAGAGTCTCCTGAAAAGCTTTTCTGGGCTGGTATCGGTGACGCTCTCAGCAAAGAGTACGAGGTGGTCTTTGCCTGCCGTGATAAGGATATGACCCATACGCCTTTGCTTGGCAGAGTTCTTGCAGAGGCATGCACAAAACCGCTTGTATCCTACGGAAAAAAAGCACTTGAGGATTGCAGAAATAACGTTTCTTCAAAGAATATCGAGCAGATAGCTCTTGATATCATCATTACAACAGGTCTTGTTTCAAATTTTACTGTTCATCAGAATAACCCCGATCCAAAGGACGATTACTATTATAATTCATCTCTTGCCCATTGCGTTTACTATGGCGCTTCGCTGTTTCCAAAGTGCGAGCATGACCACCTCCACGGAGAGATAGTTTCATTCGGCGTGCTTTGCCTGCTTACATATGACGAGCAGTATGAAGAACGTCAGCACATTTTTGAGTTCAACCACAGTATAGGTCTGCCATGCACATTAGGAGAGATAGCTTTGACAGAAGAAGATGTACCAGTTATTGCACATAAGGCGGCAAGCGTTGTTGAGTGGACTTACGTCCCTGGTGAGCCTACAGAAGAAAAGTTTATCAAGGCGATACTTGATACCGATAAGGCAGGAAAGGAATTTCTAGCAAAGGCATAATAACAAAGAACAACAGCATATATAAATGGTGACTGAGCTGTATGGCTTTGTTATAAATAATAAAAAATAGGATAGTGCTTTTTTAATAAGTACAACACAATGGAGATTGCAGCGTAAACAGGAGGTTTACGGCAATCTTTAAAACCTCCCGCTGAGTAGCAGTTGACATTTACAACATTCAGGAGGTAAAACAATGAATAAAAATATTGTGATTCGTTTAGAGAAAAAAGAAGAATACTATGAAGTCGAAAACCTTGTAAGGGAGAGTTTTTGGAACGTTTACCGTCCCGGCTGTCTTGAACATTATGTGCTTAGTCAGCTTAGAAATGACGCTGATTTTGTGCCGAAGCTTGACTTTGTGATGTTGCTTGACGGGCAAATCTTTTAAACGATAAAAAGCAAGGCTCTCTGCCATATAAACGGCAGAGAGCCTTTGTTTTATTTTTTCATCAAAGCCAACTGCCTGTCCACCCTCTCTTTGATTTTCCTGCGAAAATCATATGGCGAAAGCACCTCCACCACAGGTCCGAATGCCAACAAACGTATTATTATCTCATTTTCGTTCTGCTCATCATATTTAATAGATACCATACATTCACCGCTGTTCTCATCAAAGACCGACTCTTTTTCAAGCTCTGCAAATTCAAGCATAAAACGATTTACCGCATTTCGCTCGTTAAGTATCTTTATTTTTGCCTGCTTTTTCTTGTCTGTGACAGCTAAAAAGCTCTCAGGCGTTATATCCGTCAGCTTAGTGAGTGTTACCTGCGACAGATTTATAATTCCGCTGTCCACCATTCTGCGCTTTTGGTATCGGTTCACATATACCCTGAACTTGTTGTTTTTGGCAGAGTATTCGATTTTTGTGGGCAGAAAATAGTGTGTGATGCGGTTGTCTTTTCTTGTCTGAAAGCTTATTTTTATTAGCTTTTTGCCATGGATAGCCGAGAGTATATCCCGAAAATGCTGTATGTACTGTGGGTCATGAAAATCATCACCGTCAGAATATTGGTCAAAGCAATTCAAAAAGTTTCTCTGATATAGCTTTTTCGCACTAAGCAGTTCCGCCAACTGCGACTTTTGCTCAGTGTCAAGAAACAGACCGCTTCTCGGGTCGCTTAGCACCGCACAAAGCCACGCTTTTTCAAGTGCCGTCAGCGGGATATGAGGCTCTTTTTTCAGGATAGATCTGTATATGCTGTCCTCTTTTTTCAGCAAGCCATATCCGCCATCGCCTGTGAGCTTAGGTTCGAGGAAAAGAACGCTTTCAGAAAAGCCGTTTTGTCTGATGATATCTGCTATCTCAGCCTTTGTGACAGTGCGCCTTTTCAGAATTTTCTCTGTTATGCTGTAATAGGTGCTGTATATTTCCGAAAACAGTTTCATTCGTAAGCACCTCCGTATATTTCATAAAGCCTTGCAATATCTGAATCAAATTTATCCTGCAATTCCTCGTTTGTTGTTTCAAATGCCACTATCCTGCCGATGAACGTTTTTATCCATGGGAAGGCTTCGTTTGCGTCGAAAAGGTCAATGTCAAAGGAGTAAAGCCCATTTGATATCTTTGCGACAGTACCGCTTCTTTTTTCACGTTCCAAACGCTTCACAACATACATTTCTTTTGCTTCGTCTACCGCTATTTCCATGTGGATATGCTCTTTTTGTCCGTATCTGCGTGATTTTCCGAAGCTCGTTCCCCATAAAAATCTGCGGTTGTCCTCATAATATCTGTAATATGTATCATAGTCAGCTACCACATCAAGGGGAGTCGCTTTCACTATGGAATCCACCCTTAAAGACATCAAACGTTTCTGCTTTGTGAAATACATGATAAGATAATTTCTTCCTGTCTGCACCGAGCAATGTATCTTCAGCACAACGGCTGTTATCTCGTGTTTTTTGTCGTTCTTTCGGCTTACGCAGGATAGAAGAACAGCCTTTTTCTGCTCCATTGCCCCCATGATATCAATGAGTATCTCATCATCAAGAGTATGCACCATGTAAGCGTGCTTACGCACAAAAGTATTATTTTTCGCACCCAGCTTTTCCATGATAAAACTGCCCACCACGCCAAAAGGATTTTCCTCAGAGAAGAATTTTATCATATCCCCCAAGCCCCTATACCTGCTTACAATATCATCTGCATAACAACCGGTTTTGGTGTATAGGATATTTCTTCCGCTTTTGACCTCCGACACCAAGCCCTCTTTTACATATTCCTTTAGCTTGATACGGATTATCTGCACGTCTATTATCATGCCGTAGTTTGCAGAAATATAATCTGCTATCTCCGATACCGACATGGCGTTATCTTCAAGAGCGTCCATTAAAATAAAGTGCAGACGGATATCATTGTCCGTAAAGGTCTTTGAACGATAGCACTGATACAGTGGGTTTTGAAAAATGTTCCCCGAATCCACCTGCACAGATACTTTCTTTTTGTGACCATCCAAAGAGGTGTGAACGTGGTCTGAAAGCCAGCTTTCTATCCTGCGCTTTTCGTTGTCATAGGTGCGCTTGCTTTTTGCGTCAAAGCTTTCTCTTGTGTGAAACCCAAAGATATAGAAATCACGCACATATTCTCTTATCTTCTCAAATTTTTTATAAGTTCAGAATATACCGCCATTCAGAACACCTCCTTTGATAACATTATACCAAATCTATACTCCCATTGCAATACATAACAAAACCTCGCACCTTTTTTTATATGATTATTTTGTATCTATCTGCTATAATACATACAACAGCAAAAGTAGGAGGCGCACAAAATGTTTGAATATTATGATAAAGATAAAATGCTAGTACCGATCAAGATATGGACAGAGTCTATAGACGATATCGAGAAAAGCTGTTTTGAGCAGGCGATAAACCTTGCAAATCTTCCATTTGCCCATGACCATATCGCATTGATGCCTGATACTCATACAGGAAAGGGAATGCCTATAGGCGGTGTGATAGCCTGCAAAAATACGGTAATCCCAAATGCAGTTGGCGTTGACATCGGCTGTGGAATGGCATTCGTGCAGACAGATATCCCTGTGAACATTCTTCGTGACACTGTAACGGGAAGCGGCGAGCTTATAAAGGTGATAGTAGGAAATATACTCCGTACTATCCCAGTGGGCTTTAGTCATTATGGCAAGCCACAGACTTCTGCCGTGCTTGATAAGGCGCAAAGCGAGATAGAAAGATACAATGCTGACAGCGAATTGCTGAAATTTATCGAGCAGGGATATTATTCCGTTGGCTCGCTTGGCGGAGGAAACCATTTTATTGAGATACAGGAAGACGAAAATGGCATGGCTTGTATAATGCTCCATTCGGGAAGCCGAATGTTCGGCAACATGATAGGGCAGTATTTCAACAAGATAGCCCATGAGATGAATGACAAGTATTTTTCAACTGTTCCCTCAGAGTATAATTTGCCGTTTCTCCCTGTGGATACAGACGAGGGTCAGAGATATCTCAACTGGATGAACCTTGCAATGGACTTTGCTTTTGAAAACAGAGAGGTAATGCTTGAAAAGGTAAAGCATATTTTCACAGAGCAGGTTGAGAAGTATACGGGTATCACACCGAACTATAGTGACGAGATAAACTGTAACCATAACTATGCCGCACTGGAAAATCACTACGGTGAGAACGTGTGGGTACACCGCAAAGGCGCTATCCATGCGGCTGAGGGCGAAGTCGCTATAATCCCAGGCTCTATGGGCTCAAACAGCTATATAGTCAGGGGCATGGGCAAGGCTGAAAGCTTTTTGACTTCTTCTCATGGTGCAGGCAGAAACTATTCACGCACAGGCGCAAAGGAGAAATTCTCCGTTGAGTCTGTTATGGTAGACCTGAGGCAAAGAAACGTGGTGCTTGGAAAGACCAGCAAGAAAGACGTGGCTGAGGAGTGCCGCTTTGCTTACAAGGATATAGATGTTGTTATGAAAAATCAAAGTGACCTGACGACGCCTATAAAGAAGCTTTTCACAGTGGGCGTTGTCAAAGGATAGGAGGTAATTTATATGAAACTTGCAACTGCATTGGCTGAGCGTTCTGATATCCAGAACAGAATAAACACGATATCTGTCAGACTTGACAATAACGCAAAGGTGCAGGAGGGCGATGTTCCTGCGGAAGACCCAAAGGCTCTTATGGAGGAGCTTGACAGGCTGATAGTCCGTCTTGAAGATCTGGTGGCACGGATAAATCTTACCAACAGCGGAACAGTATACGAGGGCAAGACTATCACAGAGCTTCTTGCACACAGGGATTGCCTGAAAAAGAAGGTAAGGGTATTGCGGGATTTTCTGGATACCGCAAGCGACCGTGTCACAAGAATGACAAGAACAGAGATAAAAATAGTCAGCACTGTGCCTGTGACAGAGATACAGAAAACGGTTGACGGTCTTTCAAAGGAACTGAGAAATGTGGACGAGAAAATTCAGGAGCTGAACTGGACAACAGAGCTGGTGTGATGAAATGGGTGGGATATCTACAGGGTGGATGTATCTCTATCAGCAGAGAATGTGCTGATTATGGGCAGAAACTTCGGGCAGGTTTCAGAGGTTCAAGTCCTCATTTGACAACGCATTGCCAGCAACGTAACATGCGTATCGTAACAAATTTTTATTACCACCTTGCATCAACTGTAGATAGGGTTGGGATATGGAAACGGCATGACCTTGATTTGGTCGTGCCGCTTTTTTTATGCAATGTGATCAGAATTTTTCGTAAAATGTGCAAATGCTCAAATTATTCCCTCATAAAATGTGCAGAGAGTGCCGCAATCGCCTATTTTGCGCCACTTTACTCCTCGTGTGCAAGAAGCCTTTTATAGCTGCGGTCAATGCCTATTGCACCAAGGGGTGCGGTGATAAGGATCGCAAGCACAGCCACAGAAAGCACTATCTTTCCGCAGGGCAGACCAAGGGACATCGGCACTGAGCCGATAGCCGCCTGCACTGTCGCCTTTGGCATATATGCCGTTACACAGAAAAGCTTTTCTTTAAGGGTCAGCTTCGTGCCGAGAAGACATATCCATACGCCCACGGCTCTGAAAATAAGCGCTCCGAAAATAAGAAGCACAGCCGCCACACCTGCCGTAAGGGTGTAGCGTATATCCACTGCCGCACCAACAAGGACAAAAAGCACAGCCTCAGCGGCTATCCAAAGCTTGCCAAACTTTTCTGAAAGCCTTGCAGACACGCTTTTGTCAGCCTTTATTTTTATCACGCAAGCCATTGCCACAACTGCAAGAAGTCCCGATACAGCCACATAAGGCTTCAAAAATGTTTCCACTGACATGAGCAGGAACGCCAAGCCCAAGATAGCGATGACCTTTGTGCTGTTTCTTATTTTGTTACCTTTGCGGTAGGATATCTCAAAAATATAGAAAAGCACAAACCCTGACAGCGAGCCGAGAAGCACTCCGAGGATTATTGACACAGGGATATTGAGAAAATCCGTCGCCTTTGCAGAGCCGCCCTGCGCCATTGTTACGAATGTGGAGAACAGCACGATAACGAAAATATCATCGCATGAAGCTCCCGCAAGTATCATTTGCGGTATGCTTTTTTCAGTGCCGTATTTTTCTTCCATAAGCTTCACCATTCTAGGCACTACAACCGCAGGGGACACAGCACCAAGCACAGCACCCATAACAGCAGCTTCCGTGTGGTTTATCCCAAGAAGCAGCGGAGCAAGGATAAAATATCCCAGTATCTCAAAGCTTGCAGGCAGAAATGACATCATGACCGCAGGTCTGCCCACCTTTTTCAGATCAGACAAATTGAGTGACAGCCCTGCTTTGATAAGGATAATGATAAGGGCTATCTGCCGAAGCTCTGAGGATATGCCAAGTATCTTAGGATCCAGCAGATCGAGAACGTAAGTGCCTGTGAGAATGCCCGTTGCGAGCATACCGATTATCCTCGGCAGACCGATAGCCTGAAAAATGGCGGCGGCTGACAGCCCCACAAGAAAGATCACAGCCAGTGAAAATAACATAATTATACCTCCCAAAAAATCAAAAAAAGCTGATAACTCCTGCGTAAAAACAGAAGTCATCAGCTTAATAAGCGGTTTAGGTTTCCCAGGGGAGAACATCATTCCCCGATATGAGATTTTACTATTGTATTTTACCACATTGCCGTGATAATGTCAAGTGCTTAACAGGTCTGCGGCTGAACTTTTTTCATCTTTGTGGTCTGGCGCTGAGCCATAACAAGCTTGTAGTATACGCCTTTTTTCTGCATAAGTTCAGCGTGAGTGCCAAACTCTGCAAGTCTGCCCTTGTCAAGGACGATAAGCCTGTCGGCGTTGCTGAGGGTGGAAAGTCTGTGAGCAATGGCAATTGTCGTCCTGCCCTTTGTGAGCTTGCCCAAAGCGTCTTGTATCTGCTTCTCCGTCTGAGTGTCAAGAGAAGCCGTTGCCTCGTCAAGTATTATTATCTTAGGGTCATGGAGTATCGCTCTTGCAATGGCAATTCTCTGACGTTCGCCGCCCGAAAGCTGATAGCCCTTGTTGCCCACTCGGGTGTTGTAGCCGTCAGGGAGCTTTGTGATAAAGTCATGTGCATTCGCAATTTTCGCTGCCCTTATTACCTCCTCAAAGGTAGCGTCAGGCTTTGCATATGCTATATTTTCAAGTACGTTTCCGTCAAAAAGGAAAGTTTCCTGCAACACCACGCCCACCTGTGAACGCAGGCTGTGCTGTGCAATATCCTTTATGTTCACACCATCAATGCGTATCTCTCCCTGTGTGCAGTCATAAAGTCTGAGAATAAGATTTATCATTGTGGATTTTCCCACTCCTGAGTGTCCCACAATGCCTATCATTTCGCCCTTGTTTATCTTGCATGTTATGTCTTTCAGCACAGGATTGTATACCTTGTAGCCAAAATAAACGCCGTCAAATTCGATATCGCCTTGAATGTCAAGGTCAATAGGGTCATCACGATCACGAACGTCAGTGTCCTCGTCAAGTATCTCAAAGACCTTGCCTGCGGAAACTGAGGTGTCCGCAAGATTTCTCGGTATCTGTATGAGCCAGCGTATAGGTTCGTAAAGCATTGCAACGTAGGTGGTGAACTGTATAAGCTGACCTAATGTCATGGTGTGGTCGAGAATCATGTTTCCGCCGAAATACAGTACGAAGAAGTTGCCTATGGTGAGTATAAATTCTGAGGCAGGAATGGTGAGATACCACATCATTTCCGCACGAACACAGCTTTTCGCCCAGCGTTCGGAACATTCTGTGTAGCGCTGTATCTCCCTTACCTCGTTGCCGTAGGACTTTACAACTCTTATGCCGTTTAAGATATCATGCAAAGTTTCTCCATGAGAAACGCCGTTTTTCCATACCTTTGTGTAGCGTATCGCCATGGCGTCAAAAAGCTTTTGCACTATTATGAAAACTATCGGCACAGGCAAAACTGTCATAAGTGCAAGCCGCCAGTCCATGATAAAAAGCAGTATGCCTATTATCACAAGGGAAAGTATTTTTACTATGGCGTCCTTGCCGTTTGCAGTGATGAAGTCCTCAAGCTTTGCGGCGTCGCTTGAAACACGGTTGATAAGCTCGCCTGCTGTTCGCTTTGATATGGAGTTCATGGAAAGCTGCTGTGACTTTTCAAATATCTCCTGCCTAAGGTCACGTCCCAGATTGAGTGCGACCTTGAAGCTGTTTTTCATGTTGAAAAACTCGAATACTCCTGCCAAAAGCAGCAGGGTGACGATAGTGATGATAACTCCTGCAAGGCCTGCCCAATGGGAGTTTTTCGGGGTAACATATTTGTCGATTATAACTCTGTCAAGATATGGTGCAAGCACCCATATAAGCTCGGAAAGTATCGTGCATATAACTGCGATCGCAAAATATTTCTTGTATGGCGCAATTCGTTTTATGAGCTTGACCATTGTCTTGCCCTTGCCTGTGCAGTAGATACATTCCTTTGCGCCCTCCAGCGGCAGACCGCATTTGGGGCAGACAGGCTCTTCCGTGTCAGTTATCTCCATAAGCTCGCCTGTACGCAGACAGTGGTCAAGAAGTTTCATAAGCTCTGCATATCTCAGAAACTGATCCTGCGAAAAACCGCAGAAGCAGATAGTTTCACCGCTTTTCAGCGTTCCCTGAGCCATTGAAGTGCCTATCTGCTGTTTGCACTCAAACTCGGAGAAATCGTCTATGCTGTATTCAAGTGTTATCTCACTGCCGTTGTAAATGTATATCTTTTCTTTTGTCACGCAGAAATGTCCGTCCATTTTCTCGCCCTTACAGGTGAAGTTCGCGGGCAGGGAGTAAACAATGTCTGCCGGGGCATTCTGTGGCAGGGAAGTTTTTAGATCCATATTTTCACACTCCTTTCAGTGTGGTCTGACACCTTTTAGGTGTACATTTCAAGCACCTGACGGCTTTTTCTGTCAAGCTTGTGAATGTCAGGACAGAAATATTTGTTGCCGTCTGCGTCGTTGACGTAGAGATAATCATAGCCTATCATTCTGAAATTCTGATACCAGTCACGGATACAGATAGTTTTCTGTCCCGAAGTTGTGTCAGCCTTGACAAATATCGCACCACGCATATTGTCCTTTATGCTGTAGACCTTTGTTATCTCAGGCATATAGTATTTGTATTCAAGATAGCTGTCAAGAAGCTTGTATTGCTCACCGTCAAGCTCTGCCATATCTTTTATAACGCCTATCTCACGAAATTCTTTTTCAGAATTTTCGTATGAAAGGCTTATGTAGGTGGTCTTTGAGTAAAATGGTATGAGTCTTGTGGGGTTTACCTTGTGGTAAGTTTTGCCCTCATAATCGAGGGTAAGAAAGCCGCTTTCTTCCTTTGCAAGGCGTATCTTTTTGCAGTCAAGCAAAGTAAGCTTATCGACCTCGTAGACCTCCTGCTCAGCGGTAATATTTTCAGCCATTGTGTTCATCTCCTTACTATTCGTTTATGAACTGCAATGCTTCAGATTGCAGCTTGTAAAGCTCAAAGTATTTGCCTTTTTCTTTTATGAGCTTGTCATGTGTACCCATTTCTTTAAGCTCACCATTTTCGATAACGCAGAGCATATCAGCGTCACGGAGAGTTGAAAGGCGGTGTGCGATAGAAATAATCGTCCTGCCCTGTTTCAGATTGTCGATAGCGGCTTGTATCTTTCGCTCTGTCCTTGTGTCCATGGAAGCGGTCGCCTCGTCAAGGATAAGTATGTTAGGCTTCTGAATGATAGCCCTTGCAATAGATATTCTCTGCTTTTCACCGCCTGACAAGGATATTCCGCCCTCGCCGACCTTAGTGTTATAGCCCTCAGGGAGCTTTGTTATAAACTCATGTGCGTTTGCGGACTTCGCCGCTTCGATAACTTCTTCCATGGTGGCGTCAGGGTTTGCATAGCGGATATTGTCGGCTATCGACCCTATGAAAAGGAAAGTTTCCTGAGAAACTATACCGATATTTCTGCGCAGATCGTCAAAAGCTATCTTCCTGATAGGCACGCCGTCAATGGTTATCTCACCGCCTGTTACGTCATAAAGCCTTGCCATAAGGTTTATGATAGTGGATTTTCCTGCACCTGTTTTACCAACGATTCCAAACATATGCCCAGCCTGAACCTTGAAAGAAACGTTTTTTATGATAGGGTGTCCGGCTTCATATTCAAAGGATACATTTTTAAGCTCGATATCGCCCCTCATGTTTTCCATGTGAACAGGGTGTTCGTCCTCTTTTACAGTAGGCAGAGCGTCCATTATCTCAAACATTCTTGATGCGGCGTCCATACATTTTGCCCAGCGGTCGCCTATCCATGTGAAAAAGTTGATAGGATCCATCGCCATTTCGGTATAGGAAATAAGTGCTGAAAGTGCGCCGAATAGTATGTGACCTTTTATAACAAGCACTGCACCAAGGCAGAAAACAAGCTTGTTCACGATCCTATAGAACGTCCATATAACAGGGATAGTGTTTGCTATTCGTGAGTTTATCCTTGAGTTTATCAAAAATGCGTCAGTGTTTTTTACCCTATAGCGTTCTATCTCTCTGTCCTCACGGGCGAAAGCCTTTACCACACGCTGACCGTTCATAACGTCAGACAGCACCGAGTTTGCAGAGCGCATTGCAACGTCATATTTGCGGTAAAGCTTGCGCTGGCTTTTGTAAAATTGGTGCTGAACTATCTCTATCACCGAGATAGTGAGGATTATACCAAGTGACAGAAGTGGCGAAATTGTGAGCATTATCACCGCAATGCCCACTATCTTTACCACGTTTGTAAGACCATACGGCACTATATCCGTGAAAAACCAGTAGATGTTCTGACTATCTCTGTCGACCCTGGACATAAGCGAGCCTGTCTGTTTGCTTGTGAAAAAGTCAAGGGAAAGCCGCTGCATTGATGAGAATATCTTCACCCTAAGCCGGTGCGTAACAACAGGCACGACCTTTGAGGTTATAATGCCTGAAATGATACGCATTATCATTCCTGCAATGTTTATGCCAACTATGAGCATTACTATCATGAGTATCTTGCCATAGTATTTTCCGTTTTCCGCAAGCACATCATCATAGAGCATTTGCGAGCCGAATATCGGCGAAAGCACCGCAAAAACGTTGCTTAAAACTATGGTGAGCAGTATGAGAAATACCGCACCCTTAAATTCACCGAACATAGAAAGCAGGCGTTTGAACACCGAGCGTCTGTCTACACATCTCGGACAGACAGGGCGGTTAGGGTCAGGATAAGGCTCACCGCAGGTAGGGCAGTGGGTCTTTACTCCTTCCAGCAGGCGGTCGTCGATAGGCTCGTTCTTGGCTGTGCAGTTCACACGCTGGCTGAATTTCTCAAATTTGTCAGCAAAGCCAAGTGAGAACCTCGCTATAGGGAATTCCTTGTCGGACTTGCCCTTTATCATAAGTCTTGCGGAATTTGCATAGCGGTCAACAAACATTTCTTCAATGCTGTCTATGGGGTATTCATCATAGCCTGATACTGTGAAGCTTACGAGATTTTTTCTCTTCTGCCCACGTTTCATTTTTCCGTATTCTTCATAGCCACGGAGTATGCAAAGGGTGTCTTTTGTGAAAGTTATGTATACGTCCACATATCCGCCCTCACCGTCAAGGTCAGCTTTTACGCAGTAAAGCAGCTCGTCAGTCATAACTCCACGCTTTAGCAGTTCGTTTTCTGCAAGCTGTGGCAAAACGTCAAAAAACTTCATGTATTCCCTCCTTTTCGGGATAAATTTCATATTCTTCCGATATAATCCTGTAAATTCGCATAATGTAACTGCCTATAACAGGTCAAAAAAAGACCCCTGATACCTGATATCAGAGGCCGCAACAGATCTGCATTATAATATCCAGAAAGCTGATAAAAATCTCATTAGCTTTTGGTAATAAGGGCAGGTAAAATGACATCTGAAAGGTATATTGAATTTACATTATTTGCAAGACTTATATTCTCGTTAGTCTTTATAAGATCAAAAAGAATATTTCTCATTTCACCCACCACCTTTCAGTTTATTTTATAGCGTTTATCATTATACGATTTTTCGTGAAACATCACGCAAGGTTTATTATATAACCAAACTTTCTATTTGTCAATAGGATTTTCCAAATTTTTTTTGCTTTTTGAGAAAGTTGCCCAGAATATCAGCGCAAGAAGTATCACCGCAAAGCACATCCAGCCAATAAGAACAGGCAGACTTCTGTTTGAAAATGTGTCATAGTATCCTTTGAGGTAGATGAAGCATATAAGTGCAGGCACAACGTAGGCCATGTAGCTGCGAAGTCCGTCAGGGATATGCTTTCCCTTGCCAGTGTTGGCTTCCTTGATGAAGTTCTCCCAGCCCCAGCCGTTTTTGCGAACGCAGAACAGCACTCCCACAAGAGAGCCAAGCGGCAGAAGATTAGATGATACCAAGAAGTCTTCAAGGTCCATGATAGTCGAACCTGCGCCCATTGGCTGGATATTTTTCAGCAGGTTAAATCCAAACACAGCAGGCATTGTAAGCACAAGTATCATCACAAGGTTTACAATAAGGGATTTTTTTCTGCTCCAATCCCACAGTTCTACTGACATTGTGATAATGTTCTCAAACACTGCGATAACGGTGGAAAGCGCCGCAAATGACATGAAGATGAAGAAGAATATTCCCCATAAGCGGCTTGAAGCCATATGGTGGAAAACGTTAGGCAGAGTGATGAAAAGCAGTGACGGACCTGAGTCAGGCTCGATGCCGTATGCAAAGCAGGCAGGGATTATGATAAGTCCCGCAACGACAGCCACGGCAGTGTCAAGAACGATAACGTTCACAGACTCGCCTACAAGAGTGCGGTCCTTTTTCAAATAGCTTCCGAATATCTCCATTGTGCCTATGCCTATGCTTAGTGTGAAAAATGCCTGAGTCATTGCGGCAAAAAGCACTGATGTGAAGCCCTTTTCTTTAAAGACGTCAAAGTCCGGCACAAGAAAGAATTTAAGCCCCTCAGAAGCGCCTTTCAGCCTGATAGAATTCACCGCCAGCACCACCATGAGCGCCATAAGCAGTATCATCATAAATTTCGTTACCTTTTCAATGCCGTTTTGCAATCCCAGTGCGCAAACACCGATACAAAGTATGATAACGATAGCCGAGAATATGAGCATGAGCCACGGGGAAGCCTGCATATCTTTAAAAGCCTCAGCCGTTGCCGCTGTGCTTGAAGCGTCCAACGAGCCAGTGGCGTATTTGAAAGCGTAGTATAACATCCAGCCTGTGACCATGGTGTAAAACATCATGAGCAGATAGTTTCCTGCAATGCTCGTGTATTTTGTGCAGTGATATCGGCTGCCGGGCTTTTCAAGTCGGTTGAAAGCCTGAGAAAGACTTCGGTTGCTTCCTCTGCCTATGGCAAATTCGCATATGAGTATTGGAAGCCCCAACAGCACAAGGCAGATAAGGTATAGGAACAGAAAAGCTCCGCCGCCGTTTTGTCCGCAAATGTATGGAAATTTCCACACGTTGCCAAGACCAATGGCACACCCTGCGGACACAAGTATAAATCCCAATCGGGATTGAAAGGTTGCTCTGTTTTTATTTTCGTTCATAAAAAATATTCTCCTGTAAAAATAGTCATACATTCTCTATTATATAGTATATCGTGGCTTTTGTCAAATTTTCACAAAGTATCATGTTACTATGCTAAAACGTGTTAAAACAAGCCTTTCAAAAACGCAAAAGCGGGACGTCGAGGACGCCGTCTCCTACATATACTGCAAAATGTTTTGTGAAATTTGCCGAAAACAAAAACCCTCCCAAAAGGGGAAGGCTTTGTCATAAGGAAATTGATTATAGGAAGGATAACTATTATACAAATTTATATTTATACAAAATCTATTTTTCTGTAGGAGTCGATAGCGCCCTGATGTTTAACGCTTTCACCGCAGAATTTATTTGAAAACGCTATACAGCGTTCTAACTGTGCATTGTTAAGGTCACAAAGACCTTCGGCGGTCACGCTGAGAGTTTTCAGTGCATATAGGAACGAGCCTATAAATCCGTCTCCTGCACCTGTTGTGTCAACTGCTTTCACCTTTTCGCTCTCTGCAAATGCCTGTGCGTTCTTTGTGAAAGCATATGCCCCCTCTGAGCCGCAGGTGTATATCACAAGCTTCACATTTCCTGTGAAAAGCTTTGGCAGGGCGGCTTTGATGTCGCTTTCACCTGTGATAAATCCAAGCTCTTCGTCTGATATCTTCACAATGTCAGCCATTGGTATAAACTCGTTCACGGTATCATGCAGAGCTTTCTTGTCGTTCCAAAGAGGAAAACGCAGATTAGGGTCAAAGCTTATCATTGCGCCTTTTTGACGTGCATAGGTGATAGCCTTTTTGTGTGCGTTTTTCATTGGAAAATCTCCAAGGGAAACACTGCAAAAATGCAGTGCGTATGCGTCCTCAAACCAATCTTCTTTTACCTGCTCCGCTGAAAAAAGCATATCTGCGGAGGGCTTTCTGTAGAATGAGAACGTCCTGTTGCCGTCATTTTCAAGGCTCACAAAAGCCAAAGCTGTATTCGCCTTGTCGGTGAAGCTCACAAGGGAAGTGTCGATTCCAGCCCTTGCAAGGTCGCCTGCTATCTTTCTTCCGAATGGGTCATCACCAAGCTGAGTGATAAATTTCGAGCTTCCACCAAGGATAGTGAACGCTCCGCAGACGTTTGCAGGCGCACCGCCGCTTTTAGGGCTGAAAGCCGTTACTTCTTCAAAGGCACAGCCTGTCTGTGCAGGAATAAAGTCTATCAGTGCTTCGCCTATGGCAAAAAGTGTGTTTCCCATTGCAGTTCCTCCTCTCAGATGTCCCAGACCTGTGCCTCAAAGCCGTTTACTTTAAGTTTTACGCTGTCATTATCGGGATATATTCTTGTTGACATAACAGTTTCGCCGTCATTAATATATACCTCAATGCTTGACATATCTGCGATAACTCTTATATTTCTCACGCTGTCTATCTCTGCGTTTCTTACCGTTCTGCCACAGCCGTATTTTTCATCAGTAAATTTCATTGTAAAGAGCTTTTTCTCTTTATCAAAGCCAAGTTCCAGCTTGCCGTCAAGAGATATGCTGAAGCTGTCAGCAGGCTCACCGTCAAGTTCAAATGGCAGAGGATATTCTGCAGTTTGACCGCTGCTCTGACGGCGTGCGTTGCTTTTAAGCTCGTCAAATTCAGCTATAGGCTTCTGTCTGAGCTTGCCGTTGGGTGCAACTGTTACGACCCTCGGTATGGTAAGGCAGTGCTGCCAGCCAAGCTCAGTTGTGGCATTGCCGTATGCCTTGTTATCCATGCCAAGCCAGCCTATGAGTATCCTCCTGCCCTGTGGGTCAAGAAATGTCTGCGGTGCATAGAAGTCAAAGCCCATGTCCCACTCGGTGAAATCGCCGAGAACGCTGTCTTCAAGCTTGCCCTGAACAGGGAAGTAGCCTGATTCGTTAAGGTTCTGCCACTTTGTTTCATAGTGAGGCATACCCTGCGGACAGGTGCTTAAAAAGCCCTTGCCGTCTATCTCGAAATAGTCAGGGCATTCCCACATATAGCCGTAGCCATCTTTGTATACCTTGCCGGTGTATTTCCAGTTTATAAGATCGTCAGATTCGTATACAAGCACACAGCCCTCATCGTCAAGAGTTCTTGCACCGAGCACCATTTTCCATAGGTCGCCCTCTTTCCACACCTTTGGATCTCTCACATGGCATGAGCAGAAATCAGGGTAGTCGCTGTTTCTGAGAAGTACCTGCTTTTCACTCATTTTGCTGCCGTCTGTGGTGGTGACGTGGATAACGTTCGCACCTCTGCCGGCTTTGACATAATCATAATCGCCTATCATCTTCACATTACCTGTGTAGAAAATATGCAGAACACCGTCATTTTCAATGGCGCTTCCTGAGTAGACGCCATGGCTGTCCTCAGGAATGTCAGGCATCATAACTGCTCTGTCATAAGTCATGTGCATAAGGTCGCTGCCGTGATAATGTCCCCAGCCTCTTGGTGTGTGACCGTCAGCGGCAATTGGGCTGTACTGAAAATAAACATGATATTCGCCCTTGTAAAAGCTCAGACCGTTCGGGTCATTGAGCCAGCCGTCAGGCGGTTCGATATGAAATCTCTGACGCCATTTTGCGTTCTTTATTCTTTCTCTGTTTTCCAGTTTTTCTTTGTTATCCATTTATATCCTCTCCTTTTAATGCGTTGACTATGATTATTGACGGTTTGTCTGTACTTTATGCGTTTACCTTTATTAGTTTATCTCCTATAGTCACTTCTGTGCCTTCTTCTGCAAGTTCCTCGACGGAGGCAAATTCGTCTGAATTGCCCACAAGAACAGGCGTGATAGTCTGATAGCCCTTGCTCTTTATAAAGTCCATATCGAAAGTGATAAGCGTCTGTCCCTTTGTTACTCTGTCGCCCTCAGAAACGTAAGCCTTGAAGCCCTCGCCTTTAAGCTCAACAGTGTTTATTCCGATGTGGATAAGAAGTTCCTTGCCGTTGTCAAGTGTCAAACCAACTGCATGGAAAGTGTCAAAAAGCGTTTCGACCTTGCCGTCGCCAGGTGCAACGACCTTGCCCTCAGTAGGTTCTATTGCCGCACCAAGACCAAGTATGCCCTGCGCAAAGGTCTGGTCAGGAACGTTTTCAAGCTTTACAGCCTTGCCGCTAAGCGGAGCTGTGATAATGCCGTCATCTGCTACGTCTGCATTTTCAGCCTTTGTTTCCATAGCCTGTGCAGGCTGTTCAGCCTTTTCTGTCTTGTTTTCGGAAGTCTTGTTCTCGTTTCTTATCTGCTCGTTGTTCGTGCCGAAAAGCCAAGTAAGAGTGAATGCAACGCCCATTGCTACAGCCATTGAGATTATATACTTCACTGGGTGGTTGAGTGTAAGAAGTATTGCAAATATTCCTGTTACACCTGTTGCAGTTGCGCCAAGGTGTAGGATAGAAGCGACCATTGCTCCGCAAGCGCCGCCGATAGAGCCGAATATGAAAGGCTTCACAAATCTAAGGTTTACACCGAATATTGCAGGCTCTGTGATGCCGAGCATACAAGACAGCGCAGAAGGATAAGCCATTGATCTGATCTTATTGTTCTTGCTTCTTACTGCCACTGCAAGGCAGGCAGCTCCCTGAGCCATGTTTGCGGCAGATGCCAAAGGAAGCCAATAGGTCGCACCATATTTAGCAAGCTGACCAATGTCGATAACAGTGTACATATGGTGTATACCGCCAACAACTGTTGTTGAATAGAAACCGCCCATTATGAACGAACCAATGCCGAATGGGATAGTGATAAGCTTCTGAACGCCTGTGATAATGCCATTTTCAAGGGCAACGAATACAGGACCGATAAAGGTGTAAACGAGAAAAGCTGTTACTGTAAGGCTCACAAGAGGTGTAACGAAAAGGTCGACAATGTCAGGCACTTTCTTGTGAAGCTTTTTCTCCATAGTCGCAAGAATGAATGAAGCGATTATGATAGGTATTACATGACCCTGATAACCTACCATGTGAACGTTGAACAGACCAAATATGGAGAACGTCTGCTCATATCCGTTTGTGGAAACTGTCCAGGCGTTTTGCAGGTCAGGGTGGATAAGGAACATTCCTATTACCGCACCAAGATAAGGGTTGCCACCGAATACCTTAGTTGCAGAATAGCCAATAAGTATCGGCAGAAATGTGAACGCTGCATTTGAAAGCAGTTTGAATATTGTGAAAACATATCCGCTGGTATCAATGGAAATAAATCCGTTCGCAGCCATGAAATTCAAGGCTTCCATTATTCCCATGATAAGACCGCCTGCAACGATAGCAGGGATTATAGGTACGAATACATCGCCGAGAGTTTTGATAAGCCTTTTGAACCAGTTCTGCTTCTGAGCCACCTGAGCCTTGACTTCGTCCTTTGAAGAGGCTTCCACGCCTGCCTCTGCGATAAATTCGTCATAGACCTTGTTTACCGTTCCGGTGCCTATGATGATCTGAAGCTGTCCTGAAGCTTCAAAAACGCCCTTTACAACATCAATGTTCTCTAGGGTATCCTTTTGTATCTTTGAGTTGTCTGCGATTATAAGTCTTAATCTTGTGGCACAGTGTGCGGCACTGACCAGATTTTTCTTTCCGCCTATGGCAGAAAGTATCTCACGAGCTGAACTTCTGTAATCCATAATATCCCGTCCTTTGCTTGCTTTTTTATTATTTTGTCCGAAGTATGTTATTTTATCAGTTTCATCATTTATGTGATACCGATTTCATTAACTATATTATAACCTATGGCAGTGCATTTGTCTATTGACAAATAATATAAACTTACAAGGCGGTATTACAAGGTTTCACACAGTTTCATATTTTTTCTCTGTGGACTCACGTTCTTCCAGCTCGAAATCAAGCGTCAGCGTTCTTGGTATAGAGCTTTCTCGTTTAAGTGAATTGAGCAGCATTTGTGCCGCTTCTATGCCTGCGGTGCGATAATGAAAATGCACAGAGGTCAGTGGAGTGGACGTGACATTACAAAGCTGAGAGTCGCCAATACCTGCTATCATTATATCCTCTGGTACTTTCAATCCCTGCTCACGGCAGGCAAGGAGTGCGCCTGCGGCAAGATTGTCGGTGGCACAGAAAATGTGGTCGTACCTTTTGCCGCTTCTCAGTAATGTCAAAGCCCTTTTGTAGCCTGAGTCCATTTTAAATTCAGCCGTCTGCATATCAGACTTTTCAATGTTGATGCCGTTATCAGAAAGGGCGTGGAGAAACCCGTCTTTTCTTGCCTGACCTGCCGCCTTGTCCTGCTCAGTAACGCCGATAAAAGCGGGCTTTTTGCAGCCTTTGTCAAGCATAAGCTTCTCTGCGGTATAGGCGGCTTTGTAATCGTCATGACAAACGCAGTTTGCACCCTTGTATTCCTGTCCCACAATTACCACCGGTACACGCATTTTTTTCAGCACAGCGTCATGGAGCGGAGTGAAAACAGAAGCCAAAAAGATAACTCCGTCAACACGATTGCTTCGGAAAAGCTCCAGATATTCCACTTCTTTCTTTGGGTCGTTGGCAGAGTTCACAAGCAAAAGCTGATAGCCCTGCTCACTGAGTACCTGACTTATTCCCTCCACCTCTCTTGCACAGCTCTCACTTGAAAGCTTCGGTATAATAACTCCCACAAGCTTTGTCACCCTTGTTCTCACGTTCTGCGCCTGAACGCTTGGGGCATAGCCTGTGGCCTCTATGGCGGCTTCAATAAGCCTGCGCTTTTCTTCGCTCACATAGCCGTCATTGAAATATCTGCTCACAGCAGATTTTGATACGCCTGCGGCTTTTGCAAATTCGGTAATGTTCATTCCTCGTCACTCCTTTTATTATATTATACCACTGCACTATGAATTTTCAATATGGTTTCATATGAATATTTCATATATAATGTGAAACTGTTTCAACTAAAAAAACTGCCGCACCCAATCGGTACAGCAGTTATGAAAATCTATTTCACTATGGCATGAAGCCTCCATTTTCCACCCTTGTATCTTATAAGGCTCACCATGGCGGTCACAAACCACGTTGCAGCGGTGGTGTACCATATGCCCCAATAGCCTATGAAAGCTATCCTTGTGAGGATAAGTGAAAGACCTATCCTGCATATTACCTCCGCCAAGCCGTTTACAAGGGCATAGTTTGTATCGCCTGCGCCGTTCAAAAAGCCCCTTGTGGTGTGGATAATACCCAGCGACCAGTAGAAAAGTGAGGTTATGATAAGCGCTTTTGCCGATATGCTTATAACAGTCTTGCCCTTGACAAACCAAGATGTTATCGCTCCACCGAACAGTGTGAACAGCACAAGCACCACTGCCGAGAATATCACCGATATCTTTATTGCACAAGCAAGACCTTTCTGCGCACGTTTTTCTTTTCCTGCACCGATATTCTGTCCTGTGAATGTTGAAACCGCCGCATTAAGTGAAGAAAACGGCTGTTGAACGAACTGCTCGATACGCATTGAAACTGTGTATGCCGCCATGACTGTTTCGCCAAAGCCGTTTGTCACACGCTGGAGGGCCACCATTGATACCGAGATAAGTCCGTTTTGTATGGCGATAGGCACGCCTGTTTTCACACAGCGGCTCATCATGTCCTTATCGGTGTGCAGATCGTCGGCGGTGAGTTTTATCTCTCCGCTCACTGCAAAACAGTACACAATACAAGAAATGGCAGAAAGTGCCTGCGTAAGCACCGTCGCCCATGCCGCACCTGCTATGCCGAATTTGAATACCACCACAAAAAGCAGGTCAAGGAGGGCGTTTAGCAAGCTTGCCGCACCTAAGAATATCAGCGGTGTTTTTGAGTCGCCCAAAGCTCTCATTATGGCGTTTATCCAGTTGTATGCTGCCACCGCAATCGTTCCGTCGCAGGCTATCTGCATATACGCCACAGAATCTCCCATAAGCTTGTCAGGAACTTTCAAAAGCTCCAGTATAGGTTTTGCGGCAGGCACGGATAAAAGGCTTATTACAATGCCGAATATAGCTGTAACAAGTGCCGAATTGAACACTGCCGACCGCAAGGCTTTTTGCCTGCCTGCACCGAAATACTGTGCAACAATTATTCCTGCACCCACCGAAAGACCAATGCAAAGGGTGTAAAAAAGATAAGTGATAGAGCCTGTGGCACCAACAGCGGCAAGGGCGTCATCGCCCAGATAACGCCCCACCACCATAGTGTCCACTATATTGTATGTCTGCTGCAAAAGATTTCCTGCAAGCAAGGGCAGTGAAAACATTATTATGTGCCGCATTTCACTGCCTTGCGTCATGTCTGTTGTTCTGCTTATTTTAGTCATTATTTTCCTTACGCTTCTTTCTCGCTATGCCGTATATCACTGCACCAACTGCCGCAGCAGCGCAAACGCCTGCCCCAACAGCTATAGGAAGCTTGCTTTTGCCTGACTTAGTGCTTTCAGACTTCGCAGGCTTTTTCTTCTCGAATGGTATTTTTCCACCTGTTACCTGCATAGCGTCAATTGTATATTTGCCTGATTTTATGGTTACCTTTGCGGCGTGAGCGCCCTCAGACAAGCCTTCAAAATGGCATGATATCTCACGCTGACCTGTCCTTGAAACTGTCACGAGCTGTTCATCACCTCCGTCTATTGATACCCCGAGTATAGCGTTTTCTCTTGTTTCACCTGAAAGCGCAAAGCCTGTTCCCTCAAAGCTTACTGTGAAAGAGTCGCCCTCTGTGCCATCTGATATGGTTCGTTTGTAGTTTTTGAAGCTGCTCATAAGGTTGTGTTCCCAGTTGCCCTCAAAAGTGAAGCAAGAGTCTGTTTCGTCAAAGCGAGTTACATATGTGTCACTGCCCTCCACAGGTTCAGCAGAGAAGTTGCCAAAGCTGTTTTTGTTGTATGAGCTGAAAAGTGACGCTCTGCCTGCGCCGATAAGAGATTCGCCTTCGTTCACAGTGTATTCAGCCACCATGTTTCCGTCAATATATCCACGGATAACGTTGTTTACAGCCTCGACTTTAAGCTTGTGAGAAGCTGTGCCGTCAAAGCCGTCTATGCTTCCACTGCTAAGAGTGCCGTCATTTGCTTTAAGCTCCCAGCTTCCGTTCTCATAAAGCTTTATCCAATAGCCACTGTATGAATTGCAGCCAAGCGTGTATCTCAGACCAACGCCCACATAGTTTGATCCTGCGTCCTGTGAAGTCGCAAAAGCAGCGTCAACGTTCACAGAGTAGTTATACCACCTGTCGTCACCGAATGTAGTCACAGGTTCTGGGGTGTAGCCCCACTCGTTGGCTTTCATGTCAGCCGTTATCTGCTGAACTAGCATATTGCCCTTGTCGGTCTTTTCCACCTCGAAAGCACCGCCCTGATCTGTTGTGTATCTTGGCGCATTGCCCCTTGATGAAAGATAATTCTCAGGATAGCCTGCATACTCAAAATCGTCCGAATATGGAAGCTTCAAAACAGTGCGTTCGCTCTCGTCAGCGTTTTTGTATTCTGTGCGCTTAGGTGTAACAGTAGAAATTGTCACAATAGAATTTGGCTTCACTGTCACAGAGTATGTATAAGCTCCGCCGTTCTCTGTAGGGGTTATATCCTCAGTTTTCTTGAAATAATTCTCGTCATAGCTGCCGTCAATGCCGTTAGGCCCCCTTGTTTCCCATACGCTCACGTTGCTTGACGCCTTGTCAAGTCCTGATACCTTGAGGTCATACTGTATAGGCTCGCTTGTAGTGTTTGTGATAACAGTGCTGTAATCGCCTGTTTCTGTGTCTGTGGCGGTCATATAGCTGTAAACTGCGTCGACGATAGCGTGGCCGTCACCGCCTTTTTTGCCGTCGCTGTAGCATCCGCTGTCAACGAACGCCCAGCCTTTTTCAATGAACTGCGAAAAATGCAGAGACATATAAAATCCGCTGTCAAGCATATAATAACCGCTCCAAGGGTCGCAGGCTGAGATAAGCTGTTTCTGACAGTAGCAAGCACCGTCATAGTATGCCGATACAGCAGGCTGATACTCATAAAGTGTCATTTTTCCGTTTGGATACATTCCGATTATTCTGTTTGCAATATCAAGTGTGCCATTTATGCCTGCCAGACCTGAGCCGTCATATCTGTATGTACCCTGCGCATATGCCATTGGCGAGCTTGCTTCGCTGAACCAAAGCTCTTTGTTTTCTTCATATGCAAGCTTCTGTGCGTTCTCGGTGGACTCGCTTGTGTAATGGCTTCCCACCACGTCAACAACGTTCATAAGTTCGCTGTCCTCATACATTCTGTCAGCAAAGCCCCATGTGCAGACCTCTTCTCCACCGACTATCTTTATCTTTGAGTAGTCATAAGGGGTGCCTTTTTCACTTTTGAGATGTGAGGAAAGATATTTCACCCATTCAAGGTCAGCTCCACGCTCATTCTGCACAGCACTTACATAGTCAAATTCAAGTCCATATGTTTCATAAGCGGCGTCAAGGGTGTTTTTATACCATTTGTATCTTGCAACATAAACGTCGGAAGCATCAGATACCCACTTTGGTTCACTCCACCAAAGCATATCCAAGGTGAGGTCAGGATTTATCTTCTTTGCGTCAGCGGCAAGCTGGTATGCCGCACCTCTTGTTACGTCAGCCTTTTCGTCCTCTGTTCTCATTACAGACGGTTCTGTGCCTGATGATGAGTTTATATCCGCACCCATTTCCAACTTAAGGTGAGTAATGCCGATACCCTCTTTGCCAAACATATACTCCATTATCTGCTCATATACATCAGGGTGTTCAGCCTTGTAATCCAGCAGAAGCCTTGATGAGTTGTTTGCACTCACCATGCCTGCCCCTCTGTAGCGCATATTTTCTTTGAGCTGAGCCGTAGTTCCGTCAATAACTATCTCTCTTGTATTATTTGTATTGCTATCGTTCACCGTTGTTCCCTCCGCACTGCAATTGTAAGCGCCTGCGCTAGATATCATCATGACCAATGCTGACACCATTGACGCGCTCCTTTTTAGTATCGTCATAAGTTATCCTCCTTGCATAAAGCATGGCTTCTTGCTTTCTTATGACAATTATAAGCTTAAAGGAGTGTATGGTCAATCTGAAATATTTTGCATATTATTAAGATACGAACATTTTGCTTTGAAATAGGCTAAGAAAATTCTAATAGAGCTTAAAATATTATTACAAACCTGTTCCTCTTGAACGACGGTATTCTCTTGGCGAAACGCCCTCCAGCTTTTTAAAAACGATGCTGAAATAGTTTCTGTCCTCATAGCCAACCTGCTTGCCTATGTCGCCTATGTCAGAGTCGGTGTTAAGAAGCAGAGATTTTGCCTGAGAGATACGTCGTTTTGCAATATATTCAAGTGGACGCATTGAAGTTTCTGCTTTAAAAACACGGCAGAAATGTTGTACTGACACTCCCGAAAGTCCTGCAAGTGTTTCTGCGGTGATATCCTCCATGTATCGGCTGTCAATATACAAAAGCGCCTGCCTTGTAATGCTTCCCACGTTGTTTCGGCTGTCGGGGAAAAGCATTGCAGTCCTCATGGCGAGGATATATTCATACACAAGTGCGGAAGTTTTTTCGCCACAATTCACAGGGTCGGCAGCGGCAACTAAAATTCGCTCAAAAAGCTGAGCAGGTTTTTGTGTGTTTATCTCAGGGGAGAATCTAAAGCTGTCAAAGCCAAGGTTTGCAAGCATTTGCCCCGCAAATTCACCACGGAAAACTATCCAGTTTGTTATCCAATTCCCATTTGAGGGATAATATTCATGCGGAACGCTAGGGGGCAGATAAAATGCCGAGCCTTTAGTCTGCACAAATTCTTCTCCTCCGACAATTAGTCTGCCCTCGCCCCCTGAGGTAAAAAGAAGCTGATGTGAAACAAGCCCTTTGTCCCTTGTGACGTGATATTCAGGGTCGGAAATGCCTATTCCGGTGAGATAAAAGGGCAGGGAAGTCTGCCTACCGATAACAGGATATATGACCTTTGTCACTGCCACACCTCCTTTTCAAAGTGTAGTTTCTTGGTAAATTATATATCCACAAGGGCAGTTTGTCAATAGTTCGGTGCTTGACTACAGGTAAACATTGTGCTAAACTTTTATACACAGCGTTTTTCGACACAGCGAACGCCCGAAAGGCAGATGAACATTTTGGAAAAAAATCACGATAGGAAAGCATTCAAAGCCCTGATACAGACTGAAGGGTCAGCATTTTTGCTGACCCTTTTGCTTTGCCCTGCTATTTAATTCTCCGAAACATCAATAACAACGTATTCAGACTTGCAGTAATATTATGCTTGCTAACAATTTTAACTGTTTCGCTGTTGAAAAAAGCGACAATAAGTTGTATAATTATCATATAGCAGAATGGAGGAAAGCAATATGTATGAAATGAAACGCACTGTAAATTGCAGCCAGATAGGTTCGCATGGCATAATAAGAAATAGCTGCCTTGTTGACCTTTTGCAGGATTGCTCTGTTATTCACCTTGACACTCACCCTGTTATGTCGCCTTTTTTTGAGAAAGAAAACTGCGTGATGTTTCTTGTGTCAAGACAGCTTGATATCGTCCGCAGACCTGAGCAGAACGAAAAGCTCACCGTCAAAACATGGACATATGAGCTTAAAAGAATGTATGGCTACAGAAACACAGTTATATATGACGAAAACGGTGATATCTGCGTGAAGTCTATAGCTTCTGGCGCTTTCATGGACAAAACCTCTCAGCGGCCTATAAAAGTTCCGCAGGAGCTTGTTGATAGGGTGAAGCTCTATCCAAAGCTTGATATGGAGTATCTTCCAAGAAAGATAGCCCTACCTGATACTGAGCCTCAGGTGTATGAGGGTATCCCGGTGCTGAAATGCTATATCGACATGAACGAACACGTCAACAATGCGAGATATCTTGACATAACAGACGAGTTTGTGGAAAACGAGTCTGCTGTAAAGCGTATCCGTGTGGAATATAAAAATCCCTTGAAGCGTGGTAAAGCCATAAAGGCTCTTGTTTATACCGATGAGGGCAGAAAATTTGTGGAGCTTTGCGATGAAAATAATAAGCCATATTGCATTACTGAGTATGATTATAGGTCATAATGCACAAATTGAAGCTTGCAATAAGCTGATTTTGTTGTATAAAACACAGAAAGCATATTAATCCTATTGACATAGTAGGAATAAAGTGATATAGTATAACCATAGCAAACACAAGCGGTACAGAAAACCGCATAAAATAATTTTCATATCGGAGGTAGATTAAAATGTCAAAGATCTATAAGGGCGTTTCGGAGCTTATCGGAAAAACTCCAATAATCGAAGCAGTTAATTTTGAAAAGGCAGTAGAGGCTGACGCAACTATTCTTGCAAAGCTTGAATATTTCAACCCGGCAGGAAGCGTTAAGGACAGAGTTGCACTTGCAATGATCGAGGAAGCTGAGAAGAAGGGCGTTCTCAAGAAAGGCGCAACTATTATAGAGCCTACATCAGGAAACACAGGTATCGGTCTTGCGGCTGTGGGCGTATCAAAGGGCTACAAGGTAATTCTTACAATGCCTGAAACAATGAGTATCGAAAGAAGAAATCTTCTTAAGGCATATGGCGCACAGATAGTTCTCACAGAAGGCGCAAAGGGCATGACAGGTGCTATCAAGAAGGCTGACGAGCTTAAAGGCGAGATCGAGAACTCAGTTATCCTCGGTCAGTTCGTAAACCCAGCAAACCCAGCCGCTCACTTTGCAACAACAGGTCCTGAGATCTGGGAAGATACAGACGGTAAGGTAGATATCTTTATCGCAGGCGTTGGCACAGGCGGAACAGTAACAGGCGTTGGTCAGTATCTCAAATCAAAGAACCCTGACGTTAAGATAGTAGCAGTAGAGCCTGCAACTTCACCTGTTCTTTCACAGGGCAAATCAGGTCCACACAAAATTCAGGGTATCGGTGCAGGCTTCGTTCCTGATGTCCTTGATACAAAGGTTTATGACGAGATCCTCCCTATCGAGAATGAGGACGCTTTCAAGACAGGCAACAAGTTCGCTAAAACAGAGGGTATCCTCGTTGGTATCTCCTCAGGTGCAGCACTTAAAGCCGCTGAGATACTTTCAAAGAGACCTGAGAACAAGGGCAAGACTATCGTTGCACTTCTCCCTGATACAGGTGAGAGATATCTTTCAACAGCACTTTTCGAGAGCTGATTTCTCAAACATATAAAATCGGAAAAGGGCAGACAGTCAGGCAAGCTGACGTGTGACCCAATGAACAAGCTTTCTTCGATCAAATCCGATATAAAAAGCCGCAGGGCATACAGTTTTTACGCTGTATGCCCTGCGGCTTTTATTAAAGAATCCCCTTATAGGCTTTAACCCATTATGTTATTATCAGAATGATCAGGCTCATACTCATAATCTATTCCGAGAGCATCTGAGAAAGCCTTTGAAAGCTTGTCGTAATCAATGCCGAGTGCATTGTCTGTGTCATAAGAATTATCCGAATCGTCACCATCTGCCGAGTTTACAGAAATTCCGAAGCAAACCTTGTCCCCTGCGTCAATAACAGGTGTGGAAGAGATGTTGTAATCGTCAATGTAAAAGTTTGATATTATGTTTGTGACCTGCTCCGCAACAGCAGTGCTGCCTGCTCCCTCCGGCACGTCCAGTGACATATATATAGTTTTTTCTTTGCCTGACATTGCTTCCTTTATGCGCTCAGGTATATCATAAACGCTGTCAAGCTTCTTGGCATTCTTGCATATGTAGCAATCGTCAGTGGCAGTGCATTCAGGGAAATCCTCTTTGTTCCAAGGATAAGAGCCGTCGTCCTTTGCAGTGTCAGGTACGTTGAAATATGCGTAGTCAGGAGCTTCATCGCCGCCGTCAAATGTCACATCAAGGTGATACCATTTGCCGTCTATCTTCACAACGTTCCAAGCGTGTTCGCCGTTTTCTGTTGAGTGTATTATCTTGCTGTCGATACCCAGAACATCAAAAAACAGCTTTATTGTTGTTGCGTTTCCCACACAGATAGTAGAGTGGTCATGGAAAAATCCGTAAGGATTGTATGACTCGTCATCTTCACTGTCATCAGATATCGCCACAAGAGAATCGTCATTAAAGTGGGTCTGAGAGAACACATAATCATAAACAGCCTTTTCCTTGTCATATTCGCTCATGCCGTCTTTGATTATCTCGCCCACAGCCTTTTTTAGCTCTTTGAGTATGTATTTGTCCTTATCGTCAGTGAGCTTTGAATTATCACCCGACTTATAAGCTTCAACCACTGCCGTATCATCATAGATAGGGTGTATCTCACCGTTTACGTTGCCGTCACCGTCTGCGGGATCAAATATATCCTCCCCCAGAATGTTAGAAAGCGTGTTTTCCAGCTTTTCAAGCTTGTCGTTAAGTTCTTTTATCTTCTCGCTGTCGCTGCTTTCTGATCGTGATGATGTGCTTTTAGTAATTTTAGTATCAGAACTGCTTTTATCTTTTGCACAGCCTGTCATACCCGCTGTAAGGCAGGTCAGACAAAGTGCAAGGGAAAGTATTTTTTTCGCTGTTGTCATTTTCTTTCCTCCGCTTTTTAATTTATCATGTCTGTTATTTCGTCAGATATCTCGTCAGCATTGTCAGAGATAACAAGCACCCAGTAATCTCCGGCCTGAAATATCTTTGCCGCCTGTATTTTCTTTGTTTCTTCAGGCTTGTAGTTTTCATATTGATTAAGTCTATAGTTCAGCCTGTCTGCAAGCTGGCTTTTTGCACTGCTTCCGTCAGCAATTTTGAGCATTGATATCTCGTCAGCATAATTGCCGTCAGAGGAGTAAAGTATTCCTCCATCGCTGAGCTTGTCGGCCTCTATACCATAAAGCTTTTCGGTATTCTTTGTGAAGCTGTCCTCACCGTAAAAAGTTGAAGCGTCCATGTGGTCGTCCTCTATTGCCGAAAGGATATCCTTTGCAGTTTTACTGCTGTCTGCCGTAGATGTAACAGCACTTTCGGAAGCCTCAGACGAAATGGCGTTGTCTGCTCCGCATGATGTCATTGAAAGCGTGGTAAGAACTGTAAGTGCAGATGTTATCACGCAAAGTACTCTAAGAAACATATCTTTCCCCTTTCTCTGTCAGCCTTTCCTGACGACTTAAATTATAGCATTTTTGCAAGCTGTTTTCAATGGATTTAAGAAATTCATAAGAAAAAATGCCATAAAAATATCCGCCCTGTAAAAAGACGGATATTTTACTATGTTGTTACCAAGGCTTAACAGTGCCAACTATCTCAGAGATGTTGTTTATGCCGTTGTCCTCGCAGAATTTCTGCATACCCTCGGCTATCTTCACAGGTGCATAAGGGTCAGCAAATATTGCCGCACCTACCTGAACAGCTCCTGCGCCTGCCATCATCATTTCAATGGCGTCTTCCCATGTGGCGATACCGCCCATGCCCATAACGGGTATTTTAACAGCGTTTGCAACCTGCCATACCATTCTTACGGCAACAGGGAACACCGCAGGACCGGAAAGTCCGCCCACGTTGTTTTTTAGTATAGGACGGCGCGTCTTTATGTCGATACGCATACCAAGAAGCGTGTTTATAAGGGAAACAGCGTCAGCACCGTTTGCCTCAACAGACTTTGCAATGTCCACAATGCTTGTAACGTTCGGTGAAAGCTTTACCATAAGAGGCTTTTCCGTAACGTCCTTTACAGCCTTTGTGACAGCACCTGCAACGTTGCAGTCGGTGCCGAATGCAGCTCCGCCCTGTTTTACGTTCGGGCAGGATATGTTAAGCTCTATCATGTCAACAGCCGTGCCGTTGAGCTTTTCTGCAAGCTCTGCACATTCTTCAATAGTAGAACCTGCTATGTTGGCGATTATCCTTGTGTCTTTTGTTACAAGGTTTGGAAGCTCGTAGTTTATGAACTTGTCAACGCCGCCGTTTTGAAGTCCAACAGAATTGAGCATACCGCTTGGAGTTTCCGCAACTCTCGGACCGGGGTTGCCCTCACGGCGGTGAAGCGTAGTGCCTTTTACGGATATTCCGCCCAGCTTTGAAAGGGGATAGAACTGCTCGTACTCTCTGCCGTAGCCGAACGTGCCGCTTGCAGGGATAACAGGGTTTTTGAACTCAACTCCGCAGAAATTCACATTTATCCTATTCATCAAACACTACCTCCTCGCTGTCGAATACAGGACCGTCCTTGCAAACGTGAGAATTGAACTCCTGACCGTCCTTGACAGTGCGGCATACGCATACAAGACACGCACCCACGCCGCAAGCCATTCTCTGCTCAAGAGATACCTGACAGTAAATGCCGCTTTCCTCACATATTTTTGTGATATTTTTCAGCATTATCATTGGACCGCAGGCATAAACGATATCAGGCTTTTCGCTTTTAAGCACGTCAAGAAGTGCGTCAGTAACAAAGCCCTTTCTTCCTGCCGAGCCGTCGTCAGTGCAAAGCTTGACGTCACAGCCCATAGCCTTGAAGTCCTCCTGCAAAATAACAGCCGCAGCGTTTCTGAAACCGCTTATAACAGTGGCATTCTCACCGTATTCCTTTGCAATGCCCACCATTGGAGGTGTGCCTATGCCGCCGCCGATACAGACAGCTTTCTTGCCCTTTTCAAGCACCTTGAAGCCGTTACCCAGCGGTGCGATAATGTCAACAAGATCGCACTTGTTAAGCTCGCTTATCTTGTCAGTGCCGTGACCTCTTACCTCAAAAACAAGGCGGATAGTACCCTTGTCCTTGTTGATATCGCAAATAGAGATAGGTCTGCGGAGAAAAAAGCCCTCTGCCTGCACCTGTGCGAACTGTCCTGCCTTTGCCGCCTTTGCAATGTGCGGACAGTATATCTCAATGTCAAAAATTCCTTTTGCAAGGGTCTTTTTTGAAACTATTGGGTATTTACCCTGCTTGTACATTAAAAATCCTCCCTGTACTTAGTTCTTTACCTCATTCGGAGCGTTCACCGCATCAAAAACGAGAGTGACCGAGTTATCATTATCAGTATAAGTAAGCTTTAGCGTGTAAGAGTCAGCAAAATAGCCTATCTCCTGCCTTTTGGACATATTCTCCCAACCGGCAGGCGGTGCAAAATCCACTCCGCTGTCATCAACAAAGATAAGATCAAGATCGTCGCCGTCCATTTCGATAGTGCCTTTTAAGCAAGGATTGCCTGCTTCTGCGTCATACATGAGATAGTTGCCGTCTGAACGGATAATAAGGCTGAGATAGCCCGAATAAAGCTCGCTGTTGTCAAGGGGCGTTTCACGGCATTTCCACTCGCCTATGATGCATCTTGGAAAATCGCTTTGCTCCTGCTGACTTTCCGTCAAAGAGCTTGTATCCTCGTTCTTTGCGCAGGAGCATAAAAGCAATGCTCCCACCGCCGCTGTAAACAATATAACGCCCTTTGCTGTCATACTCAGTCACTCCTTTAGTGTTTATTCAAGTGTGATCTTTGGCAGATATGAGATTATATCCTCTTTCATTCTGATAACTTCACGTCTTGCAGCCTTTGCAAAATCATGCTCGTCACAGTTATCCTCTTTCTTGTAAGCACACATTACGCCACGGGAGGAATTTACTATCGCACCAAGTCCGTGATCGTCAAATGCCTTTGATACGCCCTCAGCACCGCCTCCCTGTGCACCGTAGCCCGGTACAAGGAAGAATGTGTGCGGCAGAGCCTTTCTCATTTCAGCAAGCTGCTCAGGATAAGTCGCACCCACAACTGCGCCAACACCGCTGTAGCCATACTTGCCCATAACGTCCTTGCCCCACAACTCGCACATTGAGCCCATTGTGGCATAAACTGTCTTGTTGCCTATCATAAGATCCTGAAGCTCACCGCTTGACTTGTTTGATGTCTTTACAAGAACGAAAATGCCCTTGTCATATTTTCTGCACTGGTCAAGAAGCGGGTTGATTCCGTCTGAGCCGAGATAGCCGTTTACAGTGAGAGCGTCTGCACCGAAAGCTTCCACAAGCTCACCGCCAACGTCAGTAAGACCAAGATGTGCGGTTGCGTAAGCTTCCATAGTTGCGCCGATATCGTTTCTCTTTCCGTCTGTCATGACGAACATACCTTTTTCCTTTGCATACTGTATAGTCTTGTAAAGTGTCTTTACGCCCTCGTAGCCATACATTTCATAGTATGCAGCCTGTGGCTTGATAGCAGGGCAGATATCGTGTATCTCGTCGATTATAGTCTTGTTGAACTCCCATATAGCCTTTGCCGCACCCTTGAGCGTCTTGCCATATTTCTTGAACTTCTTTTCCTTGATGTATTCAGGAACATAGTCAAGCTTTGGGTCAAGCCCCACTACTGACGGGTTCTGTGTCTTTACGATATTTTCAATAAGTCTGTCAAATGCCATTTTTATCTTCCTTTCGGATATTTTATTTTAAAGCTCAAAAACGAGCTTTCCTCTGCATATTGTGTACATTACCTTGCCTTTGAGCCTTGTGCCTTTGAATACGCTGTTTTTGCTCTTTGAATTAAGCTCCGCAGGGATAACTTCCCATTCATAGTCAGGGTCAAAGATACAAAGATCGCATCTTTCGCCCACTGCTATCTTGATAGGCTCAAGCCCCATTATCTTTCTCGGATTTACCGACATTATCTCTGCAATCTTGTCAAGACCGCATTTGTCGCTGTGATAAAGCTTTGTAAGCGTAGCTGCAAGGGAAGTTTCAAGTCCAACAACACCGTTTGGAGCTTTCTCAAAGTCAGCCTTTTCCTCTGCGGAGTGTGGAGCGTGGTCGGTGATGATGCAGTCGATAGTGCCGTCAAGAACAGCTTCCTCAACAGCCGCCCTGTCCTCCTCAGTTCTAAGTGGGGGCGACATTCTGAAATCTGCGTCACGGGCTAAAAGCTTTTCGTCTGTGAATGTGAAATAGTGTGGAGCAGTTTCGCAGGTGACCTTAACGCCGTCCTTTTTCGCCGCTCTTATGATGTTCACAGAGCCTTTGGTGGAAACGTGGCATATGTGAACTCTCGCATTGCAGCTCATTGCAAGGCATATCTCACGGGCTGTGATATAGTCCTCAGAGGCTCTGTCCATGCCCTTTACTCCAAGCTTTTCGGATATCTCGCCCTTGTTGATGATACCACCGTTTATTATCTTCAAGTCCTCGCAGTGAGAAGTCACGATAAGACCATTTTCATTAGTTTTTTCAATAGCCTGACGCATAAGCTCAGCGTTCTCAACAGGTCTGCCGTCATCTGAAATGGCGGTAACTCCTGCGGCTTTGAGTGCGTCATAGTCGCAAAGCTCCTGACCTTTCATGCCCTTTGTAACGCAGGCAATAGGGAAAACGTCGATACCTGTTTTCTTTGCCTTTTCAAAAACGTATTTCACGCCCTCAGGGGAGTCGATAGGCGGCTTTGTGTTCGGCATACAAGCGACGCCCGTGAAACCGCCTGCCTTTGCGGCGTTCGCACCTGTGATGATGTCCTCCTTGTAGGTAAGGCCTGGGTCACGGAAGTGAACGTGCATATCGAAAAGCCCAGGCAATGCACAAAGCTTGCCCTTTGCGTCGATAACTCTCTGAGCATGCTCGTCAGTTTTTCCAAGGCTGACTATCTTTCCTCCGTCAATGCCTATGTCCGTTATACCGTCAAGCCCTGTCTGCGGGTCGCAGGCACGGATATTTTTGATCAGTAGCTCCATTTTTACTCCTTTTTTATCTTAATCAAGTCTTTACTGCACAAAAGCTGCGGCTAAACATATCGTTCAGCCGTAGCCCTTGAAAATTCGTTATTTGCCGTCGTAGAATGAGCCGTCAGAGTCTTTTCTCTCGCATGAGTAAACTCCGTCAGAGTTCTGGAAGATGAACTTGCAGGTAGCGACCTTGTCGCCCTCGTCCTCAGACGGTACAGAAAGGTTTTTGTAGGAAATAGTCGAGAAGAACTTCATTCTCAGACCGATATCAACAGTTGTATCTCTGTCAGACGGATTTACAAGAAGCTGTATCTTTCCGCTTCCCCCGTCCTCCTGAATTTTAAACCAGCCCTTTGCGATAACTGATTTGTCATCAGCGTGAGTGATAGTGAAATCGCCCTCGTCAGAGAATTCAAAAGTAATGTTTGCGTCCTTATCTGTCCATGTTCCAGAGATAAGCTCTCTTGAATCGCCTGATCTTGACGGCTGATTGAATACATATGTGCAGATGAAAACACCTACTACTACAAGAACTACAAAGAGTATTCCAAGCAAGCCTGAAATGAATTTTTTCATATTATTTCGCCTTTCTCCCTTATTATTTTGTATCGAATATTAGTCCTTTATCTGAAGTATAGCACCTCTGTTTGCAGAAGTTACAAGTGAAGCGTATCTTGCAAGATAGCCTGTTGTTACCTTTGGCTGTCTTGGCTTCCAGTTCTTTCTTCTTTCAGCAAGCTCCTCGTCAGATACTTTAAGTGTGATAGAGCAGTTGTCGATATCTATTGCTATCATATCGCCTTCTTCAACAAGTGCGATAGGACCGCCTACGGCTGCCTCAGGTGAAACATGACCGATAGAAGCACCTCTTGAAGCACCGCTGAAACGTCCGTCAGTGATAAGTGCAACAGTTGAGCCAAGACCCATGCCTGCGATAGCAGATGTAGGATTGAGCATTTCTCTCATTCCAGGGCCGCCCTTTGGTCCCTCGTAACGGATAACGACAACGTCGCCCTCAACTATCTTGCCGCCTCTGATAGCAGCGATAGCGTCCTCCTCGCAGTCAAATACTCTTGCAGGACCTTCGTGGGCAAGCATTTCAGGCGCAACGGCTGAACGCTTAACAACGCAGGTGTCAGGAGCAAGATTTCCTCTGAGAACTGCGATTCCGCCTGTCTGTGAGTATGGATTGTCTATTGGTCTGATAAGCTCAGGGTTCTTGTTTACAACGCCGCTGATGTTCTCGCCTACTGTCTTGCCTGTGCAAGTCATGCAGTCAGTGTTGATAAGGTTTTTCTTGTTAAGCTCACTGAGAACTGCATAAACTCCGCCTGCTTCGTTGAGGTCTTCCATGTATGTGTGACCGGCAGGAGCAAGGTGACAGAGGTTTGGCGTTCTCTTTGATATCTCGTTTACAAAGTCAAGGTCAAGCTCTACTCCGCACTCGTGAGCGATAGCAGGGAGATGAAGCATTGAGTTTGTTGAACAGCCAAGCGCCATATCAGCTGTGATAGCGTTGATGAAAGCGTCCTTTGTCATGATATCTCTTGGTCTGATGTTCTTCTTGTAAAGCTCCATTACCTGCATACCTGCGTGCTTTGCAAGCTTGAGTCTTTCAGAATATACAGCAGGGATAGTGCCGTTTCCTCTAAGACCCATGCCAAGAACTTCTGTAAGGCAGTTCATAGAGTTTGCAGTGTACATACCTGAACAGCTTCCGCAAGTCGGACAGGCTTTGTTCTCAAATTCCTCAACGTCATCAAGAGTGAACTTGCCTGCGTTGTAAGTACCAACAGCCTCGAACATGCTTGAAAGGGAAGTCTTTTTGCCTTTAACGTGACCAGCCAGCATTGGACCGCCTGATACGAAAATAGTAGGAACGTTTACTCTTGCGGCTGCCATGAGCAGACCAGGAACGTTCTTGTCGCAGTTTGGTATCATAACAAGAGCGTCAAAGTGATGAGCCAAAGCCATGCACTCTGTTGAGTCTGCGATAAGGTCACGGGTAACGAGAGAATATTTCATTCCCATGTGACCCATAGCGATACCGTCGCAAACAGCGATAGCAGGGAATACAACAGGTGTTCCGCCTGCCATTGCAACGCCCATTTTAACAGCTTCAACTATCTTATCAATGTTCATGTGACCAGGAACTATCTCATTATATGAAGATACGATACCAACGAGAGGTCTGTCCATTTCTTCCTTTGTCATGCCAAGAGCATTGAAAAGTGATCTCTGTGGAGCTTTGTCTACTCCGTCACAAAAATAATTACACGCCATTTTTTATTACCTCTTTATAAAAATATATTACTGAGAGCGGTATTATTCTCCGTCCTCATTTTCTTTTGTTTCAGCCTCGTCTGAGCTTTCCTCTGTCTTTGCAGGGTGCAGACGCTTTCTTACACCGTATGCAGAGCAGTATTCGCAAACGATATCCAGCACTGAGAATATGATAAGCATAAAATTCATTGAGAAGATACCTGTTACAAGCACGAATGCCGCAGGGATAATGAAAAGCGGGATCCCAGTGCCGTAAATATCTTCAAAATGATTGCCTTTTTTATATTGCCTTATCCAAAGCACCCAATAAAGTGCGATAACGAGCAGTGCAACAACAGCCCATATTATGAAAAGCAGCTTGCTTGAAAAGCCTACCTTGTAATCTCCGATAGCAAGGCACATATAGCCTATGCAGCCAAATCTGCCCACACACTTTGCAATGAAAACGATAATGTTCTCGTCCTCAAGGTCAGGCTTGTCGGCAGGTGTCTTGAAGCAGGCTATCACCGCAGGTATCAGCAAAAGCAAAGTAGGTATAAATCCTATTATACTAAACTTCATTTTGTCCTCCTTAGCGGAATGGTCTGTCTTCTGTTGAAACTACTTCTCGCTGCATTGTGCGGACAGTCTCATCAACAGCCGCCATAAGCTTTTTCTCAAGTGGAGTGCCCACAACATTATGAGTGTAGCTTACGGTGAAACAGGTCTTGAAGCCAGGCATATAGTCGTAAAGCGGACAATAATAGAAATATTCAATCTTACCTCTGTTTTCGACTTTTGCCTTGAAGCGTGCTCTTGGACCCATGTCATTGACAGGCAGGAACATCATTGCATTTTCAGGTACGCCACCCTTATCAAATTTCTCTGCCATGTTATAGATTATTTCGTCATCTACATCTAAAACTCCAAAAAGCGGAGTATTTGAGTCAGAGTAATCTGCATCATAATCATCATCAATGGTCGGAAGATATGACGCCAGATAGTGTACATCTCCGGCCGTTTCAAGAAAATCTCCGCTCAGGTTGAATGTTACCTTCACTCTTATCTCAGCGTTTTCACCGTCAAAAACCTCAAATTCTATTTTCCTTGACGGCTTTGCAGGAATGCTCGCTGTGTCAAGAACTTCCTGCGGTGTGGTATATTTCGGTCTTGTATAAGCACAATTGCTTCTCTTGCTTGAACTTGAAGTGGTTGCAGTGCTTGGTTTGCTTGAAGTTGTGGTGCTTGAAGAGCCGTTTATAGCCTCGTTTTTCTTGTCCATAGCCTGATTAAACAGGTCTTTCAGTCCTGTCGGACCATTGCCGTTCTTTGCCGCAGCGTTGTCTATTGCGTCAACCGCACCCTTTAAAAGCTTATCAAATAATCCCATTGTAGTTGCCCCTTTTCTTTTTTGTTATTTATTTCTTGTGTGAAAGTCCAAGGAATGCCGCACCGATTATGCCTGCGTCATTTCCGAGCTTTGCAATAACTATCTCAGTGTTCTTTGCTGAATTCTTTGTGTAAATTTCCTTAGCCACAAGCTCTTTCAGCGGCAAAAGCAGAGGGTCACCTTCGTTGCATACGCCGCCGCCGATACAGAGTATATCAGGCTGGAAGATGTTTATTGTGTTTGTGATTCCGCAAGCAAGATACTTTATGTATTTGTCAACAACTTCCTTGCCTGCCTTATCGCCTGCTCTCATAGCGTTGAACGCAGTTCTTGCAGAAACTTTGCCGTCCTCTTCGTTCATTTTCCACATGATAGAGTCCTTGTCCTCGAACATAGCCTCTTTTGTCATTCTTACAAGACCTGTTGCAGAAGAGAATACCTCAAAGCAGCCGTGTCTGCCGCAAGTACACTGCGGACCGTTAGGGTCGATAACAGTGTGACCTATCTCAGCACCTGCAAAGTTGAAGCCTGAATATATCTTTCCGTTAATGATTATTCCTCCGCCAACGCCTGTGCCCAGAGTGATACAAACAGCGTCGTTCGCACCCTTTGCTGCACCTGCAACATACTCGCCGTATGCCGCAGCGTTAGCGTCGTTCTCAACATAGCAAGGCTTGTCGATAAACTTCTTCATAAGGTCAACAACGTGGAAGTTAAGGAAACCAAGGTTGTTTGAATACTCAATAACGCCAGTGTCAGAATTTGCAGTGCCAGGTGTGCCGATACCTACAGACTCTATCTGCTCTATCTCCAGCCCTGCGTTCTTTACAGCTTCCAAAGCGACCTTAGCCATATCCTCGCAGATCTCCTCCGCAGGTCTTGGCAGATTGGTCTTGCAGGTAGCCTTTGCGATTATCTCAAACTCTTCATTTACAACACCTGCTTTGATGTTAGTGCCGCCAAGATCAATACCAATGTAATACTTCATAATAATTTCTCCCTTTTATTTTCTGAGCTTACTGAGCGTTATCGCTCTCAGTGTCATCGTCATATTCGTGAAAGTTTATCTCTTCCTTTTCCTCTTTTGGCTTTTGGGCCTCAGCCTTTTTTGCTATGGCGTCATATACCAGAAGATACACAAGCTCCAGCACTACAAAGCTGATAAGACCTATCCAAAATGAGCTTGCCACAAATCCGATAATAAAAGCGATCACAAGTGCGCCAAGCTCACCTATCTCTTTTTTTAGGTCAAGTTTAAGCATTTATCTCACCTTAGTCTATCTTTGTAAGCACGAATGTGCATTTGCCCTCAACAGTATACTTGCCTGTGCCTGCTGAAATGAATACACTTTCGCCCTTCTTTGCAGAAACAGTTTCGCCACCGCTGATAACAGGCTCGCCCTCGAGAACGAGAATACTGTTGAAACTGTTTTCGTCAGCGTCAAGCTCAGCCTTTGTTTCAACGTTCACCCTGTATGTTGTGAAGTATTCGCATTTTGAAAGAAGCTTTATGTCATAGCCGTCCTTCTTCTCAACAGGTGTCTCAGGATACTGCTCAGCAGGAGCAAGCTTTGTTACGTCAAGAGCCTTGTTAACGTGAAGCTCTCTAGGCTTGCCGTCCTTGCCAACTCTGCCATAGTCATAAATTCTGTATGTAGTGTTTGAGTTCTGCTGTATCTCAGCAATAAGGATACCCTTGCCGATAGCATGGAGCGTGCCTGACTTGATGAAGAAAACATCGCCCTTCTTAACAGGCACAGCGTTTGTTACTTCAAGAAGCGTGTTGTCAGCGATCCTTCTTGCAAATTCTTCCTTTGTTATCTCGTGCTTGAAGCCGTAAAGAAGAGTTGCACCATCGTCACAGTCAACAACATACCACATTTCTGTCTTGCCGTATTCGCCTTCAACTCTCATTGCATAATCGTTGTCAGGGTGTACCTGTACAGAAAGATTGTCCTTAGCGTCAATGAGCTTAATAAGGATAGGGAAGTTCTCAAATCTTTCGCAGTTCTTGCCAAGAACGCCCTTGCCTGCCTTTTCGATATACTCATTAAGTGTCAGACCCTTGTATTCACCGTCAGCCACAACGCTTGGACCGTCCTTATGACAAGAAAGCTCCCAGCTCTCTGCGACCTTATCATAATCGCACTTTTTGCCGTACTCATCTCTAAGTCTGGTACCGCCCCAGATGTAGTCCTTAAATGCCGGATCAAGTTTAAATATTGACATTTTATATAGCCTCCAATTATTAAATATACCTTTTAATATAATACCATAACTCCGTCTATAAGTCAATATTTCTGGTATAAAAAAAGCAGGAGAACGAACTGCTCGTCCTCCTGCTGACAGCGTTATTTTTTACTTCTTTTCGTCCTCATCGTTCTTAGACTCGTCAAAAAGGTTTTTCTTGTCTACAAATTTGCCGGTGCTTACGTCAAAGGCTTCGCTTGACTTCTTGTTCATGATTATCACAATTACCACAACTGCGATAGCGATTCCTGCAATGACCGCAATAACTATGATAATAGGGTTTGTTCCCTTTGAGTCTTTTTCTTCCTTTTCTGCATAAGTCTTTGTCTTGCAGTTTGTTATCTTTACACCGGTCACCGTTATCTTCGCTCTGTCAGTTGCACCTACCATTATTTTGTATACCTGGCTAAAATCATCTGTGCCGTATGCAGTTGCGATAGACTCAAAGTCATATGTAGCCGTTGTTTCGTCAAACTCAACAGGGGCTATCTTTGCCCAAACTGCACCGTCCTGTGCCACTGATGTAGTTGTATTCTCCCAGCTCTGAAAAATAAGCTCTGCACTGTATTTGTTGCCTGACTTTTCGTTTACGTCCTCACTGTTGAATGTAACAACTATCTTTGAATCCTTTGTGAGCCTTGTAGCATTGAAGTCGCCCTGTTCAATGGTGAGAGATTGTGTCCAATTGCTTGCGGCTTCTGCGGAGGAGCAATCTATTGTAACGTCCTCAGTTTCTGCATCTTCGGCAAAAGCAGTCAGTGTGCATGAGAATATTGAAGTGCAGGCGATGATAGCAGACATTGCTGCTGATAAAAATTTCTTCATTTTCTTTTTCCTTTCAAATTCTTACAAAATATAATTTTGCACAAAACCTAACCCTGATATTTGTGCATACCCTCTGATAATAAAGCATTATAACATAATTAAAAATAAAAATCAATAACCATAATGCACAAATAATCACAGTATTTAAGGAACTATTTTACTTTTTTGAGAAAATGATCTGCAGAAAGCTTTTCCACATTGCGTCCTTGCAGTTTAATTTTCAAAATTCTGCTTTAGGACTTGCTTTACAGACAGTATTATGATATAATGATACGAAAAGTCATGATGTAGAGGTGTGTGAAATGAAAATAATGGCAATAGATTATGGTGACGCAAGAACAGGCTTTGCAATAAGCGACCGCTCTGGGTTTCTTGCTTCTCCTATCGGCACTGTTCCTGAGAGAAACGCCGAAAGGCTCGCAGATAAGGCGGCTCAGACGGCGGCGGAATACGGCGCAGGTGAGATAATAGTAGGTCTGCCTGTAAACATGAACGGCACGGAGGGACCAAGAGCAGAGAAGTGCAGGGCATTTGCCGAGCTTTTGAAAGAGCGTACCGACCTGCCGGTGAGAATGTGGGACGAGCGTTCCACAACTGTCACAGCACACAATATCCTTAACGAAACAAACGTCAGGGGAAAGGCAAGAAAGGCTGTTGTAGATACAGTTGCCGCAACGATAATTTTGGAGGGCTATCTTGAATACAGAAGAAAAAAAGCAAAGCAGGCTGACTAAAAAGCAGAAAAGAAATATCATCATAGTGATAATAGTGCTTGCGGTAATGGTATTAGCCGATTTTGTGTGGTCTAATACCTATATCGAGGTCAAAAAGCTGTCAGCGCATTTTGACGATCTGCCTGAGGGCTTCGAGGGCTGTAAGATAGTTCAGATATCTGACTTCCACAACGAGTGGGGCAAGGGCTATATAGATAGGCTGACGGAAAAGGTCAAAGACTGTGAGCCTGACTATATCTTTGTCACAGGGGACAGCGTAGATCAGATATTTCCCGATGTTGACCGCTCCCTTGAGCTTATGAAAAAGCTCCCTGACATATGTCCTGTCTATCTTGTTATGGGCAACCATGAATATAATCTTTCTCAGGAGGAAAGGGAGCAGTTTGTTTCAGGTTGTGAAAGCTATGGTGTAAACGTCCTCTATAACGAGCATACCACACTCACACGAAATGGTGATACTATAAGCCTGTTGGGCTTTGACAATATGGAAAATGACAGCAAGGCTTTTTCTCAGGTCACAGAGGATTTTGTCATACTGCTAAATCACTATCCTGAGGATTGCAACTATTTCAGTAAGACCGCAGTGCAGTATGGAACGCATATCGATATCGACTTCACAGGTCACGCACATGGCGGACTTATAAGGCTTCCCTTTGTGAATGGTCTTTATGCACCTGGTCAGGGTCTGTTCCCGAAATATACCGACGGCACTTACAGCGTGAACGATACAACCCTTGTTGTATCAAGAGGAGTAGGCAATAGCGGCTGGACACAGCGTTTTTCAGACCCTTTTGAACTTGTGCTTTTCACTATTGAAAAATAACTCTTTCAGTCCCATTAGGATAAGGAAAATACCGAAAGCTTTTGAAAGCAGGCTTTGCTCTATCCTGTTTGCAAGCCATGCTGATATGATAACAGCAGCCGTTCCCCACAAAACTGCGGGAACGGCTTTTTTCCATTCCACAAGCTTGTTTTTCGTGTGAAGCACAAGGCTTATTATTGCGATAGGGATAAAAAACACAAGGTTTATCCCCTGCGCCGCTAGTTGCGAAAAGCCTGCAAAGACCGTCAGATAAACTATAAGCACCATTCCGCCTCCAAGACCCATGGAGGCAAAGATACCTGTGAGAAAAGCCACCGCACATATGGTATACCAAGCCGTAATATCACCCTATTTCATAAATATCCTCACGCCTGCAATTATCATGAGCAGTCCGAAAATGCGTTTTAGCAGGCTGTTTGAAAGCTTTTTCATGAGAATTGCACCAACTGCCGCACCCACTATCCCAAGGGGTATGAACTTCACTGCCTGCCAAATGTCAAGACTTCCACCCTTGAAATATACAAGACCGCTTATAATAGACAATGGAAGCGTTATAGCAATGGACGTGGCGTGAGCTTTTTTCGCCTCACTGCCGCCTTTTTCAAGCATAGGCACTGCTATCATTCCTCCACCTGAACCGAAAAAACCATTGCATATCCCCACGGCTATACCTGTGAACGCATTGAAGTATTTTTTATTTATACGCAAAAAAATCACCCCATACTATTATCTGTACGGGGTGATGATTTATTCACTGAACTATCAGTCTATCTCTACCATTATTTTCTGATCCACACGGGAAGCACCAGCACGCATTACGACTCTGATAGCCTTTGCGATCCTGCCCTGCTTGCCGATAACTCTGCCCATATCGTCCGGAGCAACGTGAAGATGATAAACCACGATACCCTCTGCGTTAGGCTCGTCAACAACGACCTCAACAGCGTCCTTGTTTTCAACAAGCTCAGAAACTATAGTTTCGAGTAATTCTTTCATAAAAATATCTCCATTCTCCCACGAAAATGCGGCAGGGAAGCGTTTTCCCCGCCGAAAACGGCAAGCGAAGTGGTGGGATAAGCAGCTCACCGTCTGAATTGTCTTGTCAGCTATTAGATAGTGCCGTTCTTCTTGAGAAGAGCCTTAACTGTATCAGTTGGCTGTGCACCGTTAGCGATCCAAGACTTTGCCTTTTCGTCGTCAACCTTGAGTACAGAAGGTTCCTTAGTTGGGTCATAGTAGCCCAGCTCTTCGATGAAACGTCCGTCTCTTGGATATCTTGAATCAGCAACTACGATTCTGTAGAAAGGAGCCTTCTTAGCACCCATTCTTCTGAGTCTGATCTTTACTGCCATTGTATTTTCACCTCCATAAAAAACTTCATATATCAAATCAATCACTTGATTGCTGATAGCTTATCAACTATTGTGGCATTCCGCCGCCAAGTCCTTTGAGAAGTGCCGCTCTGTTTCTTCTGGATTTCTTTCCGTGAAGATTTCCGCCGATACCGAACTGCTTCATCATTTTCTGCATCTGTTCAAACTGCTTAAGAAGCTGATTTACGTCAGATACCTGCGTGCCGCTTCCGGCAGCGATACGTCTTTTTCTCTTAGGGTCAATGATCGCAGGCTTTTCTCTTTCAGCCCTTGTCATTGAATTTATCATAGCCTCAGTCTTTTTCAGTTGAACCTCGCCCTGCTCCACCTGCTCGTCTGTTACCTTGTTTGCGCCTGGAAGCATTCTGATAATAGACTTCATAGAGCCCATTTTCTGTATCTGCTTCATCTGCTCCAGCAAGTCGTTAAGGTCAAAGCCCTTTTCCTGCATTTTTTCTGCAAGCTTTTTGGCGTCCTTTTCGTCAACTGTCTGAGTAGCTTTCTCGATAAGTGTGAGCATATCGCCCATGCCAAGTATTCTTGAAGCCATTCTTTCAGGGTGGAAAGCCTCAAACTCGTCAAGCTTTTCGCCCATACCAACGAACTTGATAGGCTTACCTGTTACAGCAAGCACTGAAAGCGCCGCACCGCCTCTTGTGTCAGAGTCGAGCTTTGTAAGGATAACGCTGTCGATACCAAGAGCCTCGTCAAAGCTTGAAGCTACCTTTACAGCGTCCTGACCGATCATAGCGTCAACAACGAGCATTATCTCGTTCGGCTCAGCGATCTTCTTGATGTCTTTAAGCTCGTTCATAAGCTCCTCATCAATGTGAAGACGTCCTGCCGTATCTATGATAACAAGGTCATTGCCGTAATCCTTGGCGTGCTTGATACCCTCTTTTACTATCTTTCGTGGGTCTATCTGACCCATTTCAAATACTGCGACTTCGGCTCTCTCTCCCACAACCTTTAGCTGTTCAATAGCCGCAGGTCTGTAAACGTCGGCTGCTATAAGCAGAGGACGCTTGCCCTCTTTCTTGAACATCTTCGCAAGCTTTGCAGCGTGTGTTGTTTTACCTGAACCCTGAAGACCGCACATCATTATGATGCAAGGCGGCTTGTTAGGGAAGTTTATCTTCGAGTTAGCCTCGCCCATGAGCTTTATAAGCTCGTCATTAACTATCTTTATGACCTGCTGACCAGGAGTAAGGCTCTTCAGCACTTCCTCGCCAACGCTTCTCTCTGTTACCTTGGCAATAAAATCCTTTACTACCTTGTAGCTAACGTCAGCCTCAAGCAGAGCCATTTTAACTTCACGCATTGCCTCTTTTACATCGGCTTCGCTAAGTTTACCTCTTGATTTAAGACGCTTGAACACGCCGTTTAGTTTTTCTGAAAGTCCTTCAAACGCCATAAGCTGTCCTCCGTATAATTTTTTTATCTATATCTATTCTTCTTCGGTATATTCTGCGTTGTCAAATTCATCAAGCTTAGAATCGAGATTTTCAAGAAGCACTATCACCTTTTCAGCGATATCTTTCGCATAATTCTTTTTTTTACACTCGTTAAAAACGTCCATAGCCTGAGCCTTGAACTCTTTAAGCTCTGCCAGATAAGCCTCCTGCTGTTTTAGCAGACCTAGCTTTTCTTCATAATCAGCCATTGCAGTTTCACATTTTTTTATAGCGTCATGAACGCCCTGTCTTGAGATATCTAGCTGAGCGGCGATCTCTCCCAACGACAGATCGTCATTGTAATAAAGATCCATGATCTCGTTTTGTTTATCAGTGAGCAGGCAGCCATACAAGTCGAGCAAAACGCTGTTTTGCAAATTTTTACTCATACCGCTTACCTCCCAATGGATTTCTGTAAAGTCATAAACCTTTACAATTATATATCAAGTTTACCGACTTGTCAAGGGGTTTTTATGAAAAAATAAAATTTAACAAAATTCTGTGGAAAAAGTCCTTTTTATATGGTATAATCATTAATTGACAGACATAGTGATGATAAATAGTATAGGAAATTGTATGCCAAGGGGGAAGAGTATATGATAAGCTATGTATTGAAAAATGACAAATATGAAATGAAAGTTCCTGCCCTGACTTTTGGTGCGGCAGGTTTTGAGAGAAACGATTGTGACGATGTGTATTTTGAGTTTCTCGACAAATATGTAGAGCTTGGCGGTTGGTGTATCGATACCGCAAGAGTTTACTGCGACTGGCTTGAGAATGGTCACAATTCCAGCGAGGGCGTAATAGGCAGATGGCTCAAAGCCAGAAATAATCGTGACAAAATTTGTATCGCCACAAAGGGTGGTCACCCTGAAATGGGTCATATGGACAAAAGCCGTCTTAGCAGGGAAGAGCTTACAAAGGATCTTGAAGAAAGCCTGAGAGTGCTGGGCGTTGACTATGTGGATATTTATTTTCTCCATCGTGACGACCCGAAGATACCTGTGGAAGAGATAATGCCAGTTCTCAATGATTTTTATGAGAGCGGAAAGATACATTTTATAGGTGTTTCAAACTGGACAACTCAGAGGATAGAGGAAGCAAATAAGTTTGCTGAGGAAAACGGTATGGAGCCTATCAGGATCAGTCAGATAAACTACAGCCTTGCACATTCAAGCGTTGAAACTTTCGGTGACAATACTCTTGTTTGTATGGATACAAAGGAGTTCCGCTGGTACAAGAAGCATGATTTTCCTGTTATGGCGTTCTCCCCGCAGGCAAAGGGATTTTTTTCAAAGCTTGCAAAGGGCGACGCTGCAAACAATCTCCCTGAGGGACAGTATGCAGGCCCTGCTAATCTTGCAAGACTTGCAAAGGTAAAACAGCTCAGCGAGCAGACGGGGGACACTCCGGCAAAGATAACCCTCGGCTATCTGAACAGCCAGCCGTTTTTTGTATCGTCAGTTTTCGCAGTAACAAAGCTGTGGCAGCTTGACGAGGATATGGAAGCGCAGGATCTTACATACGATCCAAAGACAGTGGCTTTCCTTGAAAATATGATATAAAATAAAAGCACTCTGCATTGACCGCAGGGTGCTTTATTTATTCTTGATACGTTGTAGGGGACGACGTCCTCGACGTCCCACCCCTTACACAAAAAACTTAACTATGTGATATCTGAATACACCACATAGTTAAGTATGTACGTTCATATTGATTATGCCATTGGTATTACGCCCTTCTGAAAATTCTAGTCGTAAACTCATGCTAAATTGTACTTTGGACTCACGCCTTTCAGTAAAATTCTGTCCGCATAATATAAGCTATTCCATTGGATCTATTTCCTTTCGGTAAAAATAATCTCTAAGTGCAAATTACCTTTCCATTGGATTTATTTCCTTTCAAAATATTAAGTTATGCCTCAGTGGATAAAACTTAACGTGCCATCGGACTTAACACCTTTCGTGAAATTTTATTGTCAATGAAATTTATTACATTTCCATTGGAATTATCGCCTTTCGCATAATTTCAAGATCCTATGCTCATCATATCAGATAAGCCTTGCTGAAGTAACTGGCGGATTCACCTCCAAATATCAGATGTTCAAAAGCCTTGAGTGCATTTTCATAACGCACCACTCCTTCAGTATATTATATGATCTTTAGAAAAATCTTAGTCAGTAAATCAAATCAGTAAGAGCATTAAGCTCGTAAATTTCTTGGCGGACTCACTCCATTCTATTTCATGTTCAAGTTCCTTTTGTGCATTTTCATATGCACCACTCCTCGAAATTTATTTGATTTTTATAGCTCTGTGAGCTTTTTATGTTCAGAAGCTAAATTTTACATTGGAATCACTCTTTCAGTTTATTTCTTTACCTCTGAAAAGCTGAAATTGTGCATTGGAAACACTCCTGTCTAAATTTTATTTGCAAACCTTCTGTAACCGATCATGTCGATCACTCCTTATATAAAAGTTGCAAAATATTCAATTGTAAATTTGAGAGTATCCTTAAATTGCAGTAACTCTGTGCTGTGATTAGTCCATGAGGCTCTGCAATTTCTTCCTGTGTAAATCATATATGTCTGGATTCCTGTCAGCTCATTCGTCTGCGTCTTGATCCTTTTTTACTTTAAGAAATTGCCGAGCCTATGGATACTCTCCTGGATCTCTGATGCGTCCATTGGACTCGCTCCTTTCATATCTTATTAGGTATCCGATGAGCCTGCCCGCCTGCTGAACTGTAGTGTACCTAGTGTCGGGTATATGCTGTGTCCATCGATCTGCCTGTGATATATAAGGAAAACCTCTCGCCTTACTTCGCTTTGCCGTGCCCTCTGAAATCGTTACTGTATCGTCAGACCGTTGACCGTTTCAGCGAACCCTGTTGTCTGCTTTTGTTTGGCTCTTTGTTTTTCCTTGACTATACTATACCACATCTTTTAGCACTTGTCAATAGTTTTTCTCAACTTTTTTGTATATTTTATATTTAATATTACTTTTACAAAATGCGCTTGACTTTGATTTTGCAGTGTAGTATAATTAAAGTGTTGCGGTGGTCAGAAACAGTCTTTCTGTTCTGATTTTTTCGATATATCACACTCAGAAAGTGCCGATATACCGCACAAGATCATGTTAGGAGGATAATTATGGATAACGAGTTTCTGCCGGACCTCTACGAGTTGGAGGACGAAAATGGTAATAAGCAGACTTTTGAGCTGTTGGACGCAATGGAATATGGTGACGAGAAGTATTATGCTCTCACTCCTTATTATGAGAACGGTGACGAAGCCCTTGAAGATTCAGGCGACGTTGTGATACTCAAGGCTGAGTATGACGAGAACAATGACGAGATACTTGCTTCTATCGAAGATGATGACGAGTATGAGAAGATCGGTCAGATGTTCATGGAGCGTATCGATGAAATGTTCGAGTTTGACGATGAGGACGAAGACGATGATTGCGGCTGTGGCTGCGGTTGTCACGATCACGACCACCTGTCATAAGAAAAATATCTCAGCATATAGGCTTGTCAATATGTAAAATGTACAATTTTATGTACTTTGATTTGCTGAAATTACCTATTGATATTATGGATATGTTGTGATATACTAAGTAACAGAAAAAGTTTCCTGCCTTGTGCGAACAAGCACAGTTATTATAAATCCAACACTTCTAAAAAGGGATTCAGACTCTGGAAATGGATTGCAGACCTCCCGAACGAAACCGCATTTGCCGTTTCGGAAACGGACGAAGGGAGCGTGAAGCTTTCAGGCTGTTTTACCCACCCTGCTTTTATAGCGGGTTTATCGGCTGTGCGACGGCAAGGCGGCTTTTACTTAAACACTGAGCGTACCGATTTTTCGGTACGCTTTTTTGTGTCATAAAAACCATGTCGGCATAAAATGAGATAACGGAGCGTCTGCAGTGATCGTATGACAGTGGGTGACGCAGCCAAAGATCTGCGTCCGCAGGGCAGCCCGTTGTCATTTACTGCAGGACGTTTCGTTTATATAGAAAAAAGCCGCTGTGCCTGTGGGCATAACGGCTTTCTTCTTGTCAGATAAATAAATTGCTTTCGCTAGTATGTCCAGCGGTGGCTGATAATGCCTTTTCTGTTGGATATTTGCTGTTTATGTATTCGGCGGCAACGAAAATAAATTCGCTGTTAGTGGGGTAGTGGTCAGGTCTTATGGCAAAATTACCGAATATCTCGGCTTTGTCTTTGTCCTGAGCCTTTTCCCAACCGATCCTTATGGCGGTGCGCATGTTTCTTTCAACGCTTACTGTGGTTACTCCATGTGCCGCCGCTATCTCTGGATAAATGACCTTTGTGACACGTCTGTTGGCTTTGTCTGTCGTAAGAGCCATTTTTATTGCCTCTTTAATGTAGCCATAGCCGTTATAATTCGGAGTTATGCACAACCGCTTCATCACGGTGGATATAGCAGATTGTATGTCGCCATTGGTGTACCCCTCATCAGAGCTTCGTGTTATTGTGATGTTCAGATCTGCAGAATCGTCAGGACACTGAAGCGCTCTGAGTGCGTTTTTGATATCCGCACAGCTTAGAGGACTTTTTATTATCATGTCTGCGTATTTTGCAAGTCCATTGTTGGTTTTTCTGTCTGAAAGCATGATTATTTTCAGCTTAGGACAAGCCCCTTTGAGATTTTTGCACAGCTCGTAGGGAAACTCAGTTATTTCTGAAATTATCAGAAAATCAGGCTTGCTTTTAAGTACCTCAAGCTGTATCTCCAGTGGATTGTAGTCTGACTGAGCAACATTGTACCCCTGTTTTTTCAGATAGTCTGCCACCTTCATGCCAGTCTGATTGAGGCTTCCGACAAGGATTTTGATCACGTCTTTTTTACACATTTTAATTCTTCCTCCAATTTTTTTATTTTTTAACTTTATACTACACTTGCAGTATAACATTTTTACGGTATAATTTCAAGTTTTTTACTTAATTTTCTTGCTTTTTGTACTATGTTTTAAGAAACGCGCAACAATCTATACATAGTAAATAAACAAATGTCGGTTATGACCAAATTTTAAATGAGATAATTGTGCAAATATTGTAATTTACACAGAGAAAATATGCTTTTGTGTCGTTTAAATCAATATATTATATGAATAGATTGACGATTTGCTATATTTTACATCAAATTTACATTGTTATGAAAGCTTATTTTATGTAGAAAAAAGTCGAAAACGCCAGCAAAGATTGCTATATGATTAATAAAATATTAATACAAATATATAATTTTACATTTATTAATATTTGCGAAATAATATAGAAATATATAAGCGAACGGTATTTTTACATGGCTTTTACAAAATATAATTTCTTGACAAAAGCTTTATTGCGTGGTAAAATATACGGGAGGATCGTTGCAAAAACATGGTCAGCAGCTTTTTTGTGCAACCGGTTTGCAATGATGTCTTTGTAAAAAATTATAGATCATGTTGAGGGAGGCGACGTCGTTTTATGAAAAAAGACGTTATCAATTACATTTGGACAGATAAGAAAAGAACGATTTTTGGTCTGCCTATATCATTTACAAGATATTTTCTCACAGAAGATAAGTTTATAACACGCAAGGGTTTTCTCAGCATAGAGGAAGACGAGCTTGACCTTTATAGGGTCGTCGACAAAAAGCTTGTCCTGCCGTTCGGACAAAGAATGTTCGGCTGTGGCACAATAGTAATGAATGTCAAAGACGTTGATACGCCTGTTAAGGAAGTCAAGTCCATAAAAGCACCAAGAGATGTGCTTGCACAGCTTGATAAGTATATCAATATAAATCGTGATAGATACCGTGTAAGGGGCAGAGATATGGTCGGCGGTGACGGCGGTCATTGCCATGATCATGATGATTTTGATATCCATGACGATATCATATAAAGTTCTATAAGAATAAGGGGCTTTCGCAGATCTTTCTGTGAGAGCCTTTTTTGGAGAGGAAAGTGTGAATGTTTTCAAAAGAGTATTTTCAGTCCCTTGAAAGCTCGTGGGACAGGCTCAAGACCTGCGAAAAGCCGATACTCATATACGGCATGGGCGATGGAGCGGAAAAGCTTCTTGATGAATTTGATAGACTTGGCATAAAATGCACAGGTGTTTTTGCAAGCGACGATTTTGTCCGTGGACAAAGCTTCAGAGGGTTTAAGGTGCAGACTTTCTCACAGGTGCAAGCGCAGTTTGGGGATATCACAGTTGTGCTTGGCTTTGGCACGAGCCTGCCTGAGATAATGGAGCGTATCGACAATATTGAAAAAAGCTGCGAGGTCATAGTGCCGGAAATGTGCGTTGCAGGCGATGAGAATTTCAGCAAGGAAAAGCTTCTCTCAATGTATTCTCAGGCTGAAAAAGCTTACCGCCTTTTTGATGACGATATTTCAAAGCTTACCTTTGAAAAGCTGACAGCGTTCAAGATAACAGGCAAGCTTTCTTATCTCCGTGAGATATTTACGGATAAGGACAAGATAACCGAGATACTTCCCATTGGAGAAAACGAGATATACTGCGACTTGGGAGCATACACAGGCGACACTGCCGCAGAGCTTATCTCACGCACAGGGGGAAAGTATGAGAGAATATATGCCCTCGAACCTGAGAGAAAAAACTTTCAGAAATGCCTGAAAAATCTAAAAGCCAATGACAATATAAGTCTTTACAATGCCGCTGCATGGAGCATTGATACCGAGCTTTATTTCGCAGGTGGCGCAGGCAGACAGGGCAGAGTAGATGCCACAGGAAAAAAGGTTCGTGCAAGAAGTTTGGACAGCGTTCTTGCAGGCAAAAAATGCACCTATATAAAATATGACGTTGAGGGAGCAGACCTAGAAGCTATCAAAGGCAGTGAATATACCATTTCACGCTATGCTCCAAAAATATGCAGTGCATTGTATCACAGACCATATGATTACATCACCCTGCCTCTGTATATAAACAGCCTTTGCAAGGGATACAAATTCTATATCCGTCAGGAAAGATATTACCCCGCATGGGAAACAAACCTTTTCTGCGTCCATGATAAATAAGGAGAAAAATAATGAGTATAACAGTAAGCCTTAACGATAACTGGAAAATGAAAAAAGCAGGCTCGCAGGAGAGCTTTGACTGCAAAGTTCCATGCTCTGTATATAAAACCCTGCTTGACTATAAAAAGATACCCGACCCATATTATCGTGAGAACGAGTATATCTCAACACAGATATGTGATGATGATTACGATTTTGAAACAGTTTTCAGTGCAGATAAGACCACCGCAGACTGTGAGAATACCGTTTTGCACTTTGACGGCATTGATACCATAGCAAACGTCTGTCTCAACGGCATTCACCTTGGCAGAGTGAACAATATGCACAGAGTGTGGGAGTTTCCTGTCCATGGTATTATCAAAGAGGGGGACAACACTCTCACAGTGAAAATAACCTCGCCAAACAGATACATAAAAGAAATGGACGAAAAACGTCACCTTTGGGGCGTTGACTCCACCATGACAGGCTATACACATATAAGAAAAGCCCATTGTATGTTCGGCTGGGATTGGGGTCCAATGCTCCCTGATATGGGCATATGGCGCAGTGTATCCCTTATCGTCCCAGATGCAGGACGTATACTTGACGTCTACTACAGCCAAAAGCACACCGAGAACAAAGTGACTTTGAAAGCTCTTTTGCATATAGAAAACCACGGCTGTAAAAAAGCTATGGTGGAAATATCCGACCCGCAGGGCAATATCGCCGCAAAAGCCGACATAAGCCTTGAGGAAAGTGCAGAATATTATGAAACAGAGCTTGTGATAAACGACCCTCAGCTTTGGTGGGTGAACGGCTATGGCGAACAGCCACTTTATAGCTGTGCAGTGACTTTGTATGATGAAAACGGCTCGTGCGCTGATAAAAATACACAGCGCATAGGTCTTAGAACTTTAACTGTCAGCCGTGAAAAAGATCAGTGGGGCGAGGAGTTCTGCTTTATAAACAACGGCGTGAAGATATTTGCCATGGGCGCAAACTATATTCCCGAAGACCAGATAGTCACACGCTGTAACGAGGAGAAAACAAGAAAGCTCCTTGCAGATTGCAAGGTCGCAAACTATAACTTTATAAGAGTGTGGGGCGGCGGTTATTACCCTGACGAGTATTTCTATGACTACTGCGACGAGAACGGTATCATAGTATGGCAGGACTTTATGTTCGCCTGCTCTGCATATCTGCTCACAGAGGAGTTTGAAGAAACTGTCCGTGGGGAAGTTCGTGACAACGTTATCCGCCTGAGAAACCACCCGTCCCTTGGTCTGTGGTGCGGCAACAACGAGATAGAATCCGCATGGGAATATTGGGGTCTTCCCGAGGACGAGGAAGCAAAGCGTGACTATCTTATCATTTTTGAGAACATTATCCCACAGGTGCTTAAAGCCTATGACCCCTGCGAAAACACCTTCTATTGGCCTTCCTCACCGTCCTCAGGGGGAGGCTTCAAGGACGCCTCCTCAAACCATGCAGGGGATATGCACTATTGGGACGTTTGGCACAACTTCAAGCCTATCGAAGCGTTCAGAGAATTTTATTACCGTTTCTGTTCAGAATACGGCTTTGAAAGCCTGCCTGATATAAAGACCTGCCGTGCCTTTGCCGACGAAACAAAGGGCGACTTTGACCTTTGCTCACCGGTTATGGCGGCACATCAGAAGTGCGTTCAGGGCAACGAGAAGATAATGTACTATCTCGCCCAAATGGTGAGATATCCGTACGATTTCAAACAGCTCATCTATTCCTCACAGCTCGTTCAGGCGGATTGCATACGCTCGAATGTTGAGCATATGAGAAGAGCAAGGGGCAGATGTATGGGCTCTGCATATTGGCAGGTGAACGACTCAAACCCTGTTATCTCATGGTCAAGTATCGACTATTTCGGCAGGTGGAAAGGTCTGCATTATTATGCAAAGCGTTTTTACGCTCCATGCCTTATCTCCTGCGACGATACCCATAGAAAAAAGCCTGTCCTTAACATATCCAACGAGCGAATGACAGCCTTTGAGGGCGTGGTAAAATGGACGCTGAGAAACAATAAAGCTGAAATTCTGCAAAGCGGCGAAAAGTCCGTGAACGTTCCGGCTCTTACCGCACAAAACGTCACTGACATAGACCTTTCAGACGAGCTTAAAAACCGTACTGACCCTCGTGAAAAATATCTCGAATATTCCATTATGGAAAACGGCAAGGTGTTGAGCTTTGGCACAACGCTCTTTGTGCGCCCGAAAGAATTTACATTCTTAGAGCCTGCCATAACCTATGGCATATCAGAAAGCGAGGATAAATTCGCTCTGACATTCTGTGCCAAGAATTACGCCAAAAGCGTCTGCCTCAGCCTAAAGACCGCAGATTGCGTGTTCTCAGACAACTGGTTCGATATCCACGGAAAAGAGCCTGTTACCATAATGATAGACAAAGCCTCCCTCAGCAGAAAAATGACAGCGCAGGAGCTGTCCGGGGAGCTTGAGATAATGCACAATTAGTGCTGTGACACTATGTTGCCGGCATTGAAAATTTGATGTTTATAAACACGCAATGCTTGTGCTTTGCAAATGTACATATCAAGCTATCCTGCGTATAAGTAGCCTGAAATAAAATTTTAGGAGGAACTGCTTTGAAAGTAAAACTAAGCAAATACTTGAAGCCCTATGCACTGTTTGCGGTGCTGACACCTCTATCCATGGTGGGAGAAGTGCTGGGTGACCTGCTTCAGCCAAAGCTTATGTCAAAAATAGTTGACGATGGCGTGCTGGGTCAGGATATGGATCTTATCATAAGAACGGGACTTCTTATGCTCCTTGTTCTTATAGGCGGCGGAGCTTGCGGAATTGCGGCTTCTGCATTCGGTGGGATAGCTTCCCAAAGCTTTTCAAGAGATCTGCGTGTGGACGTTTTCAAGCGTGTCATGGGTCTTTCATTTGAACAGACCGACAAGTTCACAACAGGCTCATTGGTAACACGTCTTACAGCGGATATAACCGCCATTCAGCAAATGGTAGACTTCATGCTGAGAATGTTGGTGCGTGACAGCCTGCTGTTCTTCGGCGGAATAATCATGATGCTTACTCTGAACGTCAGGTTCGGTATCATAATTCTCTGTGCCTTGCCTGTCGAGATAATCATGATGATAGTAATTCTCAGAAAGGCTAACCCATACTATTCTATCGTCGCAAAACGTCTTGACAGCGTAAACTCAGTGGTTCAGGAGAACGTCACAGGCGCAAGAGTAGTAAAAGCCTATGTCAGAGAGGATACAGAAGAAAAGCGTTTTGACGATGCAAATATAAGCCTTATGGAATCAAACCTACGTGTTCAGACCCTTATGGCTATCCTTCAGCCGCTTCTTATGATAATACTCAATCTGTCTGTTATTGCCGTTATAGTTATAGGCGGCTGGCAGGTGCAGGCACAAGCTATGAAGGTCGGTGAGGTCATGGCGGCTATCACATATCTTACTCAGGTCTTGCATGGAGTAATGATGATGTCTATGATGTTCCAGACCCTCGCAAAGGCTTCCGCATCTGCAAACAGATTGAGAGAAGTCCTCGAAACTGACCCAGTTATAAAAAGCGGCAGCGTTTCCCTTGCAGATAAAACAGGGGGCACAGTGAGCTTTAAAAACGTTTCATTCTCCTATCCTGAAACCAAGGGCAGACCTGTTATCTCAGACCTTACCCTTGATATAAAGTCAGGCGAGAGCGTCGCCATACTAGGTGCAACTGGTTCGGGAAAATCCTCCCTTGTGAACCTTATCCCAAGATTTTACGATTGCACAGCAGGAGAAGTCCTTGTTGACGGCGTAAACGTCAAGGATTGCAAGCTTGACGAGCTTAGAAAGAAAGTTGGCATAGTCCTGCAAAAGAGCGAGCTTTTCTCAGGCACAGTTGAGGACAACATAAAGTGGGGCGACAAAAACGCTACCCATGAGGAGGTCATCTCCGCCGCACAGGCAGCTCAGGCTGACGAATTCATTCAGAGGATACCTGCAGGCTATGAGGGTATTATAGCCGAAAAGGGTGCTTCACTGTCAGGCGGTCAGAAGCAAAGGCTTTCTATCTCAAGAGCGGTGCTTAAAAAACCTGAGATCCTCATTCTTGATGATTCCACCTCCGCCCTCGACCTTGGCACAGAAGCAAAGCTCCGTGCGGAGATAGACCGCAAAATGAACGGCACTACCCTTATCATAATCGCACAGCGTATCCAGAGCGTAAAATCATGCGACAGGATAGCCGTCCTCGACCACGGCAAGCTTTGTGCCTGCGATACTCATGAAAATCTGCTAAAGACCTGCGAGGTATATCAGGATATCTACGCTTCGCAGGTGAAAACGTCAGGAGGTGAAGTGTAATGCCTCCAATGCCTCCAATGGGGCCCGGCGGAAGAAAACCGGGCGGACCTCACGGTGCAAGGCTTACAATGGAAAAGCCTAAGGACGCAAAGAACACCCTTAAAAAGCTTATCGGCTATATAGGCAGGAACAGATATCTGTTTTTCGCTCTTATCGGTGTAATGCTCATTATAACTCTGCTCAATCTTGCCGCACCGTCAATACAGCAGATAGCCATAGACTGCATTACCCTCACGAAAAAGAAAACAAGCGTTGACTTCGGTGCGCTTGGCAAAACGCTCATAGGACTTGGGGCAGTTTATCTCCTGTCCTCTGTTTTCACCTATATGCAGGGAATATTCTCCGCAAAGCTTTCACAGTACACAGTAAAGACCATGCGTAAAGACTTGTTCTCAAGCCTTGTAAGACTTCCTATAAAATATCTCGATACCCACAGCCACGGCGATATAATGAGCCGTATGACAAACGACGTCGAGAACATTTCCACAACTATCTCTCAGTCTATAGGCTCGCTCATCTCAGGCGTGCTGACCATAGTGGGAACAGTTGTCATAATGCTTCTGTATTCACCGCTTCTTACCCTTATCTCACTGTCTACAGTGTTCCTTACCATATTCGTTTCAGGCGTACTCACAAAGTATATGAAGAAATACTTCATCAAACAGCAGGTGCTTCTTGGCGAGATAAACGGTGAAGTGGAAGAAATGGTCGTTGGCTATAGAACGGTCGTTTCCTACGGCAAGGAGCAGGACGCTGTTGACAAGTTTGAGAAAATGAGCAACAATCTGAAAAAATGCGGCATAAAAGCTCAGATATTCGGTGGTGTAATTGGCCCTTGCATGAACTTAATATCCAACTTCGGCTTTATCCTTATCGCAGCATTTGGCGGCTGGTTCGCAATAAAAGGCTTTATAACAGTGGGAACTATTCAGGCTTTCATACTCTATTCAAAACAGTTCTCACGTCCTATCAATGAGATCGCAAACCAGTTTGCAAATATCCAGACCGCAATAGCAGGCGCAGAGCGTATATTTGAGGTCATGGACGCTGATAAGGAAACTGACGAGGGCAAGGCCGACTTTGAGGTGGAAAACGTCAAAGGCGATATCGACTTCAAGCATATCGACTTCTCGTACGTTCCTGAAAAACAGGTGCTAAAAGACCTCGATCTTGAAGTAAAAGCAGGTCAGAAAATAGCCATAGTCGGTGCAACAGGCTCAGGCAAGACCACCATAGTAAATCTTCTCACAAGATTTTATCCCGTTGACAGCGGTGAGATAACCATAGACGGTCAGAGCATTTACGATATCCCGAAAGACAAGCTCAGACGTTCCATAGCCATAGTTTTGCAGGATACAGTGCTTTTTAAGGACACCATAGAGGAGAATATCCGCTACGGCAGAGAAAACGCCACCATTGATGAAATAAAGGCGGCGGCAAAGTTTGCGAACGCAGACGAGTTCATAGAAAGACTTTCCGAGGGTTACGACACAGTTCTTGCCGAGGGCGGCTCAAACCTTTCACAAGGTCAGCGTCAGCTTCTCTCCATAGCAAGAGCAGTGCTTGCCGACCCGAAGATACTTATTCTTGACGAAGCCACTTCCTCGGTTGATACCAGAACTGAGATGCACATTCAGTCCGCAATGGTGGCTCTTATGAAAAACAGAACCTCCCTTATCATCGCTCACCGACTTTCCACTATCCGTGACGCCGATAAGATAGTCGTTATCGACGGTGGACGTGTTGCAGAGCAGGGTAGCCATGAGGAGCTTATCGCCGCCAAGGGCTGTTACTACAGACTTTATCAGACGCAGTTCTCAGGCGTTAAGACCTGATACAATGGTGTTTGGAAAACGTATATAGTCAATGTCGTACATTCAAACAAATACAACGTCCCACTTCTCGATGTTTCGTCAATCCACAAAACTTCGTGATAATTCAAACTTTTACACTCTCAAAATCGGGCTGTCGAGGGCGCCAGCCCCTACATGAAAATTGGCGGTCTTATCAAACAAATCAAGGCACAGGAAGACCTCTCCTGTGCCTTTTTTATGCGCAAAAAAAGGACGGCTCTCATAAGAAAGCCGTCCTTAATGTTATCTGAAATATTACTTTGTAACAAGTGCCAGAGTATCTCTTGCAATGAGAAGCTCTTCGTTTGTTGGGATAACGTAAACCTTTGTCTTAGAATCGTCAGTGGATATCTCCTTGAGGATTCCACGGCAGAGATTCTTCTCAGCGTCAATGTGGATACCGAGGATATCGAGATTTGAGCAAGCAGCCGCTCTTACCTCAGGTGCGTTCTCGCCGATACCGCCTGTGAATATAACAGCGTCAAGGCCGTTCATTGCAGCAGCGTATGAACCGATGAACTTCTTGATCTGATAAGCGAATATCTCGCTTACGATAAGTGCTCTCTCGTTGCCCTCGCTTGCAGCAGCCTGAATATCTCTGTTGTCAGAGCCGATACCAGAAAGACCAAGGAAGCCTGACTTCTTGTTCATGTATTCTGTCATCTGGTCAGGTGTGAAGCCCATTTTCTTCTCAACATAGTCAACAGCAGAAGGGTCAACAGAGCCGCAGCGTGTGCCCATTACAAGACCGTCAAGAGGAGTGAAGCCCATTGATGTGTCAACAGACTTGCCGCCGTTGATAGCTGTGATAGATGAGCCGTTGCCAAGGTGGCATGAAACTATCTTAAGCTCCTCGATAGGCTTGCCCATTACTCTTGCAAGCTCGCCTGAAACAAATCTGTGTGAAGTTCCGTGGAAGCCGTATTTTCTTACATGAAGATCAGTGTAGCACTCGTATGGCAGACCGTAGAGATAAGCCTTTCTTGGCATTGTTGAGTGGAAAGCAGTGTCGAATACGACTACCTGTGGTGTGCCTGCTGGGATAACTGCCTTGCAGGCTCTCAGTGCAAGAGCGTGTGGGTGGTTATGTACAGGTGCAAGCTCAGCCAGTGAGTCGATCTGGTCGATAACTTCGTCTGTTACAAGGCAGGTCTCCTTGAATATCTCAGCACCCTGAACTATTCTGTGACCTACAGCTGATATCTCAGACATAGAGTCGATGACCTTTGTTTCGCCTGATGTGAGTACCTCAACGAGCTTTTCAAAAGCCTCTGTGTGAGTAGGGAAATTGCAATCCTCCTCGATGTGTCTGCCGTCGCCTGTCTTTGCGCTCACATGGCCGTCGATACCGATACGGTCGCAGTTGCCCTTTGCGATAACAGACTCGTCCTTCATATCCAGAAGCTGATATTTAAGTGATGATGAACCTGCGTTTACAACTAAGATTTTCATTGGAAAAAATCTCCTCCCGATTATAATATGTCAGATAATGGGCTTGACTTTAAGCCCATAATATCATATACTTATAGTATATCAATATTAATGATAAATTTCAAGAGCTTTTTTCATAAATATACATATTGCACAATTTTTTTACTAGGGCTTAACATATTAGTATCATAATTCGCAGTAAGCTTTTGAAAGACGGAATAAAATTTGCATAGGGTAGAAAGAGGAGTAAAAAATGAAAATTGCGGGAATAGTTGCGGAATATAATCCGTTCCATAACGGACACAAATATCAGATACAAGCCACAAGACAGGCTGGCGCAGAGGGTATCGTCGCAGTAATGAGCGGTGATTGCGTGCAGCGTGGCTCAGCGGCTGTTTTTTCAAAATATGACAGAGCACAGGCTGCTATAAGAAACGGTGCAGACCTTGTTATAGAATTGCCATGCCCGTTCTCGTGCTCAAACAGTGAGGTCTTTGCAAGAAGTGCAGTAAGGCTTCTTGCAGGTCTTGGGGAGGACGTGGTAACGACCTTGTCTTTCGGCTGTGAAAGCGGTGATAGGAACGCCCTTGAACAGGCGGCTGAAATATCCGCAATGCTTGAAAATTCACAGCAGGTAAGAGAACTTTTATCTCAGGGAAAGACCTACCCTCAGGCTATGTATGAAGCCTCCATAGGTCTTTATGGCAGAACCGCTGAAGAGATATTCTCCACCCCAAATAACGTCCTTGCAGTTGAGTATATAAAGGCGGCAAAGCGTATAGCCCCATGGCTAGTGCCTTATGCCGTAAAGCGTGAGGCTGTCGCACATGATTCTCAGGCAGAGTCTGGTAATTTCGCTTCGGCTTCTCATATAAGAGAGCTTATAAAAGAGGGAGGCGAGTGGCAGAGATTTGCTCCGTATGATTTTGAGGGCTGTAAGCCGTCCTTTACCCGGCAGGCAGGCAGAGAAATGCTTTTCAAGCTTTGTACTGCTTCAAGAGAAGATTTTCTTGCCCTCCCTGACTGCGACGAACACCTTGCCAACAGATTTATGTCTGTCGTAAGCTCCTGCCCCGAAACTATGGATATCTTTGAACAGCGTATAAAGTCAAAGAATATCACCATGGCAAGAGTAAGAAGAATGGTCCTGCACCTTGTTCTCGGCATCAGAAAGGACGATATCAGACAAGTGCCATACGGCAGGATACTTGCCTTTAACCGCACAGGCACACGCATACTTGCGCAGGCAGAGAACAGAACGCTGGAGTATGATACCTCGCTGAAAAAGCTTGAGGATATCTCCGATTATGCAAAGCGTGTTGCTTTCCTTGAAAAGAACGCAGTAAGGCTTAGAGAAACAGCGGCATATGGCAGATGTATTTCAAACGAGTATACAAGAAAGATAACCATAACCTGAGATAAACAGGAGGGCGGAAAATGAGAAGAATGAAAGGTGCGGCAGGGCTTTTGACAGCTTTGCTCTTGGCTTTTCAGCTTTCGGCGCAGACTTTTGCACTTGCCAGCGAGGATAACGGCATAAAAGTCGTTCCCGTAAACTTTACCCATAACGGCTATAGCTATGAGATAGAGGGCGTGGCCAAAAGCACAGAGGGTGACTATCAGATAAAGTCCCCTTCAAGACTAGCCGCCCGAAAGCTTCCATCTGCCTATGACCCAAGAAGCTCAGGAGAGATCACAACAGTAAAAGATCAGGCGTCAACGGGTGCTTGCTGGGCATTCTCAGCCCTTGCCTGTGCGGAGCAGGATCTTATCAAAAAGGGGCTTGAAAACCCCTCCGCAGAATTTTCCGTGCCTGCCTTGGTGCTGTCCTCAAATTCAGGCACAGCCACAGGTAAAGACGATTTTTCATCAGGGGGAAACTGGCTCTTTGCGGCCTCCGCTCTTGCAAATGGTCAGGGACTATGCTATGAGGATTACGAGCCGTTTTTAGAATCCGGCACAGAGAATATGATAGTTTCCGAAAATAAGAAAAGCGTCAGCGAATACAGGCTGAATTATGTCATGGAGCTTTCAAGCACTACGCAGGTGAAGCGTAAAATAATGGAGCTTGGAGCAGTTTCCGCAAGCTATTTTGCAGGAAATGGCTATATGAATCATAACAATACTGCCTACTATGATCCCGACGCCTCAAAAAACACTATCATAAATCATTCCGTCACAGTGGTGGGCTGGGACGATAACTACAGTAAGGATAATTTCAGATATAAGCCTGCCAATAACGGCGCATGGCTTGTGAAAGGCTCGTGGGGCGCAGATCAGGACAATGACGGCTTCTATTGGGTGTCCTATGACGAAGCAGAGTTCGGACAGTTTTGCTGCTATGACTTTGAAGAAAGCTGTGATAATACATATCACTACAGCAAAATGACAGGCTATGTTGTGAATGCCAGCAATGACGGCTCTGTTTACGGTGCAAATGTTTTCACCGCTAAAGCCGATGAAAAGCTTGATAAAGCAGGCTTTATGTATGTGGGCAAAACGGGCAGTGCGGATTACACCCTAAGCGTCTATACCGACGTTTCCGACAGCGACCCTATAGGCGTACTTGAAACGCAGATAAGCGGCTCAGTGTCCGCAAACGGCTTTTATACAGTTGACTTTCCCGAGGATATCCTCCTTGAAGAGGGCGAGAAATATTCCATTTCAGTAAAATTCAGCGGCGACAGCGGCAGGGGATATCTCCTTGCAGAAAGCGACCGAACATCAAAGGCGCAGTCAGGGCAAAGCTATGTTTCTCTTAACGGCAAATATTGGTCTGACGTTGGAGCAGATAAGACCGACTCCATAGGAAGTCTTTTTATCTATGCTTACACTGACGATACTGCAAAGCCCGATAAAAGTTCACTTGAAAGCACCCTTGCAAAGTACGGCACCCTTGCAGGCTGTGAAAGGGAAGCAAACAACGCCCTAATGGTGCTTGCAGACGAGAACGCTTCTAAAAATGATATTTCAAACGCACAAAAGCTCCTTATCTCCGCCGCAGAAGAACAGGACGAAGCCCTTGTTATAACCACCGAAGCCCAGTTGGAAAGCTTTGCAAAGCGTGTCAGCAGTGGCGAAAGCTTTGAGGGCAAGCTAGTCACCCTTGAAGCTGACCTTGACTTTGACGGAAAAACTATCTCACCCGTAGGCGATCCTGAAAACCCATTCATGGGCTATTTTGACGGCAACGGACACCTTATAAAAAACGCAGTTATCATGTCCAAGGAGTATTCAGGGCTTTTCGCATACATAAAAAACGGTGCAGAGATAAATAACATTTCTCTGAAAAACTGTATAGTGAAAGGTGATTACGCAGGCGGAATAGTGGGCTTTTATCAAGGAACAGCTATAAAAGCCTGCACCTTTGACGGTACAGTGTCAGGAGAAGTCTATTCAGGCGGCGTCATAGGAAGACAATCCTGCGGTATCATAACAGAGTGTTCTTCAAACCTAAGGGAAAACAGCTCCGCCATTACAAATGCCTTTATAGGAGGCAGGGATATTGCCGTTTCCGTTGTGAACGCATACGGCTGTTACAGCAATGACAGCGACAGCCTGGTTTCAAGCCTTTCTGCAAAAAATGCACTTTCTCAAGGGGCATATGCAATGAACACCTACGGTGAAAAGTTCAAAGACAGCGCAAAGTGGACAATGGACGGAACTCTTGTGCGCCAGACCTCATATAACGAGCAGGCTTCCCATAAGATAACATTCTCCGCTGTGGCACAGACCATAGAAGTCTGCACCGACTATGCAGGCAAAGCCGTGTTCCCGAATGTGAACGTTCAGCAGGGCTACACCCTCGGCTGGTATCGTAAAGGCGAACCTGTGAACAGCAACACAGTTTTCACAGAAAACACCACAGTTTCCGCAAAAGTCACCCCAAGTGACAAAGCAAAGATAGATTATATCCTTAACGGCGGCGAAAACAGTCCCCTCAACCCTGATGAGCTTGGCGAGGGCGAAACTGCACAGCTTTCCGCACCCACAAAAGAGGGCGCACAGTTTACAGGCTGGTATGCCGACTCACAGCTTGAGAGCGAGCCTATAACGTCCGTGAGCTTTTCAGACGGCTCAAAGACGCTTTATGCAGGCTGGAAAGCCAATACCTGCAAGGTCGATTTCACCGATATAAACGGCACAGTTTTGTCATCTCAGACCGTAGAATACGGCAAAAGTGCCGATCCGCCCAAAGCACCGACCATAAAAGGCAAACGCTTTACAGGCTGGGATAAAGACTTTTCAAAAGTCACAGCCCATGTGACAGTGCAGGCGGTCTATACCGACAGAAAGCTTATAAAAGACTGCGAGATATCAGGCTTTAAAACACATATGACATTCACAGGCTATGAACTTGCTCAAAGCAGTATAACGCTTTCCTATGGCGATACCCCTTTGACAAATAATAAAGACTATACCATTGACTATGCCGATAATATAGCCGCAGGCAAGGGCAAAATGATAATAACAGGCATTGGCGGATACAGTGGCACTATAGCCAAAGCATTCGACATTCTTCCAAAGTCCGCCCAATTGACAAGCGTCTATTATGTTGATACGCTCTCCTACACAGGCAAGCCTATAGGACCTGACGTTATGGTAACGGACGGAGGAAAATTTCTTCTTCCTGAACATGATTATACTGTTTCCTATAGCTCAAATACAAAAATAGGCGTTGGAAAAATGATCATAAGCTTCATGGGCAACTATCAGGGTACGATAACAAAAACTTTTACCATTTATCCTGCAAAACAGGAGATACAATCTCTGCAAACAAGATATAAAGGCTTTTTTATCGACTTTGCTCAGAAAGGTTCAGCCACAGGATATGAATTGCAGTACAGCACACGCTCTGACTTCGCAGGTGCAAAAACCTTGATCATATCCTCAAACAAAACGGATAAAAAGACAGTTTCAAAGCTGACGGCAGGGAAGAAATATTATGTAAGAGTGCGTTCATATACAATAGTCAGCGGCAAGCGTTATAACGGCGCATGGTCTGATACAAAGAGCGTGACCACCGCAAAATATGATATTGCCAAAGCTAAGGTAGCAGGCATAAAAAACAAGCATTTCACAGGCAGGAACATCACCCAGAGCATAACTGTCACATATTCGGGCAAGACCCTTAAAAACGGCACAGACTATACAGTGAAATATTCCTCCAACAAGAATATAGGCACAGCTAAGGTAACAGTAACAGGAAAAGGCTCGTATGGCGGAGTGATAACGAAGCCTTTTGTCATCACCCCTGCAAAGCAGACCATACAAAAGCTCATGCCGGTGAAAAAAGGCTTTTATATAGACTATGCACAGAAAGGCTCTGCTACAGGCTATGTGATATCCTATGCTGAAAATATATCTTTCAGCGGTGCAAAGACAGTTAAGGTGACCTCAAATAAGACCGACAAAAAGACTATAACAAATCTTAAAAGCCAAAAGACATATTTCGTCCGTGTGAGAAGCTATACAGCCACAGGTGGCAAGACCTACTTCGGACAGTGGTCTGATATAGCCAAAGTTTATACCAAATAATTATCCATGTTATCGGGAGGGATAGCAATGACCACAAAAACAAAGCTTGTAAAAAGAATATTCTCATCGCTCTTGACAGCCGCACTTGCAGTTCCAATGACGGCTCTCACTGCCCATGCAACAGGGGAGGCTTTCTTCTATCCGCCTAAAAACCCCGTCATGACCAATCAGCAGTTTGAAGTGTCCGTGACATTTTCTGCAGATTCAGAGATAGGAAGCGTTCAGGCAAATATCGCCTATGACGATTCCGTTATAGAATTTGTGTCAAGCGACAATGCCTCAGGCGGCGGAGGAGTTCTTACAGTAAACGGATTTCCTGATACTCCATCTTCAGAAGTGGATTTCAGCTTTACGTTCAAAGGTCTGTCAGCAGGAAATGCAAATATAAGCCTGCAAAGCTGTCAGATATATTCCCCTGATTCAGAGCTTATCGGCTCGCCTACCGCCTATTGTGTCATAACAGTTGGAAGCGATAAGGTGGAAACCAAGACCGAAACAGAAACCACGACCACCACCGAAAAGACCACCACCACTACCACTAAGACCGCACCTTCAAACGGCATACCCGATAAAGGCGTTCTTACAGCCTTGACAGTGGATAACGGCGAGCTTTCTCCTGCCTTTGCCTATAATGTCTATAACTATACAGTGAACGTTGACAATTCCGTTACCAATGTTGAGATAGAGGGAACAACAGCAAGCCCCTCTGATTATATATGGTATACAGGCACAAGCGAGTGTCAGGTGGGCGAAAATGTACGAACCATAACCGTCACAGACGTTGACGGCAACGCCACAACCTATACTGTCACCATAATCAGAGCCTCAGGCGGAGATGAACAGCAGACCCGGACCGCCCAAAAGAAAAACAGCTCCGATACTTCATCTGCCGTGTCCAAAAACGCAAATGTTATGGACCAGTATAAAAAGATGCTCAATACCGCCCTTGCTATCGTCCTTATTGTCCTTGTTATCGCACTTGTCGTAATAATTATCTGGATAAGAGGAAAGATCAAAGGCGGCAAAAAGGATAAATAAGTTCTGTGTAAAGAGATGATAAACAGCCAAAAGTGGCGTATCAACGTGCTTTTGGCTGCTTGTGACAGCATTTTTCACTCTGCTTACACGAATACACATTTTTTTTACAAAAATCACACAAAAACAAGTATAATTTCGACACCTGCCAGAGTATAATGTGAATATGCTGATGGTGATTCAGTTTAGAGAGTGGCTCCAATAGGGGCTGCTTTTTTTATGCTCCAAAAACTTTTTTCATGAATTCTTCTGTGGAGATGACCCCGCTGCGATTGAATCTGTAAAGACCAAAAAGGCAGCGTTCATCTTCTTTTTTTATTATATTGATTTTTTCCTCTACTCCAAGACTAGCCTCAAACCCCATGTTCTTTACGAGCCGACTTGCACTTTCGCAGGTTATGCCGAAAGGATAGGTGTAAACGTTTGGCTGAAAACCACAGTGTTCATCGCAAAGCGTTTGAAGCTTCGTGGTGTCCTTAAGAAATACCTTTCGGTAATCCTCGTAGCTTTCTCCCTCCAGCTGACCGACTCCACGCCTGCCTTCAAGATTGTGCATATCGTAAGAGTGATTGCATATCTCCACATGACCGCTGTCACGAAGCACCGAAACGTCCTGCCAGTCAAGATAAGAGTAAGCAGGATCAGGTTCAGCCTCCTCGCAGGCAGCGTCGGTGTAAGCTCCCACAATAGATACAGTGGCTTTCATATCGTATTTTTCAAGAAGCGGCAGAAGATATTCTCTGTAGTTGTAAGTGCCGTCATCAAAGGACAGTATGATAGGCTTTTCAGGCAGTTCGCCCCCACGCTTCACATATCTTATAACGTCATTTACAAAAACAGTAGTGTAGCCGTTCTGCTTCAGATAAAGCAGATCCTTTTCAAGCTCGATAGGCGTTATGACATACTCACCGCTTCGACCTTCATCTTTTACGATGCTGTGATACATTATGATCGGAAGCTTTATGCCGTCTGTTTTTTCTTCTTTTGCAAAGGTCGGCATAACAGCCACTGCCGCCAGCATAGAAAGTACAGCTATAACGCAAAGCATCACCCTTTTTCTTATCCTCAGACTTATGTACATATTTTTTTTACCCCCTTTTTACCTATTCTTATTCACCTCCATATCATTAATTGCATCATAAGTTCACAAAAAATATGCTTGTGGTACTTGAAATAATTGTGCAATTATGATATAATAAACACGTAATATCGCAGTGTTGTGTGCTGCGTTAAAAACAAGTTCATAAGGGGGAACTGTATATGAAAACGTTGCGTTCAAAGCTGCTTTTGGCAATGCTTTCAATCGCACTTATCATCACGGTGCTGCTCAGCTTGGTTTCCGTGTATTTTATAAACGTTTCTGCAAAGGATACGCTCAAAAGCACCGCTGAACCACTGGCTGTTCAGGCGGCTAAGAATTTTGACTCGACGATCAGCTCTTATACGAATAATATAGTTTCGACCGTAAAGTCTGATTCTTTTTTAGAGGCAAAAACTGACGCTGACAGACTAAAGGCGGTAAAAAGTGGCTTTGCAGACAACACAGGCTTCTATCTGAACTTTACAGTTTATGACGGCAATGGCATTGTGCTTGCAACAGATAATGAAATGGTATCGTCATCAGTTGAAAAGGAGCACATCATAAGCGCTTGCGAAAGAAGCTCGGCTTATATAACCGATATATATACCTTTGGCGGTAAGAATTATTTTTCTATACTTGCTTCAACAAAGTCTGGCAACACAGAACAAAAAGTCGCTTGTATTACCATTCAGAGCGATATGCTTATCAATGCTCTTAATGAATATACCTTCGGAAAATCCGGCTATGTTTATCTTGTTGGTAAAGACGGAGAGATCCTTCTTCATAAGGATACAGATCAGATAGGTAAAAATGCCCTTGAGATCGGTAAGAAAGATGAAGAATATACGGAAGTGACAAATGCCGTTGAGAAAATACTTGCAAATAATAGCGGTACAACAGAGTATAAATTTAAGGATAACAATTATATCGTGGGCTATTATGGTTCGTCATATTTTGACGGTACTGTCGTCATGGTTACAAATGTTGCCGACTTCACCACTGCAAGCTCCAGCGCACTTACTAATATCATTGTAATGGGCGTTGTGCTTATGTGCCTGACGGTGCTGTTCTCTCTGCTTTTTGCAAAGAGGATAACAAAGCCTATCATTTCTACCACAAACAGACTTCGTTCTCTCGCACAGGGCAACCTTACCGACCCTGTTGACGTGTGGTATTCAAAGGACGAGCTTGGCGTCCTTTCAAACTCTCTGGAAGAAACTATCGTCTGCCTCAGACAGTATATCAACCTTATCACAGTGGCTCTTACCCAGATATCCGAGGGTAACCTTTGCCACAGAATGGAAGGCACTTTCAAGGGCGACTTCTATAAGATAAAGAGTACGTTTAACGAGATACTCGACTCTCTGTCTGATACCTTTGCTTCTATCAATATGTCAGCCGAGCAGGTGAACTCAGGAGCGGTTCAGGTGTCAAATATCGCACAGTCTGTATCACAGGGTTCTACACAGCAGGCTTCCGCGATCGAGGAGCTTTCCGCTACCCTCAGTGATGTTTCAAAGCAGATAACTCAAAACTCTGAGGACTCTAAGAACGCTTATAATATCGTACTTAAAAATACCGAAGCCATTGACAACTGCAACAGCGATATGGGCAACATGGTAAATGCCATGAATGCTATCCATACAGCTTCCGATGAGATCTCAAAGATAATCAAGGTCATTGACGAGATCGCATTCCAAACAAATATCCTTGCCCTTAACGCCGCCGTAGAGGCCGCAAGAGAGGGTTCAAAGGGCTTTGGCGTGGTAGCAGACGAGGTAAGACGTCTTGCATCAAGATCAGCCGAAGCCGCAAAGCAGACCGCTTCACTTATCGAAAACCAGTCTGCCGCCGTTTCAAAGGGCTCTAAGATAGCCGAAGAAACCGCTGATTCACTGAACAATATCGTAAGTAATTCAAATACTATGAGGGATCTCGTAAAGAATATCTCAGACGCTTCTGAGGCACAGGCGGAAGCGATCGTTCAGGTAAATACGGGAGTAGACCAGATATCAGCTGTTGTATCAGCCAATACCTCGACTGCAGTCGGTTCAGCTTCCGCAAGTGAAGAGCTTTCAAGCCAGTCACTTATACTAAAGAATATGATAGCACGTTTCAAACTTAGCGAGAACAGTGAAAAGGATAAGAAAGAGCATCAGACTTCAAGGTTCACATATATTGACGATGAGCCGGAAAGCGAGGCCACCCCTGAGGAAACTCAGCAGGATATCACTCCTTCCGACGAAGCCGATATAGAAGATTTCAGCACAAGCGATAAGTATTGATAACGTTGATAATGATAGAATTTCATTGAAAGGACTTGGTAAAATGAAGAAAAGAATAGGCATACTCACAAGCGGAGGAGATTGTCCGGGACTTAACGCAACTATCAGAGGCGTTGCAAAGGCTTGCTATGAAAAGTTCGGTGAAGACGTCCAGATAATCGGCATAGAGGACGGCTATTACGGGCTTATCAATAATATGTGCAAGGAAATGAAGCAGTCTGATTTTTCAGGTATCCTCACTACAGGCGGAACTATTTTCGGTACAAAGAGAACGCCTTTCAAGAAAATGCAGGTCATCGAAGAAGATAACGTGGATAAAGTAAAGGCTATGAAAGAAACCTATAAAAAGCAGAAGCTCGATTGCCTGCTCACCTTGGGCGGCAACGGCACTCATAAGACCGCTAACCTCCTTTCAACCGAGGGACTTAACGTTATCGGACTGCCAAAAACTATAGACAACGATATCTGGGGCACAAGCGTAACATTCGGCTTCCATACCGCCGTTGACACAGCCACAGACGTTATCGACAGACTTCATTCCACAGCCAATTCCCACGGAAGAATACTCGTTGCAGAAATAATGGGCAATAAAGCCGGCTGGCTCACCCTCTATTCAGGTATCGCAGGCGGTGCAGATATAATAGTGATCCCTGAGATACCATACGATATAGAAAAGCTTGCCGAGGCTTGCGAAAAGAGAGAGTCAAAGGGCTTCTCTATAATGGCAGTAGCTGAAGGCGCTTTTGATAAAGAAGAGGCAAAGCTTAAAAAGAAGGAAAGAGCAAGACTCCGTGCAGAGCAGGGTCTTACAACTGCTACCCCTAGAATTGCAAAGCAGATAGAAGAGCTTACAGGCAGAGAAACAAGAGTTTGCGTTCCTGGTCATATGCTCAGAGGCGGCAGTCCGTCGGCCTATGACAGAGTGCTTGCCACAAAGTTCGGCGTCCATGCCGCAGAGCTTATCGCAGCCGATAAATACGGCTATGCAGTGGCAATGATAAATGAAGTTGTGTCAGAAAACCCACTTTCAGAAGTCGCAGGCAAAACAAAATTTGTCCCTGCCGACCACCAGCTCGTCAAGACCGCAAAGGCTCTGGGCGTCGCTTTCGGTGACTGATAAATGCAAAACAAAAGCGGTGCAGCCTAAACTGTGCCGCTTTTTATGTTTGTTTCCGTAGCGGCGATCTGAGGTCGTCCACCTGATTTCCAACGTATCATACGCTTGACCAAAACCATATCATATAAGAAAAGCTCCGCCTTTCCTGCGGAGCTTTTCTTGTATCTATCTTAGCCGATAAGCCAGTCATACATTTCCTGATATTTGTTAGCAGAAGCCTGCCATGAGAAATCCTGTGCCATTGCAGATTTGATAAGTCCGTTCCATTCGTCACGTCTGTCATCGAATATGTACTTTGCAAACATAACAGTGTTGTACATCTCGTGTGCATTGTAGTTTGCAAAGCTGAAACCAGTGCCGGTCCTCTCAAACTGATTGAACGGCTGAACAGTATCTCTCAAACCGCCAGTTTCACGAACGATAGGCAACGTGCCGTAACGCAGTGACATAAGCTGTGAAAGTCCGCATGGCTCGAAAAGTGACGGCATAAGGAATGCGTCAGCGGATGCGTAAATGCGGTGGCTCATTTCCTCACTGTAGTAAATGTTAGCAGAAACCCTGTCAGGATACTTGCCTGCAAACCAGCGGAACATATCCTCATATTTCTGCTCACCTGTGCCAAGCACAACGAACTGTATGCCCTGTTCGCACATTCTTTCCATCATGTATGCAATAAGGTCAAAGCCCTTCTGATCTGTCAAACGGCTAACAATGCCTATCATAAAGCGATTGTCGTCCTGCGCAAGACCAAGTTCAGCCTGAATTGCTCTCTTGTTGTGTATCTTCTTCTCAAGCACGTTGTCATAATTGTATCTTACAACAATGTTCTTGTCCGTGTCAGGGTTGTAATCAACGTAGTCAATACCATTTACGATACCACGAAGATCGTTAGCCCTTGCCCTCATAAGTCCGTCAAGACCCTCACCGTAGAACTGAGTCTTTATCTCCTCTGCGTATGTGTTGCTGACAGTTGTGATAGCGTCAGCATAAACAAGTCCGCCCTTGAGCATATTTCCGTCAACGCCCGTTCTCAGCTTGTCGATAGTGAAGTAGTAGTCAGACAGACCGGATATCCTCTTGAACTGCTCAACTCCGTCATTTCCCTGGAATTTCAGATTGTGTATAGTCATAACGGTCTTTATGCCACGGAAGAAATCTCCCCCTGCAAAGCTGTCATGAAGATATACAGGGATAAGACCCGTCTGCCAGTCGTGGCAGTGTATAACGTCAGGACGGAAATCAAGAAGAGGCAGAGCAGAAAGCACAGCTCTGTCAAAGTACATGAACTTTTCTATATCCCAGTGATGCTCAGTGTAAGGCTTGTCACCGGTGAAATAATGTTCGTTGTCGATAAAATAGAACGTAACGCCATCATAAACGCATTCAAGCACGCCCACATATTGACTCTGACCTGCAAAGTCCATGTAGAAATGCGTTTTGTACTGCATCATGTCTTTCCACTGCTGTTTCATACAGGAATATTTAGGAAGAATTACTCTGACATCATAATATCTCTTGTCAAAGCACTTAGGCAGAGAGCCAACAACGTCAGCAAGACCGCCTGTCTTGATAAACGGAACACACTCCGAAGAAGCAAACAAAACTTTTTTCATATTCAAGTTATCCTTTCCAACTTAATTTCTTGAATTTTCAGGGCAATAATTATCGCTATTGCCAATGTGTACATAACAATTATAACACTTTTTGTTGAAAACGTCAAGAGCAAAACCTCGTTTGCACCATAAAAGCGCAGTGATGAAAAATTAATAATTAAAAGTAGACATAAGCCGCTTTGTGTGGTATAATAAAGTGTCAAAGTATAATTATCAGATATAGGAGAGTTAAAATGATAACAGTATCAAACGTAAGCCTTTCATTCGGTGGTCAGCTTCTTTTCAAGGACGTTGACCTTAAATTTACAAACGGCAACTGCTATGGCATAATCGGTGCAAACGGTGCAGGAAAGTCAACATTTCTGAAGATCCTCTGCGGTGAGATAGAGCCTACCACAGGCGAGGTAGTTATCTCAAAAGAGGACAGACTTTCAGTGCTTCGTCAGGATCACTTTGCATTTGACGAGTATACAGTTCTCGAAACTGTAATAATGGGCAATAAGCGCCTTTATGAGATAATGAAAGAAAAGGACGAGCTTTACGCCAAGGAGGACTTCACCGAGGAGGACGGCGACAGAGCAGGTCAGCTTGAAAGCGAGTTCGCAGAATTAAACGGCTGGGAAGCTGAGTCTGACGCTTCAAAGCTCATTCAGGGTCTTGGTCTTTCCGAGGATATCCTCTATTCACAGATGTCCACCCTCTCAGGTAATGAAAAAGTCAAGGTGCTTCTTGCACAGGCACTTTTCGGCAATCCTGATATTATCATGCTGGACGAGCCTACAAACCACCTTGATATCGACGCTATAAGCTGGCTTGAGGACTTCCTTGCCGACTATTTCGGAACTGTCCTCGTCGTATCCCATGACAGACACTTCCTCAATAATGTTTGTACCCATATCGTAGATATCGACTATACAAAGATAAAAATGTATGTTGGTAACTACGAGTTCTGGTATGAGTCCTCACAGCTCATGCAGAGAATGATAAAGAACCAGAACAAGAAAGCCGAGGAGAAGATCAAGGAACTCCAGGAGTTCATCAACCGCTTCTCAGCAAACAAATCAAAGTCCAAGCAGGCGACGGCAAGAAGAAAGCTTCTTGATAAGCTCACAGTCGAAGAAATGCCTGCCTCATCAAGAAAATATCCTTTCATAGGCTTTAATATGGATAGAGAGCTTGGAAAAGACGTACTCAAAGTCAACGGCATATCCAAAACAGTTGACGGAGTAAAGCTCCTAAATAATGTCTCCTTTACCCTCAGCCGTACCGATAAGGTCGCTTTCATCGGTGAGTCCGAGCAGGCTATCACAATGCTTTTCAAGATACTTGCAGAGGAAGAAGAGCCGGATGAGGGCAGCATTAAGTGGGGCGTTTCCACATCACGTTCATATTTCCCTATTGACAACTCAGCCTACTTCAACGATAATGACGAAAGCATTGTGGACTGGATAAGAAAATATTCCACTTCCGAGGTAACGGACACCTACCTCAGAGGTTTCCTTGGCAAAATGCTCTTCTCAGGGGACGAGATATATAAGCCTGTAAAAGTTCTCTCAGGCGGTGAAAAGGTAAGATGTATGTTCAGCCGTATGATGCTCTTCGGCTCAAACGTTATAATGCTTGACAGACCTACCAACCACCTCGACCTCGAATCTATCACAGCCGTAAATAACGGACTTAGAGATTTCAAAGGCGTTGTGATTTTCGCATCTCATGACCACGAAATAGTTCAGACAGTTGCAAACAGAATAATCGAGATAACCCCCGACGGTTGTATCGACAGACAGGGAACATATGAGGAGTTCCTTGATTGGCGACGTGAGCGTGGCATGAAGTCATTTATCGAGTAATTTTTGTTCCTTGACGGAGATGATAGTATGGATAAATTCAGCTGGAGCAGCGATACTTACCTGAGATTTCAGCAGGAGCGTACCCAGCCCTCAAAAGACCTTGCGGCAGCCATAAAGCTTTCCTCACCAAAGCGTATCATAGATATAGGCTGCGGTCCGGGAAACAGCACCGCAGTGCTAAAAGAAAAATACCCCAACGCCGAAGTCATAGGCGTTGACAATTCCGAAAATATGCTCCAAAAAGCAAGGGATAGCCACCCCGATATAAGCTTTGTCTACCATGACGTTTCAAAGGGCTTTGACAGCCTTAAAGAAAAAGCCGACGGCTTTGACGTCGTGTTCTCCAATGCTTGTATCCAGTGGGTGCCTGACCATAAAAAGCTTATCCCGAATATGCTCAGCCTGCTGAAAAAAGGCGGCGTAATGGCAGTCCAAGTGCCCCTCACCGAGCGTCAGCCTATGCACAAAGCTCTTAACGAAATAGCAAATCGAGGCAAATGGCAGGGCAGATTTCCCGACCTTGGCAGCTATCATACCCTCTCCCCTGAGGAGTATTACGATATCCTCTCACAAAACTCAGCCTATTTCAGAATGTGGGAGACCACCTATTATCATCGCCTGAGCGGCATCGAGGGCGTTGTAGAATGGTATCGTGGCTCAGCTTTGCGACCATACCTTGAAAGACTTGACGAAACTGAGCAAAAAGAGTTTGAAACTCAGCTGCTTGAAATGATAAAAGACAGCTATCACGTCCAGCAGAACGGTGAAATAATATTCAGATTTCCACGCCTGTTCATCACAGCGGAAATGTAAAAAGGAGTCATCAAAATGGCAAAAATGAAAAACGTGACCGTAAGAGGTTACAATATTGATGACGTTCCTGCAATGGCAGAGATATGGAACGAAGTTGTAAAAGAGGGCAATGCCTTCCCACAGAAAGAGACCCTCGACTATGAGGGTGCAAAAAAATTCTTTGCATCACAAACATTCTGCGGTGTTGCAGAGTATGAGGGCGAAACCGTTGGAATGTATATTCTCCACCCAAATAACGTTGGCAGATGCGGACATATCGCAAACGCAAGCTATGCCGTAAAAAGCACCTGCCGTGGAAAAGGAGCAGGAAAGGTCATAGTCGAGCATTGTCTTTTCATAGCAAAGCAGAAAGGCTTTAAGGTGCTCCAGTTCAATGCCGTTGTTGCATCAAACGTCAAGGCGGTAAAGCTTTACGAAAACCTCGGCTTTGTTAAGCTCGGCACTGTACCGCAGGGCTTTGAAAACAAAGAGGGCATTTTTGAGGATATCATTCTTTTCTACCACACACTGTAAGTGAGGAGTGAGGAATGAAGGTATCGCCTGCGGCGATGATATTTTTTTGAATATTGAATTTTTATAGATATTGAAAGGAGAAAAAGTATGTTAAAGGTAGCAAATATTTTTTCAAACGATATGGTGCTCCAGCGTGACAAGAACATAACAGTCTGGGGACTTGGGGACGAGGAAAGAACTGTCACAGTTACTCTTAACGGCGTGTCAGTCCAGACGCAGGTCTGCGACGGCAGGTGGACAGCCGTCCTCCCTCCAATGAGTGCAGGCGGAGAGTATGAAATGACAGTTTCAGACGGCTGTACAGAGAAAAAATTCTGCCGTATCATGATAGGCGAAGTGTGGTTCTGCGGCGGCCAGTCAAATATGGAGCTTGAACTTCAAAACGCAAAGGGCGGCAAAGAAGTCCTCGAAAACCTCACCCCTGATTGCAACGTAAGATTTTATTACACTCAAAAGCGTGGCACCCTTGACGAAATGTTCTATGAGGACGAAAACAATACCGCATGGTCACAGGCTTCAAAGGATAATTCAAGGGCATGGAGTGCAGTTGGCTTCTTCTTTGGAAGAAAACTTGCCAAAGACCTTGGCGTAACAGTAGGACTTATCGGCTGTAACTGGGGCGGCACATCAGCCTCCGCATGGGTAGACAGACCGACCCTTGAAAACAACGCTGAAATAAGAAGCTACATAGACGAGTATGAAAAACGTATTGAGGGCAAAACTGTCGATGAGCAGATAAAAGAATACAGAGATTATCAGAAATTTGAGCGTGTGTGGGATAAAAAATACGGCGAGCTTCTGCAAAAAGACCCAACAATGAGCTGGGAAAAAGCCAACGAGATCCTTGGCGATAAGAATTGGCCGGGTCCAATAAACTGCGTAAACCCATTCCGCCCAACAGGACTTTTTGAGACTATGGTGTCAAGAGTTTGTCCTTATACAATAAAAGGCTTCCTCTATTATCAGGGCGAGTCTGACGACCATAAGCCTGACAGCTATTATACCCTCCTCACATCTCTTATCAGGCTTTGGAGAGAGAAGTGGGGCGACGATGAGCTTCCGTTCATAATCGTCCAGCTCCCAATGTTCAAATATGCCGCCGACCCTGATTATAAGCATTGGTGTAAAATAAGAGAAGCACAGATGAGAGCATATAAGACAGTGAAAAATACAGGAATAGCTGTTATCTCAGATTGCGGCGAGTTCAACGAGATCCACCCAAAGAATAAAGTGCCCGTTGGCGAAAGACTTTGTTTGCAGGCAGAAAAGCTTTTCTACGGCATGGACGTAAAAGCATTCGGACCTATCTATAAGTCGCTGGAGTATAAAAACGGCGGTATAGAGCTTAGCTTTGACCATGCCGAAAATGGTTTTGTAGTAAAGGGCGAAGCACAGGGCTTTGAGATAGCAGGCAAGGACGAAGAGTTCGTAAAAGCCGATATCACCATAAACGGCAGTAAAATTTTCATCAAGTCAGACGCCGTTGAAAAACCGCTGTATGCAAGATATAACTGGTTCAACTATTGCGAGGTAACTATCTTCAACGAAACAGGCATATCACTCGCACCATTCAGAACAGAAAAATAGTACAGGAACGTCCCCTGAATGGGGGCGTTTTTTGTAGGGGAGCGGCGAAATTTCTGCTCGCAAGCTCACAGAAATTGACGTCCCGCTCATCGAATTTTTTTTGTTTTGCAGAAATCTGACACCCCGCTTTTTTTGTACTTCAACGTTTTTGATTTTTTACGAATTTTTTTGTAATTCGTACAAATATGGGTAGGGGCAAGTATCATTTGCCTGACTGCCTTGATTGTCGACCCATAACACGGATTTTCCAACGTTAATAAAATATTTATAATTAAAACTCTTGGCAAAATCTCCGCTGTGTGGTATAATAGAAGATATATAAATGAATTTGGAAAGGCTGGTCTTATTAATGAGAGCTGTTGTTACGGTTATAGGTAAGGACGCTGTAGGTATCCTTGCAAAGGTAAGCACAAAGTGTGCAGAATATAATGCGAATGTTATCGAGGTCACTCAGTCAGTTTTGCAGGACCTCTTTGCTATGATAATGCTTGTTGACATCACAAAGCTCAACTCCGATTTTGCTACCATGGCAGACGGACTGACAGAGCTTGGTCAGACAATGGGTGTAAAGATCCATACGATGCACGAGGATATTTTTAACTGTATGCACCATATCTAAAGAGGAGATTTCTGTAAAATGATTAATACATATGACGTGTTGGAAACGATACGAATGATACAGGACGATTGTCTTGATATTCGTACTATCACAATGGGCATTTCTCTGCTTGATTGTATCGACAGCGATATAAACGTTGCCTGCGAGAATGTCTATAAGAAGATAACCGCAAAAGCCGCAAGGCTTGTTGAGGTAGGCGAGCAGATAGAAAAGGAGCTTGGGATCCCGATCATAAATAAGAGAATTTCCGTTACCCCTATCGCTATCGTGTCTGCTGCCTGCAAGTGTTCACCTGTTCCATTTGCACACGCTATGGACAGAGCCGCAAAGGACGTTGGCGTAAACCTTATCGGCGGATATACAGCCCTCGTTCCAAAGGGCTTCTCCGCAGGCGATATCGAGCTTATCAAGTCTATCCCAGAGGCACTTGCTACTACTGAGAGAGTATGTTCCTCTGTAAATATCGGTTCAACAAAAACAGGTATCAATCTGGACGCCTGCAAAATGATGGGTGGCGTTGTAAGAGAGTGTGCAGAAAGAACAGTTGACTCTGCCTGCTTTGGCGCAGCAAAACTCGTTGTTTTCTGTAACGCAGTTGAGGATAACCCGTTCATGGCAGGTGCTTTCCACGGAGTTGGCGAGCCTGATTGCATGATAAACGTGGGCGTATCAGGTCCTGGCGTTGTAAGAGCCGCTTTGAGAAAATATCCTGACGCTGATATCACAAAGATATCCGACGTTATCAAGGAAATTTCATATAAGATAACAAGAGTAGGTCAGCTCGTTGGAACTATCGCTTCCAAGCGTCTTGGCGTTCCATTCGGTATCGTTGACCTTTCACTCGCACCAACTCCGGCAGTAGGCGACTCTGTTGCCCATATCCTCGAGGAAATAGGTCTTGAAAAGTGCGGTACACATGGCACAACAGCAGCCCTCGCCCTGCTCAATGACGCAGTTAAAAAGGGCGGCGTAATGGCTTGCTCAAGAATAGGCGGACTTTCAGGCGCATTTATCCCTGTTTCTGAGGATGCAGGCATGATAGATGCCGCAAAGAGCGGTGCGCTCTGCATTGAAAAGCTCGAAGCTATGACCGCTGTATGCTCAGTTGGTCTTGATATGATATGTATTCCGGGCGATACCCCGGCCGATACTATCTCTGCTATCATCGCAGATGAAGCTGCTATCGGTATGGTAAACAACAAGACAACCGCCGTAAGAGTTATCCCTGCTATTGGCAAGGGCGTTGGCGAAGAACTTGATTGGGGCGGACTTTTTGGCTGCGGACCTGTTATGCCGCTCAAAAAAGAGTCACCTTCCAAGTTCATCAATCGAGGCGGACAGATCCCTGCACCACTCCATTCTCTCAAAAACTAAATTTACACGGCGGCAGAGCAATTCTGCCGCTGTTTTTGGTAAGGAGGAAAACAGATTGAAACGCTGTATGTTTGCAGACTTCACCTTTAAAATACCCTTTGAGGAGCGTATAAGACTTATAAAAGAGAACGGCTTTGACGGTGTAATGCTTGGCTTTTCTGACGGACTAAAATACATACAGTGTGATATTGTACGAATTTTTGGACTGGAAATAGAAAACGTCCATTCACAGTTTGACCGCATGAACGCCCTTTGGACAATATGCCCAGAGAGCGAATATATCCTCCAACGAACACTTGAATGTGTAAGAGTGTGCGGTGAAAACGGCATAAAAACCATGATATGCCACCCCACTGACGGGCTTGTTCCGCCAGAAGTATCTCGTTTCGGTATAGAGAATTTCGCCAAGATAATACAGTGCGGAGAAGAAAACAGCGTCGATATCGCCTTTGAGAATATCCAGCTCCCACAGTTTCTTGACGTGCTTTTTGACCAGTTCGGAAACCATGATAACGTGAAATTTTGCTATGACACAGGTCATGAGAATTGTTTCTCAAAGAATACCGATTGCCTGACAAAGTTTGGAAACAAGCTTGCCTGCCTGCATATCCACGATAACGACGGCAACACCGACGGCCACATGATACCATTTGACGGCAACCTGAACTTTGAGAATTTTCTCAGAAAGCTCAAAAGCCTCGACCACCAGCCATCATTGTCATTAGAACTTTATATGTCAAAGTCCACCATGTACCGAAATGTTGCACCTGACAGCTTCGTAAGACGTGCGGCAGAAGCGGCTAAACAGCTTGAAAAGCTCTACAATTCTATATAAGTACAAATTTTCGTACAGATAGGAGAACCTATGAAAACTCTTATAGATATGCACACCCACACAGGCTTTTCCCCGGATGGTGAGGGAACTGTAGAACAGTCTTTAGCAAAAGCCAAAGAGCTTGGCTTGGCGGCATTTGCCATAACTGACCATTGCGATTGCAATTTCCGCTACAAAGCCGACCATTACGGTGATCCTGAAGCCCTGAAAGACGGCATGATGTACGGCTCGGGGGAGTATGCCCCCGCAAGCATAGCCGCCCAGTATGAAGCTGCCCAGCATCTGGAGGGCTTAAATTTTCTCTGCGGAATAGAGCTTGGTCAGCCTTTGCAGGATATAGAATTTGCCGAGAAGATAGCCTCCGACAAACGCCTCGATTTTATCATCGGCTCACATCATCAGAATAAAGGCAAGGACGATTTCTATTGGATTGAGTACAAAAATATGGACTTGTCGCAAACCTATGCTCTCCTTGACGACTATTTCAAAGAAATGCTTGAAATGTGCAAATGGGGCAAGTTAGACGTTTTAGGACACCTCACCTATCCTCTGCGATATATCCAGGGAGATTGCGGTATACAAATAGACCTCGCCCCCTATGATGAGATAATAAGAGAAATTTTTTGTACACTTATCCAAAAAGGCAAGGGCATAGAGATAAATGTGTCGGGATTAAGGCAAAAATACGGCAAGCCCCTCCCAGACCTTGGCTATGTGAAGCTCTACAAAGCCCTCGGCGGCGAGATATTGACCATAGGCTCAGACGCCCACTGCACCGCAGATATCGGCAGAGATATTTCCGCAGGCGTAGAAATGGCGCAGGCGGCAGGCTTTAAGTATCTGACCTATTTCAAAAAGCACGAGCCGAAGTTTATCAAGATAGAAATATGATATCATATCAAAGCGCCGCAATTCTTGCTTTGCAGGGATAGGGCGTTTTGTTTTGCCAGTAACATTTAGCCCACCGATACATATAATTATATATAACTCTATCAGGCATAGTCCCACAGGAGGTATCCATATGAAAAAAACAGTTTTCCTCTGCGTCGGCGGTGACGCAAGACAAACATATACAGCTCAGACTCTCACTAAAATCGGCAGGGTCTATACTTACGGCATGGACGATAAAGGCGAGGACACTATCCCCCTCGCTCATCTCGATCAGCTCACCGAAAAGGCGGACGTTCTCGTACTTCCTCTCATGAAAGCTGACGGGCTGGATATCTCTTCTAGCCGTAATGTAAAGGTATCATGCAGTGACGTTTCAACGCATTTAAAGAAAAATGCACTCGTGGCAGGCGGTCTGCTCCGCCGTGATCAAATAGAATATTTCTCCTCTCTCGGCTTCGATGTTAAGGATTACTATAAGCGAGAGGAGCTTGTTATAAGAAATTGTATCCCCACGGCGGAGGGCGCTTTGCAAATAGCTATGCAGGAGCTTGCTGTCACCGTGAACGGTTCCACCGTCCTAGTTATTGGTTATGGCAGAGTAGCGAAAGCCTGCGCTAAGCTTTTTCGAGCTGTCGGCGCAGATGTGACTATATCCGCAAGAAAGCTTTCTGCGCTTGCAGAAGCCGAGGGCGCAGGCTATAAGGCAGAGCTTATCACAGCTCTTGCGGAAAATATTTCGGGGTATACTATAATAATAAACACCGTCCCTGCCATGATACTTGATGAAAAGCTTTTGGGCGTAATGGATAAAAACTCTCTTATCATAGACCTTGCCTCCCGACCCGGCGGAGTAGATCATGAAACTGCCGCAAAGCTGAACAGGCGTGTGGTATGGGCATTGGGACTTCCAGCCAAAGCCGCACCTATGACTGCAGGAGAGATAATCGCCCGAACAGTCACGGACATTTTGAATGAAAGGGGAACAAAGAATGTCACTTGACGGCATACGAATAGGCTTTTGCATGACCGGCTCCTTCTGCACCTTTGAAAAGGCATTTGCCGCCGCAGAACGGCTTGTGCAGCAGGGCGCAAAGCTTGTGCCAATTATGTCTTTCAACGCCGCATCTATATCTACACGTTTTGGCACAGCGGAAGAAAACATCAAACGCCTTGAAACCATAGCAGGCCGCAAGGTCATACGCACTATAGAAGAAGCCGAGCCGATCGGACCGAAAAAGATGTGTGATATCATGGTAGCAGCACCCTGCACCTCAAACACGGCAGCAAAGCTTGCTCTTGGTTTGACGGACACTCCAGCCACCATGGCGGTAAAAAGTCACCTGAGAAACGCTCGTCCCGTGGTCATCGCCATATCGACAAATGACGCACTGGCAGGGTGTGCTAAAAACATAGGTTATCTGCAAAATCTGAGAAACTACTATTTCGTACCATATGCGCAGGACAACTGCGAAAAGAAGCCAAACTCCATAGTGGCTGAATTTGAACTCATACCCGAAACTATTCAGTCGGCTCTTGAAGGTATACAGCTTCAGCCTATCATAAGGGTAAAATAACGCAAAGCTCTCCGATCTGCTCGGAGGGCTTTTTTGCATTCACACATCTCTGATAACCGCACCCCTACAGATATTCGGGCAAGTCCTGCCGCCGCAAAATCGCTTCGCTCTTTGCGGATATACGTTGCTCTATGGGATAGAAAAGCGGTGCAGATTTAATTCTCCGATATCACTTTTATCAGATATCTAACTTCTGTATGCTTTTTTACTTTGTTCTGCACCGCTTGGTCGGCTGTCGCCGATTGAGGCTTTGCCTCAAACTCCACAAGGGACTCTGTCCCTTGACCCTGCAAGCCCTCCAGCGCCGGGCTTGACCGTGCGCGTTATCTCTCGCTTCGCTCGGTGCTTGGGGGCAGCTTTGCTCATTCCTAATTCCTCACTCCTCACTTCTTCCTCCACTTGTGCAATCTGCTTTATAACAAGTCTAAACTTTGTTCACATTCACGAAAGAAATTTTTCTTTCCGCCCTTGCTATTTATGTGGAAATAGTATATAATTATCTTATGCGGTTGATATATTTTGTGTAAATGATACATATAATTATACTGCATATCACATTAAGCCGTCCAACGGCATAGATTGGAGCGATCAACTTGAAAAAATACGACAGCACAAAAATAAAAAATATTGCTATTGCAGGTCAGGCAGGTTCTGGAAAGACCTCTCTGACTGAGGCACTGCTATATAAAAGCGGAGCTACTGACAGGCTCGGCAAGATAACTGACGGAAACACTGTTTCTGATTATACTCCTGATGAGATAAAGAGAAAATGTTCTGTTTACACATCTCTTTCTTCTTTGGAAACTGGCGAGTTCAAGGTAAATCTTCTTGATACTCCCGGTATGTTCGATTACGAGGGCGAAGCTGTTGAGGGCATTGCCGCAAGCGGTTGTGTACTCATCACTGTATCAGGTAAATCAGGCGTTCGTGTAGGTACTCACAAGGCTTATGACCTTGCAAAGAAAATGGGCAAGCCTACAATGTTCGTTGTAACAAAGCTTGATGACGATAACGCAAACTTCAATAACGTTCTTACTCAGCTCAAAGCAGAGTTTGGACCTACAGTTTGCCCTGTTGTTGTGCCTGTTATCGCAGACAGAAAGATAGTTTCTTATGTAAATCTCATTGAGATGAAAGCATATAAGTATGAAGACGGCAAGGCAGTTGAAACTGATATGCCTACAGCTGATGTATCAGAGAAAATGGGTTATCGTATCGATGGACTTATTGAAGCCGTGTCCGAAGCCGTTGCAGAAACTGACGAGGCGCTTTTTGAAAAGTTCTTCTCAGGCGAAGCATTCACACAGAAAGAGCTTATCGACGGAATACATAGCGGCATGAACTCAGGCATTATAACTCCTGTTACCTGCGTTTCTTCTGCCGATATGTCGGGCGTTGATATGCTGCTCAAAGAGATAGACCTCTTGTTGCCTCCTCCGTCAGAAAAGGATGCTATGATAGGCGAAACAGCAGACGGCGAAGCTGTTGAGGTCGCTTGCGTTGAAAGCGACCCTTTGAGTGCATTTGTATTCAAGACAGTTGCTGACCCATTTGTTGGCAAGATGTCATACATAAAGGTATTTTCAGGAAAGCTTACACCTAACAAGGAGGTTGTGAACGCTACCACAGGAAGCACTGAAAAGGTCGGAAAGCTTGTTACGCTTCAGGGCAAAAAGCAGATAGACGTTGCCGAAGCAGGCTGTGGAGATATCGTTGTGGCAATGAAGATGAACGTGAACACCAACGATACTATCTGTGACTCCGCAAGAGTTGTTAAGTTTGCTCCTATGACCTTCCCTAAGCCATGCTACAAAATGGCAGTAAGAGCTAAAAAGCAGGGCGATGAAAGCAAGATATCCGCCGCAATGACAAGACTTATGGAAGAAGACCTTACTATAGATTACAAGCTCGACCCGTCAACAAACGAAATGATACTCAGCACCTTGGGCGGACTTCACCTTGATTCTGTTGTGGGCAGACTTGCAGGAACATTTGGTGTTGAAGTAGAAACTTCTGTGCCTAAGATCTCCTATCGTGAAACTATCAGAAAGAAAGTCAAGGTGCAGGGCAGACATAAGAAGCAGTCAGGCGGTCACGGTCAGTATGGTGACGTTTGGATAGAATTTGAGCCATGCGTATCTGACGATCTTATATTTGAAGAAAAGGTGTTTGGCGGAGCAGTTCCAAAGAACTTCTTCCCAGCCGTAGAAAAGGGCTTGCAGGAAAGCGTAAAGAAAGGTGTTCTCGCAGGTTTCCCTGTAGTAGGTCTGAAAGCTATCCTTGTGGACGGCTCATATCACCCTGTTGACAGCTCAGAAATGGCATTCAAAATGGCAGCTTCTATCGCATACAAAGAGGGTATGCGTCAGGCAGAGCCTGTTCTCCTCGAACCGATCGGCTCTTTGAGCGTTTTCGTACCTGACGATAACACTGGCGACATGATGGGCGAGCTTAATAAGAGAAGAGGCAGAGTTCTGGGCATGAATCCTGCGGAAAAGAAGGGTATGACCGAGATAGTTGCCGAAGTTCCAATGGCTGAAATGGCAGACTTCACACTGCTTCTGAGACAAATGACGCAGGGTCAGGGCGTGTTCACCTTTGAAAAGGCACGTTACGAGCCCCTTCCTGCAAATCTTGTTGCGGACGTTATCGCAAAGAACGCAGTGGCAGATTGATTTTTGGGATATAAGATAGATTTTTTAGGGATGATTATAGAATTGTGATAAGGACAGTACGGGAATGTTTCGGGCGTTCCCGTACTTTTTTTGCACAAAAAAACAGACGGAATAAAAACCGTCTGCAATTATCATATGTATTTGAATACACCATAGTAGGGGCGAACAGTGTTCGCCCGTTTCCTGTCAGCTTTTATGTGACGCACATATCACCCATTCCAATATTTTCTGTCGAGGCTTCGATACTGAACAGCCATTGCGATATGCTTTTTGTCTATGACCTTTGCACCGTCCATATCCGCAACAGTTCGTGCGACTTTAAGTATGCGGTCATAGGCTCTTGCTGAAAGTCCCAGCCTGTCAAAAACGTTCTCCAAAAGCTTTGAAGCCTCATCTGTCACAGGGCAGACCTCTTGAAGAATATCAGAGGTTATTCGTGCGTTGCAGGTTATGCTAGTGCCTTTGAAACGCTCGTTTTGTATGTCACGGGCTTTTTGAACACGCTCTCTTATTGAGGCGGAGGATTCTTCTTTGGCAGTGGAAGAAAGATCTGCAAACTCAACAGGTGCGACCTCCAAATGAATGTCGAAACGGTCGAGAAGTGGTCCGCTGACTTTGGAAAGATAGCCTGACACCTGTTTTGGCGAGCATATGCACTTTCTTGTGGGGTGACCAAAATATCCGCATGGACATGGATTCATTGCAGCGATAAGCATGAACGAACATGGGTATGTTATCGACCCTGACACTCTGGATATGGTCACCTGTCTGTCCTCCAAAGGCTGTCTTAAAATCTCAAGGGCAGGGCGTGAAAACTCTGCAAGCTCATCAAGAAAAAGCAAGCCGTTATGTGCAAGGGATATCTCGCCGGGCTTTGGCACAGAGCCTCCGCCTGAAAGTCCTGCCGGTGAAACTGTATGATGCGGTGAGCGGAAAGGTCTGGTGGTGATAAGAGGGCTGTTGCTGTCCAAAAGTCCTGCCACAGAATGGATATTTGTGGTTTCTATGGACTCCTCAAAGGTCATGGCAGGAAGTATCGACGGCATACGTTTTGCAAGCATTGATTTTCCTGAGCCAGGCGAACCTATCATAAGAACGTTGTGACCGCCTGCCGCTGCGACCTCCAATGCTTTTTTTGCCGCTGATTGTCCTTTTACGTCGGCAAAATCAAGACTTCCGAAATAACTTTCAGCGGTGGGCTTATAATGTGCCGCAGGAACTATTGCCGCCTTTTTCTCAAAGTGAAAAACAAGCTCTCGCAAAGACCTTACGCCATAGGCTTTTATACCCTCCACCACTGACGCCTCACGAACATTGTCGGCAGGAACATATATCTCAGAAAGTCCCATTTTCTGCGCCATTATGGTCATAGGCAAAACGCCCTGAACAGGTCTTACTTCTCCGCTGAGAGAAAGCTCACCGATAAAAGCGGAGGTGGAAAGCATACTGTCATCAACAAGGTCAGCCATTCGCAAGAGTGCAACTGCCACGGCTAAGTCATAGACCGAGCCTGTTTTTCTCACATCGGCAGGTGCAAGATTTATGATTATTTTTCTCAGAGGCAATGTTATCTCGCTTGAACGCAGTGCAGAACGCACACGTTCACGGCTTTCTTTTACAGATGCGTCTGCAAGCCCCACGATATCGAAAGAGGGCAGACCCTTTGAAGCTTCTATCTCCACCTTGACCGCAAAGGCGTTAAGCCCCAGCAGACCTACACTGTTTATTACAGCAAACACGTTGACTTCTCTCCCTTACAGCTTAATCTGAACACATTTCAGAGCTTATGATATCCAGCAGAAAATCTGCAATATCATTATACACCTCACGGCGGTTGGTTTCGTTCACAAGCTCGTGACGTGCATTTTCGTATATCTTCATCTCAACGTCACAGCCGTTGAGGGACAGCCTGTTGAACACGCTTAGTACACCTTTTCCGTAGTTTCCCACAGGGTCGGCACTGCCTGCTATAAGATAGGTAGGCAAAGTTTTCGGATAGGTGGAGAACCACTTTTCGTTTGAAACATACCACAAAAGCTTTGCAAGATTTTCAAAGCCGTTTAGGGTGAAAATAAAGTTGCATTTAGGGTCTTTTTCGTAGGTGGAAACTATTTCAGGGTCACGGGATATCCAATCATATTCGCTGACCTTATCGGTAATTTTTCTTGTATAAGCACCGAAAGCAAGCTTATTTACAGCGTTGCTCCTATATTTATCACCATGGAGTATTTTGAGGCTGTCAACAAGGGTGAGCAAAGCAGGGATACCCTCCATGCCGCCGCTTGTTCCACAGAAGATAGCCGTTGTAAGGTTTCTGCCATGCTTGGTGACAAAAGCTCTTGCAAGGAAGCTTCCCATGCTGTGGCCGAGAAGAAAATACGGCTTGTCAGGGTAGTTGTGCTTCATCATTTTTGTGAGAGTATACATATCCTCGACAGCGTTTTCCCAGCCATGTTCAGGGGAGAAGTAGCCAAGCTCGGAGCTGTCGTTCACACTGTCGCCATGACCGAGGTGGTCGTTTCCGCATACTGCGAAGCCTAAGCCTGTGAGAAACTCAGCGAGGTCGTCATAACGTCTGAAATATTCGCACATACCGTGGGATATCTGAACGACACCTCTTACTGTGCCGATAGGGAAACGAACGTAATATGCGATCTTATGAAGTCCGTCAGAGGACGGGTAGTAGCTTTTGAAATGAGTACAATTCATAGAAATTTACCTCCTTGGGGTTATGATTTCGTGCAATTTTACTTATCAATAGTATAGCACTTTTTGGTGGAATAATCAAGGGGAAGTTTTTAATAGGAGCGGAGTTTAAGTGAGGAGTGAGGAATGAGGAATGAGCATAGCAGACCAAAGTAAATTGCAAGCATAAAGTAAAA